>Ga0187849_1000020_pt1 | contig 199941 bp, 172 predicted proteins | sample June2016WEW_4_10_2_FD_132412 | JGI IMG/M metagenome (GOLD analysis project Ga0187849, IMG submission 132412) | Peatland microbial communities from SPRUCE experiment site at the Marcell Experimental Forest, Minnesota, USA - June2016WEW_4_100 | ecosystem: Environmental > Terrestrial > Soil >... | reverse complement strand
TTCAGCCGCGACCTTGCGTAAACCTAGGATATGCCGAATTGTTTCATATTTAGGATCCTGCCCGTGTCGCGCCTGAAGGCGCTCCTACATCGCTGCGCATGAAGTGGTGATTGTATTTGTAGAAGCGGGTTCAGCCGCGACCTTCCATAAACTTAGAATACACCGAATCGTTTCTCACCTATGGTCCTGTCCGTGTCGCGCCTGAAGGCGCTCCTCCATGAATCGACTCACAAGCTGCGAAGACCTCCCCTGACCCGCATGGGTGCTCATGACAGAAGCAATCCCACCATTCGGCCTGCTTGTCATTATGCATTCACTGTGATAAATACGTGTGAACCTTAAAGGAGACGTGTGAAAAAGGGGAGGATGGTGTATGTCCGGTCACAATAAGTGGTCCACAATCAAGCACAAGAAGGGCGCTGCAGATGCCAAGCGGGGCAAGCTCTTCTCCAAGATCATTAAGGAGATTACCGTTGCGGCCCGCATGGGCGGTGGTGATATCGAGGGCAATGCCCGGCTGAGGGCTGCCGTAAGCTCCGCCAAGGCCTCCAACATGCCCAAGGACAACATCGAGCGTGCCATCAAGAAGGGTACCGGCGGGCTTGAAGGGGCATCCTTTGAGGAGATCACCTACGAAGGCTATGGACCGAGCGGTGTGGCTGTGCTCGTGAAGGTGCTTACAGACAACAAAAACCGGGCAGTGGCGGACATACGGCACCTCTTTGCCAAATACAACGGCAACTTGGGCGAAACAGGCTGCGTGAACTGGATGTTCGACAAGAAGGGATATGCATCCATCGATAAGCAGACCGTTGACGAAGAGACCCTCTATGACATTGCCCTGAGTGCCGGGGCCGATGACATATCGGACACAGGAGAAACCTTTGAGATCCTCACGGCGCCGGAAGACATTGAGGGCTTAAGGTCTGCATTGGAGGCCAAGGGTATAAAGTACAATCAGCTCGAGGTCCAGATGATACCCCAGACCAACGTTACGCTCACCGGCAAGCCGGCCCAGCAAACCTTGAAGCTGCTGGATGCACTCGAAGACCTCGAGGATGTACAGGCGGTTTCCTCGAACTTCGATATCGATGATGAGGAGATGGCCCAACTGCAGGGATAATGATAATCTGCGGAATAGATCCTGGTACCAAGTCCACCGGCTACGGTATTCTTGAAATGTGCTCAAAGCCTACGAGCCTGATCCATGTCGGTCACGGGACCATAAGGCCCCGTTCGGATGACAGTGCAGGGAGGCTTAAAGAGATCTTTGACGGACTGACAGAGGTCTTCCGCCAGTACTGTCCTGCAGAGGTTGCCGTAGAGACCTCCTTTCATGCCTTGAACTCCCAGACAGCCCTCAAGCTCGGACAAGCCAAGGGCGTCATCCTGCTTGCCGCCGCTGTGCAGGGTATCCCTATATTCGAGTATACCCCCACTGAGGTCAAGAAGGCCACCTGCGGCTACGGTCATGCCGGTAAGGACCAGATCCATGCCATGGTAAGCACTATTCTCCACCTCTCTAAAAGAGCTCTCACCTCTCTCGATGCATCCGACGCACTGGCCGTCGGTGTCTGCCATTCGTCGTCACGCCTGATGAGGAGGCTTGTGCAGTGATCAGCATGCTGAAAGGGCTGGTTGCCCAGCAATCCGGAAACCAGGTTGTTCTTATGGTTGGAGGGGTGGGCTACCTGGTGCATGTGCCTGCCGGGACACACCTGACCCCGGCGAATGACGGTGAAGTGATACTGCATACCATGCTCATCGTCCGCCAGGATTGCATGGACCTCTATGGTTTTATTGATCAGCGCCAGCGGGAGATCTTTGCACTCCTGCTCGGTGTATCGGGCATCGGCCCCAAGACGGCCATGAACATCGTCTCGTCCGTGGAGCCCAACAGGTTTCTCGACGAGGTGGTCGGTGGAAACGTATCCTATCTCATGGGCCTGCCGGGCATCGGCAACAAAAGTGCCCAGCGCATTATCCTGGAGCTCAAGGAAAGGATTGCCAGGCATTATAAACCCTCAGTCCGCGGATCTATGAGGGACATGGGGGAAGATGCAGTAGCCGCGCTTGTGACGCTGGGATATTCCGAGAATCAGGCGCACAAGGCGGTATCAAAGGTCAAGGCTGACACCGTGGAAGAACTCGTAAGGAAGGCGTTGAAGGAGCTGCTATGAGAGAGGATCTTGCAGGTACTCCCCAGGGCGGGGACGAGTGTGAGGTTGAGGCCAAGATTCGCCCGCAGACCTTTAAGGAGTACGTGGGGCAGAATTCACTCAAGAGCAACCTGGAGGTCTTTATCAAGGCGACAAAAGGGCGGGGCGAAGCCCTAGACCACTGCCTGTTCTACGGCCCTCCCGGCCTCGGCAAGACCACACTCGCCCACATCATCGCCCATGAGCTTCAGGTGGGTTTGCGGGTAACGAGCGGACCGGCCATTGAGAAATCGGGCGACCTGGCCGCGATCCTGACAAACCTCGAGCCCAGGGATGTGCTCTTCATCGATGAGATCCACAGGCTGGGAGCGGCCATCGAAGAGATCCTGTACCCGGCCATGGAGGAGTTCAAGCTCGATATCATTATCGGTCAGGGGCCGTCTGCCCGGTCGATCCGTATCGACCTCAACCCCTTCACCCTGATAGGTGCCACCACAAGGGCAGGAATGATCACATCGCCCTTAAGAGACCGCTTCGGTATTATCGGCCACCTTGAGTTCTACTCCACTGACGAGCTTGCCACGATTATCAGACGCTCAGCACGTATCCTCGGCATTGGTGCTGATGAGGAAGGCCTTTATGAGATTGCGCGAAGGTCCAGGGGTACTCCGAGGATTGCAAACAGGCTGCTGAGAAGGGTCAGGGACTTTGCCGATGTGTTGGGAGGCGGAAGGATCGAATCCGGAATTGCAGACTCGGCCCTTACCAGGCTCGACATCGACAAGACAGGGCTCGACCGGATGGACAGGAAGATTATCGAGACCATGGTAAACTCCTTTTCCGGTGGCCCTGTGGGCATTGAGTCACTGGCTGCATCCATAGGCGAAGACAAGGACACCATAGAGGATGTCTACGAACCTTTCCTCATCCAGAAAGGTTATGTCAGACGCACCCCCCGGGGCAGGCAGGTCTGTAACAAGGGATACAAGGCCCTTGATCTTGATCCCAAGACCAAGCAGACGGACATGTTCGACGAAGAGTAGCCTCAGTAGGTTGATTAACCGGGATGTTCTTAAAACTTTTGACTCATGAGAAGGAATATATGCGTGAACACAATCCTGCTCGACGTGGATGATACACTCTACCCCAAGGGCACCGGTCCGTTTGCCCATGTGAATCGCAGGATCGATACCTATGTGATGTCCGTATGTGATGTTGATCTGGAGGGTGCCCGGCGGCTCCGGAAGACCTATATCGAGGCCTATGGTTCGACACTGCAGGGCCTCATGCGCCATTATGGAATTGACCCCTGCCATTACCTTAAGGATGTTCACGATGTGCCGGTTGAAGAGCTTCTTCGACGCGATGAAAGACTTCATGATGCCCTTGGTGTACTCACAGGCAAACTGGTAGTGTTCACGAATGGCTCGTATGAGTATGCAAGTCGTATCTTACATGCATTGGGCATTGATGACATGGTCTTTGACCTGTTTACCATCGAATACATGGATTTCATCCCCAAACCCCTTCCCTGGGCATACTACAAGGTCATAGAGCAATATGGGGGCTTATCGCAGGATTACCTTGTTGTGGATGACAGTATAGCAAATGCCCGCACCGCCCTTAACGTGGGGATGGCAGCCGTACTTGTAGGGGCTCATGACCCGGAGGGTTTTCTTTTGAGCGTAGAGAATATTTATGAGATACCCCGTCTCGTTGTCTTTTGAATTCTTAATGATGCAGCATTCGGAGGATATGCAATGAATGTATTGGTCACCGGCGTTGCGGGTTTCATAGGGTTCCACCTTGCGAGACGTCTTCTTGAAGATGGGGTAAATGTATATGGCATAGATAATGTGAATGCGTATTATGACCCTGCACTCAAACAAGACAGGCTTAAGCTGCTTGCGCCTTATCCCAAGTTCAGATTTGAGAAGCTTGATCTAACGGACCGCTCCGGCATGGAGAGGGTCTTTAAGGAACAACGTTTTGATGTTGCGGTGAACTTGGCAGCCCAGGCAGGTGTTCGATACAGCATTGAAAACCCTTTTGCATATATTGATTCCAACCTGGTGGGTTTCCTGCACATCCTGGAGGGCTGCAGGCATAACGCCGTGTCCCATCTCGTCTATGCCTCCTCTTCATCGGTCTATGGGGCCAACACGAAAATGCCCTTTTCCGTGCATGACAACGTGGATCATCCTCTTTCGCTCTATGCAGCCACCAAGAAGGCGAACGAACTCATGGCCCACACCTATGCGAGTTTGTATGGCCTGCCATGCACCGGGTTAAGGTTCTTCACTGTTTACGGTCCCTGGGGCAGGCCCGACATGGCGTTGTTCAAGTTCACAAAAGCCATCCTTAACGATGACACAATCGACATATACAACTACGGCAAGATGCAACGTGACTTCACCTATGTAGACGACATCATAGAGGGTATTGTAAGGGTCATGTCCTTGATTCCCAAGCCCGATCAGAGCTGGGAAGGTCATCACCCTGACCCCGGCAGCAGCTTCGCCCCATACAAGATATACAATATCGGAGGTTCTCGGCCCGTTGACCTCATGCATTTCATCGGAGTTTTGGAGAAGACCCTGGGCAAACAAGCAAAAAAGAATATGCTCCCCCTTCAGCAGGGGGATGTGTTGGCTACCTATGCAGATGTTCAGGATCTTGAGACAGCCGTTCACTTCAGGCCGCAGGTTACTATAGAAACAGGGATACAAAGATTTGTCGAATGGTACCTAAGGTATTACCGGGTGTGATTTGCCTGCTTGAGGATGACCTCTGAAGGCAGGTCCGCCTCAAGGACGAACTTCAGGATCTTGTCCTGGTAGTGCTCTGCGCCGCCTATGAATTCAATGCCCACCTGTGTCTTTTCGAGAACGCTCTCACTCCTCACCGAACGAACGACACCCATGGTCTTCACAGATCCCTGGGGGAGATCGATCCAAATGGTGGAGAGATTCATGCCCTCGATCAATGGGGTCTTTTCATTTAAGATCTCAACACCCATGCCCTCAATGCTTATGTCCCAGATAAAGACTTTCATCTTTTCCGAATTCAAGGGGTGGACAATCGTGGCTGTAATCGGCTCATGGCCCGTCACCAGGTATCTCATGACGCTGCGCCTGCTTATGTGCCGCAGTGCATCGGGCCAGGTCGTTTCCATGATGTTCTTGATGACCTCCTGGATCTTGGCCGTAAAGAGCATCACGTCTATCCCCTTGAAGAGGTAAAAGGGATAGACCATGTCCACCTGGGGTTCAAAGGGCAATCTGAGCTCGGAAATCCTCACCATTCGCAGTACCATGTTGTCCTGTTCGGGCCTCAGGTAGAAGAACTCCGCCGGAATTGCCTTTTGCCGGTGCATCATGAGCATGTCGCCGAATCCCCTGGAGAGGGACTTGACATTTTCGAAGATAGCGTAGATCTGATCCTTGTCGGTAATAATTCTTCCCGTATCCGGGGCGGCTTCATTGAGTTGCGCAAAGGCCTCGATGGGTGTGTCTGCAGGCGAGAAGTCAATGCCTACTCGTGACGGTACTCCCGTACCCAGGTATGCGATACGGCCCGGGATTTCCGTAGCGATCACCCTGCCTTTCTTCTCAAGGGTCTCTATCTCAATTTGTGTGCCGACTTGGAGCAGCGAGAACCCATCAGTCACCAGCACGCCGATGCCGCCTATGGAGATATCCACCACCGGGAATAGGAACGTGCTATTGCCGATCTTTGCCCTGGCTTGGAGATCTTCCCAGGTATGGGTTCTTTTCCTTTTGCTCTCTCTCTTTTCCATCTAAGGCTCTCATCGGAAAGCTGAGAGGAAAAACTTTAACGTTTGTCCAAGTCACAAAAGTGCATGATGTAAATGATAATTTACCATAACACAATAAGATTCAACCATATCAATGCAAGAAGGATGGTTCATCACAGTAAAACATACCCGGATCATTGAGGAGCACACAAAGGGATATTTAACCACGAAGAGCATGAAGGACACGAAGAAAAGAATCCTCTTGAAATCTCTGACCGGGGAAAAGGAATCCAAAAATGTCCGTTCTGCTTTTTTATATTTTTTCGTGCTCTTCGTGTCCTTCGTGGTGAGAACAATGGACTCAGAAAAGTATGCTTCACAGAGAAGAACCAGAAGGATTAACCCGGCTTAAGAGGGTTTAAAAGAAAACCCCCGACCTGCGCCGGGGGTTTGTTTGACACGTTTATCTTAAGGTGTATCATTTCCCCTGGTAAACGGGTGATCTTTTTTCCATGAAGGCAGTCATGGTCTCAGCCATGTCCTCGGAAGGCAGTATCATGGCGCTGCGGGCAGATACATACTCAAGCCCGTCGGCAATGCTTTTACCGCGGCAGAAATTGAGGACTTCCTTGGCGCCCTGCACGGCCAACGGAGCCTGCTTTGCGATTTCCATGGCAAGGGCTTCTGCGCCCTTTAAAAGTGCTTCCTTATCCTGGTAGACCTCATTGACTAGGTTCACTTCCTTGGCGCGCCTTGAATCGATGAATTTGGCAGTAAAGGCCATCTCCCGGGTGATTCCCTGGCCCACGATGTACGGCAGGCGCTGGAGCACGCCCACATCTGCGATGAAAGACACGGCGGCCTCGCGGAGAGAGATCTTGGCGTCCTGGGAGGCAAGACGGATGTCGCAGGCGCTTCCGAGATCAAGGGCTGCACCGATGCAGTAGCCGTGGAAGCAGCAGATGACCGGTTTTGAGCATTTTTCCACGCAGGTCATGGCATCCTGCAGCGGGAAGATGTCATGGAAGAGTTTCACCTTTCCCTTGGCGCTCATGTCCCAGTTCTTCATGGTAGGGATCATCGGGGCCATGCCCATGATGTCGATGCCGGTGCTCAAGTCCTTTCCCTCGCCGGCGATGATGGCAACCCGGATGGCATCATCGGCATCGATGTCTGCAAAGATGGGGATGATCTCCTTCCAGGCATCCGGGCCCATGGCGTTTTTCTTTTCGGGTCTGTTCAGAAAGACCCAGGCGATGTTCTCTTTCTTCTCTACCTTGTAGAAGTTATATGTTGTCGTCATGGCTTGCATCCTCCTCTCTCCTTCAAAGGGTAAATGGTTCGAGGGATCTTGTCAAAGGTTAAATTCATCCTTTAAGGTTTGACATAAAGGGGGGATGAGTGAAAAGTTCCTGGTGGGACACTCCTTTTGCAGCCCAAGGTATTGTGAGAAACCGGTATTTCTTTTCCAACGTTGATCCCAAGTTGGGGCAGGAAACGGTTAAACCTAAAGTTTTGCATTTGAGAGATTGATCGTGTAGGAGCGGCTTTAGCCGCGACATTACCCGTCACGTCTAAAGGCGCTCCAACACGATGTGTAAAAAATTTAGATAGCGGTATATCAAACCTTGACAAGAGACTCAGCGAGAACTACCTAAAGGGCAACATATTATTGAACTGGGGAAAAATTATGCCCATCTATGAATATGAATGCAAGAAGTGCGGCAATGAGTTCGATGCATTGGTGTCCATGAGTGCGAAGGAAAATCCTAGCTGTCCCAAGTGTGATAGTAAGAAGATCAAGAAGAAGATGTCGGTGACCGCATCCGGCAAGGGTGGGTGCAGCTCCGGCTCATGTTCGTCGAGCTCATGCTCCTCATGCGGATCCGGCTGCAGGTAAATCCAAAAACGTTTTTTTAGGGCTTCTTGAAGGGATCTTTCAGTACAATGGTCTCCTCGCGTTTCGGCCCGACCGATATGATTGTTGCCTGAACGCCGAGCTTGTCTTCGATATACGTAAGATATGCCTTGCAGTTCTTCGGCAGATCGTCATATGACTTGATGTTGTTCAGGGGCTCATCCCATCCCGGAAGTTCATCGTAGACGAGTTCAAGGTCCGAGTACATTTCGAGGTTTGCCGGCATATTCTCCATAGCGGAGCCGCTTGACTTGTATGCCGTGGCCACCTTGATGGTCTCAAACCCGGAGAGCACATCAAGCTTGGTAACGGCGAGGTGGGATATGGCGCTCAGGCGGATAGAGTGTCTTAATGCCACGAGGTCCAGCCAGCCGCAGCGGCGCGGCCTGCCGGTTGTTGCGCCGTATTCGCCGCCGAAGGCCCGCAGCCGCTCACCAGTCTCATCGCCCAGCTCGGTGGGGAAGGGGCCCCCGCCTACACGGGTGGTGTATGCCTTGCAGATGCCGATGACCGCATCAATTTTTGTGGGCCCGATGCCTGCACCGACACATGCCTGGCCTGCCACGGTATTGGAAGAGGTGACGTACGGATAGGTTCCGTGATCCATGTCAAGGTTGGCGCCTTGGGCGCCTTCGAAGAGCAGGTGCCTGCCCTGTTTCACCTTGGAATCGATCAGTACCGGGACATCGGTCACAAATGGCTTGAGCCGGGCACCCAACTGTGCAAGCTTCTCAAACATGCTGTTCTTGTCCAATGGCTTGAGTTTGAGGATCTTGGTGATGTACTCCTGCTTCTCTTCAAAGGCGTAATCGAGCTTCTTTCTCAAATAGGGTTCATGGACAAGGTCGACCATCCTGATGCCTACCCGCCTGGCCTTGTCTTCATAAGCAGGGCCGATTCCTCTTCCGGTAGTACCTATGCCCTGGGTGCAGTCCCGTGCCGTATCGATGATCCGGTGGTAAGGCATGATCACATGGGCCCGATCGCTGATGGCAACCGATTCCGGAGAGACCTCATATCCCTTCTCCCTGAGTGCGGTAATCTCCTCGATGAGGATTTCAGGGTCCAGGACTACGCCAGAGCCGATGACGCAGAGCTTGCCTGGATGGAGGATTCCCGAGGGGATCAGATGGAGAACAACCTTTTTCTCGCCTACGACGAGGGTATGGCCTGCATTGTTGCCGCCTTGAAACCTGATGATAAGGTCGGACTTTTCGGTGAGCAGATCAACTATCTTGCCCTTACCCTCATCACCCCATTGGGTGCCTACTACCACGATGTTCGCCATGCTTAAGGATCCTCCTTGGCTACAGGCCTAGATGAAGACCTCCTGAACGGAAAGGGCGTTCGGCACCTTCCGGATCTTCTCAATGACCTTCTTAGGTACTTCGGCATCAACGTTGATAATGATAATGGCAGTGCCTTCCAGACGGTCGCGTCCGAGGAAGAGTCTTGCGATGTTTATTCCCGCCTCGCCCAGTGTCATGCCGATTTTGCCTACCGTGCCCGGCATGTCTTTGTTATAGATAACAAGCATGGTCCCTTCCGGGATCACCTCGATGGCGTAATTATCGATCCTGACGATCCTCAGGTCGTCCGGCTTGAAGACCGAGCCCACCAAAGACCGGGTGCCCTTGTCGAACTCGAGGGTCATTTCAATGGTGTTGGTGAAGATCTCCTCCTTGGAGCTGAGTGACTCTACGAGGTCGATTCCCCTTTCCTTGAGCAGCACCGGGGCGTTCACGTAGTTCACATCGTCGGCAATGGCCGAGAGAAGCCCCTTGAGCCCTGCAACGGTGACCGGCTTGGTATCGAAGTTCGCGGCAGCTCCCGTGTAATTTATTGTCACCTTTTTAAGTCTGTCGGAGATCACCTGGCCGATGATCTGGCCCATGAAACGGCCCATCTTCTCAGCCAGATCGATATACGGTTTCACCTTGGGCAGCATCTCGGGCGACACGGAAGGGGCGTTCACGGCATTACGTATGACACCATTTTTAAGGTAATCCACGATCTGCTCTGCAACGGCCAATGCCACATTTTCCTGTGCCTCATGGGTGGATGCGCCGAGGTGCGGCGTGGCGACGACCTTTACGTGTTTGGGCAGCGACCAGTCTTCAGGCGGCTCCTTCTCGAACACGTCTATTGCCGCACCCGCAACCTTGCCGGAATCCAGTGCCTCGATCAATGCCTTCTCGTCCACGATCCCGCCTCTCGCACAATTGATAAGGAACACACCCTTCTTCATCTTTGCAAAGGCTTCCTTGCCGACCAGACCCATGGTTTCCTTTGACTTCGGGGTATGTACGGTAATGTAATCGGAGCGGGCATAGAGATCATTGAGGTTCGTTATCAGGTCAATACCCTGCTTTTCAGCGATATCTTTGGTGACGAACGGGTCGTAGACGATCACGTTCATCTTGAGCCCCTGGGCCCGGGAGGCCACCACACTTCCGACCCTGCCCATGCCGATGATGCCAAGGGTCTTACCGGTGACCTCTCTGCCCTCGAGGGCCTTCTTTTCCCAATTGCCGCTCTTCATAAAGCCGTCTGCCTGCGGGATGTTCCTGGTCAATGCCATCATCATGGCAATGGCATGCTCGCCCGTTGTAACCGTGTTGCCTCCAGGGGTGTTCATGACCACGACGCCTTGTTTTGTTGCAGCAACCGAATCTATGTTGTCGACACCGGCTCCGGCACGGCCGATGACCTTCAGCTTCTTCCCCGCAGAAATGATCTCGGCAGTTGCCTTTGTGGCGGATCTGACCACGAGTGCATCATAATCGCCGATGATTGCTATGAGTTCTTCCGGCTTCAACCCTGTCTTGACATCAACAGTAAAACCACCACTCTTAAGGATCTCCACGCCAGCATCGGACAGCTTATCGCTCACTAATATCTTCAAGCCTCCTCCTTAGCCTGGATTATAGGTTCGGAGCACTTGTAACAAATGGTTCTTGAGGTGTCAACCACAAGAGAGGGAAGGAGGGTGATCAGCATTGTATGATCAGTGATGTATGAGCTGCAACTTGATCTTACAAAGAGAAAACCGACACGAAAACAAGATCTGACTAAGGATAGTAGCCGGCACAGAATAGATATTCTATGCCATCGCCTTAAGCAAAGTGTCCAGCAGATCTCTGTCGGACACTTTGCTTATACGAAAGCGATACCGGGTTCTTTTAAAGCATTCTGACGGCTATTACACCTTCTGTTGATCTGATTTTCTTTATCAGATCGTCGTTCACACTGCCATCGATATCGATGATGTTATAAGCGATATTTCCCTTGCTCTTGTTGATCATGTCGGCGATGTTGATCTTGCTGTCGGCTAAGAGGTGCGTGATCTTTTCGATCATGCCCGGTGAGTTCTGATTCGAGATGGTCAGTCTCTGATTACCCGTTCTGTCGAGAAAACTCTCAGGGAAATTGACTGAGTTCTTGATGTTCCCGTTCTCCAGGAAATCCATGAGCTGCATGGCCGCCATAATCGCGCAGTTTTCTTCAGATTCCTCTGTCGAAGCCCCCAGATGCGGAATGGCTATGCACTTATCCATCTTTATAAGCGCTTCATCGGGGAAGTCCGTTACGTAACAGCTCACGATACCATCGGTAACGGCCTTCTGCAGATCAGCAGTATTCACCAGTTCCCTTCTGGCGAAGTTCAGGAGTACCGCACCTTTCTTCATGACTGCGAATTTATCCGCATTTATGGATCCCCGCGTGTCCTTGTTCAGAGGGGCGTGCAGAGAGATGAAATCGCACTCGGAGAGCAGCTTATCCATACTTGCCGCCCTTTTGGTATTGCGGGACAGTCTCCATGCTGCTTCGATGGACATATACGGATCGTATCCCCATACCTCCATACCCAGACCTTCGGCAGTATTGGCCACTATGGTCCCGATGGCGCCAAGGCCTACCACCCCCAGCTTTTTACCCAGGATCTCGGTCCCGCCGAACTTTGACTTTCCCTTTTCGATCAGGTCTGGCACCTTGTCGCCTTCGCCGACCAGTCCTTTGGCCCAGGATATTCCTTCCGTTACTTTCCGTGATGCCAGCAGCATGCCCAGAATGACCAGCTCCTTTACCCCATTGGCGTTTGCACCCGGGGTATTGAAGACGACTATGCCTTTTCCCGAACATGTATCGATAGGGATATTGTTGACCCCGGCACCAGCCCGAGCAATCGCTTTCACACTCGATGGCAAGCTCATATCTTTCATTTCCTTGCTACGTACCAGGATACCGTCCGGCTCAGAAATACCGGCGAGGTACTCATAATTTTCCGTGAAAAGACTCAAGCCTTTTTCCGAGATGTTATTCAGTAGATCGATCTTATACATATAACCTCCTCTCTTACTCAAGATATTACAGAATATACTTTCCTTGCCAAGCCAAAAAATGCATCCCCAAGGGATTGACTCCATTAAGGTAATAAGATCTACTCATGGTTTATGGTGAGTGGGTATTATATGAGGAGAACTAAAGAGATTTTGATGTAATCTCTGGTCGGCTAACACCGAGGTTCATTCATTGTCCAGCCATATGCCGCAGCAGCGCAATCAGATATTCCCAGAACCGCCCCACACTCTCTATTTCCACCCTTTCATTCGGTGAGTGGGGCTGCTCGATGGTTGGGCCGAAGGATATCATGTCAAGGTCTTTGATACGTTCAGCGATGACGGCGCACTCCAGGCCGGCATGAATGACTTTCACCCTTGGCGCCTTTTTATAGAGGCTTTTGTAGAGGCTGGTGCAGGTCTTCAGAATGGGTGATGACGGGTTCGGCCTCCAGGCAGGGTAAGTGTTGCCATGATTGACCAGGCAGCCTGCCAGCTCTCCGACAGCGGCCACCTGCGAGGCCATGTCATGAAGTGCGCTTTGAATCGTGCTTCGCTGGCTGGTGGTAACGACAAAGGTGTCCTGCTTGAATGAACAGACCGCCAGGTTTGTAGAGGTGAGGACCGTATTGTCGAGGCCTGGATCGCTCTTTAACGGCCCGTGGGGCAGGGCCTGAAGGAGATTGAAGATCTTTTGTGTATCCTCGGGCTCGACCACCCTCGGTGGGTGGATGTCTGATTCCTCGAGTATGAGCGCAACCCCGTCATCTATCTGCTTGAACTCAGATCTTAAAATATTGTTCCAATGAACCGCCTCCTGCCGCAATGCATCTATATCAGACCTTTTCACATGGATGAGTGCCTCGGCCTCGCGCGGTATGGCGTTGTGCTTGCTGCCGCCCTGGAAAGAGGCGAGATGGAAGCCGTATGCGGAATAGATGGCATAAAGAAACCGGCCCAGAAGCTTGATGGCGTTCCCAAATCCCCGGTGTATATCCGCGCCCGAGTGGCCGCCCTTGAGCCCGGTGATCTTGATACTCACAGGCACGGTATTTTCCGGGACTGTCATGAAGTCGGGCTCAAGAATGAGCTCGGTATCCATCCCGCCGGCACAGCCGATGTAGAAGGTCCCTTCTTCTTCCGAATCAAGATTGAGAAGTGTTTGCGCAGTGAATGATCCCCGTGAAAGCTTATGTGCACCGGTGAGCCCGGTCTCTTCCTCCACGGTGAAAAGCAAATTGAGATCGGGGTGTTCAAGGTTAGAGTCCTCCATAATGGCAAGCATGGCTGCAACCCCTATGCCGTTGTCCGCCCCCAGTGTGGTGCCGGCAGCCCTGATCCATGCCTTGTCACGCACGAGCCGGATCGGGTCCGATTTAAAGTCGTGCTGAGTCTTCCTGTCCTTCTCACATACCATGTCCGTATGCGACTGGAGTGCTACAGGAGAATAACCCTTGAGACCGGGTTTTATTACCATGACATTACCCGCCTCGTCAGTGCGGTAGGGAAGATTGAAGCCTTTCGCTTTGCCGACAATATACTCGGCCACCCCTGCTTCATTGCCCGATTCCCTCGGTATCCGGGAGATCTCCCAGAAGTGTTGCCAGAGACCCCGCGGATTGAGACCTTGAATCGCCTTCATATCTACTACCTCCACAACACTAAAAGACCATTGAAAGGGATAGCAGCTTGGCCGAGGCGGTTCAAGAAAGATTTTACTTTAAGCATCTTGACAGAAGCGTCGATAAGCATTATATCCTGAAACTGCCTGGAATATGGACATTATCATGCTAACCCGCGGTAAAACCCTCTGTAAGTTTTTCCCCGGTTTCTGGTAATACCGTTTTTCCAGACATTAACACCAGGGTCTTTCCCTCTTGCCAAGGGAACGACCTGAAAAACGGAGGTATGAATGGCTACAGGAACAGTAAAATGGTTCAACGAAAAGAAGGGGTTTGGTTTCATCACTCAAGACGGAGGCAGCGATGTGTTTGTTCACTATTCTGCCATCAAGGGAGACGGGTTCAAGACGCTTACAGAGGGAGACAAGGTCACTTTTGAAGTGACCAACGGGCCTAAAGGTCCGCAGGCATCAAACGTAATGAAGCTGTAATCTGTTATCGGGGCAGGGTCTTCCTGCCCCGGTCCCATGTATTGTCAGCACGCTAACCGAAAACCACGTAATCCTTTTGTTAGGATCATGGTTTCCAGTCAGGGGCTTTCGTATGGATGTGCCCTGAGGGAGCATTGCCGTGATGCTTCGAGTTTGGGATTAAAGAATTTCGGTTAGAGAATAAGGATTTCCTTTATCGATTCCTTCCACGTATCGAATGCACTTTTTGCCCTCTCGCTCCTCGCCTCGGCGCGTCTGCTTTTCGGTACATCGGGCATTGTCATGATCCCGAAATTGATGTTCATGGGCTGGAAAACATCGATCAACCGGTCGGTGATATAATAAACAAGTGCGCCAAGCGCCGTATCCGGTCCTGGTGGTTGAAAGGTCTTATGCTTGATCCCGGCGAGCATGGAGATGCCCGCAAGGATTCCTGTTGCTGCCGATTCCATGTAGCCTTCCACACCGGTTATCTGGCCTGCGAGTATGACATTGCCATGTTCTTTCAGAGACAAGTCAGCCCCCAGCACCCTCGGCGAGTCGATATAGGTGTTTCTGTGGATGCTGCCATACCGCAGGAATCTCGCGGAAGACAGGGCGGGGATCATACCTATTATCCTCATCTGTTCGGGATAGGTCAGGCGGGTCTGAAAGCCTACCATGGTATAGGCATTGCCCTTCAGGTTCTCTTTCCTGAGCTGTACGACCGCAAAAGGCCGCTTGCCGGTTGAGGGGTCTTTCAGACCCACCGGTCTCATGGGGCCGTATCGCAGGGCATCCATACCCCTGGCTGCTAAAATTTCTATGGGCAAGCACGCCTCAAAGAACCTGGCATCCTCGAATTCATGTGATAGGACCTTGTCCGCCTTCAAGAGTTCTTCCATGAACCTTTGGTAGTGAGGCTCATCGAGCGTGCAGTTGAGGTAGTCCGGATTGTGATCTGACCACCTGGCACCGAAGAATGCATGACCCATGTCGATGCTCTCCGCATCGATGATGGGAGAGATGGCGTCGTAAAAGAAAAGCCTGCTGCTACCGGTCATGGCCATGAGATTCTGTGTAAGTGCATCCGAGGTTAAGGGTCCCGTGGCGATGATGGTGGGGCATGCCTGGTCAATGGTCTTGAGCTCTTTTTTCCGGAGCGTTATCAGGGGTTGTGCCATTATATGTTGAGTAGTCAGGGCAGCGAAGGCCGCCCGGTCAACAGCTAAAGCCTTGCCTGCAGGAACGCTTGTTTGGTCGGCTATTGAGAGAACCAGCGAGCCCAATGATACCATTTCACGTTTTAAGATGCCATGGGCGGTCAAAGGGTCGGTTCCCTTGAAAGAGTTGCTGCACACGAGTTCGGCAAGCATGCCGGTTTTGTGTGCAGGGGTCGTTACAACCGGGCGCATCTCGAACAACTCAACCTGCACACCGTTTGCGGCGAGGAGATGGGCCGCCTCTACCCCTGCAAGCCCTCCTCCGATGACACGGACACTAGGAAAGGGCATCTTCGCTGTGCGTGCACCCGGGATTAGGGCATGCCAGTTTGGTTCCCTTTCTGATGAGGAAACCCGTTCCGCAGACCGGGCACTCCTTAATCACGGGCTTGGTCCAGTTGATGAATTTGCAGTCCTTTTCGGAACAGGAATAAAACATCTTTCCCTTCTTTGACCGCTGCTGGACGATCTCCCCTTTGCATCCGGGCATGGCGCACTTGATGCCTAAAGGGTAGGGCATGATGTTCTTGCACTTGGGATAGGCGCTGCATGCCAGAAACGGCCCGAAACGCCCCTGCCGTATAACCATCGGTGCACCGCATTTGTCGCACTTCCGGTCTGTCGGCTCCGGCGCCTTGGTGATGCGCTTGGTGTTTTTGCATTCCGGGTAGTTGCTGCAGGCCATGAAAGGGCCGAATCTGCCACGCTTCATTATCATGGGCGAACCGCACTTCTCGCAGACCTCTCCGGTCTCTTCGGCCTTCTTTTCTTCTACCTGAAGGATTTTTCCCGATTCATCCCGGACATATTCCTTGGTGTTCGTGCAGTCGGGGTAACCTGCACATCCCAGGAAATACCCGTTTTTCCCGAGCTTGATAAGCATCTCCTTGCCGCAGACTTCGCATAAGATGCCGGAGGGGCGCTGCTCGGCCCTGATGTTCTCCATGTTCACCAGCGCGCTTTCATGCTCGGTGTTGTAGGTTAGGTAAAAGTCCGACATCACCTTGCCGTAGCCTTCCTGGCCCTCCTCGATAAGGTCCAGCGAGTCCTCCATCTTTGCAGTGAAGCCGATATCAAGGATATGGGGATAGTGCTTAACAAGGAGTGTGTTCACGTCCCTGCCGAGCTCCGTAGGTACAAAGGAGCGCGCCTCCATTCTCACATAACCCCTATCGACGATGGTGGATAGGGTAGGTGCATAGGTGCTCGGCCTTCCGATGCCCTTCTCCTCGAGCTCCTTAATGAGGCTTGCCTCGGTGTAGCGTGGAGGGGGCTGGGTGAAATGCTGTTCCTTGTCGACCTTCTTAAGATCGAGGCTGTCCCCCTCCTTAAGGGAATCGGGAAGCCTGCCCTCATCCTCATCGCCATTGATGTCATAGATTTTCAAGAAACCGTCAAAGGTCATGATGGAGCCGTTTGACTTAAGTCCGATGTCGAGCGCAGAGATGTCGACGCCTGTCTGATCAAAGGTTGCGCTGTTCATCTGCGATGCAATGAAGCGTTTCCAGATGAGGTCGTAGACGGCGTACTGGTCAGTATTCAAGAAGGGCCGTAAGGATTCCGGTGTATTCGTAAGGCTCGTGGGCCTGATGGCCTCGTGGGCCTCCTGAGCGGTCTTCTTGGCCTTGTAACGCCTGGGTTTCTCCGGAAGATAAGGCTGCCCGAACGCATTGGGGATGAACTGCCGCACCTCGGCTATGGCTTCATTGGAAACGACCGGGGAGTCGGTGCGCATATAGGTGATGAGACCGGTGATCTCGTCACCTCCGACCGGCAGGCCCTCATAGAGCTGCTGGGCAAGCATCATGGTCTTCTTGGCTGAAAACCGCAGCCGGGAGGACGCCGCCTGCTGAAGGGTGGAGGTGATGAAGGGTGGCAACGGGTTTTTGGTGCGCACCTGCCGGGTGATCTTATCGATGGTGATAACCGGTGCGGAGCCGATCCGTTCCACTACTCTAAGCGCTGTTTGTGCGTCCGGGATCTCTTTGGGGCTGACGACCTTGGCAATAAAGGTATCGCCTGCAGGTGTCATGAGAAGGGCCTCCACCGTCCAATACTCCCTTGCCGTGAACGACTCGATCTCCTCCTGGCGCATGCATATGAGCCTCAGCGCAACGGACTGGACCCTGCCGCCTGAAAGACCGCGCTTGACATTCTTCCACAGCAGCGGACTCATGGTGTACCCCACAATCCTGTCCATGGTACGCCTGGCCATCTGTGCGTCGTAAAGCTCTCTGTTCAATTCCTTGGGGTTTTTCAGGGCCTCATCGATGGCCTTCTTGGTGATCTCGTGGAATATGATGCGGCGGACAGCCGAGAGAGGTTTCTTGATCTCCTCCGCCACGTGCCATGCAATGGCCTCGCCCTCGCGGTCAGGGTCTGAAGCGAGATAGACAATATCGGCCCTATCGGCACGGCTTTTAATCTTTTTTACAATGTCGCGCTTGTCGGGTATGACCTTGTAACCCGGCAGGAAGCCCTGCTCGATGTCGATGCCGAGCTTGCTTTTGGGCAGGTCCTTGATGTGTCCCATGGTGGCCTCCACCTCGAAGCCTTTTCCAAGGTATCGCTTGATCGTTCTTGCCTTCGCGGGTGACTCCACAATTACGAGAGATTTAGCCATTCATGCTCCTTGGTGTGTATCTATTTCCTTCGATCCGCTCGATTGCCCCTGTGAGCTCGAGCATACTTACCCTGCGGCTTGCTTCCATGATGTCTATATCGAGTTGGGCGGCGATCTCATCGATACTCAACGGCGATGCAGCCACCAGGGTGAGAATATCATCGGTCCCTAGAGTGGAAGGCTTGAATTCCTTGAGCAGGCCCTTGATCTGGGGTGCGATCTCAGCCAGGACGTCGTCACAGTCCTGGATAAGGACCGCTCCCTGGCGGATAAGGTGGTGCGTGCCCTGGGAGCGCACATTCGTGATGCTTCCCGGGACTGCCATGATAAGCCTCCCCTGTTCGAGGGCATAGCGGGCGGTGATCATGGCGCCTGATTTGATGGTGGCCTCTACGATGATAACCCCCTGGCACAAACCCGATATGATCCGGTTCCGCCTGGGGAAGTTTTTGGCATCAGGATTTGTGCCCGGAGGAAGCTCGGTGATGACCGCACCCTTCGTTGCAATCTTATCTGCAAGCTTGTCATGCTCCGGAGGGTAGATAATGTCAATGCCGGATCCGAGCACGGCCACGGTTTTTGATAATCCCTCCAACGCACCAAGGTGTGCCTCCTTATCGATACCGCGGGCAAGGCCCGATATGATGGTTATGCCCTGAATACTCAAGTTCCGTGCAAGCCTGAAGGCCGTGTCTTTCCCGTAATGGGAGGGTGAGCGTGTGCCGATAATGGCTACAGCGGGCTCTACGTCATCCAGACTGCCCTTCACATAAAGGACGCACGGCGGGTCGTCGGTCTCTTTTAATATCCGGGGATAGGTGGGATCATCCAGGCAGACGGCATAGGCTCCCTGGGAAGCAAGTTTACCCAGCACTTCTTTCACCCGTTTATCATCGGGCCCGGAAGCAAGGGCATCCAGCTGAGCCTTATTCAGGATGCCGAGGCCTTTGAATTCAGAAATCGGTGTGGTGAGGATGGTTTCAGGGGATCCATAGACCTCCAGGAGCTTCCGCGCCGTTCTCGGGCCAATGGCCGGCAAGAGGTCTAATGCGATCCATGCCTCAATTCTACTCATACGGATCAATCCATCTCCAGGATTTGGGAGGCTATAAGAACTCGGCTGTTCATGTCAAGGAAGATTATAAAAAGGTGGTGGGCAAAATAATTGTCCATCCAAGTGGTAAATATTTACCGAAACGGGGAGGGCTCCGTATGGGTAATATTAATAATCAATTGATATTATGAATAATATGATGGGGCATGATTTTTGCTCGCTCTATTGGTGAGGAAGGAATGTTATGAAGAAAGTGTTGGTAATTCTGGCTGCCCTGACTTCTCTCTGGATACCCGACTATCTGTGGGCAATGGCACCGGATCATGATACCAATACTTTATGTTTTACTCATCAGGTTTGTGTGAGCATGAATATTGATGCAACGATGAGCGAGCCTGTATAATCATTTTCATAAAAAATTTGCAGTCCTGATCCGTTCATATTAAAATCATATTACAATAAGACAAAGTCCTGCTGTCCTACGTGTTTATCTGTGGGCTAGAACAACGTAAAACACCTCGGTTGGAGGGCAAAGGATGCAGATATTCGGGGCAAATGAGTTATTAAGCGATGTAGTGGAGAAAAATCTGTGCATCGGCTGCGGGGCTTGTGTATCGCTGTGCCCTTATTACCGGGCGCACCGTGGCAGGGTTGTAATGCTTTTTGGCTGCACGCAGCAAGGCGGGAGGTGTTTCGCATATTGCCCCAAGGTTGAGGTGAATCTCGACGAGGTCTCAGATGCCCTCTTCGGCTCTCCTTACAACGATGCCCCGCTGGGCACCTACCGATCCATTAAGGTATCCCGAGCAGGAGATAAGCTGGGCCGAGCCAATGTACAGTCCGGTGGAACCGTCACGGCAATTATCACCTATGCAATTCGGTCACACATGATAGATGCGGCTGTCCTCACGGATAGAGACGGTATGCTGCCTGTCCCGCGTATCGTCACAAAAGCGAAAGATGTACTGAAATGTGCCTCATCAAAATACACTGCAGCGCCGACCCTTATGGCCCTTAACCAGGCTGTGGGAGAAGGATATGCCCGCCTCGGTGTTGTTGCCACACCCTGCCAGGCCCTCGCCATTGCGCAGATGCGGATGAATCCGACTAGAATCGAAAATTTCACAGATCCCACTGCCGTGGTCATCGGTCTTTTCTGTACGTGGTCAGTGGAATATAAAGAACTCGAGGCCTTCCTGGCTGAACGACTCGACATCAGCGCCGTCATGAAATTTGATATCCCGCCGCCGCCGGCAGAGGTACTCGATGTCTATACTACGGCAGGCAAGGTGTCCTTCCCGCTCTCAGAGATCCGTGGGCGGGTTCCGAATACCTGTTCTTACTGCTTCGATATGACGAGTGAGTTTGCAGACATCTCGGTGGGGGTCCTGGAGGACCGGCCGGATACGAACATAGTAATCATCCGTACCGAGCGTGGAGAGCGGCTCTTAAGTAGTGCAGGAAAGAGGGGGTACCTGGTCTTGGAGGATATTCCGGGCGCGAGTCTTGATCACCTGATGGAGGCTGCCGGAAACAAGAAAAGACGGGCCCTGATCCGTGCCGGAGAGGAGGGCATGATTAATACCCAAGGCGAGAGTAAACGTTCGTATCTCAGGATGGGCGAAGATGTCTTGGGCAAGATAACGTGCAGAGGAGGAGGTGCCGCATGAGCTTCCTGACTGATCCGAATGAGGGTCATACACTGCTCCTCATGGGGAACGAGGCCATTGCACGAGGCGCCATCGAGGCCGGTGTGCAGGTTGCTGCAGCCTATCCCGGCACCCCATCCTCAGAGATCATCGAAAACCTTGCAAAGGTCTCAAAAGAAAGGGGCATGTATGTAGAATGGTCGGTGAACGAGAAGGTGGCCCTTGAGGTGGCCGCGGCAGGCTCCTTTGCCGGGCTTCGATCGCTGTGCGCCATGAAGCAGAACGGCGTGAACGTGGCATCCGACTTCCTCCTCCATCTGGCCCTGTCCGGAACGAGAGGCGGTCTGGTGCTTATCCCCTGTGATGACCCCGGGGCGCTCTCAAGCGTGAACGAAGGCGAGTCACGGCACTTTGCCAAGATGCTCGAGCTCCCGTTGCTGGAGCCGGGGGACTTCCAGGAGGCCAAGGACATGACCAAATGGGCCTTCGAGCTCTCCGAGCACATCCGCAGCATCGTGGTTTTACGCAGCGTCACCAGGCTCTCCCATGCGAGTGGGAATGTGAAGCTCGGTGCTTTGCCTCAAGACGCCAGGCAGGCGCGCTTCAGGCATGACGGCTTTATCCTCGACCCCGACTGTGGGGCCGTCATCTCGGCACCGGTGCCCCTCATGCACGCCCAGCTTCAGGGGAAACTGAAGAAGGCTGTAGAGCTTTTTGAGGAGTCACCTTTCAACACGTATACAGGCCCTGAAAGGCCGGAGTTGCTCATAATAACAAGCAGCGCTTGTAACTTGTACAGCCGGGAGGCTGTGGATGTTTTGGGTCTCACCAAAAAGGTGGGAATCCTCAAGCTCGGTACTACCTGGCCATTGCCGCCCAGGCTGATGAAGAAGTATCTCTCCATCTCTGAGAAGGTTCTCATTATTGAAGAGGTGCTGCCTTTTCTTGAAGAGAACGTGAAGGTTTTTGCCATGGAGATGGCGAATCTGATCGGCATCAAGAGTTTCTTCGGTAAAAACGACCTCAGCATCCCCATGACGAACGAGATGAACCCTGACCTTGTTATCGCCGCACTCGCCAAGATCTTTGACATCCCATACAGGGCGGTACCCCAGGAATTTGAGAGCACGGCGCAGATGCTGGCTTTTACAAAGGCCCCAAACCGTGAGATGACCTTCTGCCCCGGCTGTCCGCACAGGGCGTCTTTCTGGAGCATCCATAACGCCCTTGCCATTGACAACCGGCAGGGGTTTGTCTGTGGTGATATCGGCTGCTACACCATGGCCATCCTGCCCTGCGGGTTCAGCTCTTTGAAAACGGCGCACTCCATGGGTTCCGGCCTCGGTGTGGCGGGCGGATTCGGTCAGCTCATCCGGTTTGGAATGGACCAGCCTGCGCTCGCAGTATGCGGCGACTCCACCTTCTTCCACGCAGCAATGCCGGCACTCGTGAATGCAGTCCACCATAAGGCGGATATCGTTATGGTGATCCTCGACAACAGAGGTACTGCCATGACGGGTTTTCAACCGCACCCGGGGCTCAATGTGGATGCCATGGGCAATGAGGCCGAAGGCATCGATATTGCAAAAGTCTGCCGGGCCATCGGCGCAAAGGTGGTAATGGCGGATCCCTTTGACATCGATGACACCGAGGAGAAGCTCTTGCACATGATCCAGGACGAACAGGGTGCACGTGTGGTCATTCTCAGCCGGATCTGTGCATTATCGCCGGAGAAGAAGGGAAAGAAGGAGTATGATGTCATAGTGGACAGTTCCGTGTGTATCGGCGAGAAGTGCGGATGTAACCGTCTTTGTACCCGGATCTTCCGCTGTCCGGGCCTCATCTGGGACAAACATGCCCTTAAGGCCAGGATCGATGAGGTTATCTGTACGGGCTGCGGAGTATGCGCTAGAATCTGTCCGTCCGGGGCGATCCTGAAGACGGAGGCGGCATGAAGGTGTCTGCGCTCGTGAAAGATCCATACAACGTCGTCCTTACCGGAGTAGGGGGGCAGGGCAACGTCATCGCCTCGCGAATGCTGGGCAATATCTTCGCACGGAAAGGGTACTATATCACGATCGGTGAGACCTTTGGTGCGTCCCAGAGGGGAGGCTCGGTCATGAGCCACCTGCGCATCTCACTAAGATCAATCTGGAGTCCCCAGATTCCCAAGGGCAAGGCCGACCTCATAGTGGCCCTGGAACCCATTGAGGCCTTACGGGTGATCGCCGCCTACGGGAAGCCCGGGGTAAAGGTGCTCAGCAACACAAGGCCGGTGCATACCGTAGGTGTCATCGCCGGCGACCAGGCATACCCATCCCTCGATGAGCTGAAAACAACTCTTGCACAGCTCACCGAGGAGCTTTGTTTTGTTGAGGCCACGGACGAAGCCCTCAAGCTTGGAAAGCCGATTCTAAGTAATGTCATCATGTTGGGCGCTATAGCAGGGCTTAAAGTCCTGCCCTTTGATACTGAGGACTTCCGGGAGGTAGCTGCAGAGACCCTTAAGGGGGATATGCTCGAGATGAATGTAAAAGTCTTTGATCTTGGTAAGCGTTTGGCAGGGTAAGGGATCTGCCAAAAGATACTCAGTTAGGAGTGCCTGTTGACTGCTTCCACACCTTTGCCATTTCCTGTGCCTCAGTAATCTGGGCCGGGGTCATCTGTTGGGCCATGGTATCAAGATAATTGTTTGCCGGCTCGATACCTTGTTCTGCTGCGAGCTTGAAACATAAATAGGCCTGCATGTAATCCTTTGGAACCCCGGTACCGTTACTGTACAAGAGCCCAAGGTTGTACAAGGCCTGGTCAAAACCCTGTTCTGCGGCCTTTTGATACCATTTGGAAGCCTCTTCATAACTTTGTTGTACTCCCTTGCCCTTTGAGTACAAGAGTCCGAGGTTGAACTGTATCACGGCATCTCCCTGCTCGGCTGCAAGGAGATACCACTTTATCGCCTCAGCATAGTCCTGGGATACGCCCAAGCCATGGTCATAAAAGAACCCTGTATACGCCTGTGCAAGGTTATTCCCATGTTCCGCAGCCATGCGGAACCAGTAGGCGGCATCTGCAAAGCTTTGATGTACTCCCTCGCCATTGAGATAAATAAACCCCATATTGCACTGAGAATGGGTATTCCCCTGAGAGGCGGCTTCAATGTACCATTTGATCGCCTCTCCATAGTTCTTTGAAATACCCAAGCCGCCGTAATATATATCTCCAAGGTTCACCTGGGCCTCAACATTGCCTTGACGGGCAGCCTTGCGGTACCAGAACATAGCTTTTTTCAGATTCTTGGGCATATCCTTGCCTTGATAATAGATATTCCCCAGGCGCATTTGTGCCTCGACATCACCTTGATTTCCAGCCTTGCGGTACCACTTCTCTGCGAGTAAATAATCCTGCTTGACGCCGAGACCCTGGTAATACATGAATCCAAGATTGCTCTGGGCCTTCATATAACCCTGCGCAGAAGCAGCGGTGAACCATTTGGCAGCCTCCGTATAGTCGCGGGTTACTCCCAGGCCTTTATAATACATTATGCCTAAATTGAATTGGGCTTCCACATTGCCGTTTCCGGCAGCCAGGTGGAACCATCTTGATGCCTTCATGAAATCTTGCGGCACCCCCCAAGCGTTCATGTACATAAGCCCAAGATTATACTGGGCTTGGATATCTCCCTGTTCAGCCAGGGGGGGGATCTCTATGAGGGCATGTTGATAATCTTTATTCCGGATAAGCGAAACTGAATTGCTTGTACTGCATGAACAGATCATGCAGGCCATTAATAATAAGATGATAAGACTGAATGTTCTTCTCATGGGGTATCCTTACCGTCATTACAGAAAATCATTGCAAATCCGATCTTATCACCATCCTTGTTTAAGTCGGAAATAGTATTATACACCACAAATTCGCTTGAAATGCAAGCCCAGAGTGATTTGAAAGGGAAAAGGTCATATTTATCAGGCATTTTCATATTTTATTCACCATGACGTTGCATGTAGCTGATCTGACTACCTTGTCCGTCACACCGCCGATAGCGTGTTTTGCCGCGCCAACCTTACCATGTGATGCAATAACAATGAGGTCGGCCCCGAGCTTTACCTGTTCATCCAGGATGATATCTGCAGGCTCGCCTTTTCTGATTTCATATTCTATATCGACCTTTGCGCCTTTTATGTTAACTATCTGCTTCTGCAATCTCTCATTGGATGTCCTCATGATCTCGCGCTCGAACTGTGTGACAAAGTCATCACTTATGCAGTAGTCCACCAGATAGTCTATGGCGCACTGCCTGACGTTCTCCTCGACCACATGGAGAACAACTACCTTGGCATGATATTTGGCCGCGATGTCAGCGGCATGCTCGACGGCCTTGTCTGCGGATTCTGAAAAGTCAGTGGGAACCAAGATCTTCTTTGGGGTAAACATAACAACCTCCTCTGTGCTTTTTATTTTTATGAGTAATAACGCATTCTTAAAAATCCCTTATTCATCACTTTATAGAGTAATTGATGTCCTAGAATGGGTGAACGATTCTTCTTCACATTAAGAAAAAGCTTGACAGAATGTGGTGCTCAGTGGATATACACAAGCGATGTTTGAAAAGACAGCAACCCTGCCTTATTATTACGGCTTTTACTTTCGAAGGGGCGGTTGCCCATAGGCCTGGGTGCCGGTAAGGAGACAGACAAGGCCATGGGCAAAACCCATGGTCTTTTTTTATCTTCAGCCAAGAAAGGGATTCTATATGAAGAAGATCCTCAGCGGCAATGAGGCGGTTGCCCGGGGGGCATATGAGGCGGGCTTATCCTTTGCCTCCGCGTACCCCGGCACACCAAGCACCGAGATCCTCGAGACTATTGCAAAACAGTACCGTGACATCCACTCCGAATGGACACCCAACGAGAAGGTAGCCCTTGAGGTTGCCGTAGGGGCCTCATATGCTGGGGCGCGTTCCCTGGCCGTCATGAAGCACGTGGGAGTAAATGTGGCGGCGGACCCGCTCATGACGCTGCCGTATACCCTCATACGCGGGGGCATCGTGCTCATCAGCGCAGACGATCCCGAGCTGTTCTCCTCCCAGAATGAGCAGGATAACCGGCATTATGCGCGCTTCGCCAAGATCGCCATGCTGGAGCCGTCCAGCTCCCAAGAGGCAAAGGATTTCACCAGGGATGCCTTCAAAATAAGCGAGGACTTCGGCACACCCGTCATGGTCCGGACCACTACACGGATCTCACATTCCATGGGTGTTGTGGAGCTTTCCGAGCCCGAGGCGAAGAAAACGCCAAGCCTTGAGCGGCACCCGGCAGAGTGGGTGATGCTGCCCGCCAATGCAAGAAGGCGCCATCCGGTAATAGAGGAGCGCGTACTTGCCCTGAAAAAGCTTTCGAACACTACCCCCATGAACCGCATGGAAATGGCCGATACCAAGCTCGGGATCATCTCCTCGGGTGTGGCATATCAATATGCCAAGGAGGTGTTCCCAAATGCCTCTTTCCTGAAGCTCGGCATGCCGTATCCCTTCCCCGATGAGCTGGTTAAGCAGTTCGCTGCCAAGGTCAAAGAACTATGGGTTGTAGAAGAGCTCGATCCGTTTATGGAGGAACAGGTCAAGGCCTTGGGTATTACCTGCCATGGCAAAGACCGCATCCCGATGTGCGGAGAGCTGAATCCGGACATCATTAAGGCCGCCATCTCGGGCGCAGCGGTGATGAAACCCGCCCAGAGAGCCCTTCCTGGAAGGCCGCCCAACATGTGCCCGGGTTGTCCCCACCGCGGCATGCTCTGGGCGTTACGGCGTAACAAGACATTTATCGCCGGCGACATCGGCTGCTATACCCTTGGCTTCCTGCCGCCGCTTGACGCCATAGACACATGTCTGTGTATGGGCGCCGGGATCAACCATGCACACGGCATGTCCAAGGTGTTCGGTGCAGGCAAGGAAAAGCTCACGGCGGTTATCGGCGATTCCACGTTCTACCACTCAGGGATCACGGGTCTCTTAAACCTGGCCTATAACCGGGGTGCGGCGTTGATCGTAATCCTGGACAACAGGACTACCGCCATGACCGGTTCACAGAATCACCCGGGCACGGGCGTCACCATTGAAGGCCAGAAGACCACGAATATCGACCTTGAAGGCCTGGTGAAGTCGCTCGGAATCGAGTGGGTCAAGACCATCAACCCCTACGACGTGAAAGGTGCACGGCAGAGTGTGAAAGAGGCCTTGGCCTTTGACGGTCCGTCGGTCATCATCTCAAAGGCGCCGTGCGTATTGCTCAAATCGCGGGCGGTGCCGGGCAAGCCCCTGCGCGTAGACCCCGATAAGTGCACGGGATGCAAGGTGTGCATCTCTCTCGGCTGCCCTGCGCTTGAATTTAAAGACGATAAGGCGCATATTAACTCGGTGTGCGTGGGATGCAATGTATGCGCAGACCTCTGCCCTGCAGAAGCCATTGGGGGTGAAGAATGAATGTGCTCATGACCGGTGTCGGCGGACAGGGTACCATCCTCGCCTCTGATATACTGACGGAAGTAATGATGCGCTACGGCTGCGATGTAAAGAAATCCGAGATCCACGGCATGGCCCAGCGCGGTGGCAGTGTCATGTCACATGTGCGTTTTTCAGAACATGTGTTTTCTCCGCTCATCCCCTATGGCAGCTGCGACATCCTGCTGTCTTTTGAGGAGCTGGAGACAGCGCGCTATTTGCCGTACCTCAAGGCGGATACTACCGTGATCATCAACCGGTTCCGGCTCTCACCGCCTACGGTCATTGTGGGCAAGGAGGCATACCCTGACATCACCCCGATACTTAAAGAGAAGACGAGCGACATCCGCATGGTGGATGGCAGTGCATTGGCTTCTGAGCTGGGCAATCCTCGGGGAGTAAACATAATCCTGTTGGGCACGCTCTCGGCGCTTCTGGAGCCCGCGGAGTCCCTCTGGATCGAGACCATCACCGATATGCTCCCCGAGAAGATCAGGTCCCAGAATATAGAGGGTTTCAAGAAGGGCAGAGGGTTGAAACCTTAGTGAATGACGAGAATGAGGAGGTTTCTTCGATGATCTATAATGAAGAATTTGAGACGCTGCCCCGGGAAGTTCTGGAGTCGTTGCAGCTCAAGAGGCTCAAGCAGGTGGTAGAGCGCGTGTACCACACGGTAGGTTTTTATCGCAAGAAGTTCGACGAAGCGGGCATCACACCCGATGACATCAGGAGCCTCACCGACCTGAAGCGTCTGCCGTTCTCCTCCAAGCAGGACCTGCGGGATAATTATCCATTCGGGCTCTTCAGCGTGCCCATGACCAATATCGTGCGGTTGCACGCTTCTTCCGGAACTACAGGCAAGCCCACCGTCGTCGCTTATACCAAGCGCGATATAGAGACCTGGGCCGAACTCATGGCACGCTCTTTTGCAGCGGCAGGGCTCACCAAGAACGACATTATCCACAATGCCTACGGTTATGGCCTGTTCACGGGCGGGTTAGGCGCACACTATGGTGCAGAGAAGCTCGGTGCAAGCGTCATACCCATGTCGGGCGGCAACACGAAGAAACAGATCATGATCCTGCAGGACTTCGGCCCGACGGCCATATGCTGTACACCGTCCTACCTGCTTTTCCTTGCCGAGACGGGCGAGAAAATGGGTGTGGATATGAAGTCACTGCGTCTCCGTGTGGGTGTCTTAGGCGCGGAGCCCTGGAGCGAGCGCATGCGCGCCGAGATAGAAAACAGGCTCGACATCACGGCGCTCGACATCTACGGCCTGTCCGAGATCATGGGCCCGGGAGTCGCCATGGAGTGTATCGAAGGCCGCAACGGTCTGCACATTTTTGAGGACAACTTCATCGTGGAGGTCATCGATCCGGCAACCGGCGATGTCCTTCCTTATGGCCAGCGGGGTGAGATCGTATTTACCACCCTTACCAAAGAGGCCTTTCCTCTCATCAGATACCGGACCAGGGACATCTCACGGCTCATGCCCGAGGTCTGCCGCTGCGGCAGGACCTTTGTGCGCATGGAGCGCATCTCCGGGAGAAGCGATGATATGTTCATCATCCGGGGGGTCAATGTTTTCCCGTCCCAGATCGAGAGCGTCATCATGGAGATTGAGGGACTGGAGCCGCACTATCAGCTCATTCTAGAAAGGGAAGGGTCGCTGGATACTCTTGAGATCCGGGTAGAGGTGAGCGAGAAGATCTTCTCGGACGAGATCCGGCAGCTGCAGAATCTCGAACACCGTATTGCCAAGGACGTAAAGGATTACATCGGAATCTCCGCCAAGGTGAAGCTTGTGGAGTCCAAATCTCTTAAGCGCTTCGAAGGCAAGGCCCAGCGTGTGATTGACAAGAGGAATATGTAAAAGGGAGGTCTATCATGAAGGTGGAACAGATATCGATCTTTTTAGAGAACAAACCGGGCGGACTCTCGGGTGTAACAAAGGTGCTCAAGGATTCGGGCATCAACATCCGGGCCCTCTCGCTCGCCGACACGAGTGACTTCGGTATCTTGAGGCTTATTGTGGACGATGTGAACAAGGCCAAGAAGGTACTCAACGAGAACGGCTTTGCCGTGGGCCGCACCCATGTGATTGCCGTGGAGGTGCCTGACCGGCCCGGGGGCCTGCACAGCATCCTCGATCTGCTCACCAAGGAAGGCATCAATGTCGAGTACATGTATGCCTTTGTGGAGCGCAGCGGTGAGAACGCAGTGATCATCTTCAGGTTCGACAACATCGACCAGGCCATCGAAGTATTGCTGAACAGCGGCTTCACCGTGCTGAAGGGCGAGCAGGTCTACAACCTGTAACGATAAGATCCCCCATGAAAATTATTGGGGTCTTCGTATAACTTTGCAGGAGAAGAAGGAGGAGGAAAATGAAAAAGGTTTTGTGTGTATGGGCACTATGCATTGCGGTGTTCTGTATGGGTATCGCGGAGGTAAAGGCGGATGACATCAAGATCGGGGCTATTCTCCGTCTTTCTAAGGGTGCCTCCGACGGCCTGCCTGCACGGCGCGGTATCGAGATCGCAGTGAAGGAGATCAATGCAAAGGGCGGCATCAAGGGCAAACCGGTTACGGTCATCTACGAGGACAGCAAGGACTCCCCTCAGGATGCGGTGAACGCATTCCAGAAACTCACCTCCATGGACAAGGTCCAGGTGGTCATCGGCCCCATGACCTCGGGAGAGGTCCTGGCAGTGGCGCCCATCGCCCAGACCAGTAAGATCGTGGTGGTCACGCCTACCGGTACATCGCCTAAGATCTCCGATGCGGGCGAATACATCTACCGCGGCTGCAACAGGATCGACAAGCAGGCCGAGGCGCTCACCAAGTTTGCCAAGGAATCTTTGAAGACGACAAAGGTTGCCATCCTATACAGCAATGAGCCCTACGGCAAGGGCTGCAACGATCTGTTCACCAAGTTTTTTGGCGATCTGGGCATCCCGGTCGTTGTTGCCGAGAGCTTCATGGTGGGCGATCGCGACTTCTCTTCGCAGCTCACCAAGATATCGCAGGCCAAGTTCGACCTCCTGTTCATCCCGGGCTACCTCCAGGAGACGGCACCCGCCATGTCCCAGGCCCGCAAAATGGGGATCACCGAGCAGTCCATGGGCGTGTATGGGGACATGGCCCCCAAATATATCGAGCTTGCAGGCAAGGCCGCTGAGGGCCATGTGAACGCCAGCGAGTACAATGAGGACTTGGCTACCCCCACCAACAAGAAGTTCAAAGATGAGTATTACAAGATCGTGAAGTCTTCCTCGAACGAGCCCAACAACATCATGTTCGCAGCCATCACCTATGACATGGCAAGGCTCGTGGCCAAGGGAATCGAGACCAAGGGCAACACCCCCGACGGCATCCGCGCCTATCTCGATACGGTCAAGGATTTCGACGGCGTCACCGGCAAGCTCAGCTTCAACAAGACCAGAGATGTGGTAAAGCAGGGCGTCTATATCTTCAAGGTGAAGAACGGGAAATACGTAAAGGCCCAGTGATGTGCTGATCCAGCAGCTTGTGAACGGCCTGGTGGTGGGCAGCGTGTATGCGCTGGTCGCCCTTGGCTACACCATGATCTACGGTATCCTGGGGATTATCAATTTTGCCCAGGGAGAGATCTATATGTTCGGGGCCTTTGGGGCCGTGCTCACGCTCGCCGCAACCGGCGAGCTGGGTCTGGCCGTGCTGGCCGGCATTTCATCTGCATGCGTGGTGGGTGTCCTCCTGGAGCGGATCGCATTCAGGCCTCTGCGGGGCACCCACCCCTTAATACCGCTCATAAGCGCCATCGGCGCGTCCATCTTTCTGAGCTCGCTGGCACTGCTGCTCTTCGGTCCTGAAGAACACTCGTTCCCCCTTGATTTCATACCTGCAAGCCACAGGGTATTCGGGGCCCGGATCACGGACCTGCAGCTCATTATCGCCGGTGTATCATTCGGATTAATGATCATCCTGACTCTTTTTGTCAACCTCACCAAGCACGGCAAGGCCATCCTGGCAGTCGCCATGGACAGCGATGCGGCGAGCCTTTCCGGGATAAGCGTGAACATGACCTATGTGGTTACCTTTCTCCTGGGATCGGCGCTGTCGGGCGCTGCAGGTATTCTCATGGCCCTCTATTACAACGCCACATCACCGACCATGGGTCTGCTGCCGGGGCTCAAAGGATTTTCAGCCGCCATCCTGGGCGGGGTAGGCTCCATCCCGGGGGCCATCATCGGAGGACTAGTCCTGGGAGTGGCCGAGAACATGGGTGCCGCGTACCTATCATCGTCTTTCAAAGACGCATTTGCATTCATCGCGTTAGTGCTTGTGCTCATCATCCGTCCGAGGGGTATCCTGGGGTCGCGCAAATGAGTGTCTACATCCTGCATGTCATCATCCTTATAGGCATATACGCCATCTTGAGCCTCAGCCTGAACATCATCGTGGGCTTTGCCGGGCTCGTCTCACTGGGGCATGCCGCATTTTTCGGCATAGGGGCATACATAAGCGGCCTGCTCATGATCAGAGGCTTAAGCTTCGCAGAGGCATTCATGCTGAGCGGGGTCATCACCTCAGCCCTGGGTCTATGCCTTGCCTTGCCTGCTCTCAGGGTCAAGGATGACTATCTGGCCATCGTCACTTTAGGCTTCGGGATCATCACAACCCTTGTTTTCATGAACCTCGGGATTACCGGCGGTCCGGACGGACTGACAGGCATACCTCCCGCTTCACTGTGGGGAAAGGTTTTGAGCGGAAAGTGGCCGTTTCTTGCCATGACCTGTTTGATCCTTGCCGTGATGATCATGAGCGTCCATACCTTAAAGCAGTCCAGGGTCGGCAGGGCGTGGGCAGCCATAAGGGACAATGATGTTACAGCCTCTTTCATGGGCATCAACACGGCATTCTATAAGACAGTCGCCTTCATGACGAGCTCGTTCTGGGCAGGCTTGGCAGGCAGTCTCTATGCCCACTACACGGCATACATAAGTCCGCCCACCTTCGGCTTGCACACCTCCATCATGATATTGTCCATGGTGGTTTTAGGCGGCATCGGGAGCATTATGGGTTCTCTTCTGGGGGCAGCGCTGCTTGTGCTCCTGCCCGAGGTGCTGCGGCCTTTGGCCAGCTACCAGGACGTCATCTACGGTGCGCTGCTCGTAGTACTCATGGTTTTCAGGCCCCAGGGCATCATGGGCCGCGTCAAGATCACCGAGATCTTCGGGAGGTCATAAGGTGTTAAAGATCACGAACCTGCATACCTATTACGGCCACATCCATGCGGTCAAGGGTGTGTCGCTCCACGTGAAGGCAGGCGAGATCGTCGCCTTGATCGGCGGGAACGGCGCAGGCAAAAGCACCATCCTGCGTGCCGTCTCGGGTATGATAAAGGCGGCCTCAGGTGACATCCTGCTGGAAAACGAGCAGATCACAAAGATGAGCTCCGAGCGTATCTTAAGGAGCGGCATCGGCCATGTGCCGGAGGGAAGGCGGCTCTTCAGGGGCTTGAGCGTTCGCGACAATATGGTGCTGGGGGCCTATACAAGGAGGGATAAGGCAGGGATCAAGGCTGACATCGAGGAAATGGAGCGGCTCTTTCCCATCCTTGGCCAGCGAAAATCCCAGCTTGCAGGCACGCTTTCAGGCGGCGAGCAGCAGATGCTGGCCATAGCCCGCGCCCTCATGGCCCGGCCAAGGGTGTTGCTGCTTGACGAGCCGTCCATGGGCCTTGCACCCATCGTTACGGGCCAGATCTACGAGCGGATCAGGCACCTAAACGAACAGGAGGGTATCAGCATTCTCTTGGTGGAACAGAACGCCAGGCTGGCGCTCAATCTGGCGAATCGCGGCTATGTCATCGAGACTGGGCGCATCGTCATGGAAGGTGAATCTTCCGAGCTAAGCCGGAGCAATGAGATCCAGCGTGCATACCTGGGCAAGGGCTACAAAGAGGTATGGGAATGATGCTCTGTGCCCAGGGCATATCAAAGAGCTTCATGGGCATACAGGCCTTGAGTGAAGTGTCTATGGATGTGATGGAAGGTGAGATATTAGGGGTCATAGGGCCCAATGGCGCAGGCAAGACCACGCTCTTCAATGTGCTCACCGGGTTGTTCCTGCCCGAGACCGGCAATATAGAACTCAGCGGAAAGAGAATCACCCATCTCACGCCTCACCGCCGGGTCAGGCTTGGTATGGCCAGGACCTTCCAGAATCTTGAGATATTCCGCGATATGAGCGTGCTGGAAAATGTCATGGTGGGGGGGCACATCAGACTCAAGGCAGGCTACTGGCAAAGCATGCTGAGCACCTGGGGCAAACGGAAAGAAGAGAAGAGGCTTGAAGAAGAGTCACTGGCCTTGCTTGACCGGCTGGGCATTTTGGAGATGGCCCATGAGCCTGCGGTGAGCTTGTCATATGGGAACCAGCGCAGGGTGGAGATAGCCAGGGCACTGGCTTCAAGGCCTGCCATTCTATTCTTGGATGAGCCTGCCGCCGGCATGAATCCCAAAGAGACCCAGGAACTCTCTTCTCTTATCGTAAGCTTGAAAGGCGAGCTTAATCTCACGGTCGTGATCATCGAGCATGATATGAACCTTATCATGGATATCTGTGACCGCATTGTTGTGATGACCGAAGGGCGGGTGCTCTGCTCGGGCCCCCCAAGCCAGATCCGGAAAGATCAAAGGGTATTGGAAGCCTATCTGGGAGGGGAAATTGTATGATGTACGAGACACTCTACGAGACCATGCCGAGGAGCGAGCTGGAGGTCTTTCAGCTCGAGCGGCTCCAGTCCACGTTGAACAGGGCATACCTGAACGTCGCCCACTACCGGAGGGCACTCGATAGTGCAGGTATTTTGCCTGAAGACGTGAAATCCCTTTCCGACATCATGAACCTGCCATTCACGACGAGGCAGGATATCGAAAAATGTTACCCCTATGATATGTTTGCCGTGCCTCTTCGGGAAGTGGTACGCATCCACACCTCTTCAGGCCAGGCGCGCAAGCCCATTGTGACCGGTTATACAGCGGGTGACCTGAGGGCATGGGCAAGGCTTATGGCACGGTTCCTGGTGGGTGCGGGCATCACGAAAGATGATGTGATCCAGATTGCCTTCAGATATGGCCTCATGACCGGCGGGTTCGGTTTTCATGCGGCGGCAGAGCTCATCGGTTCATCGGTGATCCCGTCGGATATCGGCAATACTGCAGAGCAAGTCATGATCATGCATGACTACCTCACATCCGTCATTGCCTGCACGCCTGGTTATGCGCTCATCCTGTTGGACCGGATCGACCAGATGAACATCAACCCCAAGACGCTGCGTCTCAGGCGGGCGATCCTGGGGGCCGACAAGCTGAGCACGACAGTGAGGGCAAAGATCGAACAGGCCCTCGGCGTGGAGGTGTTCAACAGCTACGGCTCCAGCGTGGTTATGGGGCCGGGCATTGCAGGCGAGTGCAGCGCGCATGACGGTCTGCACGTGTATGAGGACTTCTTCATCGCCGAGGTTGTAGGCCCCAAAACCGGCGCAGTGCTGGGACCCGGCGAGAAGGGCGAGCTTGTGATCACCACGCTCATGCGCGAGGCTTTCCCCCTGATACGCTATCGCACAGGCGACATCACCATGATCAAAGAGGGGCAATGCCCATGCGGCAGGACCCACATGAGGCTTGAAAACTTTTATGGCCGACTGGATGACACAATCAAGATCAAGGGTGTGAGCGTCTCCCCTGGTCGGATAAGCCAGATCCTCAAGGCTGAGGGTGTGGAGGCCAGGAGCCGGATCCACATCTATCGCGAAGGACCTTTCGAGCGCGCCGATATACTCCTGGAAGTCGGCGATACCCTGTTCTTCGACGAGATGCGCGCCCAGAAGGCCTTCATGGAAAAGCTTGAGAAGGCCCTTCATACAGGGACAAGCGTACGCATGGGTGTGAAGATCGTCCCGGGCTCAGCCTTCAAGGGCAATGGTATGGTGGTGGATGAGCGGGAGTAAGGAATGTTGTCTTGAGGCCGAGTGCAACACTGCCTGTATCTCAAATCATAAACCGTCCTATGAGTAGTCCAAGGAGGTAACAGGATGAACCAGGGAGAACAGAATCCGTCCGATGATGCACCGGAGGCAAAGGCGAAGATCATCGCCCAGGACTACAAAGACGTTCAAGGTAAAGAGGCAGGGCTGGGAGTCCTGTCGCGCCTGTGCCTTGTGATTGGCATTTTCGGTGTTCTCGGGTGCATCCTCGCGGGTATTGCTACGGGCAGGCTGATACTGCTTGCAGTCGGCATGGGGATACTGATCGCTAGCCTAATCCTGTTTGTGATCTTCGGTGCCTTATCCGAGATCATCAGGCTCTTAAAAGCAGTTGCCGGCCTTCCTTACACAGGGACCATTTCCGGCAGCGGCACGGGAACCATCTACATCTGCTCCGACTGCGGCAGTCTCAACTATCCGGACATCCCCAAGTGCAGGAAGTGCGGGGCAGAGTTTGCGAAACCGGAAGAGGGGCAGACAGTGAGTAGTGACCAGTGATCAGTGAATGAAAAAGAATTGTTGCATGAATGATTATCACAAACTCATTGCGAGGACCTGACTCTGATCCTTTTCCTTTTCGCAATTAAGATGAGCACAGAATTATGATTGCGATCACAGTTGCAAATAATATAATCACCATCGCAATTAATCTGAGCAGAGGGCTCGGATAGAATCACATAATGTGAGCAGAAAATACCTCTTGTTCGCAAGCACGATGTTCTACGATTGCGAGCAGCTACACGGATGATGTATTAATCTTCTCTGAGAGGAGTATTTCTATGTACAACGTAAGGATCTCGGGTATTTTTCGATTATTTGTAGTTCTTTCTATCATTTCACTCTTTGTTGGTTGTGGAGGAGGAGGTGGTGGTAGTGCTACGACGGGATCATCCCCCACGATCACCAACTTCACGCCTACGAGTGGTCAAGCCGGCGACACCGTAACCATCACAGGAACGAACTTCAGCCCATTCTGGGCTGCCAATACCGTGAGTTTTAACGGGACAGCCGCCGTTGTATCCAGTTTCACGTCCACTCAGATCGTCACTATCGTCCCCGAGCGCGCGACAACCGGGCCGATAATAGTCACCGTGGGGGGTAACAGTGCAACGTCCTTAACCGCCTTCACTGCGGCTGTACCTTTGCCCGCATCTGCCGGGTACTATAATGACGGCACGAAAGACATACCCTGCTACTGGACCGGGACTATCCGCACCGACCTGGCGGGGGATGGCACTCATGATGCCTATGCCTCTTCAATAGACGTGTCCAGCAGCACGATCTATACGGCCGGGTACTACTCTGACGGCACGAAGGGAATACCCTGCTACTGGACCGGGACCACCCGCACCGACCTGCCGGGCAACGGCACGCATGACGGCTATGCCAATTCAATAGCCGTGTCCGGCGTCACGGTCTATACGGCCGGGTACTACAATGACGGCGCGAAGGATATACCCTGCTACTGGACCGGGACCACCCGCACCGACCTGGCGGGGGATGGCACTCATAGCGCCCATGCCTCTTCAATAACCGTGTCCGACGGCACGGTCTATACGGCCGGATTCTACAGTGACGGCGCGAAGGGGATACCCTGCTACTGGACCGGGACCACCCGCACGGATCTGGCGGGCGACGGCACGCATGAAGCCTATGCCAATTCAATAGCTGTATCCGGCGGCACGGTCTATACGGCCGGATTCTACAGTGACGGCACGAAGGGGATACCCTGCTACTGGACCGGGACCACCCGCACGGATCTGGCGGGCGACGGCACTCATAGCGCCCATGCCTATTCAATAACCGTATCCGGCGGCACGGTATACACGGCCGGGAGCTACAATGACGGCACAAAGGACATACCCTGCTACTGGACCGGCACCACCCGCACCGATCTGCCGGGCGACGGCACTCATAGCGCCCATGCCTATTCAATAACCGTGTCCGGCGGCACGGTCTACACGGCCGGATTCTACAGTGACGGCACGAAGGACATACCCTGCTACTGGACCGGCACCACCCGCACCGATCTGGCGGGCGACGGCACTCATGATGCCCAAGTCTATTCCGCTTTTTGGGATTAGTGCCGGGCGTCGGTCTCGTCGGAGATTGGAAAAGATCACCTGAAAAAATCTTAATGATTTTTCATAAATTCAGTTATACAAGATGTGTTTCTTATATTAGCAAGATCAGGGTCTTTTTTGATCAGATCCCAATTATGAAACCCCTTTTCAATTGCTAGTTTTAGCCAACCGATTGATTCATTAACCATATTCTGTTTTGCATACATGCAAGCAATGTTATAATACATACTCACAATTCCAGGCTGAGCCTTAATAATTCTCATCATTGCATCTAATGCTTTTTCATTATCCTCCCATCCAGAATACACAACTGCCAATCTATTCAAAGCTTGCACATTTTCAGGCTCTATTGATACTGCCTTCTCATAACTTGCTACTGCCATGGTTCTATCTCCACTACTTAAGTAGATATCGCCTAACTTTATATAATCTCCTGTATTCCTAGAGTCATTCAATAATTTCCTTTTTAAATCAGCTGTTGCAGCTTCTATTTTGCTTTTGTGCTCTAATAACTTTAATAAAATCTCATTAACATTCATATATCGAGGATCTATTATTAGAACTTTTTTATAATGTTGAATTGACTCATCAATCTTCCCTTGTAGTAATAGCGCAACACCAATATTATACTCTGCTTCCTTATAGTCAGGCTTAATCAGAAGGGCTTTGTTATAATAATGAATTGCTTCATTTACTCTACTCAGATTGACTAACGTAATGCCCATGTTAACATTTGCAACTTCAGAGCCCGGATTTATCTCAAGTACCTTAGAATATTGTTTTATAGCATCGTTAAACTTACCCTGTTGACCATATATGTTACCAAGATTGTTATAGGCTTCTATAGAATTCGAATCTAGTCGTATTGCTTTAGAATAATTATCAATTGCCCCTGAAAGATCTCCTTTATTTTTAAGAGCAAGCCCCATAATATAATATGTATATGAATAGTTTGGGTTTATCCTCAGAGCCTCAGTTCCATGATTTATTGCGCTATCAAAATCGCCCCGATCAATAAGAGACTTGGCTATATAGCTATGGGCCACATAATTATTCTCAGTCACTTTAAGGGCATGCCCAAACAATGTATAGTCATTCTTCCAATATCCTATTTGTACCCATGAAATAATTATGAGTATTGATAGAATAATTCCTGCAGATACCTCTAATACTATCTGTCTGTATTGCCATCTCTTTAAAAGTTCTGGCAGACCCCAAGCAAATATTATGAATAATCCTATTAAGGGTATATATGTATATCTATCTGCCATAGTCTGCAACCCTACTTGGACTATCCCCACTACAGGAACAAGTGTTCCAAGGTACCACAGCCAACCGACAATAAACCATGGGTACCTAATGGAAGTTATAAATGCTGCTGCAGAAATGATTATAATCAAAAAACAAGCAATAACAAAAAACCACAATGATACCAACTCTGGAGAATATGGGTAAATAACAGCTAAATGTAAGGGCCAGAGTATCTTTTCAATATAGAACGCATATGACTCAATAATATTGATAATCCTTATATGAATAGGGAGTGCAGTTAAGGAACTCATAGCTCCAACAGCATGCTGAGCCAGGAAAGTAATTAGACTTGATAAAATCGCAAGTATAACTAATGGTATTTTTTCCCATATAAGGTTTAAATTGGTATCTCGATATGGACCTGCTTTTTCCAGATGGCTGCTTTGTAAACGGAGTCTTTGTAGGGGCCAATAGTCAAGAAGTAGCAATGTAAAAGGCAATGTTACTAGCATGGGCTTAGATAAAAGCCCCAATATATAGAAGAGAATCATTATTAAGTACCTTTGTATTTTACGTTGCTGTACATACTTTTGATAGCTCAACATAGTGAGCATCCAAAAGAATGTGCTGAGTAAATCTTTGCGTTCTGCTGCCCATGCAACCGATTCAACATGAAGCGGATGAAGACCAAATAAAGCAGCAATAAAAGCACTCTTCCATAAGGCCCCTGTCATCCTATAAAATACAATAAAAACTAATAATGTGTTTGATATGTGGAAAAACACATTCACAAGGTGGTGCATGCCGGAATTCAATCCGAACATCTGACAGTCCAACATGTGGGAATACCATGTCATTGGGTGCCAATAATCAGGATAGAAAGACGTTAAGGCCCAAAGAAAGCTTTTTACATTTAAGCCATGAATAACATTGTTATTGTTAAAAATATATTGGTCATCATCAAAAGAAATAAATTCATGATTTACAACTTGCCCATAGGTAATGCAAATTGTTATGATCAAAAATATAGAAATGATAATAATTTTTTGATTATTTTTATTAAACCATGTCTTATAGGTAGATACCTCTCGCATCAATACCTCCACTAACACTGAGAAGAGAAAGTATTATCATATTTAGGTCACCTCTAATAATCCATTTTTCAGAAAGCACACTCTTTGAATATTTTATTTACAAATCATCACCTCAAATTCATTAGGTGAGATTGTAGATTACGGTAAGCCATTGAATGCGATGGCGTAGGATATCACAAAATTAATAGGGAAATCGTATTCCCATAACAGGCATAAAGACCTGTTTTGAAACACTATACATTCTGGCGGACAGGCACAAGGCCTGCTCCTGGGGTACGTTTACCTTTTCTGGTCACTGGTCACTTTTTAGCTCGTCTATTTCCCTGCGCCTGTCCAGGCTCTTACAGGCCTGAGGCCATTGACAACCATTTGTCTTGTGGGATAGATTCGTCAGGCGCGAAAATGCAAGGAGGAAAGGATGGATTACAAGGATACATTGTGTCTGCCCAATACAGAGTTTCCCATGAAGGCCAAGCTCGTGCAGAAGGAGCCCGAGATCCTGAATCGATGGGAGAAGGAAAAGCTTTACCATAAGATTATCGAGGCATCTGCAGGCAGAGACAAGTTCATTCTCCATGACGGACCACCCTATGCCAATGGCCACATCCACCTTGGCACGGCACTCAATAAGATCCTGAAGGACATCATCGTAAAGTCCCTCTTCATGATGGGCTACGATACTTTCTACCTCCCCGGCTGGGACTGCCACGGCCTGCCCATCGAGCACCAGGTGGAGATCTCGCTGGGCGACGAGATCGCAGGCATGTCAAAGGCTGAGATCCGCAAGAGGTGCAGGGAGTATGCCGGGAAGTTCCTCGACATCCAGCGTGACGAGTTCAAGCGCCTGGGCGTGCTCGGCCTGTGGGAAGACCCGTATGTGACCATGTCTTACAAGTATGAGGCCACCATTGTCCGCGAGCTGGGCAAGTTCATCGGCAAGGGCTCGCTCTACAAGGCCCGCAAGCCTGTGTACTGGTGCGCCACCTGTCAGACCGCTCTGGCCGAGGCCGAAGTTGAGTACAACGACCAGACGACGCCTGCCATCTTCGTGCGGTTCAAGATGATCTCGGACGTCTCTACCGTTGTGCCGGAGCTCAAGGCATATAAGGACAACGCCTATGTTGTCATCTGGACCACCACGCCCTGGACCATCCCCGCAAACCTCGCCGTCGCTTTCCATCCTGAACTGGACTATGCCGCTGTGAAGACGGACGAGTACGGCGTTCTCATCATGGCCAATGACCTAGTATATGCGGTCATGCAGCAGATCGGGTTAAAGAACTATGAGACCTTGGCCGTATTCAAGGGCGGAATCATGGAAAACCTCAAGGCGCGCCATCCCCTCTACGACCGTGAATCGCTGCTGATCCTGGCGCCCTTCGTCACGCTCGATGCGGGCTCGGGCCTCGTGCACATCGCACCGGGCCACGGCGAGGAAGACTACGAGATCGGCAAGGTCTACGGCCTGGACATCTATGCGCCCGTGGACAACGAAGGCAAGTTCACCAAAGAGGTTGACGAGTTTGCAGGCAAGTTCGTGTTTGACGCCAACGATGACGTGAATAAGGCCCTGAAGAGGGAAGGGGCCCTGCTGGCAGTAGACAGCTACAGCCACTCATACCCCTACTGCTGGCGGTGCAAGAACCCCATCATTTTCCGATCCACCAACCAGTGGTTCATCTCGCTGGAGCATGGCGACCTGCGCAAGAAGGCCCTGCAGGCCATCCAGAACGTCCGGTGGATCCCTTCGTGGGGCAGGGAGCGCATCTATGGCATGGTAGAGAACAGGCCCGACTGGTGCATCTCAAGGCAGCGCGCCTGGGGAGTGCCCATTCCAGTGTTCTACTGCAAGGACTGCGGCGAGGTGTTGGCCTCACAGAAGGTCGCTGAACATGTGGCCGGTCTTTTCGAGAAGGAAGGCGCGGATGCGTGGTTCACCCATCCCGTGAAAGACCTGCTGCCCGACGGCACTGTGTGCCCACACTGTTCCGGCGCCAACCTGGTCAAGGAAGAAGACATCGTGGATGTGTGGTTCGACTCGGGTGTGAGCTATGCTGCAGTGTGCGAGAACGATAAGCGGCTTGGAACCCCTGTGGATATGTACCTGGAAGGATCTGACCAACACCGCGGCTGGTTCCACAGCACCTTGCTGGCATCCGTGGGAACCCGTGACACTGCACCGTACAAGACCGTGCTCACGCACGGGTTCGTGGTGGACGGTGAGGGCCGCAAGATGTCCAAGTCGCTCGGCAACACTATCGCCCCCGAGGAGATCATCGACAAGTACGGGGCCGAGATCTTAAGGCTGTGGGTGAGCGCCCAGGACTATAAGAATGACATCAGGATCTCCAAGGAAATCGTCGAGCGCCTGGTGGAGACCTACCGCAGAATCAGGAACACTGCCCGCTTCCTGCTGGGCAACATTTCCGGCTTCAACCCGGATACGGATATGGTTGCCTATAAGGACATGCTCGAGATCGACCGCTATGCCCTGCATGCAACCCAGGAGCTTATCGAGAAGGTGCGCAGGGCCTATGAGGAATTTGAGCCCTATGTCATCTACCAGCAGGTGCACAATTTCTGCGTGGTTGACATGAGCGCCTTCTACCTCGATGTGCTCAAAGACAGGCTCTATGTCTACAAGGCAGGCTCAAAGGAGCGCAAGTCGGCCCAGAGCGCACTGTTTACGATCCTGGTGGAACTTACCAGGCTTATTGCCCCCATCCTGGCCTTCACTGCGGAAGAGATCTGGAACTTTATACCGGACTTTTCCGGCAAGGAGATAAGCGTGCATTTAAGCACCTTGCCGTCTTCCGATCCGGCGCTGAAGGATGATTCGCTTCAGGCAAAGTGGGAGCGCATCCTGGCTCTCAAACAGGACGTGTCCAAGGTGCTCGAAGGGGCGCGTAGGGACAAGGTCATCGGCCATCCACTGGACGCCGATGTGAAGCTTGTTGCCGATGGAGACACACTCGATTTTCTCAAATCAGTCGAGCCGTTCCTTCAGGATGTGTTCATCTGTTCCGGAGTGGATGTCGTCAAGGGCGATGGGCCATATATGGAGAGTGAGAACTTCAGTAATCTTCGAGTGGAGGCCGCCAAGGCGGCAGGACAGAAATGCCCGAGGTGCTGGCATTTCAGCACGGGCATAGGCAAGAGCCGGGTTCATCCGGATATCTGCCCCAGGTGTGTGGAGCAGATTGGATAATGAGGCCAGAAAAAGACGAGGCTTGAAAGCCATTATGGTTGACCAAGTAACCGTAGGCGTATGCCAGAATCTACAAAGCTACGATATCGAACACAACATCATGAATTCTGCCTCCATGGTAGATCAGGCTGCAGACAAGGGGGCTGATATCGTAGTATTTACTGAGATGTTCTCCACCCCCTATGAGCCCAAGGCAATCCGCTCTGCAAAACAGTTCAGCATGAAGGCCCTTGATATCATGAAAACCAAGGCATTGAGCCGCAAGATCCATATCGTTGCCGGTTCCTTACCCTGGACATCGCAAGGGAACAGGCTTTTCAACCGGGCCCATGTCATCGGACCGGATGGAGAGATCATCTATCACCATGACAAGATCCACCTCTTCGACTGCACACCGCCGGGAGGCCCATCGGTGAGGGAATCAGAAGCTATTGCCCCAGGCAGTTCGCTCGGACATTTCGCAACACCTTGGGGAAATGCTTCCGTAATCGTGTGCTATGACATCAGGTTCACCCCCCTTGCACAGATCCTCATTGAAAGGGATGTAAGGCTCCTGTTCATCCCTGCCGCATTTTCTTTAACCACCGGGAAGGCCCACTGGGAGATGCTGGTAAGGCTGCGGGCAGTGGAGCTGCAGGCATTTGTCATCGGTGTGCAGCCTGCATACAACCCTAGTCTTGCCTATATCCCCTGGGGACATTCCATGGTCGCATCCCCTTGGGGTGATGTCCTGCTTGATGCAGGCACTTCGGAAACTGTCCAAGTCGTGAAGCTTGATCTTAGAGAAATCGAAAAGATCAAGGCACAGTTCCCCTTGAGTGCACATCGAAGATTCGATCTTTACCAAACAATATGGAAGGGCGGCTCATGATCGAGGCACGTTCCCTGTCAAAGACCTTCAAGAGTCAAAAGGTGCTTGACCAGCTTGACTTCGTTATCCCCGAAGGGAAGATAACCGTAGTCATGGGTCCCACCGGCACGGGAAAGAGCGTTTTGCTGAAGCTCATCCTTGGTCTCATGAAGCCCAATTCGGGACAGATCCTCGTTGAAGGTAAGGATATTGTTGCCATGAATGATGAGGAGCTTACCGAGATCCGGAAAAAATTCGGCGTATGCTTCCAAGACTCGGCATTGTTCGATTCCATGAGTGTGGGAGAGAATGTAGGGTTCCCTTTTACCATGCATACTGACCTTACGAAAGAACAGATCGCAAAAGAAGTGGCATCCTTACTCAGGGAGGTAGGCCTCGCAGGTATCGAAAGCAAAATGCCTGCGCAACTTTCCGGGGGTATGAGAAAGCGTGTGGGGCTTGCCCGGGCTCTTGCCCTGAACCCCAAGGTACTGCTGTTTGATGAGCCCACCACAGGGTTAGACCCGGTCATGACCAGTGCCATCAATTCACTCATCAAGGAAGTCCAGGGAAAGTCCGGAGCCACGAGCCTCGTAATCAGCCATGACATCCATGGGGCCTTCGAGCTGGCAGATCATCTGGCAATACTTTATGAAGGGAAGATTGCATTTCATGGTTCGCCGGATGACTTCAATAAAACCAAAGATCCTCTTGTGAGACAATTCGTTGAGGGATTACTGGAGGGTCCTATTAATCCGATACAATAGATACGGCTTTTCAGGTGTGCCCAGCGAACCCCGACGGTCTGTTTATAGGTTCAAATGGTCAGGGCATTATGAATTCCGTGTCCGGATGCCTTACGGACAGTACAGGGCAGGGGGCCTTCTTGACGATCTTTTCCGCCGTATGTCCGAAGAGTACATGCTTAAGGCCTGTGCGGCCATGAGAGCCGACCACGATAAGATCAATCTGCTCGTTACGGGCGAACTGGATAACCTCGTAGAAGGGGATTCCATGCAATATATAGGTGTCGCAGTGCATCTCTGTAGGAATGATGCTCACCATCTCTTCAAGCTTGTTGGAGGCATTCTGCTCGAACTCGAGATAAAGCTGGGGCAGGATGGTGGGGCTGAGGGTATATTCTGAGAATTCAGTGAAATCCTGCAACACGTGCGCAAGATAGAGCCTTGCTCGGAACATTTTATTGAAATCAACAGCATAACTGAATGCATGCCTGGAAGGAACACTGAAGTCGGTTGGTATGAGTATCTTATTGATCATAGCTTAAAAATAAATTCGAACATAGCTCTTGTCAATACGGCCTATCTTGCCATTATCGCCCCAACCTTGTATATGAGCCACAGATGAAGCACGCTATACTTTTATCATTATGTATAATAATGCTCCTTGAGGGATGTGCTCATCTGGAAGTGCCCACAAAGGATATCTACCCATTTCGTGCCGAGTTTATTGCGCAAGGTGACTTCCAGGGTAAGGACATGAACATGACCGGGGCCGTATACCTTACATCCGGATGGGCAGGCATTATTCAAACCTACCTTCCAGGCGGCTTGGCGTCATACACTATTGATATTCTCTCAGATAGGCTTGTCATAAAAGATATGTGGGGAACGCAAATGGACATGATAAAGCTCCCGATCAGTGGCATTGCGGGACTGATTGCCGGTGACATGCCCCCTCAGAGGTATCTGTATAAAGAAAAGACGCCAAGGGGAATAAAGGTTGTCTATACATGGGGGGTACTGCACATTAACGATGTCTTCCTTCCCACAGAGATTCATATACAGGGTAACCCGGCTGTTGATATCTTCTTCAAGCCCGCAGGAAGAAATGTTACTATGGATGTGAATTGTGGAACGGATGTTATAAAGATCTTGTTCATAGTAAAGCAAGGGGGGAGATGGATCTCCTCATGAAGAGCGATTACGAGGAAAGGGGAAAGCCGTATTCATGTTTATAGTCAAGTGTCCGACATGCGGTAAAAAAATTGTATGGGATGACTTTCAGCCCATCGATATCCGGTGTTCCAAATGCGGGGAGCGCCTAAATGTTCATAATGAATTGAAGAGAAACATTGACTTAAGGGAACAAGGAGAAACCGGAAAGATCATATACTGTCCGCGATGCAGGGGGCTTATCAAGCGCAGATGGTTCATGAAGTGCCCGCACTGTAACTATTGGCTCTTCGGTCCCTTTTCCTTTTACGACAAGCTGGCAATCGCCCTGTTGATCGGCATGGCCTATATCGTCTTCTCGGTGATCTATCTTGTTTATTTCCATTAATCTTATGGATTAGATTTAATGGAAAGATACTTTACTTGAATAGGTAAACATATGGGGGATTCGTTCATCAGTCCGGAAAAGCTCAATGCGCTTGAAGAACGAATGAAGGATCTTGGTATAAAAGAAGGGGATATAGAAGAGAAGTTCATCCGCTCTCAGGGCCGGGGCGGACAGAAGGTGAACAAATCGTCTACCTGTGTTTATCTCAGACATGTCCCCACCGGCGTTGAAGTGAAATGCCAGAAGGCCCGGACACAGGCCATGAACAGGTTCTTTGCCAGGAGGATCCTATCTGATAAGATCGAGACGCTTCTTCATGGAGCTCGATCTGCAAAGGCAAAGACAATTGAAAGGATCCGCAAGCAAAAGAGAAAGAGCACGAAACGCTCGAAACTGAAGGTGTCGTTTCATGAAGCCGAATGATATCCTAAAAAATATCCTTGGCCGGTTTTATAAAGTTGACATGTGCATTTATCTCTCATTGACTAAAAGCGTTGCACGTGGAGCGTGAATATGGATATTTCACAAAGATATCTCATGGAGAACCCTGAGGAAGCTCAAAGGCTCGATATCAAGACCGATCCGGATGCAGTGAGGCAACAGGCCCTTTTGTGCGGTATAGGTCCGGGCGCGAGGGTGCTCGATGTCGGATGCGGGTCCGGTAAGACGGCATCAATACTCCATGAAGTGATCCAGCCGGGCGGCCAACTTGTGGGTATTGATTTTTCCAAGGATCGCATAGATTATGCGGCACAGCATTACGGCGGCAAGGAAGGCATCGAATTTCGTTTCATGGATTTCACGAAGCCGCTCGACGGCATCGGGCAGTTTGATTTCATCTGGATCCGTTTTATTCTTGAATACTTTCTCAAGGAGTCTATGGATATCATCAGAAATGTATCGAACTGTCTAAAGCAGGATGGGACACTGTGCCTCCTGGACCTTGATTACAACTGCTTGAGTCACTATCCCATGAAGCCTGAGATGGATATAATCCTGCAGAAGCTCGTAAAGAAGATGATGGAAGAGTATAACTTCGATCCGTTTGTCGGCAGAAAACTCTACACCTATCTTTATGACCTCGGGTTCCGCAATATCGAGGTTAATCTCGTAGCTCACCACCTCATATACGGGGAACTCAGGCTAAGCGATGATTTCAATTGGATCAAGAAGGTTCAGATGGCATCCCTCAAGGCAAAAGAAATCTTTAAAGACTATCCGGGCGGATATGACGCATACTTTAACGACTTCAATGTCTTTTTCCGCGACCCGAGGAGATTCACCTATACACCCCTCATGATATGCAGGGGGAAGAAACCGTATCGAATCAGTTAAGAAGATAATTATTTAACACCCTCCCGAACTTTCGGAGCCGACAATAAATAAGTCCGAATGTACATTTGTCTTACAATAAGGTATAAGATCTCTATGCATTAATATTGTGTGTGCCGGATTGTGAAGATTTAACGGAATGGATGAATCATCTGAAGGTATTCGGCGCATGTTGTTATAATATATGTTAATTGTAATATTTTGTTCTTCCGAGGGCCGCGGGGATGGGGGCTATATGTATAATGACACTTCAAGGTATGGATTGTTTGTCGAGCAAGCAATTGAATCGCAGAATCCGAGTGCAGCATCGGAAGTCATTCCACTTAAGCGCAGCAGCTTTGACAGGTCTGGGTTCTCCTCTAAAAAGATCAGTCAAAAGCGGTGCATCAATATAATCAATTATCTTCATTTCGCCGGATCTTCCATCTTTGCACATGTCACCTTCCCGGTAACGGATGAGGAATTTTTCATCAGGGTATATCCTGAGCCATGTCAAAAGGATATGGTCACTTGCAAGTTATCAGAAGATAGCAAGTTGGATCTTCAGAACTATGAACTGAAAAATCTCATTGTTGATGACGGGAAATATCTGCTGTTCATAAAAGTTACACCCATGAATGTTACAAATGCATCTTTTACGGCCAAGATTCTGGAGAAGTGCTTCAAATTCAGCAAACGGAGCGGGAAGAGAATTCACTGCCAGCTTGTAGATGCAGAGATCCAACAAGAACATACCATTATTAAAGGCGTTCTAGAGGATTTCAACCCAAATGGTTTGCATATTTCAACTACCGCAGGGTTCAATGAAGAACCGGGGATAAAGCCCTTTGACGAAGTGCTGATCAGGCTTTATAAAAAAGGCATGCTTATCTTTTCCGGTACGTGTCGATTTATTCGATCCGTTGATGCAGGCAGGTCAATAATTCTGAAACCTCTCCGCATGCAGTATCCAAGGTTCAAGGAAAGAAAGAACCGAAACCCCAGGGTGAGTCTTATCCCTGTACCCAAGGTTATTTTCGAGCACCCATTCACGAATAAGAGGATCACTTACGAAATTACCGATATTACCACTTCGGGTTTCTCCATAATTGAAGATCGTGAGAATTCCCTTTTAATGTCGGGTATGATCATCCCATCCATGACTATTCTTTATGCCGGAGGGCTTAAGATCAATTGTTCGGCCCAAATCGTATACAGCTCGCAGAACAAGTTCGGGAAGCATATCCGGCATGGTCTCTCGATTATTGATATGACAGCGAAAGACTACAGCACACTCTTTGATATCGTAAGCAATGCGGTAGATCCCCATGCCAATATGAGTGCAGAGATAAGCATGGACGACCTATGGGAGTTCTTTTTCGATGCCGGATTTATATATTCGGGAAAATATGAGCATCTGAGCTCAATTAAAGAAAAGTTCAAGGATACCTATAAGAAGCTCTATCATAACGGTCAGGATATCTTTAACAACTTTACCTACCAGAAGAACGGCCGTATCGATGGGCATAATTGCTCCATCAGAGCCTACCAGAGATCATGGATGATCCATCACCTGGCGGCGAGATCTACCGGTGCGAGGCGCATCGGGCTTGATGTCTTGAAACACAGTCATTATTTCTTCGACGGCATGTACAGGCTTCCGTCCATAGGGATGGATTATATGATAATGTATTTCCGTCCGGATAATCGATTCCCGGATTATTTTTTCGGCGGTTTTTGCAGAGAATTTAAAAATCCCAAAGCATGCTCTATGGATCTTTTAAGCTATTTGACTTTCCACATGCCCTTAAAAACAGGCAGGCTACCCGAAGGGTGGACAATCAACAGGTGCACATCTCATGATATCGATGAGCTTCGAGAGTGGTACAGCAGAGAATCCGGTGGTTTGGCTGTTGATGTTTTCGGTCTTGATAGGAAAGCAGGTCATAATGAATATTCTCTCGAAGAAATGTACAGGCGCAATGGACTTAAGCGATGTTGTACCCCATATGTCTTGAAGCAGAATAAAAAGAGTTCTGCATATCTTATTGTGGATCAATCGGATGCCGGCATTAATCTTTCAGAATTGCTCAATAGCATTAAAATATTCATACTTGATCGTGATCTCCCATGGGAGATCTTACAGACGGCGGTTGCCTATTTTAGGGGCTATTATGAGACCGACGACGTCCCATTGATTATTTACCCGGTGCAATATTCGATTTCCCGAAAAATACCCTATGAGAAAGAATATTATCTGTGGGTCTTGAATACAAAGTACGGGGATGAGTATGTTGAGTATATCAAACAAACACTCCGGTTCCGATTGATAAAATATCTCACAAAACTTCTGACTGTCAAAATATTGAAGAGATAAATTAGGTATAGGATCAATCATCGCCAGCCGTATAACTTTGCATAGATCCTTAGTGAATCCGGTGGAGGCCTGATTCTGAGTGGCCCCTTATTATTTCAATTGAATATGACGATATCATAATGTGCTACCACAGAATGAAGATGATGGGATCTTGAGTGATATCGAGATTTTTGATTTTAGTGAGGCTGCAATAGATCGCCAACCTATTGTTTTCAGGTAGTAACGAGGCTTAGTTATCTATTCTCCGATGGGGGCACAGAGTACATGAGCAATGGAGAGGAAGATTCACCGCGTCTCTACAATGTTCGGATATTACGTACATGCATCGAGTATTTGGAGAAATTTCATCCGGATGTAAGGATCGACGAGGTTCTCCAATTCACCGGCCTAACCAGGTCTCAACTTGAGGATGACGGCTACTGGTGCACCCAGGTACAAGTGGATCGTTATCAAAAAATCGTAGACAAACTCACCAGAAATCCAGAGGCTGCAAGGGAAGCAGGCAGGTATATCTTATTTTCCAAGGCCTATAGGCCGATCAGACAATATGTAGTCGGGTTCATATCGGTCGCGACGGCATATTCACTACTCCCGAAAATAAGCAGCAAGATTACCAGGTCAGTAAATGTCTCTGTTAACTCTCTTAGATCAAATGATAAGATTGAAATAGTTGTAAAGCCATTACCCGGAGTTAATGAAAAACCATATCAATGCCAGAATCGCATTGGCCAATTCGAGACACTGCCTATGTCATTCAGCGGAAAATATGCGAATATTGAGCATCCAGCTTGTGTTCATCGAGGTGATGCTGAATGTCGTTATATCGTGTCTTGGGTCGAACCTTTCTTTCTCAAAATGCGGAGATTGAGGAATCTCCTCCTGCTCTATGCACTCCTTCCATGCCTGATTTTGGCCTTCTTACCGATTTATCCGTACAATATATCCCCGTTGTCGATTCTCCTCTTTCTTGTCATCTCCATAACGGTGATGGGGTGGTATTATGAGAAGAATGATTGCCGGAGGCAAGTTGCAGAACAGGCACAAACGGCAGAGCTCTTGATGGTTGAGTCCAACATCCGGTATAATGAGACTGTATTGATCCAGGAGATCGGCCAAGCCATATCGAGTATCCTTGATATCGATACCTTGCTCTCCACTATCATGAACATTCTTCAGCACCGTCTCGAATACGACAGGGGGATGGTGTTCCTTGCAAATAACGATAAATCACGACTCGTCTTTAAGGCAGGATACGGGGTTAACCAGGGACAGGAAGATTTTCTTAGGAAGAATGAATTTCGCCTTGACCGCCCTGAATCAAGAGGGCCGTTTGTCGTGGCCTTTCGCGAACAGAAACCTTACCTTGTCAATGATGTGAGTGAGATTGTAGATGACCTTTCGAATCGCAGCAAAGAATTTCTCTTGCTGTCAAACAGCAGTTCTTTCATATGCGTCCCCATAACTTTTGAGGGTGAATCCCTCGGGATCCTCTGCGTTGAAAGACAAAAGTCATCATCATCCCTCAAGCAAAGCGATCTTGATCTCCTTATGGGCATAGCCCCACAGATTGCCATCAGCATCAATAATGCACGGTCCTATGAGATGTATCGAGACCTTGTAGAGAGCGCGAACAGTATCATCGTGCGGATCGACACGCAGGGGAGGATCAGATTTGTCAATCGATACTCCCAGGAATTCTATGGATACTCGGAACAAGAGCTTATCGGCAAAAACATCATGGGGTTAATCGTCCCTGAAAAAGATAGTGATGGGAATGACCTTACTACATCCATGAAAAGATTTCTCGAGAATCCTGAAAGCTATCATACCGGTAGAACAGAGAATATTGTTCGAAACGGCAAGCGTGTGTGGGTAAATTGGAGCAGTAAGCCAATTAAAGATAAAGATGGAAACATTATAGAGGTTTTGTGTGTCGGCAATGACGTTACAGCGCTTAAACAAGCCGAGGAGGAAAAAAGTGCTCTTGAAGAACAGCTTGTTCGAGCTCAGAAGATGGAGGCCATAGGCGCCCTGGCAGGGGGTGTTGCCCATGATCTCAATAATATATTGAGCGGGATCACAAGCTATCCCGAACTCCTCCTTATGGAGATACCTGATGGCAGCCCCATGAGAAAGGCGGTTCAAACCATTAAGAAATCAGGCGAGAAGGCTGCTGCCATTGTTCAGGATCTCCTTACCTTGGCACGGAGAGGGGTAAGTGTCTCGAGTGCCGTCGATTTGAACGCCATAGTGCGAGACTACTTCGATAGCCCGGAACTCTCACGACTCAAGGAATATCATCCCCATATCAATTTTGAGATCAGGCTTGATGATGAGCTCAAGTATATACTCGGCTCCGAGGTGCACCTCGGCAAGACTTTGATGAACCTTGTCTCAAATGCTGCCGAGGCCATGCACATGGGCGGAACCGTAATTGTGTCTACCTGCAACAAATATCTTGAAAAACCGCTCAAGGGATATGATACGGTTTCCCGGGGTGAATATGTCGTCCTGTCAGTGGCCGACACGGGCGTCGGCATTTCTGAAAATGACATGAGGAGTATCTTTGAGCCGTTCTTCTCAAAGAAGATCATGGGCAGGAGCGGTACGGGTCTCGGTATGACCGTCGTCTGGTCAACGGTTAAGGATCACAACGGCTATATTGATGTCGAAAGCCAAGTAGGCAAAGGCACCAGATTTGATCTCTATTTCCCGATAACCAGGCACATCATCAAAGAAAATATCACCAAGGGATCGATTCTGGATTATCCCGGTACAGAGCATATCCTTGTTGTGGATGATGCCGAAGAGCAGCGTGAGATAACAAAGAACCTTTTGAAGAAGCTCGGCTATCAGGTGGATGTAGCAAGGAGTGGTGAGGAAGCCGTTGAAATAGTCAAACAGCATGCAAAGGATCTCGTTATCCTGGATATGATTATGGATTCCGGGATAGACGGCCTGGAGACCTATAAAAGGATTCTTGCTGTCAGTGATCGACAGAAGGCCATCATCGTAAGTGGTTTTTCCGAGACTGAAAGGGTCCGAGAGGCCCTTAAATTGGGTGTCGGCGGGTATATCCGTAAGCCGTATGCCTTGGGCGACCTTGCCAGGGCAGTAAGAACTGAGCTCGACAGACGATAGGACACATCACCTCGTTCCTCGACTTCAATGCCTGAGAAAAGCTGAAGCCTCCAAGATAAATTCGTTTCCGCTCTTGCAGTCCGACAACAAAGCCGATGTCCACGGCTTCATGTTAGAAGAGAACTATGTTACAAGGCCATTGGTGTATAAATCTTGAGGTGAGGAGATTGATACGATCCTGCCATGGAAATATCGACAAGATTCGTTCTCTTCCAGGTATTGATCATCCTCCCCTTTGTCTTGGGTATAACGGTAAAGAGCTTATGCCGTATACGGAATCCTTTAGCTTTTACCAAGAGGCTTATCAGGATCAACCTGGTCATTATCGAGCCTATTATTGCACTGTGGAGCACCTGGGGGCTTACCCTCAGAAAAGATCTCATCATACTGCCACTGGCAGGACTCTTCCTGGTATTATCCGGTATGACCTTTGGGAGCGTATTAACGCGTATGCTAAGGCTCAGGGGGAAAAAGGCGGCAACCTTTCTCATCAGTTCAACGCTCGCCAACCACGGGTTCACCATGGGGGCCTTTTTGTGTTACCTTATTTTGGGAGAGCAGGGGCTCGGGCTGGCGTTTCTCTTCCTTTCCTACTTCATGCCGTTTGTCTTTCTTGTCATCTTTCCCTATGCGCGCAGGCAATCAACAGGAAAACCCTTTGACCTTGCATTTGTGTGCGACTTCTTCCTGAGCCTCCAAAACATGCCGCTTTTTGCCATCATCCTGTCACTCATTCTTCTGGCGCTCGGGATCAGGAGGCCCCACATTTATTTCCCGGTTGATGCTTTCATCATGATTTCCATGACGCTTTATTATTTTACCCTGGGGCTCAATTTCGAGATGCCTTCCTTCTTCGGCTCGGGAAGAGAGAATGTTGCCCTTGCAATGATAAGATTCCTTCTCGTACCGTTTGTTACGCTCCTTGTCCTGAGGATTGTTCATCTGAGCCCTAAAGTGGAAACCGTAATCTTAGTCCAGTCATTCATGCCTGCTGCGATCTATTCGGTAGTGGCATCGGTCCTGTTCGACCTGGATGCAGGTTTTGCATCAAACCTGTTCGTGTGGAACTCAGGTGTCTTCCTTGCAGGGATACTCCCTGGGCTTTTTATTTTCAGGGACTTTTTGCTTACAATTATAAAATGACAGGAGGAATCCAATGACATCACACACAATCCAAGCTGTGCTTTTTGACTTCGGTGGTGTGATCGCGGAAGAGGGCTTCAGGAAGGGCCTTTCCTACATTGCCTTATTGAATGGACTGGACCCGGAGGAATTCTTTAAAACGGCCCAGGCCCTGATCATTTCAAGCGGGTACCTTACTGGGCGCAGCACAGAGGCCGACTACTGGGACCGGCTCAGGGCACTCACCGGTATAAGCGGCAACGATTGCGAACTCAGACAGATTATCCTGGAGCGCTTCATCCTCCGTGACTGGATGATAGATCTGGTAAAGACTCTTAAAGTATCGTCTGTCCGAGTTGCCATAGTGAGCGACCAGACCAACTGGCTTGATGAACTTGATTCCAGACTGGACTTTTTCACCCTTTTTGATTTCATTTTCAACAGCTTTCACCTGGGCAAGAGCAAGAATGATCCGAGCCTGTTTATGGATGTCCTTAACGTAATGGGGCTGAGCCCGCACGAAACACTTTTCATCGATGATACGATCGCTCATGTACGAAGGGCGCGTTCTAATGGCCTTCATGCAATCCACTATAAAGGCAAGGAGCCGTTTCTGATCGAGATGAAAAGGTTTTGTCCCTAGCACCTGACCGAGATATTGATTATTATAATAACAATGAAACCACCGATTAATAATCAAGATACCCTGGCAGTACTGAAAATAGTCGGGATTTATGTTTTTTTAGGGAGTCTCTGGATCTATCTTTCCGATACCATTCTTGGATGGCTTGTACGTGATCCGATTCTTATGACACGTATTTCCCTTTTCAAGGGGATGCTGTTTATCGTGTTTACCGCAACTCTTCTCTTTTCTCTCATTGCCCGATATATACGGCAGTCCAGGAAGGCCGAGGGGTTGCTGCGGGAGAGCGAGTCCCGCTACCGGCTTCTTGCCGAGAATGCAAGCGACATCATCTTCAGCATGGATACAAATCTCCGCTTCACCTACATAAGCCCCTCCATAACACGAATCCGAGGCTACACCGTTGAAGAGACTATGTCTCAGACACCCGCCGAGGCCCTGGCCCCAGCCTCTTTAGGGGTTGCAATGAAGGCCTTCCAGGAAGTATTAGAGATCGAGGCAGGAGAACCCAAGGAACTTTGGAGAACTCGTACTATTGAATTGGAAGAGACCTGTAAAGATGGCTCTACCATCTGGACCGAAACCACCTTTTCACCTTTACGCAATGAGAAGAATACGTTTACCGGATTCCAGGGTATTACACGCAACATCACCGAGCGCAAGCAGGCAGAAGAGACAATCAGAAAAAGCGAGGAGCGCTACCGCACCATCTTTGAGAACACCGGTAATGCATCGGTACTCCTGGATGAGGACACGACCATCCTGTTGGCGAATTCCAATTATGAGAAGCTCTCAGGGTACTCGAGACAGCACCTTGAAGGCAAGATGAGTTGGACCGCATTCGTTGACAGGGAAGATCTGGAAAGGATGAGGCAATACCATGAAATGCGCAGAAAAGAACCGGGTTCTGCCCCCGAGTCTTATGAGTTCCGGTTCATCAATCGACACGGGGAGACGAGATACATCTTTCTGAGCATAGCCATCATCCCCGGAACCAAGGTGAGTGTCGCCTCCCTTATGGATATCACCGAGCGCAAGCAGGCGGAAGAAGAGAATAAGAAGCTCGAGATTCAACTTAACCAGGTCCAGAAGATGGAGTCTATAGGGACATTGGCCGGCGGCATTGCTCATGATTTCAACAATCTACTCATGGGTATCCTCGGAAATGTCTCGCTTATGCTCATGCACGCGAATAAATCGCACCCGTTTTATGATCGGCTCAAAAATGTTGAGGAATACGTTCAGCGTGGCTCCGATCTCACCAAGCAACTTTTAGGATTCGCACGGGGGGGCAAATACGAGGTCAAGCCCACGGATCTCGGGGGGTTAGTGAGCAAAAGCTCAGAATTGTTCGGACAGACCAAAAAGGAGATCCGTATACATCGCAAGATTCATGAAGGGCTCTTAACCGTGGAGGTAGACCGCGGACAGATGGAGCAGGTATTACTCAATCTCTATGTGAATGCGTGGCAGGCCATGCCCGGCGGGGGCGATCTATACCTCTCGGTTGAGGATGCTGAGCTGGACGAGATGGATGTAAACCCCTACGACATCAAGGCGGGGAAATTCGTAAAGGTGACTATCACGGATACCGGCATCGGTATGGATGAGGCCACCAAGGCGCGGATTTTTGAGCCGTTCTTCACCACCAAGGAGCGAAGCCACGGGACCGGTCTGGGTTTGGCCTCGGCGTACGGCATTATCAAGAACCATGGCGGGTTCATCCATGTGGAGAGTGAAGAAGGCCGTGGGACATCTTTTATGATTTATCTCCCCGCATCGAATAGAGAAGTCGAGTACGATTACAGGTCAGAAGACGAGTTCCAGAAAGGACAAGAAACAGTTCTTCTGATTGATGATGAAGCCATGATACTGGATATCGGCTCCAAGATGCTCGATGGTCTTGGTTACAAGGTAATAACAGCCAACAGCGGGAGGCAGGGTATTAAGAGTTATGAGCAGAATCGTGACAAGATTGATCTGGTAATCCTCGACATGATCATGCCTGATTACGGCGGTAAGGAAACCTTTGAAGCCCTGTACCGGCTTGACCCTTCCGTCAGGGTGCTGCTATCGAGCGGTTACAGCCTTGACGGTCAGGCAGAGGAAACCATGCAAAGTGGATGCAAAGGCTTCATCCAGAAACCCTTTACCATGGCTGAACTCTCTCAGAAGATCAGGAAAATTCTTGATGAGCAACAAGAGGCATAGATAAGTAAAAGGGTTCGCCCATGTTTCATGTCAGGAGATAAAACGTGAATGATGATGAGATAACAAAAGATCAGCTCATAAAAGAGTTGGCTGAAGCACGCCTGCAGATCACTGAACTGGAAAAATCAACCTTCGATAGCAGGCAGATGGAAGAGGCGCTCAAGGAGAGCGAAGAGCGGTACCGGCGGATAACCTCGGCTATAACGGATTACATCTTCACGGTTCATGTGGAAGACGGCATTGCTGTGCGTACCTTGCATACCCCTGTTTGCGAAACCGTGACAGGATATACTGCCGAGGAATTCAATAATGACCCCTTTTTATGGTTAAACATGGTTGTGGAGGAAGACAGGGAGATAGTCCGGGATCATGCATCACGGATTCTTGAGGGAAAAAACGTCGGCGCCATCGAGCACCGTATCAGGCGCAAGGATGGTAGTGTGCGGTGGGTAAGCAATACGCCGGTGCTCCATCGTGATCCGGGCGGGATCCTCATCTCCTATGACGGCGTCATCCGAGATATCACCGGGCACAAACAGGCTGAAGAGGCCCTGCGAGAGAGCGAACAGAGACTTAAGATCATCCTCCATGGCTCACCTATCTCCACATTTGTCATCGATAAAGACCACAGGGTTATTTACTGGAATGAGGCCTTGGAACACCTGAGCGGGATCAAAACAGAGGACATTGTCGGCACATGCGACCATTGGAAGGCCTTCTATGACAGTAAAAGGCCCTGCATGGCCGATCTCATTGTCGATGGGGCATTGGAAGCCATTCCCGAATGGTATCCCGGCAAGTTCAGTAAATCTCAATTGATCAATGAGGCCTATGAAGCCATCGATTTTTTCCCATCGCTTAAGGGGAAAGGTAAGTGGCTTCGTTTTACCGCCGCTGTTATCAGGAATACTGCAGGAGATCTCGTAGGCGCCATAGAAACACTTGAAGACATCACCGAGAGCAAACAAACCGACGAAGAAAGAAAAAAGCTCGAAGCCCAACTCATGCAAGCCCAGAAAATGGAGGCCCTGGGTACATTGGCCGGCGGCATTGCCCATGATTTCAATAATATCCTTTCCGCCATTATCGCTTACGCGGAAGGGGGAAAACATATTGTCCCGGAAACCGATAAGGTGCGGAAAAACATTGATGAGATACTTAAAGTGAGTAGCCGTGCGAGAGACCTCGTGAAACAGATTCTTGCCTTCAGCCGGCGTACCAAACATGAATATATTCAACTCAAGCTCGACGTCACCGTCAAGGAATCGCTCAAGATGCTGCGTGCAATCCTACCCAAGACCATTGAGATCCGGCAGAACCTGCCCGCAAATGGCCGGGTTATGGCAGACTCCACACAGATACATCAGGTGGTGATGAACCTTTGTTCCAATGCAGCCCATGCCATGGGTGAGAGGGGAGGTGTGCTGGACGTAAGCTTGAATAAAGTGGATGTACATGAAGGTGTCGAGGCCCTTGCTCTGGATCTGCCACCCGGACCTTATCTGAGGCTCTCTGTACGTGATACAGGACACGGCATGACCCCTGAGGTTCTGGAACGGATTTTTGATCCTTACTTTACCACCAAAGAGAAAGGCCGAGGTACCGGCCTGGGGCTATCGGTTGTGCACGGGATTGTAAAAAGTCACAAGGGGGCGATCACCTGCAAGAGCATGCCGGGAGAAGGAACCACGATTGATATATATCTGCCTGAAATTGAATTCAAAAAAGAAGCAGCGGCGCCTCGATCCGGGACGTCTTGCCTGAATGGAACCGAGCGCTTACTTTTCATTGATGATGAGCAGATTCTGGGAAAGGCAGTGAAAGAAGGTTTAAGATACCTGGGATACCGTGTGGTTACCAGGACAAGCAGTATCGAGGCCCTCGATCTTTTCCGGAAACACCCCGACCAGTTTGATCTGGTGATTACCGACATAATCATGCCCGTCATGTCAGGGGATAGGCTTGCTCAAGAGATGCTGAAGATCAGGCACAACATCCCTGTTATCCTCTGCACCGGATATAGTGAACAAATGACGGAAGAAAAGGCAAAGGAGCTCGGCGCTCAAGAATTGATTATGAAACCAATGGAGATTAGAGACTTGGCTCAAACCATTAGAAAGGTACTTGATGGAAGGTAATCATGCCTCTATGGTCAGGGCACAGGGATGTATGAGTCACTGATTTGTTGAGAAGATTGAATCCGCCCAGCCAATGGCGTCGAGGTATATCCGGGGGAGCTTTTCATGGGATATCTTAAGGGTTTCGGCAAGCCTGCTCACCTTTTCCCATGAGGCATGCTGGTAGCTCACTGCAAGATCAAGATAGTCGCTTAGGATGTTTTTTTTGCCGAGAAGGGTATTCTTAATGTCCTGGGTTAACGGCAGCTTCTTCATGATATTTTCCATACTGTTGCCCAGTATGGCATCAACATGGGAAAACAGGCCCAGGGTGAACAGTTCGGCAGTGTCAAGACCGTTGCTTTTTTCAATGCCGATTCTTTCACACATACGGGCCCGTATCACCGAGCTTTTTATCAACTCGTCCGGCTTGTCCTGGCTCAGCTCGGCGAGTATGATAACCGAAAGAAAACTTCGGAGTCCCTTTTCTCCAAGCATGACAATGGCCTGGCGGATGGAAGAGATCTCATTGAGCCTCCTGAAAAAGGGTGAGTTGAGGTAGCGAAGCAGTTTATATGAGATGCCCACATCCTGCTCGATAAGTTTCTGCAGTTTCAAGACATTGAAGTTGTCATCTTTGGCCTCGCCCATGATTCTCATGAGGTTCATTTTGATCGCCGGGATCTCGGTCTCTTTTATGACTTGGGGTTTGCTGAAAAAGTATCCTTGGAAATAGGTAAAGCCCTTCTTCAGGGCATATTCGAACTCTTGGGATGTCTCCACCTTTTCAGCAAGGAGCTTTTTGCCTTTACCCAGAAAGTGCCTGCAATAATCCTCTATCTGTTGTTTTGTGCTCTTCATGAAATCGATCTTGATGATATCCGCAAGATCAATAAGTGGTTCCAGATCGGGAATATAGTCGAAATCATCCAATGCAATGACATAACCCTGCCGTGAGAACTCGGTACAAGATTCTATAACCTGCGCATCGGGCTTCACATCTTCGAGGACTTCGATGGTAGTTATCAGGGAAGAGAACATTAAGGGGATCTTTATAACGAGGAGCTCTCTGGTGAAATTTATGAAGGCCTTCTTACCGCTCGTGATCTGCTCAACCCCGGTAGTGAAAAAGGTGTTGGATAAGAGACGGGAGGTAGCGCTGTCGCCGTCGATGCCGGGGAAATAGTTCTGCATGCCTCCCCGAAAGAGGAGTTCATAAGCATAGATCTCCTTGCTCCTCGTAAAGATGGGTTGCCGGGCCAGATATATGTCCATTTAAAATCTTTATCGGATGTTTTAATAGCCGTCTTGATAAATTTTAATCTGGGTCTTTCCCCGTTTCATTGGTATAAAAGGATAAAAAAGTAAAAAAGATATATGGGCACCTAGGGCCGTGATCCATATCTCAAATATGTTCATGCCGGAGGCATGAACCCCTGGAAAGTCGCATTCTTAAAGGCGCAACCATCTGTTGACAGCTTGGATTATCTATGGTCTAGATGTACCTTACCATCAAAATAAGGGGTGAAGTACATGGAAGAGACGGATCTGCAACTGATTCGTAAGCTCATCCCCAAAGACAAGGAGCTGAAGAAGCTCTGGGATGAGCATCAAGGGTATGAAGATAAGCTTGATCAGCTGAATAAGAGGAGATACCTAAGCACCGAAGAAGAGATTCGGCGCAAGGAAATCCAGAAGCTCAAGCTGCAAGGCAAGGACAAGATTGAGGAGATACTGCGCAGATACCGGAGTGAATAGGTGCTTGAAGCAGGTTTTTTCTGAAATGAATATGAAATAAGAGGGGTGTCAGATAAAGGTGAGCATGAAGAAGATAACAGGAGCATACGCATTTATCGAGGCCCTGCGATGCGAAGGCGTCAAGCACGTCTTCGGCTATCCCGGAGGGGCCGTGCTGGATATCTTTGATGCCATAATGGATGCGCCGGATATCCAGTTTATCTTATCACGGCATGAGCAGGGTGCGGTCCATGCTGCCGACGGATACGCCCGTGCCAGCGGACATGTGGGTGTGGCACTCGTCACCTCCGGACCCGGTGCCACGAATACCGTAACAGGCATCGCCACAGCCTGTATGGACTCGATCCCCATCGTAGTATTTTCCGGTCAGGTGTCTACCAACCTCATCGGCAATGATGCCTTCCAGGAGGCGGACACCGTAGGGATAACGAGGCCTTGTACCAAACACAACTATCTGGTCAAGGACTGCGCTGAACTCCCCAGGGTAATCAAGGAGGCCTTCTACATCGCCGCCACCGGGCGGCCGGGACCTGTTCTCGTAGATATCCCCAAGGATGTCATGAGGGGCCTCATACATTTCAAGTACCCTGACAACATATGTCTGGAAGGGTACTGCCCCACTTACAAGGGGCATATGGGCCAGATCAAGCGCATAGTGCACACGATCGTCAGGAGCAAACGGCCGGTAATCTATGCCGGCGGAGGCGTAGTGCTGTCAAACGCATCTGGGGAGCTCATGGCCTTTGCCAGGCAGCTTAGAATCCCCGTAACCACTACGCTTATGGGACTCGGTGCATTTCCTGCAGATGACCCGCTCTGGCTGGGTATGCTCGGCATGCACGGCACCTATGCGGCCAACATGGCTGTCACTGAGACGGACTGCCTCATTGCCATCGGCGCCCGCTTTGACGACCGGGTGACGGGAAAGACTGACGAATTCGCACCCAAGGCCAAGATCATCCATATCGACATCGATCCCACCTCGATCAGTAAAAACGTCCGGGTGGATCTGCCCGTAGTGGGCGACTGCGGAAACGTACTGTCCGACATGCTTGAAGACTTAAAGGACAAAGGGCGTGATATCTCCGAACTCCATCATGCCGTACAACCCTGGCTTGAGAAACTGGACCAATGGAAGCGAGAGCAGCCGCTTCGGTACGATCAGGGCCCAGGTCTGAAGCCACAGTATGTGATCGAGAAGATAAACGACCTCACCCCTGATGACGCAATCATCACAACCGAGGTAGGCCAGAACCAGATGTGGACCGCGCAGTTTTACAAATTTAAAAAGCCCAGGCTCTTCCTCACGTCGGGTGGGTTGGGAACCATGGGCTACGGTTTCCCTGCCGCCATCGGCGCACAGGTGGCCTTCCCTGAGCGAGTCGTCATCGACATCGCGGGAGACGGCTCAATCCAGATGAACATCCAGGAGCTTGCAACCGCCGTCCAATACAACCTGCCGGTCAAGGTCATGATCATCAACAACGGCTTCCTCGGTATGGTCAGGCAGTGGCAGTCGCTCTTCTACAAGGGCAGGTATTCCCATACATCAATGGCCGTATCACCCGACTTCGTAAAGCTGGCAGAGGCCTACGGCGCACACGGCATCCGTGTGGAGAATTCCTCTGATGTGGAGGATGCCATCCACCAGGCCCTTTCCATCAAAGGACCGGTCTTCGTTGACTTCAAGGTGGAGCCCGAGGAAGACGTCTATCCCATGGTGCCGGCAGGCGCACCCATAAACAACATGCTTCTGGTGTGAGGTAGCTCATGAGGCACGCCATATCCATACTCGTGGACAACCAGGCCGGGGTACTTTCCCGCGTCGTGGGCCTGTTCTCAGGCAGGGGTTTTAATATCGAGTCACTTTCGGTGGCACCCACCCTTGACCCGACAAAATCAAAGATGGTCATCACCACCTCCGGCAACGAGCAGGTGCTCGAGCAGATCAAAAAGCAGCTCAACAAGCTCGTCAATGTCATCAAGGTGGTGGATTACACGGACAAGGACTTTGTCGAGCGGGAGATGATCCTCATCAAGGTCAAGGCCAAAGAGGAGACCCGGGACGAGGTGTTCCGAATCGCGGACATCTTCCGGGCCAAGGTGTTGGATGTATCCCATACGTCCTTCACACTCGCATTGACCGGCGACCAGGACAAGCTCAAGGCATTCATCGATCTGTTGAGTCCTTCGGGCATTATTGATTATGTACGCACAGGCACCATCGTGATGGAAAGAGAAATGCAGGCAAAGAGGAGGAGTGATCAATGAAGGTGTATTACGACAAGGACGCAGATCTCAAACTGATCAGGTCCAAAAAGGTGGCGATCATGGGCTACGGCTCGCAGGGATTCGCCCATTCCAACAATCTGAACGATTCCGGTGTAAAGGTGGTTGTGGGCCTGAGGGAAGGCAGCCCTTCCGCTGCAAAGGTCAAGAAGGCCGGGCTTAAGGTCATGACACCTGTCGATGCAGCCAAGTGGGCGGACGTAGTGATGATGCTCATTCCCGATGAGCTTCAGGCAGCCCTCTACCGCGCCGAGATCGCACCGCATATGAAAAAGGGCAAGTATCTTGTCTTTGCCCACGGCTTCAATATCCATTTCGGCCAGATCACGCCTCCCGAAGGAGTAAGCTGCTTTATGGTGGCGCCCAAGTCGCCCGGCCACATGGTGAGGTATGAATACACCCAGGGTAGAGGGGTGCCTATGCTCATCGCAATCCATGCCGACCCCACGGGTGATACCAAAAAACTTGCCCTGTCGTATGCAAGCGCCATGGGTGGAGGCAAGGCAGGGATACTGGAGACAAGCTTCAAAGAAGAGACCGAAACCGACCTGTTCGGCGAGCAGGCAGTGCTCTGCGGCGGTACCACGGCACTCATCCAGGCAGGCTTCGAAACACTGGTGGAAGCCGGCTATGCGCCTGAGATGGCATACTTCGAGTGCCTGCACGAACTCAAGCTCATTGTTGATCTCATCTATGAGGGCGGGATATCCAACATGCGCTACTCCATCAGCAACACCGCCCAGTACGGCGACATCACCAGGGGCCCGGTCCTTGTTGATGAGGATGTGAAGAAGCGGATGAAGCAGATCCTCGCCGATATACAGGACGGCAGCTTCGCCAAGGAGTGGATCCTGGAGAACATGGCCGGCCGGCCCAGCTTCAATGCACTCACGAAGAAAGGTGAGGAGCACCTAATCGAGAAGATCGGCGCGCAGCTCCGGTCCATGATGCCCTGGATATCCAAGGACAAGAAGGTTGATAAAAAAATTAATTAGGATTTTCTACGAGCGGCTTTAGCCGCGATGAACGTATGTTGGGGAGAGTATAAGCGGATCACGACAAGTGGATAGCAGGGTGGGTGGAGCTGAGGTGTAACCCTCCTAAAAAACCGTGAGAGATACGGGGAAGCAAAAGGTGAACATCCGGAAAGAAGGCTTTCCGTTCATAGTCATGGCCTCTGCACTCTTCGGGTTTTTTTTCCTGACCGGGGGCCTTGTGCTGCGTATCCTGGGGTCCCTACCGGTGCTGTTCGTCACCTGGTTCTTCCGGGATCCGGAACGTGCCGTGCCCGCAGGGGAAGGACTCGTGGTCTCTCCTGCCGACGGGACGGTACTCGAAGTCTTCGAGACCGAAGAGAGCAAGATCGGGCCTTGCACCAAGGTGGCTGTCTTCATGTCGGTCTTCAGTGTACACGTAAACCGTGCACCCATATCCGGCACGGTCCTCGATGTATTCTACAAGCCCGGGACGTTCCGCGTTGCCAGCCTTGGCAAGAAGACCGAAGCAAATGAGCGGATGATCAGCTATATCGATTCCGGCTACGGCATATTCCGGATCGATCAGGTGGCCGGGCTCATAGCCCGGAGGATCATCAGCTGGCTCGTACCGGGGAAAAGAGTGGAGCAGGGCGAAAAGATCGGCCTCATCAGGTTCGGATCGCTGCTTGAATGCTATCTCCCCAGAGGATATACCGCAACCTGTGAGAAGGGCCAAAAGGTTCATGCCGGATCCAGTGTGATCGGAAGGAGGACCCATGAGACCGTTGAGAAGAAAACGTGACACGGCAGGAGTCGAAAAACACAAAAGGTCCGTGCCGTTTCTGCCTAATTTCATCACCACCATGAGCCTGTTCTGCGGCTTTTACTCTATCATGTTCTCTTTGAAGAAAGATTTTCACTGGGCAGCCATCCTTATCCTTATCGCCGGGTTCATAGATGGTCTCGACGGTAGAGTGGCGCGGATGACGGGCACGACCTCAGAGTTCGGCAAGCAATACGACTCACTCTCGGATCTGGTTGCTTTCGGCGTGGCACCTGCCATGATGGTATATATCTGGCAGCTCAGTGCGTTCGGCAGGCTCGGCTTCATAGCAACCTTTCTTTATGTGGCCTGCGGCGCTTTAAGACTTGCAAGGTTCAACGTCGATACATCGGGCTCCATGACACATTTTACCGGGCTACCCATACCTATGGCCGCTGCAGGGATGACCAGCACCTACCTGCTCACCGAGGAGATCGCGGATTTTTTCATCCCGATACAACCACTGGCGCCCATAGCTATTCTCATAGTGGTGTACGTACTCTCATTTCTGATGGTGAGCAGCATCCCCTATCCGAGCTTTAAGCACATCAGCTACATCAAGGCGCACCCGTTCCAACTGCTGGTCGCAGGGGTCCTGTTGCTCGTGGTGGTGGCACTCGCTCCGGAGCTCATGCTCTTCGTCCTGGCCCTTACATTCATTGTAGGAGGGGCGATATGGAGCGGTTTGGTTTATCTCATTCAGGCCAGGAAAGGGAAGAAAGAGATAAAGGAAGGCTCACATGAAGGCTACTCAGGACAAGATAATCATATTTGACACGACACTGCGCGACGGTGAGCAGTCGCCGGGCGCCAGTATGGATGTACATGAAAAGGTGCTGGTGGCCAAGCAGCTCGAAATCCTTGGCGTGGACAAGATTGAAGCGGGCTTTCCCGTATCTTCTCCAGGGGATTTCGATGCCGTTCAGGCAGTAGCGGAAGAAGTAAGCAGGTCTATCATCATCGGCCTGTGCCGGGCCCGGGATGAAGACATCAAGACCGCCTGGGAAGCCGTAAGGGATGCGAAGATGCCGGGCCTGCACACCTTCATCGCCACCTCCGACATACACATGAAGTACAAGCTGCGCATGAACAGGAACGAGGTGCTCGCATCCGTCCGGAACTCGGTATCCCTCTGCAAGTCTTTCACAAACAGTGTCGAGTTCTCGGCCGAAGACGCTACCCGGTCCGACTGGGACTTCCTGGCGGATGTCTATACCGTGGCCATCGCCGCCGGAGCCAATACCATCAATGTCCCGGACACCGTGGGCTATACCAATCCCCAGGAATTCTTCAATCTCATCAGCCATCTGAAGAAGAAGGTAAAGGATATCGACAAGGCAGTGATCAGTGTGCACTGCCACAACGACCTCGGACTTGCCACGGCCAATTCCATCTCGGCGGTGCTTGCCGGTGCCCGGCAGATCGAGTGCACCATCAACGGTATCGGAGAGCGTGCCGGCAATACCTCCCTCGAAGAGACGGTCATGATCCTCAATGTGAGGAAGGACCTCTACAACGTCACCACCAACATCGATACCACCCAGATCTTTCCCACGAGCAGGCTCGTTACCCACATCACCGGCATACCGGTGCAGCCCAACAAGGCCATCGTGGGTGCCAATGCCTTTGCCCATGAAGCGGGCATCCACCAGGACGGTTTCCTCAAGGAGCCCTCCACCTATGAAATCATGACCCCCGAGGCCGTAGGACTCGGCATGTCGCACCTCGTGCTGGGCAAGCACTCGGGAAAGCATGCGCTTGCTAAGCGCCTCGAGCTGCTCGGGTACCGGCTGGATGAAAAGGACATCAAGAAGGTCTTCAAGCGCTTCAAGGAGATAGCAGACAGAAAGAAGGAGATCTTCGACGAGGATATCGAGGCCATCGTTCTGGAAGAGATATACCGCGTGCCCGACAAGTATGTGCTCAAGCATATCAATGTGAGTTCAGGTACCCTTGCAGTCCCTGTGGCCACGGTCCAGCTTGCCATAGACAACAAGGTGGTGCAGGAGGCCGGGTTCGGAAACGGTCCGGTGGACGCCCTGTACAAGACCATCATCAGGATGACCGGGTTCAATGCGGAGCTCAAGAGCTTTACGATTAAGGCGATAACAGGGGGAACCGACGCCCAGGGCGAGGTGACCATCGAACTCCAGGACAAGGGCAGTATATCGGTAGGCCAGGGTTCTGACCCGGATATACTGGTGGCCTGCGCCCGGGCGCTTGTAAATGCCATGAACCGCATGGAGTTCCTCAAGAATAAAAAGCTCTCAGAAGCTCCGAACCTGTAGGAGACATTACCCGTGGGAAAGACCATTGCAGAAAAGATCCTGGCTGCACATACGAAGGATTCAAGCTTCCAGCCGGGAGACATCATCAAGGTGGACGTGGATGTGGCCTTGGCCAACGACATCACGGCACCCATCGCCATCCAGGCGGTCAAGGAAAGCGGTATAGAGAAAATCACGCATGCTGACAAGGTCATATTCGTACTCGACCACTTCACGCCCAATAAGGACATTGCATCCGCCAACCAGTGCAAGTATGTGCGCGACTTTGCGCTGCAGCAGGCAATTGATAAATTTTTTGACGGAGGCGAGGCAGGGGTCGAGCATGCACTGCTCCCCGAGAAGGGGCTTGTGCTGCCGGGCGATCTTATCATCGGCGCCGACAGCCACACCTGCACCTATGGGGCCTTGGGCGCCTTTGCTACAGGGGTCGGCAGCACGGACCTGGCCGCAGCCATGATGACAGGCCAGGCATGGATAAAGGTCCCCCGGACCATGAAGTTTGTCTTTAATGGAAAGCTACTGCCATGGGTGGGCGGCAAGGACCTTATCCTGTATCTCATCGGCAAGATAGGCGTAGACGGCGCCCTGTACCGGGTCATGGAAATGGAGGGGACTGCCGTCTCTGCGCTGACACTCTCCGACCGCTTGAGCATGTCCAACATGGCCATCGAGGCAGGGGCCAAGGCGGGCATCATAGAAGCGGATGCAAAGACGCAAAGCTATATTAAACCGCGCGCCAAGAGGCCTTATACGATTTATACAAGCGATAAAGATGCGGTCTATGAGTCGGTAACGGTCTTTGATTGTGAGAACATTGAGCCCCAGATCGCTTTCCCCCACCTGCCCGAGAATACAAAAGGCGTCAGCGAGGCAGGTGATGTGAAGATCGACCAGGTGGTCATCGGATCATGCACCAATGGACGCATTGAAGATTTGCGCATTGCTGCGGAAATCATGAAGGGCAACAAGGTGAAAAAGGGCTTGCGATGCCTGATCCTGCCGGCAACGCCCGAGGTGTTCCGCCAGGCTTTGGCTGAAGGTCTTATCGAAACATTCCTCCAGGCAGGCTCCATCATAGGTCCGCCCACGTGTGGCCCGTGCCTGGGTGGACACATGGGCATCCTCGCCAAAGGTGAGCGAGCGCTGTCCACTACAAACCGTAACTTTGTGGGCAGGATGGGAGACCCTGGAAGCGAGGTCTACCTCTGCGGACCCGCCGTTGCAGCCGCATCGGCCGTCATAGGCAAGATCTCCGCTCCGCAGGAGGTGGTGAAATGATCTTCAAGGGCATGGCATATAAATTCGGCAACGACGTGGATACCGACGCCATCATCCCTGCCCGTTACTTGAGCACCTCCGACCCTGACGTGTTGAAGAAACACTGCATGGAGGATGCCGACCCGGAGTTTCCGGGTAAGGTCAAGCCGGGCGACATCATTGTTGCAGGCAAGAACTTCGGGTGCGGCTCGTCGCGGGAGCATGCGCCCATTGCCATCAAGGCGAGCGGTGTCAGCTGTATAGTAGCTTCAAGTTTTGCACGTATCTTTTTCCGGAACAGCTTCAACATGGGGCTTCCCATCTTCGAGTCGGATGAGGCCTCAGAAGCTATTATCGAGGGAGACGACGTAGAGGTGGATGCCGACAGCGGCCTTATCAAAGACCTGACTTCAGGCAAACAATTCCAGGCCCGACCCATCCCTGTATTCATGCAGGAGCTCATCGCCGACGGAGGGCTGATGGAGCATATCAAAAAGCGGGGGAGCATCTAGGCCCTTGATGCATATAACCCATGTCACGAAAAACAACCCTTAGCCCGATAACCTTTGGGGGCAGCACATGCCGTCCGGCCTGAAGATTGCCGTGGTGGAGCCCACGGATTTAATCGGAGGCGAGCTCATCAAGATCCTTGAAGAGCGGGATTTTCCCGTTAAAGACCTGGTCCTGCTCGGGGGCAAGCGGACCATAGGGACCAGGTTGGAATTTCGTGGCGAAGAAATCCCGGTTAAGCAGATCGAGGACCTGTCCTTCAAGGGCGTGGAGATCGTGTTTTTCATTTCGGACAAGGCAATGTGCGCTGAATTTGCCGGACGTGCAAAGGCATCCGGGGCTGTCGCCATTGACCTTACCTCCCGCTTTGCCCTGCAGGAATCGGTGCCGCTCATCGTCCCGGAGATTAATGCCGAAAAGATAAAAGATCATCAGGGGATCATTGCCAATCCCCGTAGTGCCACTATTCAGCTGGTTTTACCGCTGGTTCCCATCAGTAGGGCAGCACGTATCAAGCGGATTGTCGTATCCACCTATCAATCTGTATCCGATAGCGGGGAGCGGGCATTGGAGGAACTTACCTCTCAGGTAAGAGATCTTTTCAGTTTCAAAGAGGTGTTCTGTGCGGCCTATCCTCATCAGATCGCCTTCAATGCATTGCCCCATGTGGGCGCCTTCACCCAAGATGCATACACTGAAGAAGAGCACTCCATCATGGCTGAAACAAAAAAGATCTTCGAGGACCAAGGGCTTCGCATCTGTGCAACGAGTGTTCGTGTACCCGTGTTCTATTCCCATGGCGCCTCGGTGAATTTCGAGACGGCCCGGAAGATCTCGCCAAGGGAGATTAGAGAGATCCTTGGCCGGTCAAAAGGAGTGCAGGTTGAGGATGAGCCTGCAAGCAATACCTATCCCACCCCCGTCCATGCAGTCGGCAGTGACGAGTGTCTAGTCGGCAGGATCAGGCAGGATCTTTCTTTCGAAAACGGCATTGCCCTGTGGACCGTGTGCGACAATACCCGAAAAGGCGCTGCCCTCAATGCGGTTCAGATCGCAGAGCACCTATTGTAAAATGGTTCATCACAGTAAAGCATACTTAAGATCATTGAAGAGCACACAGAAGGGATATATCACCACGAAGAGCTTAGCGCAGCTTAGCCGCAACCAAAATGAGCTTGGGATTTGAGCAGACATAGAAGTCCTTCACCACGAAGAGCACGAAGAAAGGAAACCTTTTGAAATAGTGGACCGGTTCAAAGAACCCATGATTGTCTGTTCTGCATTTTTTAGATCTTCTTCGTGCTCTTCGAGTCCTTCGTGGTGAGAACAATGGGTTGTAAAAAGGATGCAAACTATAAAAGTATGCTTCACGGAGAAGAACCTGTAAAATTATTAGCTGACGAGCTCTATATATAAGGACAACAGCATGAAATCGAGAATGCCATGAGGATGACCCTGGGGCAATACCTGCCGCGGGATTCTTTTGTGCACAACCTGGACCCCCGTGTGAAGCTCTTTCTCATGGGCCTTTCCATCGGCGTTACCTTTCAGCTTCATCATGTCTTGGCCTTAATCGCCTTCACCCTGTCCTGCATTGCCTTCACCATGCTTTCCAAGATACCCTTGAAGCACATCTCAGGAGGATTGCGACCATTTCTGTGGCTCTTTTTATTCACCGCCGTGCTTCACGTATTCATGACACCCGGTGACCCGATTCTGATCCCCTATGCCACAAAACAGGGGCTCATGGGCGGGGCACGCGTGGCTTGTCAGCTGATGATCGCCATCTGGATTTCTACACTCACAACACTTACCACATCGCCGCTGGATACGGTATGGGCACTGGAATGGTATCTAAAGCCCCTGAAATATATGAACGTACCTACCGACGAGATCGCGCTGGTCGTCATGCTTGCCATCCGCTTTATCCCATTGCTCTTTGAAGAGACCGATCGGATCATCAAGGCCCAGAAGGCAAGGGGGGTCGATCTGGAGTCGGCCGGGCTCGTGCATAAGGTGAGGTCCCTTGTACCGGTACTCGTGCCCTTGCTGCACAGTGTGTTCAGGAGGGCGGATGACCTTGCCGCCGCCTTGACGCTCCGCGGCTATACGCCCGGTATCAGGCGGACCCGCATGAAAGAGATGGCCGTGCGCAGGGCTGACCTCCTGGCCCTGGCAGGTGTAAGTGTCTGGTTCATGGGGCTCCTCGCATTATAGATGTGATGAGTGAACAGTTGTCAGTGATCAGAATAAGATTTGTAGGAGCGGGGCTTGCCCCGCCCGATGATGGGCACAACGAGCAGCGGCCCTACGACATCAAAAACTGTTGGGTTTTGAAATATGTAGGGTGGGTGATCAAAGAGTGACCCACCAATAAGCCTGAATCACATACCGGAATCATTTGTCATCAGATACAAAGTTTTGTATAACAAATAAAAGCTCAATGCTTACTGGTGCCCTGCACCGATAATATCATGACATAAAAATGGAGGCAGCAATGTCTGACGGACTCGATGTGGTCATTGTCGATGACGAGCAGCATGTGTGTGAGGTGCTCGAAGAGAGCATAAGGAAGTTTTATACCTGGGGTGATATCATTACATTCAATGATTATAAAAGTGCTCTGTCTCATTGCCTTTCGCGGGACAAAGGGCTGATGATCTTCATTCTCGATGTATTCGTGGAAGACAGCAATGGTTTTGCCTTTCTCGATGCCATTACCGAGAAATACCCCAATGCACACCTTGATACGGTAATGATCTCCGGTATGGCCAGTGACGATGTAGTGGACATGTGCATTGCTACCGGGGTAAGCCACCTGCTGGAAAAGCCGGTACGGAATTACGCCCTGCAGCTTGCGATACGGTCCATTGTCATGAAGTATGTGAAATTCGCCAAAAAGCTGCTTTCGGATACACAACTCGCGGAGCTCATCGAACGCATCTGAAAAGGGATGTAGACCAAAGAGCGACTATTCATGGGTATATCAACGGATCTGATTATTGCCATTGTAATCTTTGCCGGCCTCGTGCTCATACTCTGGTACTTTTCGAGAAGGGCTCTTGGCGGTGAGACGGAACGGATAGAAAGCGTACGTGAAGCCGCAGAACGTGGTGATGTATATTCCCAGTTCAGGCTTGGCCAAATCTATTACGAAGGCAAAGGCGTAAGCAGAGATGATAACGAAGCTGCAAAGTGGTTTTTAAAGGCCGCCGGACAGGACCATTCGGAGGCACAGTTTATCCTGGCTACTATGTATGAGAAGGGTGCTGGTCTTAAACATAGCGACGAAGAGGCATTCCGCTGGTATTTGCAGGCTGCCACCCAGGGGCATGAAAGGGCATCGGCCGTTATAGAGGCCGACAAGTGGACTGTCTTTAAGAAAAAACATCTGGCCGGAGATGAAATACAACCTCCCAAGGCTATTAAGGATCATCAAGAACAGGCACCTGAATACCAAGGACACGGGCAAGAACACCATAGCCCGGATCAGCCTTCGGGCGGGGATGCTCAGATTCAGAAATACTTAATAAAGGCGCAGGCAGGAGATGTGGATGCCCAGTATAACTTAGGCATTATATACTACCATGGCGAAGGTGCGGCCAAGGACTATCAGGAGGCCCTCAAATGGTTCCATCTGGCTGCCGAGCAGAACGACGCTGATGCCCAGTACAACCTAGGCTTTATGTACGGCAGGGGCGAAGGCTCACCCAAGAACCACCGGCAATCCATGGAGTGGTTCCAGAAGGCGGCGTCCCAGGGGCATACCGGTGCCCGGGAAATCTTGGAAAAGATGTTCAGGAAGGCATAATTGAGTCAACAGATGATAATAAGAGTTATAAGAGAGGATTCCGATTGTCTCAGGGAAAGAAACGATTTTACGCCGTTGTGAGAGGTAGGACACCCGGGATCTATACTCGCTGGTTCGGACCAGGGGGCGCAGAGGAGCAGATAAGGGGTTTCACCGGTGCTCTGTACCGGGGATTCACCACCATGCCTGAGGCCCAAGACTTTATGCTCTATCCACGATATACTCCTGCATCTAAGCCCACGGCACGTCACCATGAAGAGACAGAGGAAAGCACCCGGGATGTGCAAAATCGTCCTATCCGCATATATACTGATGGCGGTTGCATTGAAAATCCCGGACCGGGCGGTTATGGAGTTGTAATTATTAAAGGGGATAAACGTAGCGAGCTCTCAGGCGGGTATCGGCTCACCACAAACAACCGTATGGAACTCGTGGCCTGTATCCAGGCTCTACGAGCGCTGAAACAACGATCAAATGCAGTGCTTTTCACCGATTCGCAGTATGTGGTCAATGCCATCCAGAAAGGTTGGGCCCTCAAGTGGCGTTCGAGGAACTGGATGCGAGACAAGACCCACAGGGCCGTCAACAGCGACCTGTGGGCAGAGCTGCTTGGTCTCATTGATAGGCATGATATGGTCTTTTGCTGGGTGCGCGGTCATGCAGGCAACCCGGAAAATGAACGATGCGATGCGCTGGCGAAGAAGGCGGCGCGAGGGACAGACCTGGCACCTGATCCGGGATTTGAGGATGTTATGAAGAGAATCACAGAGTCGAGGTTGTTTTAAGGAAGGACTCGGTAGTCAGGATTCAAAAATGGAAGGAAACGGAAAAGTCTTTCAATGGGCGGAATTGGGATTAAACATCAGCCCTGGTCCCGGTTTCTCGTCACTCTTCACGCTTAGGGTTTATCTCTTTGTATAAATTCCAACCACTTTTCATCATCCGAGGTGCTTGTTATGTTGATGGCGCCTTCACCCCTCTTGAAGTCGGCCCAAGCAAGTACCCCGTTGACGGTCAATGCCTCAGATGGAATCATGACGCGTAGCGGCGCGCCTAAGAAGTCTTTCTGTTGAATGGTGCTCATGGCTTTGAAGATCTGAGGTGAGACCAGGCACATCCCATGGTGGCTGATGTCCTTTGCAATGCCGCGTCCATTGATCAGCACACCCATCTTGAGCAGTAGCGTGATCTTGACCTTTTTCCGATGTTCTTTTCGCCGCTCGTGAGCAGTGTCATCTGCATCCATGGTATGACCCCTCTTATGAAAATTTCTCCATATATCATAACCATTATAAGTTAGAGCTATTTTTATTGTAAACAATTTATACACTACATTCATAAGAAAGAGAAGTAATCATAAAATGCGTCTTTCCTGCCCTGTAAGGGTGTTCGAGTCTGGAATGAACAGGAGTATAAAGTATAGCAGAATAAATGACGAGAAGAGGTCTATGTCTAAAATTAAAGTGAACGGGAAAGAGAGGCGTAGGCATGAGCGACAATCAGCAAGGTATCCCGCCCGGCTTAAGATATCTCTTTCAAGCCGGGATTCCGGCAAGATACTCCAGGGAATCCAGAGCGTTATCGCCTTGGCCGAGACCAAGAACATCTCTATCGGCGGTATGTCGCTCAAGGTTGTCGGATCGCCCATGGATGCAAAAAAAAGCCTCACCCCGGCCAATGCCTTGCATCTCGTTGGCAGGCCCATAGAAGTGGTCCTCGAAGAAGATAACATCATCATATGGGGTGATGTGATCCGGACCGAGGCGGATACTCTTGAGCTTTCCATTGTGATTTATAAGGTATCCGATGTGAAAGAATGGAAAAAGCTCTGCAGCAAAGCGGCGGAAGGCCTCAGTATCTTTCCGGATTCACTGTCGGTAAGGCGGAAGAGAAGGTCGTAATAAAATAGTTTTAAGTTTTTAAGTGTTAAGATTTAAGTATCGGATTAGAATAACTTTTTCCACGCTTAATAACTCAAAAGCACAGAATAAAACCTCAAACTTAACACTTCAAACTTTAAACTTAATTCAATCAAACGGCAATAACATCTGCGTGTATCGGTAATTCTCATTTTCATTCCCTGAAAAGTTTGAAACGCTCACTCCCAAGAGCCTCACCTTTTTATTCCCTGCATCGGTATCACGCAACAGGATAAGGGCCTGCTTCGTTATGGACTCTGCATCGTTCGAGAACCCCGTGAGGGTAATACTTCTGGTGATGGAACGGAAGTCATAGTACTTCAGCTTCAGTGTCACGGTGCGTCCTGTAAGACCTTCTTTCTTCATAATTTTTGAGACGCTGCAGGCAAGCCGAGAGATGATTTCAGCCATCCGGGCCAGGTCGTCGGTGTCTCGCTTAAGGGTAATCTCCTTGCCGACGGATTTCCTCTCACGTTCCGGTGTCACGGGTCTCGGGTCGTATCCACGCGCAATCCCATAAAAGAACCAACCTGTCTTACCGAACAAACACAGCAGGTCTTCTCGAGATATGGTCATGAGATCCGCACCGGTCCTGATGCCGAGTGAGAGCATCTTTTGCTCCGTCACCTTGCCCACGCCGTAGAATTTTCGGATGGGTAAGTTTGCGATAAAGGATAATGCCTTATCCGGGGTGATAACCGTGAGTCCATCGGGCTTGTGAAAGTCTGAGGCGGCCTTGGCGAGGAACTTGTTGTAAGAGACCCCGGCAGATGCCGTTAAAGAGAGGGCCTCTCTTATCCTCAGCCTGATCTCCCGGGCGATCATAGTCGCCAGTTTTAGGTGTTTCTTGTTTACCGTCACATCCAAGAAGGCCTCATCCAGGGACAAGGGCTCAACGCAGTCGGTGTAGTCGCAGAAGATCGCCATGATTCTCTCTGAGACCGCCTGATATTCCCTGAATCTAGGCTTGAGAAAGATGGCATGGGGGCAGAGCCTTTTTGCCTTTGCCGATGACATGGCTGAATGGATGCCGAACTTGCGGGCCTCATATGAACAGGCAGCTACAACACCCCTCTGTTCGGGCTCACCACCGACTATAACGGGCTTGCCTTTAAGGCGTGGATTATCCCTCTGTTCCACAGAGGCATAAAAGGCATCCATGTCGATATGGATGATTTTTCTTGAGTCATGCATGGATTTAGTATCGCAAGGTGCATCAAGGCACTCTTTATAGCGGGCCAAAAAAGTCTCTGATAATCTCAATCGTCTCCGCCGGCTTTTCCTGAGGGATAAGGTGTCCGGCACCGTTAACCATACGGTAGGTGGCCTGTTTGAATGTGGAGGCGGCCTTCTTCAGGTCAATGAAGGCCCGGTTCTCACTTTCTTCTCCTTCGAGGATCAGGGTAGGGCAGGTCACCTTGGGAAGCAGCGGCCAGGGATCGTACTGCATGCCGCCCATGAACAGTGATGCCTCCCTCTTGGGAGAGCACGCAAGCTGGAGGCCTCCTGCATCGAGGTTCTTCATGCCGTATTCCACGTAAAGGTCGAGCATCTCGCTATCCCAGTTCTTGAACATTGGCTTTGACCTCAAATACGCATGCGCCTCATCGGTATCGCTCCATGTGTCCCTCCTGCGTATTGCCTTGGAGGCGAGCGGATGGAGGTCGATGGTTATCTGCGCCTTATAGAAATCCTCGGGCAGGAAGATCGGCTCGATGAGGATGAGACCGCGTGCATCAAGATCGAATGCCGCATTGGCAAGAGTGATCACCGTGGCACCCATGGAGTGGCCTGCCATGGCAGGCCTATCAAGGCCGAGCCGTTTGCAGAAGGTTGCAAGATCCTGGGCAATGGTCAGCCAGTTCAAGCCCCCCTTCTCAGGGTCGGAATCACGATGGTCGCAGAAGTATGGGGCGATCACACGCCACCTGGGCGCGAGCTCTCGGGCAATGGGGTGCCACAGCCAGGGCAGGAAGCCGGTGGCATGCATGAGCACGATCGTGGGCCCATCACCTTCGTAAAGCAGGTAGGAGAGATCCACATCACCGATATCCTGCAGAAGTACCTTGGGCATCTGGTTTTTCACCATGGGTCATTCTCCCTAGGGAAGTCCATAATCACTTTTTCGCAATCTCATCCAGCGATTTTTTCAGGGTATCCAATTTATAGCCGGGGAATACAAAGGGTGATTCGCTCTGAGAAGACAGGGCCGGGATCTTCTCGGAGGTCTTATCAAAGATGGAGAGGACGTATTCCTTTGACCCTTTGATCTTCAGGGTTATGGCCGGATTTGTCAGTGAGGCCTTCATGGCATCGTCCAGGTATCCTTCACCGTAGATCTTGCTCAGGACGGAAAGGAAGGCATCGATTTTCGCCTTGTCCACAACCGCACCCTTTTCGTCTTTCCAGATAAAGAGCTTGACCGCATCCTTGTCTGGTTTTTTTTGCGACTTATCCTGCGGGAGTTCCTCCCGGTTAAGGACGATCTTTTTACCATACTGTTCGATACTGATGCCGGTAATGTCCGGAGGGTTGATGGAAAAGACGAGCATGTCTCTCAACTCGGCAGCAGGGGTCTGGAACAGCCGGGACAGATCACCGCTTGCGAGATAGACCTTGTCGTTACCGGGGAATCTGATATAGGTGTGCTGGTTGGTGGTTGCAACCTTGCCGACATCCAGCTCCCGATTGAGCACGTTGCCCGAGTAGGCCTTCAGGATCAACTTGTTCTTGTCATCGAGCGCATAGCGTTCATAGGTCTTTGATTCGGACACCAGGTCGGTCACGACAAGCCCGGAAAGCTTTTCAAGCATTTCGGAAATCTTGGTCTGATCGGCTCGCCAGTTGTTGGGAGAGATATACCATGAGTCGTCCTTTTTCGTGAGAGCTATTCTACTGCCTGCATGGGTCATCTCGATCTTTGTTATTTCGTCCGTCTTTACTGCCTTGAGCTTCGGCAATGTGTAATGGACACGGTCCGTCCGCTCGAAGACAAGATATGCGATGGATGATGCAATGAGCAATGCCAGCAGTATGTATTCCTTTTTCACGTTCATACCTCACCCCTTATCCATGAAAGGCGGCCTCGATACGTTTCTTGCGGCTGTGCCGCCTGAGCCATACAAATAACCCGAAGATCACGACGATAACGGGAAGACCTGCGATATTAAACGCCTTGGCCGCAACCTTGATCTTCTCATCCTTGACCTCCAGGGGGTTGAATGACTGGATCTTGCTCCGCATGAGTGCTATGTCTGACTTGTTGTTCAGGACATCGATGATATTCATGATGAGCGTGGAATTGGGATTGTCGCCCTGTTCGGTAATCAGATTGTCCGTGAGCATCTCGGATGAACCGATGATAAAGATCTTGGCCGGTTTCGAGACCGGGAGGAAGTCACCCTTGTGCTCAAGCCGGCCGGCTTCAGGGTTCTTCGCGCCTTCATCACCCTTCTGCTTGTCTTCTTTTGCTTGTGGCGCGGCCGCTTCAGCGGGCTTCTCGGGTATAGGCTTTCCGGCAAAATAACTCGGGAAGCTCCCCTCTATGATATAGGCAAGCGCCCTGCTCGCCATGCCCTCGCCGGATGCAGGAGGCCTGATGAACATGGGGTTGAGGACTATCTGGTCCTTCATCTCCCAGGACTTCTCAGAAGAGGAGAAAAGCCTTAAGGGGTTCAGCTTGTTTTTCTTGATCTGCTCATCAAAGAGCGTAAGCGGGGCAATCTTGTAGGTGATGAGCTCCTTGATGTTCTTCATGAAGTCGAGCTTAGCGTTGATCTGAGAGCTCTCGATCATCGGGGCAAAGTATATTTTCTGCTCGCCGCCGCCGTACTGCTCGGGGAGCCTCTGCTTGAAGCAGTTCTCGTCCAGGACATAGGACTGGTTAACCTTGACCCCGTAATTGGCAAACAGCTTCTCAAGCCCTGTGTTCACGGGCACGACCTGTCCCTGCTGCTGATAGGGGGAGCCTGTTGGTGCAGCCTCCTTAAAGGGGTCGAGGAAGACGGCAAGGTTTGTCCCTTTCATGAGGGCCTGGTCGATCTGGTACAGGTCATAATCGCTGAACTGCTCGGTAGGCCGGACGATGAGCAGGCATGAAAGCCCTTCGGGAATGCCCCCTTTTAAGTTGATGTCCTTTATGGAGTAGCTCTTGGATGCAAGGTTGTTAAAGCTCGCCAGTGATGCCGTAGCACCCGGTCCGCCGTACATATCGAGTGTTCCCTTATCCGAGAGGTATCCCAGGGTTTCGTTGATACCGATCAAAGATTCGACGCCCTGCTCGACGGCATCCTCTATGGCGCGGGTATCAGTAAGCTTGTACTGGGTCCCGAACAAGGGGAGGTTGAAGGCCTGCAGGACCGGGATCATGAACGATTTGCCGCCATATTCCGTGACCAGCCCGATGACGCCGGAGCCGGCAGGGACACGGCCGCCCTCGAGGGCCGGCCATTTGAGCGTCATGAGGTTGTAGCTTTTTGAGAGCTTCGTCATCTCGGCTTCGTCGGCCGGTTCCGAGAAGGCATAATCGAGCTTGCCGTACATGCGGGCGTTCAGGTCGTCAACCACTTTTTTTATATCAGAAGACACCTTGGGCAGGTCCTTGATGCCCATTTGCGGGGCTACGCCCTGGAGGGAGGGCGAGATGTAGAGCCTTACCTTCACTTTGTCCTTGAGGTTCAGTAGTGCGCTGATCTTGTTGTTGAGCCTCTGGATCGCGGTGGTGAGCTTGTATTCAAGCCCGTCGGTCGAGGTTATGGTGGGGATGCGCTCCACCATGTCGCCGTGGATGAGCACAAGGCCCATATAGGCCTTTTTGAACTTCATCTCGTCCTTTTCCACCACCTGGATCTGTACCGGGCTGATGCCGTAGTTTTGGGCGAGCTTGCGGTTTTCCTCCGTCCTTGCTGCATCGATCTCACCTTCGACGCTCACGTCGTAGAACCGGTAGTTGAAGTAGGTATTTGCATTCAGGGCATATTCGCCGAGCATGTCTTTGATGTACTGCTCGACGGTGTTGTAGGGCGAGGGCAGGTTTGAGGTGAAGAAGACATTGATGGTGAGAGGCTCCTTCAGGGTGGATACCACATCCCTGCTCACCTTGGAGAGCGAGTATACCTTGTTGGCAGTGAGATCGAGCCTGAAGAACAAGGTTGCGGCTACGAGGTTAATGAGCACAATAGCTGCGATGTAGACGGCAAATTTTCCATACCGCTTCTGTTTCATCATGGCCCTTCTCCTTATCGCTTTTCCTGCATGGTGAGGTTTGCGCCGTAGAGCGCAATAAAGATAATGCTGAGGAAATAGATCATGTCACGCGTGTCGATGATGCCCTTGGCGACATTCTCGAAATGGAACCCGGCCCCCAGATAATGGATAAAGGGGAGCATCGGCGCCGGGAAGAAAAAGAGCATCTTATCCACAAGGCTTAAAAGAAAGCAGATGACCATGCCAATGATGAATGCGATGATCTGGTTGCGGGTCGTGGCGGATGCGAAGATGCCGATGGCGCTGTAGGCGCTTCCCAGGAGCACTGCTCCGAAAAACCCGCCGATAACAGGGCCCCAGTCGATCTCGCCCATAAACGATGCCCAGATGGCATACGAAAGGGTGGGCGCCATCATGAGGACCACAAACGCCACACAGGCCAGAAACTTTCCCATGATCACGTCGGAAAGTCTCACCGGTAGCGTCAGCAGCATCTCAAAGCTGCCGATGTGCAGTTCCTCGGCAAAGAGCCTCATGGTGACGGCAGGTATCACGAATGGAAAGATGAGCGGCAGCATGGAAAAGAAGGTACGCAGGTTGGCCTGGTTCACGAGAAAAAAGGTGGAGAAGAAAAACCAGCCCGATATCAGCAGGAAGATGCAGATCACGATATAGGCGATCGGGGAGACGAAGTAGTCTTTGAGTTCCTTGGAGAAGATTTGCAGGGCCTTGGCCATTTTATTCCTCCCGAGTCAGCTCCCTGAAGATCTTCTCCAGGGACTTGCCTTCCTGACGGAGCTCCAGCAGGGTCCAGTCAGTGGCCTTGATTGCGCGGTAAATAGGCTCCCGAGGGTCATCCGTAGCGCTGGTGGTCAGCTTCAGCCTCAGCTCGCCCGCAGTAGGCGGCTCCTCATCGACACGGGAAACGCCTGATATGGTGGATATCAGCGCGCGGGCCTGAGGGAAGTCGGCACCCTTCAGTGACAGATAGATGGTCTTTTCCCGGCCTGTGCCCATCTTGAGCATCTCGGTGCTGCCGTCCGCCACGATCTTGCCCTTGTCGATGATGACGATGCGGTCGCATGTAGCCTCTGCCTCGCTTAAGATGTGCGTGGACAGGACAATGGTCTTGTCCTTGCCTATGGCGCGGATGATGTCGCGGATCTCCACGATCTGGTTCGGGTCAAGGCCCGAGGTCGGCTCGTCGAGCACGAGTATCTCAGGCTCGTCGATCATGGCGTGCGCAAGGCCTACCCGCTGCTTGAGTCCTTTGGAGAGCACTCCTATGGTCTTGTGCATGATCCCCTTCAGCCCGCACAGGTCAACCATTGCACGGATGCGGGTGTTTTTCTTCTCCCCTTCGAGTCCTCTCACTTTTGCCACATAGTCGAGATAATCATACACGAGCATGTTGTGGTAGAGCGGTGCGGACTCAGGGAGGTAGCCCATGAGCTTCTTGATCGAGAGCATGTCCTCGGCAGTGCTGAAGTCCTTTACCTTGATGCTGCCCGAAGAGGGCTCCAGATAGCCTGTGATCATGCGCAGCGTCGTTGTCTTGCCTGCACCGTTAGGGCCCAGCAGGCCCATGATCTCGCCCTTGTGTATGTCAAGGTCAATATTGTCCACTGCACAGAAATCGCCGTAAAATTTGGTGAGTTTTTCCATATGGATCATTACTGTTCCCCCTGTACCGATAAAGAACATGGGTGTTAAAAAGAAGCGTGCCCCGATGTTACTGGAGAACTCATAAAGAAGATTTTTCCGGCTTTGTCAATACTTCTATGAAATATGGGGAATGGCGAACGGCACACGATAACGGAATCATGAGATCGTTTTTCACCGCATGCCGTAAGCCGCAGGTCTTAAGCCCCACTATGATGTCTGCTCTGAAAAACTGATTGAGAACCCTCCGTTCAAGGTCTTTGTCTTTGAGGTTATTATCGTGAACACGCCGGCAGGATCTTCCTGCGTTTCGAAAATGATAAAGCTGTCATACACCACACCGCCCGGTTTCTTGTTCGTTTGGTCCGGCACGAACCCTGCACTGCTCAGTGTATCAACCCCGTTTAATGTATCTATCTCTTCTACAAAACCGTCAAGATGCACGGAACCGAACAAGAGGGTGTCCAACGAGTTGCTCGGATCGTTTTCCCAGTACCAGTTGTAAGTCCATTCGAAGCTGTCGCCTGGACCGGCCTTTTTATCCCCGTTTGTGTCAACCCATTGAAGTGTCCGGTCACCTTGATCCGGAATACCGCCTGGAGGGCTTCCGGGATGGGTATTCTTTGAAAATGCATCACCGGTTTGTGTATATGTCTGAGTTTGTTCAATGGTGCTCTTATTACTCTCGATAGTGAGGATGGAGTCCATGGAAGCAACCATCTGAGTCAACACGAGGTTGATGATGGATGCAGCCATAGATGCCTGCTGTTGCCATGTAGGGGCGCTTGATCCCAAGAGATCGTCGAGTTGATCCCAGGTAAAGAACACGGGTGATTCCGTATTGTGGCTTAGGTTCACACCACTTGAATCCCTCACGGTTACGGTCACTGAGCTTGTTGACCCGCTGCCTACCTCAATAACCTTGAATTCACCCTGGCTGGTGACCTTGCCCCCCACCGATTCGATGGGAGAGGTCACCTGGATGGTGAAGGTTCCCGAGGGGGCACTCCAGAATTGGGTTGTAACATTCAGGAGGGATGATTTTGCCAAGGTATAGGTACCGGTATCCGGTTCGTACGTTCCACTGAGCGGCACTAAACTGCCGAGAGTCGCATCATAAGGTTTTGCATTAATGGTGTATGTGATGGTGAATGGTTTGTGGTCATACGTATTATCGTCCAGGACGTTTAAATCATACGTATACACCGCCGAGGTCTGTTCCGGGCTCCCGTTCGAAGGGCTTTTATGTGAGCTGCTTCCGTGACAGGAGGCTGAAATCACACACACGAAAATAACTGCGACGGTCCCTGTCAGCTTTACGACATTATAGAGATGCCCCATGTAATTCCTCCTTCCATAAGAAACACTCGCGGCATCGGTATGCCTGCCACTATCAACAACTATCTCTAAAAACACTTTACCGTGAAGTACCAAGAGAAGTCAACGGCACGTGCATAGGGGTAATGTCGCACTTGAACATCAATGCCAACTATGGTCTATGATGTGATGAGTATCCCCTTGATGGGAGGTGGAACAGTGAATGCCTATGTCCTGAAGAGGATCCGGAGTCTATCAGAAACAAATGAACCCCTCGAACAGGCCATCCTCCCGGACCCTGTCCCGGGGAAAGGAGAGATCCTTATCAGAGTCAAGGTCTGCGGTGTCTGCCACACCGAGCTCGATGAAATCGAGGGCCGAACCCCGCCCCCACATCTGCCTATAGTGCTTGGCCATCAGGTGGTCGGTGAAATCGTCGGCCTTGGTGAAGGTGTTAAGCGGTTTTATGGTGGAGAGCGGGTAGGGGTGGGGTGGATCTTTTCCGCCTGCGGAGTCTGCCCGTTCTGTCTGAGCGGTCAGGAGAACCTCTGCAGTAAGTTTCGTGCAACAGGCCGCGATGTGAACGGCGGGTATGCCCAGTTCATGACCGTGACGGAAGGCTATGCTCATCCCATACCCGGTGTCTTCACCGATGCTGAGGCTGCCCCGCTTCTCTGTGCAGGCGCCATCGGATATCGCTCTCTCAGGCTCACAGGGCTGAAAGACGGACAGAACCTCGGGCTCACCGGGTTCGGGGCATCGGCCCATCTGGTGCTCATGATGGTGAAACATCAGTATCCCGAATCGAAGGTGTTTGTATTCGCCAGGAGCGCATCAGAGCGGGAGTTTGCACAAGAGCTGGGTGCCTCCTGGGTGGGGGATACCGAAGACAGGCCGCCCGAGAAGCTCCACAGCATCATTGACACCACACCTGTGTGGAAGCCCATTGTGGAGGGGCTTCACAACCTTGAGCCCGGGGGAAGGCTCGTGATCAATGCCATCCGCAAGGAGGACATGGACAAAGATTACCTGCTGAGGCTCGACTATCCCTTTCATCTCTGGATGGAGAAAGAGATCAAGAGTGTGGCGAATGTTACAAGGGCCGATATCAGCGACTTCCTAAGGCTTGCCTCAGAGATCCCCATCAGGCCGGAAGTCCGGGAGTACCCGCTTGAAGAGGCGAATACGGCCCTCTTGGAGCTCAAGCAGCGCAAAATCCGTGGAGCCAAGGTGCTCCGAATCAGCTGATATCAAAATCTTACCATAAGGGGGACACTGCCGTGGAATATGACAAAATCCTGAAGATACTCGCACCATGCGGTCTGAATTGCATGAAGTGCTTGTCTTATAAGGGAGGAGAGATCAAGGAAACAAGTAAGAGGCTCATGGAACTACTCGGCTCCTTTGAGAGCTATGCAGACCGGTTTTCATCTTTCAAACCGGTCTTTAAAGGCTATCCGCAATTCAAAGAGCTCCTGGAACATTTCTCCAGGTCGGATTGCTCGGGCTGCCGCAGCGGGGCATGCGGATACCCTGGGTGCATTGTTCTGAAATGCTCCCGGGGAAAGGAAAAGGACTTCTGTTTCCAATGTGACGAATTCCCCTGTGACAGGACCACCTTCGACCCTGACCTCAAGCGCAGGTGGATTGAGATGAACACGAGGATGAGGCATGTCGGGCTGGAGGTGTATTATGAGGAAACCAAGGACTTGCCGAGATATCGATAAGGGTTGAGCCACCTAAGGCTGATATAGAACATTTTTTGATCTATTGCCGTATACTTACGCCATATGGAATACAGGATATATCCATATGAGAAAAAGTCCTTTATTTTGTCTCGTAATTTTGATAATATATCTTTTGGTTGAATTGATGATTTTTTGTTGAAAGGAAGGTTTTCACATGCACAGCGCAGATACCCTCACTATTATCGAAGAAGCGCTTGAGAGCGAACGGCGCGAGGTAGCATTCTTCAAGCGCTTGTCCGAACGCATCAAAAGCCCGCTTGGGAAGGCAGTGTTCAGAGATTATGCCGACAAAGGCACGTTACACTACCAGAATTTGAAGGAACTTCATAAGCAGCTTTCCAGTAAGGGGAAAACTGCTGATCAGGCCCGGGTGGTAGAAGTCTCCCTCGGTGATCATGACGACTATGAAGAGAAGATCTCCGGGAGCATGGGCAAGGCCCTGGCAGATTTCGATGATCTGACGGCCATTGATATTGCAGCCAGGTTTGTCAGGAAGACCACTCGATTTTTGTCCAGGTCGTATGAGGCCCTCAAAGATCCTGTAGGCAAGGAGATGCTCAAGGAAATAGCACTCTCCGAGCAGGAGAATTTTATTCACCTCAAGAACATTGAGGAGTATCTGAAAGATCCTCAGGCATGGTTCAGGGAGGTGGAGCATCATGGGCTGGATGGGGCATAAGGCGTCATCGCAGTTATTTTCTAAGATTTAAGTTTCATTTCGTGGGCGCCATGCAGTCGGCCATTGCCTGAGGAATGGCCTTCATTACGAGATCAGTATTCGTATAGCCGTTTTTTCGCTGACTATTGAGTCTAAGACTTCCGGTTTTACGTTTTTCTATCATCCCCCCCTTACCTTTCTTATAAAAGACAGTATATTACGTACTGAATGGGGTTATAGATATGAGAGATCTTATCAGGTATCTGGCCGATTTTGAGTGCACGGCCGGGAACCTCTATGCAGATGCAGCCGCGTACTTCGACTCTGATCCGGCCCTGAGCTCATTTTTGAAGGACCTGGAGCAGGACGAGATCAGCCACTACGACATGATGAACCGAATCGACGATATGATCAGTGACAGACTCGAAGGCTTCCATCTAGATATCCTGATCAGCAGAAAAACTCAGGAGCAATTGGAGGCCCATGTCCTCAAATTTCGCGAGCGCCTGTCCCATGGAACACTTAATGAAGCAGCATTGTTCAATATCCTTGTTGACATCGAATATTCTGAGTGGAACGATATGTTTATTTATATCATCGACACCATGAAAGACTTAAGCCTTGAATTTCAGCACACGGCTGCCCTCCTTGAGGCCCATAAGCGCAAAATTGAGAAGTGTCTTGAGGAAAGACCCGGTATGGGCCAGATCCTCAACCGGTTAAAGGAGATAAGACATGTATGGGATGAACGTGTGCTTATTATTGATGATGATCCGGCCCTTTTGAAGCTGTTCTATTCTTTCTTGCGGAAAAGGTATGGCGTGGATTCCGCCATGGACGGTAATGAGGCCCTCCGGAAGCTTACAAGTCAGTATTATGATGTTATTGTCTCAGACATAACCTTGCCCGAACTCAGCGGCATAGAGGTCTATCGGGAGGCCCTCAAGCGCGATCAGACTATCACAAGGCGATTTATCTTTTTCACCGGCGATCTTTCCCCTGAATACAAGAAGTTTTTTGAACAGGAAGGTCTCGAATATCTCTATAAGCCGGTCTCCCTTGAGGTCATCGAGGAGAAGATACAGGAGATCCTGGGCAGGGGCGATGCCGCACCTGCAGCCTGAGGATCTTTCTTCAATCCTTCTTATGCCATTAATGTAACCTGGTATCAGCTCGTCGTTGCGTAACAAACACGATATGACTATAGTAAGACGTATATGATGCCTTAGACATTTACGAAAAACCGTATAAGGACATTGTCAAGATCTTGTGAGGAGGGCATGGGATGGTTACAACTCTAGCAGATCAGGACCGGAAAAACATCTGGAAAGTCATCAAAGTGGTGCCTGAAAACCATGACACCAACTCCCTTTACCTCGAAGGAGACGACCATGGATTTATAGGCAGAAAGGCAGGTCAGTATGTCTCTATCAGGATCATGAGGCCTGACGGCTGGAGTGAGCCGCATCCGTTTACGATCTCCGGCGCTCCGGAAGATACCCTGCTCCGACTGACTATTAAGAAGGAGGGCAAATTCACTTCGGCCATTCCTGAACTGCAGCCGGGGGCTTTCGTGAAGTGCATGGGTCCGTTGGGGGTATTCTGCAGGGATATCGATGCAAAGCCTGTAATCGTCATGATCGCCGGTGGTGTGGGTATTACTCCTTTCTTGAGCGTGCTGAGGCATTTCAAAAATATCAAGGCAGGTAATTCCGTATCACTCTTCTGGGCGAACAAAACAATAGAAGACGTCTTCTGTTCGGAAGAGATCAAGCAGATGAGCCAAAATCTCAACCTCAAAGTTGTTCACTGCCTGAGCCGTGATGAGGATGTGGCCAGGTATGTTCAGCAACAGTATCCCCATGTGGTCTACGAGAAGGGGCGCTTAACCGAAGATATCCTCAAGAGGCATGGAGTCACAAAGGATGCTTCTGTTTATCTGTGTGGGCCGCCCCCCATGATGGAATCCGCCCTGAACGACCTTCAGAAGGTGGGTGTGGAGCCGGCTTCCGTAGAGCGGGAGAAATTCAGCTGGTAGAGAGTTGATGATAAGGTAGTGTAACAGATGAGAAAAGTTCTCTTTGTCTGTGTCCACAACAGCGGACGGAGCCAGATGGCAGAAGCCTGGCTGAACCACCTCTGCAACGAAAGGTTCTTGGCGGAGAGCGCAGGCATTACCCCGGCCAGGGCGGTCAATCCACAGGTAGTCAAGGTAATGCAGGAATCTGATATCGATATTTCAGGCAAGATACCCAGGAGCGTTTTCGATGTCTATAAATCGGGCGAGATGTTCTCCTACATCGTCACCGTATGCGACCAGGCAAGTGCCGAACAATGCCCTGTGTTTCTCGGGCTCATAAAGCAGCTCCATTGGAGCTTCCCCGACCCGTCAAAAATAACAGGCACGGAAGATGAGATTCTCGAAGGAGTAAGGCGGATAAGGGATTCTATCCGAGATAAGATTCTCTCCTGGTGCGGTGAGGTAACCGAGGCAGAGGACCCCCTGTAAAAATTCACAAAAGAAGGATTGATTTATTTTTCTCCCAAGATAATCCCCACCGGGCAATGGTCGGAGCCCATGACATCCTTGAGGATAAAGGCATCCTTGAGTCTGGACTTAAGCGCCGTGGAGATGCAGAAGTAGTCTATGCGCCACCCGATGTTCTTGGCCCTCGCATGAAACCGATATGTCCACCAGGTGTACTGGCCCGGCTCCTTGTTGAATTCGCGGAAGGTATCTATGAAGCCGCCTTCAATATACCTGTCGAATCCGCTCCTCTCCTCGACGGTGAAGCCGGGATTGCGCTCATTGGACTTCGGGTTCTTGAGGTCAATCGCCTTATGAGCCACATTGAGGTCGCCGCAGAATATCACGGGCTTTTTTTGTTCGAGTTTTTTTAGAAAAGACAGGAAATCCGCATCCCATTTCTGCCGGTAATCAAGGCGTACAAGTTCATGCCGGGCATTCGGCGTGTAGACGTTTACAAGATAATAATCCTTTAAATCAAGGGTGATAATGCGGCCTTCGTTGTCATGCTCGTCCATGCCTAACCCATAGGATACGGATTCGGGCATGGTCCTGCTGAAAACGGCCACGCCGGAGTATCCCCTCTTCTTTGCACTGCTGAAGTACTGGTGATAGCCGTCAAGGGGAACATTGATCTCATGCTGAGATACGCGTGTTTCCTGAAGGCAGAGGATGTCCGGGTTCATGGTTCCAACACGTTCCAGAAAGTTGTTTTTGAGGGCCGCCCTTAAACCATTTACGTTCCATGAGATCAGTCTCATATGAATGTCCTTGATCGTATTATTCTATGAATCCACTATACCAGAGTTGCCGGCCCTCTCAAGTGTTGTTCTCTATGATAAAAAATCTTTGACAGCACCGCTACCTTTCGGTTACGTCTTTACCATGTCGACAAACAGGCCTCGTACGGACCCGGAGCATGAACTTGAGAAGATATTTGCCGAAATCACGGATTACCGTGAGATGATTACATTCTTTGAGGAAATCTTTACCCCGAAAGAGCTTCGTGATCTTATCTTGAGATGGCAACTCCTCAAGGAGCTTCATGAGGGCCATACCCAAAGGAGCATAGCTTCACGGTACAGGATCAGCCTATGCAAGATCACCAGGGGTTCCAAGATCCTCAAGAAAAAGAACGCTACCACCAAGAAGATCCTTGATGCCCGTTATAACAAGGGTTATAAATCCGGACGGGAGGGGTAATCCATTAACCTCTCCCGGTGCATTGTTCAACACAATTTTAGGAGAAATCTCCAGCGTCCTTCGCGGTACTTTTTGACTTTTCCTCTCAGGCACTTAAATTATGAGGTAATACTTCATGAACAAAGGTGCATCAGCCAAATCCTTAACCGCAATGTTTTCATAGGGAGGTAAAGGTATCATGGGAAAAGTGATCGGTGAGAGATTTCAGCAGGAAACCAAGTATGATCGTTGGCGAATGCCTGAATGTACAATTGATTGGAACAGAAAACCCGATCCATACAAGGAATATCTTGATGCGAAAAAGGTTGTGCTTGAGAAACCCCAAAAGTGTGGAGACATGAGTCTGTATGAGGCGATCTTAAGAAGGAAGAGTCTTCGCCGCTTCGTTGAGGTGCCCATCGGCCCGGATATCGTTTCAGCCCTCCTATGGGCATCAAGCGGCATACAGCGCAAGGAAATGGGCTTCGAATTCCGTACGGCACCTTCTGCAGGAGGATTGTACCCCATCGAGACCTATATCGTTGTTCACAGGGTGGAAGGTCTTGATCAGGGAGTATACCATTATAATGTCAGACACCATGCCGTGGAGGAGATGAAAAAAGGTGATTTCCGGCCCCACATTGCCCAGGCGGCGCTGGGACAGCTCATGTGTGCCCAGGCTGCAATCGTGATCATTTGGACCGCAGTATTCAACAGGTCCAAGTGGAAATACAAGCAACGTGCATACCGGTATGTGTATCTGGATGTGGGGCATATGGCCCAGAACCTCGCACTTGCCGCCACGAGTATCGGTCTTGGAAGCTGCCAGGTGGGGGCGCTCTTTGATGATGAGGTGAATGAGATCCTTGGCCTTGACGGTATCAGTGAGAGTGTCCTGTACATGAGCGTGGTAGGTCAGACCGGGCTTATTGTCTGATTCTGAAAATGAGGTAAATAATTCTCTCATAACCTGGTTTTTAGAGCCATATAAAAAAGCCTCGGGCACATTTCAAGCGAGGGTCTATGGGAATAATCCCTTTGAAATGACATCCCAAGGCTTGTCCTATATGATAAGAACCATAAGGGCTAAGTCAAGGGACGAGGGTCTTTGTTTTATCTGTTTTATAATCAATAATAACAAATAATTACAACGAATTTCTGTATTTAATGTTGTATGTTGAAATCACTGGTCTTTGCGCAGCAGAGGCAATTTCTGTAAATTTTAATGTTTTAATGGATTTTCCCCGATATGAAGATCAATTACTATGTATGAATTATTATGGAGGCCTTTGTGGATCATGTAACACTGCCCAATCTGATGGGTGCATTAGAGGCAGTGTATCAGAATCTCCGTATTCCGGACATCCTCCCTTTCAGTTTCAATCTGCATGGGGACATGTCCCAGGATGAGTTGGATAGTGCACTAAGCATGGGTAATCTCTTGCGCTGTAGTCGATGTCTTGACCCCGGGGTGATGTAAAATTGGCCAACAAGCTCACACAAAGAGATCTCGCAGACAAAATCGCCGAACTCTCAAAGACGTCATGTGATGATCTTACCATGTTTGGCGAGATCTACAACAGTGTAAACGAGTTTATCTTTGAGCATGATCTCGATGGCGTCTTTTTAGGCATTTGTCCGCGTTTTGTGGGGTTCCTCGGCTACAACAGGGAAGAGATGATAGGATTGAATGTAAAGAGCATGCTGCCTGAGAAGTATCAGGATCAATTTCACGAATACATCAGCAGGGTGGTTGAAAACGGCCGTGATGAGGGGCTCATCCAGCTTGTTGCGAAGACAGGCCGGAAGCGAATCGTAGAGCACAAGAATCATCTTGCCGTGCATCCCGACGGAACCAAGACAATCCAGGGCATTGCCCGGGATGTCACGGATGTACTGGAAACGGAACAGGCCCTTATTGAAAGCGAGATCAGGTTCCGATCCATCCTTGATTCCATCGAGGACGGATATTTCGAAGTCGATCTCGGGGGCAGTTTCACCTTCTTCAACGATATCATCCCAAATCAGCTCGGGTATACATACGATGAATGTATCGGGCTCAACTATAAGAAATATTTGGATGATGCCAATGCAAAGCGTGTATTTGAAACATTTAGCAATGTCTTTCTCACAGGTACCCCCACAAAATCACTTGATTGGGAACTTATCAAGAAAGACGGGACAACGATGTACGTCGAATCATCCGTTTCTCTGCAAAAAGACAGGGACGGCAATCCTATAGGCTTCTGCGGCATCGTGCGGGATTGTTCAGCGCGTAAGAAAACAGAACAAGAGCTTGCATATCTGGCATATCACGATCCCCTCACAGGGCTGCATAACCGCAAGTCCTTTCTCGAGAAGCTTGACGAAGTGATCATGGAGGCCAGACGGTATGAACATTACCGGTCAATTCTGTTCATCGACCTGGATCACTTCAAGAAGGTGAATGATGTCTACGGTCACGAGATCGGTGATAAGCTGCTTATGCAGGTCTCTGCGCGCTTGAATGAGATCCTTCGTGATACGGATTACATAAGCAGGCTGGGTGGAGACGAATTCACCATCATCCTTGGCGATATTGTAAGGCCGAATCTTGATAAGGTAGCTTCCAGGATTCTGAAATGTTTATCCAAGCCATATATCATCCAGGGCATTAAGATCGATTTCGTGACGCCCAGCATTGGGGCAAGCACCTATCCTGATGACGGAAGTGATGCGGAGACCCTCCTGAAACACTCTGACAGTGCCATGTACAAGGCAAAGGAAAAACGTAATTGCTTTTTTTCCTACAGCAATGCATGTACGAACGTTCAAGGGCTTCGGGTCAGGAAGGCCCGTTGATATAATTATTTCTTAGAAGTAGATAGTCCGGATTTCCTTATGGGCCAAGAGGAGTGCTTTTCAGTTGATCTCTTGAAATTTGACCTGTTTTAGGCTATGGTGCGCGCCAAACCGTCGGCTCAATACTAGCGGAATCGGACATATAAGAGAGTATTACGTGAGATTGGATCCCTGTATGAAGCATAAGATGGTCCGCAAAACGGTCCGGGAGTTTTCCGAGGCGGAGCTCGGACCCATTGCGCACGAGATGGACAGGGATGCCCGTTTCCCCTGGGAAGTTGTGGAGAAGATGCGGCCTCTGAACTTCTTCGGACTGCAAGTTCCTAAAGAATACGGCGGTGCAGATCTCGACAGCATCAGCTATTCCATTGTCGTTGAAGAGATCTCTCGTGTCAGCGGCGCTATGGGGCTGTGCGTGACCGTTCACAACAGTGTGGGCATCTATCCCATCCTGCGCTTCGGCACGGATGAACAGAAGAAGCGCTTTGTTCCTAGGCTTGCAAGCGGCGAATGCATCGGTGCCTTTTGCCTGACCGAGGCGAATGCAGGATCGGATGCATCAGGTGTTGAGACCCATGCGGTGTCCTTGGGGGATGGATACATCATCAACGGCACCAAGATCTTCGTAACCAATGGGGGTGTATGCTCGCTGCCGCTCATCTTTGCCGTGACCAATGCAGCTGATTCTGCACGCAGCGCCGGTGTGTTCATTCTGGAAAGTGACATGGCCGGTTATTCGGTAGGTGAAATTGAAGACCTCTGCGGTATGCGGGCAAACCCGGTATCCTCGCTGTTCTTCGAGGACTGTCGGGTCCCGCAGGAGAACCTTCTGGGAAAGGTCGGAGACGGTATCAAGATAGCTCTCGCTACCCTTGACACGGGCCGCATCGGGATCGCAGCCCAGGCCGTCGGCATCGCCCAGGCCGCCTTTGAGGCCTCGGTAAAATATTCCAAGGAGCGTCAGCAGTTCAGGAAGCCTATTGCAGCATTCCAATCCATTCAGAACATGCTGGCAGACATGGCCACCGAGATTGACGCGGCGCGGCTCCTGGTTTACCGGGTTTGCGCCTTGAAGGACGCCGGGAAACCATTCGGCAAGGAGGCTGCCATGGCAAAGCTCTACAGCAGCACCGTGAGCTCTTCCGTGACCGGCAGGGCGGTGCAGATCCATGGGGGATACGGTTATAGCAAAGAATATGATGTAGAGCGATATTTCAGGGATGCCAAAGTCACTGAGATATACGAGGGCACCAGTGAGATACAGCGTCTGGTCATTTCCCGTTCAGTGCTTAATGAACTGACATGAAACAAGGATGCACACCATGATTAGGATGATCGTATGCATCAAGCAGGTTCCCATGGCGAGCGAGCTGCCCTGGGATGCGAAGACCGGAACGTTAAAGCGGGAACTTGCCGACGGCATGATGAACCCCGCATGCAAACACGCCCTTGAAGCCGCACTTACCTTGAAAAGCCGCTATGGCGGGAATGTCGCCGCCATCACCATGGGGCCGCCCATGGCTGAAGAGATCCTGAGAGAGGCCATTGCCATGGGCGCAGACCGTTGCCTCATGCTTTCGGACCCGGCCATGGCAGGAGCGGATACCCTTGTCACATCCTATACCCTGGCAAAAGCAATTGAGATTTTCAGCCCTGATTTCGACCTTATCCTGACCGGATGCCATACGACGGACAGCGAGACAGCCCAGGTAGGGCCCCAGCTGGCTGAAGAGTTGGATATCCCCGTGCTGACATACGTCGACAGCATGGACCTGAAGGACAATACCATACGGATCAAACGGTTATCCGACAACTTTCTTGAGACCCTGGAGGCTGACCTGCCCTGTCTGGTAACGGTGAACACCCAGCATTTCCAGCCGCGATACGTGACACTTTCCGGTTTGCAGGACGCCTTCGAAGATCACAACATCCTCACGGTGAGCGCATCCGACCTGGCTCTGGATCCGGCCTCCATAGGCATCAATGGTTCTCCCACCAGGATCATTGATGTATATGCCCCCAGGGCAGAAAAGGAAAACATCGTGTTAAAAGGGGCTCCGAAGAAGATTGTTGAGGAGCTCTTCGATCGCTTTGAATCCAGGATAGGTGGTGTCATCAAGAAAGATTTGAAGAGGGAAGGCTAAGCATACCATGGAAGAGCGTGTACCGGAGATCTGGGTATTCGGAGACTACCGTAATTATTTCCAGAACCGGGTTACCCTGCAGCTCCTTTCAAGGGCCACCGACCTTGCCGCCCAATTACACGCATCCGTGTGCGCAACCGTATTCGGCCATCAGGTTGACGAATGGGTGGGAGAATACATCGCCCATGGCGCAAAGAAGATTTATGTGGTGGAAGACGAGTCCCTGAAGGACTATTCCACAGATCTCTATGTCACGCTTATGGAGCGTCTGGCCAGGGAATACACTCCGGAGATCATCCTGGTGGGGGCCACGACGTTCGGCAGGGAGTTCGCACCCAGGGTTGCAAAGCGTCTTGGTACAGGGCTGACCGCCGATTGTGTGGGCTTGGATATCAACAAGGATGGGCTGCTTGTACAGACGGCACCTGCCTTTGGCGGGAATCTTCTCGCCAGGATAATCACACCCGAGAAACGGCCCCAGATGGCAACCGTGAGACCCGGTATCTTCCAGGAGATCCCCCATAATTACCAAGCGACAGGGGAGGTTGTCATGATCCCGCTTCCCGACGACCTTCCCAGGGACCGTGTCCGCCTCATCAGCTCAGAGCGCAAGCCTCCCACCATCCAGAAGCTCGAGGATGCAGCAGTGGTGGTCTGCGGCGGCAGAGGCATGGCCGGGAAGAACAAATTCAGAAACCTCTATGAGCTTGCACGGCTCCTGGGCGGCGAGGTGGGGGCCACCAGGCCTGTTGTTTATTCCAAGTGGGCGGACGATGAAGCGCTTGTGGGCCAGGCCGACAAGCATATCAGGCCCAAAGTCCTTTTTTCCTTCGGTATTAGCGGTGCAATCCAGCATACTGCAGGCATCATCGATGCCGGGTTCATCATTGCAGTCAACAAGAATCCCAATGCCGCCATGATGAAGATGGCGGATGTGGCCATCACGGCGGACGCGAACCAGGTCTGTCTCGCACTCGTCAAAGAGCTCAAGAAGAGGCTCAGGGGATAATTCAATTGTCAACAAATCTGATAATGTCTGCTCATCCATCATAACCGGACCGGTTCAGTCCGGAAAGAACACTATCTATCTGTTTAAGCCCAAGGACACCACAGGTATACTTTTTCCAACTGATGATTTATTGCAGAAATCATCAATATGGCCAAAGCGACGATTTTGGCACGTGATCATCAGTTCATTGGCTTTAAATATAGTTCTTCCAGGTTAAGCGTACTTGTGATAAAATAGTATAACTACCTGTAGTTCACAAATTGTCAATATCGGCGGAGATGCAGGATTTCAGCGGTAATAACAAAAATATTTTATTTGTCACAAATTATTACGGTTCCAAGCCATAATTTCAGATATTGTCAAGTCATTGAAAATTGTCGGTTTTCTTTACATATTTCATTTTGCTTGTTTCTATTTCACAACTCACTGAAATTGCTTTTTAAATTTGTTTCGATCCTTCGATGAATAAACGAGATTGTTTTAGAGTTATGTCGGAAACTCTTACACTTTTGGTTTCTCTTTAAAATGATGAAACTTAATCATCAATAAATTATATTACTTGTATATTTGGAATGAAAGTTGCTTTATTTTAAAACGTCTTGGTTTTTTAAGAAAAATAATTATAGAGGAGGTGAGTATGAAGAAGATATTCTTAAGCACAGTCATTTTTTGCACAATCATTTGTATTGGATGGGCCGGACAGGCGAATGCCTCTGTCGTGATCAACAACAGCTATTCAGGCTGGTATGACGACAGCGGCAACCATTCCTACAGTAATGAAAACTATTACTCGGGGAGCCATTTTGGCCCACAGTTAAATGACTTCTTTGTGTTCGGCCTGAGTGGATTTTCCGGACCCGTGTCGGCTGCTACGTTTAACGTGTACTCGTATGGCATATCGGTACCCGGCACTTACACCATCTACGGAACGTCTTTGAACACGTCGGTTGAAAATGATAACACGGGCAATGTTGCAATGTACAACGCTCTCACTTCAGGACCAGCGATCGGTTCGATCTCAGTCGGAACGGGCGACGCCAATTCGTGGCTCGCGATTTCGCTCAATAACGCAGGACTGTCATGGTTACAGGCCAATGAGGGCAACTCGGTTGTGTTGGGTGGATCATTCCCTCAGCCAAACACTGGCGATGATCTCTACCTTTTTGGCTTCAGTAACTTTAACCCCGACAACAATCTCACGATCAATGCCAATGCGAATTCGCCAGTCCCTGAACCCGCCACCATGCTGCTTCTTAGCTCTGGCTTGGTTGGGCTGGCAGGGCTCAGAAAGAAGCTGAAAGGATAACTTTTCATTTTTAAAATGATAAAAGCAGGGTCAATCTCAGGCCCTGCTTTTTATTTCATCCTAAGTAAACTCAAGAGTGTTGATTCCTGCGATAAATGATTGGTTCCACAAGTTCTGAGAAACTGATGATCTTCTGCCAAGATCTCCCAATAAAGAGGGGGCACGTTCCGTACTCTTCTCTATCGATTCAGTACAATGGTTGTTTGTATGCACCAGGAGAGTGAGAGCCCCCTTATGAAAAAGGGGGCGGTATGGGTTGATATGATTATCCGAAGAGCTTTGCAGCAATCGTTGCTACATGCTTCCCCTGGTAGCGTGCCCCGGTGAGCTCGTGCGTGCTCGGCATTCTGCTGCCGTCACCGCCTGCAATAGTTGATGCACCGTAGGGTGAACACCCGGTGATCTCATGGATATCCATTTGCAGATCAAAGCTATATGGCAGTCCCACGATAATCATCCCGAGGTGGAGCAGGGTTGTGTGAAAACTCAGGATAGTCGATTCCTGGCCGCCATGTTGGGTAGCCGAGCTCGTGAATACGCTTCCTACCTTTCCCACCAGTGCGTTCTTTGACCAGAGCTGGCCTGTTGCATCGAGGAACTGCCTCATCTGGCCGCACATATTGCCGTATCTCGTCGGGGCTCCGAAGATGATGGCATCATAGGAGGCGAGCTCGCCGACCGTGCAGACCGGGATATGGGCAAATGCCTTGCGGGCCTCCAGGGCACCCATCTTTCCAAGCACCTCATCGCTCAGAGTCTCCGGCACCTGTTTCAAGTCCACCACCGCCCCTGCCACCTCTTGTGCGCCTTTCACAGCGGCCTGCGCCATCTGGTAGATATGTCCGTACATGGAATAGAATAAAACCAGCGCCTTCATGCGTATTCCCCCTTTGCATTATTCGATGACCAACGATCCAACAAGTGAGACGTCATGGTCATTGAATATACTAAGTCCGGAAATAATGAATTCAAGTAGAGTTCTTTTATTTTTCCCGAGGCATGGAGTTGATGATAAGAAAGCTTAAGCTTGTTTAGAAGCCCTGGCGAGCCTATGGTAATGGACATGAAGAAAAAGATTCTGATATCCCTTATATTGATAGGGGCCATTGCGATCTTTTACTCATTTGATCTCCAGCGTTTTCTGACCCTCAAAAGCCTCAAGGAAAACAGACAGACCCTGATGCTTACCTATCAGACCCACAGAACGCCCTTTATCATAGGGTTCATCCTCATATATACCACACAGACCGCACTATCCCTTCCCGGGGCCGCTATCCTGACCCTGGCGGGAGGCGCCATATTCGGTGCCGTAATGGGGACCATCTGGGTCAATATCGGAGCAACCACAGGTGCCTTGCTGGCCTTTCTTCTGGCCCGCACATTGTTAAGGGACTGGGTTTTGAAGCAATTCGGCCAAAGAATGCTTTCACTCGATAACGGACTCAATGAGAACGGACTATCCTACCTATTGTTCTTAAGACTCGTGCCGCTCTTTCCCTTCTTCCTTGTGAATCTCGCCTGCGGGGTTACGGGTCTTTCAATAAAGACATACCTCATAGGGACCATGATAGGCATCCTGCCCGGGAGCTTTATCTATGCCAATGCCGGGGCAAGCTTGGCATCCATAGAGAGCATTAGCCAGGTTGCGAGCATGCGGGTTCTCGTCTCCCTTGCATTGCTTGGCCTTTTTGCATTGATCCCTGCCATGTATCGCAGAGTAGAGTCAAGGAGATCTAAAGCCCAAAAAATAAAACAGGGTTGATGCCATGGATGCACTCCTGCTCGCGGTGCGGGACACAGATAAGATGGTATATAGGTGCAGTCCAAGGAAAAATAGTTTTCCAATCACTTTATCAACCGTCACAACCTTCTTCTCTCTAGAAATGGCATTCAATCTATGCTACACAGGAAACCCTTGCCAACCTTGGCGGGGGTATGCTTTTTAAGCCGGGGCGGCACACGATATCAGGTGAAAGGAGTAGCAATGGCGTCCAAGTTGATGAAAGTTAGGGAAGATCAGAAGGCGCACTGGGAGCTCAAGCTGAAACAGCGCCTTGATGTCCTGAAGGGCAATGGCACAAGCGATAGTCGGATCGATAAGGACACCGTGGTCCGCAAGATCAAGGCCAAGATCAAGGAAACTGCATCCAGGATCAGGGCGATCATCGCCAAAGATGAAAAGATCAAGGAAATGGCCACGATTAAAGAGGAAAAAAAGGCGGCCCCGGTAATAAAGGAAAAGACAAAGAAAGAGCTCTCAGAGGCCCAGGCCCCGAAGAAGGAAAAGAAGGCCAAGGCAGAAAAGGGACCGAAAGAGCCCAAGGCCGAAAAGGCGCCAAAGGCCGAGAAGGAACCCAAGGCCGAGAAGGAACCCAAGGCCGAGAAAGAGCCAAAGGCCGAGAAGGAACCCAAGGCCGAGAAAGAGCCAAAGGCCGAGAAGGAACCCAAGGCTGAGAAAGAGCCAAAGGCCGAGAAGGAACCCAAGGCCGAGAAGAAGCCCAAGACAAAAGAACCCAAGGCTGAACCTGAAGCAGCCAAGGCAGAGCCCAAAGAGACTCCTTCGGAATCATAACCATATAGTCAGTACTTGCCCATGCCAGGCCTGTCCCGGTACCGATAAGGGCTGTCCTTGTCGGACCGGGTCAGGCCGAAATCATATTGTGTTGTGCATCCGACTCATACAAGGATGATCGTCATTCCAGGGTCAAGGTCATTCATAATTACCCCCTGTTCGAATATATCGTTTCTCTGTGCCGGATGAATGAACTGTTCGTGACAGAGGCATGGATCACTCGTATGATTTATGGTAATCAATGGTAATCCATTTCCAGGAATATAAAATGAGCTGCGAAACAAAGGATTTATTAACTGTTAAAGAGGCATCAGATCTTCTCAACATCAATGAAAAGAAGCTTTATGCCCTTGTGAAGGATGGCAAGCTTCCCGGCACCAAGGTTACGGGCAAGTGGCTTTTCCCAAAGTCCGAGTTGGAAGAGTTTATTAAGGGCAAGGCCCGGGAGGCGGTCAGGGGATCCTTCTGGGAATCGCTCGTCAACAAGAAGGTGCTTCTTGTGTGCGGTTCAGACGATCCGGTCATCCCCATAGCCCAGGGACATTTCCACAAGATGTATCCGGAATACCTCATGTTCTCTTCGATCGTTGGGAGCAGGGAAGGGATCAGGCTCCTGAAAGACGGCTTCTGCACTATTGCGGTGAGCCATCTCTATGATCATGTGCAAGAAGACTTCAACTTTCCCTGTATACGTGAGTATTTTCATGATCCCGATGATCTGGTAGTGATCAACCTCTTTCACAGGACCCTGGGATTTGTATCGAGAGATGTTGCCATACAATCCTTTCAAGAGTGTGTTGATCATGGGCTTCGTTTTATCAACCGACAGGAAGGCTCGGGTGTCAGGGCTCTTGTAGAGCATCTCATCACGGCTGAAGGGATAGAGCCCACAGACCTTGCAGGATATGATACTCAGGTATTCACACACTATGACGTGGTGAGATCCGTTACAACAGGCCAATCGGATGTGGGCATTGCATCTGAATCGGTATCCGTGGGATCGCGCCTCGTATTCTTCCCTGTCTTTGAAGAGCGATTCGACATGGTCGTAAAGAAAGAGATATTTTTCGATAAAAATGTCCAGGCATTTGTCGAGTTCATTAGGTCGGAACCGTTTAGAAATCTGCTGAAGGTAATGAAAGGATACAACGACCGTGAGACGGGAAAGGTTATGTATCCGATTGGGTAACAATAACGAAGCCATGGCCTTTGTGAGCTGGCTCGTAGATCCGGACAAGGGACAGAAGATCATTGAGACTTTCGGCAAGGGCACATACGGCATGCCGCTGTTCTTCCCCGAATCCAGGGCTTGGAAAGAGAAGCACAAGAATCAGTAAGGACAATCCATGTGAGAGGAGTATATCATGAAGATGCGTTATCTTTTGTATGCAGGGATCTTGGCATTGTGTCTGGCTGCTGTGTTCGCGGGCACCCCGGCAGTGGCGGCCTCGGTTCAGAAGAACCTCATCCTGGCAACCACTACAAGCACCCAGGACACGGGTTTGCTGGATGTCCTCACACCGCTCTTCGAGAAGAAGACAGGCTTCTTTGTCAAGACCATTGCCGTAGGGTCCGGCCAAGCCATGGCCATGGGCGCCAAGGGCGAGGCCGATGTCCTGCTCGTACACTCTCCTGCCGCTGAAAAGAAGTTCATGGCAGAGGGCAACGGCGTTAACCGTATGCTGGTCATGCACAACGACTTCGTCATTGTCGGCCCGCCGTCCGACCCGGCCGGGATCAAGGGCATGAAATCCGCTGCCGAGGCCTTCAAGCAAATAGCGGCCAAGGGTGCCGTATTCATGTCCCGGGGCGATAACTCGGGCACGAATGCCAAGGAGAAGGATATCTGGAAGGCTGCCATGATCAACCCCGAGGGACAGAAGTTCTACCAGCAGACCGGGCTCGGCATGGGCCAGACCCTGAGCGTGTCGGCTGAGAAGAAGACCTATACCTTGACTGACCGAGGGACCTACCTGTCACTCAAGAAGAACCTCGGCCTGGACATCCTTGTGGAGGGAGATAAGGTCTTGTTGAACATCTACCACGTCATAGTGGTGAATCCTGCCAAGTGGCCAAAGGTTAACATACATGCCGCCAGGGCCTTCGATGAATTCATGGTCGGCAAAGAGGTCCAGGAAATCATAGCCAAGTTCGGCATGGACAAGTACGGAAGCCCGCTGTTCTTCCCGGATGCAGGCAAGCCGGAGTTCGAGTAGGACCGATGTCATTCGAGCCGGGCATGGCTTGCCATGCACGGCGATTCATTCTCCAGCAGTCAGCAGCGGAGAGGAGACTGGTGGTGATGAAGGGACGGGGGTAGGTGCATGGATCTGATCTTAGAAGGCATCAGGAAGGCGATCTGGCTCCTGGTCACATTGGATCGCGAGGTGCTCGGGATAACGTGGCTGTCGCTCGAGGTCTCGGGTCTGGCCACCTTCATAAGCCTCTCCATCGGCATATCAACAGGCACACTGGTGGCCCTGACCCGCTTCCCAGGTCGCAGGTTCATCGTGAGCCTCATCAATACCGGCATGGGAATGCCTCCGGTCGTGGTGGGGCTTTTCGTAACAATCCTCTTATGGCGCAATGGTCCGCTCGGGATGTTGGAGCTCCTCTATACTCCCACTGCCATTGTGATCGCCCAGATCGTCATCGCCACACCCATTGTGGCCGGGATCTCACTGGCCTCCATCCAGAAGCTCCCGGAAGGCTTGCGGCTCCAGATACTCTCGCTGGGCGCCACGCGGTTCCAGATGATCTGGATGCTCATCAAGGAGGCAAGGCTGCCGCTCCTGGCAGCGGTGATGGCGGGGTTCGGGGGGGTCATCTCGGAAGTCGGGGCCTCGATCATGGTAGGCGGCAACATAAAGGGCTATACGCGGGTTCTGACAACGGCCACGGTCATGGAAACAGGACGGGGCAACTTCGACATCGCCATTGCGCTCGGGGTGATCCTGCTGTTCTTATGCTTCTCTATCAATGCCGTCTTTACGGGCATCCAGCAGCGGGAACGGCCGCGATGAGCGAGAACATCCTCGATGTCCGCAATCTGCAGGTCAGCCGGGGCGGGGTTCCCGTGCTTGACATACCGGAACTAACGGTCAAGGCCGGGGAATTCCTCTCGATCATCGGTCCGAACGGGACCGGAAAATCCACACTCCTGTTAAGCCTGGCCGGTCTTATACGATTCGAGCATGGAGGGCTCAGCTTTCACGGCCGGCCCGTGAAAAACGGGGCCGAACTCCTTGCATACAGAAGGCGCCTGGCCATGGTGTTCCAGGAGCCGCTGCTCTTCGATTCCACCGTATATGACAATGTGGCCTCGGGGTTGAAGATCAGAAGAATAGGGCGTTCCCGGACCCGGCCGTTAGTGGAGGAGCACCTTGCATTGTTCGGGATCGGGCATCTTGCCTCACGATCGGCGTGCAAGATCTCCGGTGGTGAGGCGCAACGCACAAGCCTGGCCAGGGCCTTTGCCACGGACCCGGAAATGATCTTCTTGGACGAGCCCTTTGCATCCCTCGACCCCCCGACAAAGGAATCCATTATCGAGGATCTCGGTCATGCCATGCGTGTAAAGCACACCACCGCGATCATGGCCTCTCATGACCGCATGGATGCCTTGCGGCTATCAAAGCGCATTGCCGTGATGGATGGAGGAAGGATCATCCAGATCGGACCCCCGGCCGAGGTGATGAACCACCCGATCAATGAGACGGTGGCCGTATTCGTGGGGATCGAGACCATGCTCGAGGGTAAGGTGGCAGGGTCTTCCGGGGGTGTGCTCAAGGTGAAGATCAATGGTTGTGACATCTTTGCTGTAGGGGCATTTGCACCCGGGGAGCAGGTCATGTGTTTCATACGACCTGAGCACGTGATGATATTCCCCGGTGACCACCCACCGGATTCCAGTGCCCGCAATATCTTTACGGGCAAGGTCATAAAAGTCCAGCCCATCGGGCTGTTCTTCAAGATACAGATCGACTGCGGCTTCCTGCTCAGCGCCTATGTAACCCCGCAGGCAATGGATGATCTCCATGTGGAGGCCGGCATGCAGGCGATCGCTGCATTCAAGGCTACGGCGGTTCATGTCATCAAGAAGTCATAACACCCCATCCCCTTGAATGATCCCGGGTAGAATTACAATCTCTTCTCTTTATATTTGCGAAGGAGATATTCAATAAGGTCAAAGCGAGTAGTATGGCACAAGATCTTCACTTATTATAATAATAATTAACTTACCACCTTGATTGCTGTAATTTCATTACTATTATCATGGTATCTTCTATGACTCCTTCCCTGGAAGAATACTTTAAATGGAGGTTGATAATCATGTTCTCACCAAAAAAAATTCTCGTTCCAACAGATTTTTCACAATACTCGGATAAGGCATTACAAATAGCTGTTGATATTGCATCACAGTATAATGCCAAGATTATTCTTTTGCATGTCATTGATGAGAACATACGACAGTGTGCGGCTGATTATTGTGTTAGCAATGAGGCAATAGAGCAGTTAAAAAATGAAATCATGAAAGCATCAACAGACAAGCTCAATAAAACAATTAATTCCTTGAAGGGATCAACGAAGGTGGACATCTCCTTTGAAGTTAAGAATGGAATACCTGCTGAGGTTTTATTGGATGAACAGAAGAAAAACAAGTTTGATCTAATTGTTATTGCGTCCCATGGCAAGACAGGCATCCTGAAGTATCTCATAGGCAGTGTTACAGATAAGATTGTCAGAGCAGCGGAATGTCCCGTGATGGTTATTCGGCAATCGCATTGATTTTCTTATTTCTTCTGGTGTAGATACTGACAACTACACCAGAAGAAATTACTAACATTACATTAAAATTCATTGAAACGTATACGGTCTCTCTTATCTCCTTTTGATCAAGAATATAGATCTCTGTAATCTATGCATGGTGCAAATCCAACTCAGTCCGTTACTTTTGGCACAAAATCTATGGTTAAAAATTATAACAACCATATTGCAGTGTGCTTATTATCAGAATATACTGCAATTAAGCTTTAGAAAAATATACAAGTGAAGCAAAATGCAGTATTGTTATTGTTCAGCAGGCAAGACCACACTCTTACATAATACTAACAAAGCTTTTTGGTGGCCATGAAACATATCGATATACGCAAACTCATCAGTACACCGATTGATTGGCTGTGGGAAACTACCTTAAAGCCCCATGATGACTATGTGGTCGTGTTAAGTGACGGAAAATTTCAGAAAGGCTCGATGTTTACAGCTGTCCATCCTTGGGTGTTATGGAATGAGGAGCCCCTCCGCCGAAAAATAGTTGCAGTGCTGACACAATCATGGTCTCCGTCGCAAGACAAAATATAGGCAGCAGCAAAAAAAACATTTATCAAGGAAGTATTTGGCAAAGAAGAAGACTATGGACCCGAGTTATTCAGGCTTATGCACTGGCATGGTTCAAGGGAGTGGACCAATTCCTACTTAACAGAACTAGACCAGACCAAAGCTGATGCTCTGGCAACGCACACTATATTGACTCGTATGCTGTTTCGCGACATATTGGCATCCAATCCCCCACTAAATCTTCAGCTCAAGCTTCGAGTGCCTGGGATTTGCTTACTTGTGTATCCTATGGTCGTCAAAGTTCCCATTGTATCTATGCAATATTTTCTTGAGATTGATGCGGCCTTCGCTTTTAACTCCGTTCGTCAAGCAAACCATCCCAACAGTGATGGGATTATTCCGTATCTTTACGATACTCTGTTTCTTCAGGAGAAGACGGCTCTTTTGCTGCTCGAATACCTCACCCTTGTATTTAAAGTCCGTGAGGAAAAACGCGAATCGCTTATTGTAAAGGCTGAGATGTACGGTATCATGCACGCCGATCTGATGGTTACGTATTTGAAGGCATCAATCGAGAAGATTTTGGCTCTTGTAGCTACCGTCTTTCAAATAGAGGGTCTTGATGCGAAAAAAACGCACAAAGCAAAGCTCGAAGCGCTGAATCGATCGCTTCCTTTGCGGATGAAGGAAACCTATTACGGTCACTTTCTCCTTGAGATGGTCAAGTCCGAGTATTTGATCGAACTGAACAACTACCGTAACGGTCTCCTTCACAAAAAAGGTATCACCGATCTTCAACCGCACAGCTATGTAGGCCATGTGGTTGATTCACTCCCTCATCTCAAAGTATTTCAGCTCTTACATGATCAACATGCAAAGAATACCGCAGGTCTATTGGCCGCCTTGGCGATGTTGACTGATGATCTCGTTGACCGCGCGCCTGTACCCGATGCAAATAATGTTTTGCTTGAACTCCAGAAGTTGGCGATAAATGATGCTCTTTTATTGGTCAGCGAACTACATTTGGATGAGAAATGATTGAAGTCATAACGTGGCACTGGCAGAGATAAAGTCTTGCCAGTGGTTAGAGGAATAGCTAAGGATGAATTATCAAGGAATGGGACTTATTGTTTCGGTGGTTATGAACCATTGATTCCTTCGATAAATCGCCGCTTCCCAAAGGCTTGCAAACCGATAATCTTGGAATAAGATCTATAGAGATAATATCAGATCTGATCAGGGTGTGACTCCTGACATTTTATACTTTGAATCGACTCTTTGTGAGACACATATAAGCCTCATTTTTCTTTGTAGATGATAGTGCCGACGTGTTCCCCTGCGAGCGCCCGGGTGATGTTGCCTTCCTTAAGGCCGTTTATTATCTGTATCCGTTCCAATACCTCGCTGTTCTGCAGGATCTCCAGGCATGAGCGCTCGATGACGAGGTCTTCGAGGTCCTTCTTCATGAGCTCCCTTGCCCCGATTTCCGGGATGAAGGCCGCATGCTCATTGGTTTTTGGATTGTCCGTATAGAGACCGTCCTCGTCCTTGACGAGGATACAGCTCTTTGCGCCGATGAGGTTTGCTATGAGGAGTGTACCGGCATCAGTCCGGTGGACAGGCAGCCTCCCGTGTTCAGGGGGCAGGGCAAAGTAATCGAAGGGAGGCATGCCCTGGGTGACCGGGATGCACCCCTGGGAATAGTACGTAGGAAGTTTCAGGAGGTCGTCCTGATGGATCCGGATACCGTCCCATGGGGCGAGCAGGGTGGCAAGCAGGATTGCATTCTGTTCTGATATGGTACTGGCAAACCTGGCGATGATGCCCGTGGGCATGCCCAGCTCCAGGGCGATTGTATAGATATGCCTGCTCCTGGTTCCGCCGCCTGTAGTCAGGAGTATCTTGTGCCTGACCTTGGCCGCCCCGATCTCCTTGATTATGGCCGGCAGGGCCTTGATCCCACGGTCGCAGATGGACTGGCCGCCGATCTTCACCACATTCACTTCGGGAAACAACCGGAGCTGGGGGGGAATCTCCATATCATCATAGAGTGATTTCCTCACCAGGCTTTCACCCATGAGCCTGCTCTTTACATGGAGGCGCTTACCGTCTTTCTCTCTGACCAGGGCCATATGTGTATCCTTTCATGCCATGTTCTTAATCAACCTCCACCTCATCACTCCCATATTTTCCCTCTGCATCACGATCCAGGAGGATAAGCTCCGCACCTAACTCTTTGGCTATCCTATCGAGTTCGGTCTTGCGAACGTGCTTGGCATGGAACTTGAGGTCTAATCCCGCCACGGCCACCAGGAAGAATCTGGGTTTCTTCTCGCCTTGGCCTGCCTTTGTCCTCTCACGATAAAAGATCTTCCCTGCCATGACTCACCTCCATAACCGGGTTATTTTTTAGATGCCGGGAATATAATCATTCTATAGGTTCATACGAGGGAAAAGCAAATGTACTACCTTTTACTGAACTCACAACCGCAATACCCCTGGCGGTAGAGATTGAACTGGATACTGAGTTTGATGCTCCGGGCGTAACCGTCCTGTTTCTTGAAATCTATGGCTAGGAATCCGGGCATTGTGCTTCCCACTGCGAAGATGTCTCCGGATGACTTGTGGCGGCTTACGGTGAGCGTGGTGGTGAAGTCTGGAACTCCAAGCCTTTGCGCCATGCCGGATGCCCTGCCCAGGTTGTATTCAAAGCATTTGAGGCAGCGTCTCCCTCGCTCGGGCTCATCTTCAAGACCTCGTATGTGAGCGAGCCATGCATCATGGTCATACACGTCTTCAACAAGGTCAAGACCCTGCATCGCGGCTAGTCTCCGGGTTTCATCAAGCCTTTTAAGATATTCTTCCTCGGGATGGATGTTGGAGTTGCTGAAGTATAGTACCACATCATATCCCTGCTCGTGCAGCCTCTCCACAACGGCAGAGGAGCATGGTGCGCAACATGTATGGAGAAGGATGCATTTCCGGTTCATCATGAGCGGACCTATACTGCAAGTAAAGGGTGCATGCAATGATGTTCACGGCAAATCATTTCATACGTTTATCTCAAATTGAGGAGGGCATTCTCCCTATGTAAACCCGGCAAAGGTTTGAAGCATTTCAATCAGGCGGGATTTTTACGCTCCAAACGAGCATGGAGGTGCCTGAAAAGGGGGTAGATCACTGCATAGACAGCTGCAAAGGCCAGAGGTGCACAGAGTGCCCAGGCAGCCGTTGCATGGATGATCATTTTCGAGAACAGCTGAAGGGTTGTCCAGAGATCAGTGCGGAGCAAGGTTACCAGGTGAGATGGATCCAGGGTGGAAGGCGACCCGAAGAGGTGCTTGCCCATGATAATAAAAGGCACGATCAAAAGGAGCTGTAAGGGGTATACCAGCCAGTTTCCAAGTTGTGCCACAAGGAGGTTCATACGGAATACGATTACCACCATGGTACAAATGGCCGTAGTGGTGCCGACAAGGGGAAATGTGCCTATGATAATGCCACTGGCCATGCTTAAGGCAAGTATCTGCGGTGTGAGTCCCTGTCTCATCAGGGCCGTAATCGGTGTGATGATGTATTTCTTAAAGAATCCTTGAATCATGGATTTTTTAAATACACCTCATGTGAGATGTTGTTTGAGTGTGTCAGGGGCATATAGTATCAAGAACCTCTTTTCCGGCATGAAACCCGAACCTTCTACCGGAAATCCAACCCGAATAGTATTGATGAAGGAAAAGGGCCTGGGGCTTAATATTCGATGGTGTGGGATTTTCTTCCCGCTTTTTTCAATTGACGGGGCCTCAGATAAGCAGGCTCGATCCTGGACACTCTCGCCGCACTCTTTGCGGCTTTGCCGTTTTCCAGGCTGGATATGATAAGACGGTATTCACCCTTAAACCATTCCTTCTTGATGAGTCTGTCCTCTACGATGGCAAGCTTCTTCTTTTGAAGCAAGTCAAAGAAGCCTTCATCATAGGTAACCCGCCCGAAGTCGACGGTAGTGAAATATTTGAGCTTGGGTTTAATGAACTCCATAAATAAAGAACGATTGTGGAACATGGTCTGGAAAAAGAGTATTTTCCCACCCGGTTTCAACCAACCCCTAATGCGGTCGAGCACCAGTTCCTGATCATTGAAAAGCATGAAGCTCATGCTGAACAGGATGAAATCGAAATACCCCTGCTCGGGCGGCTCATAACACTCCACCGGCTCGTGAAAAATCCGGATCTGGTCTTCGAGCCTGCAATTCCTGATCAGACTGCCGCAATGGCTTAAGTATTCTTTGTTTATGTCGATTCCGACGATTGAGAAGTTTTTGGACTTGATCAGTGAATGGTAATTACGCAGCATCATACCATTGCCGATACCTACATCCAGGATCCTAGAACCTGAAGGGAAGTAATTCAGACAGTTGTTATAGCAGAGGTCTGTAACACTATATATGATGAGTTTATAAAGATAATTTTTCATTGTATATGCCCTATAGTATGTATTCATATAAAGACTTTGGTTTCCTATAACTCTATTGGAAGGAAAAGTAAATCCTGACATATAAGTGATGCCGACCGTTGGGGCAGGTCGGCAGATATGACATTATGGCCCGGGTGGTGTTCGTGGGGCATAAATGGAGATCAGCGATTCATCAGTCTTACGGATATTATCAAGATGGTATTTCATCGACCGATTTAAGGTGGAGCTGTATAACAGGTAAATAGGCTATTCCATCAGTTTTCGTTCAGATACTGCTTGATAGTGCGTTTGATTGATTCAGGCACCTTGATTCCCAACTCGTTCAGCCGGGATTCATATTTCTTGAGTGATCTTACATTCGCCGAGGTGTTTGAAAAGATCTGGATATAAGACTGAATGCTCCCCTCCACCTCCTTTTTGAAGATTATGTCCTGGTTGAGCATGTCCTCAATGGGCGCGATTACACGATAATTGATTGGTCGACAAATGGAGCGGTAGGCAACAAAACGCTGGAGAGTCTCGCATTCGAAGTTCTTTTCCATGATGCTTTTTCCCACCCGGTTGAGATCGATACAATCCAAGAAATGAGGCTCGTACTCGTGGCCCAAGTATTCCTTGATCATGAATTGAGCACTCTGCGAGAATATGCAATCATTATGGCCGTCAATGCAGTCGGAGTTGCATCTCAGATAGAGCACCAGATCGATGTCGGAACCGGCCTGCGAGGTGCCCATGTTCACCGAACCCATGACATCCATAGCGATGTCGCCAGGGATCTTGTCTTCCAGGAGTTGTACCACCTCTTCAAGCTTGTCGACGCGATCTTCGGTCTCGGGGGTCTGAAACATCCGGAAGAATTCCTTGATCTCTTTGAAGAGCTGTATCTGGGGGATATGAGAGTATTTAATGTCCTTCATATCAAAGTTCTGTCGGTTCTTGAGGGCATCGTAGCGTTCATGGTCAATAATCTTTTCCACCCATTTTTTCCCATCAGAGTAGTAATCGGCTATGTCGAATATCCTTCCATCGTAGAACTTCTTAAAAATGATACTCTTCACCTTGAGATGTTCGGTCTCGATCTGGTAGAAAAAACCGCCTTCTGCTACCTCCCCGGTGGGTCCGGTGACTTCTCCAAAATTGGATGGATTGAGGTAGAGGGTGTTCTCATGGAGGGCCACACCCCAGGAATCATGAGCATGGCCGGTCAGGCATAAGAGTACCGGGTTGTCGTCGCAATAGGTGCGTAGTACAGGTGATCCGAAAGCCCCGCCTGCCGTCGTGTTGTCATGCACCCCGTAGGCAGGTTGGTGGGCCACGATGATGTCCGGCTTGACAACCCGGAAGAAGGGGTACATCTCGTTTTTCTTCCCATTTCTTTTTCCATATGTGTTCATGCCGGCCTGGTACCTCACGATATACCGTTCCGGTATCCCCGGGGTCCATACTTCGGCTCCGCCATAGCCGCATATGCGAAAGTCATCAATCTTATACCAGTGCAGATGCAGATCATTATCATGCAGGGCCGTATATTTGAGGTCCATGTCGTAATTGCCGGGCAGGCATAAGACACGAGATTTCTTTTTCATGGAGATGATATTTTTCAATACCTTGTATTTCTGCTGCATCACACGACGCGCCCGAATGGTATATTGCTGATATTTAGTTCCTTTTTCCTCGATCTCTTCATTAACATTGGGACTCTCAAGGAGTTGTTCAACAAAATCCTCCAGTAACTTATCCTCCTCTTTCAAGCTCATTCTCAGACCGTGGAAATATGACTGGAGCTCGTGATATCGGATGGAGGTCTCCATGTTGTAAAAAGGGATATCGATGAGATCGCCGGAAATGATGTACAGCTGCGCAACCGTCTCCGAGAGGAGGTTTTTCACACGCTCAAAATCGCCGTGTATGTCGGTTAGATAGATTATTCTCATAACATTTCTTATCGATCCTATTGGCACATTTAATAAGTTTAGATGAGTTTATCATCAAGAGGATGTGAGAGGTATAAAAGAATTTGTGATTTAGGGGGTTATCGCGATCATGGTCGATGATAAATATTTTAAGTCAGTGAAACAGAACTCATCAGATCGATAAAAAGGCTTTCTCCTGCCATATCGGCAGGAGAAAGCCTCATAATACTCAATAATTGTCTAAATAAGTTGGGTTATTTGTCCGAAACCGGTGAGTTCTGGGGGCCTGTCATGATCTCTGATGCCAATTTGGAGTCTTGTGTCTTAGCCCCGGAAGCCAGGATGATTTCTCTGAACCACTTATCCTTGATCTTTGCTTCGATCCCTTTTTCTTTGACGGCCTTCAGGCCTTTGTTAATGAGATCAAGGGTTTCAGAGTCGCCTTTCTTTACCACGACCCCGTATTCTTCATTGGCTGATTTTTTTGCCAAGGCGCATGCGTCGTTCTTCATGGCAAGCTTGCCATTGTACTTGGCGGCATAGTTATAGGCCACCGGTGAATCGCAGAGCACGCCGTCGAGATAACCCTTGGACAGGTCCTTGAAGGCTTGCTCGGTTTCCTCGACCGTATAGTAGGTGATGTTGCAGCCCTGAGTGCTCCTGACAGCCTCTGCACCTGTTGTTAATTTAAAGACCGCCATTGTCTTGCCGGCAAGCTGTGCATTTACCTTTGCCTTGGGGACTAGGAGGATTTGTTCGGCAGTAAAGTAGGGATCGGAAAAGTCAAACTTCTCCTTTTTGCCGTCAGTAATGCTCACGGATGCCATGATCGCATCATACTTGCCTGCATTCAGATCATTGAAGATATTCCTCCAGGAAGCATTCACCATCTTGAACTTGAACCCGGCCTCTGCGGCGATAGCCTTCAACAGGTCGATCTCGTAGCCGTTTACATTCCCTTTGCCGTCTTTCATCTGCATGGGGGGCCAGTTCGCGTTGACCGCAACTACCAGTGTTTTTTCTGCAAAAGCTATGCTGCTCATGAATAAGCACATCAGGATGAGAAAAAAAATACGAACAAAAGATGTCTTTATGACCTTCATGAATCTTACCTCCTTCAGAGACTGCCACTCTCACATGATAGCGTGATAAGGGCTCTTAACACTTGTCGGATGAATCGGGCATACCTCAATGCAGGTTACAAATTTGAACTGGACAGGAGAGTGAAAATGGACAGAGATAAATTTTAAAGGCCTGGATCTCTACCGGACTCGTACCAGACCCAATAATGGAAAATCATCCACCATGATTGTGCAGACATTCGGGTTTGCCAAAAGCACATTACACGCCGGGCTCCCGAGAAGGAACACCTTGGGCATGGAAATCTTTAAAACCGGTGTATAACCGTACATCAGCGTAACAAAATGCCCGCATACTACATTGATAAGCTCACGCACTGCATCTTCGATCATGTCATCGTAGACATCGTCCATACTTCCCAAACCAAGAATACGTGCGGCAATCTGCGATGCAAGGGGACGTTCCATGATGAGACCGAGCTCGCCTGCATGCTTGCCGCTGTATTCGATTCGTATATTAAACGCATCACCCTTCATCTCGGGCATATCCTTGGCTTCAGTTATGCGCGGCGACATAGACACCATGGAGACAAGCACGTGACCGAGGGCCTCCATAAGACATTCGGTAGGATTATCCCCCATCTCAGCCCCCCAGTACTTCGTTGATGGCTGAAAGTATATCCTCTGCAACAAATGGCTTGCGCACATAGCCCCTGATGCCCATTTCTTCGAGATATGAAACCCTGGTGAGACTTCCTTCAGTAGAAATGACAATTACGGGTATATTCTTAAACATGATGTCTAAATGCATTCTTTCTATCAACTCAAAACCATCCATCACAGGCATGTTGATATCGGTGATCACAAGGTCGATTGAATTCGCGTTCAGGGCTTTCAGCGCCTCTACACCATTGGCTGCATCGAATACCTGATTGATGGTCAAAGAAGATCCGGCAAGGATCTTCATGAGCACTGCCTTTACCACGTTTGAATCATCAACCAATAATATATTATATCCCATTCTACTCTTTCTCTTCGGTCATTTATAAAAACAACTTGAAGCAGATATACCAAACCATGTGCTTAAGGCATCAAAGCATAGTCGGTTTCAAAAGTTTTGCTCTTTGATCTTGCATGCATCTGTTGTTTATGCTTTGTGAGGTCTGAATCAAAACAGTTAACTTATCTTCGATAATAACGGGTAAGGGCAGTAAAATGAAGATTAAGACAATGGCAGTTTGGATGGGCCTCCTGGCTCTTCCCTGCTTTCTCATAGACAGGTTGACCAAATGGCTTGTCTATACCCATATGGAAATCGGCAGCGGGTTTACGGTGGTCCCCGGTTTCTTCGACATTATTCATGCCAGGAACACAGGTGCGGCCTTCGGCATGTTGCAAGGCCTGCCCCAAGCTTACCGGACCCTGTTTTTTGCCGTCATCACCGTATTCGCATGTGGGGCCATGTTCATTATTTTCTGGAGGACAATAGATGACTCCTGGATGCTCAAGGCGGTCTTCAGCCTGATTATCGCGGGTGCCTTGGGAAACCTTACGGACAGGCTTATGTTCAGTGAGGTAGTGGATTTCTTACTCTTTCACATCGGGTCTTACCGCTGGCCGACCTTTAATATGGCAGACACCTGGATTTCTGCAGGTATGGTGGGTCTGCTTATCTACTCATTCTTCATTCCTAAAAAGCCTTGAGCAGATACCGGATCAGATATAGGCCAGATCCCACTCCTCGGGCTTGATGAGGGAAGGGACATCCACCAAGATTACCAGGTCTTCCTGGGCATCCTTATAGACCCCATCGATAAAATCAGTAGAGATCTTGGCTGAGAAAGCCGGCTTCTTCTGGACCTTGGCCGGCTCGATAACGAGTACATCGGCCACGTTATCCACCACCATGCCCATGAGCCGTTCGTCCACCCGCGCGATGAGGAAAACGGTAAATGGGGTGTATTCCTTGGATTCGAGTCCGAACTTGAGCCTAAGATCCATAATGGGCACGATCTCACCGCGCAGATTGATGACCCCTTTGATGAAATCAGGGACATTGGGCAGCAGGCTGATCTCCTGAAGGCCGATAATTTCCTCGATGGTCTGTATTGGTACAGCATAGACCTCGTTGTCGAGAGTGAAGGTAATGAAGGAGGTATTGTCTTCCTTTTGGGCGGCTTGCACTTCATCCTTAAGGGAGGCAATCATCTCCTTGGCATTGGGCTCATCATAAGACACGGTACGGTATTCGCTTTCCTCTTCTCCCTCTTCAACTGCAACAGGCCTGGGCTTTGCTTGTTTTGCAACATTCGTGGCAGGTTTTTGGACCGGCTTCACTTGGGCCTCAGGTTTGGTTTTCGGCGACTGTAGGGACGTTGATTTCAACATAGATTCATTCACTGGGATAAAAGAATCCTTGTCCAACCCCAGGGCGAGCGGGACCATGTCAGACTCCATAATGGTGGCAAAGAGTGTTACAAGTTTGCCGTCCGGTGTTGTCTTCTGGGCGATGACTTCACCTAAGTTTCTGAGCTCGGATTTGATATGATCCATATCGCCTTTTGCCGTGTCTATGGTAATAATATAGACTTGAGTCGAGCCGAGCTTGGTCCTGATGGTATCCATATTTGTGCCTAATATTGCAAGTGGATCAGCCGCATTTTTGACTTGTGAGGCTTTTTGAGGTTTTTTCTCTACGGCCGTTTCTCTATCCAGGATCTTCTGGAGTTGTACGATGTGCTCTGAGATATCCATATCATTGCTTGAGGTTACATCTTCAAGCATGTTCTTTAACATGTCGGCCGCTATGAGCAGGGGCCCGGCTACATCGCTGGATGGGATGAGCTTTCCTGAGCGGATAAGATTGAGCACATCCTCCATCTTATGAGCGAGGTCACCGATGTTGTTGAGGTCAAGAAACTTTGAGCTGCCCTTTATGGAATGGGCCGCCCTGAACACCCGGTTAATGACCTCGGGGTCTACGTGCTCCATGTCTGACTCAATCTTGATGAGATCGTCTTCTATGTCGGCTATATGCTCTTTTGATTCGGTTACGAATTCCTCTATGAGATCATCAAACTCACCCACGCGGATCACCCTCCTGCACGTATTTGTCTGTATAATAGATCGGCATGAAAGCCTTGAAGACTTTAAAGGGAGTTGACACAAATTGGAAGCTGCAGGTATAGTTCGGTGCAAATTGAATTTGGAGGCCTTTTCGTGAAGATATGCAAAACCGGTCTTCTCATGGTCTTGATCGTCAGTTCCATGATGGTACTGAGTTGTGGTGAGGGTCATCACGAAGAGGTTGTGGCGCCCATTCAGATAGAAATGCCCTCGCATGATCTTCAGCATAGGATAGGCATATCCGGATTCATCCTTGGCACCTTCATGATGCTGAACGGATACATCGTCATCATTGCAAGCTGCATCGTATTGCTGGTGAAGGAGACCACCTTTACTAAGATCATCGATACTATCCGCATGATCTCACCCATGTTAAATCCATCTGAGCAGCAGCAGGAGAAGTTCACTGGCTATCTGGGTCTGCTCACAAATGCTGAAACAAGGACGAAGGTGGGATCCATAGCCCTGCTTGTAGGGCTGGTGATAGCCTATATCGGTGCCTGGATCGCATTATAAGCGGCTTACTTCACCTATATTGCAGGTCGGCCACTATGTTCATGGATCATTTGTTTCTCCCTTTTATGCGTGTCAATGGGCAGCCACAAGGGTTACATCTGAACGATGTTAAGGTGTACGGGCCATGATTGCCATTATCGACTATAGGGCCGGCAACCTGAGATCCGTTGAGCGGGCTCTCAAACACCTGGGACTACCCTGTGCCATTACTGCAAACGCCTCAGACATCTTGGGGGCTGAGCGCGTCATCTTCCCAGGAGTGGGCGCTGCAGGCAAGGCCATGGAGACAATACGCGAGCTCAAGATCGACATCACCATATCCGAAGTGATTTCTCGAGGTATACCCTTCCTGGGCATATGTCTTGGTACGCAGATCATCTTTGAATCCAGCGAAGAGGACACAGCAACGTGCCTCGGGATTATTCCGGGTACTGTCAGAAAATTTCCTGATATGGGCGAGAAGATACCCCACATGGGGTGGAACACCATTGTCAGGACAAAGGACCACCCGCTCTTATACGGCATAGAAAGTGATGCCTGGTTCTACTTTGTCCATTCTTATTATCCCGACCCTGCCGAAGAGCAGTATGTCGTGGCGCAGACCACTTATGGGATCGAGTTCGCCTCGGCCATTTCCCGTCAGAACGTCTTTGCAACCCAGTTTCACCCGGAAAAGAGCGGACACCCCGGTCTGAAGATCCTTGAGAATTTCAGTAAGTGGAATGGGAAGGTGTAAGTATCAGTGGTCACTGATCAGTGATCAGTTCCGTTGATAGTGCTCGTCTTTAAGGAGAGTTTCACAGGGATATTACTTAACTGGGTTCTAAGGATTCAGACGTCAGTTTTGCCCGTTCAGATTTACTGACTTACTGTTGGTTGTCGTCTAATACTTCATGAAGAATGTATACAAAATAAATTTCTATACAACGGTATCAACAAGCCGCTATTCTTTGTTCACTGTTCACTCAGTCCTGCCATCCATGCTTCCCGATCAGTTTCACAAACCTGCAGCCGCCGAGCGATTCCTCTTTGACTCCGTCTTTGGTTCTCGTAAGACGTCTTAAATCCTGGATGCTCTGATCACCTATGGGTATGAGAAGCCTGCCATCCTCCCTGAGCTGCTCGATGAGGGCCTCAGGCACATGCGGGGCTCCTGCAGTGACTATGATCCCATCATATGGTGCATCCTGAGGCAGACCCATGGTGCCGTCACCGACCCGGATGTGGACATTGAAGTAACCGAGTTCATCCAAGACCTTCCTCGCGCGGGACGCCAGTGCGCTGATGCGCTCAATGGTATAAACCGCAGAGCAGAGGCGTGATAGTATTGCAGCCTGGTACCCCGAGCCCGTGCCGATCTCCAGGATCTTCTCATCAGGCTTCGGCGCCAAGGCCTCGGTCATGAGGGCCACCATGTAGGGCTGGGAAATTGTCTGGTTATATCCTATGGACAGCGGGTAGTCATCATATGCCTTGTATTTAAGATATTCCTCGACGAACTTGTGCCGTGGGACCTCCAGAAAGGCATTCAGCACGCGCTGGTCCTTTATGCCGCGGCTTATGAGCTGCTCATTGACCATGTTCTTTCTGGCAAGCAGGGTATCTTTCATGAAAATGCTACCACCACTTCCCCCGTTCCTGATACGTCTTGAAAAACCGCTCAATGGACCGGTCGTAGGTCTTCTCGATATCCTTGGGGAAGAAGCACCCGGGAAGCTGGCCTTTATCCCGGTGATACCTGACACATTCACAGCACTGACCCCTCCTGCTGCAGGATTCGTAAGTGCATCTACATGACTGTATGTTTTTGTTTATAATACAATCCATCTGAAATGTTTCTCCTCCGGATTTATTAGAATTTAATGAAAATGAATTATACCGGGACGAGGTGTATTGATCAAGGATACATCGTGTTTATGGAAGAAAACCCTTACGTGTCTGGGGGCTTATCTCCTTGACCCAAATGCCCGCCATAGTGTAATGATATATCCAATGGAATTTGTTAAGGTATTGAAAACATCACGATTTTTAGACCCCTCACGTGGATATGACGAGGTCAAGCGTTACTCCGAGGTGCGGTATGATCCCCTTACCGGCCATACAAGCCGCATCCTGGATTTCCCCGTGAGAGAGGTCAAAAAGTCCGATCTTACCGGACTCATCAAGACCTCCAGACAGTTCTGCCCGTTCTGCCCGGAGCTTGTAGAGTATGTCACACCTAAATTTCACCCGGACCTTGCAAACAAGGAACGATATTCGCAAGGCCAGGCATTATGTGTTCCCAATGCCTTTCCCTATGATGAAAACGGGGCTGTCACCGTGATGACAAGTGAGCATTTTGTCGCGCTGAACGAATTTACCACTGAGGTCATGACAGATGCATTTGAGTGCTGTTTTCAGTATCTCACCGACGTTATCGCCAAGCAGAATGACATGATCTACCAGTCGGTGAACTGGAACTATATGCCCCAGGCCGGTGGGTCAATCATTCATCCCCATCTCCAGATTGCAGCATCAAGCTCGCCTACCAACTACTATACATACGCTGTGGCTGCCCTTTCCCAGTACCAGGATGAGCATGGGAGCGGTTATTGGTCCGATCTTGTGAAGGAGGAGAATATGAGGGGAGAGCGAATGATCGCCTCCACAAAAGACATCTCATGGATCGTGGCGTTTGCACCCATGGGGATCTTCGATATCATAGGTGTCCTTAAGGGTGTGAGATCACCTGAAGACATCCGAGGAGAGATCCTTCAAGAACTGGTGAGTGGAGTTTTGAAAGTGATGAGCTATATTGATTCCCTGAACATGTGCAGTCTGAACTTGTCCACGTATTTTCTCTTGGCTAACCACCTATTCACACCGCATATCAGGATATGTCCCCGTGTTAATATACCGCCGTTCGATACAAGTCAGATCAATTATATGGGAATGCTCCATAATGAGACCTTGACCATTTTGAAGCCTGAAGATATTTGTGTGGGCATCAAACCATTGTGGAGAGCTTAAGACATATTGTAGATGAAGCATGTTTTTTAGTGATCAAGAATTGCATGAGGAGGAGTTGCTATGAAGAAACTCATTATTGTTGCCATATTCTGCCTGGCCGGGTCCGTGCTTTATGCTGCCGGGCCGGATCTCATATGGGCGGGGGGCGGCATCAAGGTCTCGAATGAGTCAAATCCCTGTTATTATGCCGATTCCTTTGTGTGGCTCTCACAGCTTGATTCCATGTCCTTATTCTCACAGCCCATGCTTACCCTTAGGGGAGGTAAGCCGGGTATAGATCTTGGAGTCGGCGGCAGGCAGCCTATACTGAACGGTATGATGCTTGGCGGCGGCAACCTTTTCTACGATTATACCTCAGACAACTCCTATAAAAGATTCGGTGCCGGTCTTGAGGTATATCACCCTAACTTTTCAGGACATATGAATCTGTATGCGCCGGTATCCGGTGAGCATAGTGGCGAGGAGGCTTTGCCGGGCATTGACCTGACCTTCGGCGTCCCCCTCCCCAATGCCCCCTTTGTCTCTCTGTGGCCAGGAATCTATTATTACGCCGGCAGAGACAGGGATAACATGAGCGGCATGTCAATAATGGTCCAGGTACATCCCATCAAGCCGCTCTTTGTCAGTTTAGGGGGGAGGAATGATGCGCTTCAGGCCGGCCGGGACAGGAGCGAGCTGTTCTTTAATGTGGAGTTTGCCATACCGCTGCAGAGGCTTGGCAAGGATCTGTTTGCGTTCAATCCGGGGGAATACCCCTTGGATGTAAGGAACCAGATGGATCATAGGGTGGTGCGCGAGGATTTTATTACGTTTGAAAACAAGGCCCATTGACGCGAACACTCTTGACTTCGCAAACGATTCTTTTCTATAGATAGACTCTGGTTTCGGGAAGTGGCTCAGCCTGGTAGAGCACAGCGTTCGGGACGCTGGGGTCCGGGGTTCAAATCCCCGCTTCCCGACCAGTTTCTAATTGATTTTATTTAACATTTTTATCAGATGTGTTACCCCGTGATTGCCCCGTAAGTTGGATAACCTTTCTATCTATCAAGGATCTCTTCTTTGCGATGTTAGCTTTAGCATATGACTCAACGGATGATAGACTTGCCCAATCACCAGCTATCTGGAGATCGTGCATGCTCATACCGTCTTCATTGATCATCTGAGATGCCCTACTGGTTTTCGTACCACGATAGACGTCAATATCTTCACCGGCCTTTTCACATGCTTCTTTCCAGTATCTGCGGTAAAGTTTGCCCGTATATCGTTTTCCATCGGACTTACTTTCTGAACAGGTAAAGAAATATGGTCCGAATGTTTTTGGCATCGATTCCATGTATGGTTTGAACTCTTCTGCGCAAGGAATGAGATGAATATCGCCGGTCTTTGTTCGTTCAATAACTTCACCATTACTGACTCCCCGGCGAATAATGAAAACATCCTGTTCCGCATCATAATCTTCCTTCCTCAATGCCATGGCTTCACCTGGTCGCCTAAGATGAAGATATAGCCACATGAAGAATGGCTTATGTTCGTCTTGCAGTTGTGATATTACGGCCTGATATCGATCACTCGGCAACCATATCGGGGGTTTTGAGCGGATGTCATAGAGATGTTTCTCTGGGAAAGGAGGGATTGCCAGTATCCTTTCAGACTTCCATGCGTATCTGAGGCAGCACCGTAGTGTATCTACTACGTTCTTCTTATGTTTACCTGATCCTTTTACCCAATTAAGAAGTCTGACAAGTGTATCATAACGAATCTCATGGAGCATTACAGGATGTTCTTTAAAGAATGGAATAAGGTAATTCCTGACTGCTGTACGATACTTGATATATCCACCTGGTGTAAGATTGGGACGGCGATCTTCAAGCCAGTTTTCAAGGTATGGAATGATATCCGTCAGGTGTTCTCCGATAAATTTCTCAATTCGGAAGATACCTCGTTCCTCATCTCCTTGCATGAGAGCACGGAGCTTCTCTGCTTTTTTATACCCTATGTCGTGATCCTTTTTAGGATGACGCTGGTACATAGGCTCTTTTTCGCCTGGGTATTTTGTTATTTTATAGACTTTCCCTTGGTGCGGCCATGAAACGACCCAGTAAGGCACTTTAACATCTGATCTTAAAACGATTGACCCCTTCACGCATACACCTCCCACATTGCTATTGGGAGATATTATGGAATTGGCTGCAACCCTCGTCAAGTTGATATTGGAATCCAAGCGTCCTTCCTCCTGTGCATTTAAAATGAAAAACCAACTTTTCCTCCCTTGCCCCTTTCACAAACGACTGAAGGGGAAGGGAGGAACGACCGGAGAAAGGAAAGCCTGAAAGGCTCACCATGCAGGAGTGGTCACAATCTGTGACCATAGGAGACACCCGAAGCGTTGCAAGCAGCATGACAACATGGCCACATGTTGGCGTGCTGCTTTATAAGCGAGCGTAGGGGGCTTTTAGTATCTGCTATTTTTTAAGTTTTTTGATTAGATGAGAATTAATCTTCAGGAAAGAGTATCTTTTTATTGGCTATGATAACGGATTTTCTCAAGCGTAGATCAGAGAACATTTAATTTTTTAGGTCAGTTCTAATGTGTCCATCTATCGCCGAGATAGGACGGACCGCTCGCTCGCGCTCGCTTGGCCTGTCGGCCATCCGTCCTATCTCGGCTGTTGAGCATCTGCTCTTTCCGCCCTTTCAGGCTCCGCTCGCGCTCCGCCTATCAAGGGCGTTAGAGCAGACCCCGCCCTTCGGGCGGCTGCGCTTCGCTTGGTTTTTGGCACGGATAATTGCTTACGCAATTTCCGCTCTCAAAAACGGCAGCTCAACAGCCGAGATCTATGGTTTTCAAAGAATGTTTCTAATTCAATATTCCCCTGGGGAGATATATATTATATTTTGGAGACAGCTTCAGGAGGATTAGTGATCTCAAGCAACTGTCCAAAGAACTTGAGTGTATTATCAAGTAAGTATGAACAAAGCTCATAGTCGAATGTCAAAAAGGAATCTGGGTTTTCCCAACCATCTGATACTTCGATAAGGTTGTTAAGGCGAATGGATATTTCTTTAAGCAACTTTTTATCCTCTTTATCATTACCGAGTTTGCCACCACGATGCACCACTACATTCCTAATTTTTTTGAGATCTATAAGTAACTTCCATCCTTCGAGATTGGAAACAGAATCGAGTTCAGCTACTTTGGTGAGGTAAATCTTAGCTCTATCTATTGGTCTTCCAGCAATTTCATTGTACTTAAGCCGAAGTCCACGACGAGAACAGATCTCCTTCGCTACATCTGATAGATTAACTTCCACTAAGCTATGAAGGTACGTGATAAATGAATAGGCAAGTATACGTGGAAGATTAAAATCGAATTTAGCTTCCAGAGATTGAACTTCGACATCAAAATCGCCATTATTCCAATTCTCCCTCTTCGCCTGGTCCTTGAGAAAGAATAAAGCTTGTTTTCGTGCATGAGGTATCGACGAGTGCATTTCATCGAGATATGCCTTAGCTCCGGAAAATTCGCCAAGCAAGAATAACTTAAACAGGTCAATCTTCATAGTGTTTCATCACTTTAAACCGAGAAGGTGAGTCTTCTGTTGAAATATTGTACTTTACTTTGTTGTTTTGGAGAGAGACATAGATGTAATATCCAACACTAAAAATTAATTACCATAATTTCTTTAAATATTCCAGATTATACTGCTCTGAAAAGTTATAGTAGAATATATCACCTATGCTATTCCTTGAGGTCTCTTTGATCTATATAAGAATAAATTTTCTCTATAACAAATTTCTCATTAAGACTGTCTTGATAATTAAATTCAATTAACTTGATTCCATTTTTTTTGCAAAGATTCCTTTTCTTTTCATCACGAATCTGTAACTTTTTAAAAGCCTCAACACCTCCAAAAAAGCCAATAGGCTCGTAATGCTGTCGTCCCTGATATTCTATACCGATTTTTAATGCTGGCATATAAATGTCTAACTCCAAACCATCAAGAAAAGAAGGATATGCACGGTGAAATATTGTATAGCCCGAACCTTCAAAGTGCTCTTTTATAATATTATATAAAGTTGTTTCATTGAGCCAGCCTTCATTAATTTTAGGTAGACCTTTCCCTTCTCTAACCTTATTTTCAGCATCATCTACCCACTCCTTCATAACAATTCTAAAATCAGATAGTTCGAAATAGTTATAGTAATTCATTGGGAGAAACTCTCTTATTCCTAATTTCAAGACTGGATACTTTCCATCACTCTGGAAAGCATAAGTTAGAGTTATTAAACTTAGCAGATCAACATTATTTATTTCTTCATATTCTCTTATTTTATCCTCAATATAATTGTACATTAACTCTATATTTTCTTTGAATATGTAATTTTTATCACCTTGATATAATGCAATAAATTCCCTGCCAGTTAATGGTATCCCGTGCTCATATTTTAATGATAGATAAACGTTAAAGGTAGCGGATCGATCACTTGATACAGATTTTTTAAAATCTTCAAATCCTAGTTGCATCCAGTTAATAGCTTTTATGTAGTCTTTCGTTAATAAATATGAGTCAAAGACATAACGCACGATATAAGATAAAATATAAGAATTTATGTCTGGTTCCGTTGTAAAATTTTCGTTTCTATACACATACCACAATAACTTCATTTCATTTCTTGTGGTTATTACGGCTTTTCTATCATACTTACGTTTCATCATATCAGACATAAATTTAACTAGATAACCATGATTCCCATCCAATTTCATTGGCTTCTTGTTACGCCAGTTTTGGCTCCACAGTTTATAAAAGCGAGCTTGCTCTTTTGTTAAGATAAAATAATTCCAACGTGGATACATTCCATCTACACATACTGGAATATTATATCGGTAACTTCTTAATTTATTCTTTGTCCACTTTGGTAATTTCTCTTTATTTTCATATAGTAATACTTTTCTTTTGGTTTTTGGCTTATGTTTTTCACGGTATGTAATCAAACAATTTACTAATACATTCTTTGCTGATAGCATCTCGGTAGAGTTATTAAGATAGGAAGCGTATTTCTTTCGACGTTCTTCAATCTGCTTTAATCTGCGAGGATTGATTTTGATTTTATCAATTTTTTCATTTGTTAAAAATATGTCGCATACTTTTATTGCATTTTCCCAGTCCTTCTCCTTGGCATAGATAGGTATTAGACCTGCAGCCCAAGTCCAATAGCCTGCATTAATCCGTTTCCAATAATATTCTTTACCTTCCTTAGTATAACCCAAACTAAATAGATAACCTTCCAATAATTCAGGATTATCTAGTACAATTTTTGATACACATTCAGGTTTAATAAGATAATAAGTCCCATTCCAAAATATATCTCCCGTATCATGAAGAGAATCGAAAAGATCTCTATCCCTATTAAATATTTGCATACATACTGAATTTAAAATCGTATCTTTTTTATCTACAGGCGTCCAAAATGTAGCTGTTGATAATTGGTAGGAGTATGATTTAGACCTATCCAGTAAGAGTTTTGCAAAACAATCAGGTTTTATAAGATAATCACTGCCATTCCAATATATATCCCCCCGAGCATAGAGAGAATCGAAAAGTTCTCTATCATTTTTATATATTGTAAAACATGGGATAAATAGCCAATAATCTTTTTCATCATGTATATGTGCCACACGATGTTCCACATGTGAATTAGAAAAATAGTCCTCAAAATCCATTTCCTTGTTTCCCATAAAAACCATCCTTTGATAACAACAGCATCGTTAGTGTATTTTATAATATAATATCATGGGATTATCAATTAATACGTGAAAATCAAGAATAAACTGTGGATTATGTGAATATAGGTTCTTAATTAAGCTGGACTTAGGTATTAAAGGTCTGGGGTATAATAAGTAGTATGATCTCTTTTACTCAAAATAGCCATAATGAAGGGTAAGATGAATCAAATTTTAACAATATAGAGTTACCCACGGTCTAATATAAGGAGTTCACTTTGTATGTTTTAATCCCAGATCTTCATTTTGTTAAGACCCCCATAGGCGGGGGAAATTTCACACTCGGATCATATAGGCCTGGCCTATGTTTACGAGCAGCTTACGGCACTTACACGGCACTTGTGATCTGGATAGGATTTGAATCTGGTTAAAGTAGTATCGGAACGTGCTATACAGGCTCACCACGAAAATTCCGCAAACGTTATTGGATTACTGAAGATCTTAACATGATATTTATGATTGAGATCCTAAAAATAAACTGATGATTTATCGCGCAGAGATCCAAACTATTATATCGATATTACTCAACGATTATGATACACTTATAAATGGTGATTGATATGAATGGAAAATTGCTAGCCGTTTATAAACAATTCCTTGATGCTAGGACTAAGATATCATCAAATTGCCAGTTGGCACCGTATGATTGGTATAGTCTACCCGATAAACTTTCTCGTCTATGGATTGGATATTGTAAAATGCTTTCTGAATATTCTCGTGAACTTGCCAATTCTATAAATGAGTTGGGAAGATACATTATAAATTTGGAAGCTTGGAAGTCAGTAATTAAGAACATTGATGACGAGGACGATAAATATGAAGTTATAATAGAATTTGTTAATCCATTTGCTACATTGGCAATTAATTTGCCTTATGTAATCCGTTCAAGATATATTTACTCAGTTGCTCATCTTTGTCATCAAGCTAATATGACTAAGCAAAAAAAATGGATAGATAATCTCCCAATAGATGAAGAAATATGGTTTCAAGATACTGATAAATATTCTAATTCATGGAGAGGATATAAGAAACTAAAACCTGCTTTAGAAAAAATCTCAAATAAAAAGTACCAATCGGCAACGTATGACTTTAGAAATAAATATAACCACCGTTATTCTCCAAAAATTGAACTTGGCATGACAGAGCTTGTTAAAAGAAAAGTCGGGAATGATGGTAAAGTGAGTTATATTATTGGACAGACTAATCCTTTGAAGCTTATCCAATTATTGCCTATCTTGGAAGAACAGCATGCAAATTGTCTTAAGGCATTTGAAAAGTTTCAAAATCTAGTAAATGAGCATATATCAGTTATTAGTCAAGTTTATTAGACATAGTGGATCTATACCAGTATGCCTTAATAGGGTGTCGCAGTATATATGTCGCACTACAATAGGTGAGAAAATGGAAAATGAATTTACTCAAACCATCCACTCAGATTTTTTAATCCATTGGACAGGTTGGAAAATAGATAGAGATCTCGATCCAGCTTGGAAACCTGAAAAAGTATCCCGTGATATGCCTGGCAAAGCAGTTGACGCTTATATACTCCGTTTGAAAAATATTCTGAAATTTGGCTTCTGGATGACTATGGGTGATGGCTCGGAGAAAATACAAGTAAATAACAAAATATTTGTTAAACCTTTAGTTGCAAGAACTTGTTTTACTGAATTGAAACTATCAGAGGTAAGGAAACATGCTAAAAAATTCGGAAGATTAGGGATAGGATTAAAGAGATATTACGTCTTTGATCGGTTGGGCGGTCCTATGCATTATTTGCAATCTGAAACTGAAAATCTTTTTTTCCCTCCATACTCCTCTCTTTGTAGTGATGACTTCGAAATGATTTCTTTTTACAAACATATGTGTTCTAGACGTCCATTAACCTATGACCTATTTTCTGAATCTGAGTGGCGGATTATCTTTTCTGAAAAGATAAAGAAAAGAATCCAAACTAGACATCCTGATCGCTTATCTAGATTCATTGATCCAAAGGATACTGATAATAACAATAAAGAGTTATTGGATTTTTACTATAGCATAGATGGGAGAAAGCCAGAATACTTCTTACCCCTTGATGGTTGGTTAGCCATTATTATTTATCCCACCCCAGAAGTCAAAATTAAAGCTCGTAACGACCCTGAAATAGAAAAATTAATAAGGGCTGTAAAAGCTACGAAAACTGTAACTGGCTGCCCATCATACGAATATATAATGTGGCCCATTGAAGTCGATTTAGATGCATGTAGCCATTTTTAAATAATTTATTGCTGATAACAAGCTAATCCAACGGACGGGCTTTCAGCCGCAACTTATCAGTATGTTAGGGGCATCACTTTGGGGTATGTCGAAAACTGAAAGGAGAAATATATGAAACTGAAATTCAGAATATGGTTGGTCGCTATCCTACTGATGCTCGTTTGGGCCATCTTGGCATGTGCGCCAGTAGATGCCATTACCAAACAAAACACAGCTGGCCAACCACAAGCCTATGTTGACGGATATTCGGCTGGATGTAGCTCAGGATTCGTTGCAGCAGGCCATCCATATGCCAGTTATGAAAAAGACGTGACACGATACCTTTCAGACCCCTTGTATAAAACCGGATGGGATGACGGGTTTGCCACTTGCAAGGGCCAATATGACAACATATTAAGGTCACTCTCTCACTGATTTACTGGAATCCGAGGACATAGAACATCAAAGAGCGGCCTCACCGATAGAAACTGTTAATCTTGTGCCAAAAATGTAATGTTTGAAATAAGATGCCCTAAGTGTAGATCTCGTGCCATACGCAACACTCTGCAAATAATGAAGGTTTTGATAGTAGATCTCTACTGGAGGAGAACTATCTCAATAGTATAAATTCCTTTTCAAGTAGATTCTGGATTTTAAACAAAAACCGGCTTCACATTAATCACATCATCCCTGCTCTGATTGTTTAGAGACAGGATTGCAATGGCCTGGTTATTCTCAAGCTCTCTGATCACCTGGGGATCGAGGACAGCCTTTTCACGAAGGGTTGTAGTTGTTCCTGATGTGACATTTCTACTATGGTGACTACCAGAGTAACCACTTGATACCGATTGCTGATAACTTATGTGCTTGATATCAACCCTGCCCAACAGATGATTCAGATGGTCCAAGGTTGCTTCATCCTCTGTCTTAAAGCATATCCTCTGCCTAAAATTCTGGAGTAGGGCATGCGTCATATCACGGTTCCCTATGGCGGCATAAAAGCTGGAAACAGACTGGCCGGAAATGATTCCGATGGTCTTTGATGATCGGGATTTGTCCCAGAAATTGAGATCGGATAGACCGTCTCTGTTACAGGAAACAATCTCCTGGAACTCATCACAGATGAAGAATACAGGCCGGTCCTGATTCCATGACGGCTCAGAAAGACGACGTTGCATCACGTTGAAGAACCTTAACTTGATGAAGGTGTAAACCACCTTTCCACCAAGACCCCAACGGGATAAAGGAAGATCGACAAGGAAGATGGTTCCTTTAAGTACATCCTCCATACAGGCCAGATCATCACTTTCAGAACAGAAGGCATCAACAAGATCAGGCTGACTGAAAGGAGAGAGTACCTGAGCTACTGTTGCATTAACGCCGGACACTACTTTATCATCGAAACCTGAGAAGATGTTTTTCCGGTATGAGAGGTAAGAATCAAGAAGACGGTGAGCCTGGATATCCAGCTCTTCTTTCAGGGCCTCTATTTTTACATTTATATCGATTCGGAATTCACGATCAAAGAGATAGTGATATAATGCCCAAAGACTATATAGACCCGGCATAAAAGACAGGACACCAAGGGCATTTCTACATAATTCAGTCGCTGTATTGATCCAGAAAGGATTTTCCCTGGACTCACCAGAAAGAAGGAATGCGGACTTCAGAAAAGAAGAGGCCACTTCCGGGGATAAGCCTTCCAAGAGATTTATTCCCTTCTGTCCTGGACCAATCGTCTCAATGCTCTTTTCAGTTGTCTCAGCAAAGGCAAATACTGCTTTCTTGAAATCACCCTTTATGTCGAAGATCAGACCTCCGCAATCCTGATCCAGGAGTTGCAGGAGAAGAGGTTGAATTGCCCTTGTAGTTTTACCCGAGCCTATGCCCCCCATAACAGCGGTATTCTGACAGGCATCTTCCAAAGAAAGAGTGATATGTTGTCCTGGAGCCATACCAGCCCCATGTGATTTGCAAGAAAGCTCTCCCGTGGATATTCCTAACCAGAGGCCAAATTGCGAGGTGGGGAGTAGCTTCATATTGCCCATAAACAGGCTAAAGTCTTTTACCCTGGACCTCAGCTTTTCAAAGATAAGAGCAATAATCCAAGTGAGAATAAAAATGAGGAAGGATGCGACAACCCATGCGCCAATGGATGCAATCCAATCGAAATGGTATTGTTTCAGGGTTCTCAGCCACTCAACAACAGGAATAGCACCAACCATGGCATAAATGACAAAATACGAGATAAACATTTTAAACCACCCAACAGGAGAGAGCTTTTTAAAAAAGAGGCACAACACAAATATTCCTAATGGTAAGAGAATGGACGTGTACATGGTTATAAGTCCAATGTCGCCAGCTTTATCAAAAGCAGATGGGTTCGATCCGTGGGAAGAGAATACAGCAGGACAATGAGGGAAGAATGTATAGAACGCCGTTGCCGCTAACAATCCAAGAATGCCAAACCCAATAGAGGCAACAATGACTTCCCAGGGAGTTAATGGAATAGGGGAAGGGTCAACCGTTGGTTTTTCCCCTCTCTTTATTGCGGTAGAACCGGAACCCCTGGCTTTCCTGAAATAACTCAGTGATTCTTGGTGATATGATTCTTTCACAGATGCCCTCAACAAGTGTAATGATTCTAACTTAGCAATTGTATGTATTCTTTTTTAACATAATCTTCGCTTGAGCGCAACCTGGGCAGATGGGTAAATAGATTTTAAAACCAATGCCCTCTCCACTCGCCTCCTAAGCGTCCCGCCAGGCTGATAAGCCTGTCATGCCCCTTGCAGCGTTTCTAGGGCTTCTTTAAGGAAGAAAAGCCTTTCTTTCGGTCGTTCCTCCCTCTCCCTTCAATCGTTTGTGAAAGGGGGAGGGAGGAAAAGTTGTTGTTTACATGCATCAGACCAAATCAAAGGAGGGCTTTATGAAGCTTTTAACAGCAGAGTTGATCAATCAGTTTCCCAGGCTTTACGAGACCGAAAAAAAACCAAAAGATCAGGTGAAGATCATCGCCAAGTTCTTTCACCCGTTATCAGCCGCAACCTGGTACGCAACGGAGTACGACCCGGAAGAGAGGTTGTTCTTTGGGTTCGTAAACCTTGGCGATCCTTTATATGCCGAGTTGGGTTATTTCTCCCTTGATGAACTGGAAAGCGTAAAGGTCATGGGTCTCGGTATCGAGAGAGATCTGCATTTCGGAGAGCATTATTTATTCGAAGTTATGGAAGGCAAAAATATATAACCACCCGCGTCCGCCGGGTAACCGGTGGACGCGGGTCTAAATGTATAAAAGATGTATACCGAACGAGTCTCAAAGACCTTTCATCTCATGTAGAAAAATCCTATTCATGAAGCCTTATAGCAGGGAATGCCCCATATATCTTAATGAGATATCTCTTAGTCATCCAAGAAGCCTATGGATAAACGGGAAGATGAATTTATAAGCAACCCCCAGGAACACACAAGAAAATAACCCACCCAATGCAGCAAACCCGAACACCTTCAAAAAGAAGTGATCATAAACTGAGGAGAGACTTTCCTTGTGTCTGAAAGAAAGCTTACTCATCTCCTGGGTTGTGTTGTTGATGTCTTTATAAAGAGACTTGGCTTCATCAGTAATTCTCTTATGTTCAGCCAAAAAATTATTTAAGGTGTCGATAAAGTTTTGCTGGTTCTTCTTCTGTTCATGGGAATACTCAAGAAAGAACACATCCATCTCATCGATCTTCTGTTTCTGCAGTTCAAGAATGGAATCGAGACCTTCCCTGATAAGACGAACATCCTGCATCTCATTGAGAAGGGATAATCTTATTTCCTGCTTGATAACCTCTCTTACTTCAGATAATTCCTGCCCACTCATGACGCATCACCCTCAGGCGGAAGGCCAAAGAGAGCCCGATCATTATCCCGGACAAGAAAGCCGTCCATAAGCTTAACAAGCTCCTGTTCTTTGTCCTTGTATTTCACCTCAAGGAAGTAAGCGCCGATGAGGATCTTCTTCCGCGTGTCTGCGGCCCGTTCCACTTTCTTCAGGCGGGTCTTGGCGTTTGAAATCTGCTGTTCGATCTTCTGTTTTTTCTGCAGAAGTTTTGTGAGTGAATCTGGTTTTTTCGGTTGCATTCTGCCCTCTCAAAGTAATATAAATACAAATGTTGATATGTTTTAAAGTATGTGAGGTTAGATGTCAAGCGAGAGCACACCAAGGTTTTTCATGAGCCCGATAGCGTATCGGGATTTATCGTAACGTACGAGGCCACCCCCATGCGAGAACAGACCGAAGGGCCAAATACTTTACGAAGGAAAGGCGCACTGATACAACGCAAGCGTCGTGTGCGTATTGAGAAAACGACTAAGGATTAAGCGGATAATAAAAATGGCGTGTTATCATTCTACAACTAAGATAGTAAGCAGGTCTTCAGGGAGAAGTGCAGTCTCTGCTGCTGCATATCGAAGCCGTGAAAAACTCTATGATGAGCGCCAGGACCTTACCTTTGACTACACGAAGAAGAAAGACCTTGCCTATGCAGAGATCCTCCTACCTGAAGGTACACCCGAGAGACTGAAAGACCGCCAAACGTTGTGGAATGAAGTGGAAAGGGTAGAGAAGAGGAAGGACGCCCAGCTCGCACGGGAAGTTGAATTAGCGCTTCCAAAGGAACTTAACCTCGAACAGCAGATTGGGCTGGTACGGGAATATGTACAAGCACAATTCGTGGATCAGGGCATGATAGCCGACATCTGCATTCACAAGAGCGAGAAAAACCCGCATGTTCACATCTTACTTACTACGAGAGAAGTCACGCCAAACGGATTCGGCAATAAGCAAAGATCCTGGAACGATAGAGCAAATATACTTATCTGGCGTGAAGAATGGGCGAATATCCAGAACCGGAAATTACTGGAAGCCGGTTATGACATCCAGGTTGACCATAGGAGCTTCGAGGATAGAGGCATTGATCTTGAACCAACAACGAAGATAGGGATAGCAGCGAAATACCTGCCCAAGGGCTACCTCCACCTGCAAGAAACCCGAGGACTTGATCGCCTCGAAGAGTACCAGAGAATATGCAGAGAGAACGGAGAACGCATCATCAATGATCCGGTAAAAGCCTTGAAGCTCGTTGGGCATTACGATGCCGTGTTCAAGCGGGAAGACATCATGGATTTTGCCTTCCGGCACAGCGCAGATGCAGATCAGTTCAACCGGGTATTATCCGCCCTTGAGAACAGCATGGAACTTATCAAGATCGGGAAAAACGATAAGGGAGAAGACCTGTTTTCTACCCGCACCATGATGATGAGCGAGAAGACCATGCTCGATAATGCGAGAGTAATGAGATCCTCAAGCGAACACGTGCTGGAGCAGGCTACCATCAACCAGACAACAAAGAACTACACCATGAGCGAGGAGCAGGAAAAAGCCTTCAGAGACATCGCAGAGGGTGGCGATATCTCCGTCATGATCGGTCGTGCAGGAACTGGGAAAAGCTACACCCTCGGAGCAGTCAAGGAAGCATACGAAGCAGGAGGATATAGAGTAAGAGGACTTGCTCTTTCAGGCATTGCAGCAGAAGGTCTGCAGAATGAAAGCGGCATAGAAAGCACAACCATCTTCAGGCAGTTGGATGACTGGGAAAATGAGAGAAATCTACTCAGTAAAGACCAGATCCTGGTGATCGATGAAGCCGGGATGGTGGGCACCAGACAGATGCACGAGATCCTCAATCATGCGCATGAAGCAGGAGCAAAAGTGATCCTGGTGGGAGACAACGAACAGCTCCAGTCTATTGAGGCAGGAGGATCGTTCCGGGGTATCATTCAGAGAACCGACTATGCTGAGCTTGCAGAGGTACGACGGCAACAAGTTGAGTGGCAGAAGCAAGCCACCCTAGAATTCTCCGGAAAACGGGAACAGACGGAGAAGGCCCTCGAAACGTACCACAACCATGGACACATAAGAGAACTCCAGACCAGGGAAGAGGCCAAAGAGCACTTGTTGAAAGACTGGGCTGAAAACCAGGCAGAGCACAAGCACAATCCCGGAACCAGTCTCATGATGGCCTATACCAACAAGGACGTGAATGACCTGAACCAGGGGGCCAGGCAGTACAGGAAGATGCATGGAGAACTCCGTAGTGCCGGATATACCTTCATGACAGAGAAAGGAGAGAGGACATTCAGTAAGGGTGACCGGATCATCTTCCTGAGGAACGAGCACTCTCTGGGTGTAAGAAATGGCTCACTCGGAACAGTGGAGAGTATCAGCAGGGGAGTCATGGCAGTCAAGCTCGACAAGGGCGACAGAGTCGCTATCGATACCACCATGTATCGGGACTTTGACCACGGCTATGCAGCTACTGTGCATAAGACCCAGGGCTCAACCCTGGATAATACCTTTGTGCTTGGCTCAAGGCATTTTGACAAGCATACTGCGTACGTTGCCATGAGCAGGCATAGAGAGAATGTGACCATGTACTATGGCAAGGATGAGTTTAGAAACTTCGAGGATCTGCAAAGAGTCATGAGCAGGGAACAGGCTAAGGGTCTTATTGTAGATTACAGCCTCCCAAGGGGTATTGAGATAGACGACAGACTCATTAAAGCCGAGAAAGTAAGGTCTTATGAGGAAATAAAGCAGGATGCCGAGCAGCGTCTTGCAGAGAAGAAAAGAGACCTCCACCTGAGATACGAGGAAAGGTTCTACAGCCGGATTGAGCAGAAGCTCCATGAACGAGCCAAGGAAGAATACCGGCAGAAGCAGCAGGAGAGGGGAATCAACGTAGAGTTTGTCAGGGACAAGGAAGTGGAAGGGTATTACACACGGGCATTAGATATTGATGGAAGAAGATATGCCGTTATCGAGTCCCATGCAGATCTTACCAAGGGAACCTGTTACATGGTGCCCTATGACAAACAATACGATCAGATGCACATGCACCGTTATGTGGTTTATGACGGTTGGGAAATGAAGGAAGTTAACAAGAGGATCTTAGATAAGGAGAGACAGCTCGCCCGTGATCAGGAAGAGAAGCGGCAGCTTACACATGACAGAGAGCTCAATGTTTCAGAATCCAAATACTGCCAGCTTATGCAGGCTGAGGGCCTCCAGGTGGCATTCATTAATGAAAAGACCGTTGAGGGATACTTCACGAGAATAGAAGAGGTCGGCGAGAACAAATACGCCGTCATCGAGACAAAACATGGGGTATGGTGCATGGTTCCCTATGACAAGCAGTACGATAACATGCAGACACAGCGATACGTTGAGTATGACGGACACAAGATGTCACCCGCAGTGAATAAGAGCATTGAGAGAGATTTGAATCAGGGCAAAGGACTTGGGCTTGAGAGATAAAACGATTTAAAGGGCATTAAAAATAAACCAGAAAGAGCATTTAATGATTGAATCGAGTCGTCCTTTCTAAGATCATAGAAGAACTACGAAAAGAAGATTATGGTGAAAAAATAAAGAGTATGCATAATTATATTTTTAAGGGCTTACCATGACAAAGGGATTCAACCCCTTGTTCACGATCTCCAACCGGGTAACAGCCGGTCTCACCCTTATAGAACGGGCACGTGGTTTCTTAGATGCAGCAACTTTATCAGAGGCCTGGGTTCGGGAAATGGGGCATCGGGCCTTGATCCTAGAGGCGCATTATACCACCCATATTGAAGGAACACATCTAACGCTTGAACAGGCCGAACGTCTCCTGGAAGGGAAACCTGTCCCCGAGGTCAATCCTGACGATGCACAGGAATTGTTGAACTACCGGAAGGCCTTTGATTTTATCTCTGAGTACATTGAGAGTGGTGGACCAATCACTGTGGGGCTTATTCGTGAGATTCACAAGCGACTTGTTGAAGGCGTACGAGGGAGTGCTGCAGCTCCGGGTGAGTACCGGAAGATACAGAATTATGTGGTTAACTCCGTAACAGGCGAGACCGTCTATACGCCGCCTCCGGCATACGATGTCCCGATCATGATGTCGGAGTTAGTGGACTGGCTCAATAATGAGAAAGGAGTTCATCCCGTACTGGTAAGTGGCATCTCCCAGTTTCAGTTCGTTCATATACACCCCTTCCTGGACGGCAATGGTCGCACATCCCGCCTCCTCTCAACACTATGCCTCTACAAGGCAGGATATGACTTCAAACGATTATTCACCATCAGCGAATATTATGACCGGGACCGGAAATCCTTTTACCGTGCGATTCAGAGCGTCCGAGAAAATGGTATGGATATGACCGGATGGCTTGAGTACTTTGTTGATGGCCTTACCACTCAGCTAACTGAAGTCAAGCAACGTGGGGAAAAGGCCATTAGAAGGGATGTGTTGGCTGAACAACAGCATCTTTCCCTTCGTCAGTCCAAGGCGCTTGAGCATATCCTTGAGCACGGTAGCCTGACCATCCAGGACTTTGAACGTATCTTCCCGAATGTTAACCGTCGGTCTCTCCAAAGGGACTTGAAAGCCATGATCGACAAAGGACTTCTCCTTTCGGAAGGGGCTACAAACCAGCTGGTATACAGACTCAAGGAATAAAAAGAACTTGCGACAATCTTGCGACATAACTTACGACAAACTCACGCCACAACTTATGACACGTTTGGGAAGACCTTGATGCTAATCATTCTTTCTCAAGATGTTATGGCAAAGGATACAATGAGCTTTTTATGAGATCATATCTATATAGAGGAGCTGCGTAATGGCTATTCATCGTGATTTTCCCACATCACCCTATGCGATTCTTAATTACGAGGGGGCCACGGAGACAAGTAAGATCCTTCTTAATTGGTGGTTCAATACCGAACATATCACCCCGAAGTCTGATGGGAGCCTGTTTGCATTTAGGTATTATTTTGCCAAAACCGTCGGCATCTGGTAAAACCCTTGTTGTTGCAAGCACACATGGTAATACCGTTACTAAGGCTGAGGTGAACGGTAAGCCAGTTATTATCGGGCTGAATGCTTATATCAAGCCATGAGTACAGTATTTACGAGGATATTTTTGGTGGGGGGAAGACTCCAGGGTAAGCGAAAAGATCGGCTGCTAAGTTACCCCGTGATTACCCCGTATGACCAGGAAAGCTAGGCTGAGCCTCAAATAGGTGGTGTTCAAATCCCCGCTTCCCGACCATTAATTAATTGATATTATTATCTTTTTTATTCGTCTTAGTGCCGTGTAAGTGCCGTAAGACACCCGAAAACCTAGGCTGTGCCTATATGAACCGAGTGTTCGATTCCCCCCGCCGATCAAGCAAGTGATAAACACTCTTGAAATATCAATCTCCAACCGATATAATACAATATGTACAAAAGAGACAAAAGGAGCAGAACGATGATTCGCCTTTCAACGAGTGAACTTAGGAAGGATACCGCCGATGCCCTGAACAGGGTAGTGTATAGGGGTGACAGGATAGCTTTACAGCGCAGGGGCAAGGATGTAGCAGTGATTGTTTCCGTGGAGGACTATGAACTCCTACAGGCCATAGAAGACCGGGCAGACATGGAAACGATCAAAAAGATAAAGGCTGAGCAAGGCGAAGATGTCCTATGGGATGACCTCAAGAGGGAACTCGGTCTGTAATGCCATATATTGTCAAGTTTACATCTCATGCGGCTCGATCTTTTCGTAAACTGTCACGTGAGGTTCAGACACGATTGTCCCCGTCAATTGAATCATTGAAAGAAAACCCAAGGCCGCCTGGTTCGGAAAAGTTGAAAGGGGCGAATGATGCATACCGAATACGGGTGGGGGATTACCGGATTCTCTATGAGGTGAAAGACAAGGAGCTAATAGTCTACATCATAGAGACAGGGCATCGACGTGAAGTATACAAATGAGATTGGTGATTAATTAAAGTGCCGTGTAAGTGCCGTGTAATGCCTGGAAAGCAAGGCAGGGCTTGAAGGAGTCAGTGTTCAAATCCCCGCTTCCCGACCAGCTCTTCAAATTCTTTTATCCCATGGGCAAACCTTTGGTTTAGCCCATGCCACCGCAGAATCTATGATATCGGATTTAATCCTGGCCACAATTCTATTCACTGGTGGCAGTCCACTGATCACAGATCATTGTTCACTTTTCCTGACTACCGACTCCTGGATTCATCATCATATAAATCTTCCTGCAAAGAATCCTCCATAACCTTTGCCCATGGTGTGGCTGCCGGATTTTTCCCGGGCCTGCGGAAGATGGAAGACCGCCTGGTGGATTGGACCTTTTCACTGTAACTTTGGGTAATGGATTTCAAGTATATCCCCACCTGGTCCGAGATGTCACCGGTGCCATCAAAGAAGAGGTTCACCACGGGCACCTGGAAGTAATCCCGGTAGGTCTGGAAAATGTGCGAAGTTACCCTGCCAGGCATGCACCCGAAGGGTGAGCAGTTCACCACCAGGTGTGTGCCTTGTTCGGCAAAGAGCTTGGCCCTGCCTATGGTGAGGATGGCTTCTCCCTCGAAGTCGGGCGGTATGAATCTTTCCGCCTTGCCCATGACCGATGCCATAGAAGGCTCATGCCTCTGGTCGAGCACCGGTGAGAAGAGGGCCATAATGTTCTTTTCAACTTTATGGAGAATATATTTTTTCAAGTTTATGCCGAGCTTCTTCATGAGTCCTGATTTCATGGCAAGGCTCTCCCAGACATAGTAAATCCATTCCGTCATGGGTGAAAGCCAGGCCTCTCCTCCGCCATCCTCGATAGCCTCGACGATGTGCTGGTTGGAAAAGCTGTTGAGCCGCACAAAGATTTCACCAACAATGCCCACAAGCGGTTTTGGAGGTTGATCGAGACTGGAATCGATACTGAGTGTGCCCATGAGGGATGACAAGGCGACCTTCCAGTCACGGCCTGAGCGGATCAGGCCACAGATCTCATCCAAGACTTCATTGATGAGCGCCTCGGCCATGACCGGGTGCTTATGATAGGGCACGACCCGGCATCTGAGCTTATAAAGGGCATCACCCAGACATATGGCCTTCCAGATCCCCATCTCCATCTTCGGCGTGAGAAAGGCATACCCATCTTCTGAAGTGGGAGAGAAAAGGATGGCATTCTTTAGATTGTTCCGCTCAAAGATCATGGACTGGAGTGTGGCATACTGACCGAACCTGCAGGGCCCTTCTGCCCGGGGCATGAAGAGTGCCTGGTGGCAATTCGTGGGGCCATCCTTGATTTTTGAGAGGAATTTACCCGTAGTAACCGCTGTGGGCAGGCATTCGCTCCCTCGGCATAATGCCCTTCCTGCTGCGCATTCGGCAGCAGTCTCCTCGCCCATTGCTTCTGTGTCATAACCATAGTGGTTCAGCACTGCAGACCACAGTTGGGGTATGTACGGATGGATCTGGGGGATCCAGATCTTTGTATTATGCCTGATATCCTCGATGCTGTAGCGTATCCTTGTAGGTTTGCTGATGCGAGGGGCTTGTGAGCTGTCACCCTTGTGCTGATCGATCATGTCGATGAAGGCCTCGATCCGCGTCTGATAACCGGTTGCCGAGCCGTGCTCATCCAGTTCGAGGATGAGGTATGGCTTGCCGCGGCAGATCTCCTCGAAATAGGTGAGGATGAAGGAATCAGGCCCGCACGAGAAGTTGGATATCATGAGCGGAAACAGGTTCGGCTTGTTGCGGATAGAAAAGGCCTTCTTCAGTATCCTCTGCCCCTGGTACCAGTACATATCGGGGAAGTAGACGGTGATATCCTGGTTTGTCGTCTCATCGGGGACGGCATCCATGGTAATCACCTTATACCCCAATGATTCGATGAGCTCAGGGATGCCGAGATTGAGTATCCTGTGGTAGAGGTTGTAGGGCCTGCCCAGGAGCACGATTGTCTTTTCATCCCCTACCTCATCGAGGATCGAGCGGGCCCTGGTGGTCAGCTCGATACGGTGCTGTTCAAGCCTTTCCATCCCTCGCCTTATCCCTTTCATGATCCCGAACAGGCTTACCCCATCAATACCCGCTTGTTTGAGAAATTCCCTTATCTGCCAGGCCTGCCAGGAGATGCTTCTGCTCAAGTCGATCACAGGGGTGAATAGCCTTCCTCGGTGGAGTTCTTCTTTGAAAAAAGCCGGGACAGCCGTTATGAAAGGACAGAAGAGGCTGCGCGGTATGATGGAGGCATCCTTTTGGTCCTGGATAAGGTAAGGAAGGAGGATCTTGCAGGCTGGATCCTGCTTCAAGATGACATTGACACAGGCCATGGCAACCTTGATGGGATAGCAGAAATCCCCTGAACCGATTGAAGAGAGCTCTTTTTGAACCTCATTCTTCCCAGGATGGCAGACCTCGATGCCCAGGTCGCAGGCAGCTGCTATCTCGGTGAGCAGGGGAATGAATTCTTCATATAATCCTAGTGCAGGTATTTTAAAGACATGCTTCCCTTTTTGCAGCGCACTCCTGTAGGGTGTAAGGAGGTCTTCCCTTATCTTTACACTCCTGTTGATTTTTCTGGCTTCAGTTTGTGTGCCCGGCTCTCTGCCGCACATGTATCCCCAGCTCGTCTTCTCCGAGTCCATCTGAACAACCGTGATCCTGCAGGTATTCTCGCAGCCCTTGCACATACGCTCTTTTATAGAGACCTCAGGAATAGTAAGACCTCTGAAGGATGTTCGGCTCAGACCTTTCCCTTTGGCAAGCAGTGCAGCCCCATAGGCGCCCATGACATGACAGAAAGGAGAGACCATGACTTGTGCGCCCGTGATTTGCTCGAGTGCCGCCACCAGTCCTTTATTCCGGGCAGTGGCACCCTGGAAGACGATCTTTTCTTTATTGTAGGAGCGGTTGCCTACGACCTTGCCTACATAGTTCTTGAACACAGCCAACAGCACACCGGCCATGATCTGTTCTCTGGGGTATCCCGAGGAAAGCTGTTTGGTTATCTCCTGGTTCATAAACACGGTACAGCGGTCGGAATTAGGCAGGGGGGTCACCCCCATCACTTTAGCGCCGATCTCGTCGAGGTCCATGCCCAAGGTCCTGGCCTGTTCCTCCACAAAGGAGCCTGTACCGGCGGCGCACACATAGTTCATATTCACATCTACGATTCGGCCGTTCTCAATGCGGATGAACTTTGCGTCCTGGCCGCCAATCTCGAAGATGGTTTTGACGTTATCATCGAGCATGAGAGCACCCTTGGCATGAGCGGTGATCTCATTTACGATGAGATCCGCACCGATAATGGTTCCTACAAGCTTTCTCCCCGAGCCTGTGGTTGCACACCCCAGGATGGTTAATGTACAGGGCAGGTCTTTCTGAATAGAGAGTATCCCTTCAAAGATCCTTCTTGTTGCCTCGATAGGGTTGCCTGAGGTCTTGGTATAGATATCAAGCCTTATCATGCCCTGATCATCAATGAGTGCCGCCTTTGTAGAGGTAGACCCGATATCCACCCCGATGAAGGCGTTCAAATGTTCGTTTGCATGCAGGTCATGCCAGATCTCATTGCCGTAGTTATCCGTATGGCGGCTCATCTCCCTAGTCGGGAAGGTGCTCTTTTTGAGCTTCAGGGGCTGCAGACCGATGGAGCGGACTTTACTTGGCGTGTGATTCTTGAGAACTTCCATGAAACCCCTTGAGGCCTGTCCATCGAGCCGTGCAGCCAGGCATAGACCGCGTGCCCTGGTAAATGCAGGGGTGTTTGCTATCGTGACATTTGTGAAGACCTGTTTCAAGAAATGAAGGATATGAGGGTTCTCAAGTAGGCCGCCGGTGGCAAGGATGCCGCTTCCGTCAGGAAGATTACCCCCGAACACGCTCTTGAGGCTGCTCAGAACCAGACCCTTACAGAGCCCATTATAAATAGAGTATGCAGTGTGCCCATCCTGCTGGAGGTGGATAAGGTCGGTCTTGGCAAAGACCGCACACCTTGTGGCCACCATCGGTGAATCCTCGTCGATAGCAATGTGAGGCAGGTCGGAGAAATCGAGCCCCAGCCTGAGCATCTGTTCGTCCAGGAATGAGCCTGTTCCCGCGGCGCAAGCAGGGTTTGTCTGATAGAAAAGGATGTGCCCGTCATCATCAAAGTGCACAAGTTCGATCTTCTCTGCACCGAAGATGAGCAGTTGCCTTTGGGCGTGGATCTTTCTCAGGTAATCAATCTCGGCCAGCAGTCCTTCATGGTGCCATCCTGCAATATCATGCGCGTCAAGGTTGCCGGAGAAACTTAAAGATATGGGTTCAGGAAGCAGGCGGCCAACTTCACGGGACACAACACTCCGGGGCGACCCGCGGTGGTGGATGTTCCGAGCGGTAATGAGCGAACCGGATATATCCTCATGCCAAAGCTTAATGTACGAACTCCCCGCATCTATACCCAAATAGCTCACGTTCACCTCCGTATTTCTAACGAGTAGCAATTTTATTTCAACACCCAGGGTAATAACACATATGCCCCTTGCGATCAATGTTTCGGAAGGCCATCCTGTTGAAAATGTATGTAGGTTAAGAGGTAAATCCGAATATCAAGTGTTCTTGGTGTATCCAGCTGCAGGATTGCTGAAGGCTGTTACTGATTGCGGGTAGGCCTCTGACAGTGAAAGCCCCGAAGGGTGTATCCCCTGGTTGACAATGACCGACGCCTCCTGGTCAAAGGGATTGGTACGCATGGCCAGTGAGAAGAGGTAGGGGAAGTTGTCTTTGAGATGCTTCATATAGGATATCCATTCCCTGACCAGCATCCGGTAGGATCTGTTGATATCTGCAGCTATGTGGTCGCAGTCTTCACAAGGGAGTTCGGTAATAGCCTTTCTCAGCTTGAGCTCTTCGGCGAGATGAAAGACCGATCGCAAGAGCTCGGTGAAGCGTTCGTGCTCCATGAGGTTTGGATTTTCCATCATGGTGAGGAGGAAGTCCCTCTTCTCCCTAAGGTATTGCTTGAGTCTTTCAAGGTCAAGCTTTTCCGGTTCCACCTTATAGTCATAATTACCAAGGCGATTCATGGCTTTTAGAAATTCTCTGTCGGTCCACTGCGCCGAGATGAGCAGTTCATTTTTGATGGTTCCGAGGTTGGGGTCGAGATCGGAGTAGTAGGAAAGGAGATCGGTCCCCAGCTCACTGAAGAAGACCCCGATTATCGTGTTGAGCTTTTCGATCCTGTTCTGTTTTTCCCTCATCTCGAGGAATTGCTGAAGGATAAGGGTAACGAGCAGGACCTGGATGAACATGAATGCGATGTCCATGATCATATAGAAGAAAATATCGCGTGTGTCCCTGAAGATATAATAATGCAGGATGTAGGTGGATACCGACAGAATGATCAGTGACAGCCCGAACAATATCTTCTTAGAAGCCTGGCTCATGGGAAATCTCCAATTTTTACCATTACTCTATGAGTATAGAGTATATTCTGCATTCTGTAACCCGATTTGTCAAATAAGCAATAATCAGACAGCATATCGCTCATATGATATTTAGATCCAATATAGCCTCAACGGATTCGATGGGGGGTAAAGACCCTACAGATCAGCTGTACTGTACTGGCAGGTCAAGGAAATCGGTGAAAGAAATAGTATTTTCATGATATTTTCAGGATATACATCATTTGGAAGAATAGTGCATAAACATCACGTATGATTCATAGTATGGAGTAATATCAGGCCTTGAACTTACAGATAATCCTTGCTACGTGATTAGCACTCATATATAGTGAGTGCTAACAATCAGAACTTGGAGGAAAGGAATGAAGATTAAGCCATTGCACGACAGGATTCTCGTCAAGAGGATCGAAGAGGAACAGAAAACCAAAGGGGGAATCATCATACCCGATACGGCAAAAGAAAAACCCCAAATGGGTGAGGTCATCGCCGCCGGTGGCGGAAAGAAGACCGAGGATGGAAAGGTCATCCCGCTCGATGTGAAAAAGGGTGACAAGGTGCTCTTCTCTAAGTATTCAGGGAACGAGATCAAGATCGAGGGTGAGGAGTTGCTCATCATGAGAGAGGAAGACATCCTCGGGATTATCCAGTAGGCAAGGAGGAATAGGAAATGGCTGGCAAAGAGATAATCTATAGTCAGGAAGCACGGAACAGGGTCTTAAGCGGTGTGAACAAACTCGCGAATGCGGTTAAGGCTACTCTCGGCCCCAAAGGCCGTAATGCAATCCTTGATAAGACCTTTGGGGCACCGCTGGTCACGAAAGATGGTGTGACCGTGGCCAAGGAGATCGAGCTTAAGGATAAGTTTGAGAATATGGGCGCCCAGATGGTTAAGGAAGTGGCTTCCAAAACATCCGATGTTGCAGGCGACGGTACCACAACGGCCACCGTGTTGGCCCAGGCCATCTATACAGAGGGCCTGAAGTATTTGGCAGGCGGCATGAACGCCATGGACCTCAAGCGCGGCATCGACAAGGCGACCGTGGCGATAGTTGATGAGCTCAAGAAGATGAGCAGAAAGGTTGAGGACAAGAAAGAGATCGAGCAGGTGGGTACCATCTCGGCCAACGGCGACAATGAGGTAGGTGCATTGATAGCCGATGCCATGGACAAGGTGGGAAAGGAAGGGGTTATCACTGTTGAAGAGGCAAAAAGCATGGATACCACCCTTGAACTGGTGGAAGGCATGCAGTTTGACAGAGGTTACCTCTCGCCTTATTTCGTGACCGATGCGGAACGTATGGAAGTCACTCTCGAGGCCCCGGTGATCCTCATCTATGACAAAAAGATCAGCAACATGAGGGACATCATCCCTGTGTTGGAACAGATCGCCAAGAAGGGTAAGGCCCTTCTTATCATCTCTGAAGACATCGAGGGAGAAGCGCTTGCAACACTCGTTGTGAACAAGCTCAGGGGCACGCTCAAGTGTGCTGCAGTCAAGGCACCCGGTTTCGGTGACAGGCGCAAGGCTATGTTGGAAGACATCGCCATTCTAACCGGTGGTGAGGTGGTATCCGAAGATCTCGGCAGAAAGCTCGAGTCGGTTACCATGGAAGACCTGGGGACTGCCAAGAAGATCATCATCGACAAGGACAATACCACCATCGTCGAGGGTGCGGGCAAGAAGGCGCAGATCCAGGCAAGGATCAGCCAGATCAAGGCCCAGATCGAAGAGACGTCTTCCGACTACGACCGCGAGAAGCTTCAGGAGAGGCTTGCCAAGCTGGCCGGCGGTGTTGCGGTGATCAAGGTTGGGGCTGCCACCGAGCCCGAGATGAAAGAGAAAAAGGCCCGTGTTGAAGATGCGCTTCATGCCACCCGAGCTGCCGTGGAAGAGGGCTTTATTGCGGGCGGTGGGGTGGCGCTGCTGCGCTGTATCGACAAACTCAATAAACTTGATCTGGAAGGCGACCAGCAGTTCGGTGTAAAGATCGTCCAGAAGGCCCTTGAAGAGCCGCTCCGCCAGATCGCTGTGAATGCCGGTATGGAAGGCGGAATCGTGGTGGAAAAGGTGAAGGGCCTGAAAGGCAATTCCGGATTCAATGCCGAGGCTGAAGAATACGAGGATATGGTGAAGGCCGGCATTATCGACCCCACCAAAGTTGCCCGTTCTGCCCTGCAGAACGCAGCATCAGTTGCCGGGTTGCTGCTCACCACCGAGGTCATGATAGCCGAGATCCCGGAGGAGAAAGGACCAGGCGCCGGCGGCGGTATGCCCGATATGGGCGGCATGGGCGGTATGGGCGGCATGGGCGGCATGATGTAACGAAAAGCCAAATATTTAGAGAAATCAGGAGGGGTGGAAATTTATTCCACCCCTCTTTTTTTGGAGTTCATTTCATGGGAGATCTTCAGAGAAGCATCCCCCTTCAAAGGGGGAATCATTCTTCTATCTCCTCTTTTGGCAAATGAAGATCTATATCTTCCCTGAGGTGATAAGGGGGGCCCTCACGACATTTTTGCCAAGGAGTTCAAAGATATCATGGATGATGTCCTTCTTTCGGATGGCCCCTTTTTGGTTATGCAGTACGATGACACTCCTCAAGATAAGCTCATTGAGCATGCCCGCAAGGATATATGGATGGACATTAACCACCAGTTTTTCTTCCTGGGCATCTTTTATCATAGCCACCAGCCGTGCCTCGATCTTTTTGTAGGCGCTGATATTCTTAAGGGTGTATGCAGAAAGGTACCGCCTCTTTTTAATCTCATTGGTTTCGTATTCGGACATAAAGATGTTTAGGAGCTGGGAGTTATCGATGTACAGATCGAACAGGCTCAATACGAGCTCCCTGAGCTTATCAAGGGAAGAGCCTTTTTGAGCGGATATGTCGTTGAAGACGGCATCAATATCATCGAGGATGCCGGATATCAACGCTGCAAAGACATCTTCCTTGTTTTTGAAGTGGTTATAGATGGTCCTTCTGTCAAATCCCGATATCTCGGCGATGTCTTCCATGGTGGTTCCGTAGAAACCCTTCTTATGGAAGAGCTCCCGTGCAGACCGTAAGATGACGGTTCTGTTTCGTAAAATCTGACGTTTTCTTCTGATCTTTTTCTGCATTGGATCTTTATGTTCTTTTCGCTAACAGTTACCAAATCATTCTTTTGTTGTTTAAGTCAATAGAAATTTATTAAAAGAAAATCTTGCCGATAATTCACACAATGGGGAGGTCATTCGACAGCGAAATGTACTATTCAAGGAATCTATTGAAAAAGGTAATGTTGACCTGCAAGGCTTCTTCAGGATAGACAGTTTAAACAGTAGGATAATTTCAGGTAGTACCTGATGTGTTCTTCCGGCAATGTCCATAAAAAGAGAGGGCAATTAAGAGATGGGTCGCGCAGATCTGAGATATGAGTCTTATATGGGTAATGGAAAACAATCAGAGACAGTAGTAAAAATGGTAAAATGCCCTGGTTGTAAAAAGGAAGTACCCTTTGAGGGTAATCCGTACAGGCCATTTTGTTCCAGAGGCTGTAAGGGTATTGATCTTATCGGCTGGGCGAATGAATCGTATCGCATAGAAGGTAGGCCGGACGAAGACGACCATAATGAAGAGACCAACTAGAGAACCGTTCATCCTGCCCAGATCATCTCACTGCATATCCCGGAAAGATATCGATCCGGATGCATTGAAGGTGCTCTACCGACTTTCCCGTAATGGTTTCAAGGCATATCTGGTGGGTGGTGCGGTCCGCGATTTCCTCCTGGGCAAAAGACCCAAAGACTTTGATGTGGCCACCGATGCCAGGCCCGGACAGATAAAGAAACTCTTCGCCAACTGCTTCCTCATCGGCAAACGCTTTCGCCTTGCCCATATCCGGTTTAAGGGTAGCAAGATCATTGAGGTGGCCACATTCAGGAGAGAGCCTGAAGCGACCGAAGAGGGTGAGACAGACCATAACAACACCTTCGGTACGCCGATGGAAGATGCATTTCGCAGAGATATCACCATCAATGCTTTGTTCTATGACATCAGAACCTTCTCGATCATCGATTATGTGGGCGGACTGGAAGACATATCACAGAAAAGAGTCTGTATAATAGGTGACGCTGACGTGAGATATGCTGAGGACCCCGTAAGGATGTGGAGAGTTCTCAGGTACGCCTCGCGTCAAGGATTTTCTATTGAGCATGCCACAGCCAAAGCCATCGAGAACAATCGGATGCTCCTGTCAGGATGCTCCGGTTCCAGGCTGTATGAAGAGCTGAACAAGGATCTTGCATCCGGCTTTGCCGGAGAACTCTTCCGCAAAATGACAGCTTACTTGATACTTTCCGCTATATTGGGTGATTTGGGAAAAATGATGGAAGAATCTTATAAGATACGGGAAGAGGTTGTCAGGTTGCTTGATATCCTCGATGAATTCGTCAGAAGGGATGAAACTCCATCACAAGTAGTATCTTACGGTTTGCTCTTGTGGCCGTGGGCCCGGCAAGTCATAAAAGAAAAAGGACATCTTTATGGAGACAAGATAAAACTCCTCGCCGATGAGTTTGCCGGCGCAAGGGTGCTCGTGACCATCCCGAAGACCTTGAGGGCGAATGTGATCCATGCACTGGAAATCCTGGAACGGATGATCTTAGCGATGCAGACGGGGAGGATGAGATGGTCCCTGGTTAAAAGGGCGAGCTATAAAGACGCTTCTACACTGTTCGCACTAATTACCCTTAGCCGGTTCGACCACAATGAAGATGCCTTTGCCGCTGCATTTTCTGTGAAATTCCCACTCAGTAAAGGTATAGGGAGATTCCAGAAAAAGAGACGCAGAAGGTATCGCAAACCCAAGTCCCAAGCTGCCATTGAGCAAAGAGTTGTGTTTTTTCATCAGTAGTGATGAATTTTATCAGCTCGGCCTGGGGCCTATGTGCGCAGTAAGAACGGTGATTCACCTATTGCAGAATATCCACATCAAGAAAGAGAAACGTTGCACTATCGAAATTGCAACCGCATATATTTTAACTGAAAATTAACAATTGCTGTACTTGGCATAGTCGATGCATTATTTGGCGGCAGAGAGAGACGAGGGATGGATATGAGCAGAAAAGGCAATCTTGATATTATTTTGAAGAATATGGATACTACGAGGGCTACCAAGATCCTTGCCAAGAGCCTTTATAAGGAACTCATACGCAATGGGTTCACCAACAAGGACGTCATCAATTTTTCCAAAGAAATCCTTGACCATATGGCGCTGGAGATGCGCAGAGACGCCACTTTAGAGGATGCCGGCAGGAAGGATCGTCTCCTAATCGGTTAACCTCTCCTTAATGAGAGAGAGGATTTTATCTACTACCTCTTCTAATTTCAGGTGTGTCGTATCAACCACAACTGCATCTTCTGATATGACCAGAGGCGAAATCATTCTCGCGCTGTCCCTTTGATCCCGTTTTTCAATATCTTTGAGGACCTGTCCCATTGATATATCAGTACCCTTATCGACAAACTCAGAGTATCTGCGTCTAGCCCTCTCTTCAGGTGTGGCATCGAGATAGAATTTGATATCTGCATCGGGAAACACAATGGTTCCCGTGTCTCTTCCCTCGGCAACCAGGGATGTACTTCCTATAAAGGACCGTTGTATACCAAGCAATTCCTTTCGCACGGATTGATGAACCGCAATTGCCGAGGCCAGCTCACTGATATGGTGAGCCCTGATATCAGTGCTCACATCATGGCCGTTCACATAAGTCTTCCCATCCGAGATCCTTATACTGGTCTTTGCCAGTACGGATGCGCATTCATTTTCATTACGCATGTCGCAACCGGCCGCATCGAGGGCTACAGCAGCGGCCCGATACAGGGCTCCAGTATCGAGGAATGTATATCCGAGTCTTCGGGCAACTTCTTTAGCCACCGTGGATTTGCCGCTGCCGGCAGGTCCATCCATGGTGATGATATGAAATGTCATATCAATTTCACCATATCCTCAAAAAATGTAGGGTAGGAGATATCGACACACGTTCTGTCATCGAGCTGGATGTCAATACCCGAGGCCTTTGATAGTATGTAGAATGACATGGCGATTCTATGGTCGGAGAACGTAGAGATGTTCCCGGATGACAGCCGTGCAGGTCCTTTGACGATCAGGCCGTCATCGAGCTCCTCGACCTGCACCCCGAGTTGTGACAAGCCTTTCACCATTGCGGCAATACGGTCCGTCTCCTTTACACGCAACTCCTTAGCATTTGTTATGACCATAGTGCCTGTGGCAAGGGCGGCTGCAACTACCAAGATGGGGATCTCGTCAATAAGCGTTGGGATCTCATCTCCGGCAATAGTGGTTCCCATAAGCTCAGAGCCATGTACTACTAGATCACCCACCGGCTCTCCAGCTTTATCTTGCACATTCACCCTTTCGATTTGTGCACCCATGCGTTCAAGCACAGCGAGATAGCCGGTCCTTGTTGTGTTCAGACATACATCGTGTACTATTATCTCCGAGCCGGGTGCAGTAGCTGCCCATACCACAGGGAAAGCCGCGGAGGAGGGATCGCCCGGTACGGTAATGTCCCTTGCCTCGAGCTTCTGGCCGCCGATTATTGTCGCGGACTTCGAGCTTAGACTTAAGACCGCCCCGAAGTACCCAAGCATACGCTCTGTGTGATCGCGACTCGGTGACGGCTCGTTCACGGTGGTCTGGCCTTCGGCATGCAGGCCAGCAAGAAGCATGGCAGATTTAACCTGGGCCGAGGCAACCTCCATGGGATGGAATATACCCCTGAGATTGCCACCCTTGACGGCCATAGGCAGGTATCCGCCCTTACGCGCCATAAATCGGGCCCCCATGAGCTCCAACGGCTTGATAACCCTTGCCATAGGCCGCTGGACCAAGGATCTATCCCCTGTGATCGTGGTTGTGCCGTCGAGGCCTGCAAGGATACCACACATGAGCCTGGCTGTAGTGCCTGAATTACCGGCATCGATGACCTGCAACGGTTCCTTAACCTGTGATCCCTGTACCCGGTATATATTTCCTTGCTTTTGTATATCAACCCCCAGGGTAGAAAGGGCGGATCGTGTGCTCTTGATGTCCTCTGATTCGAGGGCATTCCTGACAATAGTCACACCTTTGGCCAGGGCTCCGAGTATGAAGGCCCTGTGAGATATGGACTTGTCCGGGGGAGGTGTGATCTCACCGTGAATCGCCATATAAACCTCTCCTGATCTGTGCATAAGTTGATAATAATTTTTCCAAGTCCTGGATCTTTCCTTCATCAATAAGGGATCGGATGAATTTCAGCTCTTCCATGTATGTATCTATGAGGGGCAGAATGTTCTCTTTGTTATCGAGAAAGATATCTCTCCACATATGAGGGTCTGAGGCGGCAATCCTGGTGAAATCGCGGAAACCTGCTCCCAAGAGCTGCCGGTGGATGTTCAGACTGCCTGCCATGCTCATCGATACATAGCTTAAAAGGTGGGGCATGTGGCTGATAATAGCCATGAGCCGGTCGTGTTTCTCAGGGTCCATGATATGCGTCTTTGAGCCGCATGTCTCCCACAGCAGCTTCACTTTTTCAACACACTCCTGGCGTGTGGATGCAGAAGGGGTGATGATGGTCATGGAGTTCTTGAACAGATCTTCCTGGCTGTGAACATAGCCCGGGTTCTCTTTCCCGGCTATGGGATGAGAGCCGACAAATGACGGGAATACACGGTCAAGACTCTCCACGATGTGTGCCTTGGTAGAGCCGGTATCGGTCAGGATTGTATCCTCCTTGATACATTTGATCACCCTCCATGATGCATCCACGACACTGCCCACCGGCACGGCGATGATCACCACGTCACTGCCCGAGGCTTTTGCCATGTCAGTCCCGCCCTCTGCTATCACCCCGTCTTCGATGGCCTGTTTAACCGTGCGGCTGTTCATGTCTATGCCTGTGATGTGTGCGCTGCTGCGAAGGGCCTTTGCGATGGATGCGCCGATGAGCCCGAGCCCGACGATTGTTACCTTCATAAGGCCTCCTTGAGTGCAGCAATGAAGGCGCTGTTCTCCTCAGGAAGGCCGATACTTACTCGGATATATTCGTCGAGCCCGATATTTGCTATATGACGGGTGATGATGCCTTTTTTCAGGAGGTCCTCGTAGACCCTTTTTGAACCCTTGCCGATATGCACCAGGACAAAGTTTGTCTGCGACCGGACATATGCAAGCCCGATCCGGTCGAATGCTTCATAGAGCATGTCAAGACTGTCCCGGGTATGTGCAAGCGTCTTCTTGAAGAAGGCCTCATCATTCAGGGCGGCTTCTCCTGCCTTTTGGGCAAGGATGTTCACATTGAACGGCGGCTTGATACGAAGCATGGTACTTATAATTTCCGTTGTTGCAATCCCGAACCCAACCCTGAGACCTGCAAGACCATGGGATTTGGACAGTGTATGGAGGGTAATCAGGTTCGATTTTTTTTGGGACAGTGATGTAGTGCTCAGGAAATCATCCGCCCTGACAAAGGCGCCATACGCTTCGTCCATTATGAGCAGCAGATTTTTTGGAACTTTCTCTATGAGGAAGAGGACTTCATCTTTGGGCAGATACGTTCCTGTAGGGTTGTTGGGGTTTGCCACGAATATGGCCTTGGTTTTGGGGCTTATGGCGGCTTTAATGCCGTCCATGTCTATCCGGTGTTCTTTCATGGGCGATGTTACCACTGATGCCCCGCATGCGCGTGCGGCTATTCCATAATAGCTAAAAGTACAGGAAGGGATGATTACCTCGTCTCCCGGTTTCAGATAGGCCCGGCAGATGAGGTCGATAATCTCATCAGATCCGTTCCCTGCAATGATGCCCTCGATTTTACAGCCGAAGAAGCGTGACGCTGCAGTGCGGAGGTTCTTTGAGTCAGGATCAGGGTAGATGTGGGAAGATGTTAATGCCGCTCCGACTGCCAGAAGCGCCTTTGGGCTGGGGCCCAGGGGATTTTCGTTTGATGCGAGCTTGATGGGGTTTGCGGCCCCGTACCGCCTGGCGATCTCTTCCTTTGATGTCCCAGGTATATATTCAGGTATGGTAAAGGCCCACGGAACAGGCTCCACGGTCTTCACGGGAGAATTCTCCCTTCAGGGTATGAACCGAGAATGATCACATCCCTGGTGAATTCCTTGATTTCTTCAATAGTCATCTTCACGTTTTCATCAATAAGGTTTCCCTGGAAGTCGATGAAGAACAGATATTCCCATGGACTTTTTTTGGAAGGCCGCGACTCGATCTTGGTGAGGTTGATCCCCTTGCGGGCGAATACGCCTAGGGCGTTGTACAAAGCTCCGGGGCGATTATCGAGGGTGACGATGATGGATGTCTTTGCACTGCCTGATACCGGTAATGCAGTGCGGGAGATGACCCAAAACCGTGTAATATTCTCCCGGAAGTCATTGATGTTTTCAGCAAAGATGGAAAGCCCGTAGATCTCTGCTGCCATGGACGAAGCAACCGCAGCGCCATCCTCATGGGACCTTGCTGCCATGGCTGCTTCGGAGGTGCTTGCTGTTTCAATGATCTCAGCCTGAGGAAGGTTTGATGTGAGCCATACCCTGCACTGAGCCAGAGGCTGGGGATGTGAGAAAACCTTTTTTATCTTCTCTTTGGGAATGTTGGCCAACAGACAGTTTCGGATGGGGAGCATGAATTCCTGGATGACGCATAGACGTGTGGTTGCCATCATGTCCAGTGTGCGGTTAATCATGCCTTCAGTCGAGTTTTCTACCGGTACAACTCCAATATCGGCCCTTGCAGAAGCCACCGTCTGGATAACCGTCTCAATATCCTTGAATGGGATAAGGTCACCGTCAATGGAAAACACCGAGAAGGCCGCCTGGTGGGAGAAACTGCCTTCAGGACCGAGATACGCCACCTTCTGCCGCTGCTGGAGAGAGCGTGAAGCACTGAATATCTCACGGAAGATCCCTTCGACAATGGGCCTGGTGAGCGGAGGTTCCCGCCTGGAATCGAGGCGGTTAATGATCTCTTCCTCCCGTGCCGGGTCAAAGATGATTTTATTCTCGGCACGTTTGAGCCTTCCCATCTCAACCGACAGTGTGGAGCGCCGCTGGAGGAGCTTCAGGATTTCATTATCAATAGCGTCGATCCCTGATCTGATATCTTCCGTTTCTTTTTTCATGAACATGCCCTTGTGCCGAATTTATAACATTGATTGCATCTTCCACAATATCAGCCGCATTCTCCTATTTTCACAAATGATTCATACGCCGATGAGCTCGAAAGACTACCAGAAGGATATAAGTTTATCAAGGGAGAGTCTTATGAGCGTGGTAATAATGTGTATATATCGGCAATAAGCCATGATGAGCCGGGATTATCCTCAAATAGGCTAGATAATGGCTTTAAAAAAATGTGATTTTTGCCGAATGTTATTAATATGAAAGGTGGCTCGAATATTGACATATATCGCCTCTGTGTGCAATATGCCAATATAAGATATAATAATGAATAGACAGTTTCCAGTGGATGAATATCCTTGGTTGAAGAGGAGAAAACGAAGGTCCCTGCGCCTTCGATACCTTCTATTGCCGCTCCTGCTCGTTATGGCCTCACTGTTCTTCTTGCCTGATATCAAGGGAGGGGCTGAGATATTCCCGGAGAGGGATAAGAAGATAGCCCTTAGTAAAATAACCCTTTGCAAGAAAGATCTAACCCGCATCGATCAGGACAGTATCAAGAGATACAATCTCACCATCAACTGGTATCTGCAGCAGTTTATCTCGGAGACCGCCATCAGATACAAGCTCTATTACGGTGCAATCGTGGTCATGGACACCCGTACAGGGGATATCCTTGCCATGTACGGCCGGAAGTCTACCGGCCAGGATTGCAGTATTTGCCTGGATACCAACCATGCAGCGAGTATCTTCAAGCTCGTTACTGTCGTGGCCGCCATGGACCAGGGTGGCTACACCAGCGGGAGCGTTTTTTCTTATACCGGTAATGCCCATACCCTCTACAAGAAGCAGCTTATCGACAGGAAAGACCGGTGGACTGCAGACATAACACTGGCTGATGCATTTGCACACTCTAACAATGTGGTCTTTGCCAAGCTCGGAACGCTCCACCTCGGCGAGACACCCATATACCTGACAGCTATGAAGATGGGGTTCTGGAAGTCTCCACTCAAGGAGGTAGAATGCACACCAAGCACTATTTTCTTTCCTCAGAACGAATACAACCTTGCTGAGCTTGCCTGCGGGTTTAACAGGCAGACCAAGATTTCCCCGGTGCATGCGGCACAGATGGTGAGCGCGGCTGTAAACAACGGTAATATGATTACTCCCCGTCTTATCCGGTCTGAAGACGTGGAGCATACCCAGGTCATGAGCGAAGAAGCAGCCCATCACCTCACCTATATGATGGAGCGTACGGTTCGATGCGGTACAGTCGCCAAGGCCTTCAGACACATCGGATCCGACCGGGTCCTGAGAGACCTCACCATCGGGGGCAAGAGCGGTAGCATAGACGGAGACGAGCCACAGGGCCGTCGTAACTGGTTTGCGGGATATGCGCAGAACCGTACAAACGGTGAGGCCATCACCATCGGATGCCTGCTCATTCGTGACAGATATTTCTGGATAGAGGCCGATACGCTCGCCCGATTGGTCATGAGACACTACTTTGCCAAGTCCGTTAACAATGTAGCCCTGAGAAACTAAAATCATAGATTCTATATATGCCATTCCCCTGTTGTGTTTTGGTCGTAAACAAGCGCCTTGTCCTTGACACTCCAAATACGGCTGTGCTAGCAAGTATGGCGGTTTCGGGACGTAGCGCAGTCTGGTAGCGCACCTGAATGGGGTTCAGGGGGTCGGAGGTTCAAATCCTCTCGTCCCGACCAATTCAAAACATTCCTACCCTATCAGATCAATACTTATAGGGAAGATCTGCTTACATCTTTATTGACTATAGTGATTGCCGATGATCGAAAATGAGAACACAGCCTTATTTTTTTGATGCGGCTCCAGGTCAAAGGCCCAGGTGAGGGTGCCGTCCTGATCGGGTTTCACTTCAGGGTTTGTCTTGATGAGGTCTACATTGATGGTCTTATCTTGTGAGAGAGGGATCTGGTCTTTGATAGTAACTAAGGCCTTCTGGTTGCGGGTATTCTCGATGGTGATCTCATAGGAATACGTAACCCTGTCCTTATTGCCAAGGGTTTTATCATGGAAGGCCTGGGTTTCTTTCCGTTCGATCTTCATGCCCTCATCCACCCCCAGGTCTAAAGAGATCTTCTGTCCCGGATCAAAGCGCTTCATTTCTCCCCTTCCGGAGAACGCATTATCCACAAAAGAGGTATATGTTCCAGGTGCCAGGGGTGCATCCCCCTTGAGTGTGCAGTCGGCCCGAAGAAAAGCTGACTGACAGTATTTGGGCATGCTTACCAAGGAGAAATCGGCATTGAGTGAGAGTTTGGCAATCTTGACCGTAGCAGGGGTGCCGTCGCCGGGCAGATGTATGTTCTTCGCAGCTCCGATGAGGTAAGAGGTGGCTGTGGTCTCCACCTTTGTCTCTTCCTCCTGCAGGGGAGCAGCACTTGCCAAGGGTGCCATATCATTGGATTCAGCCTTGAGCTTGGCCCCGCGTCTTTTTGTCTTGTAGAGATACCAGGGTTGGAGTTCAGGGGCCTGGATGCCGAAGCTCGGCCTTCCGGTTGATACGATCATTTCCTTGATGTCCCAGTCCATGCCGCTTATCTGCCTGGCCATCACGGAGGTTTCAAGAACAAGCTGTGAAGCCCCGGGTGATGCATACACTCTATACTCGGGCCTCCAAGATGCAGCCTTGATGACATAGGAAATCTCAACCTGACCGTTTCCTGTTATGTCTATCTGGTATCCCGGGTTCCGGCTCACCTTGGTCAGCTGGTTCTGCAGGTCCTTGATCTCGATTTCGAGCTTCTCCTCTTTTCTGGTAAGTTCCACGATGCGGTTATTCAGACCAGTGACCCGGCTCTCGATGAATCCTAACGCATCCGCCAGTCGTGTCTTTTCAAAAGAGGTAGCCTTACCTTTTGAACTGGCTGCATCGTAGATGATGTCTATCTGTTTTTCCAACATTCCCTGATCCCTTTTTAGCACGGCAAGGGTTAAGAGTTTTTTAGCAAGGGAGTCCTGGAGGTCTTTCACTTTTCCAGACACAGTCCGCAAGGGCTCAACACTTACCGACCGTACAGAACCGCCTCCAACGGGTATCACAATCAAAGAATCCGGCACAATCTCAGAAGAGGCGTCAATGGAGAGATGGCCGCTTACCTCCCGGCCAAAACATACAAATGCCTGGTCGTCATAGAGAATGACTTTTTTAATCTCCATACCCTGGCAGATCCCGACTTGGAGAAGCAGGTACATGGTAAATATGGAGATTATGCGTAAGATTTTCATTATTCACCTCCCATTCAATTCGCACACTTAATCAATACAACTTTTTAAATACTCCTTATCATAAAGCCATTGTGAAACGTAGTATGAATAAGTTATTCTTATCATCTTTCAACCCTGTTGACTTGCTACAGGATTGACCGTATTGTGAGTCTCAGATTTCAAGAATGTTATCTGTTGGTGTTCCTGGTGAGGTAAGTGGATGAGGAGGATTATTTTCATAGTATCGGTTGTGGTCCTCCACAGTGCTTGTATTGTTTTCCATTCATTACCCCTACGTGCTTACACTCCTGATGATAGTTCATCCAGCACGGAATTTCGTGAAAATCTTATGCCCGCCGAACAGGGAGATGCCAAGGCACAAGTATTTGTGGCCTATCTCTATGAAACAGGGCAGGGCGTAAACCAGAACTATACAAAAGCAGCCGAGTGGTACAGCAGGGCAGCACAACAGGGCAATGCAGTGGCCCGGACGCAGCTTGGGAATATGTACCGGCTCGGCAAGGGTGTTCCACAGAACTACGTCCTGGCCTACATGTGGCTTTACCTGGCCTCACGACAGGGAAGTACGCAGGCGGTGAAATTGAAAAGAAGTGTAACCGGTAAGATGACAAAGGAACAGATTGCTGAGGCGAAGAAGCTGTTGATGGACTGGAATGCTAAGAGATGACTGCTTACGATGATTGGTGATGAAGATATCGGGAAGGATGTTGCTGAGCTTTTATTAAATCTTTCTTGCTAACGGATTTCGGCCTGGAAGAGACATTGATCATGATGCCGCCTTGCTGTTGTGTTGGGCCGGTTCGATTCTCCGGAGCACCTCATCATGATCAGCCCCGTTTTTCAGCGCCGTCTCGAGACTCGCAATCATCCGGGGAGTGTCTCCCTTCTCAGCGAACAGATCGGCCAGGAAAAGATGGGCACCGAGACTTGATGCATCCAAGCGGACTGCGATTTCGGCGAGATTCTGGGCCAGGGCATAGTCCCCGGTCTCCTTGAGCCGGAACGCTGTTTTCATGCACAGGTCGGCACATCCGGCAAGCGAGTCAATGGCTGCTTCCGGTATGGGTATGTCAAGGGTGCGCAGGAGCTGTTCGAGAGCACTGAGGAAGGTCTCGATATTATCCAGCTCGATGCTGGTATCGAGGAGACCGGTAAGGCATTGGAGATTTGAAGGTGTTTCAGTGAGGATGTCGAGATAGAGTGCATGAGCTTTTTCCGGACTTTTCCTATTGCGGTGGATCTTTGCAAGACTCAACCACAGGGGTACATTGACAGTGGCGGACATATCCTTGGCCATAGTTAGATGGGACAGGGCTTCATCAATCTTCCCTGCCTGGAGTAGGACCATGCCCAGCGCCATGATCACATGCAAACCCTCTGGTTCTACTGCAAGTGATGCCTTATACGCCTCGGCGGCCTCTTGCAACCGGCCGGCCTTTTGCAGAGCCACACCATAATAGTACGGGAGCTGTTCGTAGACATAAGCCGGGGTGGAAAAGGTCTCCACCTGGATACCCAGATGCATCGCCCTTCCTAGGGCGGCAACGGCGGCTTCGATCTTATCGGCCTTGAGGCATGCAACGCCCAACAAGTAATGCATGAGGCCCCTGTCTGGAAAGGCAGCGACCCCCTGCTCAAGCTCAGCCAGGGCATCTTCGATCCTATCGAGTTTAAGGTAGCTGTCTGATGTGAGATAATAGCTATCTTTAAGCCAGCTTCGGGAATCACCCAGCGCTCGGGCGGCCTTAATATGATCAATGCACTGTTCGTATTCACCCAATCCGAAGTAGGTCGCGGCAATGAAGAAGCGATGTGATGACGTAACGTTGCCCGCTGCTAACTCCTCAAGGAGGATGGAAAGATTACGCCTCAATTTGGCCAGACAGTCGTCTGTTTTATGGTATCCTGTATGACGGATGAGGATATCGACACTCTCTATTACAATGCCGGCACGCTCGATTGAGGGAGCGACCTGCTCATGGATTCTGTTTTCAAAGCGCAGACCCGGCAGGTTGGGAAAGATACGGACCTGGAAGCATACTCTATCACCGGTTTGTTTTGTCTCGCTGTTGACCTTGAGCATATAAGCACGGTCCTTTGCAGAACGCAGGTACTTCTTGAGTGTGGAGAGTTTCTTGCCTTCACTGAGGTCGAGCCGGTCATCGGCGTCGAGCCATAATAAGTAATCAGCTGTTGCCAGGGATATCGAAGCATTACGCGCAGCTGAAAAATCATTACACCACGTGAAATACCCTACCTTGGCACCATGCTCCTGGGCGATCGATACCGTGGCATCAGACGAACCTGTATCAACTACCACAATTTCATCCACCACCTCTTTAATATCCGACAGGATGTTCCCCAGCCTGGCTTCCTCGTTCTTCACGATCATGATTACGCCAAGGGTTGGTTGTTGAACGGTCCTGAGCAGCTTCTTGCGGTTTTTTTCCAGTTTCTTGAGGTTATTCATAAATTTTGAATGAGCGTCATTCTCTGCTCTACCTCCATGCAAGGTGCCCCTGCACACAGCGCGATTTCGAGAGAGGAGATGGCGCGTTGGATGTTGTTTTCAAGGTAAGCTATGTCCGCCACAAGGAGTTGCGCGATCCAGCAGTTGTTGTCAAGCATCCAGGCTGCTTCGGCTAATGTCGCTGCATCGCTGGGGTTTCCACGATTGAGGACTGCTTTTCCCACATCAACGCAAAGATTAGCAAGATCCTCAATGTTCTGTACCTCACGGTTGGGGTCCATGCCGGATTGGTGCATCAGGGTCTCAAGGGACAAGGTCACATGCTCTATGTCATTCGTTGCCACGCTTGTGAGAACCAGACCCGTCAAGGCCTTGAGGTCATGTGGTTCATAAGCGAGTGCCTCAAGATAGATTTGATGCGCCTCGGTATACATTTTTTTGTATCGTAGAAGCCTTGCCAGGCTAAGGAAAAGCGATGTGTCGGTGGTGGGAGCAAGGTTCTTTGCTTCTTTAAGGTACGTTATGGCTGTGTCGATGTCGCCAATTGAGGCCAAGGCCGTGCCTAGAGCATAGTGCAACTCTTTCTGCCGGGTTCCCGCCTTCAGGGCACGCGTGTAAGTTTCAATGGCTTCCTTCATTCTCCCCAATTTTTCCAGGGCCTTGCCATACTCGAGGAGGATAATCGTGTCCAGATCAGGCGGGGTAGGGTATGCATCTATCCCGGGCGGCAGGGTGGCGGCCTTCTTGAGTGCCCCGGCTGCTTCGGTGAACAGCCCGGCCTGCATGCAAACGAACCCGTGATAATAGTGCAGCAGTGGGCTCTCCTTGAAGATGGCTATACCCCGGGCGATCTCTTGCCGGGCGTCTTCCACACGCTTCAGCCTGAGCAGGCATTCCGTCGATATGGTAAAGCTGATGTGATACCAGTCCTCGTCTGTGCGTTTTTGCCGGGCCATGGTGAGGTATCTGAGGCACTGTTCATACTTCTCCAAGACCATGGAGGTCATGGCGATGAAGAAGCACTGGGTGGCTGTGTCCTTCCCCTCATGGAGCTCTTTCATGAGAATGCCCAAGTTCCGCCGGGCCTTTGCAGGACGGGCATCCGGGTTTTGATAGCCGGTGTGCCGGATGACGATATTGACCGGCTCTATAATGACACCATTCTGTTCCAAAGCAGGGAGGATCTGTTCATGCACTCGGCCGGTAAAGCGCACACCCCTCCTGTTGGGGATGATCCTGGGCTGGTAGCAGACCATGTTCGGCATGTTCTTAGAGCTACTGAGGATCTTCAGCTCGTAGGCCTTGTCCTTTTCGCGGCTCAAACGGATTTTGAGTGCACCGAGTGCCTTCCGGTCCTCTTCGTCCACCCGGTCATCCGCATCAAGCCAGAGCAGGTAATCAGAGCTGGCGAGTTCAATGGAATGATTCCGTGCGGCCGAGAAGTCGTCGATCCATGGAAAATGCCCGATCTTGGCCCCGAAGGACTCGGCCACCGGGATCGTTCCGTCTGAGGATCCGGTATCCACGATACAGATCTCATCCACGACACCACTGATATCAGAGAGGATCCCACCGAGATTCTTCTCCTCGTTCTTCACGATCATGATCGCACCGAGGGTCGGTTTCTTCATGCTGTCACACCGTCATGCCCGGTCTCTTGCCACGTCCGACTGTGGTAAAGGTTGTGGTCTGTGAGATGGCCTTCATGCCCGTCATATCGTGCTCACTGAGCTCTGTTGTGCATTGATGAGCTTCACGACATCAGGGTTATCCGGTTGTTCCTGTTTCAGGATATCCAGCAGATTCTGCTTCAGCAGATCGAATCTTTCCGTCTTGGTGGCTGCCTGCACGAGGTTTCCCAGGGCGTCAGGGTCTTTGGGATTGATGCTCAGGGAGATCTGGAAGGTATTCATGGCCGAGATCGTGTCGCCCAGCTGCCACTGGATGACGCCGATGTTATTCAGTGCCTGGGGGTTTGTTCTGTCGAGGTGGAGTGTTCTCTCGAAGATTTTCAACGCAGACCGGACATCCCCCTGGGAGAACCTCTCTTCCCCCCATTCGATGAGTTTCTTCAACTGCTGTTCCTTTGTAAATCTGACCCTGTACCCGTTTCCTCTGACTTCGACGAGGTCCTTCCATTTATTGGCGAAGTACTGGTGATTATCTTTCATGGTGGCCTGGTGATCGATGGCATTGCCCTTAAATGTCATGCTGCAGTAATGGTGGATGAAAACATCATGGGCGATAATGTTTTTATAGCCTGCAATTAAGGCCCTCAGGCAGAGGTCATCGTCCTCGTAATTACCGCTAACGTAGTTCTCGTCCAAGCCCCCGATGACATCGATCACCTCCTTTTTAATGAGGAGGCAGAAACCCACGAGCCTCATAATCTCTGCCGATTTGCCCGCGTATCCGGCAGTGAAATCTCGGGCGAATCTCTGCATGGCCTTCATGTTGTCTCCGTAGGAGACATTCGGAACCAGCTGGGGGCCCGACACTGCATTACTCATGGGGCCGACCATACCGATATCCGGATGTATTTCCAAATGGGCGATGAGGCGTTCGAGCCAATGATCGGTAACCACCACATCGTTATTCAGCAATACTATATAGTTGCCCTTGGCCTGAGCGATGCCTTGGTTATTGCCTCCCGCAAAACCCTTGTTCTCGTCATTCAGAATAAGTACGACGTTATCATGGTTTTTGGCATACCCCTTTAGGTAGTCCCGAGTGCCATCAGAAGATCCATTATCCACAAAGATGATCTCATACGGCTCTGGTGTATGCTTTTCAATGCTTTCAACGCACTTTATTGTGTATTCAAGCTGATTGAAGGTGAGAATCACGATGGAGACAAGTTCTTTGGTAACGGTTTTTAACTGATGCGGTGTTATCGATAACGCTTTTTTAGTTGCCTCAAGATATGCTTTCCCATTCTTTGCGTCGGGCTCAAGGTGATTACCCTCACCCCATTCATTCCAAGCATTGATAAAAACGATATTGTCGTCTAGGTTGAGAGCCTCTAGTTTACCGATAACGGATCTCAGCCACCTTTCATATTGATCTGGTGTGGAATTATTGATGACCAACGCGGCCTGTTTCTTACGGGGAGAATTGTCCCACATCGGCGTAACGCATGGGAAGCGTTTGTACGGAGGAATAGGCTTATTAAGCATTCTTTCGACGATCGTAGGATAGTCATATAGAACATGTCCGTTCGGCAATTGCCTCTTGACAGGCCCCAAATTGCCCCAGTCAGGTTGAAATTCGACACAAGCATCGAAACCATTCAAACGAGGATCTCCATACTCCCAGGGAGCGCTCTCAACTTTGCACAAGTAAAGCCCCTCGCCGTTCTTTTTTGCCTCTTCGCGCCATATGTCCACAGTCCTGCCAGCATTGGGAAGACTTTTCGAGAGATAGATGAGCATGAGGGGTTTGTTGTCTATTCGTATATAGCGTTTGTCCTTAAAGACCCTCAGAAGCCACCGTATGTGATTTCTATCATCTTCTTCGCAGTAGTTCTGTTCAATAAGTATGTCTCCATGGCGGCCATCCCAGGCCCTTGTCCAGTTCTCGTTGGCCCAGCACAGGCAGAAGGGGAAATCCGGTTTGCCCGTCGCAATGACTTCATCAAAGATTTGATGCAGGAGCCGTTTGCCGTTGAACCAGTAGTGGTAGTAGCAGAACCCTGAAATTCCATATTGTTTTGCCAATTCGGCTTGAGCCTCACGTGTTGCAGGAAGTCGGAGGTCATAGAAACCAAGGTCAGCGGGTATATGGGGTTGATAATGTCCGGGGAAGAGCGGTCTTGCCTTGGCAACATTCGTCCACTCGGTGAACCCTTTCCCCCACCACTCATCATTTTCCGGGATGGGGTGATACTGGGGTAGATAAAATGCAATGGCTTGCACGATCTGTTCGCTAGTGTGGCCCTTCATGGTGGGGGCGTTTGAGGAGTTTCGTACCAAAGGCGGTATCGAAGATTGAAGGGGGGGCTGGATGTCAGTCCCTGTTGTCGGGGCGATTCTGGGTGTTACCTGTGTAGTCTTGTTGTTGGGGCTGAGCAACGTGAAATCCTGGCACCATTCATCCCGCTGCCACTCGTCCATTGCATAGAGCGGCTTAGTGAACTGTAACCAAGGTTGTTGAGCCGCGCCACATGTGCGCGCGGTCGTAATGAAGTCCAGCAGCCACTTGCCGTCGAACAATTTGTGGGCTGGCACGCTACTATGGGTCAACAGCCAATAGAGGATTTTGTCTCTGAGGTCCGGTGATGCCATGGAAGTTAAATTGCTGAGCGGATTTGAAGACGTATTTCTGGGTATGTTCAAGGCGATGTCCTGTGCAAATGAGAGTACATCGACATCAAAAAACAAGGCCTGATTCGCCACACTGCTGAAATCACCATATACGGCATCCACATGAGGTATCAAAAACTGGGTGCCGATAGGTTTCTGCATTTTTCCATCAAAGAATACATTGCCGTATTTCGATTTGAGATAGGTTGCTTCACCTGCTTGAAGTGAAAGTGTAAGAGGGTGATCCGTAATGAGATAGCAGGTATCCGATGGGGCATTTTGCATGAAATGGTCTATCCATGCAAAGATTGGTGTGTCCCTGTCAAAAGGGAAACGGCCCGCTAGGGGTAATAATATGACTTTTGAGAACAGCTTTCGAAGTGATGTGACTAGATCGCCGGCATCACGATTGTTAACAATCTTCGATTGGGCTATTTTCTTGAACGTCGAAGTGAAGTACTGCTGGGCATCTGTGTACTCGATTTGACCCAAGATTTCGTCATGATAGGCTTCTAGTACCTTGCCTTTTCCCAGCCCTAATGGATTGATCTGCCAATGGTTCGGATAGGGAGGGCGATGGAGCCAGGAAACTTCGGTATACAGGAAGGTAGCCTCAGCGCAGACCTTGCGCAGCCATGGTGATGTATTTAGTAGGATTACCACCTCCGGCGTGAAACCTTCCAGTTTTTCCCGTACGGTTTGACAAATGTAATTTTCGATCTCGGTATCGATGTCACCGTATTCGATCTTGCTGAGGATATTGCCTCTGAACTTCCAGTTTCCACGTATTTCCGCTTGTGAGAGGAGGATGCGATCACCCAAAAAATCCTTGTTGTTCCTATAGGTGATACCGTCGAAAGCAAGCAGTTTTCCCTGATATCCGGGGATAATGGCACCCAGCTGTGCGTGCATATGCGCAAACCATTGCAGCCAGGTATCCATCACGCCAGGCTCATTGAGTTCATAAAGCGGTTCGAGTGAAAAGAGTACGCGCATCAAAAATCTCCTTTTTAGCAAACTCACCTTATCAGTACAGCAAATTCAGGGAATATGCGAAAGCACTGATTCGGCGATTTATCCACGACTTCTCGCTTCTATCTTAACCCGCGCCCGGATGCGGTAGGGTTCCGGCGCTTCACGGAAGGTCTCGTCCATTTCCTGGGCGGAATATTCCAGTCGCAGGAAATACTGTTCATCCTGCATCGGCGAGAAATGGACATGCGCGATTAAAGCTGAATATGACTGGTCGTGACGGAAGATCAAGCTTTTGTCCGCATCGCCGATAATAATCTCTCCTTCCGTCGTTCCAAGGCCATGCTGCGCGGACACCAGGGCCGAAAGGCCGCGCGCATGGTGGATCTCCCTTGAACCTATGTGGAAGGTTTCGATAGCCTTGCCACCCAAATGCGTGGCAAAGAACACCGATTTCTGGTCGAATGAAGTCGGGATCAAGGTCATGTTGAGAACATGGATGGTTGCGAGCATCCGGGAAGGTATGTGGATGTCGAGACCCAGAGCGATATAACCGTCCACAAGATCTATTTCGATGGTTTTCATGAAACGGATCTCATTGGATTCCAGAACGGTAGCCAACAGGAGCGAGCTCTCGCAGAGCTCCATTTCAACTTCGCAGCGGCCCAGATCCGTGATCTTGTGTTCCCCGGGTGTCTCGATAATCGTATGTCCGGAAAAGAAATCCACCGCCCAGGAGATGTCTTCATAATACCCGTGCGGTAGCGTTCCAATCAAAGGGGCGGCACAGACATCCTTGAAAACCAAGGATTTGAACACCAAACCCTTGGCCTTATCAAGGGTGCAGGCCAGCTTGTCGGTTTCGATGGCAAGGTAGCGGGCGTCTTCAGTAATGCAAAGCCCGTCCGTTTTGAATGGTGTATGGATCGGGAGACTGTCTTTCCGTTCAAGAATTTCCTTGCTTCGCCACCTTTGGCAAGCATCCTGCAGGCGTTTTTGGTATGCCGCCCACCTTGCGGTGGTGATGTGGGTCCTGAAATCGCTGGACCAGAGATAGCAGAGCTCCTTCCAATCGTCCCTGGTGGGGTTTGCCGAGCGCATGCCCTGATAGATCTGGTAGCAGACCGTGTTGCAGCCGAGGTCGTCACGGCCAGTCAGAGCCCAACGATTGATATTATATTTCTCCTGCTTCTTGACCGGGATGGGTTGGCCGGGTGCTTCCAGGTGCAACTTTTGTCCGGAGAGATCATCAGCGAGACCGCCCAGCACCGCGGCCGGCGGCACGATGGTATATAGCTGCTTCAGGGTATTGAATAAGTTTCGGATGCGCTCCCATTCGCGTCCTTGGCGCTGCCCTTCGGTTTTATACCGGCCGGGACGGAAATCGAAGATCTCGGCGTCATTGGCATACAGGGGAAAGTACCTGTGGGTGCCGTTGTCATGCCCGGCGATGTAAGTGAGGTATTCTTCCAGGTCGAGTTCGCCGTGCACATAGCGTTGGAATTTCTGAAAGGCGATCGAGTCGGCCCAGATGAGAGGTATCCCGGCACCCGAGGCGCTGAGAGCCAGCTGCGGATGATACTTGAGCTCCGTCGGCCAAGCGGGGTGAAATTTCTTGGGGTTGTTCCACTCCATAACAATGGCCTTGTAGCCGGACTGCACATACTCGTCGACAATCCCGGCCGAATAGGCCATCTCGCCTACTAGGGCGATCTCGGGATGAAATCCGAGAAGATCCTTATACACCTGCATGCCTAGGTCCTGGTTCCAGTAGTTGACTTCAGCCGGAAGCAGTGGGCCGATACACTGGGCATAGCCGCTTCCCACGAAGAGATCCGGCTTGTTCAGTTCTTTGAAGGTTGAAATCCAATTAGGATCCAAACTCGCAATGGTTTCCAGGGTAAAACCAGAGGCCTCAATAGCAAATGGGACCTGATACTCTTTTATTAGGTTCAACAACGGCCAGTAGCAGCTACGAATCACTTCAGTCCGCAGGTCTTCTTCAATGGAGGAGTAGGCCAGGTTGAGGTGAAAAATTGCATAGAGTTTTAGACGGGACATTCACTCCCTCGTGGTTACGAACCGGATGGTTGTGGTTACTTCCCGGGCGCGGGCTATGGCATCTTCACGCGTTTCTCCGGTGGTGATGACACACCCGGCACGTCTCGTATGATTCGTGTACGGTTCCAGAAAGTCTCCGGGCTGGACGAAGAAGATCAGCTTATGAAGCCAATCGGAGCCCAGAAACTTCTGGGTATTCAATATCTCCGCTACGCGTCCTGGTGCAGGGAAAAAGTAACGAATTGCCACACCGCGTTGGTGAGAGGGTGATAGATCCCCTGCATCCACATTCTCTCCCAGGGCCAGCCGGATGGCCGCTCCTACAAAATCAATCCCCGTGGCAAGCGGGATCTGGTCCGTACATAGCCATCCGCCAGAGAGCCTAGGAGCGATCTCGATGACTTTGGGTCCATCGGAGGTATATACCATATCACCCTTGACGATCCCCGTTGTTACGCCTATCGCCCGCCCGGCATCAACAGCCATTTCCGAGACTGCAGCCCGTGCCTCATCGGAGAGGATCGATGGCTGGTGCCCGCCGTTTTCGATGATATGGGGGGCAAAGCGCTCAAGGAGCTCATAGTTCCTGTCTACGAATCCCGGTGTGTAACCCTGATTGTCTATAAGGATAGATTCGGTGCTGATCTGCGGCCCATCCAGGTACTCTTCGACCATGACACGGCCCGAGGGCGAGCATGCCAGGGTATGCTGATAGGCCCATGCGAGATCAAGGGCACCGATCAGTCGCAACACCCCTCGGGCACCGCGACTATCAACCGGCTTAAGAACCAGTGGTTGAGCTTGACTGGTGACGACATCTTTGAGATGATCCAGCGATGATATTTCGGAAAACCATGGGATGGGTATTCCTTTCTCCTGGAAGCATCGTTTCATGACCAACTTGTCTGATGCTATCCTGGCGCTTTCGATGGGGATGCCAGGCAGACCCAGCGATGCGGCCACACTCGCTACCGTCATTGGGACATCCGAGGCAATCGATAGTACCCCATCGATGGGACGGACTTTCTTCGCATACTGTTTGGCGGCCTGAACGGTGGCTTCGATATCGTACGTGCTGGCGATCAGGTGGTCATGGGCTTCAAGAAACCCAGGCGCTGCAGGGTTCTGGTCCGTGACGACCACATGGCATCCCATGTCCCGCGCATGCCGGATACCCGGGACGGCTTCGAACCCACCGCTAATAACCAGAAGTGTTTTATCCTTCATTCGGCCACATCCTATCAAGGGCCTGTCCCGCCAGAAGCATAGGCACGACATCCTCTCCATGATCCACGAGACAATGCACAAGGGCCGGACCTTTATGATCGAGGGCCGCCTGGATGGTGGAATGAATCGCTTGCGTATCTTTCAGCGTCCAGGCCCGTATGCCATAGGCCCTAGCAATGGCGGCAAAGTCCGGGTTCTTCTTGGACCCGGTTACTGGATCGGACTTCCAAGTGAGGAGTTGAAACTGGGAGACCATGGCAAGACGGCTATTGTCCAGGACAACGATCTTTATCGCCCCGCCGGTTTCTTCCACGGTCTTAAGCTCCTGGATATTCATCTGGAGCGATCCGTCGCCCACCAGGCACAGGATAAGATCATTGGGCCGCGCGAGATGCGCCCCGATGGCCGTGGGCAGGTCGAAGCCCATGGCGCCGTGACCACCGGAAGTCAACCAGGCCCGGTTCGGGTAATCAAAGGAAAAGTGACGCGCTGTCCATTGTTGATGGGACCCCACGCCGGAAACGACAACCGTGCTGCGGTCTTTGGTCAGTTCGTTCGTGGCCTCGATGATGTGCTGGGGCTTGATCGTCGATCTGTTACGCTCATAAGACAGCCGGTATTGAGATTTCCATTCCCCAACCTGTCTGCGCCACGGTTCTATGTCTAATTCTGCATTGGCAGGCAGGGCTTCGCGGATATCCCGGAGGGTCTGTTTGGCATCCGCGTTAATGCTCAAGTCGACCTGTATCCTGGGGTAGAGCAGTTCATCGGGATCGATATCGATTCGAACTTTTCTCCCTTTTGGAACGAATTGGTCGGTGAGCGTTCCGGTCTGCCGCAAATCCAAGCGGGCGCCGACGATTAAGACATAATCCGCATGCTGGAGCGCATTCGCCGCATAAAGGTTACCCGTATGCCCGACAAATCCCAGGGCCAGCGGTTCGTTCGAGGGGAATGACCCTAATCCCAGCAGGCTCATGACCACGGGTATGCCCATGCTCAGCGCCAAATCCCGCAGTTCCTTGCATGCATCCGCCATCAGTACGCCTTGGCCGGCGAGGATAACCGGGCGCTTGGCCTCAAGCAGCCACTGGGATGCTTTTTCTATGGAACCGGATGGCGGGCGCTCCGGAACCGCGGCGGGTTTCCTGGCAGGCACCATGGTTGTGTCCTGCTGAGCCCTCTGAACATCCATGGGCATATCCACTACGACAGGTCCGGGCCTGCCATCCGACGCGAGGGCAAAGGCATCGCTCATCACAGATCTCAGTTCTCCAGAACTTAGGGGCTGAAAGACTCCTTTCGTGATGGATTTGGTGATAGCGATGGTATCCACCTGCTGGAAACCGCATTGTCTCACCTTGCGGCCGCAGGTGAGATCAGCCGTCCCGACCTGGCCTGTGATAACAACGAGTGGAACAGAATCAAAGAAGGCGTCTGCTATACAGGTGATCAGATTGGTGACGCCGGGCCCAGAAGTCACCATGACCACCTGAGGTATCCTCGTCAAGCGTGCTATAGCCAACGCGGCGTAGCCCGATCCCTGTTCGTGCCGTGCACAGAAAATGTCGATGTTGTGCTTTATGCAGGCTTCAAAAATAGGGGCCAGGGTTCCGCCGGGGTAGGTGAAGACCCTGCACAGACCATGCTCCAGAAAACTTTCCACAATCACATCAGCACCGAGTATGCCCATAACCATCCTTGTCTTCCCTGATCACCCCATATAGAGTCCGCCATTGATGTTGATTGTCTGGCCGGTTATGTAGCTTGCATTTTCAGAAGCAAGGAAGATCACGCTCTGGGCGATTTCTTCCGGAGTCCCGGTTCGTTTAAGGGGGATCTGGCGGATTTTTTCCTGTCCTTCGGTCGAATCTATTTCTTGCCGCGTCATCTCGGTTTCAATGAGCCCTGGGGCGATACAATTGACCAGGATACCATGCGGCGCTCCAATGCGCGCCAGTGACTTGGTCAGGCAGATCACCCCGGCCTTGCTGGCGGCATAGTGGACGGCCAGGGTGCCGCCCAGCTGACCTCCCGAGGATGAGATGTTGATGATCCTCCCGCCCCCCTGTCGTTGCATGATGGGGAAGACCGCCTGGCTGCACAGGAAGGAGCCTTTCAGATTGACATCCATTATGCGGTCCCAGTCCGCCTCGGATAGTTTCATAAAAGGTTTTTGCTGCAGAATCCCGGCATTATTCACGAGCACATCTATCCGTGAAAAGGTTTCAAGCACTTGACTAAACATTTTTTTAATGCTTGCCCGGGAAGAGACGTCTACCTGGAGAGCTAACGCCTTTCTCTCAAGCTTGCGTATCTCGGAAGCTACGCTTTCGGCGCTGTGAGCTTGTTTACGATAGGTTACAACAATGTCGGCGCCTGATCGAGCAGCCTCAAGGGCAATAGCTTGCCCGATGCCACGGCTTGATCCGGTAACGAGCACCACTTTATTTTTTAAACATAAGTCAGATCTTATATTCATAAAGTATATATAATAAATTCAATGTTATATAACGAGCAAAGAAAGAAATCTTTCTCGATGTCTTGCTCATATGTTCGAATTTTATACAGAAGACGGATTGACATAGAGAACGCTCTCATGCAGGTGTTGTCCATGATGGCCGAAATAGAATTCACACTTATCATAATATCGTTCAATTATGCTCGGAATTTCCCATAAGTCTTCCGGTTTGTGATAAACACAAATCTGCAGTGCGGGATGAAATTTTTTGAGTGATTTTTCTGCACCCTTCAATGCAGAGGTTTCTGCTCCTTCAATATCCATCTTAATAAAATCATAACTTAGATTATTTTTTTGTGAAAAGCTGTCCAAACTAGTCAGAAGTATGCTCTCTTCGCCATCTTTATCAAGATAATATCCTTGATCATAATCTGCGGTAATATTTAATTTATATTTTTCATCTTTTTCCCAGACCCCCATTGGAACAGGTACGATTACTCCTTCCATTTGCTCCTTAAGTATTTCATTTTTTAAATCTATTATATTGCGCTCGGAAGGTTCAAAAGAATAAATTTTGCACTGCTTATGGAGGTGTTTGGCAAAACTTATAGAGATATCACCCTTCCACGCGCCGGCATCTACAATAACATGATTAGCTGAAGGCTTAACAATAGGATGATAATATTGTTGATATTCAGCAATACATAGATAGGAAGGGTCCATGGTCATTCTATATTTTACAACACCAAGGAAGGCGCACTGGGACCCTTCATCCTTGAAGCCGTCGTAAATTCGGTCAATTTCCGCTGCATGGTCTTGAAAAATAATTGGATTGAAATGCTTTTCCCATAAACCTTCAGAATTTTTAGTTGGTTGATACATATAGACAATATCAGTAAAATCATAATATTGACTTACACCAAGAGACTTCAGTTGAAGTGCTATTTCTTTCGCCCAACCTGAAGCAATAATAACGGCATGATCTTTCTGCTTCCGAAGAATTTCCGGTGATAAAATTTGTATGCTCTCGACGAATGTTCCATGCTTGGAGTTGTTGTTATCGCAAAAAAATAAGACCTCTTTACCTTTATCTCGCAAATAATGGTATGCGTGTTCTCCAGAACCACCAGCACCAAATATGACGGCACGGTTGAAAGAATTAAGGGCATCGCTATAGGAAAGAACCTTCTTGCCAAGAGATCTCAAAATATCATTAAACATTATGCAACCTCAACTTTCTAAAATCCATAAGATAAAGACCTAGTAACATCTTTCTCAAGACCTAACACTTGTACACCGGAATCAACCCATTTATGAGCCATTTCGAAAATTTCATTTTCAAAAGCAGGCGCACAGATCAATACAACATCAGGCTTAATTGTTGCGATTGCTCGCGGTGGAAATATTTCTTTGCCATAAATTGTATGGCCCCATTTTTCATCATTCGTATCAACAAAACCTATTATATGATCAACGTCGAAGAGATCCGAATATGCCTGAAGAAAAAAACTGCCTGCCATGCCGCTGCCCCATAGCAAAGTCTTCTTGCCTTTAATTAGCTGATGTGCCTTTTCGGTCATGATTTTCCTCATGACGTCCAGTCTTTCCATAGATTCCTTGGCAAAAAGGATCGCTTTGTCTACCATTTCCTTTTCATTGACTTGGCTTGAAAAGAATTTTTGATAATATTGGTCGGTAAGATCATCAGCAAAACAGTAATCAATGCAGCACGAAGAAGGACACTCCGTAGCGCCATGCATTGGCAGGAATTCTCCTGTATAAATATTCCCGATTTTGGTACGAACACCTTCACATCGATCAATCGCACCCGATTCGGCATGAATTGAAAAAAATCTAGACCCGGCAGTGCATTGAAACCCAGCCGTGACAAGACCCTCTTTATTCGAAAGGAGTCTGATAAGATGACCTGGATACAAAACAAGGGAAGGACGCTCGAGCAAAAAATCCTTTGTTTTCTGATCGTAGTCATGAGGATAAATCTTGCTGCGATAGGGCCCTGCCAAAGGGAAAATAGATAAGGGGATTCCCAAAAGATTGCACCTGGATGCAATGCGATCTATCTCATTTATTCTTTCTGGTGTTGCTACAAACACCATGGCAGGATTAAAGTTTGCTTTTTTAAGTCTTTCAATTTTTTGAAAAAAAATGTTTTCGCTTTTTAGATTATGAAGAGTGCAGCGCACTGACACAATTTTTTCGTGTGGAACGCAATCAAGCAAACGTTCCAAATCAAGGGACAAATTAGTATAAATACTGATATAATGTTTTTTTGAAAGTTTGCCTACTAGATCATAAAACATTGGATGAATTGATGGCTCACCACCGCCAATGACAATGTGCCATGTTTGGTTTGAGTCAAAAAAATTTATGATTTTCTGAATATCTTCTTGAGTCTGACCGCGCCTTGAAACATCCTCATTTTCTCGACCTCTTCCGTTTGAACAATATTCGCAGTGATAATTGCAAGACGTGGTAAGCTCAAATACGCACTCATAATCCACTTTATCCAAATTCCGTAAAAACCAATTCCCCCATTTGGGAGAGAATTCTGTAATGTTCATTTGCAACTCCATTGGGGGCAGATGTTTAAGATTTTATATAAATTCCTGAGTGGAAATCTTGTGTACTGCCAAACAGTTTCTGATTGAGGCGAAATAAAATTTTTCAAATTATTTTTGGGATCTTTATACTCAGACATAATAGAAAGAGCTCCTTCAAAGGAATTCTTAGCCTTGGAAAGATTTCCAACCAGCGCCCAACAAACTCCCTGATTGTTTAAAACTTCAGCCTGATATGATCCATTTTTTAGATTGCTTAAAACTTCAAGGCAAGGTACATATAACTTATTCAGATAAAGGCATGTTGCATGAATAAAAATAACGCCATCTTGTTCTTCAAGGGGGATTTCGTCTATGCCTTGATGTGCTGCCTGTATGTAATCAAGCGCTAAGGCACTGTCCTCACGCCATAAGTTGACTCTTGCTAACGCATAATTAATAATGCTTTCACAATAACCTGCCTCTTTATAAAGTTCACGAATATCAATATCTTTATGCTTTCTGTATATTTCGACACTTGATGATGATTTCTTTGATAGAGACCCCGAAACTTGTCTGAATTTATTTTGAGGTGACGATAAATAAAAAAAACGAGGCCTTAAATACAATAGCCTGAGAAACAAATCTGCATCTTGATTGCCAATTTTATTTTCATTGTCGAAACGCAAATCTTTCAATAGTTCACTTCTTAAAAACATCGCCCATGTCGGGATATAGCTTCTTTCAAAGGCCCTTACAAAATACGGATTAGTTGTTATATAATCAGGCAATAAACTTGTTATTCCTAAAGATTCTCCGTTCTCTGAAATATATTCAGCAACTGAAATGACACCATCGAAACTCGTGTGCTTTTCAAGGATATCGACACAAGTAGCTATCTTAGTGGGAAACATTATATCATCATGATCGTGAAATGTTATGTATTCTCCATTAGCGTTAGACAAACCCACGTTGGTTGAGTAAGACACACCTCTATTGAAATCATTTTTAAACGCTTGAAACCGAGGATCTGAATCGATGTATTTTTTGATTATTTTCGGTGAGCTATCTGAAGAGGCATCGTCTATAAGGAGAACTTGAATATTTTTATAGGACTGATTCTGGATACTCTGAAGTGTCTCTTCCAGAAATTTATCAGAATTGAAGATAGGCACAATAATGGTAACTGAAGCGTTTGCCATGCTTCATTCTCCCTAAAATATTCTCTCAACAGCCTGCATAATTTTTTTCGCCATAGTTTGTGCGCCAGGAGTACGAAACAGTTTTCGTGCCTTTTCCGGAACTGCAACAACCCAAGCGGGGCGTTGTAAGATTTCAGAAATAGCTTTGGCCAACTTTCTGGGAGTAACTGCGCTCGTTTCTCCTAAGTTCAGTGACAAACCAATATCAGCCAGGCATTGAGCTGATGCAGCATGGTCTGCGGTAAGCCCAAGCAAAACAGTCGGCACACCCATTGCCGCCATTTCATACGCAGTTCCACCAAAAGCCGCAACAGCGAAGTCAGTGTGCAATCCTTGCTCGACGAGATCCGGCAGATTACGATGTATTTCGTATGATCGCTTTGCTTTGCTCAACGCGTCCGAGATTTCCTCATCGTGCGAGAATGCCGGGCCCAATACCAACACGGCTGTAATCTTTTCGTCGACCATTTCCAATGCCTTTATGGCCAGTAAGGTAAGATTCGCGGGATCACTGCCGCCCATCGTCACCAAAATGCGCGGCACTGCGTTTTGATGCGTCGAACGCGGACGATAATATTCTTCCTGAACCAATAGCCATTCCCAACCGATCAGCGCTTGACCTTTATAGTGCGGCCATCGGAGACGCCGAGCCTGAGGGACAGGAGGATAAAATGCCAGATCCGAAGCTAACCGTCGATCACTCGCATCATCGAACGTAACGACTAAAGAAGAATTCATTTTCAATCGCTCAATTGCTTCCCTTTTCAAATCAGTACGGATATCAAAAAATAAAGCGTCAGGATGTAATTCATTGACTAACAATTCCAGCCAAACCTCTTCAGGTATCCCCTCTGGCTTAACATTTACCGGGAAGAATTCGTCTCGTACCTTTGAGATTCCAGCCATGCCTGAGGACATGGCGAACAGAACAACCCACGAATAGTGATCTCGCAGTTCACGGGCAAGGACGAGGCAACGGTATACATGCCCCAATCCAATTTCCTTGTCGCCATCACAGCGCATGATAATGGAGAATGATCGCTTCATGTCACCGGCCAGTTTGCGGGATTGAGGAGCCACTCGTCATTGACTCTCACGCATGCCATCTTTTCTCGCAGTTCGTGCGTCAATGCTCCTTGACGTGCGGTTACTAGGGCCTGTTCAAGTTCAGAGGCAGTCCGCACACCCACCAAGACTGTTGCGATTGCCTCATGGCTGAGACAGAAACGTAATGCCGCTTCGCGGAGCTCCATACAAGATCCATCCAGCCTATTCCGCACTTGTAGGACCGTCTCCTTAAGTCCGGCCAATGCCGGCGGGAGATATTGCCACTTGTCGGTAAGCACCCCCTTGAGGAAGGCGGAACGCGATATGATGCCAATCCCTGCCGCCTGGGCAGAGGGAAAAACATTTATAGACATACGGCAATCAAGGAGATTGTAGGCTACCTGGAGTACATCAAAATGGCCGGAGGCGATGACCGCCAGCGCCTCGTCAACGGTATAAACCGATGCGCCGAGGTGACGGAGCATGCCTTGTTGTTTTGCCTGCAGAAGATATTCCGTGATTTCGCCTTGTTCTAAGACTACAGTGGTCACGTTATGAATCTGGACGATATCAAGATGGTCTCGCTTCAGTCTTTCGATGCTCGTGGCAAGGGATGCTTCTAGTTTGCGCCTAAGATTCTTGCCGGTCAGAACATGCCCCTGTTCGTCCCGGGGTATGTTCACCTTGGTGGCGATGATAGCATCACTCTTATCGAGGACCTGACCAAGCAAGGCCTCGCTTTCCCCATAGGCCGGGGCGGTATCGAAAAGGTTGATCCCGTTCTCCAAGGCCATTCGTACAATGGCCTTGGCCTCCTGTTGGGATGGTTTACCATAGCCGCCCGGCGCCTCAATACCGTAGTCAAGGCCGAGCTCGACCGTCCCAAGCGCAATAGCGGAGACCGTCAGTCCGGTTCTCCCGAGGCTCCTATGACCTACCGGTAGGTGCATTTATCCTGCGTACCTACCAGAAAAGACAGGTTGAAACCGTCCTTCTTCAAAGAAGTAGACAAAGATCACCTTTCAGTCAGCCGGTAGAAACCACGGCGCGCTTGTGGCCCCTTGAGGAACCTTGAGGGATTGCCTATACCGATCGCCTCGGCCAGAAAGGTAAACGCAGTTCTAACCTGCACCAGATAGTCCTCAACATGGTGAGGCTGATGGGCGAAGGAAGGCTTGAACTGATTATATGCCAGATATCCGTGCTCGAGCATCCACTGGGTGAAGAGGGTGGTCAGGGCGAGTTCATCTGGATGTAAAATGCTGAAATGCGCAAGTGTCGGCAGTCCGTCGACATGAATGTTCAAGCCGGTCTCGGCAGCAACATCTTTCCATCCCTGTTGCACGGAAGCACCGATTTTGATGATGTGCGGAGCGACTTGGGCGCTGATGAACTTGCGAATGGTGGCCATCGCCGCCGTTGGTCCGATCCGTTCGGTCCAGTTCGTGGAGCTGATAAAGGTCGATTGGGCAGCCTCCATGACCGCAGCCTTTCCGATCACGGCCCCCATGGCATAACCGTTGGCCATGGCCTTGGCGAATATCGCCATATCGGGAACGATGCTAAGAAGCCGGTGGATGCCACCCGCAGTCATACGAAATCCCGTGGTGATCTCGTCGAATATGAGTACTGCGCCAATATCATCTGCGATAGCTCGCACGGCCTCAAGGAATCCCGGCTCTGGCGGCTCACCGCGCTGCGGTTCCATCACGATGGCGGCCAGTGCCTGGTGGTGTGTATCAACGATGGCCCTGAGCTCATCGATCCGGTTGTAATGGAATGCCAGCGCCGTACCCGTCAAGGCCCGGGGCACCCCACGCGGTTCCAGGCCGGGCATAAGATGCCCGTCCAGGGGATCGTCCTCGGCGAGGTTAGCGGCCAGATACCAATCGGTCCAGCCGTGATATCCACAGAAGGCGATCTTGTCTCTTCGTGTGGCAGCACGTGCTATGCGTACTGCCATGCTCATTGCTTCACCTCCCGCACGGCAGTAGCGGACCATCTGCGCCCAGGGATGCAAATCAAGGAGGATCTCCGCCAGCTCGACCTCTTCCGGGGCATTGAGAGTGGATTGAACCCCCGCTGCGATGGCGCCGGCGACGGCCGCATCCACCTCTGGATCGGCGTAGCCGAGGATACATGCTCCTACACCCATGATGCTCATGTCCGTATAGGTATGTCCGTCAAGGTCGGTGATCTCGACCCCTCGTGCCTTGGTATAGTAGGCTGGCCATTGTTCAGGTAAAAAAAGTTCCGGACGCTTGGAAAGCAACTGAGTGCCGCCGGGGATGACCCGTTTGGCTTTACGATAGAGTTCCTGGCCTTTCATGATTACTCCTGCGTATTCGGCGACCATACATCACGATAGCCTTCTTTGCCGATAAAGGCTTGGTTCATCCGGGCGATCTCGGGATGCTGTTCGAGAAATGCAATAATGTCGTGCATAAGGAAGGGGCGATCGTCTCGGTAAAGGGCATTATAGACAGCGCGCACCACAGTGAAGTCGTCTGCATTATCCACGGTCCAGCGCATATCTGCATAATCTTTTTCCGCCTTTAGCGTGCCGTTCCGGAAACGGCCCGGTACACGCCAGAGATAGGGAGTGACATGCTCGCGGTCGCTGGCCTCCCGTGCCTCCCGCCAAGCCCGTTGCAAGGCTTGAAAACTGAAGCACTCCGCATCCAGTCCGTCGGGAAACCGGCCACCGTCCATAAAAACAGCCCCCGCCCCCGTGGCTACGCCTACATGATCGAAGCCACCGGTCCGATAGAGATCCAACAGCCGAGCAATCACGTCGGGGTCCACAAAGGGACAGTCACCCGTCACCCGTACGATAGGATCGGCCTGAAACTGGACTGCGGCTTGGTAGAATCGATCGAGGACATCATTTTCACTGCCCGCATAGCAATCAATACCTTCGCCTGCTGCGAAATCTCGTAGGGGAGTGTCGCCAGGGACATCAGATGTGGCAATCACTATCCGGGTAAGTCCTGCCACGGACCGCAGGCGTCGTGCGATATGCCAGAGCATGGCATGTCCTCTCAATTCCTTGAGTACCTTCCCGGGTAGCCGCGTGGAGCCCATACGCGCCTGAATGATCGCTATAGCTGTATTCATCAAGAGCCTCCGATTCTTGTCTGAAGATTATCAAAAGTTAGATACTGTCTAGTGAGTTAGTGCACCAATCAGGATCCATGCTGGCAGAGATGATGAGGCCGTGCATACCTTAAACTTTCTTAACGGAACTCCCAGACAAGGATACTTGAGGGATTAAGAGGATTGATGCCATACAGGTCAGGCTCAAACGATAGAATATTGATTTCCGGATCATTCTTGAGGCATTCCATAAGATTTGTATTGTAATCATTGATTTTTGCATATCGGTTCCGCATTAGTCCGATTAATGTCCGCCTATCTTCCCGGTAAACAGGTTCAAAATGAATGACTCTCTTGACTCGGTCACGGATACCTTTGAGGGCTGCAATAAAGACATTCGCGTCTGGAATTTGTTCAATTGCATGAGATGTGAACAGCAGAGAATGTTCCTTAATGAAACGGTAAGTTTCTGGAAGATAAAAATTGAATGAATGAATTTCGAGTCCGAGTAGGCCTCCTAAAATCCTGGCACTTTCGGAATATTCACCAGCATAGATTTGCCTTTGTCCTCCATAGGCCTTATACCAAAGCAGATTTGGGCCATATCCAGCCCCCAATTCGCATATAAAGGGGCTATGCTCAGATTGAAGAGTTTTCCACATGTGGTATCTAGCAATAGTATAATAGACATTTAATGGGGACAATAAGAGACGTTCGCCCAACGATACTACACTGAGTGTTTGGTCTGGTTTGATTATTAATTGACGCAGGATTTGAGGATTATCTCGGTAGGTATCAAGAATTTTACTATAAGAATCTTTCTCATATTCCCGCGTGACCAAGTCTTCATCTCGCTTTTGTTGAAAGGGTTCAAGACCTAAAATTCGCGAAGTCCATACATTATTTTGTGAAAAATGCGAATTGAAATCCACTTCCGGTAAATTGCGAGTCATCGCCTCAATTGCGGAAAGGGAGGGCAATATTGGTTGATCAAAGACCTTTTCATCACCTTGGTAGTCCTTTCGTATACTTTTCATTGGACGTAATCCATCACATGGATCAGCCCGCCATTCTCTGTCTGCAACTTCAATTGGCGTTGGACCCTTATCGCGCGTTCCGTCTGAAATATAGCCATCACTAATCATTGTTATGGCATGCGATATCTGATGTGGTAGCCAGCAATGGCCCATGGCAAACTCTTCACCGGTCCCATCAATGTCGAGATGGAGCTCGATCATAGTTGCTCCCCAGCGGTGCACTGCGCGGGTGATGACAGCAGGATTGGCACTATGATCTGACCAGCCAACCGGAAGTTGTGTAGACTGGCGAAGTGTCTCTATAGCTGCCAGATTACATTCCTGGGGAGGAGTCGGGTAACCCGAAACACAGTGCAGCAAAGTAAGATCTCGGCAGCCAGCATCCTTAAGTATCTCCACAGCGGCGAGTACTTCTTCGAGAACAGCCATGCCTGTTGAAAGCACCACCGGCTTACCTGTTGAAGCGCAATACTTTAAGAGTTCCTTCCAAAGAATTTCGTAGGAAGCAATCTTGTAAAAATCCACGTAAGGATAGAGTTCATTGACGGCTTTGAGGTAGAAAGGTGTACAACCGAATTTAATCTTCTGCTCACGGCACCTTTGAGACAGTTCTGGCAGGAATTCTACTGGCAGTTCCCATGCCTCACGTTGACGGTGCTTTTTGCTCTTAATTAAGATCTCCTGGGCGAACAATTCCTGTATCTTGAAGAGTTGAAACTTTACGCCTGCGCAGCCAACAGAAGCAGCCCTATCAATGAATGCAAGGCAACGGTCTAAATCGCGGTTATGATTACTTGACACTTCTGCTATGAATTCAATTTTCATTTAACGAACCGCCTGCATATCCGGTTTATATCCTTAATAATGCGTTGTACATCTTCATCGTGCATAGTTGGGAACAAAGGTAGCGAGATGATTTCCTCATATGCCTGCTCGGCCACAGGGCATAAGCCCTCGCATGTGCCGTAATGTATGCGGTAAAAGGGCTGGAGATGGATGGGAATATAATGGACATTTACCAGGATACCTAGCTCATGGAGGCCCTTGAACACCTCGGCACGGTTGTATATTGTTTGATCGAGTCGAATCACATAGAGATGGTATGCATGCCGGACATGATTATGTACGCTCAGAGGGGTCATGCCGGGGATAACGCGGATAGCCTCATCATACCGGGAGGCAATTGAACGCCGCCTATCGAGCCATTCGGGGAGTTTTCGAAGCTGGCTGATTCCAAGGGCGCACTGGATGTCCGTAATCCTGTAATTGTATCCCGGTTCATTCATTTCATAGTACCATGTTCCCTTCGTGCGCCGTTTTTGCGCATCGAGGGTGATCCCATGGTTCCTGAAGCGCCGCATTTTATCGGCAAAGGCCGCCTCATTCGTAAGGATCATGCCGCCTTCGCCGGTAGTGATGTGCTTGACGGGATGAAAGCTCAGGCAGTTGAGGACCCCCAGCGTGCCGGACTTTCTTCCCTTATATTCGGCGCCCAGCGAATGGCAGGCGTCCGCGACAAGTTTGATGCCCTTCCTGTCGCAGAGTGCCTGGAGTTCGTCATAGGCGCAGGGCTGTCCCGCATAATCGACGGCGATGACGGCCCTTGTTCGTGGAGATATTCGCTCTGCAACACTGTCGGGATTAATGGTCAGGGTATCGGGCAAGATATCCGCGAAAACAGGTGTCCCGCCTTGGTACACCACGGCATTGGCCGTGGCCAGGAAGGTGATGGCAGGTACAATAACCTCGTCTCCGCACCTGATGTCTAAGGCGTTAAGAGCGGAGTGGAGCGCCGCTGTCCCGCTGTTCACCGCCACGGCGTGCTGGGCGCCCGTATAGGTGGCGATAGCAGCTTCGAACTCGGCCACCTTCGGTCCGGTGGTCAGCCAGTCGGACCGGAGCACCTGGACAACGGCGGAGATATCCTCGTCATCAAGGCTATGTCTTCCATAGGGGATGGGCTTATCCATTTCACTTGCCTAGAAACGTTCTGTCCCTGTTTGTCTTCGATTCTCAGGTTCGTTTTTAAAGGTATCGCTCTGAATCATGGCCCTGAGATCATCTATGGAGAGCCATTCGCAATTCGTATCGCTCATATAAGTGAAACCCTCCGGAAGCCTTGTGCCATTATCATACTGCTTCATCTTCAGCCAACCTTTGGATGGCAGGATGGCATAGAGCCCATCCAAAAACACGGTCTGAATGCCTTCATCTTCCGTAATAAGAATCTCATGGAGTTTCTCCCCAGGTCTCCGTCCAATCACCTCAATCTTACACTCGGGAGCAACGGCCTCGGCAAGATCGGTGATCCGCATGCTGGGAATCTTGGGAATGAAGATCTCACCACCCCTCATATAGTTGAGGCCCTTGACTACGAGAGCAACAGCCTTTGTCAGGGTTATCCAGAAACGAGTCATACGCACATCGGTGATCGTAATCTTGCCAGTTTTTCTCTGCTCGAAGAAGATGGGGATGACACTCCCGCGGCTTCCTAAAACATTGCCGTAGCGGACACAGCTGAATCGGGTTTCTTTCTCCCCGGAATATGAATTGCCGTGAATAAAAATCTTCTCAGCACAGAGTTTAGTAGCACCGTAAAGGTTGATGGGATTAACGGCCTTGTCGGTGCTCAGGGCGATCACCTTCTGGACCCTGTTGTCGATAGCAGCATCAATGATATTTTGTGCACCGAGGATGTTGGTCTTCACAGCCTCGAAGGGATTATACTCGCATGAGGGGACCTGTTTCAATGCAGCTGCATGCACAACGATATCCACGCCGGTCATGGCGCGGTAGAGGCGCTCGCGGTCCCGTACATCGCCGACAAAAAATCGTAGCCGCTCATCGTTTAAGGCCGATTGCATGCGGCTCTGCTTGAGCTCATCCCGTGAGAAAATCCTTAGGACTTTGGGATTGTGCTGTTCTAAGATGATACGCGTGAATTCCCGGCCGAATGAGCCCGTGCCGCCAGTAAGGAGGATTGTCTTATCTTTTAGGATAGTATTCATTGAATTGTTACCCCTTTTTAAGGATTTCGGTTCGGTTGGGAAGCTGACATTTCATTTATCTTTTTCATCAATAAGGTAGGCTCCGCCCCTTTGGGGTGAATACCCATGCCGAGGATCAGAATCAGCATCTGCCCTGTAAAACCGTTAAAAGACATAATCCGACAGGGTTTCAGCAAGGAACATGCCATGAAACCTTAGCAGTAAAAATACAATAGAAACAAGCACTCAGAGCAAGGAGAATAAGAAATTTGAGTCAATATTTTGACTTCTCTGTGACTATGGATTGTTTTTCTGACGCACCAGAAACAGCGTATGTTTTTTTCTAGCAATTTTAAGTAGCGGGGGAGGGTATATTTTTGAGTATATGTATCAATATGACATTTATATAATAGAGTATGATTTGAAGATCGCCGTGAAAGCTGATCACTCATTGAGTGAGGGCGAAATTTGATGATCTTGAAAAAATATTTAAAGTGTCATGAATATTTGCCGATAACTGTCTTAGCAGATTAATAACAAACTGGAAGGAGGTGAGGGGAACACAAGGTTTGATCAGGACCTGGAAGCTGATCACAAATGAATAACCCGGCCACGGATGGTCGGGAAAACCAAAAAAATCAAGGAGGATCCAATTATGTCACTTACCATTAACACCAACGTCGCAGCACTTTACGCCCATAACAACTTAGTCAATACTGATGCCGCAATGACCAAAAGCGAGCAGAAGCTCTCCAGCGGCTACCGCATCAACAGCGCATCGGATGACGCCGCAGGTCTGTCCATTGCCAACGGGCTCCGCTCCAACATCAGGTCCCTTACCGTTGCGTCCCAGAACACCACCGAAGCCAATGCCGGCTTGTCTATTGCAGAGGGTGCAGCAAACCAGGTTGAAACCATCCTTGAGAGGATGAAGGAACTGGCCACCCAGGGGGCACAAGACGGAGGAACCGCAGAAGATCAGGAATTCCAACAGCTGAAAAGCGAAATCACCCGCATCGTGGCAAGCACACCTGGGGGAGGTGGCACCTTCCAGGTTGGTGATACCTCGGGCACGGCATCCCAGATCACTGTCGCTGTAACTAGTATGGATTTAGGCACCCTTGGTCTTACCTCAATAGCCTTGACAGGTGGAGGCGCCACGGCTGCCATCGATACTGTTTCAACTGCTATCGGCACGGTGGACAATAATCTGGCTGCCATAGGTGCAGCCCAGAACCGGCTCACCTACGCCTATAACAACCTCCAGACGGAGATCACGAACATGTCTTCCCAGCAATCGGCCATCAGGGATGTCGACATGGCCTCTGAGATGACAAACTTCACCAAGAACCAGATCCTGGAGCAGGCGGGTACCGCAATGCTGGCCCAGGCCAACTCAAGCTCACAGAATATCCTGACCCTGTTTAAATAATGAACCTTCATTGAGGATCACGGGGATGACCCCGTGATCCTCTCTGGAGAAAGGCGGGTGTGGCCATGAAGATAGATTCGGTAAGCACCGTACCAAATGATCCTGTCCGGATGGTAGGTATCGGTTTGGGGTCACCGGCCATTGCCCAGGCATCTCAAGATACGAGTGGCGATCAAGCGCAAAAAGTCCTTCAGAAAGATAAGCCTTCTGCCGAAGAGATCAAACAGAACCTGGATGCAATCAACGCTCAACTCAGGTCCAATAACAGTTCCATCCAGTTCACTGTCGATGGAAAGATGGATGACATCGTGGTGAAGGTAGTGGACGATGATACGGGAAAAGTGATCAGGCAGATACCACCCGATGATGTGCTCAGCATAAGGGAACATCTCAAGGAGATGTCCGGGTTGCTTGTGAAGGAGAAAGCCTAGAGGTAAAAATAGCCTAGGCCCCGATTCCGGTCGGGGCCTGGACCGTATTCTGAGGAGAGAGGGGAGCGTCATGTCAAGCACGAATTCCATAGTGGGTTTGTCTTCAGGGTTGGATTGGCAGAGTCTGATCAGCCAGATGATGGATGTCGAGCGGCAGCCGGAAACCCTCTTGACGAATCAGAAGACAACGCTCCAAAGCCAATATACCGAGTGGACCACAATCAACACCAAGCTTGCCGCTTTGCAGACAAGCGCAAGTGCTCTTTCCACATTAGACGACTTCAATCTTTATACCTCCAATGCAAGTGCCACCGGCACAACGACTGATGTCAGTAAACTAGCGAGTTTTACCGTGGGGTCAAACGCATCCCCCGGGAGTTATTCGCTGATTGTAAACAACCTCGCACAGGCACAGAAACTGGGTTCGGAATACTTCAACTCCCTTTCGACAGGCCTGAACATATCAGGGGACCTTGTGATCAACGGCCACACGGTGAACATTGCAACTACCGACAGCCTCACCTCTATTCAGAACAAGATCAATGCCCTCAATTCCGGGTCCAACCCTTCAGGGGTGATCGCGTCCATAATTACCGTGGCCTCCGGCCAATATCAACTCACCCTCACCTCGCAGAATACGGGCAAGAACGGGATGGTCCTGGCAAATGGCTCCGCAGCAAATGTGCTGGGTGAACTTGGCTTTGCCGACAGTACCACCTCAATACGTAATGCATTTACGGGTGGAGCATTATCTTCCGCCTTTTCCAGTTCCACACAGAGCATCCAGAGCATCCTGGGTCTCACAAATGGTGCATCGGGAACGGTTACCATAGGCGGTCAGAGCATCTCTATAAATCTGGCCAGTGATTCATTGGAAAGTATTAATGATAAAATCAATGCTGCCGGGATCAGCTCATCCATTGTTTCAAAGACAGACTCCTCCGGAAACACGACCTACACACTCCAGATAAACGGCACCCAATCCTTTACCGATGCGAGCAACATCCTTCAGACCCTTGGTATTCTCGAACAGGGCAACTCAGCAAGCTCAGATGTGTACGGAGTAGTAGGGAGCACGCAGAATACAACCGGAGGGTCGGCCATAACCAATAGCACCCTCCTGAAAAACATCGATGGATACAGTACCTGGACAAGTTCCGACACGATAGCAATCAGCGATCCTAACGCTTCTGTAAACACGACCTTTACCGTGACGGCAAACTCCACAGTAGGTGATTTACTGTCCGCCATTGACAGCGCCTACGGAAATCAGGTCTCGGCCTATGTAAACAGCAACGGTGCCATTGTGGTGGAGGACAACCGGTCGTCGGGTTCATCGAATCTGGATCTTACGTTGACGCCGTCGAATTCGAGTCTCAATTTGGGGACGTTCAGCGATCCGACAAAAATCAGGAGCCGCCAGATCGTCGCAGGCGCTGATGCCACTATCACTCTGGATGGCAACACCATCACCCGTAATACGAACCAGATCAGCGATGTCATCGCCGGCACGACGATCAGTCTCGTTGGCGCAGACCCGAACTCGACCATCACCCTGAACATCACACAGGATACTTCGGGGATCGAGTCGAAGATATCGGATTTCGTATCGAAATATAACGCTCTCATGACCGAGATCACCAACCAATTCACGTATACTCCAAGTACAAGCAGTTCAAGCAGTACGACTACAACGGCCACCACGCCGCCGCTCTTCGGCGATTCCACATTGCAGTCCATAAAGTGGACAATCCGGAATACTATCCTATCGGGCGTAACCGGTGTCAATTCAACGCTGAACACCCTGGGGCTTGTGGGGATCAACTTAGACCAGACCGGGCAGCTCTCTATCAACAGCACCAAGCTCGAGGGATATCTGCAAACCAATTTCAATGATGTGGTAAACCTCTTTGCCGCACAAGGTTCGAGTACAAACAACAACCTTACCTACATAGGGTCCGGAGACAATACCGCAACGGGATCATATCAGGTACAGATCACGCAGGCCGCTACAAAGGCAGCTACCACAGGGACTGGATTCGGCGGATCGCTGTCCGGAGACACTAACCTCACCCTCACGGACAATTCAGGCAATACGGCCCAAATATCCCTGGCATCCGGATCGAGCATGTCGGATATTGTCAATGCAATCAACTCCGAGCTTGCGAATCAGTCTATGGACATAACGGCCTCAGAGAATGCCGATGGTCAGCTCGTACTCTCGAGGAACAGCTACGGATCTGCCTACGGGTTTACTGTTGCAAATGGTGCAAATCTTGGGATCTCCGATGCTACCTATACAGGGACAGATGTGCAGGGAAGCATCTGTCAGAGCGGGTCAAATACCTGGATGACCATGACCGGCTCCGGACAGGCCCTGACCGGTGATTCCGGCCAGGACGTCGACGGCCTGGTAGTGCAATACACAGGCACGAGCACCGGGACCTTCGACTTCACATTCTCAAAGGGAGTCGGTGATTCGCTGAGTGAGATACTCGATAACATGAGTAATTCTATATACGGTTCTGTCACCCAAAATGAGCAGAGTATCCAGAACCACATGACATCCATAGACAAGCAGATAAGTGATATGGAAGAGCGCATTACCCAGGACCAAGATACGATGACTCAGAAATTCGTTGCCATGGAGACAGCGCTTTCCCAACTTCAAGCCCAGCAGTCCTGGCTGACCAGCGAGCTTAGTTCGTTGTCCAGCAGTAGCTGACAAATCTAATCAAACAGGGGAAAAGGAGGAGAACGGGCGAATGCCTGATATCCTCCTTCAAAATCTCTTCCTGCAGACTACAGGCATTCAGCTTCCGAAACTCCAAACAGGGTGTCATAGACAATCACCTTCTGACCTGCCATGGTTGCAACCTTGTCGATCATTCTGCAGGACAGATGGGATATTTGATATCCCTGATCTTCAGGACAATCATGCCGTTTTCGTCTTCTTCCATCATGAGGGCGAGGCTGTAATAAGAGCTCCGGTTGAATCTCACCTTCATACCGTTTTCGAGTGTTGCATAGAGTATATTGTCCTGGCCTATGCAGAGCTTGGTCGGGTCAAGCGGAAAGGTCTCAAGGGTATTCAGTCTGACATAGAGCCCTATGGCCGGATCGCCTCTAATGGCCGAGATAACGAAGGGGGTGTCCTCCACCTCGATATAACAGAGTTCATCGCCTATGACGATCCGGTGGCTGCCGTCTTCATCGGTCTCAAGGGCATTGCAGAAGGCGCGCAGAACGAGAGGGTTGATGATCTCGCAGCCCTCATAGAACCACTTACCTTCCTTATCGATCCTGATCCTGCAGCCTTCAGTTACATCCCTCAGTTGACGGTCCATGTAAGCTCCTGCATATATGTGAATTATTGGGTTAATATCTTAGCATGCTTTGAGCAAAATTGCACTTTGCTCCTCTGATCCGCATATCGATTAATTGCTTGACTAGAAATAACCGCCGAGGCAAAATGACATTCAATCTAATCTTTCAAAGGGTTAACGTATGGGGAAAAACCGGAAGCAAGGGATGATTATCGATGCCGCCCTGGAGGTCTTTCGTGAACGGGGTTATGCCAATGCCCGGATGGCTGATATTGCACGCAGGGCACGGGTCTCCTATGGGCTTGTGTATCATTATTTCGGGAGCAAGGAGGTCCTCTTCGAAGTCATCGTGGAATCCTGGTGGGACGCCCTCTATGCCATGATGGACAAAGAGATTTCATCTGCTGCAAACATTCAGGACAAGCTGGTGAACATCATCGAGTTCTTCCTTAATACCTACGGTCAGAAACCCAATCTTATGTCTATCTTTGTCAGTGAGGTTTGCAGAAGCTCGGTTTACCATACCGAAGAAGGTCTCTCGAAATTCCTGAAGTTTTTCAGCCTGTGCGAACAGATTATGGCTCAGGGTCAGGAGAGTGGGTTCTTGGGCAAAGAGATCCCCCCGCATCATCTTACCTATATCTTCTATGGAGCCATCGAGACATTTATTTCAGTCATGGTGCTTGGCAAGGAGCCCCTTACTAAGAAACGACAAGAACGTGCTACCAATGCCATCCTCAAAGTCTTCATTGATGGGGCACGGGAGCGTGCGGCATGAAGGCCTGAATGATAACCTCATGACGATTACCCTGTTCCCTGGTGCATCTCACCACAGGTAAGGAGGCATCGGATGCAGGATTTGAAGAACAAGGCAATCATCTGTGCAGCCCTTGCCGGCCCCTTTACCATGAAGCACCAGAATCCTGCTGTGCCCTACACCCCGAAAGAGTTCGCCGATGAGGCAGCAAAGAGTTATGCCGCCGGTGCAGCAATGGTCCATGTGCATGCCCGGAATGATGCCGGCATCCCCACCCATGAGATCGATCGTATCAGGGCCACCCACGATGCCATCAAAGAGAAGACCCCGGAGCTTATAGTGAACTTAAGTTCTGCAGTCGGCGTCGGCAGGAAACCTGAGGATAGGATAGCACAGATACTTGCAATCAAGCCTGCAATGGCATCTCTGAACACCAACACCATGAACTTCAGTATTATTGACAGGAACACAGGAGAGATCATCATGGATGCAATCTTCGAGAACACCTTTACCATGCTGCAGGATTTCGGCAAGGCCATGGAGGAAAACGGCATAAAACCCGAGATAGAGTGCTATGATATCGGCGGGATTGATAATACCTTGATGATAGCCAAGCAGGGGTTCTTTAGCTCTCCCATGAACTTCAATTTCGTCTGGGGTGTTGCAGGGGGGCAGAGGTTCAGGCCTGAGGCATTCATCACTATGGTTAATGCATTGCCCCACGGGGCAAACTTCACCACATGCGGTGTTGGATTGGACCAGTTTCCGGCCATTACCATGAGCTGTCTCATGGGCGGCCACATGAGGGTTGGACTCGAAGACAATATCAGGCTGCCTGACAGCAGCCTTGCCAAAGGCAGCTTTGAGCAGGTTCTGTGGGCTGTGAAGATCGCCTCGTCCCTTGGCAGGGAGCCGGCGTCGCCGGAAGAAGCGAGGCAGATCATGGGTATCGTACAGAAATGAGGGCACTGGTCTATGATAATGATTCAACGAACGGGTAAAGACCAGACTGATTTAGGAGGTATTGATGAGGGCGGGTGCTCGGTGGATGATAGCTTTTACCTGTTGTATCATGATCATACCCTTATGCGCACAAGCAAATGTGACTTATACAGTAAAGAGTGGTGACACGCTTGCTAAGATTGCCGCGCAGTATTTCCCTTTGTCCGAATCATATACCAAGGGTGAATTTGTTGATGAGATAAAGAAGCTCAATAACATTGGCATCAAAGGCTTATCCCCCGGGCAGGTTCTCACTATCCCGGTGGTCAGAACCGAGCCAGTCAAACCCCGGAGTGTAAAAAGACCTAAAACCTTTAAGGCGTTGGGGCTCTATGCTAACCAGTGGACAGCGGGCTCTCGCCAGGTTCTTAGCATTTCTGAGCAAATCAAGAAATATGGAGCCAATACCATGGTGTTCGATGCAAAGGAAGTTCAGGGGCTCCCCACCTATAAGAGTGCGGTACAACAGCAGTATACGGGCCTTTCTTCATATAACTACTCCATCAAAGATATAGCCAAGCTGGTGGACTACCTTCACAAGAAGAATATCCATGTAGTTTCAAGGGTTTGCATGTTCAAGGATCTTCACAACTCATCAGCCAATCAGAAATGGAGGTTCGACAAGGATTGGGTAAACCCTGCCAATAAGACCGTGCAGGAATACAACCTCGCTATTATTCGCGAATTGATGGGTTTCGGTGTCGACGAGATCCAGATCGATTATTTCAGATATCCAACAGACGGGAAGGCCAACACCGGCATCGAGGGCAAGTCGCGGAGCGACGTATTGACGGAATATGCCGCTCGTATTCATGAGTTGACATCATCTAACGGGGTGCTCCTGTCGCTGGATATGTTCGGCATAGTGAACTGGCTGAAAGATGAGGATATCAGGACCCTAGGACAGGATGTGCGTAAGCTCAAGGATCATTTCGACATCATCTCGCCCATGTTGTACCCATCTCACTTCCCCATCGGCTTTTCCGGTGAGAAGAACCCTGCAGACAAGCCGTATTACTTTGTAAGCAGAGGGATCATCAGGATGAAGGCCCTCGTAGGCGACCGGGTAACCATCAGACCCTGGCTCCAATCGTTTCCCCTGCGTATTACCATCGGCTACAATCCGGCCTATATCGAGTCACAAATCAAGGCGGCTGAGGATTCCGGGTCGGTGGGGTGGCTGTTGTGGAGTCCCGGTAACCACTACGATGAGGCTTACAGGGCCATGGATGACCTGGCTCGACAGAGAAAGGCAAATACCTTGAATACGAGTCAGGCCAAACAGTAAAGTGTGATATTTCAAACTGGTTGAATTGCCAGTTTCCCCTTCAATCCAGGTGTCATGATCTGTTCGAGTTGCTGCCTCTGGGCCTCGAATTCGACCGGATCAGTTGTTGGATTGAATTTTATCAAATTGCCGTAAGTAATGTTGACCCGGGCGAATGGTTTGGGAAAAATGAAATTGTCCCAGCTGTTGAAGTACCAGGCATTCTCTGACGAGGAATAAAGGGGGAGAATGGCTGCATCAGAGGCATGGGCAAGGCGGATTATCCCTGCCTTTATTTTCCCGGCAGGTCCGCGTGGACCGTCTACAATATGGGCTGAGAGGCTTGTTTTCTTGCAGGCCTCGATCATTGCCTTCAAGGCCTCGGCCCCGCCCCGGGAAGAAGATCCAAGCACAGGGATCCATCCGGTCCGCCTCGCTACACCGGCTATGATCGTCCCATCCATACTCTTGGAGATCATAAGTGGCGGGTGGTATTCTTCAAAGATCTTACAATATCGTATTAGTATAAAAAACTGCTGGTGCCAAACGCTGAGAAGCACCTTTCCGCCCTGTTTCAGGTAATCCGTACATTCTTTCTCATTGTTGATGGTATAATGAAACGTAGAGCTGTACGTGCGGATAAAACGATAGAGGAAAGAAAGGAATACCTCTGATGTGATAATATCCTTGGATTTAATCGCCATGCGTCTCCTTAATTTCCATTGCATTACCATTGTTTAAAAGGATGTGGAAAGAGTTCTTTCATAATGATAAGAAATTTTACGTGTAAGGATACCGGGTGTCAATCCGAGAGATCCGCAAGGAGTTGAGGATACATTTTTTTACAAAGAATAATTCAGCTCATTTTTCCTGATCCGGAAGGTTGTTGCCCTTGGGAACAGATCATTCGGGCTGTAAAGATTGTAATCCCTTCAAGTAACTTCAATGAATCAGAAGAGAGTTGATGAAATCAATTTCTTAAGTGAGGGAAAGGACTCTCAGGTGAGGGCAGCGGATATTCTCACCTCGACCTTGTGTTCCTGGTGGTCGTCGACAAGGGGGATCGCCTTGTCCTGTTGATCGATTCCATCTACTTCAACACACATATCGCTGAGTATATCGTGTGTTTGCCGGATGGTGATGTGATAGACCGTCTCCCGATACCGGTAATGGACCGTCAATGTCTCCCAACCCTTCACGGGGAGGCACGGGGCAAAGCGCAGTTTGTCCACGTCAAGTTTGAGGCCCAGGAGCGATTCCACGATCAGCCGGTACATCCAGGCAGCCGAGCCCGTGTACCACGTCCAGCCACCGCGGCCGGTATGCGGGGAAAGCGCATAGACATCGGCAGCGACAACATACGGTTCGACTTTATAAGTGCTGACCTCCTCGGCGGACCTGGCATGATTTATCGGATTGATCATGGCAAGCAGTTCCCAAGCGCGGGGGTGATCACCTAATGCGGCGAATGCCATGGTCGCCCAGATTGCCCCATGAGTGTATTGCCCGCCATTCTCTCTCACACCCGGGACGTATCCTTTTATGTAGCCAGGGTTCAACTCCGACTTGTCCAGCGGCGGGTACAGGAGCCGGATTAGTGAATGCTCCCTGTCAACGAGCTGCTTATCAAGAGCTTCCATTGCCTGGCGAGAGCGCTTTGCATCTCCCGCCCTGGAAAGAACGGACCAGCTTTGTGCAATGGAATCGATAGAGCATTCGGGGTTGCTCGCCGATCCCAGCGGTGTCCCGTCGTCGAAGTATGCGCGGCGATACCACTCGCCGTCCCAGCCGTTCTGCTCGATGTTTTCACGTAGCGCCTCTGCCTCATTAAGGCAGCGTTCGGCAAAGGACAGGTCGAGAGTCCTCCGGGCAACCTCACTGAACTGCATAAGCACATCATAGAGGAAAAAGGCCAGCCAGACACTTTCACCTTTGCCGTGTTCGCCCACAAGATTCATACCGTCATTCCAGTCACCGGAACCCATGAGCGGAAGACCATGCTCACCAAAACTGAGGCCTTTGATTATGGCCCGGACACAGTGTCCGTACAGACCGAGGGTGACCTCGGAGTGTGACGGCAGATCGTAATAGGAGTCCTCGTCCGTGTTAACCGGACGGCCTTCTATGAAGTCGATGGGTTCATCCAGCACACCGGTATCACCGGTGCTCAGAACGTAACGGCAGGTAGCCATAACGAGCCAGAGAAAATCGTCCGAACAATGTGTGCGCACACCCCGGCCGAACGGAGGATGCCACCAATGTTGAACATCCCCCTCCTTGAACTGGCGGGACGCGCAAAGGAGGAGGTGCTCGCGCACGAGGTGCGGCTGGGTATGGATGAGTGCCATCACGTCCTGTAACTGGTCGCGGAAACCGAAAGCGCCGCCGGACTGGTAATAGCCGCTCCGTGCCCAGAGGCGGCAGGCAAGCGTCTGGTATAAAAGCCAGCCGTTGGCCATGATGTTCACCGCCATGTCAGGTGTTTCCACCTGTATTGCCCCGTGTATGTGGTTCCAGTACTGCCAGAGGGTTTCAAGCTCGCTGCGTGCCGCTAAAGAACCCCGGAAGCGATGAACCAGGTTAACAGCGTCATCGGTATCTCGCCCTGTGCCGAGCCTGAAGATGATCTCACGCTCCTGGCCGTCTGCAAGCTCGAAGGGAACCTGGATGGCGGCGCAGGGATCGAGGGCAGGCCCTACTTTGTTGGAAAGCCTCGTCCGCCTTAGGGCTGCCGGATTTTTGAGCGTGCCGTTCCGCCCGATGAACTCCGCTCGATCGCCGCTTACGGTCCGGGTCACATCATCCACATCAAAGAAGGCGTGACGGCTGGAGAACTCAGTGCTGTAAGAGTTCCGCGCAAACAGGGCGCCGCTGGTCGGGTCGATCTCAGTAATCACATGCATGGCCGATTTCGGCCGCAGGTCTCCGAGCACCCACTCAACGTAACCCGTCACAGAAAGCCGGCGGCTTCGACCCGACTCGTTTCGCACTTTGAGTACGGTGAACTTGACCGGTGCGTCCAGTGCCACGTAGACCCACACCTCTGAGCGGATGCCGCGCTCCGTATGCTCGAAGACGCTGTAGCCGAACCCGTGCCGGGTGACATAAGGCATGGCCCCTTGGCTGGGCAGCGGCATGGGCGACCAGAAGTGGCCGCGCTCTTCATCACGAAGGTAAAACGCTTCTCCGCTTGAATCGCCCACGGGATCGTTGTTCCACGGAGTGAGGCGGAACTCGTGGGCATTCTCGCCCCAAGTGTAAGCAAGCCCGCTCTCTGAGATGATGGTCCCAAAGTTCGGATTCGCCAGCACATTCACCCACGGAGCCGGTGTCACCTGATCTTGCGCTGTCGTTATTACGTACTCCTTCCCGTCAGGTGTGAATCCTCCGATCCCGTTGAAAAAGTTCAGATCATGGCGAGGCAACGCCCCTACTGCCTTTGGTTCGGGGCGATGTGTTCGGGTCGGATTAAGATGCGGCAAGGCTGCTTCGAGGGCGCCTCGCCGGTAGAGCTGTTCCACAAGGGTCCCCCGGCTGTCGGTGATGATGGCGCGAGCGACCGTTTGGAAGAGAATGCGGTCTTCAGTTGATATCTGCTCAGCGATCCTTACAAAGATGCCTCCCGGCCGATCAGTCACATTGACTTCAATGCCTGCGGCAATGAGCCCCATGATCTCGTCGTGCAGAAGTTGCCGGTAACCGGCGTGATCTTCATTCCAGATCACCAGGTCCACGGTCAGTCCCTTTAAACGCCAGTATGCGTGGGCCTGAACGAGTTGGCGCACCAGTTCAATATTTGATGGATCTTTGATCTGTAGCAGCACAATGGGCAAATCACCCGAAATGGCGTAGCCCCAGAGGCCGGATTGCCCGCGATTGTTCTTGATGAGGAGGCTCGCGTCGGCGCGCAGCGAAGAATTGGCATAGATTACGGAGCCGGCAAGGCGTCCATAGAGTTGTGCATCGGCCTCCGTGATATTGAGCTGTTGCAGGATCACCTGAGAGTGTGTCCACGCCAGATCGAAAACGCGATCCGCGAGACGCCGGTCCTGGTATTTTTCCACAAGGCTCATCGCTGTATCCCTTGTTTCACCGACACCCAAGACCATATCGATCGTCGCCGATTTTCCGGGATCGAGCATGATCCGGTGCCGGATCGCGACAATCGGATCGAGCACAGAGCCATCGCTGCCCGAGAGCGCAGCGGAGCCCCTCAATGCTTGAGGAAAGACAAGGGTATTCCCGCGGCCGGTGAACCGCATGCGGTCGGTCTCATAGGAAACTTCTCCGGTGGGCGCCCCGTGCACGGCCATGAGGTGAAACATCCATGGCACGGGCTCACCCTTGGAACGGGGCCGGCGTGTACAGAGGATCGCCCGGTGTTGGTGGAGGATCTCGGTCTGGACAAAGAGGTTGCTGAACGCCGGATGCAACGCATCACTGGCAGGCGATGCGAGAACGACTTCCGCGTAACTTGTCACCTCGATCTCTCTGTGCCGGCGAGAACGGTTGGTGATGCGGATTCGGCGCAACTCGATATCATCCTCCGGAGAGACAGCAATGTCGGTATGCATGTCGATATCACTGTCGCGGCGGCGGAACTCTGCACGACCCTCTGAAAAAATCACCTCATAGAGCTTAGGTTGTTTCAGCGTCGGCTGAAAGGTATTTGACCAGAACTCAGAGCTTTCCACATCGCGGAAGTAACAGAATGTTCCCCAGTTATCGCTGGTAGTGTCTTCGCGCCACCTAGTAACGGCGATGTCTTTCCAGCGGCTGTAGCCGCCTCCCGAATTCGTGACCATAACGTGGTAGCTGCGGTTCGATAATAGCTGAACTTCAGGAAAGAGTGTGTCCGGGCTGCTCAAGACACGTACCGGAGTCTCCAGGCCAACGGGAGTTGTGCGTAAATCTAAGAGCTCTGTGGTGTGCGAATAGAACGCCATGTCCTTGGGAACACGCTCCTGAAGCAGAAGTGTTGTCGAGCGGAAAAGCGGATCAGACTCGAATCGTTGCTGCATCGGACGGTCCAGGAGGATATAGGCCAGGGCCAGGAGGCTCATGCCCTGGTGATGTGCCATGAATGACCGGACCACGGCGCTTGATTGCCCACGCGTCTGACGTGAAGGCGTGTAGTCGATTGCTTCAAAAAGGCCGAATCTTCCCGCAAACCCCTGCTGGGCGAGTCGCTGCAGATTCAGGCACGCCGCCTCAGGCGCCACCATCAGCGCCAGCGCCGAGGCATACGGTGCAATGACAAGATCCTCGGCCAATCCACGTTTGAGCCCCAGGCTGGGTATGCCGAATGCGCGGTACTGGTAGTTAAGATGAACGTCGACCATGTTGTATCCGGATTCCGAAATACCCCACGGGACCCCGCGGTGCATCCCATACTTGATCTGTCTCTCTACAGCTGCCTTGTAGGTCCGGTCGAGCAGGGTGTTTTCGTATGTCGGCATTACCAGCAGCGGCATGAGGTACTCGAACATCGAGCCATCCCAAGAGAGAAGAACCGGATCTCCACCAACATTTGTGAGAAGGCGTCCCAGGGCGAACCAGGATTCCTGAGGCAATTGTCCCTGAGCAATCGCCACGAAACATGACAATCGCGCCTCCGAAGCCAGCAGGTCGTAGAAACTCGAATCCCGCCGGTCCTCCCCGATGTTGTACCCGATCGAGAGCAAATGACGCGCCTTGTCGTACAGGAAGCCATACTCCATGTGTGCCAGTTCGTTTAATTGCCGGGCAAGGGTGTCGATCGCCGCTATTCTCTCATGGGCGCGCCGGCTTGCTTCACTGATGAGATCCCGATACTTATCAAGCCAAAGGGTTTCCTCTGGCGTTGCGGATGCCATTTGCGGAGGGCTGATTGCCGGCAGTAGCTGTTTATTGAGCCTTGCCAGTTGGGAGAGCGTTGGGATTTCTCCGATGACCTTGAAATTACTGAGCCGCTCGGGAGGGGCAGGAAGCGTTGTCCATGGGGCGAGAAACGTCAGCTCTTCCAACGCGCTGCGGCATTGCCGGGCCATGGCTTTCCCCCACCACTTCGCTTCGTTCGCAGGGCCGGCAGAGAGGTGGCGGACCAGATCCTCGGCGGACGTCGTCAGCCTCTCGATGCAGAGCCGTACCGTTTGAAGCGTAGTCGGCCGGGAGAGGGTTGCGGAGGCCAGATCATTCTGGAACCCTATGAGCGTGGCTGAAGCGTCTGGCCCTGCAGCCTCCATGAAGACCCCGAGTATGTCGCTTAACCCCTCAAACAACCGCGGGCTCACTATTTTGTGACCGGGAAGTGCGAGCAGACCTGAGCGCAATGTCAGCAGGTGAGCGGCGAGGTTCCCGCTGTCCACCGACGAGATGTACAGAGGCATCAGCGGCTTCAAGGACTGCGTGTCATACCAGTTGTAGAAGTGGCCAAGGTAGCGTTCCAAGGCTCCCATCGTCCGGATTGCGTTCGCTGTGCGGTCGAGGACTTGTCTGACGGGGATATAGCCGAAGTCGTATGCAGTAATGTTCGCAAGAAGTGAAAGGCCCATGTTGGTCGGCGATGTGCGATGTGCAACCGGAGCAGGGTGATTCTCCTGATAACTGTCAGGCGGCAGCCAATTATCCTCCGGGCCGACGAATGTTTCGAAAAACGCCCAGGTCTTTCGGGAGATCTTCCTCAGAAAGATGGTCTGATCAGCGCTCAGCTGTGCTTCCGGGCGAGCGAACGGCCGGCTGATCCACCACGCGACAGCCGGCGAGGCAAACCAGAGGCCCAGTATGGGCCAAGCATAAACCAATGAAACCGGATACGAAAGAGAGAGCTGGATAATTGCGGCAAAGGCAATGCAAGGGGCGAACCACATGGTCCGGCACGAGCCGATAAGGTCTGTGCGGCTATCCGGGTTGCCCGAAGAATTCCATTCGAGCAGTCGTTTGCGGGTGATCAGCAACCGCCATGTGGTTCGTATAATCGCATCCAGACTGAAGAATGCCTCATAGGGAAGGCAGGTCAGCGTGAATATCGCCTGGGCGAAGTTCCCGCCGGCCGAGCGTACTGAGGCCGAAAGGTGCTGGCCCAGCAGCACATCTTGCGGCTTCCGGAACATTCCAAGAACCGATGCAACCACGGGCTGAACCAGGAGGATCCCGATCACCGAGACTGTCCAGAGCCAGGCGGGTGACAAGACGGTCCAGGAAAGCAGCAACAGCAGGGTCAATGCCAAAGGCACGAGACTGCGACGCAGGTTGTCAAAGATCTTCCATTGGGACAGCCCCGATAGCGGATTCTTCTCACGATGCCCGTCTTGAACCGGAACACGGGACAACAGCCAGCGCGCAATCTGCCAATCGCCACGGATCCACCGATACCGGCGATTCACGTCCACGCTGTAGCGAGATGGATATTCCTCATAGAGCAGTACATCAGAGAGCAGCCCGGAGCGAACATAGCACCCTTCCACAAGGTCGTGGCTGAGGATTTTGTTCTCGGGAAAGCGCCCATGAAGGGCCAGCTCAAACGCATCGACATCATAGATTCCCTTGCCGATGAACGAACCTTCACCGAATACATCCTGATAAATATCGGATACGACGCGGGTATATGGATCAATGCCCGGATCACTTCCATACAACCTGGCATACCACGATCGGTTCGTGCCCGGCAGGCTCACGGCCACGCGCGGCTGCAGGATGCCATACCCAACGCTGACCCGCTGCATTTTTTTGTCATAGAGCGCTCTGTTCAGCGGATGAGCCATGGCTGCCACAAACTGCCGTGCCGAGTCGCGTGGGAGCCCTGTGTCCGTGTCCAGGGTAATCACGTACTTAACGTCCAATAACAAAGCCGTCTTCCCGACCAGAAGCGAGAAGTGATCCTTTGAACCACCGCGGAGAAGCGAATTCAAATCCGCAAGCTTCCCTCGCTTACGCTCGTAACCCATCCAGATCCGCTCCTGCGGGTTCCAGAGGCGCGGCCGATGGAAAAGGAAGAACATATCGCCGTGAGCACCCCGATACTTTCCATTCAACTCTTCGATACTCTTCCGGGCAAGTTGTAACAGAGGCTCGTCCTGGGGAATTGTTTCTTCGCGGGCGTCGGTGAAGTCCGTCAGCAGGCCGAAGTGCAGGTTATCGTCACGATTTGCCAGGAACCTGACTTCGAGCGCTTCGACCAGATTCTCAATGTTTTGGGCGCTCGTAAGCATGGTCGGGATCACCACCAGGGTGTGTGATTCCACCGGAATTCCTTCGGAGAAGTCCATGCGAGGTAGCCTATGTGGCGTCACCAGCAACGTAGCAAGCCAGTTCACCAGTGCCCCCGCCAGATGACTGGTGCACAGAACCAACAGGATACCGATCAGCATGAGAATCCAGCCATGCAACCCATCGGCATGAGCCTTTGCCAGAAGGCTCCCGGTAAAGATCGCGGTCATCAGCGTGATCGCGCCTATATAGAGGAGCAAAGGGAATTGGCTGCTCGTTCTTCGAAACGTCTCAGCCGTGGATATGCGCATCTCAGCCATTCGTTCGAGCTGCGGCAAACCCTTGTCGATCAGGTAGAACCCGACATGTGCCGATCGATCGTCGCCGCCGTGGCTGCCAGCACCTTCGTGTGCCAGCCGGATCGCACGCTTTGCAACCTCTTCTTCGGAATTCAGGCTGTTCTTCGCTATCTTCTCAACCACGTGACGGTATCGATCACGGGTGGCAAAATCCATCTTGGGATAGACACCGGAAGGATCCTCACGCAGTATCTGCTCGACAAAGCTCCTCGTCTCGACGAACTCCTGCCAGTCAATCGCCCCTAGGAGTCGGAGACTGCCGATACTGTTGCTGATGGAGACCTGGTCGGCAGCCTGTTGCTGGGTCTCAGACTGAACCAGCTGCTCAATGGTCAGACCGGGCTCAAAGAGCCACTGCTCGATCCAGGTGAGCGGCAACGCCAGAGCATGGCCCTGTCCCTGCAGACGGCGCGTAAGTTCTGCAACAAATGAGCTCGACAGGGGCGGGTTTGAACGCGCCATGTCCGCGATCACCATGATCAGGCTTTTCGGGTCCTTCGCGGCAATTGCCGTCATCTGGTCCGCCCATGAGTCGGCCAGGTTCCGATCGAGCCTGTCAGCTGCGACCCGAGACCCAACGCGCCGGAGATTCTCGATCAGTGCCAGGCGCAGCATGATGGGTATTGCCCACAATTCGCCCAACTTCAGCGCTGTGACCTGCTGATAGGCTGCAATGAAACTGCTTAAGCTTCCCTGATCCACCCGGCCATCGCCGTGTGAGATCGTCTCCAGGGCGATGTCATACACGCGCGGAAGCCCGGCCGATGGGCCGCTCAATAAGCGCGGCAATTCCCGGCTGTAACCCTTAGGCAAGTGCTTTTTGGCTGTGCGAATCTGTTCTTTTATCAGGTGGAAATTATCAAGCAGCCATTCCCCGGCCGGCGCAATCCGGCGATTTGCCTTTACAGCTGAAGTCAGCAGGTTGCAGGTTTCAACCAGGACGCCTTCATTTTCGGTCAATCTCGCCAGAAGCTGTTCCGGAGCGCGTTTCTCAGTCACCTTATGCGAGTCCGCCAGCGCCCTTCCATGCTGCCTCATCTGGTCACGGCTGAGCAGTTCCGCCCGTAGCGGTGGCTCGTCAAGAGGGTGCTTTTTTGCGAAATTTTCTTTGAGGAGTGACCTCATAGAAAGCAGGGACTTGCGAATCGTTGTGTTGGCAAAATTCACTCTTGAGATCTCCTTCTGACCTACCTCATGTTTATGGCTGCATGCATCGCTGAAACCCTTCATTTATTTTAGCTTTGAGGATGAACGAATCAAGGACATAGGTCTGTTTCATCGTTTCTTTGAATTGATCTCTCGGGAAGACCATGAATATGAGGTCGATAGAGTTAGCCTTCATCTCTTGTATACGCTCTATGCCCACGGATAACATCACTATTTTATATTATCTGATGTTAAGCTGGATAATCTCAGGAAGACATGGTATACCTTATCAATTGGAATGGTTCTGCATTGTTGACTTCCCCTACCGGAAATCGCGTGAAGGCCGCACTGTCACCCATTAAACCCGCAGGAGCGTAGTTGTCCATTCTGGGGGGTTCTATACGTTCTCCTTTTCCTCTCCACTGAATGGGATCTCGAGTTCATAGACACCGGATTCCAGGTGGGCTTTGAGGGGGTGTCCGGTCTTGGAAAACACCTTCATCATGGGTGTGTTCCGGGCCAGGACATCTGCCGTGAATCCTTTTATGTTCTTCTCTTTGGCTATGCGGACCAGGTACTGGAGGAGGAACGTGCCGATGCCCCGGTTCTGCCAATCCTGGTGCGTGGTGAAGGCGACCTCGGCAAAGTTGGAATGAGGGTCGCGGATGTATCGCCCAACGGCTACGATCTGCTCCCTGCTCTCGGGCTCCTCTTTCCCGGTAACTGCGGCAATGGCCATCTTGTCATTGTAGTCAATTGCAGCCATGGGCATGGCAACCTTGTGGTGAAAGGACTTGAGGCTATGGAAGAACCGGGTATAAATGTCCTGCTCCGGGAGGGCATAAATCTCATCCTGGATTGCCCGTTCATCGGTGGCCTTTACCGGGCGGAAGAAGATCTCGGTTCCTTTCTTGTCGGTCCAGTAGGTCTCATATTCCTTCGGATAGAGCACCACCGGCAGGGTCTGATCCTTATAAATGTAGCCTTGGGTCTTGGCTGCCTCCAGCAACTCCTCGCGGAAGTCGGGATGTGCTATATTGATCAACACCATGGCCCGATCCCGTATGGATTTCCCATGCACGTAGGCAATTCCATATTCCGTGACCACATAATGGATGTCACCCCGGGTGACGACCACCCCACTGCCGGCAGAGAGATATGGTACGATCCTGGACATTTTCCCATCATCCGTGGTGGATGGCAGCACCATGATGGATTTGCCCCGCTTAGACAGGGAAGAACCCCGGACAAAGTCCACCTGCCCGCCGATGCCGCTATAAAATTCAAAGCCTAAAGAATCGGAGCATACCTGCCCGGTAAGATCCACGGTAAGCGCGGAATTGATGGATACCATCCTGTCATTTTGGGCGATCACATAGGGATCGTTGACATACTTGCACGGTCTGAACTCGAAGAGTGGGTTGTTGTGCACATAGTCATAGAGCCGTCTTGTTCCCATACAGAAGGCGGAGACGATCTTTCCCGGATGCAAGGACTT
>Ga0187849_1000017_pt1 | contig 206604 bp, 219 predicted proteins | sample June2016WEW_4_10_2_FD_132412 | JGI IMG/M metagenome (GOLD analysis project Ga0187849, IMG submission 132412) | Peatland microbial communities from SPRUCE experiment site at the Marcell Experimental Forest, Minnesota, USA - June2016WEW_4_100 | ecosystem: Environmental > Terrestrial > Soil >... | reverse complement strand
GATAGATATTTCATCTTTTTCACCTTATTCTGTGCATAGTAAAGCAAGCGGAGTTAATAAGGTAAAGGCGATTAGGCGACTACAGAACGCTCAATATCTGATGATGGGCGATTGAGTATGATGGTGAATTCTAAAATTGCTGTTGATTGTGTCGCACATAAAAACAATTGAAATAAGTGGCACTTGGTAGCCAGTTTAAGAAGTCAATTCTTGAAAACGAAGAATTGAAGTCTAAGAAAACGCAGGAGTAACTCTTTTTTTTCCACAAGCCAAGAAGACGCGCAGATCCCCCCGCCCCCTCAAATTATCAGTAGTAGGTAGTAGTCCGAATGGTGAACGATATCGTGAACAATATCGTGAACTTTTTCGTGGACACGTGAAATGGCGCTTGTAATGGCTACACAAGCTCTTATAATATAGAGCATAAATATCGCCAAAGTTAACTGATTACTGGGAAAATGTTTGAAAGGCGGATATGCTTTACTCATAGAACTTGACAATGATCTAGTGCTGAATGTCAAGCGTAAAGAATTCCTTTTGCGCAGGGGATTCTATTTATACTCTGGTTCGGCTCTTTCAGGGCTGGAATGCAGAGTTAAGCGGCATATGCGTAATTTTAAAAAAAAGAATCCAATAACAAATTTAAAAGAAACTGACTTGATAAAACATCACTGGCACATAGATTATCTCATACCGTCAGCTGCTTCAATGGCTATAGTTTATTGGGAATGCCAATTCAGGACAGAATGCCTTCTGGTCAACTTCTTGAAAGAAGAAGGGGCTGAACCAATTCGTGGTTTCGGGAATACCGACTGCAAATCCAAATGCGGAGGCCACCTTCTAAAATGCGATACGGGCAACATCTCGGAAACAATAAATCTGATTAGACCTTTCCTGAAAAAAATGAAATTGCAAGAATATGTAATGTTTCAATCTTCAACTAGTATTGGAAACATTAACACTTAATACAGTTCCATTAAGGAATATCATTTTTATTGTATTTGTATGCGCAGGATCGATCAGTCCACTGGAATTAATCAAAAGGACTCCGATATTACCTCTCTCAAGCTGAGGTGTATTCGTACCATTAACGACTAACGCCCAAAGCCCAGGATTTACAGGAATAGAAAAGGATGTGGCATCCCTAGCGCATGTAACTCCTGAAACATTGACCTGGTCAAGCACAAATATGGCGCTTCCCGAGTCATTGAGATAAATTGTGATCGAACTGAGGTTGGAATTCCCTGTAACAAGGTACGAATCTAGAGAAAGCCCCGTGGAATTGTTGTTTCCCTCCAGAGTGTTTCCCCAGAATGTGATGACTGCTGTGAACGCAAGAATCGCCACAGCCACGCTGATTATCGCTAACACGATTATTACTGGCGCTTGCGATTCACCCTTCCTAACAAAGGGCACTAGGGGTGACTCCAAACGAGAGATGAGTTTTTTCTGTATTTAATGATTTGCGACTCCCGGTCGCCTTTCTCCTTTCCTGTCAGATTAACCCCTTTCAAAAAGCGCCGAACAGAAACCCTACGATCCTGAAAATTATGTCAATCCCGACTATTGAGATGAGGAAACCGATCAGGAAGAAGACTATCATGGGAATGGCTGGCGTGACCCAAACCTTAGTTACCCCTTTGGGCATAATTTTTGGCTCATCCACGTCCTCCACCCTGGTGAAGAGCTTCAGGCATCTTTCGCCGTTATCCGAAACCTTCTCCAGCAGGTTGAAGTGAACCGACATCGCTGTTGATGGTGAGACTTTGGTCCCCGTAAAAAAAGCGCCAAACTTCTGTAGCCCAGTTGCCTTTATGCCTTCGAATAGCCTGTTCCCTCTAGCCACCAATAGGAGGTTAAGCACCGCATTCAGCGGCACAAGAAGAATAGAGAGCAAGAGCGCATTCCCAAAGATGGTAAGGGGGAAGATCGGCGACATAATTGGGTATGCGAATGGCAGTAATGGCAAGGCCAGCGCGATCGCTATCAACGCCTTGGCGTCCGCTCCGCCATACAGGCCTGTATAAAATATCCCAAGGGCAATTACAGCCGTAATGAATATGCTGAAGCCTGCTAGCAACAATGGATAATCTGGCGTAGTAATTATTTCCACAAGCGTCAGGAGCCCGCCCAGACCCCCAGCAACCAGCCAGATCCTGTCATCGATCTCCCGGGTCCTGATGTCCTGATAGGACGCAACGGCAAGAACGCAGGCGATGAGAAGCAACTTGAGCTCCGTTATCAAAAAGGGCACCTTAGCATTCTGTTTAACGGAAAACCTATTATTCTTTTTGAGACAATGTTTTTTATAAGCGAATCTAAGTCGCCTACCAAAAAAAGTATAAAAGGGAAACATCATAGAGGTTGAAAAGTAGTTCGAGCGACACTTTTATGAAGTTACAAGAGACCGCGGCGTTTAAGACGACCTATGCCATCGAAGAGCCATACGTCTACGTTGCCATAGCCGAAGATCAGGATAGCAAGGAAATCCGCTACAGGGTCATTGAGCCATCTATGGAACCGCCAGAGAAGGCCCTCCTTGATCGAATTAAGAAGATCCTTATCGAAGAGATGAACATCCCAGTCAGCAACCTCTCCACAGCTGGTACCGGCAAGGTCCTGGAGGATGAGGTGGCACGGGTGATCAAGGAGTACAAGATCAAGCTCGAACCTGGCGTGATGAACAAGATCCTGTACTATGTGAAAAGGGACTTCCTCGGCTACGAGCGCATAGACTGCATGATGAGGGACCACCTCATCGAGGATGTCTCCTGCGATGGCGTTGGCGTTCCCATTTACATATGGCATCGCGAATACGAATCAATCCCTACCAATGTCATGTTCGACACAGCGGAGGAGCTCAATAGGTTTGTCGTCAGGCTCGCCTACAAGTGCGGCAAGCACATCTCCTTTGCAACACCCATCCTGGATGGCTCGCTGCCCGACGGCAGCAGGGCGAACGCCACCTACGGGAGCGAGATCTCTACGAAGGGCACTACCTTTACGATCAGGCGCTTCAAGGCAGATCCGCTGACCGTCGTGGACCTCATGGACCTGAAGACCATCTCTGCCGACGTGGCCGCATTCCTCTGGTACGCCGTAGAGAACAAAAGCTCAATACTGGTTGCCGGAGGCGTAGCCTCTGGGAAGACTACAATCTTGAACGGCCTTCTCATGTTTATCCGTCCCGATCTAAAGATCGTCTCGATCGAAGAGACCCCCGAGATTAACATACCCCATACCAACTGGGTCTCGATGACAACCAGGATGGGGTTCGGGTCCAGGGGCACCGAGATCTCGCTCTTCGACCTTCTGAAGAACTCACTCAGGCAGAGGCCAGACTACATAATTGTGGGGGAGGTAAGGGGTGCTGAAGCCTACACCCTCTTCCAGGCGCTGGCCACTGGCCACGGCGTCTGTGCCACAATCCACGCGGACAGTCCGGCGAGCGTGATCAAGAGGTTGGAAGCAAAGCCCCTGAACGTCCCCCGGCCGCTTATAGGTCTCGTTGACCTGATCCTGATCCAAAATAGGATCAGGGTTGGCAACAAATCCATGAGGAGAACCATGGATGTGACCGAGGTTAAGGGTTACGATGCCGAGAAGGACGAGCTGGTGATGCGGCAGAGGGTACGGTGGGACCCTGTGACGGACACCCAAGAGATGAGCGATAAGTCCTACCTGCTCCAGAAGCTTGCTGATAAGAACGGCCTGTCTCTCGAAACGGTCACCAAAGAGATACTCAAGAGGAAGACGATCCTCAAATGGCTCCAGAAGAAAGGCATGAGGAGATACATGGAGCTTGACAGCGTCCTTCGTGAGTACTACAGCGACCCAGAGAATGTGTATAGACGTGCCATGGTGGAAAGCGTATGAGCTCTGATGAAAAACCAAAGGAAGAGGCAGCTGCACCGGAAAAACCAAAGCAGAAACGTTCGTTCTTTGAAAGCCTCAAACAGGCTTTCAGCAGAAAGCCAAAGGGAACCGAGAAGGAGAAGCCACAGGAGAAGAAGAAAGGCCAATATTCTGATATTACAGGTATTGCCTTTGGGCTCTTCGGTGGCTTCACTCCGAGGACGCTGAAATACTTCGAGGGGCTCGAGATTGACCTGAAACGTGCAGGTCTGAAGACCACCCTTGTCAAATATGTAAGCAAGATGTACTTTATGTCGCTGATCGCATTCATTGTGGCGCTCATTGTGTCCATACCATTACTGCTTGTGTTTCTGTACCCATTTTTCGCAATTGTAACCAGCTTTGCCATAGGCCTTCTCGCAGGTGCGATCGCCTTCATTGCCCAGTTCATCTATCCAAAGTATGTGATCAACAACCGCAAGAATGGCATCGAGAGGAACCTCAGCTTCATCACAAACTACATGGCAATCCTGGCTGGCGCTGGTGTGATCCCTGAAAAGATCTTCAGGAGTGTTGCTGACAGCAACTTGGAGCCAACGATCAAGTTCGAAGTATCAGAGATTATCCGAAGGATGGAGGTCTTTGGGGAAGACTTCTACACGGCCGTCAGCGTTAGGATAGAAGAGTGTGCTTCTCCGAAGTTCTCCGAACTGCTGCGGGGCATCCTGCTGGTGGGAAGCACCGGCGGCGATATGAAGAGGTACCTCTTCCTCCAGGGCAAACGCTTCATGAGGATGAAGAACATCTCACTGAAGAAGGCGCTGGATGGACTTGGCATCATGGCTGAGATCTATGTCACGGCTGGAATCGTCATGCCACTCATAATGGTCGTAATGCTTTGCACCCTTTCATTCTTGGGCGGTGGCAGCATCAACGCCCTACTCTGGCTCGACCTTGTCTCATATCTCATAGTGCCGATGATATCTATCGTGATGCTTGTCCTCATTGACTCTTCGGTTCCCTCGGAGGTCTGAAAATGGCAAAGTACTTCACCAAAAGGGAACGGTATCTCCTCTATACCGTAGCTGCAGCTTCGGCAGTAGTCATCGTTCTGGTCGGAATACTGGCATATTCTAAGAATTCAGTATTCTCAAATTATCTCTTCGCTATAGCAGTGGCTGTGGCAATCTTCCCAGAAACAGTCTTCTTTGAGCTGGAACACAGGTGGGTCACGGGCATCGAGAATAAGATCCCCGATCTCTTGGAGGATATAGGAGAGGGCCAGCTCGCCGGCATGACCTTCGTGAGAGCGCTCGAGGGATCTGCCAACAAGAATTTCGGGCCCCTCACCGACGAGCTGAGGCGGGTTCTGAATAAGATCAGGGTTGGCGGGACGGTGGAGGAGGGCTTTGAGATCCTCGCCAACCGCGTCGACTCAAAACTCGTCAGGATGGCCACCACCATCATCATAGAAACCAACAGGGCAGGCGGCGACATAGACAGGATCGTCAGGAGCATGGCTGGTTATTTCTGGGATGTTAAAGCCATGAGCATGGAGCGGAATGCGACCATGAAGATCTATGTCTACATAACATACATCTCTTTTGCCATCCTGCTTGTGACGATTGACGTCATACTGAATCAGCTTCTCTACCCCCTCATTGTCACAGGAAGCACCCCGCTCTTCACGCCCCAGGCCTCATTCGCGACATACCGCATAATACTCTTCCACATGACCGCCATCTTGGCTGCAGCTTCGGGGCTGGTCGCTGGAAAGATGGGCGAGGGAACATTGAGGGCTGGCCTGAAACATGTTATCGTGATGCTGGCTATCACCGTAGCGATCTTTGCTTTCTTGATAGTTGCCTAGCGTTCTCCATAGCAGGAGGACCTCCATACGAATGGGGATGCTGAAAAAGCCCTTGCTTCAATATCAAGGGCAAAAAAGCTCATCGCATCAGTAATGGGCACGGAATCTATTGGCATCGACCAAGGCGCCATTTATAAAAAAGCCCTCCTATGCAGGCTAGAAGTTCAGTACACACTTGCCCTGCTGCGCCACCAGGCTAAGGTTGAAGCCAAGCGGACGAAATCCTGCAGGATCGATCTTGAAAGGCTTCCCCTTCTGATCACCGAACAATTGTCAAAATCAGCTGCTTCGTTGCAGGACGGCGATATGGATACATTGGAGGAGTTGCAAGCGGCTGACTCGTTGATCGGCAGATTCATCTCGAGTCTCCGGAATAAAAAGAACAAATCCAAGGAAAAAGAATAGTCCCTACTTCCTCCTCCTATCCACAACGTCAAGGGTTCCTGGCCCCGTCCCGATTATGGTTACAGGTACCCCGAGCCTCTCCTCCATCTCCTCGACGAACTTCCTGGCTTTCCCAGGCAGTTTCTCATAATCAGTTACCCCTTTGCACTCGTGGAAGAGCGCGTCGAGCTTGGTCAGGGCTATCTGTGTGGCCGAGTTGATCTTTATGGACCTCTCTGCCATGGCGTAATCGAAGGGCGCAGCTCTCCTCTTCCTCTTGGTAACCGTTGCGATCTCCATCCATCCACGCTTGGTTGACTCCTCCTCACTCAGCTCCCCTTCGAGGGGCCCGCCCCCTACCCGAGTCACGTAGGCCTTGAAGACGACGACAACATCATCGACGTCCATGGGGCCGATACCCACTTCGCTGCAGACCCCGGATGCCGATACATCCCTGCTGGTGACGAAGGGGTACGTGCCGTGGTAGAGCGAGAGGTATAGCCCTTGGGTTCCCTCCAGCAGGACCTCCCCACCGGAATCGAGGCATTTGTGGACCTCGCCGCAGACGTCTGTGGCATAAGGCTTCAGCTCTTCAAAATCTTTCGCCAGTTTTAACAGCCGCAGGGTTCTGTCGACCGTCGCAGCTCCAACGCCCGAGCCGGTTGAGCCCACCTTCTTCATAAGGAACTCGTCCTTCCTCTCCCTCTCTATGTGCTCTGGGAGGATCACCCCGCTATTAGCATCAACACCTATCCTGCCCTCGACCCCAGTCATCTCGACCTCTTTCATGAAGGTCTCAATGCTGTACAGAGCCCCAGCCGCCACGAGGAGCCGCGTCTTCGGGCTCACGAACGCGCAGGGCACAATCCTCAGCTTGATCTCCTTACCCTCGTTCACCAAGGTATGCCCGGCATTTATGGAGCCAGTCCTGACAGCGATCTTGTACTTGTCCTTGAAACCCAGATAGGCGGCTACCTTTCCCTTCCCCTCGTCTCCGAAGAAGCCTCCAACGAGAACGGTTACCCCCATAATCTCACCAGTGGAGAGTAGTTCTTGCCCATATAATAATTTATTACCTGCATTAGTATGAGTCTGCGCAACCCGACCTCTTGATCTTTTTTAGGAGAAACGCTATATTCTTGCGCCTGCTTTCATTCATCTGAAACGGTTTTGTAGGTGAAGGAATTGCAAATATTCGGCATCAAGACTTCAATAATACGTCCAGGAGACAACCTTGTGTCCATAACAATCGATATGGCAAAGAGATCGGGCAACCCCCTCAAAGGCAGAGACATTATAGTTTTTTCCGCAAAAGCAGTCGGGACCTCCCAGAACCGCCTTGTCGACCTATCTAAGGTCAAGCCGTCCAAAAAAGCGCTTGCGATTGCAGAGAAGTACCACCTCGAACCTGCTTTCGCTGAGCTTGTCTTGAAAGAAGCTGACGCGATCCTCGGGGGTGTCGAATACGCTCTCCTCACACTCAAGCATGGAGTGCTGATTGCCAATGCTGGCGTCGATCACTCGAATGCCCCGCTCGGATACGCAGCATTGTGGCCTGAAGACCCCCAGAAGTCTGCAGAAGATCTCAGAAAAGACTTCAAGAAAGCTGGCGTAGATGTTGGAGTGCTCGTAATCGACAGCAGAACCCAGCCTATGCGCATGGGCAGCAGCTCCGTGGCGATCGGCTCGGCAGGCTTCAGACCAGTAGAGGACCTGAGGGGCAGGAAGGACCTGTTTGGGAGGGCCATGAAGATAAAGAGGGCAGCCATTGCTGATGAGCTGGCCTCTGCAGCCAACCTGATAATGGGCGAGACCTCCGAATCTGTTCCAATTGCCATTATAAGGGATGCTCCAGTCAAATTCGAGGAGGGGCACACAATTGAGGAGGCTTTCATACCTATGGACCAATGCCTCGTGATGCAAGTGCTAAAAAACTGTAGGGATATCGAGAAATAAAAGTGGGATTGTTAAACAACTATAATTAATGTGATGGATTATTACAGAAAACTTTAATTAGGCTACGTGTTTCATAAAAAAAATCACAGGGGAATTAAATGTCAGTAGATTTGGACGATCTCGACCAGTTGATCATCACGCGGCTCCAGGAAAATGCGCGTACGCCATTCTCCAAGATTGCTAAAGAAGCGGGGGTCAGCGAGGCCACGGTCTTCCTAAGGGTCAAGCGCCTCCGGCAGATAGGCGTTGTGAAGGCCTTCAGGGCGATAGTCTCACCATCCAAGGTCGGGAAAAGCCTCACCGCCTTCATTCTGGTGAGGGCGGATCCCCGGAAGTACACTGAGGTATTGAGCGTCGTAAGGAACCTCGTTGAGGTTACGGAGGCATACGATGTAACCGGTCCCTATTACCTGATCTTAAGGGTCGACGTCTCCAATAAGGAATCGCTGGCAAAGGTAATTGACCTCATCGGTGCTGTCGACGGCGTATCGAGCACGGAGACTGCCATCGTGCTCAAAGAGGTAAAGGAGAACGTCGGAATAAAGCTCTGACATCTCCATTCCGCCATTTTTTATTGGCGCTTGGTTCCACTCAACGACTTCGCATCCGCATCGCTGACAATCGCAGGAGTTATTAATCCGCCCGTGGATTTCCTATCGGTGCTTACAGTGACCAAGCCCCTAATCATCAAGGCCGACGAGGATGAGGTCCTAGACATCGAGCTGGAAGAGGATTTTATAAAGGCAAACGAGAAGATGGCAGAGCTCAACAGAAGGTCCTTCGACCGGCATCGCATCAAAGTTGTAGATTTCATGGGTTCCATAGGCGCAGGCAAGACCTCACTGATCGAGAAGCTCGTTGAGTCCCTCAAAAAGAAATACAAGGTCGGCGTCATCGCAGGCGACACATCGACCGCAATAGACGCCGAGAGGATAGCCAAGCACGGGGTCCCCTCGATTCAGATCAATACCGGTAGGGAGTGCCACCTCGACGCGCCCCTGGTGAGGAAGGCGTCGAAGAAGCTCCTCAGACACGGCGTAAACCTCATCCTCATTGAGAACGTGGGCAATCTGATCTGTCCAGCAGAGTTCCCCCTCGGCGCGCACAAGAGGGTAGTTGTGGTGAGCGTCACCGAGGGCGAGTACATGATCAAGAAAAAGGGCGACATATTCAGAGCAGCTGATGTCGGCGTTATCAATAAGAAGGATATGTCCGGTCCCATGGGGATAGACGTAAGTGAGCTCGTCAAGGATGCCCTGAACGCGAACCCCAAGATCAAAGCCGTTGTGACCAGCACGCGTACTGGCGAGGGCATTCCAGAACTGATTGAAGCTTTAGATCTATGAGAAATCTAATGAGATCCTATAGGATATCTCACTTTGCCCCATGCACCTTGCGCATGTGCTCGTCAAAGTCTTTCTTATTATTAAAAGTCATGCCACAAATTGTATTCTTTCGATTTTTGTGGTTCCGCTGGACGCAGACGAATTCGGTCATGCACTATCGCACTCGATCTAGCTCTTCTGAAGATCCATCATTAAAGCATTATTCCTTCTTCGGTCTTTAAGCTATCTTGCAAACTCCACCCAATATCGCAGATTATGCAAAACGCAGGTCTGGGGATTCCTTTTTAACCACCAGTTTCAATTTATTACCTGGCGGATGAAGTGACGATGGTCTCTTGAGCTCGCGCTGTGAGAGATTGATGGGCGAACTGACGCCTGAATTTTACCGAGCAAACGTTATAACGCAGCATGGAAATATTTCTAGCCAGCTTGAAATTTGGTGAAACAAATGCTGAAGAAGATACTTGTTGCCAACAGGGGAGAGATCGCACTTCGCGCCATCCGTGCCTGCATGGAGATGGGCATTAAAACCGTTGCTGTCTACTCAGAGGCTGACGCCCACGCAAAATTCGTATACTACGCGGATGAAGCGTACCTGATAGGACCTGGCCCTGCTGCCCAGAGCTACCTCAAGATGGAGAAGATCATCGAGGTGGCCAAGAAGACAGGAGCCGAGGGGATCCACCCGGGCTATGGCTTCCTTGCCCAGAACGCCAAGTTCGTGAGGATGTGCGACGAGGCTGGCATCGAGTTCATCGGCCCCAAAGCCAACGCTCAGGAGCTCTTAGGTGACAAGCTCGGCGCCAGGAGATCGATGAAGAAGGCCGGGATACCCATCGTTCCGGGAGCCCTCGACGCAGTGCAGGACGATAAGGACGCCCTGCAGGTAGCCGAGGAGGCGGGGTACCCCGTGATGGTCAAGCCAGCGGGCGGAGGCGGAGGCATAGGGATGCAGGTCTGCAGATCCAAGGATGACCTACTGGAGGCCATAAAGAAGGCCCAGAGGCTTGCGGCGTCCGCGTTCTCGAGGCCCGAAGTTTACATAGAGAAGTACGTCGAGAAGCCGAGACACATCGAGATACAGATCCTCGCGGATAAGAAAGGCGACTGCATCTATCTCGGCGAGAGGGAGTGCTCCATCCAGAGGAGGCACCAGAAGCTCATCGAGGAGGCACCCTCTCCGGTGATGTATCTCGATCCAGGCCTCAGGAAGAGGATGGGCGAGACCGCGGTTAAGGTCGCAAAGGTCGCCGGCTACGAGAACGCCGGGACCTGCGAGTTCCTCTTCTCTGAGAAGGAGCACGATTTCTACTTCTTGGAGGTGAATAGCAGGCTCCAGGTCGAACACCCGGTCACCGAGCTGGTGACGGGCATAGACATCGTGAAGGAGCAGTACAAGATTGCATCTGGGGAGCCGCTCTCCTTCAGGCAGGAGGACATCAAGATAACTGGCCACGCCATGGAGTGCCGCATCAACGCAGAGGATCCGATGAACAACTTCGTCCCCTCGATTGGGCTGATCACCAACTACATCGAGCCGGGCGGCATAGGCATTAGGATCGACGGCGGTATTTATGCAGGCTACACGATCCCGCCGTTCTACGACTCCCTTGCAGTCAAGCTCCTGACCTGGGGCAACAACAGACCCGAGTGCATCGCCAGGATGAGGCGTGCGCTGAACGAGTTCGTGATCGAGGGCATCCAGACAGTCATACCCTTCCACAAGGTCATGATGGACGACGAGGAGTTCATCAAGGGTCACATCCACACGGAGTTCATACAGGACAGGAACATACTCGACCGTGTGAAGGTGCGTGTTGACGAAGACGAGGTGTGGAGGAAGGGCAAGGCAAACATCCTAAGCAGGATCGAGGCAAAGCAGGAGAATCCCTCAGGGGCCAGCGTTTCTGACAAGAAGACCGTTGCGCTGGCAGCGGCGATCGCGTCCTACATAAATGGCAAGCCCCAGAGGCAGCCCACCAGCAACGGCTGGGTGATCTCTGACAGGGTAAGGAACTCGAGGTAGGTGCCATTGTCAAGGACAAGCAAGTTCCAGCTGAGCATCGGCAACACCCAGTACAGCGTGAACATCAGCGAGAAGGCCTACGGGCTATACGACGTGAAGGTAAATGATGAGACATTCAAGATAAGCATAGCCGACCTGCTCTCCCCTTCAGTGCAGAGTGCCTCGTCAGTTGCAGCTGCTGCTACGAGCGTACCGGCAGAAGGAGGCACGACAGCTGGCGCTGGTCCAGTCAAGGCTGCGATGCCTGGCACAGTCATGACAATAAAGATGAAGATCGGCGACGCCGTAAAGGTGGGAGACATACTACTTACACTCGAGACGATGAAGATGGAGAACCCCATCAAGTCCAATAGGGCAGGGAAGATCAAGGAGATCAGCGTCCAGCCTGGCAAGTTCGTCAATGTAGGCGACACGCTGGTGGTAATAGAATAAGCAGAAGGAGGAGATAAAAATGGCAACACCATCATTATCCGAAAAATTCAAGGAACTTTCTGATCTGAAGGAGAAGGCCAAGCTAGGCGGAGGAAGCGAGGCAATAGATAAGCAGCACAAGGGAGGGAAGATGACCGCCAGGGAGCGCGTGGACAAGCTCATGGATCCTGGCAGCTTCACCGAAGTAGACCAGTTCGTGGTTCACAGGTGCTACGACTTCGATATGCAAAAGAAGAAGGTCCTCGGCGACGCAGTGGTGACAGGCTATGGCACCGTCAATGGTAGGCCAGTCTTCGTCTATGCCCAGGACTTCACTTTCGTCGGCGGATCCCTCAGCGAGATGCACGCAAGAAAGATCACCAAGATCCAGGACATGGCAATGAAGGCAGGTGCTCCGTGTATAGGGCTAAACGACTCAGGCGGCGCGAGGATCCAGGAGGGGATAAACTCACTCTTCGGCTATGGTGAGATCTTTTACAGGAACGTCATGGCTTCGGGCGTAATCCCGCAGCTCATTGCGATAATGGGTCCATGCGCAGGTGGCGCAGTATACTCGCCGGCTCTTGCCGACTTCATCTTCATGGTCAGGAAGACCAGCTACATGTTTATCACGGGACCCAAGGTTGTCAAGGCCGCTATCGGCGAGGATGTAACCTTCGAGGCTCTCGGCGGTGCGGACTCGCATGCCAAGCTCAGCGGGGTCGCCCACTTCGCGGTCGACAGCGACGAGGAGTGCCTGAGGCAGATGAGAACTCTCCTCAGCTACCTACCGTCCAACAACATGGACGACCCCCCGATAATGGAATCCGCCGATCCGCCTGACCGCATGGACGAGGAGCTCAACGAGACCGTCCCATTGGACCCCAAGAAGCCCTATGACGTTCATGATGTCATAATGCGCGTCTTCGACAGAAGCTCGTTCTTCGAGGTTCAGGCGCTGTTTGCCCCCAACGCGGTCATCGGATTCGCGAGGCTCAGTGGCAGGTCAGTGGGCGTGATCTGCAACCAGCCTATGGTCTATGCCGGCTGCCTCGACATCGACTCCTCAGACAAGATCGCTAGGTTCGTGAGAACCTGCGACGCCTTTAACATACCTGTCGTCACATTCGTAGATGTACCTGGGTATCTCCCCGGGACGAAGCAGGAGCACGGCGGAGTGATCAGGCACGGCGCCAAAGTCATCTATGCCTACTCTGAGGCTTCAGTGCCAAAGCTCTCCGTGATAATGCGCAAATCCTACGGCGGCGGATACATTGCCATGTCCAGCAGGCACCTTGGCGCTGATGTCGTCCTCGCGTGGCCCACTGCCGAGATAGCGGTCATGGGACCAGATGGGGCGGTAGAGATTATCCACAGAAACGAGCTAATGAAGGCAAAGACCCCTGAGGAGACAAAGGAGATCACCAACAAGCTGGTGGCAGAGTACAGGAACAAGTTCGCCAACCCGTACATAGCAGCGCAGATGGGCTACGTGGACTCGGTCATACTCCCCAAGGAGACACGGCCGATGCTAATCAAGGCACTTGAAACCCTCGTATCGAAGAGAGACATGCAACCCAGGGCTCCGAAGAGGCACGGGAACATCCCCGCCTAGCTTCCCCCTTTTTTTCATTAAAACCCTATCTCTGTCCGCGTCTTGGTTTTTTCTTAAACTCTTCATTTCGAAGCACATGATGACCGCTGAAAGCAGCGATTACCTGCCATCAGCTTATGGTAACGATCATTCTTGGAAAAGTTAATAATGCCTTGCACACTGCATATTATTCATTATTTACAGGTATAGAATGTTTAGACACAAAGGAGAGATCCACTTTGGATAGACCACTCGAAGGTATACGTGTATTGAGCCTGACTGGGGCCCTCTTCGGCCCCTACTGCGGTTTGATCCTCGCAGACCTTGGCGCTGAAGTAATAAAGGTTGAGCGTCCCGGCTTTGGCGACATGAGCAGAGAATGGGGTCCGTTCTTCCCCAACGTCCAGGGCCCGGATAAGAGTGGCTACTTCGTGAGCATCCACAGGAACAACAAAGGTATAACACTCAACCTCAAGGACCAGAAGGCGAAGGAGATTCTCAAGGAGCTAGTAAAGAAGAGCGACGTCCTCATCGAGAACTTCAAGCCAGGCACTATGGACGAATGGGGGATCGGCTACTCTGAGCTGAAGAAGATCAACCCTAAGCTGATCTACGCTACCGGATCTGGCTTCGGGCAGTATGGTCCCTACAGCAAATGGCCCAGCTACGACATCATCGGCCAGGCAATGGGTGGCTTCATGGATCTGAACGGCTGGCCAGATAAGCCCCCGGTGAGGGCCGGCTCATCAATTGGTGACATCATATCAGGCATGTTCCTTGCCATAGGAATACTCGCAGCCCTGAGGTACCGCGAGATCAGTGGTCGTGGCCAGATGATTGACGTGGCTCAGGTCGACTCCATGATCGCCGTGCTCGAGAATGCTGTCATCCGCTACACGATGGAGCACAAGATCCCTACACGGATTGGGGCAAAGCACCCCGCGATTACTCCCTTCGATATCTTCAAGGCAAAAGATGGCTATGTTGTCATTGCGGTTGGCAACGACGGGATATGGAAGCGCTTCTGTGCCGCAGTGGGCAAGCCTGAATGGACAAACGATCCTAGATTTGCCAACAACACCTTGAGGTGCCAGAACGAGGCTGCACTGAAGCTCCTTATAGAGGACTACACTAAGGATAGGACGCGTTGGGACATTGCAAAACTCCTGCTGGCAAACGACGTGCCATCTGCGCCCGTCTACAACGTGGGCGAGGCGATCGACGATCCACATGTCAAGGCAAGAGAGATGATAATTGAGTTAGACCAGCCCCAGTACGGGAAGGTGAGAGTCGCTGGTTGTCCGATCAAGTTCTCAGAGACACCGATAAAGACCTTTTCACCGGCACCGCTTCTTGGGCAGCACACCGAAGAGATCCTCTCAAAGCTGCTGGGCTACAGCAAAGCCCAGATCGACGACCTGAAAAAAGCAGGTGTGATCTGACAGCCAGTAAGCCTTGGCGCGCTTCGCACAGACTAAACCCTTTTTTGTGATGCTTCTTGCCATCCCCGATTGTCGATGAATTCCTCTTGGGGGGAGACTTTGTCTCGGGAGAGGAGATCGCCAGAAAGGCAGGTATATCTAGGACTGCAATCTTCAAGCGCGTCCGCGCCATGAGGAAGGCGGGCTACGTGATAGAGGCCTCAAAGGGGCGGGGCTATAGGCTAGTACCAAGGTTTGATGGGTTGTTACCCCTGGAAATCAGGATGAGATCCCGATCAAGACAATTCGGTGCAAGCATTGTGGTAATGGACAGTGGCGACTCCACTCAGAACCACCTCAGGAGCCTTGCGCTCTCTGGAGCACCCGAGGGCACCGTAGTTGTCGCCTTGGAGCAGACTTCGGGGAAGGGAAGGATGGGGCGGAGCTGGTCCTCACCGAGGGGGGGTCTTTGGTTCAGCCTTCTGCTCAGGCCTTCGCTGCAGCTCAGGGACCTTCCAAAGCTTACCCTCCTCTTCGGCGTAGCCGTTGCAGAAGCAGTCGAGGAACTGGGAGTCGATGTGTGCCTCAAATGGCCCAACGATCTCCTGGTAGGCGGGAAGAAGGTGTGTGGCATCCTCATGGAGACCTCCGCGGAGCTCGACAGGGTTGAGTACGTGCTGGTTGGCGTGGGCATCAACGCAAACTTCCTCACCACGTCGCTTCCCGAAGATGTCCGATCGAAATCCACGACGCTCTCAGAAGCTTTGGGGAAAAAAATTGACAGGTGCGGGCTAATCGCCAGGATATTAGAACTATCTGAAGAGCTCTATAGAGAGGCCCAAGAAGATGGCTTCGAGAACGTACTCAACGCGTGGAGATCCAGATCATGCACTACAGGGCGCAATGTAACCGTAATGTCTTTTGGCAATGTGCTGAAAGGAACTGCAGTTGGCATCGATGAAGACGGCTCCCTCCTGCTTGAAACAGAGAGCGGTCGCGTACGGGTGTACTCCGGCGACGTCATCCTTTAGCGTTGGGTCTAGCATTCCCTCTTCCCGCTGCCGCTACTGATGTCAAGAAGCGAAAGCCGGTCCCTTATCTCCGCCTGCAGGTTCTCTGGCAGCCCCGGTAGACCTGGGTCGAGGAACCCTTTCACGAGCACCCCTACGGCTTGGTCGGGTGCTATCCCCCTCGCCATAAGATAATAGAGCTCCTCCTCCTTCAGCTTGCCTATCGCTGCCTCGTGGGAGAGCTCGGTCTCCGAATGCTCGGCTATTAGCTCGGGTATCGCGGTTATGGTCGCCGTCGGGCATAGCATTAGGCCCCTACACTCAAGGTGACCTTTGGTGTCCTTGGCTTGCCCGAACATCTGGCCCCTGCTCCAGACCTTGGCGCTTCCGGTGGCAACGACCTTGAAGCTCGACTCGCCTGAAGTGCCCTCCTCCATCAGGTAGATCCTGTTCCCCTGGTCGACTATTGAATCCTTGCTGACATACATTATGGTGCTGAACTTCGCCTTCGCCTTCCTCCCCGTCAGGTATGCCGTCGGGTAGCTCTGGATGTCCCTTACGGGCTTGATGAGGATGTAGTTCGAGATGAACGTCCCTCCCTCCTCCACTATCGCTGCTGTCCTAGGCCTGATGTACGTCTCATCCGCCCAGCTGTGGATCATGGTGAAGATCAGCGTTGCGTTCTTCTTGACATAGAACTCGCTGATCCCCAGGTGCGCTGCCTTCTTCGCCCTATTTCCAATGGTGCACCCTGTGATTATGTTCAGCACCGATCCTTCTTCCGCGATGATTAAATTGTGCGGTGCTTGCAGCACGCCGTCAGTCTCTATGTAAAGGCATGCTTGGACAGGCTGCTCGATCTTCTCAAAAGGCGCCGACCTTATGAAGTACCCCTTTGTCTGCTTGAGCTCCGCCATGGCGGTATACTTGTCCTGCTCGACAGAAACCGCCTTCCAATAGTAGTCCCTAAGCCACTCGTACTTGTCGAGCGCCACGTCGGTGGGCATGAGCTCGAGCCCCTTTATCTTCGAAGCTAGCTGGCTGAGCAGCACGGAGTGGTCCAGCTGGAAGTATGTCCCGCTCTTTATCTGGCTGACGTCAACCCCAACTTCGAGGCTCTTCTTCTTGACGTCATCCGCGATGGTGCCTGGCATGCTTCCTGGATCAACGAAATCGCTTAGATCGATGTCGTTCCCGAAAGTTGCCCTCTTCGTGATGGCCCCCATCGCCTTGGTTCTGAACTTCTCTCTCCAAGAGTTATCCATTTGCCGTCTCCTCCTTGATCAATTGATCGTAACCTATGCTCTCGATCCTCTCAACCAGATCATCGTAACTCCCGCTGATCACGACCCTGCCGCCTGACATCACGTGGACCTTGTTGGGCTTCAGGTACTCCAAGATGTACCTGTGGTGGGTTATTATTATGATGGAGCAGTCGTTGTTCTCGAAGTAGTCCTTTAGGCTATTCCCCACCACCTTGAGCGAGTCGATGTCCACGCCGCTGTCGGGTTCATCCAGTATCATGAGTTTTGGCCTCATGGCAAATATCTGGGCGAGCTCGGACCTCTTCCTCTCCCCCCCTGAGAAGCCGACGTTGACCTCTCTGGTGGCGTAGAGCGACGGGTCTAGGTCGACCCTCTCGAGCATCTTCTTAGCCAACTCGATGTCGTCCCCCGGCTTCGGAGTCCACGGGTTGACACCGCCTGCCAGCGATATGATGTCACCCAGCTTTATCCCTCTTATCGCGGGCGGAGCCTGGAACGCCAGCGCGATCCCGAGCCTTGCCCTTTCGTCTATGGTCTGGTAGGTGACATCCCTACCTTCGAATACAACCTCCCCCGACGTGACCTTGTACTGCGGGAACCCCATAAGTGTGAGCGCTAGCGTCGTCTTCCCAGAAGCATTGTGCCCCATCACTGCGATAATCTCCTTGTTACCGACGCTGAGGTCCACACCCTTCAGGAGCTCCTTCCCCTCAACACTCACATGCAGATCCTTGACTTCAAGTAACATTCAGAGCAACTCCATTGCCATTCTATAACAATAACTCATGCAAAATGTTATATTTTTTCCTACCGGAGACTATAGAAAGTAATAGATTTTTAATCCCAAACCCAAATTAATTATTACCTCTCTCAATCATACACACCGTGCGCAAACATTCTAGATTATCAACTTCTATTGACTTTATGGAGTTAAAACGTTCTAATGAATTTCAATTTCCACATACACTGAGCGCTCTTCGGTCGCCTATTCGGCCTTGATTTAAAACCACACCCGCTTTACTATTAACAAAAATGTGGCGATAAAACATGAGAGCCATTAGTCTGAAAAGAAACAAGAAAGGTGTCTCTCCAATTATCGCCACACTGCTACTCATCGTTATCGCAGTCGCTGCAGCAGTCGTAACATACGCTTTCGTCACAGGCTTCATCGGGACAGCAACTGCACAGTCCCATCTGCAAGGAACAATGATCATCGATTATGGAAACATAACTAGCGCTACAAATATCATAGTTTATGCAAGAAATACCGGAACTAACCCGGAGATTCTAGGCACAGCATATGTAGATAATACTCTCATACCAACTGCTACTGTTACTTATGGTGGAGTCGTCGCTCCTGTTACATTAGCTCCCGGTGCTGTCGTCATAGTGAGCATTACTAGCGCCAGCGCCGTATGGGATGATGGTATATCGCACCTAGTGAGAATTGTTGCCAATGACGGAACACCCGTTGTATATGGCATGCATACTGGGTAGATCTCACATCCTGGCAATTCTTAGAATTCATCATTCATCCTAATTGAGTTAGTTAGCGAACAACAATACCTCTTAATTGATCATGGTCGCGATAGTCTATTTATTACTTAATTCTTTAGACCGTGCAATATTTCTTAGAATATTTTTTATAGTATCTCCAGCTAATCATAAAACACCTGGCGTGTTTAAGATGCCCGTCTCTGAGTCAGTCATGAAATTCTTTGCCTATTTCGCGATCTGCGCATTCGGAACCATTGTTCTGGTGATTGCTTTAGTCACCTACCAGAACCAAGGGTTGGATACCTCAGCGATTAACATTGGCCTGGCATTCTTCGTGCTACTGGATGTCATCTTTTTTGCTGCTCTAGCAGCTGCGCTTAAGGGTTGGATTGGCGGCAAATCTCAAACAGAAGAACCCTAGCAGAGCTGTCAGAATTGACGCCTTTTGATGAACCTTTTTTTTCCACGTTGTTCTTGGACTCCATGTTGCAATTTCATTCATTAGAAACTTGGCAAGAAGCTAGGGAGTGCAAACCATAAGCGGAAACAACTAATAGTGCGCTCCCGTTGTATTAGTTATATTTTTTTGCCCGTTAACGCCACTATTCATCTCGGTGATTTGATTGAGGGTTGCCATCTTATACTCTGGTGGGAAGGACAGCACGCTCTCGGCTTACCGCATCCTGAGGGCGGGCCACGTGATAGTTGCCCTCATCTCCGTGATCTCGCACCGCAATGACTCATGGATGTTCCACATCCCAAATGTGGAGCTTACAAAGGTCCAGGCGGAGTGCATGGGGATCCGGTGGGAGAGGGTGGAAGTGTCAGGTGAAAAAGAGGTTGAGGTCCAAGAGCTGCAATCAGCCATATCCCTCATGAAGGGGAGGCTAGGGATAGAGGCGCTAGGTACGGGGGCAATCGCCAGCAGGTACCAGAAGGATAGGGTGGGCAGCATCTGCAGATCGCTGGGTCTCGGCGAGCTCTCGCCTCTCTGGGGATCACCTGAGGATGCGCTGCTGAGGGAACTGCTCGATCTCCGCTTCGAGATCTATTTCACCTCCGTCTCTGCCGAGGGATTGGGTAGGGACTGGCTCGGGAGCAAGCTCGGCGAATCAAGAATGGCTTCGCTCCTGATGCTCAAGAGAAAATATGGCATAAATGCATCTGGAGAGGGCGGCGAGTACGAGACCTTCGTCTGCGACTCCCCCCTGTTCAAGAGAAGGATAAAGGTACTGGAAAGCGAGACCATCTGGCATCATAATTCGGGCACTTGGGAAATAAAGAAGTTCGATACGGTTGAGAAGTGATGCCGTGGCGTCTCCACAGCGAAGAAAACTAAACTGGATAGCTTTTTATTCTCAGTAGCATCTAAAATAGCGGATCAGGGAGGGGTCTATTTGACAAAGTACATCTTTGTTACCGGCGGCGTTTTGAGTAGCGTGGGCAAGGGAATCCTGACGTCCTCTGTCGGGAAGATGCTGCAGGTCAGGGGGTACTCTGTCTCCGTCGTGAAGATAGATCCCTACGTCAACGTCGACGCCGGAACCATGAACCCCTACATGCACGGCGAGGTCTTTGTCACCGAGGACGGCGGCGAGACTGACCTGGACCTCGGCCATTACGAGAGGTTCCTTGACACTAACATTCCGAAGTTCAACAACATAACCACTGGCCAGATCTACGCGTCCGTAATCGAGAAGGAGCGTAAGGGTGACTACCTGGGCAGATGCGTCCAGATAATACCGCAGATCACTGACGAGATAAAGGACCGCATTACGACCGCAGCCAAGATGGCGGGAACAGACATCCTCCTCGTTGAGATCGGCGGGACTGTTGGCGACATAGAAGGCCTCCCCTTCACGGAGGCTGCCAGGCAGCTGCGCTTGGAGGAGGGCTACGAGAACACACTCTTCATACACCTAGCGCTTGTCCCCATCCTCGACGTGACGAAGGAGCAGAAGAGCAAGCCCTTCCAGCACAGCGTGCAGGAACTGAGGAGGATCGGGGTCCAGCCCGACGTCCTCGTAGGGAGGTGCCGCGTCCCCATGGAGGACAGCATCAAGAAGAAGATCTCCCTCTTCGGGAGCGTGCCTCTTGACTGCGTCTTCTCTTCCTACGACGCCGAGAGCATCTACCAGGTGCCGCTGGAGCTGGACAAGCAGGGCATGGGCGAATGCATCACAAGGCGGCTTGCGCTTTACAACTCCAAAGCCGACTGGTCGTCGTGGATACCAATAGCCGAGTCGTTCAAGAAGCACTCGAAGGTGCTCAAGATTGGTATGTGCGGAAAATATACGAAGCTCTCCGACTCCTATGTCAGCATAACTGAGGCCCTCCGCCACGCCGCCGCAAAGCTTGGGGTCCAGGTATCCATTGAGTGGATCGAGACCACAAAGTATGAGGAGAACCCTTCGGAGGTCCGGGAGATGGACCAGTACCATGGCATCATGGTCCTGCCGGGCTTCGGAGCGAGGGGAACCGAGGGCAAGATACGCGCTATAAGCTTTGCACGGGAGAACAAAAAACCCTTCCTCGGCATCTGCTTCGGGTTCCAGCTGGCAGTTGTAGAGTTCACACGCAACGTCCTAGGGCATGCCACTGCAGACACCACAGAGGTGAACCCCGGAACAGCCTACCCTGTAATCGATTTCCTGCCTGAGCAGAAGGCCATTTCGCATCTTGGTGGGACCATGCGTCTTGGAGCCTACAAGATACTGCTTGAGCCCGGGACGCTTGCTCACACACTCTACGGGACTTCCGAGATCTACGAGAGGCATCGCCATAGGTACGAGGTCAATCCGAATTACTGGAAGGAGTTGGAGGCTGCCGGGCTGAAACTGAGCGGCTGGTCAGCGGACAAGAAGAGGGTCGAGTTCATTGAACTGCCATCCCACCCGTTCTTCCTAGGGACACAGGCTCACCCGGAATTCAAGTCAAGGCCTGGAAGGCCATCACCGCCCTACTACGGGTTTGTTGAGGCATGCATGAAATCTTCCAGCTAGCCTTAGCGTTTTTAAAAAATGCGCGCAAAGGGGTTCAAAACCAACCCCTTCTGAACGTCAACAAAAATCAAAGTAGAGTTTGGGCTAGACTAGATCAGACTAGACCAAAATCAGCCTTACTTCCCTGACGTTAGTGCTGCAGACCTTCTTTACTCCCCTTACGCCTGGCTTGTACGATGTCTTTACCAAGCCTGCCTCTTCCAGAATCCGCATCTGAGCACTCGCGTTGGCCTTGCTCTGCTTGATAAGCTCGGCCACCTCCTGCATATCCACATCCTTCTCCTTGATGAAGTTCAGGATCTGGATCCTTGTCTGCGAGGAAAGCGCCATAGCAACCTTCGCTACATCTTCCCCTTTTACTGTAAGAACTCCTTCATCCGCACCAATGGGTTTGTCGCTCATCATAGATCACCTATCATTTTATTTTGCAAACAAACTAATATTTTTTATACATTTAAGCTTTTCGTTCCAATTATTGTTTATCTGTTTAACTATTAAATTGCAACAGAAGCTAATCTTAAAAAGACATTAGTTATAAGTTTGACAAGCATTATTTAATGCAATATATAAACCTTTAGCTGATTGCCCATGAATATATATAAAACTGTCTTAGGTATGGACAAATTACCATCCTATAATGGGTTTTCAATTGTAGTGATCAACGAATTTGGAATCATTCTAAAAAAAGACGTACAGTCCATCGAAGAGGTTTCAGAGGAAGCCCGATCGAACAGGGTCGAAGCCATTGCGACCGACAATATCTACGAAATTGGCTCCGAGTCCGAGATACGCCGGTTCACAGGCTACCTTGGCAACGCAGATCTGGTCCAGGTCACCGGTTCTCCGGCTAGCGGGTTCAGACCGCTATCCCAGATTGGAAAGGACCTCGGCTTCTCCTCCGGCGAGAAACTCTCCCCATCCCGCTCCGCCGAGGTCTGCGCCCGCGCCGCAGCAGCGGGCAGAGGCTACGCCGTGAAGATATACGATCCAGAGACCCGCATATCGATATCGAGGAGGAGAAAGTTTGGGTCCGGGGGCATGAGCGAGGGGAGGTATCGGCGGAGCATTCAGGGCGCCATCCTCAACCTCACGAACACAATAGAGTCCACCCTCCACTCCAAGGGGATAGATTTCGACCTTTCCTTCAGGAAAGGCTCCCACGGGATCGAGGGAGCCACGTTCTTTGTCTACGCCTCAAGAAACCACCTCTTCGGCATAGTCCGCCCCATACGAACTTCAAGCATAAATGTGAAGATAACGCCCACATTCACAAAGTCTTTCGAGTTCTCGCCTTTCGGGTCAGCCGAGGAGAGCCCTCCCAAGCGGTACTTGATAGTTGGCGTGGACCCAGGCATGGTTACAGGCCTCGCCGTGATGGACCTCAACGGTAGGGTTCTGGACGCCTCAAGCGGCCGCGGCATTACAAGGGGGCAGATTACCCGCGACCTTTCAAACCTCGGGCGGGCCCTAATCTTCTCTACGGACGTCAACCCGCCCCCGGCGCTTATTGAGAAGCTGGCCGCAACCCATAGCGCCTTGCTCTTCTCCCCCGAGCGGTCCCTAAAAACCTCTGAGAAGAAGGAGATTGTGGACGGGATCGCCTCCGAGCAGGGTGTTAGGGTCGAAGACTCGCACCAGAGGGACGCACTTGCCGCAGCTGCCAAGGCATTCTCCTTCTACAGGAACAAGCTTGAGCAGGCTGCCTCGCATGCTAGGGCTGAAGATCGCCCTGTGCAGCTGGATGAGTTGAAGGCGAACGTCCTACGGGGCATGAGCATTTCGGACGCAATAGCTGCTTCAAAGGCACCGGTTTTCGAGCAGACCGAGGCAGGACGGAAGAAGGCTGGGTCGGAGAGGGAGCAGATTCGGATTCTAGAGAACAAGTGCGTCGACCTCAGGGTCGAGAGGGACAAGCTGCTGGCAAGGATTCTTGAGATGGAGCAGAACATTGACGAGCTTGAGAACAGCCTGCGCTTGGCAAGGCTCGGCGATCGCAAAAAGCTGTCAAAGGAGGATGCTGTCTACGAGCTTGACCGCCGCGTGAGGTCGCTTATCGCAGATGTGGAACAGATGAGGGGAGAGTTGGAATTAGCCAGATCCGAGAACGAGCGGATGCGCTCATCCCTTGTCGAATTCGTCTTGGGCGGATGCACCCTCTTCAGGAGATACAGCAGCGTCTTCGAAGCGACCCGCGACCTGCAGAATCTGCCAGACGAGGGGGTTGTGTTTGTGGACGAGGTCGGCACACTCTCCGAAGAGACCTTAATGGCACTCAGGTCCTCAGGAATCTCCGCGTTCGTCGTGGGAAAGATCTCAACGGATGAAAAGTTGCAGTTCTTGGGGGTGGGAATCCCTATGGTCCTTCTGCCTTCGCTCACATCGCAGGCCTACGGCATCGTTGAAGCGGTGGAGAAGGACTCCCTCCGTCGCTCGCTTGAGGATGCTAGGAGGGAGCTGCAGGACTTTTCGGCCTCGAAAGCCAAAAAGATAAAGGGTCTCTTTGAGGAGTACCGAAGGGAACGGCTCAAGGAGGCTCAGTAGAGGCTGGCTTTCCTCTGGAGTATCAGGTCGGTGACCTTGTCTATGGACTCGAGCTCAGAGTTCACCAGCTCGTTCAGCTCCTGCTTCATACTACCAGTGAACGCTGCCCCATCCTCTAGGAGGACCTGCACGTTTGCCATGTGCGGGTCGTCAATTGCCCTTCCTATCTGGCTGACTATCTTGACATAGACCTCCTCTATGCCCTTTAGCTTGGATGCCTTTGCGGCTATATTGGCCGCCAATACATTGTATATCTTGCCTGTGTGGTTTACTGGGTTCTTACCTGCAGCAGCCTCGAGGGACATAGGCCTCGACGGGGTTATCAGGCCGTTCGCCCTGTTTCCCCTCCCCGTCTCGCCGTCATCACCCATCTCTGCCGAGGTGCCTGTGACGGTGAGGTAGACGCTGCCCATTTCCAAGTGGTCAGCGTTGTTGAGGAAGATCTCAACCGGCAGCTCACACTTCTTGGCAACGAAGCTGTCAAGCGCCTTCACCGCTTCTTCTTTCACTGATATATAGTGATCCATATCCGGAATAAGCTTCGAGATCATAGCTGCCGCGATGGTCAGCTTGATCTCCTTGCCCGTCCTCAGGCCCATGACCTTGACGTCTTCTCCTATCTCTGGCATCCTCTTCCTCATGCCGTCAGAGTTGACGAACCTCTCTGTCTCGTAGACCAGTCTCTCGAGGGTATCGAGGGGTGCGTAGCCCACGCCGAAAGAGGTGTCGTTGGAGCAGGGATTATTACTTCCTACGCTGTTGTAGTTGCAGACAAGATCCGATGACCCCTTACCCAACCTTTGGTCGATTATCACATGCGAGTCGGGGTCGAGGTACCTGATATTGTTCTTTAACCACGCTTTCGCTGAGTCCACCGCAAGCCTGCCGACAGGGACAAAGATCTTCTCGCCATCCATATTTACCTCGCTGGTCGCCCTGCCAGACATCATGATGTATATCGGCGAGATTACCTCTCCCCCTCCGAAGGCAGGGCGCGACTGCCCCCCTACAAGCAGGACCTTGTCAACGTTGTGATGGAGTATTTGCCCGAATTTCTTCTTGTACTCACTACATAGGGCTAGGCTGAACTCCTCTGAGAGGCTGTCCGCGATGTAGTCTGGATGGCCCAAGCCCTTCCTCTCGACAAACTCGACGCTGTGAGACTCTATAGGCTGTTGCTTCAGGTGCTCCAAAACAATGTTCTTTCCACTCATAGACCTAACCTCTGAGACACGTCGTATTTAGCAATAATCACTATTTAATATCGTTTTCTGGTTAAAAAATTACTCCAGTTAATTTTCTACAAGCGCTGATGCTGCCATCGGTCTAAAATTAGGATGAATTGCGGAAGCTCTTCGACCCGCCATCTAGCTCTGGACTGGGTAGCGTCTGATCAGACCGTCTTGATGTACAGGATATTATTGCCCCTTACCAGAATCTTGCCGTACTTGGCAACGGCATTTCCATCGTCGACCGCCTCGATCGCGTCGGTAAGGATCAGGTTCATCGTCGAGTCGTATTTTACAAGGTCGCCAATATATTCATGGCCATCCTTCAGCTTCACTAATATCTGGTTGTGCAAAGACTTGTTCAGCAGTCTTATTGGCTCACTCGGCATAAAATAAACACCATTTTTATGACGGCGTCCTTTATTATAAAAAGCTGTCGGAAGTTTGAATTCTCGCCAGCTCCCCATGGAGCTTAGCTATTCTTGTACCCCATCACGAAGACATCCCTCATGCTCTCCGATTCGTAGACCTGAGCCTCTGCTCCCCTTATCCTGCCACCTATCCCCTTGGCAAAGCTCGCCTTATTCAGGAGGCTGATGCCGAAGGCGCTCCCCCTTTTGAGGACCCTCATGATCTCGTCCAAGCCCTTCTGCGGGTCTTCCACCAGCTGGAGCACGCTTACGCAGAAGACCTTGTCGCAGGACTCGCCACGGATGGGCAGTGCCTCCACATCGCCTAGGACGAACTCAGCACCTGAGTGCCTCTTCTTCGCTTCCTTGAGCATCTCCACTGACGTATCGATTCCTATGTGGAATCCGTTGCCCAAGTGGCTGAGGAGCATGCCTGTGCCACACCCAGCATCAACTACCGTCTCGCCATCATGGACCATCACCCTCTTGAGAATGAAGCTTATCTTCAGTAGTTGCTCTTCCATGTATCGCATATCGTAAATGCCAGCGGTGCTGTTGTAGTCCTTAGCGATCTCCTTCTTTCCCAATTATCCAAGCCTCCAGAAATACCGCACAGACGTGTGGGCTGCTCAACCGCCAGCAGCTGGAGGGAAGAAAGAGACTGTATCCCCATCCTTAAGTTTTGTATAGAGCCCCCTCAACCCCCTAATGTCCGTGCCGTTCACTATCACCCTGACCAGCCCTTTCAGCCCGTCACCCTCCATCAGCTGCTCTCTGAAGCCCCATGAGAAGTGGTCGTCGAGGGCAGAGATGAGATCTATGACCGTGTCCCCCATGAACTCTACCTCCGTGGCTGCCATGCCCGCCTTCTCCCTCAACAGGGCGAAGAACTCGGCCTTGACTTTCATGGGTGAACCTCCCCGTTCGAAAGATATAAGTGTGCGCTGGAATTTACGATTAACCGTCCGGAGATATTAATTTGGGCGGCTACCTCAACAAAATCCTACGCGTCAACCTTTCCTCTAACGAGCTCTCAGTTGAGGGCATCAACTGGGATACCGCTGCGGATTTCGTGGGCGGTAGAGGTTATGGCGCGAAGATCCTCAGCGATGAACTTCCAGTTGGGATCGATCCCCTTAGCCCCCAGAACAAGCTCATAATAATGACCGGTCCGCTCACTGGAACTGCTGCGCCCACGTCAGGAAGGTTCTCCGTATCGACGAAGTCGCCCGCAACCGGTACAGTGCTCGACGCCAACAGCGGAGGCTACTTTGGCACAGAGCTGAAGAGGGCAGGCTTCGATGGCATAATCATAGAGGGGAGGAGCGAGACACCCGTGTACCTCTCCATCATCCACGGGAATGCAGAGATCAGAGACGCCTCAGCCCTTTGGGGCCGCGACGTTTTTGAGACCGAGGACCGCCTCAAACAGATAGTAGGCGATCCCCTCGCAAGGGTCGCGTGCATAGGCCCGGCCGGCGAGCGCCTGGTGAAGATAGCAGCCATAATGAACGAGAAGCACCGTACGGCCGCCAGGGGCGGTGTCGGCGCAGTCATGGGGTCCAAGAAGCTGAAGGCCATCGTCGTCCGCGGAAAAGGTGAGATCCCGCTCTCGAACCCCTACGCCTTCATGAAGGAAGTCAAGCAGACCCTGAGCGTGCTCAGGGGGCATCCACTGACTGGGGATAGTCTTGGGCGGTACGGGACCGCAGTTCTTGTGCACTCGATAAACAAGGCAGGCGTCTTCCCAGTAAGGAACTACTCGACTGGCTTCTTCGAGGATGCCGAGGAGGTGAGCGGCGAGAACCTGTCGAAGACGATCCTAAAGGGGAAGAAGGGGTGCTACGCGTGCCCAATCATGTGCGGCAGGATTACCCAGATAAAGACCCCGTCTGGTCAGATCCTCGACACCGAAGGTCCCGAGTACGAGAGCCTCTGGGCGCTTGGGCCAAACTGTGGCATAAAAGACCTCAGCGCGATCGCTTATGCCAACGACCTCTGCAACAAGCTCGGCGTAGATACCATCTCGATGGGGCAGGCTGTGGGATTTCTCATGGCGTGCGCTGAGAATGGTAAGGTAAAGCCGGAGGATATTGGCCTGTCCCTCAACTGGGGCAATGCCGAGACGCTGTTCAAGATAATTGAGATGACCGCAAAGAGGGAAGGGATAGGCGATCTGCTTGCAGAGGGCACAAAGAGGGCGGCTGCAAAGCTCGGAGCTGAGGACCTCGCAATGCACGTGAAGGGTCTCGAGCTACCTGCGTACGACCCAAGAGGGCTCAAGGGCCAGGCGCTCTCCTTTGCCACCTCCAATAGAGGAGGATGCCACCTCAGGGCTTTCATGGTCCCGGCAGAGGTACTAAGCACCCCGAGGTACCTGAACCCCAATTCCTACGACGACAAGGCCGCCCTGGTCAAGGTGATGCAGGATGTCTTCGCGGTGCTGGACTCCTTGGTGCTCTGCAAGTATACGACCCTGGCTCTCTTCTCCACCCTTGCGTTTGAGCCGGATTCCTATGCCAGACTGCTCACAACAGCGACCGGCTTCTACGTTGACCGCGAAGAGTTCTACAAGATTGGCGAGAGGATATACAATGTCGAGCGCTTATTCAACGCCCGGGAGGGCTTCAGCAGGAAAGACGACTACCTGCCCAAGCGCTTCCTCGAGATCGGCATGCCAGATGGCCCTGCGAAGGGCCAGAAAGTCGACATGGATAGGTTATTAAACGAGTATTATGCAGTGAGAGGTTGGGATTATAACGGCATACCTACCGACAGGAGGGTAACCAAGCTGGGTCTGAAGCCTTTGTATGAGGGTCCAAAACTCCAGGTCGCCATCGATGAGAGATACCTGAAAGACGCCCTCCCTATTGCCGAGGGAGCCTACAGAGGCGGCGCGGAGATCATCGAGGCAGGAACGCCCCTCGTGAAGTCGGAGGGTCTGAGGGTGGTCAAAGAATTCAGAAGGGTATGTCCCAATGCCTCCATTTTAGCAGATCTCAAGACATTCGATACTGGCTGGCTCGAGACCGAGCTAGCGGTCGAGAATGGGGCAGATATAGTAACCGTCATGGGCGCCACCGACGACTATACAATCAAAGACGCCGTGGGCGCGGCGCGTAAATACGGCGTGAAAGTAATGGTCGACCTGATGAACCTCAAGGATCCGCTGGCAAGAGCTATAGAGGTCGAGAAGTTGGGTGTCGACATCGTCTGCATGCACGTTGGCATCAGCGCTCAGGCAAGAGAGAGGGAGATCGACCAGAAGGTCGCGCTGGTGGAGAACCTGGTAAAGTCCGTTAAAGTGACCGTGGCTGTTGCAGGAGGGATAAAACTCGAGGTCATCCCCCAGATGGTCAGGGCAGGCGCTAGCCAACTTATTGTTGGGGGCGCCATTACCAAGTCTGCCAGCCCTGAAGAAGCAACAAAAAGGTTCGTCGATCTTATCAGGACAACGTGGAAAGGCACGAAGGCCTAACAGGCTCTTCTTTTTTTTATCTGAGCTATGCCTTACCTTTTTTTCGTAGTGTCTCTCCATTTGAGTCCATGGTTACGAAGCACGGACCAAAATCTGCGACCTCTATTACCCAGACAGCCTCTGGCTCACCTAGGTCCTTCCAATAGACGCCCAAAATCCGCTTCGCCGATCTGGCAGCCAGAGCACCTGCACCGCCGGGGTACTCCAGGTACACAGCGCCATGCTTCTTTAGCGCTTCCCTTGTGCCGTTGCCCATGCCGCCCTTCCCTATTATGCCCCTTAACCCCGTAAACCCAATGAGATCTGGCTCAGACCTCTCCATCCTCATGCTCGTGGTTGGGCCAGCCGATACCACTACATCCCCCTTAATAAGCGGGCCACAATGGTAAATGACTCCCCCCTTCAATTCAAAGGGGAGCTTTTCCCCCCTCCGTAGCAGTTCCAGTGCGCGTAGATGAGCCATATCGCGCATGGTGAAAACTGCCCCTGAGAGATAGGCGACGTCTCCTACCCTGAGCTGCCTGACGTCCGCCTCCTCCAGCACGGTCCTCAGTCTGTATGATCCCAAAACCTTCACCTCAAGATCCTGAAGCCGCTCGAATCCCATACTGCGGAGACCCTGCGAAGAGCCCAGCACTGTACGCTCACCGAGACTGGTAGGCTCGCGGTGTGGCAGTGTGCCCATTCAACCCTCACGCCCAGAGCGGTGGCCCTCCCCCCCATCCCCATCGGTCCGATGCCAAGGCTGTTTATCTCAGGCAGAAGCTCATCCTCGAGCTGCGCAGCAGTCGGATCCTCTGTTCGCCTGTCGAGGGGCCTCAGCAGCGCTTTCTTTGCAAGATAAGCAGCCCACTCGAGAGACCCTCCCACGCCCAGTCCCACAATTATCGGCGGGCATGGCTTCCCCCCGGCATCCGCCACGGTCTCGATGACGCACTCCTTAATCCCCCCAACTCCTCGATCGGGCTCAAGCATGAAGCTCCTGCTCACGTTCTCCGATCCCGCACCCTTGGCCATTATCTGCATCGTCACCTTCCCCCCCTCGCATCCTTCCTCCACGAAATGGACGATGGGGTTGTTCCTTCCAAGGTTCCTCCCTTCGTTTTCCCGGGTGAATGGGTTGACAGTGTTGGGGCGGAGGGGAACCTCCCTGGTCGCCAGTGATATACCTTCCCTTATTGTGTCCAGAACTCTGTCCTGACTACCAGCGCACTTCACAAAGAACACTAGTGTGCCCGTGTCTTGGCACATCGGCAGCCTCCTCTGGCGGGCGTACCCGATATTCTCGATAATTACCTTGAGCGCCTCCCTGCTGTTGCCCTCCTCGCCGGAGAGGCAAACCCTTAGCCTCTCTTCTATGTCCCTTGGAAGGTCTGTCTCAAGGATGCGGATAGCCTCAGCTACTTCGCTGGCATCCATCAACCATCACATCGGAGATTTCATAAGTCTGAGGTGGGAAATAAGAATGCCGTGTATTGATGTTGTCTTCCTATGATCAGCTCCACAAGTTCACATCCGAGTCCACTCAGATCGTGCGGTACGTCTACTTCCGGAGCTTTGCCAGGTCCGACCAGGACATGGTTCCGCTAAAAACAAAGGTAATCCCTTTGGGCGAGGTGGGGCGCGGATTCTTCGACGCGCTTAGGGGAGTAATCACTGCCTCAAAGGAGAGGGACAGGAGCGCGCTCTTCGTCAAGCTCTACAGGAACGGCGATCCCAAAGACATCATCGCACTCTCGGAAAAGTTTAAGCAGGAGGCTTACAGGCCGACGACTGACGAGTACGAGCGTGGCTTCCTCGTTGCATGGGAGATAGCTCTGAAGACCTTGGCCGAGCTCAAGGCGAACTACCCCGAATATCCGCTGAAAGACGAGCAGCCTGCCAGAACCCAGCGTGCAGAGGCAGAGGACGCTGAGTACGAAATAAAACCCAGGAAGAAGTCTAAGGTAAGACAGGCGACAGCAGGTTGAAAGTGATTGTCCAGGTTACAAACCAAAGGAGGAAGAATGAGAAGATTCCCGTCAGAATGTACTTGTTTTTGTCCAGCACTGCGCTGGAGATTCTTTTTACCGCCTTGAATAACAGGTAGGTAATGATAAACAGCGATAATGCGATAGCTAGTCCGAGAGAGCCGTAGGAATCTCCGCTTACCCCGGTCAGACTAAGCGCGCCGCTCAGTATTCCACCACCGATGGCAAATGCGACTCTTATATAGTACATCTTCCTGTAGGGTGTCTGCGGCTTCGCTGGTGACTGCTGTGAAGCTTGGCCTGACATCGCTTGACCTTCTTGCATTTCTTAAAGAACTTGAATACGCCCTTATAAGTGCTCGCATTGAGAATATTTACCAGCTGGAAGATGGAACCTTCCTCTTTAGGCTCCATTCGAAGGCAGGCCAGGAGAATCTTCTCGTCGAACCAGGCAAAAGACTCAACCTGACCAGCTTCAAGCATTCCATTCCTGAGAAGCCAACAAGCCAAGCCGCCCAGCTGAGGCATTACCTATCATCTGCTAAAGTTGCTTCCATCGGGCAGGTGGATTTCGACAGAATCCTTTACGTAGACGTAGTAAGGGGCGATCAGAGGCTCAGGGTGTATCTGGAGATCTTTGGCGATGGGAACATAGTAGTCACGGATGAGTCTGGCATTATAAAATACGCCCTTACAAACAAAGATATGAAAGACCGCACAATAAAGCCTGGCCGGGTCTATCTACCTCCTCCGCACCGCGGAAAGGAGATGACCGAAGCCGTTGCACCCGAGGAGATACGGAGTCAGAAGTTCAACGTGGCAAGAGCGCTCACGAGGATCTACAATCTGCCGCCAGAGGTTGTTGAGGAGGCTTTGCTTAGGGCCAGCATCAATCCGGATTCTTCCTCGGAGGGGTTCACTGCAGGAGCCCTGGCAGCATTCCTCTCCAGCGCCCTATCGATAGTCGAGGAGGTGAGAGCTGGCTGCCTCAAGCCCAACATCGTGATGTCGGGGGGCAAGGGCACCTCCGTACTACCTGTGGAATTTCATTCGCAGGGGAACAGCAGGAAGAGCCTGCCTACCTTCAATGAGGCGGTTGACGAATACTTTTCAACCCTCAGCACAGAGAGTCTTGCCACGAAGCGGAAGTCTCCAGCCGAGGCAGAGTTGAAGAACCTCGAAGCAATACTTGTCCGGCAGGTCTCCCACATCAAAGAGCTAGAGGATGCCCGGATTCAGGAAAACGAGATTGGACGCCTTGCCATGGCAAACCTCGGGTCCGTCCAGTCAGCGATCGAGACAGTAATGAGATCGCGGAGGGCTGGGACAGAGTGGGAACTCATTGAGCGATCCGTCGCTAGTTTGGGCGTGAAAAAGATAGATGCCTCGAAGGGGATCCTCACCATTACCCTCGGAGATGAAGAGGTGAAGATAGACTTCAAGCTGTCTGCTGCCGATAACGCCGAGCGGCACTTCAGTGCCTCCAAAGAAGCTGCGAAGAAGCTCGAGGGCCTGATGGAAGCTGTGAAGGATACCGAGGGAAAGGTCGAGATGGTAAAACGGGGGTTGTCTACCGTTGTTGCCCCTGTAATTATAAAGGCTATGAAAAAGGAGTGGTACGAGCGCTTCAGGTGGACCTTCTCCAAGCAGGGCTTCCTGATAATTGGCGGAAAGGACTCGACTCAGAACGAGGTGCTCGTGAAGAAGCACATGGACCCATCCGATATCTTCGTCCACTCCGATGTCCCAGGAGGCTCTGTAGTAATAATAAAATCGGGGGGGCAGGAAGTACCTGAGGAGACCAAGTATCAGGCAGCCTCTTTCGCGGTCTCATACTCAAGGGCATGGAAGGCTGGCCTCGCAGCAGCCGATTGCTATTGGGTCAAGCCCGACCAAGTGACAAAGACTCCCCCATCAGGCGAGTATATGGGAAAGGGAGCATTCATGATATACGGCGAGAGAAACTACCTCAGGAATGTGCTGGTTGCCCTCAATCTGGGAATAAAGTTCTCGGAGGATGCCTTCAAGATTGTTGTGAGTGTCGGTGCAAATGCCGAGGGTGCAGAAGCCTCTGTGAAGCTAACGGCTGGCGACTATGAGGGAGTGGATCTTGTGAAGCGGATTAAAGAGGCGCTTACGCGAAAGTCCGGGGAAAAGTTTGCGAGGCTGATACGAGCCGTGCCAGACTCCGAGATCTCTGCCAACCTGCCACAGGGTGGTTGCGCGGTCGATCAGCTTCCTTAATGATGAGTTATATATTTGCGAAAGATAGTACTAACCGGGGCTGCAAATGGCCGGCATCCGCGCGAGAGTTCTCGTAAGCGATGTGATGACAAAAAACCTCATAACGCTTTCTGATACTTCAAACGCGAAAGAAGTCGCCATAGCCATGAGTGGGAATGATGTCGGCTCGGTAATAATAGTGAGAGATAGTCACCCTGTCGGGATTATCACCGAGAGAGACCTTGTCGAAAGAGTAATGGCCAAGAGCTACAAGCCAGAATCAACGGTATCCAGCAGCATAATGTCCTCTCCTCTCTCCGTCATCGATCCGAGCGCAGAGGTTATGGAAGCTGCGAGGAAGATGGCAAAGCTTCGCGTCCGGCGGCTCGTGGTCGTCCAGAGGGGGGAGATGGTGGGGATAATCACTTCAAGGGACATACTTTCCACAGCCCCCGAACTCATCGAAGTACTCTCCGAGGCAAGTAGGAATCGCTTGCTACCCCGCCAGAAGGGCGAGGATCTTGCTGGCTACTGCGACAACTGCGAAGAGTGGTCAGACACGATCAAAGAGGTAAATGGTCAGTTCCTCTGTGATGAATGCAGGTCCGAATTAGGCGTTTAATCGTGCAAACAGGTAGAAGAAAAATGAATGCCCTTAGTTCTCCAGCTATCTTACGCTATAGCTTTTTTCTCTACCCTGGTTACGCAAATTTTTTAAGCCTCTATGCAGCCTTCAATCGAGGAACATTGCAGCCAATGGCTAAGTCGAATCACGTAATTCCGCCAAACTTTTAGAGGTGCAAAAAACTTTGATGGTTAGAGATCTGATGCAGAGTCCGGTGAAAGTCATAAACAGAGTTGATACTCTTTCTCACGCAAGGAAAACCATGATGAAGGAGCATCTAAGTAGGCTCATTGTCGTGGAGGGCACCAAACCGGTTGGCACACTGACAAGGCGAGATATTGTCAGAGGCATTAATGACTACAGGATGCGTCAGAGGGAACTGGACACGATAGTTGTTGACGAGGTAATGCGATCGCCAGTCTCCACAACCACAGAAACTGAGTCGGTGGCTGACGCAGCGAGGAAGATGGTCTCGCAAAATGTGCGTGGTCTGCCAGTTGTTGACCTTGCGGGGGAGCTCATAGGAATTGTGACAAAGACCGACCTCACGAGATACTTCTCTGAAAACTTTACAGGGAAGTTGAAGGTCGGCGATATCTGCCAAAACAAGGAGAATACACCTATCATACACCCGACCCAGAGTGTCTCCCGAGCCATGGACCTTATGCAAGATTGTTCAACTGACCGAGTTGTAGTGGTGGACGGAGAAAAGCCTGTGGGCATCATAACCGAGACCGACCTTTCCAACATACGGACGCACTCAGGCGGAGGATCATTTGTGAAGGGCAGCGTCAGAGACTCCGAGGCGGTCTCCCAAACCAGGATTTACATTAAGCCTACTGCTGAGGACATCATGACAAAAACCCTCCAGGTCGTCGCGAGCACAAAGGACGCTGCCCAGGCTGCCAGGATGTTAATCTCCCGAGAGATCGGCGGCATGCCCGTTGTCAGCAGGGAAGGCAACCTTGTCGGAATGGTAACTAAGTTCGATTTCGTAAAAGTAATCGCAAAGGAGGAAAAATAGCGATGAAGCTTACCGATATTATTGTGAATGATGTTCCTACGCTTAACAAGAATCGCCCGCTACTGGATGCCATAGATTCTCTGAACAAGCTCTCGCTGGAGAGCGTCTGCATCACCGACGACGAGAAACTGATCGGCACTCTCTCCTACCGAGACATCCTGTTCAGGATAGGCGCCCAGAGGCTCAGGGCTGTGGCGCCGGAATCGCTGTACATATCTGGGTTCGTCAAGGACTTTCCTGCGACGCTGTCAAACGACACTTCGGTGAGGAAGGCAGCAAAGCTCCTGCTCGAGCTTTCTGCCAACTCGTTGCCGATGTACTATGGTGAGACCTTCTTGGGCCTCGTCAACAGGCACGGCATGCTCAAGCTTGTTGAGAGCTCCTCGGTCGCCATCTCGTCTCTCATGCGGCGCAACTACCCGCTGCTGCATCCATATGACAGGGTGATCCACGCGCGTAAGATCCTGCTGGACAATGGCGTCGTCATCATACCCGTGGTAAACGAGGAAGGGCGACTACTCGGCACTGTAACCGAAAAGGAGACGTTAAACTCACTGATCGAGTTCCAGAAATACGTCCCTGAAAAGCACCAGAAAGCCAGAATAAGGCAGCTCTCCGTATCCTCTGCCATGCGGGTCGGAATACCAATCGTGGAAGGGGATCTGCCTCTGGGAGATGCAGTCCAAAGGATGATCAAGGAATCGCTGCCCGGCCTCGTTGTAACGGAATCTTCCAAGGTAATGGGCTTGCTCTCACCCCAGGAAGTGCTTGAGTACATCGTGGGCAGCTTCCCTGAGGAACAGTAATTGCAATTCCTGGCCGACGCAATGCTAGGGAAGCTTGCAAGGTGGCTCAGGATAATCGGTCACGACACAGCATATGATCCATCCCTCGACGATGGGGCAATGATATTCAAGGCAAAATCAGAGAGCAGGGTGCTTGTTACTAGGGATCTCGAACTGTCCCAGAGAGCAAGACGGGAGGGAGTCGAATCAACCTTGATAATATCCCATCTGCTCGCCCAGGAGCTGGAGGAGATGCTGCCCCTCTTGGGGATCGGTCGTGCCGGATCAAGGTGCCCCCTCTGCAATACTGCCCTGACTGAGGCAGATCGCGCTATGCAGATTGAAAAGGCACCAGGGAACGCACGGCTGTGGTTATGCCCGTCCTGCGGAAAGACATATTGGCATGGCAGCCATTGGAAGGGAATAAGAACCACCCTCGAGTCTCTAGGTTTGAGTGATGCAAATGACCTCACTTGAAGAAGGCATTTTCCTGGTGAAGCTTGCGAGGACCGCTGTAACAAAATACATGACCGACTCGACTGTGATGTCTCCACCTAACCCACCTTCAAAGAGCCTCTTAGCTAAGTCCGGCGTCTTCGTGACCATTGAGAAGTTGAAGGGCGGCGCCAGAACCCTTCGGGGGTGCATCGGCTATCCCCTACCATACATGCCGCTGGTCGAGGCGACAGTCGATTCCGCCGTGAGCGCTGCCTTTAACGATCCCCGTTTCCCTCCTCTCAAACCCAAGGAGCTCGAGGAGGTAGTATTCGAGGTCAGTGTGCTCACGCCACCAGCCATCGTAAAAACCAATGATCCAAAGCTATACCCCAAACTGATCAAGGTGGGCAGGGATGGTCTGATCATAGAAAAGGACTTCTACAAGGGACTACTTCTCCCTCAGGTACCGACCGAATACGGGTGGGACGAGGAGACCTTCCTCTCCGAGTGCTGCATGAAGGCAGGATTGCCACCTGACAGCTGGCTCTCGAAGGATGTCAAGGTCTACTCTTTCAGCGCTACGGTCTTCACTGAGGTTACCCCGGGCGGGGATGTAGTTTTCAAGAGCCTCGAATGAGAACGGTCGATGATGGTATGCGTATTTACTTTGCTCCCTGTGGAATTGCCCTGGGCCATGCGGGGAGGTGCATCCCGGTTGCCAAGACATTCGTTAGACGGGGGCATGACGTCTATTTCTCAACGTACGGCGAGGCTGTGCCATTCGTCAGGAAGGCGGGCTTTCAGGTCGGTGAAGTGCCCGCTATAAAACCCTTCGAAACCGAGGATGGCACCTTCAACATAAGGCGGACATTTGCTCATGGGCCCAAAGACTTGATGACTTTCAGCTATCAGGTGGGAGATGAGCTGAACCTCATCGAGCACTTCAAGCCTGACCTCGTGATCTCGGACAGCCGTCTATCGACGGTATTGGGAGCAAGGATAATGCGCATAAGGCCGGTGCTCATCCTCCACCAGCTAAGGATAATGATGCCCCACCTAAAACCAGTCTTGGGTAACAGGGCGAAGCTCAAGAGAGCATTTGAGCGCACAAGCTTGGAGGTCCTGGGAAGCATGTGGAAGCTGAGCAAGGTCATAATCGTGCCCGACTTCCCGCCTCCATACACAATTGCTAAGGCCAACGTCGTGCCTTCCAACCAGTATCTCAAGAAGATCAAGTTGGTCGGACCTATAGTTCCAAAATACCCTGAAGAGTTACCAGCGGCTGAGGAGATAAAGAGAAACTTAGGGCTAAATGATCGCCCCCTGATCCTTGCAGCCATCAGTGGCACACTCGCCGAAAAGAAGCTGATAGCAGGAAAGCTGACCGATATCTTCAAGGAGTTCCCAGACCGCTACAACATAGTGCTCACGAGAGGGCTATCGGAGATCCCGAACCCCCCAGATACTCAGGAGATGCTTAACAAGAGGCTGAGAGTCTACAACTGGATAAACGACAGGTACTCATACCTGAAGGCATGCGACATCCTCGTCACCCGCGGGGGTCACAATACGGTTGCAGAGGCGATATGTTTTGGCAAGCCTATGGTCGTTGTACCGACTCCTGCCCACTCAGAGCATCAGGGGATAGCCGAATCCATAGTGAAAATGGGCCTTGGTGTCTCCATCCAGCAGCAGAACCTTACGAAGGATGAACTTCTGGGAGGTGTTGAGTCAATTGCAAATTCCACAGTTTTTATGGAAAAAGTCAAGGATGCCCAAAAGTTCGCCTTGCGTTTCAATGCCATAGAATCCATTTACAGGACTGTCTGTGATTTGCTGAAGGTGCCATACTGAGTCTTCGAAGATTAGATCATAAAAAAAGAGGGCTGAGGGAGCTCACTGCATGGATATAAGGGTTGCAGTTCTGAGTAGTCCCTCTACCCTTCTTATCTCTTCAACCCTTCTGCTTAGCTCCTTTACGTCGTCAGTTACGACCTTGACTATCACATCGTATTCGCCGAAGACAACAGTGCCTTCGACGACATCCTTTATGCTGAGGCACCTCTCAAGGACCTCTTTCTCTTTTCCTATCTGACAAACACCTAGTATGTATGCTGAGAAAGCCATTCTAAATCCTCCAAAACTCTATCTTCCATATACTAAGAATTATTAATAATCTTTTGCCTGTGCTCTTATCCAATTCTCGAACCTTGTGCCCGATAGTAATATATTTTTAGATGGACTGCATTATCTTCATTGTTGCTCATTCTTATAATCAGGTGTTTCGATGATACTCCTCCCGCTGTTCCTTTTGGCACTTGCAAGCACAGGCGCGGTGAGCGGATCTTCCTTCACCTACAACTTAACAATGACCTTGGTCAATGGCAACGACAGTTTCCTACCAAACTCAACGAACCCCTATTACTGCCTCCTAAACCAGAACGTGTTCCCGAACTCAACATCCCAGACATCGATCATTCAATCCGTACTCTTTGACGGTAACCCTGCCATCTGGGTGATGGATTCGGATTCAGACGGGAACCCTGTGATAAGGATATTGACTAATCAAACGCTCGAACCCCGCGAGAATGCAACGGTAGAGCTCTCCTTCAGCTTATACCTACAGCCAGTGGTTATAGACCTCTCAGGCATTGGCAACATATCCGAAATACCAAGCTCGATCGTCGAGGCATTCCCGCTCACTGGAAGCTACAACCTTTCTCAGATGCCGAATGCCTCCCAGCTTGTTGCCACGGCCCAGGCAATCAAAGGTGAGGATCAAAATACCCTCACAGTAGTGTTCGACATGCTTCAGTGGTTCGAGGGCAATATGGTCTACGCTTCAAATTACCCGTATCCCCAGAACGTCTCGCAGACCTTTAGCACCCTTAGCGGTGACTGCGACGACCAAGCCAACCTCTTCGTGACCTTCTGCCGGATTGTAGGTATCCCCGCCTATACAACCCTAGGCCCCATTTACCTTCCTGGCAATGATGTTGAGACCGACTCCAACATGGTCTTCAACCTCACCAACGTAGGGTGGCATGGATGGGCTATGGTCTATCTCCCCAACAATAGCAGTGGCGAATGGGTGCCAGTCGACCTGACCTTCTTCAGCGGGGCGTATAATCAAGACGGGCATATCTTGAGTGGTAACCTGTTCCAACACATCAACTCCTCGGCATTCGCCTACTGGAGCACTGCGGAATACCTAGACATCAAGAACGCTGACTATATCAGTGACTCTGTTGCCACGAGGTCCGTTTTGATAAACTCAAGCATAACCTGGATCGAATCGCATGACATGGTTCTCGTTGCCCAAAATGTCCCAATACTCACGCAAATTTACGAAAATCTCGCCCTCATTCTAGCCCTGTTCTCCCTCTCCTCCATCCTCTTCTTCACATGGGACCAGCTCCGGCGTAGGTCTCGGGATGGATCACCTCACCCCGCTCCCTCCTAAGCCTCGCCTTGGGCATCTCAGCTCTAAGTACTATACCATAATGGCAAATAGAATAAACTCAAAAGAAATCGACTAATAAATCAAAAATATTTGATAAAATATATTCTTCTTCTTTAAAAAGGAATATTCTGATAATTTTCTTATTCAATATAAATCCTTTTGGGAACACTTAAATAGCGTTTGAATTGATATTATCAGCCGGTTAAATCATAGGGAGGATTCTTTTAGTGACAACAGAAGCAACAATTACTCCACAAGGCTATAAAGAAAATCCAGACCTTATGCCAGTACCTGCAGATCAAAGAGCCAAGGGATACAACCTTTACACCTGGACATTCATGATGTTCAGCATGAACACCTGCATCCCCATGTTCTTCCTAGGGCCCATAGGTGGGGGCCTAGGTTTAAGCCTCTGGCAAGTTTTGGCCGGTGCACTCATCGGAAACTTCGCGGCGGTCGTAGTGATGTTCTTGAACGGCATGGTTGGTGTGAAATACGCTATACCCTACCCGGTGCAATTGAGAGAGTCCTTTGGCTTCAAAGGAATTCATCTGCCTGTCCTAATTAGAGGGATTTCAGGAACCATGTGGTTCGGTATTGAAGTTTGGGCAGGTTCCTACGCATTGACCTTGATCGCTCTCTGGGCCCTGGGTGTGGCGAATTGGCAAACGGCAGTCTTCACTTGGATGGTCCCTGCTGTAATAGTCTACCTAGTACTACTAGTTGCCGTAATGCGATATGGCTTAAGAGGCATTGGTAGGATGGCAGATTTCGCCGGTCCGCTGATGATCCTCTACTTCGTCTGGCTTGCATACTTCCTAGCTACTCAGTCGCAATTTTCAGGCAATATTCCAGGTCTCTACGTCAGCACCGCTAGCTACTTCTCCGTAAGCTTCCTCTTGTATCTCGCCGTACAGACCAACTGGTGGGCGACCGTTGCCCTAAACATATCAGACCTCTCGAGGGGAATGCATCCCAAAAAGTCCGGGGCATTCTTCTGGGGTCTGATAATTGGAGTCGTTCTATGCCAAGGACTCGGAACGATCTTGGGCTTTGCAGTTACCCAACTCACTGGCACAACATTGCCTCAGGACACCATACTGAAGTACGCAGGCAGCGGACTGGGCATCTTAGGAGGCATTGCGGTCGTGGTAGGTCTAATCTTTGCCTTCCTGGCGCCTTGGTCCACTGACATTACAGCCAACGTGCCACCTCTCATCGATATCTTCATAGGTTCATTGAAGGTTCGATGGAAGACGGCTGTCGTCTTTGCAGGCATTGTAGGCTTCATAGTAACCCCATGGTGGGCTGTAAGCGCAGGTTCACAATACACAGGCTACATTCAGGGCTGGGCAGGAGACTATGGCATCCTTTTGGGTCCCATTGCAGGAATTATGATCGGTAGCTACTGGATCAATAGGAAACACACCCTTGATCTACAAAAGATGTACACGTCCGGTCCAAACAGCTATTTTAAGGGCGGTTGGGGCCGTGCTGCGTATCTCTCATGGATTTCCACTGTAGTTGTCTGCTATATCATAGCAATTCTTATGAATATGGCCTGGTCTACTGGTCCCTGGTCTAATGCCTTCTTAGCCTACCTTGGTGCTTTTCCATTCCCAGCAAGCGTTACTTGGTACTTTGCTGTCCTATTTGGCGTCATATTCCAAGTGCTATATGCTAGGGCTTTGAAGGAGTAAAAACCCAAATCCTTTCTTTTTTCTTTTTTTTCAAACTTTTTGGAGTGATTACTTTTAGATCAAGCTTAAATTACTCTTAAGGAATATGAGTTTCTGGGCTTTCTCCACAAAATAAGGAGATTGCGTTGTACTAATTAAAATTAGACTGGTGGTTAGGTTGTCCGACGCCGAAACTAGGAATCTTGCTGAACTCAAAAAGGATATCGAAGAACGAATAGCAGAGGCTGAGAAAGATCTTATCCTCCTAAAGACTTCCCTTAAACTTGTAGATGAGGCCCTTGCAAAAGTGAGCTTCCAGCCCGCGAGCAAACTAGTGGAGAGAAAGGAGAGTGTGCCCGTAGCTGCTGAGCCAGCATTGAGAACAAGAATGGAACCAAGAGTTGTAGATGAAACCAGACCCTTTAGGGAAGCACAACCTGTGGCTCCAGCTCCTACAGTACCCGCTCCTTCAGTGGCTGAAGAGCAGGCCTTCCCGATTAAATCAAAGATGGGTGAAGACCTGGGGGTCTTCTATGTCGGGAGGAACCAGATCAGGATAGTGCCGCACGCAGGCCTGAGCTTCAGCATCAAAACCCCTCCTTTCCAGTCTTTCTTCGTGGATAGGGTAATTGGTGAGATGCACCGCAAGGACGAGATGGCCGTTGACGCAGGAGCAAAGGATCCATCGTCCATGATAGAGCACGAGATTAAGCTCGATGGCGATGCCATCAGGGAGATCATTGTGCGGAACATCGAGGAGGAGGCAAGGATAAGAGAACTCCGAAGCTCGATTAGGTGGACGCTGGAGAGAATGATGGAGAAGACTCCACGCACCTAGAGACTAGTTCCTTTTTCCGTTTATCTTCTCCACTATTCCTACGATTTCGTACAAGTTACCTATCAAATAGTCGGGACTGAGACTTTTCAGATACTCCGCATCTCGCACACCCGTCGTCACGGCCACAACCGTCACTCCGAGTTCCTTCGAAGGCTTGATGTCCATCTCGCTGTCCCCCACAACCACCGCTTCCTTCGCCCCCGCCCCCAAGGATTTCAAAACGGCGCTGAGATGAATGGAGTCTGGCTTCGGTTGGCTCACCATGTCCCTGCAGACGACTGAATCAAAGAGTCCCTCTATCTTATGCCTTCTTAGGGCAATGTCTGTCGCGGTCCTGTTGTTGTACGTGAATACCGCCAGCTTCAACCCCATTAATCGAAGAGCCACTAGCGTCTCCTTGGCCTGGGGGAGGAGTTTGGAGACTCTGGCAGCGTTTATCTCATGCTTTACGGGGATCTCCTCAGCCTCTCTGATCAATTTGTCGATCCAAATTGAATCCTTTCCTCTCTCTGAAAAGAAGGATCTGAACGTTTCCTTTATGGCTGAGAAGGAGTCTTCTGGCTTCACAATGCCCGCCGCCAACCCTTTTCCCTCAAGGAACCTGATGACCTCCTCCTTTATTGTCCTTGAGTTCAGGTTGAATTCCATCAGCACACCGTCCAGGTCGAATATCACTGCCTTCAGCATTGAAGCCACCAGAGCCACTAGAGACATCTTCCCTTCCGCATAAATAACTGATGGATCTGCTTCGATATTGGTCACCGAGCATAGCCACGTGCGGAAAATATAGAAAGGCAGATAGAGGCAGACTTGGAATAATTTGATACTGAGATGGTGGCTGTTTGCGCTACGCCGAGCTTGCTGAGGTGTACGACAAGGTAAGCCAAACAACCAAGAGGCTGGAGATAACCGATATACTCGTTGGCTTCCTGAAGGAATGCCCGTCAGATATCATAGACAAGGTCGTATATCTGACCCAGGGCCGGCTCTACCCTGAATTCGTGCCAATAGAGCTTGGTGTAGCGAACCGACTTATCATAAGGAGCATCGCCAAGGCAACTGCAGTCAAGGAGTCCGAAGTGGAGCAGCTCTACAAAAAGATCGGCGACCTTGGCAATGTCGCTTACGATCTCCTTTCCAAGAGCAGCAAGCAGTCAACCTTGGACAGCTACTCAACAGAGACGAGAGGCAATGGTGTTACTGTCGAGCACGTCTATGAAAACCTCGACCGCATAGCAAGGGCGCAAGGAGGAGGATCGCAGGAGGAGAAGATCCGACTCCTCTCCGACCTATTGAGAGACGCTTTACCCCGGGAGGCAATGTACATCGTAAGGACTGTCTCCGGCGCCCTAAGGCTCGGTGTCGCTGATATGACAATCTTAGACGCCATGGCGATAGCCTTCTGCGGTTCGAAGGATGCCCGACCCCCAATAGAGAATGCTTACAACGTCAGTAGTGATCTAGGCGCGGTGGCAAGGATCCTGGTGGAGAGAGGGCTGGGCGCCATCAAGTCCTTCGGAGCTTCCCCCGGCCGACCCATAAGGCCAATGCTGGCAGAGAGACTATCCTCGCCAGAGGAGATCCTTGAGAAGATGGGCGGAAAATGCGCTGTGGAGTACAAGTACGACGGTGAGAGGGTACAGATACATAAGCAGGAGGGCGGGTCAACCGCACTCTACTCTAGGCGGCTGGAGAATATCTCTGACCACTACCCAGATGTGCTTAAGCTCGCTGGGGAGGGAATCCGATCGAAATCCTGTATCGTTGAGGGGGAGATCGTAGCCGTTGATCCTGATACGGGTGATCTTCTGCCTTTCCAGCAGCTCATGCACAGGAGGCGTAAATACGGCATTGAAGAAGCAATGTCCGCTTACCCTGCCTCCCTCCGGTTATTTGATGCCCTCTATTACGATGGAAAAGACCTCACTGGCGAGCCCTATCCCCGCAGAAGGGCGATGCTTTCGAAGATTGTAAAGGAAAGCGAGCGTCTGCGTCTGGCGGAGCAGAAGGTTGTGGTAAAAGCCGAGGAGCTGGAGGCATTCTTCGAGGACGCCATCGCAGAGGGCTGCGAGGGGCTCGTGGCAAAGTCCCTTGGAGAGGAGTCTCTATACAAGGCTGGAGCCCGCGGGTGGCTTTGGATTAAGTACAAGAGGGACTACAAGAGCGAGATGAACGATACGGTGGACCTTGTTGCCGTGGGCGGCTATATGGGCACTGGCAGGCGCGCAGGCAACATAGGAACCCTCCTTCTTGCAGCCTACGACGAGTCAGACGATGTCTTCAGAACCGTCTGCAAGTGCAGTACTGGCTTCAGCGATGAAGAGATAAGGAACATGAAGAAGTTACTCGACCCTTCCATCATCCCGCACAGGCACGGGCGTGTGGATTCGAAGCTCATACCCGACATTTGGCTCGTCCCGTCCAAGGTCCTCGAGATACGCGGTGCCGAGATTACGCTCTCGCCGATCCACACCTGTGGGCTTGATTCCATCAGGAAGGGGGCAGGCATGGCGATCCGCTTCCCCCGCTTCACTGGCAAATGGAGAACCGACAAGAGCCCAGAAGACGCGACGACGGTGAATGAGATAATAGAGATGTACAACAAACAGCTGAAGAAGATCAGCGAATGATCAGGCGCCGCTCGAAACTTTAATAAGGAAGAATTCTTCCAAATTTGCTTGGGCAGAAGTGAAGGAACTGACCCCAAATCAGCTTCTTTTTACGGAGGCCCTAAAGTCAAGAAGGAGGGAAGCAGATGGGATACTATCAAGGTGGACCCCGAAAATTCGGCGGTCCGAGACGAGGCCCAGCCAACTTTGGTCCTAAGCCAGTAGAAGAGGGCAAGGAATACGAAGTAGACATCAAGGAAGTTAGCAGGCGCGGCGAAGGCATAGCCCGAGTAGAAGGCTTTGTAATCTTCGTTCCAAACACAAAAGCTGGCGACCATGTTAAGGTAAAGGTTACCAAGGTCTCAAACCGGTTTGCTACAGGCGAAGTCATTCAGTAAGAAGAGCGGTCGTCCTTAACAGGACATCTCTTCTTTTTCTATTTTTTCATTTTTTTGATTCAAACGCAAATTCCTTAGCCATAGCTGACATCGAAAAATCTTTTTACCGACCTCGACAAGCTAGTACTCAGTGCGCATAGAATGCTAGAGCTTCTATTTCCCTTCGGGACGCTGGCCCTTGATGAAGGTATGTCTCTCTCGCTTAATGGCAAGACTCTGGGGTCATTACCGCGAGTTCTTAAGGATCTCTCACCAGTTCTCTACGACTGGAGCGTAATTGGCAGCCTGTCCGGGGACACGGTGCTGTACCGCATGTTCCGGAATGCCATACTTGAAAAAGACGAAGGCATTTTCAGAAGGTGGAGGCTCCGCTTTGACATTACGGTGATATCGGCGATCGCCCTCGGTCAGGAATTCAACAAAACCCTCGGCCACTACCACCCTGAGGCAACCAGCTCGCTGACCTATCCCGAGGTATACGAAGTGCTGCATGGAAAAGCTACATTCCTGCTTCAGAGAAAGGAAGAAGGAAGGATAACCGATTTCGTAGTAGTGGAGGCGAAGGCTGGAGACGCGCTGCTGATACCTCCGAATTACGGCCATGTGACAGCCAACACGGGCAGGACTCCCCTAATATTGGCTAACTTGGTCTCTAACGAATTCTCCTCCATCTACAGCGAGTTTGTTGAAATGAAGGGCGCAGCTTACTATCTCCTAAGGGACAAGAGGCTAGTACCTAACGAAACGTACGCGCAGTTGCTCAAACCAAGATATGCTGGCTGCAACTTCACCATCTCAAAAGATCTGTATACCGATTTCCTCTCTTGCCCATCCTGCTTCTCATATTTGATCGATCCGACGAAGATAGGTAACCTGGGCCAAATCTGAGGTTAAGGACCATAAGGGCTTAAATTTTTAAATTAAACCCTCCTAGAAGGTTTCAAAGAGGTTCACATTATGAAAAGTGGCAGTTCTGCCTTCTATACAATGGATGACTTTGATCTAAAGGGCAAGAAAGTCCTACTAAGGGTTGACATAAACTCCCCCATAGATCCCAAGACTGGCCAAATAACCGACGACACGAGGATAAAGAGCCACGCAGATACGATCAGGGAGCTTGTTGACAAAGGCGCGTCGGTGGCGATCCTGGCCCACCAGGGACGACCTGGCGACAGCGACTTCACGACCTTGGCGCCCCACCTTCCGTTGCTCTCGAAATACATAAACCGCAAAGTGAAATACGTAGAAGACCTTTTTGGTCCGTGCGCCCGCTCCTCCATATCCTCCATGAAAGCGGGTGATGTACTCCTCCTCGAGAACGTCAGGTTCTTTTCAGAAGAGAACATCGAGAAGGTGCCAGAAGCCCAAGCCAAGACACTCCTCGTGAAGTACCTAGCGCCACTCTTCGACCTGTACATCAACGATGCCTTTGCTACTGCCCACAGGGCTCACCCCTCGCTGGTTGGGTTCCCAGTGGTCATGCCTTCAGCTGGCGGACGGCTCCTACAGAAGGAGGTAGACTTCCTGAGCTGCGTCTTCAGCGAGTCCTCTAAGCCATGCATATTTATACTGGGTGGAAGCAAGGTCCAAGACTCGGTGCAGCTGATGGAAACCCTTCTTCCCAAAGGGATAGCCGACAAAGTTCTGCTCACGGGGCTGGTCTCTCACCTCTTCCTCATAGCCTCCGGGAAGCATCTCGGAAGATCAGCGGTCAAGGTCCTGGAAGGCAAGGGGCTGAACTCCATGCTCCCAAGGGCCGAATCCCTTCTGAAGAAATACGGCGATAAGATAATGATGCCTGTCGATGTGGCTGTCCTCAGGTCCAATTCCCGTTGCGAGACCGATCTGGATAACATAAAAGACTGCCCCATCTACGATATCGGCCCCGAGACTTCAAAATTGTACAAAGACGTGATCAGTCATTCCAAGACGATAATAATGAGGGGTCCAGCGGGGTACATAGAGGACCAAAGGTTCACGAAGGGTTCAGAGGAGCTGCTTCTCTCCCTCGTGCAGTCGAGGGCAAAGACTCTCCTTGGTGGAGGGCACCTCAGGGCAATATCCGAGAGGCTCGGCATTGCGAACACGATAGGCTACTTCAGCACCGGCGGGGGCGCTTTCATAACCTTCCTGTCAGGGGAGAAGCTCCCTGCATTGGAAGTCTTAATTACCTCCGCCCAGAAGTTTAAGTCAGACAGATAAATTCAAGGTGGATGCTATGGGGGTTAAGGTCGCGGTTAACGGTTACGGAACCATAGGCAAGAGAGTTGCCGACGCAATTCTGAAACAGAAGGACATGACCCTCGTGGGCGTGACAAAGACAAAGCCCAACTACGAAGCGCGGCTCGCCACAGAGCGGGGGATAAATGTATACGCCTCCTCTGCGGATAGCCTGAAGCTCTTCGACGGAACCGGCTATAGGGTAGCGGGGACCCTTGACGATCTCGTCAGCAGCGCAGATGTCGTTGTGGACTGCACCCCCGGGAAGGTCGGCGCCACCTACAAGCCTCTGTATGAGAAATATAGGGTAAAGGCAATCTTCCAGGGAGGGGAGAAGCATGACACAACCGGATTCTCATTCAACGCTTACTGCAACTATAAATCTGCGCTGGGGAGGGATCTGGTAAGGGTTGTGTCCTGCAACACGACTGGGCTGTGTCGAGTAATAAACGCGCTCGACAAGGGCTTCGGGGTTAAGAAGGTCAGAGCCCTCCTAGTCAGGCGCGGAGCCGATCCTGCCGAGAACTCAAAGGGGCCGATAAACAGCATAGTTCCGGACCCCGTGACCATACCCTCTCACCACGGTCCTGACGTGCAGAAGGTGCTGCCGAATATCGACATTACAACGGTCGCGCTGGCAGTTCCCACGACGCTGATGCACGTCCACGTCCTGAACATGGAGCTGAATAGGGATGCCACCGAGCAGGAGATCATCGGCACCCTCTCGTCCTACAGGAGGATAAGGCTCTTCTCCTCGGCGGAAGGGATCTCATCAACCTCAGAGATCATAGAGTTTGCTAGAGACATCGGCAGGCATAGGTATGACCTGCCGGAGCTTGCAATATGGAAAGAGTCCATAAAGTCCTTCGGGCGGGAGATTTACCTGTCGCAGGCGGTGCACCAGGAGTCCATAGTGATACCAGAGAACATCGACGCAATCCGAGCAGTAGCAAGGATCACAGAAGACCCGGAAGAGTCCATAAGGATGACCGATGAATCGCTAGGCCTTGGCAGGTGACACACCATCTTCAAAAACATACTGGTTCCAATAGACGGTTCCCCCGCTTCCATCAGAGCCCTTGATATAGCTATCGAGTTCTCGATGAGAGATGGATCGAAGCTCTCCCTGATCCACGTGGTCACGCCTCCAGCCGTCGGCGTCTCGGCAAAGATCCTGAAAGAGCTAACGAAAGCTGGCGAATTGGCTCTCGAGACTGGAGAGTCTAAATGCAGGTCCTTTGGCCTTACCGCCAGGAAGATACTCAAGGTTGTGGAGAATAACAGGAGTTCAACAGCGTCTGAGATAGCCAAGGCTGCGATCGAAGGAAGGTATGACTGCGTGATCCTCGGCTCTAGGGGGTACGCAGGCGACAGGGGTATCTTGATGGGGAGCGTCGGGGTCTCCCTGGCGATAAGCCTCCCATGCACAACAATAATCGTGCGCTGACCGTGCTCCTTTTTTAAGGACCTTTTTCCAAGTAAAATCTTGCTTGTTGGTGGACTTCCAATGGATACGATTCGTTTCGGGACGGACGGCTGGCGCTCCCGAATGGACGACGACTTCACTGACAGCAACGTTAGGAGGGTGGCAGAGGGGATAGCCGACTATATTGTTGCCACCAAGGGAAAGCGCGTCTTTGTTGGCTATGACGGGCGTGCAAGATCTCGCAATTTCGCTGAGACATGCGCTACGGTCCTAGCCACAAATGGGATAGAGTCACTCATCTCCCCAAGGCCCGTCCCTACGCCTGTCTCTGCCTTTGCCGCTGTTCGGTACTCGCTGGCCGGTGCCATAATGATCACAGCCTCGCACAACCCTGCCATCTACAATGGCATAAAGTTCATTCCTTACTATGGTGGTCCAGCAACAAATGAAATTACAGCACAGATAGAGGCCATGATTCCCGAAGAGGCAAAGGAGTTCGGGGATCTTGAGCGCCTAATGAGAAGTGGCATGGTGGTTGGCCTTGACCCTATTGAAGATTATATTTTGCATTTGGAAACCCTGCTATCTTTAAAGAATTTGAAAGTCAGGGTCGCAGTAGACCCAATGCATGGTGCAACCTCGGGCATTATTGAAAAGATCCTTATAGAGCTCGGCGCCGACGTCAGGGTCATAAGAGGCAAGATTGACGATCAGTTCGGCGGCTCGGTTCCTGACCCTGTTCCCAATAACCTTGGTGGCTTAAGGAACTTAACCCTCGAAAGTGGCTCGTCTCTAGGAATCGCCCTGGATGGGGACGGCGATAGGCTAGCAGTAGTCACGGACGAAGGCAGATTTCTGATGGCCAATCAATTGCTCCCGCTGGTATACCTTCACCTGCTCGACAAGAGATCGATTTTTGGGGATGCTGCCCGAACGGTTGCCACCTCACACTTGGTGGATAGTGTTGCTGCGGGGAATGGGAGGAAGGTAATTGAAACTCCTGTGGGTTTCAAATATATCGGAGAACTGCTGCGTGAGAAGAAGGTAATTATAGGTGGTGAAGAGAGCGGTGGCATGAGCCTGATCACGCATATACCGGAGAAGGATGGTATAGCTTCGGCACTCATGGTCATTGAAGATATTCTCCTCTCCGGTTCAACACTGGGCAATATTATGTCGAACATAACCACAGCTTGTGGCCGCTTCGAGTCAGCGCGCCTGGATATCAGGTTGCCACATATTCCATCGCTGTCTGGGCTGGAAAAGCTCTTGGGGAGCCAAATACTGGGTAAAAATGTCATAAAAACCAGCAAGCTTGATGGCTTGAAGGTTATTCTAGATGATGGCTCCTGGCTGCTCTTCCGAATCTCAGGTACTGAAAATGTGATAAGGGTGTACTCAGAATCTTCCAGTCCTGAAGCCACTTCAGGCCTTCTCAGGTTTGGCGAAGATGCGGTCGATAAGTTGCTCTCCTGACAATTGCGCTTTCTAAAAGCCTATCGTTGATAGTTCAATACTATTGTTTCATATGAAACGATACTTTTAAAAATGGTATGTTGACATGTAACTCCGAGGCCAAACTATGAGTGGTAAAGCGCTCGCAAAGCTACCCGTTATCGTGATATTATTGATAATTATTCTAGCAGCAGTCGGCGCCGCCATATTGGCGTTCTCACCGCTGATTACCAATCCCTCAGGCAACCTCACAGTGGTCGACATGGCTGGCAATACGGTCCAGGTCCCATCTGACGTCAAGAGGGTTGTGATAATCAACTCCTACTGGGCGGAGATTGCTTGTTGCATTGGCGCCCAGGACAAGATCGTGGGGATAGGGAAGGACGTCACATCTTCGGTTTACATCCCTGCCCAAGTAAAGAACTTGACAGTGGTTGGAGACCTTTTTAACGGCATCAATATGGAGACACTGGTCGCGCTGAAGCCTGACCTTGTGATAATGGACTATGGTTATGGGGATGCCGCCCAGGTCGTGAGCCAACTGCAAGGCTTCAACATCTCTGTGGTTGAAATGTCCACTGGGAGTTTCTCGACCGAGATAAATGCTGTGAAGCTTCTGGGGAAAGTGCTCGATGAAAATAACAATGCTAGCCAACTGGCCACCTACATGCAGAACGGGCAGGCATCCATAGACAATGCGGTTGCAGGCCTGAATAACACACAGAAGCCTACGGTCCTAATCTGCAACCTCAATGTCTGGTCCTCCGGACTTATCTACACCTACTCCAACAGCACCTGGGGCAACGCAGTCGATGAGGTTGGTGGCATAAACGTAGCCCTGAGGGATCAACCCAGTCAGTCATGGTACAAGGTTAATTTCGAGCAGCTGCTTGCGTGGAACCCTGACATAATCATTGTACTTGGCAGAGACAACGCAACTCTGACTCCGCAGTTGCAGCTGGCATCGCTGAACAGTAGTTGGAGCCAGCTCAAGGCAGTCAGCAGTGGCAACGTGTATCCGCTTCTGATAGGTTCCAAGGTACCGGGCGCATTCTTGGACGATGGGCCAAGAACCTACATAGGTCTCATAGAGCTGGGCAAGATAATACAGCCTTCCCTCTACCAGTCAATGGATCTGAACAGTTCCATCAATAATCTGCTCACTAAATTCTACAACCTTGGTTGAATGTGAGTATTTACCTTCTTTCAATCTGGTATCAAAAATGCCATCAAAGGGACTTCGTTGGAAATCGGCGGTCATCCTCATCCTTCCGTTTCCAATCTTGATCGCCTCCCTTTTCATTGGGACCTACCAGGTCCCTCCTCTGTCAATATTGTCCATTATCTTCTCCCCCATCACCCACGCCAATATTCCTGAAGTGTACCGCTTGGTCATTGTCGACATACGCCTTCCAAGGATAATACTCGCCCTTGTTGGTGGTTTGGCATTATCCGTCTCGGGAGGGTCCCTTCAGAGTCTTTTTAGAAACCCCCTTGTGGACTCCTATGTCCTGGGGGTATCAGCGGGTGCAGGTTTCGGTGCCGCTCTGGCAATAGCCTTCGTGCCAAACTCTCCTTGGATTGTGCAGGCCTTCGCCTTCTTCTTTGGTTTTGTATCCTTCCTTTTGACATATTCGGTCGCGCGGAACAGGGGGGAGGTTCCAGTGGTCTCACTTGTTCTCGGAGGTATAATAGTCACTGCACTCTTCACAGCAGGGCTATCCATGATCAAGTTCTTTACATCGCCGGAGCAGCTTGCCAGCATCGTATACTGGCTTATGGGCAGCCTCTCCAGTGCCACCTGGAACGTTGTCCTGCAGGTGCTCCCGCTAGTGCTCTTGGGTTTCCTCTTCGTTTTCCTAATGCGCTGGCGGCTAAATGTGCTCTCGATGGGGGACGAGGAAGCAAAGGCACTGGGTGTGAATGTCGAGAGAGACAGGTTCATAATACTTCTTGTCACAACACTTATGGTCTCCGCATTGGTCGCTGTGACTGGGATTATTGGATGGATCGGGCTTATAGTGCCTCACATCGTCCGGATGTTCGTCCGCACATCAGACAACCGTGTGGTGATACCCCTTTCGGCAGCACTTGGGGCGATATTCCTACTGCTTGCCGATGACTTCGCCCGATCTTTGACAACATTCGAGCTCCCTGTCGGCCTGATTACAACCCTCATTGGGGCTCCATTCTTCCTTTACCTGCTAAAAAGGAGTGGTGGCTTGGGATGGAAATAATCAAGATTAGAGACCTCAACTTCTCATATGGCAGTGGATCAGCGTTCAGGCTGTATGGGGTCTCCCTTGAGGTGCAAGAGAGCGAGGTCATAGTGCTCCTTGGCCCGAACGGGTGCGGAAAGACCACCCTGCTGAAGTGCATCAATGCCCTGCTGAAGCCACAGAGCGGGGAGGTCCTTCTCAATGGTAGGAACGCCTTGGAGTTGGGCAGGAATGAGCTTGCTTGCATGGTGGGCTTCGTCCCACAAGCCCATACCCCCCCCTTCCCCTTCACGGTCGAGGAGGCAGTCCTCATGGGGAGAGCCTCGCACCTGAGCATATTTCAGCAGCCCTCAGAGACTGACTACTCAAGAACCGAAGAAGCACTCAACCTGCTAGGCTTAACTTCGATGAGGGACCGACCCTACACCGAGATAAGTGGCGGAGAGAGGCAGCTTGTGCTCATCGCAAGGGCAATCGCCCAAGAACCAAAGGCGCTCCTCCTCGACGAGCCGACCGCGCACCTGGACTTCAAGAACCAGGTAGTCGTGCTCAAGACAGTCAACAGGATAGCAAAGGAGCGTGGTCTCGGCGTCGTCATGAGCCTGCACGACCCCAACCAGGCGTCACTCTTCTCCGACAAGGTAGCTCTTATGTCGGAAGGGCGGGTTGTAACCATTGGCAAGCCTTCCGAAGTAGTGACCGCTGAGAACATAAACAGGCTCTATGGGATGAAATCCCAGGTCCTTGATTACGATGGCAGAAGGCTTGTGCTGCCCGAACTCTGACTTAGGTAATTTTATAAGATTTTGATACGTATACAAAGCACAATTTGGAAATTAAACTTGTTCCGAGGCTGAAGCCGGTTGTAAAGCTTGGCTTAAGCCTCATGCCCCAAACTGAAAGGGAAGGTTCGAGAGATGAAGAGGAAGACTTTTGTTGCCAGGGACGACCTACTCAACTTGATCAACGAAATGGCCAAGAAGAGCGGGCGTAGCCAGTACGACTTCATAAACGAGACCTTTGAGCTGACCATCCTGGCTGCGAATAAGGGCGCAAACCTGAGAGTGGCCATCGATGAGCAGAGCTTTCTGAAAGCGGCTCGGGATCGTGGTTTCGTGCTTGGCTTGGAGAACCTCTGGTTCGAGACTGCAGAGCTTGCATACAATAACTCAAAGGAGAAAGCAATGAAGGCGTGGCGCAGCGCTGGCATCTGGTTCGTAAAAATCTTCTCGCTAGAAGCGACAGATGACCCAATTCAATCCTTGAAAAAGGAATTGAAGGCTTACACGTGGAATGTCCCAGATCTGAATCTTACTCAGGTTGGATCGGAGATAACGGTCCAGGCAATCAGCCCAAAATTCTCCGAACCCTATTCAATGCTCTTCTCGGCTTTTCTAGAGGGGGCGCTTGATACCCTTGGCTATTCCATCGAAAGCAGGGAAGTCTCGAATGGAAGCGTACGTTTAATTGCCTTGAAGAAATAGGTATATCAGAGGCGTTCCACTCGATAGGAGAATACTGGGATGGATTAAGAGATGACCCTCAAGGCAAGAGGAAAGAAGCTGGTCTATGTCTCTGAGGACATCATCGACTCCATCGCTGAAATCACGAAGAAGAGGGGCGAGTCCGTAACAAAATTCATCGAGGACATGCTCCGACAGGCAGTAAAAGTCGACTCGTTGGGCTTCTCACCAGACGACATCTCCGAAATACTGGAGGTAATACAAGTCCAGCGCGTGCTGGGAGGAACCTTCGCTCCGCTTGAGGTCCTTAACTATGTCTCAGGTCCAGATTACAGCCCGAAGAGGGACCAGCTTCAGGTCAAATGGTATGAGAGCGGCAGACTCTACGGGCGATACCTAAAAGAGAGGTCGCAGTCGCCCGTCCGGGCGCTCGGCGCTCTCTTAAGGGTCATGAGATGGGATCTAAACGAAGTAACGGTCAGAGAGGATGAAGATGTAATTAAGTTTAGATGCGTATCCACATCCCTCACCGTCGAGGGCACTGCATTTCTGGCAAAGTTCGTCGAAGGGGTAGTGAATGGCATGGGTTACAAAATAATCTTGAGCGAGTACATGAAGGGCATGATCGTCATGGATCTCAAGGCAGAAGCATAGCCGATTTCGCTTTTGTCTTTTTATGATCCTGATTATCATCTCGATGATCTAGTAAGTGTACATTTTACTAACCGATTAGTAAAATGTATGTAAATTCTAGTATATACTCTGAGAAGGTTCACATAACATATATATACCGTATTACAATAGAGATTGTAGTACGAAAAAACAAATTAGGTGAAAAGAATGAAAAAAAGTTATGCTATTTTAATTACTATACTACTAATGCTTCCAATGCTTTCAGCGGCAGTACCTGTCAGAGCTTCAATCAATCATCCAACATTAGATGGCTATAATGTAAATACATCTACATTCGATACTTCATTTTGGAACGTTTCTATGATTGCAGGCAGTCTTAATGTCACAACTATTGATGGCACACCTTTTCCAAATGATTGGCTAGCTATCAACATGACAAACGTGGGTCTATCCGGTTCGCAGTTCAACATCTACTTTAGCCAGGACGGCTATTCGCTAATCAGCCCTGGCGATGTAGAATATGCAAAAGCACTAACTACGGTCGATCTTAGCCAACCACTCAGCCTTAATACCAATATAACTGTGACGAATGCATACTTGGCGGGCGGTAAGGCGACATTCTGGCTCGGACTGCTTGGCGGTTCAAGCTACATTATTGGGCCAATTCCATTCACCATCTTAGCCGACTATAAATACATAAAAATTTGGGATGGCGAGTCCGCAATTGCAGTGGCTGAACAGCCAATAATTGTGCTTCCCGCATTATCCCTCAGCCCGACTTCCGGCCCAGCTGGTACTTCAGTTACCCTCTCCGGAGTGGCTCTCAGTGCTAGTACTCTCTACAACATAACCTATGGTGGCGTAGATTCTACTGCTGCAGCTCAGGTAACAACCACAACCAATGGCACTTTTGCTTATACTTGGACAATCGAAGATCTGTGCGACGACTCTAACGAACTAATTACTATTAGTGTGTTTAACAATGCAACAGGTGCCCCTATTGGCAATGTGAATTTCATCGAATATGGCAGAGAGATCCTCAGTGCAGTATCGCCTATTGACAGCAGCTGGACTTCTGGCCCATATGGCAATAATACTGTAGACATTGACGTCAATGTACTTAAACCTCTCAACTTTGAAGTCAATTACTTCAACCCCACTGTGCCAGTCAATGTGGTAATTGATGGGACTACTGTGGACACATTCAATACAAATACCACAGGCTACTACAATGAGACTATAACCGTCCCAGTTTTATCACTCGGCGACCATTATCTCGTATTATCCAACGGCGGCTGCCTGTTCAACATGACGATAGATGTGCAGCCTTCGCTAATTGTGACACCAGACTCTGGCCCAATTGGGACAAACGTGACTTTCACTTGCTATGGCTTCCAACCAGGATTTGTGGCTCTATACTACTGGACTGATGACGTCTGTACCTTCAGTGAAGGCTATAACTGGCTAGCAAACGCAACCGTCGGCGCCGATGGGCAGTTCAACGTTACTGTACCATGGACTATACCTTCATATCCAGGTGGCGAATTATGGATCTATGCTTATTCAACCTTCGTCGACAACTACACTGGTTCAGGTGAGATAGCTTCCACATACTTCACTGTCACTCCATCGCTTGTTGCAACACCGTCTTCAGTCGCAGCGAATGGCAGCATAATCACCATCACTGGAACAGGTCTAATGCGGCACACGGCATATACAATTGATATCGATAACCAAGCATTTGCTGTGCCAAACTTCTACTCCTATACCTACGGTTGGGATCCAATGGGCAGCTATTATCCTGGTGCGGGCGTAGTGCAATACGCTAGCTCCGTCGTTTGGGCGGACGATTGCGGCAATTTAGCCATTCAGCTTGTTGCTGCGGGCTTCCGACCAGGCGAGCATGTTGTAGCTCTGTATGCAGCTATTCCCAACTCATATGGCTATTTCAGTTGGGATAGTGGCACATTTAGTGGTAGAGGCTTCGGTAACTACTCACTTAATGCCTATGTGCTCTTCACGGTGACCACTGAAAATGACACAGAAGTCAACGCCATAGTTACTTCGATGAATTCGACCTTCGCTGCTCAATTGCAGACAATGGGTGCCCAGATTACTTCAATCCAGAACGATGTCGCAACAATCACGACTAACACCGGAACAATACAAGCAGCAGTTTCTGCTCTGGACGCTAAGGTGACTACCCTCACGGGCAATGTCGCCACCGTCTCAACCAACCTAGGCACATTGACAGGAACAGTGACTTCAATCCAGGGTGACGTTGCAACCATAAAGACAGACGTCGGAACGATTAAGGCAACAACCACCTCGATCAAGAGCTTCCTGCCGGTCGATCTAACGCCGGTATGGATCGCCGTGATCCTGTCGCTGATTGCAGCCATTGCTTCCATCTACGGAATAATCGTCATACGCAGCAAGATTGCAGCTTAAAAACTGCAAAACCTTTTTCTTTTTTTTATTTTTCTTTTCTTCCAATTATTAGATTACTCTATGATCGGAGAGGAATTCTAGAAGCTCTTCCTTCGTCGGAAGACCCGTTCTGGCTCCCTTTTTCATTATTTTTATCGCTGCTTCACCAGCTCCCCACAGGGATGCTTCTTTCGGAGTCAAATTGTCATTGATTCCTGCAATGAACCCCGCATCGAACGCATCGCCGGCCCCCGTTGTGTCCACCGCATCAACCTTGAAAGCAGGTTCCAGAAGCGCCGTATCCACACTTCTAACAAAAACCCCTCTCCTGCCAAGCTTGACAACAACTGTCCCAGCCTTTCTCAGGAGGACTTCAGAACCCTCCCTATAGCCCATCCCTGTGATGTTTCTGCACTCAAGATCGTTGAGCAGCAGGAAGTCCGCCCCCTTCAAGTCTTCCGGTTTCAAATGCTTCGACTCCCCCCCTGGATCGAGCGCTACTTTCCCAGCCTTCTTTTTTAGTGCTATCAAGAGGATGTCCTTACTGACATTTGAAAGCTGCACGACCTTTGCTTCGGGCAGACCACCCGCGACTATGCCTCCGAGATCTGCATTTGCCCCCCTGTAGGCTATCATCCGCCTTGCACCTTTGGAATCAACGATCACGCAGACTGTCCCTGTGTTCTTACCCTTTGAGAAAGCAACGAAATCTGTGGAAATCTCCTCCCTATGCAGGGCTGCGATGGCCTCTCTTCCAAAGTCATCCTCCCCCACGCACCCGACGATCCCCGTCTTTAGCCCCAGCCTTGCTGTGCCGACTGCGAAGTTTGCCGCTGACCCTCCGCTGAAGACCGAGTAATCCATTGCTGTAACCTCATCGTCTGCCTTGGGCATCTGGTCAACAAAGAACGAGAGATCCACGTTTATGTTCCCTAGCGCGAGAACATCAAGCTTCCTTGCCAAATCCTGGCACCCTACTTCAGAATTACTCTGGCGTCGACTATCCTGCAGCCCCTCTCGTAGGCTATCGTGGGATTGAGATCGAGCTCCATTATCGCGTCCTCCTTCATCATCATTCCCGAGACCTTCATTAAGGCATCACCAAGTGCATCCATGTCTGAGGGCTTCTTCCCACGAATGCCTTTGAGCAAAGGGTATGCCTTCAGCTCTGTCATCATGTCCGTGGCGTCGTCCAGCGTTATAGGCGCAACCCTGAATGATACATCCTTGAAGACCTCAACGAAAACCCCTCCAAGACCGAAGAGTAGCACGGGCCCGAACTGGGGATCGCGTTTCGCGCCGATGATAGTCTCAATACCGGGAGGCGCCATCTTCTCTACCAGCGCCCCTTCAAGCCTGAATCCAATTGAGTCCCTTATACCCGTTATCCTGCCAAAGGCTTCGGAAACTCCGTCCGCGTCCTTGATGCCCAATATCACGCCACCTACGTCCGACTTGTGGATAACGTCGGGCGAGACGATCTTCATAACCAAAGGGTATCCGAGCTCTTCAGCAGCTGCCTTCGCTTCCTCCACAGTCTTTGCAAGCCTCCATTCGCCGACCGGGAGCCCGTATGCCCTGCATAGCTCCTTAGCTTCTGGCTCAAGGAGCCAGCCCCTCTCTATACCCGCCTGAATAAGCCCCGGCGTCATAGACCATCGCAATATGCTATGGGCAGTTAAATTAAAAACCTTTGTTTCTGCAACTCTAGAGCTAGCCTATGGTCAATCTCCACCATACACCAACTTTTAATACAAATTCGCATCTTTATACGGTGTCTTTAGGGGATTATTTATGACCCACATTGTTGCCAGGGATCTGCCGGGCGAGCGCGTCCTCCTTCTGGGCAATGAGGCAGTTGCGAGGGGGGCCATCGAGTCCAACGTGGAGATCGTCGCCTCCTACCCAGGTACCCCTGCCTCAGAGATCGTCGATACACTCGCTCTTGTGGCCGACGAGGTCAACATGCACGTCCAGTGGTCGACCAACGAGATGGTTGCCTTCGAGGTCGCCATCGGCGGTGCAATTTGCGGGAAGAGAAGCATCGCCTCGATGAAGCACATCGGCGCCAACTGGATCGTGGACCCGCTTATGCACGCGACCTACCATGGCTTCAGCGCAGGTCTGGTCCTTGTCTCCGCCGACGACCCTTCCGGGCACAGCTCCGCAAATGAGCAGGACAACAGGTACATGGCACTGCTGGCGGAAATCCCTGTGCTCGAGCCCTCCGATGTCCAGGAAGCAAAGGACTACGTCAGGTTGGCGATGGAGCTCTCGGAGGAGGTCCACCTCCCCGTGATGCTGAGGCTCGTGACAAGGATCTGCCATTCCCGGGGGGATCTTGTCTTGGGCAGGATGGAGCGCAAGCCTACAGAAACAAAATTCTACGACGACTACTACTCAGACTTTGTCCTGGGCGATGGAATTGTTGGTCCGAAAGTCATCCCGGAGATGCACGACATACTCCACCAGAAGCTTGCTAAGGTGGAGGAGATGGCAGCAAGAAAGGGGCTCTTCGCCACCGAAAAGAGATCGAAGCAGACGCTCCATACCAACTTGGGGATAATCTCGTCGTCTGCCCCGATAAATTATGTTCATGATTACCTCACAAAAAGGGGAATGAAGGGGGAGGTGAGCATTCTGAAGCTGGGCCTCACCAATCCATTCCCTGAGAAGACCGTGCTCGAGTTCACAAAGGACCTCGATGCGCTAATGGTTGTCGAAGAGGGTGAGCCCTTCATCGAGAGGCACATCTCTTCTGTCCTCAAAGACCACAAGCCATCTCTGAAGGTCCGTGGCAAGATCACAAAGGACCTCCCCGGGGTGGGCGAGCTAAACTATGCTGCTGTGGACAAGGCGCTATCCTCTTTCATTGGATTGGCCCCCGAGACCGTACCAAGTGAGATAATAGAGATGATGGGCGCCGCCTCCAAGCTGCTGACCCCGAGGATGCTAACAATGTGCGCTGGCTGCCCCCATAGAGGGGCCTACTACGCTGCTAAGAAGGCAACCAGGACAGTTTCCAACGCAAAATACATCGGTGTAGGCGACATTGGGTGTTACACATTGGGAATGTACCCACCGCTCAGGTTCATGCAGGCAGTCTTCTGCATGGGTGGGAGCATTGGCGTGGCAAACGGGATCGTGAAGGCAGGCATTAAGGATCCTGTGATAGCAACAATTGGTGACTCTACGTTCTATCACGCTGGGATACCTGCCCTCATCAACGCTACTTTCAACCAAGCTAACATAAAGGTCATGGTGCTGGACAACGAGGTGACAGCAATGACCGGCTTCCAGCCTCACCCTGGATGCGGCGAGACCGCAACCATGAAGCCAACGAAGAAGGTGTCCATAGAAGAGATCTCAAAGGCATGCGGTATCGAGTTCATCAGGATTGCAGACCCATACGACATGAAAGCAAGCGTGGATGCCATGGAAGGCGCCCTGAGGTTTGACGGGCCTGCCGTTGTCATCTTCCGCAGGATATGTTCGCAGGAGTTTTTAAGGAAGGCTCGGAGGACGGGCCAGAGGATAGTACCCTGCGTCGTGATAGATGAAATGTGCGTGGGATGCAAGACCTGTGTGGCTGCTTTTGGATGCCCAGCCATAGGCTTTGACAAGGGGAGGAAGAAGTCTTTCATCGATCCTCTGGCATGCATGGGCTGCGGCGTATGCGTTGCCGTTTGCCCGAACGGTGCCATAGCCGAGAGGGTCAAAAGGGAAGATGGTTCGGAAGGGGAGTGATGCCAGTGCAGAACGAACTGAACATCATAATCGCTGGCGTAGGCGGACAGGGCAACGTCAGGGGTGCCCAGATCATCGGTACAGCTGCTGTGAGGGCAGGCTACCATGCTAGGGTCTCAGACGTATATGGCATTGCGCAGAGGGGAGGGCCAGTCGTAAGCCACGTCAGGATAGGAAAGGAGATCTATGGCAGCATGGTCGAGGAACACACTGCAGACATAGTAATCGGACTGGAGCCTATGGAAGCCCTAAGGGCTGCAGCCAAGTTCCTTAGGCCAGGCGGGATAGTGGTGCTGAGCACTAGGCCAATCTACCCGGTAGAGGTGAACACAGGAAAAGCCACCTACCCAGCTCTCGAAGCTATTATGGCTGTAATTTCCAAGGTCTCGCGCAAGGTTGTGCAGCTTGATGCCACTAAGATCGCAGAGGATGCCGGCATCCCTATCGCTGCTAATATAGTCATGTTAGGTGTCCTTTCAGGGCTGGGGATCCTTCCATTCCCTGAAGAAGCTATCAAGCAATCGATAAGGGAAAATATCCCCCGGTCGATCGAGCAGAACCTCAAGGCGTTCGACTCTGGCTCAGCTATAGGAAGAGCAAATTCACGCTGATCCTTGGTTTTTTTCCCTCAGTCTCATTACCTTCTCTTTTACCGCACTGTTGACCAGTTGGGGATCTGCTTTCCCCCTAGTCTTCTTCATCACCTGACCGATCAAAAAGTTCACTGCGTTGTCGTCCCTGACAGCGTCGTCAACAGCCTTCCTATTCTCAGCAAAGACCTCATCCACAACACTCTTGAGCAAGGCCGTATCCGCAATCCTCTGCATGTCCCTCTCGTTAACAATCACCTCGGCGTCCCTGCCGGAGGTAACGAGCTCGGGGAGTATGATCTTCCCTATCTTGCCACTTATCTTCCCATCATTGATCATCCTCAGCATCCCCACGAATGTGGCAGGAGTGACCTTAGCCTCGTGGAGCTCAAGGTCCTTGTCATGAAGCACGCCAAGGAGGTCTCCCATGACCCAGTTGCTAGCGGTTTTGGCTTCGCCAAGCATCTTGGTGCAGGTTTCGAAGAAGTCCGCCAATGCCTTCTCGCCAGTCAGGACCTGCGCATCGTAGGCAGGGATTCCGTACTCGCGGGAAAACCTCTCCGCCCTGGCATCAGGTAGCTCGGGCATGCTCCTGCCCAGCCGCTCCACCATCTCCCTCCCTATCACCAGCGGAACAATATCCGGCTCTGGGAAGTACCTGTAGTCATGCTCCTCCTCCTTCTCCCTCAGCGAAATTGTGACCTTCCTTATCTCGTCCCAATGCCGGGTCTCTCTGACAACCCTCTCGCTCTTCCGCAGGACACCCCTTTGCCTGGATATCTCGAAGTTGAGTGCCTTCTCAACCTCCTTGAACGATGAGATGTTCTTTATCTCCACGCGGGTGCTCCCCCTAATCGAGATGTTGGCATCGCACCTCATAGCGCCCTCAAGCCCTCCGTCGAAAACACCTATGTGCTCGAGTATGGACCTCAGCTTCTGCAGGAAGAGCCTCGCCTCCTTCGGCGATGACATGTCGGGCTCCGTTACTATCTCGAGAAGCGCCATCCCGGCCCTGTTGTAGTCCACAAGCGTATAGGGTGAGAGGTCGATCGGCCCTATGTGAACCAGCTTCGCCGGATCCTCCTCTAGCTGCATCCTCGTTATCCTTATGCGCTTCTTATGGGGACCCACATTGATGTCGAGGTATCCGCCTTCGCATATGGTGGTTGTTCCGCTCGTCTCATACATCGAGATCTGGAAGTTCTTGCTCATGTCGACGTAGTAGTAGTTCTTGCGGTAGAACGCGGTCCTCTCGCTCACCTTGCTCCTGAGCGCTAGCCCAGTCATCACGGCGTACTCAACAGCCTTCCTGTTAGGCTTCGGAAGCGAGCCGGGATGCCCAAGACATACTATGCAGACGTTGGAGTTTGGTTCCTTGCCTCTGTAATCCGAGCTGCAGCCGCAGAAGAGCTTGGTCTTCAAGCTTGTCAGCTGGCAATGTGCTTCCAAGCCGATAACTATGTCCGTGTCCGCCATGCTCGCACCTCACAACGGGGGTCTGAGGTCAAGCCCCAGCTCCTCCTCTATCCTCCTCGCAACCGTGAATATCATCCCCTCGGCAAGCGGCGGCGCCATTATCTGGAGCCCCACGGGTAGCCCGCCGACAAAACCGCAAGGCAGCGACAGGGCAGGGATGTTGGCCAAGTTCATAGGCACTGTGTCTATATCAGTCTGGTACATTGCTATGGGGTCATCGACCTTCTCTCCGAGCCTGAAGGCAGTTGTCGGGGTCGTTGGTCCGACAAGAACATCAAACTGCTTGAACAGCCTTTCGAAATCCCTCCTTATCAAAGTCCTGACTTTCAGCGCCTTGAGATAGTACCCCTCGTAGTAACCGGCGGAGAGCGCAAACGTCCCTAGGATTATTCTCCTCTTCACCTCAGGCCCGAAGCCCTTCCCCCTCGTCCTCGAGTACGAAGCGGTCCAGTCTAGCCCTTCGTCCTCCTGCCTCACGCCGTACCTTATGCCATCGTACCTCGCAAGGTTCGAGCTGGCCTCAGACATAGCCGTCAGGTAGTAGGTCGGTAGCGCGTAATTCAGCGTCGGGAGATCGCATTCGCTCCAGGTGGCGCCTAGCCCCTCGAGTATGTGGACGCACTTCCAGACCTGTTCCTTCACCCCCTCGTCCGTGCCCTCCCCAAAAAAGTCCCTCGGAACGCCCACCTTGAAGCCCTTAACGCCCTTCTCGAGATAGGCTAGGTAGTTCTCCTTCGCGACCTCAAGGGAGGTCCCGTCCATCTCGTCGTTTCCAGCTATGATGTTCATTACAAGGGCGCAGTCCCTCACATCCCTCGTCAGCGGCCCTATCTGCTCCAGGCTGTTTCCAAACGCTACCAGTCCATATCTGCTGAGAAGACCGTATGTGGGCTTCAGCCCTACCGTCCCGCAGAAGCTCGCGGGGCACCTCACCGATCCCCCGGTGTCTGACCCTAATGCAGCCACGGCCTCACGTGAAGCTACAGCCACAGCACTGCCACCAGAAGAGCCACCAGGCACCCTAGCAGTGTCCCACGGGTTCCTAGATGGGAAGAAGGCGCTGTTCTCCGTGGAGGACCCCATGGCGAACTCGTCCATGTTCGTCTTGCCCAGTACGAAACCGCCCGCCTCTTTGAGCCTCCTGACCACTGTCGCGTCATAGGGTGGCACGTAATTAGCCAAGATCTTCGAAGCGCAGGTGGTCTTCAAACCCTTGGTGCACATGTTGTCCTTAATTGCCAGCGGCGCCCCTTCCAGCAAGCCGTCTTGGGCTGCCATAAGGTTCTTATTCAGAGTGATGTACGCCCTGAGCTCGCTGTCATGATCCCTGATCTGCTTCCTGTAGGCTTCTAGGATCTTCTCCTTCTCCACGTCACCGCCACGGATAGCTTGAATCTGCTCGAAGAGCGTAAGCTGCAGGACATTCTTCATGAAAAAACCTCTAGACTATCTTGGGCGCAACGAAGAAGCTGTCCTTTACCTTGGAGCCATTCGCGAGCGCCTCGTCCTTCTTAAGGCAGGGCGTCACCTTGTCCTCCCTCATGATATTCGTGACATTGATAGCGTGGTAGGTCGGCTCGACCCCTTTCAGGTCAACCTTGTCCAGATCCTTGAAAGACTCGAGTATACGGTTGAGCTGTATGGTGATGCTGTCATTCTCCTCCTCCGTCAACTCGATCTTAGCCAACCATGCCAGCCTCTTGGTCCTTTCCTTCGATACGATCTTTAAACTCTCCATGGCTAGTCCTCAGAGTATATCTTGGATCGCCGTAATAAAATTGTTGTCCATGCCTGCGCTGCCGTTTTCTCGTCCCTATCTATATATCGCAGTAAAATATATATTCTACGAGTATACAGTATGATAGCGCATTTAAGGTTTGAAGAGGGATCATGATGACCAAAAGATCAATTGAGTTGAAAGTTGCTGAATCAAGGCAGCGGGATGTTGGGCGAAGTCTTGCCCGCATTAGCCAGAGCTTCATGGACGAGCTTGGCCTAGGCGCAGGGGATTTCGTGCTCATTGAGGGGAAGCGCTCTACGGTAGCGATAGCTTGGCCGGCTTACGCCGAGGACGAGAAGCTTGACATAGTGAGAATAGATGGAATAATAAGGCATAATACCGGTTCGTCGATAAGCGACATCGTTGCCGTTTCGAAGGTCGAACTCGAGCCCTCAGGTAAGGTCACACTCGCGCCCACGGAACCCATCCGGTTCAGCTCGGACTTCGGGGGCTATGTCCAGCAGATGCTTGAGAACAAGCCCCTGAGCAAGGGCGACACTGTAATGCTGCCTGTGCTCGGTGAAGCTTTGAGACTCGTGGTTGTCTCAATACAGCCGACGCCATACGCCTACGTGACTGAAGATACAGAGGTGACTGTTAAAGAGGCGCCAGTCAAGGAGATCGCGCCTTCTGTCTCCAAGATAACCTACGAGGACATCGGTGGTCTTGAGGACGCCAAGGCAAAGATAAGGGAGATGATAGAACTCCCCATGAAGCATCCCGAGCTCTTTAAACACCTCGGCATAGAGCCACCCAAGGGAGTGCTGCTATATGGACCATCTGGTTGCGGCAAGACCTTGCTTGTAAAGGCTGTCGCCAACGAATCTGGAGCCAACTTCGTTGCCCTCAATGGACCAGAGATAATGAGCAAGTTCTACGGTGAGTCCGAGGGGAAATTGAGGGAGCTCTTCGAGGACGCAGAGAAGAACGCCCCTAGCATCATCTTCATCGACGAAGTGGACTCCATCGCCACGAAGAGGGAGGAGGTGACCGGTGAGGTCGAGAGGCGCGTCGTGGCCCAGCTTCTCACACTCATGGATGGCCTAAAAACAAGGGGACAGGTGATAGTGATTGCTGCAACCAACAGGCCAGAAGCGGTCGATCCAGCCCTCAGGAGGCCGGGCAGATTTGATAGGGAGATTATTATCTCAATGCCCGACAGGAACGGGAGGCGCGAGATCCTCCAAGTCCATATCAGGGGCATGCCCCTAAGCGACGACGTAAGCATAGACGAGATCTCGGATACCACGCACGGCTTCAGCGGAGCAGACCTAGCGGCATTAAGCAGGGAGGCCGCTATGAGGGCGCTTAGGCGCTTCCTTCCCAAGCTCGATCTTGATAAGCAGGTGATCCCAGTGGGCATCCTCAAGACTTTGAAGGTCGAGAAGTCCGACTTCAGTGAGGCAATGAAGGAGATCGCGCCTTCCGCACTGAGAGAGGTCTATGTGGAGGTTCCTGAAGTCCACTGGAGCGATGTTGGCGGCCTAGAAGAGGTCAAGAAACAGCTCAGGGAGATGATCGAACTCCCCATTAAGAACCCCGAACTATTCGAGCAGATGGGCATAACGCCACCCAAGGGCATACTGCTCTACGGTCCCCCTGGTACCGGGAAAACCCTCCTGGCGAAAGCTGTCGCGACCGAGAGCTCTGCCAATTTCATAAGCGTCAAGGGCCCCGAGATCCTGAGCAAGTGGGTTGGCGAGTCCGAGAAAGCAGTGAGGGAGATATTCAAGAAGGCGAGGCAGGCATCACCCTGCATTGTATTCTTCGATGAGCTAGACTCGATAGCTCCCCAGAGGGGGGCGAGGTTCGACTCCGGCGTCACAGAACGCTTGGTGAATCAGCTGCTCTCGGATATGGATGGCCTTGTCTCTCTCAAGAACGTGGTCGTGATAGCCGCAACAAACCGCCCTGACATGATAGATATGGCGCTGCTCAGGCCAGGGAGGTTTGACAGAAATGTCTACATCCCATTGCCTGACAAGAAGGCCAGGGAGGAGATCTTTAAGGTGCACACCAAGAAGATGCCCATCGCCGAGGGCGTCAGCTTTGCCTTGCTGGCTGAGAAGAGCGACGGCTACACCGGCGCTGACATCGAGGCAGTCTGCAGGGAGGCCGCGCTCGACGCGCTCAGGGAGGATATGAAGCCCAAGAAGGTCTCCATGAAGCACTTCGAAGACGCCCTGAAGGCAGTGCCCATGAGCATCTCTGCCCAGGATCTCCTGCGGTACGACGACCTGAAAAAAACCATTAGTAAGATGGTCAGCTGAAAAAAAGAGATCGGTAGTATCGCTCTAGTCTGACCGGATCTCCTTTTTTACATGTCTCCTTTTTTTGTGCCAACCCTCTAGTCATTTCTTTGTTCTTCTCTTCCCGTAAATCCGGTTGAGGCTCTCCATAAGGGCATAAACCGAGGACATCACGATGTCCCCGCCCACCGCCATACCCATCGCAGTCTTCCCCTCCTTATCCTCAACTACGACCTCCACCGTGCAGAGCGAGTCCGTGCCACCTGATATTGCCTCGAGCTTGTAGTTCAGCAGCTTGATCTCCTCGCCGAGCGCGGACTGTATTGCCCTAGAGAGGGCATCCACGGGTCCTGTACCTACCCCTGCCGCGACCCTCTTGCTATCGTTCATGGTGAGCTGAACCGATGCGGTCGGAGTGATCTTGTTCCCTGTAACGATCAGGATCTCATCGAGCTTCACGACCTTTTCCTCCTCCGCGACGCTTCCCAAGACCCCCTCGACTATGGCCGTCACGTCTCCTTCTGTTATCTTCTTCTTGTTTATGGTGAGGCACCTAACCTTATCGACAACCGCTCTTATCTGCTCCTCGTCGAGGCTGTACTGCTCCTTCACGAAGTTCGCCACCGCGTGCTTTCCGGTGTGCTTGCCCATTACGATGCGCCTCTTCTGGCCAACCATCTCAGGTGTGAGGGGCTCGTAGCACTCTGCTTTAGCCAGTACCCCGTGCACGTGTATTCCCGCCTCATGGGCGAAGGCGTTCTCGCCGACGATGGGATAATTGGGCATCAGCTTGATCATACTCGCCCTCTCCACCAGTTTTGAGGCGTCCTTGAGCAGGTAAAGCTTTACCCCTGTCTTCACGCCATACATGGCGACTAGGGCAGTAACAGTCTGTTCAAGGCTCGCGTTCCCCGCCCTCTCTCCGAGGCCGTTGATCGCGGTGTGGACCTGGGATGCCCCTGCCTTCACGCCTGCCAGCGTGTTCGCAACAGCAAGGCCGAAGTCGTTGTGGCAGTGCATGGAAATCGGCCTCTTCAGCCTCCCCTTGAGCATCGAGATCAGGCTGAACATTGCCTCGGGCTCCATGACCCCAACGGTGTCCGGAACGTTGTTTATGTCCGAGCCGCATGCCTCAACTCCCCTATAGAACTTCAGCAGCCTCTCCACTGGCGTCCTTGTTGCATCCTCGCAGGAGAATTCGCACTCGAGCCCGTGCGCCTTTACGTACTCCGCGGAGGCAAGCGCTTGGTCGTATGCCTTCTTCTCATCCATCTTTAGCTTGTACTTGAGATGAACATCCGACGTGGCTATGAAGATGTGAACCCTGTCCACGTCCGCCTTTATACATGCGTCCACATCCGCCTCAACGCACCTTGCGAGACCGCAAATCTTCGCACTGAGCCCCAGATCCTTGATCCTCTTCATTGCCTGCGTCTCCTCATCAGAGTTTGCCGGGAAACCCCCCTCTATTACGTCCACTCCGAGATCGTCCAGTTTCTTGGCAATCTCCAGCTTCTCCTCGAGGGTGAAGCATACCCCTGGCGTCTGCTCCCCGTCCCTCAGCGTTGTGTCAAATACGTAAACTCTCTCCGCAAATTTGGATCTCTCCCTGACAGGCAGGATGAGATCGCTGACAAATACCCCTTCCATGTGGCACACCTGCATTCAAGACTAGATATTTACTGACGAGCTCAATATATAAATTCTGACGAACACACCATGAACTTGTCAGGCTTCTCATTCCAGCATCGAAGCTAGGGTAAGAATTTAAGACAACATCATCTATCATACTATTGGTGGTATTATGCCCAAGAAACTCTCAGACAAGTTCAAGAACAAGATGGGGTTCACCCCAGTTATCCTCAATCTAGCGTCGGAGATGGACCCGAAGCTTGTGGCGTTCTACGAATTCTGCGATTCAGCCATCCAGGACGACAGCGCACTGCCTTCCAAGCATAAGTTGCTCCTGATAATGGCCATGGGAGCTCAGAGGCATTGCAAGGAGTGCGTTGTCTCTGCAATGAGGGGTGCATACAAGAAGGGTGCTACGGAGGCAGAGATCCTCGACGCAGTGAGGTGCATAGCTGTGGCTGGAGGTGCCCCCGCGATTGCCGCCTGTAAGGACGCCCTCCAGATGCTGAAAAACAGGGAGTTCGTCGGAACCTGCTAGCAGCTGCGTCTACAATCACATTACTTGTATTTGCAGCCATTAAGGTGGGCAAAGTGCTATACTATTTCTCAAGCTACGGTTCACTAAATTCGAACTCACTCACATTTATATATTTCAGCGCGCCGATAGGTTGCTAATAATGTACGCCTATTTCGCTTTAGCTGTAATCCTAGGACTTTTGATATTTAAGAGGAAGGAACTAAATTGAACAGTAACCCTGCCCCGCATATAAGACGCTTACCAATAAGCAAGTATCTCTCAACTTTGAAATACTTTTATGCGGACTATACCGCAAAGGACTACCGTTACCCTTTCTACTGCACTTTCAAGGTCATCCAGCGCTGCGATTCGAGATGCGAGTTCTGCGACGTTTGGAGGAATCCGATGCCTGATATGCCAAGGGAGAAGGTGCTCAGAATTATCGACAACGTGGCAAATTCCAGCGTCCTTCTGCTTAGCATAGAGGGGGGAGAGCCCCTCCTGCGCAGTGATATTGGTGAGATCCTGGAGTATATACGGACGAAGCCCCTCTACGTGCTTTTCACGACCAGTGGCAAGCTGATCGACAGGAGGCCCATGAAGGAATACGCCAAGCTCATGGACTTCCTTCACATTAGCATCGATGAAGGGCACAGGAACCTCGACCTCTACGATCACCTTCCTGAATTTGCGACTTGGGGGCCTATTGTCTGCGCACAGATCGTTGTGATGCGAGATTACCTCCAAGATCTAGAGTGGAAGATTGAGAAGTGCCACAAAGCAGGCACGAAGGCGGTAGTAATGCCCGCCGCCCACCTACCTGGCACAGAGGACCTTCTGCCAGAAATAAACGCTTTCAGAAACGAGGTTTTGCGATTAAAGCAGAAATACCCGCAGACCATCATAACCACAGACAAGTACCTAAAGACGCTTGATGTGCCTTACAGTTGTAACACGTCGTCTTTGCGCGTAGACGCTGACGGCCGGCTCTATTATCCCTGCCAGATGTGCGTGGAGAAGACCATCGACGCCTCCCAAGAGCCAATTCTCGAGTTCCTCCACTCCGGGAAAGCCATAGAATGCCGTGAGAAAATGAGGAGCTGTGGCATAAATTGCCACAGTTATCTTTACTTCGCAATGGATTCTTCCCTTTCGTTGAGAAGCACCATCTCGGCGTTGATGCCATATGCACGCAGCCTCATTTAGCCTAAGGCTCCTGCGGATGGCCTAGGTTAATAGGAGTGGACGAGAAGGAGGCGTCCTGTAAATTTCTTTGCTTCAAAGCTCTCCTTACTCGTAGAGGACGCCCAGATCCTTAAGCTTCTGATATATTTTTTCAACTGCTATTTTTACCTCGTCCTCATGCTTCGCACCGGTGCAGACCATCTTGCCAGATGAGAAGATCAGGAGGACAACCTTCGGTGGGTTCATCCTATATATGAGCCCGGGGAACTGCTCCGGCTCATACATGACATTCTCGAGGAGGAACGCGGCCTTCTCAAGGTTCACCTCTGCGAACAGGTTGGCAGAAGCCACAATGTTCTGTATCTGGATCTCCGGAGTGCCGATGATCACTATATTCCTGTCCTTGAGGTTCTTGATTATCTTCTTGACAGCGTTGTGAACCTCCTTCTCCGACTTTGCGCCGGTGCAGACCATCTTGCCCGATGAGAAGATCAGGGTTGCAGTGCGGGGCTTTGAGAGCCTGTAAACCAGGCCAGGGAATTGCTCGGGGTTGTACTCCACCCCAGGCACATTCCCGGATATGGCGTCCAGATCTATTTTCTGGTTCATAGTGACTGAAGCGACCACATTTTCAATCTTAAGAGAAGGTTTCGACAATAATTTCTCGCCCCAAAAATCAACTTAAGCTTAAAAAAGCTTTAAGGGGCTTTATAAAGGTTTTTTGTTGTGATTGCTTTTTCATCATCAGTTATAGTGCCTTTCTTGCCCGTAGACATGGGGACGATAAGTATGATTAATAGGATGATAATGATCGCCGCGACCACAAAGGGGTTATTCGACCAGAGGAAGAGGTATCCGACATAGGGCATGGACCAGACTATCCTGCCGATTACATTCCCCATCGGGATCCATGTAATCACGTTGCCAGGGTTCTCATCCGGGTTCAGGTTTGCGTCACCCTTCGTGAGAACGTAGTAGGTGCCATTGATCTCCTGCTTAGCGATTGCTCTGTGCGACCATGGCGCAGGGTCATATATCGTGCGGATCCAGTAATCGGTGATCTTGGTATTGGGCCAGTAAAATACCACAACATCGCCAACAGGCTTCGCGCCAGCAACCAAGTCTGCCCCGGAGACTTTCTGGATGAAAATTAGTGAACCCGTAGGTATAGTCGGCTCCATGCTGCCTGACTCCACTGCAGCTATGGGCAGGTTGGTTCCTGACACAGTCCTTGTGATTATAGTGAACCCTCCTACCAACGCTATGAAGAGGATCAGGAGCAGCAGATAGCCCCTGGTTTCATTGGAAACCTTCATGCCTGCACCTGCTCCCTGACCGGACCGAGCCCGAACTTCGCGGCTAGCATATCCGCCCTCTTTTGCACCTCTGCGACGTCCGCTTCCTTGAGGTGCTTGAACCTCCCCTGAATCTCAAGATACTTCTTCACTGGCTCGCGTTTGGGTACCTGAACCGTGAGCTTGGTCACACCATCCACAACCTCGTAGAGCGGCCAAAGCCCAGTTAACACTGCCAGCTTCCCAATGTCTATCCCGCTATCTGTGTCGAACCTCCAGCCAGTCGGGCACGGTGTTAGCACGTGCACAAGCGCGGGCCCCTCAACATCAAGAGCCCTCTTCACCTTATTCATAAGGTCGAAGGGGTACGATGGCGTGGCCGTTGCTGCGTAAGGAATGTTGTGCGCGACCGCTATGGCGACCAAATCTTTCTTCTCGGTTCTCTTCCCAGATGACATCTTGCCTGGCGGGCACGTGGTCGTTGCCGCGCAATAGGGCGTGGCAGAGCTCCTCTGGACCCCGGTGTTCATGTAAGCCTCGTTGTCATAGCAGATATAGATAAAGTCGTGGCTCCTCTCCAGAGCCCCGCTCAATGCCTGAAGTCCGATATCGAAGGTCCCGCCGTCCCCCCCGAGGGCTATGATGTTGACTCTCTCAGTAGTCTTCTTCTTCCTGTAGAGCGCCTTCATAGCAGACTCGATGCCCGATGCAACTGCAGCGGTGTTCTCGAATGCGACATGCACCCACGGCACTTTCCAAGCGCTCTGGGGGAAGTATGAGGTCGCCACCTCGACGCAGCCAGTTGCCGAGACAACCACCGTATCTCTGCCAGCCACCTTGAGGATCTGCCTGATGGCGGTTGCTGCGGTGCAACCAGCGCAGAGGCGGTGCCCCGGCGCAAGGTACTCCTCCTTTGGCACGTCCTTTATGTTTCTGAAAGCCGTGCTCATCCTCTTAACCCCACATAAATGCTAGGTTTCGAGCGGCCACTCTTCGCAGCCTCCTTCGTTGCCATAAACATCATTTCGAACTCCCCGATCGAAACATCCCTGCCCCCGAGCCCTGCGACAAAGCCTTGGAGGATTGGTCTCTTCTGCACACTGTAAAGACAGGACGCCACGTCCTCGTAGAGCGGGCTTGACGATCCGCCCGGCGTAGTGGCCCTGTCCATGATGCCGATACCCCCAACGTCTCCAAGAATGCCAGCCAGCCTCTCGGATGGGAAAGGCCTAAAAGTTCTTATTGCAACAACTCCGACCTTCTCCCCCCTGCTGCGAAGACTTTCCGCCACAACCCTTGCAGTGCCAGTCATGGATCCCATAGTCAGGAGCACGTACTCCACATCATCCATGAAGTAAGTGTAAATGTCGTCGTATGATCTGCCGAAGCGCTTGTTGAAGTCGCTCTCGATTTCCCTTATCCTTACCCTGCTCCTCTCCATTGCATCAATTGCTTGGTACTTCATCTCGAAGTAGTACTCAGGCGGTCCAACAACCCCGATGCTGTAAGCAAGGCTGGGCGACAGCCTGTTCTTCATGGGTTTCGAGGGTATGTACTTCCTGACCTCCTCCTCATCCGGTATATTTACTGGCTCATAAGTGTGGCTCACTATGTACCCATCTAAGTTGACCATCACTGGTAGCTGCACATCCTCAGCTATCTTGAACGCCTCTACGGTCGTGTCGAAAACCTCCTGCGCAGACGACGCCCAGAGCTGGATCCATCCAGAGTCCCTCTCTGCCATTGCGTCACTGTGGTCATTCCATATGTTTAGCGGGGCGGAGAGAGCCCTGTTGACATTCGCCATCACGATCGGTGTCCTCAGCGCGGAAGCCATGAACAGGACCTCGTGCATGTATGCTAACCCCTGGGAAGAAGTTGCAGTGAAGACCCTTGCGCCAGTGAGAGAGGCCCCAACGCAGGCGCTCAACGCCGAGTGCTCGGACTCCACATTAATGTACTCAGCATCCAGTTCGCCGTTTGCCACGAACTCTGAGAGCTTCTCGACTATGGTCGTCTGCGGCGTAATCGGGTAAGCTGCGATTACGTCTACGTCTGCCATCTTCACCGCATAGGCGGCGGCATAGTTCCCGCTGAGGCCCATCCTCTTCATGACTTTTCCTCCTTCACCATGGTTATTGCCTTCAAGGCGCAGGCTTTGCTACATATCCCGCAACCCTTGCAGTATGTAAGATTGATCTCATAGCTCCCGTCGTCGAGTATCTTTATCGCAGCCTCAGGGCAGTAGAGCCAGCACATCCCGCACTTCGTGCACTTCTTTTTGTCCAATTCCGGACGGTATGTCCTCCATGACTGGACATTGAACTGTGCGGAACTGCCCGGTTCTTCGACTGTCCCACCCTCCGGAATCTCCTTCCAGCCCTTAAGCCCCTGCTTGCTCATTTGTTTTCGCCTCTGTCAAAAACTTTCGTCATCTGGTAAGCGCTTCTCACGGCATTTACGTTCTTCTCCGCATAGGCCTTGAACCTCTCCTTGAATATTGCTTCAAGTGTCTCCATCTTCACGATACCCATGACTCTGACCAGTGCGCCCAGTATGGCAGTGTTGGTTATGGGCGTGCCGAGTTCCTTGATAGCTATATTCGTGGCATCGACGGTAGCTATCCTCCCCGCGGCAGTAAATCTTTCGGCAAAATCCTTTGGCTCGAAGGCGGTGTTGAGAATTGCCGTTCCACCGGCCTTGAGACCTTGCTCCAGCCCCTCCATAGTCACAAGATTCTGGTCAAGAATCACCACGACGTCGGGCTCGTAGATCTGCGACCTTAGAAGGATCTCCTTCTCGCTTATTCTCGTAAAAGCCAGAACAGGCGCGCCTCGCCTCTCTGGTCCAAACGAGGCAAATGCCTGAGCATATCGCCCCTCGTTTATCACCGCCGTTGCCAGGATCTCTGCGGCTGTAACGGCGCCCTGCCCGCCCCTACCGTGCCACCTGATCTCGAGCATCCAGAAGCACCCCACAGAATACGGTTTATCTTGCAATCACTGTGTTAAATGTCTACTGCCAAAAAAACGCAACTATCCGGACCATTTCAAGGGCCTCCGCTATGATTAAATATCCTCTCAAATCATATCGGGTAAAAGGGATTGCTATGTCATTGGACGCGCAAGCTGCAATCAACGACTGCCTAGATCAGGGAAAACCATTCGAAGTGAAGTATGATAACGGGGTACCGGCGATTGGCGAGGCCAAGGGGATCTCCAAAGTAAGCCTGTCACCAGACGAGGTGAAGAACGCAAAGATCAAGAAGGTCAGCAAGAGGAAGGTCATGAAGGAGCAAAAGGTCTTCGTGGGAAGCGCCTCAGAGATACTCCTGAAGAACAAGATCCCATTCAAGGTAACCTTCGGGACGGATGAGTCCATCGTCAGGTTCGACCTTGACCACTATATACGGCTCTCACGCAACAAGGAGGAGGGAGGCAAGGAGAGGTGCATTGTTCTGGGTTTCAGCAGCCTCGACGAGCAGCCCGTTGCGCTTATTAAGGAGCTTCTCTCAACTTATCCGAACGTCAGGTTACTGACGCCCAAGAGATGAATTCTGATGAGCAAGGAAGTCAAGCCGCCAAGCGTGATCTCAGGAATCCTGTTCGGGCTATCGCTCCTGCTCATGATTTCGCCCACCGTTGTCTATATCCTGCTCCTCAAGCTGAACTTCGCGATGCCCACCTACCAGGTGCAGATAGTTAGCTTGGTTCCCCTAGCAGCTGGCATAATCCTCTTGTTGGTAGCTAGAATGAGGAAGCTGGCCTAATCACCATTCAGCAAAGATACATCTTCATCAGTTTTTGGTAGGCACTGTTAGCCTCCCTTACCCTAACCAGATCCTTCTCCTCAACCTTCCTCACCACTTTGGCCGGCATCCCCATCGCTATGGAGCCGCTGGGTATTATCTTCCCCTCGGGGACAAGAGCCCCCGCACCGAGTACGCAGCTATCACCGACTTCTGCCCCTGTCAAGACAATCGCGCCCATGGCTATTAGCGTCTGCCTCCCAATCTTGCAACCATGGATGACACAGCCATGGGCGACAGTGGTCCAATCGCCTATAGACACCGGAAAACCAGGATCACTGTGCACGACCGTGCAGTCCTGTATACTGACCCCACGTCCGATAGTTATCTTCTCAACATCACCCCTCAGGACTGCCCCAGGCCAAACGTTGGCGCCCTCCTCCATAATAACATCCCCTATGACGACCGCTGCTTCATGCACAAAGGCGCCAGGATGCATCGACGGCTTCCTGTCACCCAGGTTCCTGATCACGCCTCTCCCTCCAGGAGGATCACCCTGCTGATGTCAGCATCTATGAAATACTTGAACTTGAAAACCTCGAACCATTCAGGCTTGTTCATCACACCCTGAAAACAGAAGCCTACGATGAAGCCCAGATGGCTCACCTCAGCCAGCCTCGATTTCAGCGCCACTGGATCCACCTGTAACCTCTCTATGGCTAGCCCTCCAAGGAGAACCACAACATCAAAGCCCCTGTCGCCGGACAGCTTGCCTAAACTAAAACCAAAGCCCTCCCTGCGCTCAATCCGGGAGATCTTCTCAGGGCAGCCGTCAGGAGCGAAATAAATACAGTACGGCAGTTCCCTAATCCCGTAAGCAAGGAACTCAGCGAACGGCAGGCAAGTGAAAGGGGACCCCACGAAGAGGAGCCTCCCGCCACTGCCGTGTGCGAGAATCGCCTCTTTAAAACTCCTGCTTATACCTGCAAGTCCCCGGTCAGATGATTTTTCGATCATAAAACAGACCTCGCAGGTGACTAAGCCCTCGGTTAAATTTAAGTTCAACATTCGAGATCTCCATTGGAGTTTTCGCTAACCGAAAGAGTGAATAAAACCATGCAACAGAATAACCGAGAGGATCGTTATGGCGGCGTCCTTGAAGTCGTTCATCGGTCAGATTTCAAAGACGGAGGCCCCCAAAGGGCCTTCTCCAGCTTTCAGCGCTTCCCATATCATCAAAGTGCTTCTTATCCTTGACTCCGAGCAGACCATGGGTCGGATTACTCTCTCGAAGCGGCTTGGCATTGGCGAAGGTTCTGTGAGGACAATAGTAAAAAAGCTCGTTGAGATGTTGGTGATCTCCGTAGACGCAGTGGGAGGTTGCCATCTGACGGATCTCGGGCAATCCTTGGTTACGGATCTAAAAACCATGATCATTGCCACTGCCGAAGTGCGATTGAGCAGCATGGGGATCAACCTCCCTGCCTATGCCATACACCTCAGAGGGCTAAAGCTCGATGGCACCTCGCTGACAAGGTTGCGCGATATCGCAGTCAAGAATGGCGCCGATGGAATGGTAATCTTCTCCTACAGTGGGGGCCACATCTCTATGCCCCTGATGACGGAGGATGTCTACAGCGAATACCCTGAAACCATAAGAGATCTGAAATCTGGTTTTGACCTTAGAGATGGTGATTCGATCCTAATCGGCTTCTCTGCAAATAAGAACCAAGCAGAGATGGGCGCTCTTTCTGCTTTTATCTCTCTGATCAATGCCTAATTGTACACATAAATTATATATTGTGGTCAAGCCCATTATGGGAAGCAGGTGACAATATATATGAAAACATCTATTATTGTCGTCGCAATTGTCCTTATTGTAGTTGTAGGTGGAGGGGCTCTCGGAACCCTTTACTTCACAGGTTACTTCAACCAACAGCCGGTTACAGTTAGAGTTGGTTACTTAAATGGTGATCTTCACAATTTGTCACTTCATGTGGCCGTTGCAGAGGGATACTTCAACCAGAGTGGTATCCTAGTACAACTTATCGGTTATCCCAACGGACCTACACTAATGCAGAGCTTTGTCAAGGGGGATCTCGACTTTGCTTACCTCGGTGTAGTGCCTGCCATGACCGCTCGGGCGAATGCACTTATTGCCAGCAACTCCAGCAGCCTAAGCCTACCAGTTGTCATAGGATCTGTCAACCAGGAGGGATCCGAAATTGTCGTCAACCAAGGAATTACGTCTATATCACAGCTTAACGGCACAACAATAGCAACACCCGGCGTCGGCACAATACAGGATTTGCTGCTGACCCTCTTTGAACAGGAGAATGACATCAATTTCACAAAGGTGCCAAGCACCAATGCCCAACTCATAAGCCAGTTCAAGGCGGGTGAGTTCAATGGCTTCATGTCATGGGAGCCTACACCCTCGGTGGCAGTCGCCCAGGACAACGGAACCATTATCGCAACCTCCCACGATATCTTCCCAGATCATCAGTGCTGTGTCTTAGTGGTCTCAGACAAATTCCTTGCCTCCAACCCTGATGTGGTATCGAAGTTTGTAGCTGACCACAAAGAAGCCATGGACCTCATAAACTCCAATCCTGCAGAGGTCAAGGCGATAGCTGTCAATTATACAGGTTTCTCTGCAGCCATAATTAACACAGCCTACAGCAATATTCTCTTCAACGAAACGGTAAACGTTGCCAGTGTCAAGACATTCATGCAAGACGAGATCGCTCTAGGCATTATAACCACAGTGAACAGCACCCAAGTCGATGCATTTATGAGTGGATTCATCGATAGCCAGTACGTTCATTGACACTTCCACAATGAAGTGAAAACTGTGAGGTTGGGGATCCGCAGTTCGTATTACAAAGGCTTGAAAAGCATCATCGTAGGGCTCGCTTCCATCGTTACCTTCCTCTTGGCATGGGAAGCCGTGTTCCTAGTAATGAACAACCCTTTTTTTCTTCCCGGACCCTATCAAGTTTTCTTGGCTTTCATCAGGATCGCCACTTTGGGGGACATCAACCATGTGCCATTAGCCCTGCACGCCAGCGTAAGCCTCTATAGGGTTCTGTTAGGATTTGTCGCTGGGGCGGTGACTGCTATTCCTCTTGGGCTTCTAATGGGCATGAGGACAACTGTAAGAAGCGCGGTCAATCCTATCATTGAGCCCCTGAGGTTCATCCCACCCATGGCTTGGATCCCACTTACCATTCTTCTGCTTGGGCTGAATGGCTACATCTTCATCATCTGGCTGGGGGTCTTCTTCCCTGTGCTCCTCAATACCATAGCAGGCGTAAGGCGTGCTTCGATCACCCTCGTAAATGTGGCAAAGACATTCGGAGCCAAAGATCTAACAATCCTGCGAAAGATAATCTTCCCAAGTGCCCTCCCAGAGATAATGACTGGCTTGAGGGTTGGAATGGGGATTGGGTGGATGTGTCTCGTAGCTGCTGAATTGATCATCCCCTCGGCCTATGGCCTCGGATACCTCATCGAGGAGTACTTCAATTATGCCCAGACTGACGTTGTGATAGTCGGCATGATTACAATTGGCTTGATTGGACTAGCCATCAACTATTTTATGCTCTATGTTGAAAAACGCATGTTCCGATGGAGAGTTGATGTGGGCACATGAGGCGTGGGCTATGGGGCTAATGTTTGTAGTCGACTCCCTGAATAAGTCATTTCATACTGAGAGCGGGACAATCGACGTAATTGACAACCTTTCCTTTTCAGTGGAGGAGGGGCAATTCCTCTGCATCGTTGGTCCCTCGGGCTGCGGAAAGACGACCCTCCTAAAGATTATGTGCGGACTCGAAACCCCCACCAGCGGCAACGTGCTCATAAATGGCGTACTCCCGAATCCCCAGAAGCAAAAGTTCGGGGTGATCTTCCAGGAAGAGTCCTTGCTACCTTGGAGGACAGTTATCCAGAATGTTGAGTTCGGTCAGGAGATATGTAGCGGAAGATGCTCTCTTGATATTGCAAGAAAGTACATGTCCTTGGTCGGGCTGGTTGGCTTTGAGAACTACTACCCGCATCAAATTTCGGGGGGAATGAAGAAGAGGGTGGCAATAGCTAGGGCACTCGCTGTGGATCCGGACATAATAATGATGGACGAACCCTTTGCAGATCTGGATGCACAGACCAGATGGATCCTGCAGAAGGAACTGCTCTCGGTATGGTCACAGTTGAAAAAGACTGTAATCTTCATTACCCACAACGTCGAGGAGGCAGTTTTCCTGGGTCAATTCGTTGCAGTCCTCACAAAGAGACCTGCAACACTTAAATCTCTTATCAAGATAGACCTGCCATATCCTCGCTCAAGGCTCACCCCCCCCTTCATATCTTACCGAGAGAAGATCATTGGTATGCTCCAACAGGAGATACCCTCCATTTGAGGCATAAATATGATTAGCGAAGAGCCAGAAATCAGAAGAGAGCTACTTGCAGCCGCAATGGAGTCAAACGAGAGTTTTGTCAATCGGCTCAAATTAACAATGAAGCAGAGGGGCATCTCAACCCGGGACCTGAGTTCAGGCTCTAGGGTTCCATTGAGCACATTGAATAAGATAATATTGGAAGGTAGGGATCTGCGCCTATCGACCCTTGGAAACATAATCAATTACCTTAGCTCTCTAGACCTGCCCCAAGCTGATATGATCATAGGAATTGTCGCAACCAGACCCTCGCTGGACAACATATCAAGGCACCAGCTGATGCTGAACGGAAAAAGGATCACTCTCAAGGAGTACCCTGCTTCCAGCATAGAGGACGTGATCTCTGCAGCTGTCAATGCGGAGAGGGACCACGTCAACGGCCTTGTCTGCGCGTCCATAGTGGCCAACTTCATAGAGAAATTCGTAAGAGTGCCAATCATGAGCGTCAAGATCGAGGAGCCAAACGTTATGGAATCGGTTGCGCTCCTCGTGAACAAGATCTTGAAAGAGTAAAAACCAGCATTAATTGTATATACAATTTGATAATTTAGCAGTCACCTTTATCATACTGTCATAATGATGCGTGGATTATTTTTTAAATAGTCATGTAATTATAACACCGTTTTATAAATTGTTTTTTAATACAAAGCCTTTTTAATACCATGACCCTACTATAAGGTCGGAAACAAAACTATAGAGAGGAGACCCTATGAGAAAATATAAAGACTTAATAAATCTACACGACGATCGTGGTCGCCTCATTGCCTCAGAAGTACCAATACAAACTGTGAGTCCATTGACAAACCCAGCCATACAAAAGATAATCAACTTTGTTAAGCAATGCGTCGCGGTGAACCTTGAAGGTATCCAGAACGCCCTTGCAACAGGCGCTGTCGGTGGGAAGTACTGTTCCCTTAGAGGACGATCCGTCAAGAAGGATCTTGTAGCCAATGCAGGAGCCATCGCAGATGCCCTGAAAGAGAATCTGCAAGTAACCGCAAAGGACGATACAGAAGTGAGAGTCCTAAAGGGCGGAAAGCACCTCCTGGTTCTAGTACCATCCAAGAGACTTGCAGCGGGCGTGGAATACACGACCTCTGCCACAGCTACAGCAGCAGCCCTGTGCCATGTGCTAATCGACAAGTTCAAAATCGACATGTGGGATGCAGACCTTGTTCATGCAGCGGTTTGGGGAAGATATCCGCAAACTATGGAAATGCTGGGCGGGAACGTAGCTTCCTTGCTGTCAGTACCCCAGCAGAACGAAGGTATGGGATACGCCCTGCGAAATATAATGGCAGCGCATACCGCCATGATCACAAGGAAGAACGCCATGAATGCCGCCGCTCTCTCATCAATACTAGAGCAAGCAGCCATGTGGGAGATGGGCGATGCAATGGGCAACTTCGAGCGGTTCCACCTGTTAGGATTAGCGTACCAGGGCTTGAATGCAGACAATCTGGTGTATAGCATTGTCAAGGAGAATGCAAAGACTGGAACTTTGGGCGATGTGGTGAAATCCACAGTACAAAGAGCAATCGAGGATGATGTGATAAGACCTCTTAGGAAAGAGCCATCCGGATTCACAACATATACAACAAACGACATGAACAAATGGAACGCTTACGCAGCCGCCGGACTTATGGCAGGCACAATGGTGACCTGCGGCTCTGCGAGAGCGATGCAGCACACACCATCGGTGTTCATATACTTTGATGACCTCCTGGAGAGGGAGACCGGTCTGCCCGGAGTGGACTTCGGAAGGGTAGCAGGAACCGGAGTAGAGATGTCCTTCTTCAGCCACTCAATCTACGGTGGTGGCAACCCCGCGGTCTTCGCCGGCAACCACATTGTCACGAGGCACAGCAAGGGATTCACGATCCCATGCGTATCTGCCGCCGTGGCATTAGACGCCGGAACGACCATCTACACGCCAGAGAAGCTGAGCGGAGTGATCGGCGAAGTGCTGAGCGAGGTACCCGAGTTGAGGGAGCCTTTGAAGTATGTTAATGAAGCCGCAGCTAAGATAAAGGGGGATTTCTAAAATGACACCAACACCATTAACGCACGCTGGTCAGATAGCGAAGGAAGCAAAAGGCAAACCGTACAAGCCACAATACTACCCAGGAAACAGCTTACCTGCAAAGAATAGGAAGAAATACCTTGATCCAAGCTACAAACTCCAGAAACTCAGGACCATTAGCGACGATGACCTCGTCAGAATAATGGGTCACAGAGTTCCTGGTCAGGCCTATCCAAGCACTCACCCGCCGCTGGAAGAGACCGGCGAGCCTGCATGCCCAATAAGGGAGATGGTAACAGCAACGCCAGGTGCCAAAGCCGGTGATAGGATCAGATACATACAGTTCACAGATTCCGTCTACTTCGCTCCAGTAACGCCATACGTTCGAGCATGGATGTACCACACAAGGTGGCGCAGCACCGACGTAGGTGTACTGTCAGGTCGTGTACCCCTCGAGATGAGGGAGAGAGACCTTGAGAAGGTAGCAAAGGAGCTGGTCGAGACTGAGATCTTTGATCCTGCTAGGTCAGCCATCAGAGGCGCAACCGTCCACGGCCACGCACTTCGGCTCGACGAGAACGGGCTGATGTTCGACGCATACAGGAGATACCTCTTCAACAAGAAGACCGGTGAAGTCGAGTACGTCAAGGACCAGGTCGGTGTTCCATTGGACAAACCAATTCCGGTGGGCAAGCCAATGAAAGAAGACATGCTAAGAAAGATTACCAGCGAATGGAGAATAGACGGCCACAAATACAGGGACGACAAGGAAGCCATTGACTGGGTTAAGAGGATCCACATGCTGAGAACCATTGCAGGCTTCGACCCGGAGGGAATTAAGGGGATCTAAAGGAGTTGAAAACATGAGCAAAGATAAGAAAATGTTCATAGAATCCCTCAGGAAGAAATTCAAGGAAGCGCCTGAGGATAAGTACACAAAGTTCTACATCTACGATGCTTGGAAGCAGTCTGCACGAAAGAGAAAATTCTTCGCAGAGAGCCAGAAGATCGCCAAGGAACGCGGCATACCAATGTATAACCCCGAGTTGCACTTAGGTGCACCTTTGGGCCAAAGAGTTTTGATGCCCTACCGTCTATCTGGAACAAACATCTACTGTGAGGCGGACGATCTACACTTCGTAAACAACACTGCCATGCAGCAGATGTGGCACGACATCAGGCGAACAGTAATCAGCGGCTTGGATTCGGCTCACACGGTGCTGCAGAAGCGACTCGGCAAGGAGGTAACTCCCGAGACAGTAAACAACTACCTAGAGATCCTCGAGCACGCCCTACCCGGTGGTGCGGTCGTTCAGGAGCATATGGCTGAGACCGACCCAGAGCTGGTAAAGGACTGCTACGTCAAGGTCTTCACAGGCGACGATGAACTTGCAGACGAGATCGATCCTAGGTTCCTCATAAACATAAACAAAGAGTTCCCCGCTGAACACGCCAAGCAACTCAAGGAAGCCGTAGGCAAGAAGCTCTACCAAGTCTGCCGCATGCCAACAATAGTATCAATGTCATGCGACGGAGGTACTATGGCAAGATGGGCAGCCATGCAGATCTCCATGTCCATGATCGACGCATACAAGCTGATGGCAGGAGAATCAGCAGTTGGCGAGTTCGCCTTCGCAGCAAAGCATGCAGAGGTAATCGAGATGGGTACCCTCACCCCATGGAGGCGCGCGAGAGGTCCTAACGAACCCGGCGGCATACCGCTAGGGTATTGTGCGGACATCTGCCAAGCATCCAGGGTGAAGCCGGATGACCCCGTCTGGGTAGCCCTTGAGGCAATCTCAATGGGCGCTGTGCTGTACGACCAGTTCTGGTTCGGCAGCTACATGTCAGGCGGCGTAGGCTTTACGCAGTACGCATCCTGTACATACACAGACGACGTCCTCGACGACTTCTGCTATTACGGTGCAGACTACGTCAAGAAGAAATACGGCGCGTACGGCAAGAACAAACCAAGCTGGGACCTTATCAAGGATATAGGTACAGAGGTATCGCTGTATGGTCTCGAGCAGTACGAGAAGTATCCGGCACTGATGGAGGACCACTTCGGTGGCTCGCAGAGAGCCGCTGTGGTAGCCGCTGGTGCTGGTGTATCCGTATCGCTCGCAACAGGCAACTCTACAGCCGGTATCAACGCATGGTACCTGAGCCAGATAATGCATAAAGAAGAGATGGGCAGGCTCGGCTTCTACGGATACGACCAACAGGACCAATGCGGTGCTGCCAATAGCTTCTCTTGGAGAAGCGACGAGGGACTTCCGTTCAACCTGAGAGGTGTGAACTACCCCAACTATGCACTGAACGTCGGACACCAGTCTGCGCACGTCGGTATTGTTTCCTCCGCCCATGGCGGAAGAGGCGATGCCTGGACAACCAACCCACTGATAAAGATAGCCTTTGCAGACAAGAACCTTGTCTTCGACTTCACTCACCCGAGGCTCTGCTTCGGAAAGGGTGCACTCAGGGAATTCATGCCAGCAGGCGAGAGGACCGTACTGATCCCGTCGAAGTAAAATACCTCCCTTTCCTTTTTTTTATTTATGCAACCACAAGGAAAAGCCATTAGATCTTTCTCGCGAATCATCAATCTACTCAGGGATCTTTCTTCTACCGATAAGCTTGACGTAATCCCATCAAAGTACCCTTCCTTCCCAACCTTTGCATCCCATATAGCAAAACTTTTCTCCGACGATCGGCTCTTTGATATCATCCCAAGGCTCGAGATCGAGCTGGGCATAATAGCTAAGCACAACCCCCCTGTCCGACCGGCGATGGATCCATACGTCTCCACGCAGATAGGAATCTTCTCCAAGAACTACAGCGACTGGGAAATTGGGGGATTTCTGGGTTACCCAGATTGCTGCATGCGCCCCTTTGCGGACGAGGCGAGGTACGGCATCGACGAGAGACACGCCGCTGAGCTCAAAAAGGTGAAAGGCAGAATATTTGTTGCGACTGCCGGCTTTATACCACACAGCATATTCTGTAGCGCGAGTCAGGCTGGGGGGCTGATAGCTTTCGTCACCAAGGAGGAGCTCGAGTCCATTCGTCAGGTCGAGAGAGAACTTACTGCAGCGCTCCCCCACTTCCACTCTGAATACCAGGGTCAGTACTACGAGGTCAGGGTCTCTTGATTTCAGACACTATTGTCTCCACTTCTTTCAGCGAAGGTACAACATAGTCCACTTCTGGCCTTCTTGAAAAATCGCCCTCCCCACCTTTGTGGCCTCTCCTGACCATGATGCCCAAGTCCGCTGCTGTCATCGCGGTTAGGTCGTTGACATCGTTTCCGACCATTATCACCACGCCATAGAACCCCCTAAGCTTCTTTACCAACTCCATCTTCTCCTGGGGATCCGCATCAAACAGGACGAACTCCTTCGGGATGCCGAGCAAACGCGCACATCTGATCGAAGCCTCCCTGCAGTTACCAGTTGCAAGAAAGACGTCGGTGCCCGAAGCGGCAAGGGATCTCACCACGCCTTTGACTTCAGGATATAGTCTTCCGCCGAGCCCTACGGCGTGGGTAACCTCGCCCTCCTGCCTAACGAGTAGGGCAGCGCACACACCAAGCTTGGATTCACAGCTTGTTTTTACCTTTTCTGTCACATTCCTCAGTCCCTCCATGACCCCCTCCTTCAGAAGGAGGTCCTGATCAATCTTCGGTGCTCTGAGCCATGGCGAGCAGCTAACCTTGAGGCTGAGCCCCTCTGTCCGGCCGTCCATGATGCGCCTCAGCGGGCCTCGGACGTTCACCAAAGCTTCGTTTCTCTCTGTAACGTACTTCAGGGTATTCTCGCAGAACAGGTACTCGCCACTCTTCAGGTCAAGCAGCACCCTGCAGGCATCGACTATCGTGCCCGACTTGTCAAGGACTACTGCTTTCCTCAACGGTGCTCCCCTAACCAGCACCGCAGATACCCGCACTGCTGTCCAGCGTCCCCTCGTCCTTCATATCCTCGATGCCACTGCGCCTTTCGCGCCCCTCGCGCTTCATTATGACCTTGCCCTTCTGCTCCTCTCTACTCTCCTTATCCTTATCTTCCATCCTGCCTTTCTTCAGTTTTGCGGGATCGGTGGGTTCGAGAACATTCGCATCGTATAAAAGTCCTGTGGAGTCCAATTCTACCCATACTTTTCCGTCAAGTTCCGTAATCCTCACTGCCCTTCCGGTTGTCCCAGTCTTGCCATAGACAACCGCATCTCCTTCCTTGATGGTCAAGACATTCACTCCACAAAAGCTTATAATATTCTATTCTCCCTCTCTCATATTAATTTGAGTGGTCATCCTTGGGAGAACTGGCTAACATCCTCGCCACTGCAAAGGGCTACAAGGGTTTTGCAAGAAAGTCGCAGATTGGCGAGATAGCGAAAATAATGGGCGAGCGGCAGTTCGACGACGCTGGCATTCTAGAACTGGGCGATACCAAGCTTGTAGTCTCAACAGATGGCATCGCAGAGGAGTTAGTCAAGTCTGACCCATGGTTCGCTGGCTATTACTCAGTCATGGTAAATGTGAATGATGTAGTAGTCAAGGGAGCCCGACCGCTTGGCTTCGTAAACGTGATATCCTCCCCCTCTCACGAAACAAGGGTCAAGATCGCTCGGGGGATAAAGGCGGGGCTTGACAAGTACAACTTGCAGCTCCTCAAGGGGCATACGCATCCGGACTCGTCTTACGAGGCTGTAGACGCTGCTGTGGTGGGTGTGGCAAAGAAGGTTGTAAGGGGGACGACGGCATCTCCAGGAGACCTTATCGCCATAGCTATCGATCTCGATGGCTCATTCGGGGTGAAGGGTTGGGTAAAAACCTTTGACAGCACCCTTAAGAAGAGCAAACCAGAGATAGCTAGGATGATCAAAGCAATAACAAACACAATTGAAGCAAGCAAGATCAAGGCTTCGAGGGACATGAGCGCCCCTGGCATTCTCGGCACCCTCACGATGCTGTGCGAGGCGAGTTCCGTGGGAGCTGAGATCGATCTGGAAAAGATACCGAAACCAGACAATTGCGATCTAGCTGAGTGGCTAATATCCTATCCTGCCATGGGGTTTATCTTCGCGATTGAATCCGAGAGTGCCTTGGTGCAGCTCAGGAAAGTGGGGTTTGAAACTAAGATAGTCGGGAAGTTCACCAAGGTGAAGACAATAAAGGCGAGGCTCCATGGCGAGGTCGAAACATTCATTGACCTATCAAAAGAATCCATATTCGGATTGAGGTAACGCTAGACCTTCGAGTTCTGCTGCGACATCCCTTGCCTTTCTTGATCAGTAAATGTCTTCAGAACGTCCGCCGGTTTTCCTTCGGTTACGATCTTGCCATCCCTCATCAGTATGACATCCTCGCATGTGCTGAGGATGAAGTCAAGGTCGTGCGAGATTATTATGAATGTCTGACCAAGCTCATTCCTCGCATTCTTGATCGATCTGGCTACCTCATGCTTGGTTATTGGGTCCATCGTGCCCGATGGCTCGTCCAGTATGACGAGGTGTGGCTCCTTTATCAAGACCTGCGCGAGGGCCACCCTGTGCCTCTCACCCTCGCTCAACTCGTCTGGATAGCTCGCTAGAATCTTCTCGATTATATCCTCCTTCTCCTCGAATCCGGTCGCTGTCAGTACTATGTTCGCCTTGAACCTAGCGAATTCGTCAGGAAGCCCTAGGCCTACAGCATCCGTCAGGTTCTCGATCACCGTAAGATGCGGATAGAGGGTGTACTCCTGATGTAGCAAACCGATGTATGGCGTAGCCCTCCCCCTCCCAAGCACTCCCGGCTCGAGCATGTTCACCCATTCGTCTCCCACCTTCAAGTCGACGGTACCTGAAGTAGGCGCGCTCACGCCGCTTATGATCTTAGAGAGCGTGGTCTTTCCAGCACCACTGAGCCCTATTATGCCGAATATCTCCCTCTCCCTCACATCGAAGGAAACACCATCCAGCGCCCTGACAACGCCCTTATCGATCGAGAAGTAGTACTTCTTGATTTCTCTGACCTTCAGTATTACGTCACCCAATGTTTCGGGTTTGGTGACCTCTTCCTCTTTTACGCTCGACAGGAACTTGTCGACAACAGCTTTTGTCTCCCCCTCAAATTCGATCCTCCCTCCCTCCAGAAGCACCGCCCTGTCCGCCATCTTCACTATTGCTTCAGGCATGTGGGTTGTGACAAGGAGGGTCGTGTCGTGCGTCTTCAACTCTTGGTCGATAATCTTGTAGATTGAGTTCGCGCTGATCTGATCCAGCGTACCAGTCGGCTCGTCCGCCAGTAGGAGCACCGGGTTAAGGGCTAGCTGCCTGCCGAGGACTACCCTCTGCTTCTCGCCTCCACTGAGGTCCCTTGCGGCATGCAGGAGCCTGTTGGAGAGTCCCATCTCCCTCGCGATCTCCAGCGCCCGTTTCCCAACATCCTCCTCACGCATGGCTGTCTTGTTGAGCGCCTCCACGAGGTTCTCATAAACCGTCAAACTGCCGTAAAGCGCAAAGGTTCTCTGGAACATCATAGCTATCCTTGTCTTAAGGACCTTCGCGAACTTCTCCATCTTCCAGTAGTCCACCTCAACGAGCTCCATCTTGTGCGAACACTTTGGACAGACCTCTCCAACTTTGCTTGGTGGTTCTATGTGCTCGCATTTTTTGCAGAACGCGATTCTATAAATGACCTTTCCTACGGTGGGTTCGTACTCGGACATACCCCTTAGCATCGAGAGGAGCACCGTCTTCCCGGATCCGCTCCTTCCGATTATGCCCAACCTCTCTCCTTCATTGATCACCAAGGATATGTTTCTGAGAACCTCCTTATCGCTGAATTTTTTAGAAACATTGTCAATAATAACGAAAGGGATGCTCATCTGATTCACCGTGGGAACAAATTATCTCCCATTCAGTTGTATATAAATAAATTGAATTTTGACTTTATCATAACGTCGTAATGAAGAACATTTCGCAACAGCGTTGCAAATTTCTAATGTTTGCCTTAACATTCAAAGCCTTTGTGTACGTAAGAGTAAAAAGGTTTGGGCAAACATTATATTTATCTTGGCAGAATTAAGGGCAATAACGGCGTGATATTGATGAAATCACCCTGCGAGGTTGTGGCAAAGTACGTGCTGCCTGTCTTTAGAGCCATGGTAGCTAAGGATCTAATGGATAATTACCACCTCTCCCAGAATCAGGTCGCTGAAAAGCTGGGGATTACACAAGCTGCGGTCAGCCATTACATCAATTCCAAACGCGGCGCGCTAATGATGAGCGAGCTCGAGAAGATATCTGGTGTCAAAGCGACCGTCGGTAGCGTCTCTAAGAACCTGGTAGAAAAGGATGACCCGGATGAGATGATACTTGCCTTCTGCAGGCTATGCAACTTAGTGAAATCATCACAGATATTCTGGGACAACCTCGACAACTTACGGCTTCAAACAAGATCGGCGACTACTACTTCCTGATAGTTAGCATTTTTTATGCTTAAGAGAATTCAACTTTGTCAGTAGCTCTCGGGCGTCCAGCTTCTTCTGGTCAACGTGGCAATCCCTGAAAGCGCTCAAAATCAAAGCTCCCCTGCCCTTGTCGAGTCCCCTATTCATTGCAGCCTGCACTATCCTCATGGAGTTGCGTAGCTGAAAAGGAGTATCTTTTGCCGCTATGATGATCGTCCTGGCCTCGCCCTGCGTAATCTTCCTCCCGTCAAGAAGCGCCTCCAGGGTCGCCCTGATGTTGACCAGGGGCTCCGACAATGCCTCAAACGTCTTAGGGTGGAATACTAATGCAACCTCATCGTCAGAATTAATCTTCCCCTCCTTGTACCAACTGTAAATCTTGCCTACCCCAATCATGCCATAAGCGTCCAGCTCTGCTGCCCTAAGGGCGCCCATACTAGACCCGCCCAAAACCTTCATCCCTTGGTCCAAGGCAAGGAGAATCTCCCTTGGGGCTACAGCCGGTCTCTGGTAGAATACGCCATCGATAAGACCTATGGCATCAAATCCCATTCCTACCACAGCCACAATATCGCCCCTACCCGCGGGTGGCCTGTAATCTGCCGTAGGCAGTATCGCTTTAGCTTCCTCCCAGGGAAGGCTAGGACCGAGGAACACGACGCTCTTCATAAGCAAGACCAAACTTCACTGGCCCTTTCTTAGGATCCCGGCGATTGCAGTTCTTAAGCGGTTCCCTGTCCTCTCTTTGTCAAGCGCATACACTGCCAAACCTGGTACTAAGACTCTGACAGCAGGGATCCCGACATTCTCGCGCGTCAAATCTACCACTATCACCTCTCTGAGGCCCGCGCCGCCCAAGCGCTTGACCGTGTATTCTATGTCCACAAGGAAGTCGTTGCTCGCGCGCGATTCCAGATCCGCCAGCCTCACCCTCTCTTCCGAGGGGGCGAACCACCTACGGTTGATCCTCTTGAGTCTGTCGTAACCTATCCTCCTTGCATATTCCGCCTTGAACGTGTCCTCCCTCGTCCCGTGAATTGTTGTGAGCCTACTCTGGGCTGCCTCCGTCAGCGCCCTGAGTGCTGCGATCTCGGGCACTAGGTGTGTCCCAACCCCCAGGGAGAGCAGGGCAGGGTCCTTGGTCACTTCGTCATCCATCGCAGCCGCAAAAGTTGGGATTCCCACGTCTGAGGTTATGTCCTTGATGTAAGCCTTCACTGATGCTGCCTCGAGCCTGGAAAGTATCTCTCTCACTGGTTGGTAGCCACAGTCGGACGCGCTCACCTCCAGATCCCTGCACCTTGATGCATCGACCTCGAAGAGCGACCAAGCGTCTCTCTCTATGAGTTCCATGAGCGCGTGGAAGACCGCCTCCTCCATCACGTTGCCCGCGGCAAGACCATTCGTATTCGTGCGGAAGAGCTGGTTCGTCCTATGATACGGGTGGAAGACCGCCTCAGCTGGGACCAGTACATCGGTCCTCCTTGCAATTGAAAAACCCGCTACCCACTCAAGCTCTTCGCTATAAGAGTAGTTCCGCGCGCCAGGCAGTATGAGCGTTGTCGGATCCAGTACGCCATGGCTAGTCTTCTCGAGCTCAGCGTAGCTTCCTGTCACTATCCTATAGCTTCCCTTCTCAGCGGAGTACCTCTCTATACCCTCCATGATCGCGGAGACCTCTGCCTCCTGGGCAGTGAATCCCTTTCCATTGTAGACTGTGATGGCTCCCTCCTCGGCCTTGGGCCTCATGGAGGTGAAGACGGGTATTCCTAACCTGTCGAGACCTGTTATATCCGCCACCCTTGTTATTCCCGCAGCGCTCTCTGCCTTCCTAGCGGATTTGAGGGTCTCCCCAGGGGGTTTCGATCTGTGTGTGTCCAGGACATATTCCTTTAGGGCGTGATTGAGAATCAACATCTAGCGTCCTTCCGATGCCCCGCTACCTCATCTCTTCCAAGTCCTTCATTCCAGAGACCATGACCGCAGCCCCCACCCCCCCAATGAGGTTCGGCCTGGGCGGAACTATCATGTCCACGCTAAGGATCTCAGACATCCCCTTCACTAGCCCCTTCACCAAGGCTGTGGAGCCAACCTCTATTATTGGATACCTTATATCGATCTCCTGGAGCTGCTGCTCGAATACCTGCTCAGCCACGCTGTGGCACGCTGCGGCTGCCACGTCCTCCTTTGAGCCTCCACTAGCTAGGCCAGCGACAAGGTCCTGAAGCCCGAAGACGATACAGTAGGCGTTCATGGGCACAGCCTTCCAGTCCCCCTTAGCTCCCATCTCGCCGAACTCGTCTAAGCTGACTCCGAGCCTCTTTGCGCAGGTCTCGATGAACCTGCCTGATGCACCCGCGCAGACGCCGCCCACGGTGAAGCTGTCGGGGATGCTGTCGTAGAGCGTCACAGCCTTGTTGTCCATTCCGCCAATATCTATCACGGTGGCGTCCCCTTTCTGCTTGCCTGCAAGAAAGAGCGCCCCCTTCGAGCAGGTCGATACCTCTTCCATTGCCAAGGGCGATTTGTACCTCTCCTTCAGTATCATCCTTCCATATCCTGTAACGCCGATGGCCTCTATCTGGCTCTCGCTGATGCCAGCTTCCTTGAGCGCCTGGCCCAGCACCTCATCGCCAGACTCTATTATCCCCGTACTTGGCGCCCACCCCGATCCTATTATCTCGTTATCCTTCATGATCACGGCTTTGGTTGTCGTCGAACCGGAGTCAATACCAGCAGTAATCCCCTCCTGTTTTGTCCTCGAAAAGAGAGGCTTCTTTGATATGATATTGACGAGGGCTTCCATCCTGAGAAGCAGTGCGCCCGCCTTGGTTCTCTCGGTGAACGAGTAAGTGACAACTGGGATCCTCGTACTGCTCTGGATGTACCGCCTGATCACGCTCCTGACCAAGGCACCCTCTGCGCACCTGAAGCATGTAGTGATGAATATTCCGTCGGCGTCGACCTTACCCTCGACGATGGCCTTTGCCCTCGCCATCATCACCCTGAGGCCTGGACTGGCGACGTGGAAGCCGATGTCATCCTCAACTACCTTGATGTCAGCAGCATCAATCTCGGGAACGAAGATCTTCCCCCCAACCATTTGGGCAGCCTTCTCTATCTCCATCTGGATGCCGCTGTACTCTGTACCACAGGAGATCTCCGCTATTCTGACCACTTGAAGCCCACCCTATCCGCTGATGTCCACTTCCCATCATTCTGTTGGGACTCTTTTAATTATCTTCCTACGAATCATTAAATAATCTCAGGGACTTATTGCAGGTAATTGCATAAAGGATTGAGCCATGACAGACTTAAAATCGACAAAAACACAATTGGGTAGTCAACTACGCGATAAAGGTCTTGGGCCATGTGTTTACCCTGCTACCAAGCACACTCTGCAAACTCGCTTTTGCTATGTTCAAAATCATAGAACATGGCAAACGGTATAAGCGGAAAATGGGCCAGTATTGACCGAGTCCTATGAAGACAATTGAGGCAGTAGTCGTAGTCCTGATAATTGCCCTAGGTGCATCCCTTGCTCTCAATTATTCTCTTTATGCGAGCAACCAGCAACTGAAGTCAGCTGGACTAATCCCCCAGAGCGTATCCACCACCAACGAGTCCCTGGGCTTGAGCCTCAGCGTAGCATTGAGCGCGACATACCTTCAGCCAGGGCAGGGCATCAGCATAACCATCAGCGAGGCAAACACAGTGAATATACTGAACACAGTCAACGTGGGCACAGAGTGGCAGTTCTCGCCGTTGAGCGACAGCCCTTGTGGCGTTGGCAGTTATCCTATGGGGCTTGCAATTTGTCAGGGGTATTATACAGCCTCAAACATTTCCACCGCTGAAGCCTTGAATGTTTATGCTTATGGTATGTATGCTTGCCCGATGCTTTATCCACTAATTTACTCCTACACCTTCCAGCCTATGAGCAACATGGCAAGCATAAACCCTTCAGGTGGCTTCTTTATGCCAATGAACTCTGCATTGGCTGGAAACGGATACTGGGGCATGACGGCAAAAGACTTCCACAGCTTCTCGCCTGGGATTTACACGGTGGCAGGCGGTGACGAGTGGGGGCAGTTAGCCTTACTCCACTTTGTAGTCGTCTAGCGAGCCCTCGGGGCTAGTCTCCCATAACTATCATAGTCATGGTCGAACTTACTTTATCGAGCTGCCGGATCTTTTTTGTTATCATCTCTCGAAGCTTATCAAGCGTGCCTGATTCTACCATGACGACTATATCATAGACTCCATAGACCACATAAGAAGCTTTGACTTCGGGGATCTTCTTTATGTTGTCGAGAACTTCCTTCTCTGCGCCGGTCTCGACATTGAACAACACAAAAGCCAGAGGCATAATACCGCCCTATAGGTTATTGCGAATTTTAACGTACAACCTCTGTCGAAGGGCTTTCAAATGGCTCTTGGTAAGGCGAGTATCATACTCCAAGGAGCACCAACAGCCCGATGACCAGACCATAAATGGCCAATGCTTCACAAAGTGTCGCCACTAGAAAGCCTTTAAAAAATTGTTCTGGTTTCTCGACTAAAGCAGATATGCATGCTGCCCCTACCTTTGCCAATGCATATGAAGCTCCAACAATTGCCAATCCCACAGATAGCCCCAAAGTAGCTAGAACTATATCTGCAACCATACTTTCATCCCCCCTTTTCCACTTCAGTCTTCTTCTTCAACCTCAATGCAAAGGCATATCCAACAACGCAAGTTACTAAGACAATACTAATCTGAAACAAAAAAATCTCTGTGAGCACAATCCCGAGTGTTGCCAATTCATCCACCTTTCACACCTCCCCTTAGGCTAGGTATTGCTTCGTCTTTTTTTCGGACTGGACTTCGTCCTATCCTATCCTTTGTTTGTGATCCACCTTCTCTGAAAAGGGAAGCATAGCATATCGAAATGCAGTTCCTCACGACCTCGGCATTGTTCTTTAAACCGAGGTACTGCTTCAATTCTAGAAATTTGTCCACTATCTCGCCCTCAAGTTCCACTCTAATTGTGGTGTTTAAGGACAACTTAGCCCACTTCGTGCTAAAATAGCACGTAACCTGTATAAAAGACTTGTCCTAAAGAAGGACAAAATATGCTAAAAATGGAAATATTTATAACATTGTTATGCAGAAACATTTCTGTTAAAAGTCTGTGTGAGGTTTGTAATGTTGGCAAATACAAAGACTCCGAGGATAAGCATAAGACTTGAACTCGATGGGGATATGGCCCAGAAATTCGAGGAACTTAAAGACGAATGGGGCATGATAAACAATACTGAGATTGTCCGTAGAATGATCAAAGAGACTCACGACAATTACATAGTAAATGGGTCAGCAAAGAACAACAAATTACATTAAAATTGTGAGAGAGACCACCAATGGTAAAAATATCAATGCGCACAACAGCATTATTTTTAAGCATTTCCGCCATCGCATTTGTCTCACTATTATTGAATCCTATAATGGCAGCTTCAATATCGATGATTGGGCTTATTGTCATAATAGTCTCTTTAGCAGCAGATGAATCTAATTCTAAAACTGTTTGAGATCCTCATTCCCTTAATTCAACTTTGATTTTTTCAACGGACATGATTTGCTAGTCAACTATGCGTTAAAGGTTATTATCGTATAGTAGCTTTGGAATTAGGATTTAATTTACAGCAGAGCAATAGATGATTCTGGGCAAGGGGAATCTGCTATAGCTGACATTTTTGGCACAGCTACAGGATTTCTGGTCATCATCATATTGATAGTTGCATTATATTCCAAACGAATACTCGAAAAACGAAGGAAGTAACGAATAATAGCTGAACGCTATAAAACATCAGGGTTGCGTAGAATAGACTTAATAATTATTTCCGCATCAACTTTGATTATGCCCGCAGTTTTCAGGATGAAGGTTGGGAAGGATGGCCACTCCCTTAAGGTCACGATCCCGCAGGAAATCGCTGAAGCCCTCGAGCTGGCAGCAGGCGACGCAGTATTAATGGAGGTCACGGACCACAAGCTAGTCGTCAGAAAGTCACCGACGAGCATGTCTCTGGCCTAGCTCACAAAAGGGGACAGCTTGTTCCCTCTGTCTAAAACCCTTTCTCGTCCTCCTCATGAGGAAGATGGTATAAAATACATAGTATTCTGTCAGTTCCTTTTAATTGTCTTCCTACGAATCATTTAGAAATTCTCAGGAACTTATTGCCGGTAATTGCATAAAAGATTGAGCCATGACGGAATTAAAATCAACAAGAACACAATTGGGCAGTCAACTATACGATAAAGGTCTTTGACGCCATGCCTTTGCCCTGTATTAAGACAGTTCAGACTGGCTGATCTAAAACCTTGGAAGGCAGACTATTGAGACTCTGATCAATGAAGAAGCGTTGAAATTCGTTTCAAGACAACATAAAATCGGCACCGGATTGCCCGGTTTCACCTTCTTTGTTGTACTCCCAATATTATTATGCGGATCAGAATTTATGTGCTTTAGATAAATACCCCATCGGCTATCATACTATGGATATAATCTAAATGACCAAGAGACTATCGGTTGTGGACGTGGACCTGTGCGTGGGATGCCAATCCTGCATGTTTGCCTGTAACAGGAGGTTCGCAGAGGCTGGCTTAGGGCGGTCAGCCATACACATCCAGTCGGTGGGTGGCTTCGAGCGAGGCTTTGTGGTAAAGGTCTGTAGGGCCTGCAGAGATCCCCCCTGCGCCAAGGTCTGCCCAACAGGGGCCATATATAAAAGGGCAGGGGGCGGTGTCCTCCTCAATTACTATAAATGCAACTCGTGCGGCAATTGTGCAAAAGAGTGCATAATCGGTGGGGTTCAGTGGGACACCTCCTTGGACAAGCCTACCATCTGCGTCCATTGCGGGTACTGCGTGAAGTACTGCCCCTATGGGGTGATAAGGCTAGAGGAACTTCCGCCAGGTGAGACTTGATGGACGCAGCTTCACTCTCCAAGGTACTTTATGTTGATCTGGGCAGGAAGAGGAGCTGGGTGGAGGAGAAGCCACAGCTCTTCGAGAACACTCTTGGGGGGACTGGGGTTGGCATCAGGCTACTCCTTGAGGAGTGTCCCCAAGGCGCCAACCCGTTGGGCCCGGAGAACCCCATAATATTCTCCATCGGGTATCTGAACGCAATCTTCCCGCTCGGTTCCAAGACAGTGGCCATGTTCAAATCCCCCCTGACCGGAAATCTGGGTGAAAGCCATGGGGGTGGAAGGTCCGGTGTTGCCCAACGGATGGCAGGGTACGGAGCCATGGTTATCAGGGGGAAGAGCGATGCCCCCGTCTACTTGGTAATAGACAGTGGGGGAGTTAAGATCAAGGACGCCTCGAGCCTCTGGGGGATGAATAGTAGCTCGACAGTGGGCAGGATAATAAGGGAGAATGAAGTTGGCGCAGGATCCAGGGCAATAATGAGAATAGGAAAGGCTGGGGAGAGGCTGATCTCCTACGCCTGCGTCATTACTGAGACCTATAGGCATTTCGGGAGGCTGGGCTTTGGCGCTGTTTTTGGGAGTAAGAGGCTTAAAGCGATCATGATCTCAGGCAGGGCAAGTTTCTCTCTCAAAGATCCAAAGCTCTACAGGGAGGCATACGATGACATCTTCAACACTGTAACAAAATCGCCCCTGATGAAGAAGTACCATGAGCTCGGTACACCCATGAACGTACTCTCCCTGAACATGGCAAGTAGTATCCCCACAAAGAACCTACAGAGCACCAAGTTCGAGGGTGCCGAGTCCCTCTCAGGTGAATCCCTCAGGGAGAAGTACCTCGGCAAGAGAGCCGCTTGTGCCCACTGCCCGGTGAGCTGCATACATATCGCAGCGCTCCGCGAGCCCTACGCGACCGAACCCTACTTCTACAAGACGAGGATGATCTCCTACGACTATGAGCCCATCTACTCCTTGGGATCAATGCTAGGGATAGCCTCGGTCGATGGCTATCTGAATCTGATGGACCGGGTCGAGGAGGTTGGCCTAGACGCCATGAGCACAGGAGTAGTACTCTCCTGGGCTACAGAGGCCATGGAGAAGGGGCTCGTAGGCAACGACGAGACCAATGGGCTCTTGCTGAAATTTGGTGATTATAAGACATACATCGAGGCAGTAGAGAGGCTAGTCACCCCGCCAAACGATTTCTACAGGGCTCTTGGTAAAGGCGTGGTGTATGCCTCATCGATCTATGGCGGGAGGGACTTTGCGCTGGCCTTCGGGGGTAACGAGATGCCAGGCTACCACACGGGCTTGGCAGCCCACCTTGGCACCCTAGTGGGGGCAAGGCACAGCCACCTGGATGGAGCGGGGTATGCGATCGATCAAAAGGCGACAGCGTCTGGAAAGACCCTCTCTCCTCAAGAAGCGGCGGAGGAGCTTTACAAAGAGGAGGTCTGGAGGCAGACCCTCTCGAGCCTTGTGGTCTGCTACTTCGCACGCAACATCTATACACCAGAGACTGTCGCAAGGTGCTTCAAGGCACTTGGGAAGAATCTGATGGTTGAGGAATTAAGCCAGATCGGGAGGCGAACTCTCAGAGCCAAATATGAATTCAAACTGAAGGAAGGCTTCTCATTTGGCGGGCTCACCCTTCCAAAGAGAATCATGGAAGTACCCACGCCTCAAGGCATAATTAAGGAAGATGATTTAAGAGAAGGAATACGGGCTTTTGAAAGCCTCCTGAAAAAGACCTAGGTCAGCGTTAAAATGGATCATTGAGTTAGTAAACATGGCTGAAATAGTCGATGAGCCTATCTTTAGGAATAGGACTCGTGTGTTTGATGATCGCATTTATGCTGGTGAGCTTTTAGCCAAAAAGCTTCAGGAATATAAATGCAAGAAGGATGCTTACATTCTTGCTATTCCGGCAGGCGGTGTGCAAGTAGCCTTCATAGTCTCAAAGAGACTGAAAATTCCTTTGGACCTCACCATCACCAGAAAGTTGCACGTCCCATGGAACAGGGAAGTCGGTTTCGGGGCGGTATCGTGGGATGGGACAATATTCCTTAACGAGCCTCTCATCGCTTCCCTTGGATTAACGAGGGATGACATAGATCGTTGCGTGGTGGAAGAAAAAGAAGTTATCAGAAGAAGATTGAAAAAGTTTAGGGGCGATAAACCCTTTCCCGATCTTAAGGATAAAACAGCAATCATCGTCGATGACGGATTGGCATCAGGCTTTTCAATGCTAACCACCTTGAAAACGATAGAACAAATGGGTGCGAAGGAAATAATAGTCGCTGTTCCAACAGCCCCGATCAGCGCAATCAACCTCATAAGATCCTATGCAGATAAGGTTGTTTGCCTAAACATCAGATCAGGACCTGTCTTCGCTGTTGCTGTTGCATACAAAGAATGGTATGACTTAGAGGACGATGACGTAATGGACATTTTAAAACTTCGATAAACCAAAGTTGACTATGACTAACTAGCTCTTTGTCCTACCTTCAACTATACGATAAAGGTCTTCTGGAGCCATGTCTTTGCCCGCGTTGGGTTTGGGATTAAAATTTAACCCCCACACAATTATTCTACTACCTACTCTCTAGCTCCTACGCCCTTACTCTTCTATTCTATATCTCTCTCCCTTGCTCCATATCACGTATAGCGTATATCACTAAAAAAATATCAGTGTTCGCTACCCCTATTTTGCAAAGTATGAATTCGTTTGTGAAGACAATATTCTTTTTGCTTTCTTAAACCTACTTCAATTAGGCTGAGTTTAACCGTGTTTTTATCAGAAGCTAGGATGAAGAAAAAAAGATGATGTTATTGCTAAACTGGTTTTGCCTGTTTGATAAGTGTATATACATCCTGCCCACTCATTACAGGGAATGAACGTGCACATGTGCCTCCAAGTAATGCGTGTACTTCCGGTTCCATCGAAAAGGCCATAAAAGAGTCGAAGCTGGGTGCCTCAAATGTAATATAGGCTGTATGCATAGGATGGTCGGTCCACATGCTGACTTGTTTAACGCCATATTTTTTGGACAGCGCTTCGGCTTTTTCGAAATAATTCAAGTACATTTTCTGGTATTTCGAGTTGAAGGCGGGGCAGGTTTCAGCGGTATGCTTGGAAATCATCATAAAATTCATTGGATTTGTCATTTCTAAAAACTCCATGTCATTATATGTAAAGGGTTACTTATAAAGAAGTAGTTTTTTTTTAAAAAATCAATATTTTATATTTATAAATTTATTAATAGTTTATAGTTAAAATTAATACATTACCTAAAGAATATTTAGTTGAAATTTATAACGTAAAGTATTAGGAAATGTTAATTGTTCGGTCGTCCTCCTCATGAGGAAGGTGACATAAAGTACATAGTATTCTATTTGTTCCTTTTAAATATCTCTTGCTTCGCTGCTGTTCGCCATCTACCTGATCCTTATCTCGACGATATCGCCATCCATAAGGGTGTGATCTGCCCCCACCCTTTCACCGTCGTACTTCACCGACTTGCCGTGGATCTTTGCATACTTGAAGTTCTTGTAAAGTTGGGAGTGGATGATTCTTGCGATGTCCAGAACCTTGGCTCCCTCATACATTATTATTGGCTTCTTTGCCACGTCCCCGCCAATCTCCTTGGTATAAATCCTGATTATCCCGAGAGATCTGAAGATCCTGGACCCAAGTTCCGAGAGGCTCATGCCGATCTTCGTTGAAACCGCCAGCGCCCCTCTGCTGAAAGCCGCTGAAAACCTATCTGCCGCTCCCGGGGCGAGATCAATTTTGTTGATGAGCACAAGCGCAGGCTTGTACATTCTGGTCTGGTCCATGGCCTCGATCAGGTCATCAAGTGCCACATCACCCCAGACCCTCACTACTGCGTTCCGTAGTCCGTAATCTTTAAGCGTCCTGTCGATCTCCTCTACCCTGCACGTGATCCTCCCCGTGCAAGCTATCTGTATCCCCCCGCCCGTTGTCCTTTCGATCTCGATCTTCCTCACCTTCTTATCTATCGTTATACCTGCGGCTGTAAGCTCGTTGGCAATCGTCCTGAACTGGTTAATGGCGTCCCTGGCGTCCAGCACTATCAGCAGCCCGTCAGCGTTGCGCGCAATGCTCAGCAGCTGCGCCCCCCAGGAACCATTGCGAACCCCTTCGTAGATAGCGGGGGTGTCCACCAGCTGGAATTGTATGTCCTCGAATTGCATCATCCCAGGCACTGGTTCGAGGGTCGTGAACTTGTGGTTCCCCACATCGGTCTTGGCGTTTGTGAGGCTCATTAGCAGGGTGCTCTTGCCGGAGCCTGTCATACCCAGCATGACAACTTGGGCGGCCCCCTCCTTCCTCACCGAGAACCCCCCGCCCCCGCTGCTGCCCGCCTTCCTCTTCCTCTGATCCTCCAGCTCCTCCTTCAGCTGTGCGAGTCTCCTGCGGAGGTACCCCCTCATCTTCTCATTGCCTTTATGCTCGGGGATGGTTGATATGAACTCCTGCAGGTACTTGATCCGCTCCGGGAGCGTCTTTGCCTCAATGTACCTCCTCTCAGCGGCTCTGGACTGCGGGGGTAGATTGGCGGGCAATGATTGCACCCAGAGATCTTCAAGCTACGAGGTAATTAATAATAGTAAGGTTCAGCGCCCGAGCAGCCTATTTTCTCTGCGCGTTGTATACCATCCTCGCCACCCTGACTGCCCTGTCGGCGAGTTTGCTGGCGCTCTCGTCAAAGAAGTACGAGTTGGGCTCGATTCCGAACCCCCCCTCATCCATTATCACAGAGAGCCCCTTTTCCTTCGAGAACGACTTCTCTGCGAAGCGGAAGATCTCGTCTTCTCTGCCCCCATAGTCCGGGTCTCTGCGGAGGGTTGCATGCTTCAAGTTTAACCTTTTCACTGCGCCAAGCACCCCCTCGTTGCACTTCAGGTTGGCCACTGCCCTGATGTCTGGGTTGTGCTTCATTACGCCGATCAGCAGCCTCGCCAAGTGGCTTGATACACCGAACTCTGGATCCATCAGCGCCTTCACCTTCCCCCTCACCTTAACGAGCCTGCCAGGTATGCCTGCCACATCAGCTATGCCCTTTGCATCCTTCAGCCCCATGACCATATTCGTGAAGACCTCGGGTACAACCTCGCTAAACTCCGGCGTGCTCTCGAGAAGTGAGACTGCGCACCTGAGCTCGCCGAGGATCAGCCTCCTCTCGTCTGAGATGTCAGCGAGGCTCATATGAAGCTGCATGCATATGGTGCACTTCTCCTCCTCGAGCTCTGGCACTTTCATCTTGTGTGCGTTGCATATTGCTCCTCCCCTCCTAAGGCTGAGGCAGATCTCACACACATTATTAATCAAATCAGCATGGTTGAGCTTCTTCATAACCATCTCAGAGGTCAGGCTCTTCGCTATAGTGCCTAACTCCTCGCTGCTGAATAGTGGTGTTGCAATATCTACCTCTTGCGTGAGGTAGCCACTGACCGCTGCCTGTGTAACCCCCAGTTTCTTTGCAATCTTTGTCTGAGTCCAACCGTAGTTCTCTGAAAGCTGGCGCGCCACCATTATCCTGAGTGCCGGGAGCAGGATTCTTACGGTCAGTTCGCAGGGTGGGTTCAATGCACATCAACCATAACTTAGTTATTATAATCATTATATCCCTATAAATCTATAGCCATGAGGAGGGGGGCTGTCACGAAACAACTCTTATATCAAAACGCTGTCAATAGAACCCCGGTGAAGCTTTTGTCCAAGGGAATCCCTAAAGTCCTCACCGTGGCAGGCTCTGATTCAGGGGGCGGGGCAGGCATAGAGGCAGACCTCAAAACCTTTGCAGCTTTGGGCGTTCATGGGCTCGTCGCCATAACAGCTGTTACAGCCCAGAACACCATTGGTGTGCTTGGCGTATGCGAGATTCCACCCCGTATGGTAAGGCTCCAGATCGACGCAGTGGTCAGGGACATCGGGGTGGACGCCGCGAAGACTGGAATGCTATCCTCCTCCGCCATAGTCAAGGAAGTCGCTTCTGCCGCCAAGCGGCACAAGCTAAGGCTGGTTGTTGACCCGGTGATGGTCTCAAAGTCCGGAGCGAGCCTCCTGCGGTCAGATGCAATCGAGTCGCTCATATCCTGCCTTCTCCCCCTGGCAGAGGTAGTCACACCCAACCTTGACGAGGCAGAGGCGCTGACAGGTTCCAAGGTAAGATCTGTGGAGGCATGCAGGAGGGCTGGGTTAAGGATCCTCGACATGGGCCCCAAAGCGGTCGTAATTAAAGGAGGACATCTCAAAGGCGATGCAATCGACGTGCTCTGCCAGAGGGGAAGATCACCCATCGAATTTCAGGGACCGAGGATAGACTCAGCAACGACACATGGGACAGGCTGCACGTTCTCATCAGCCATTGCTGCGTTCCTCGCGAAGGGAGTGCCCCTAGAGGAGGCTGTAGTACGGGCTAAGGACTTCGTAGGCAATGCCATCCGTTACGGCTTAGCCGTGGGCAAGGGCACGGGTCCAGTGGACCCGACGAGTAACCTTCAAATTGATGCCGAAAAATACAGGGTGACCCAACTTATGCAGGATGCAATCTCGATCATTGAATCTTCCAACGCCATATCAGCCCTCACCCCCGAGTGCCAGATAAACATCGTTATGGCCCTCCCGAAGCCTTACGCATTGAACACTGAATCCGTCTGCGGCGTTCCAGGGAGGTTCCACAACATTGGCGGTAAGCTCAGGGTTGCGTCCTGCCCCGCCTTCGGAGCCTCAAATCACGTTGCAAGGGCGGTGCTAGCTGCTATGGACTTCGACCCTGAGATGCGAGCAGCCATGAATATGCGCTGCTCCAAGGAGATCCTTTCTGCTTGCCAGAGGCTGGGGTTTTCAGTCGGGTCTTACGACAGGATAAAGGAGCCTACGAAGATAAAGGCAGAGGAAGGCGCGACAATCCCCTGGGGCATCCGCGAAGCCGCCGAGAGATTGGGCGCCGTGCCTGATCTCATTTACCATGGGGGCGACTGGGGGAAGGAACCAATGATAACGCTGTTCGGCAGGGATCCCGTCGAAGTTGCTATGAAAGCCCTCAAAATTAGCCATGCTACGGCGAATGTGCGCTAGCCCTGCCCTCCACCATACCACGAGTACATGGTCATTACCTTAACCTTTAGTGATTCAAAAAACCCGTTCCTCAGCTCGTCCACAAAGGTATTGAGCTTGAAGAGGGGCACAACTAGGACTCCTGCGTTCTCGGAGATCCTCTCCTGATATAGGGTAACTAACATGGGGATGGCTGTAACCTCCCCCCAGTCCTGAACATTCATCGCTGGGAACTCTTGGAGCTTCCCGCTGAGCTCAACTGTCCTATTAAGGTGCGCGAGTGCAGCCGCCCTAAGCGCGGAGTTCTTGCCGACCCTTATGCCCCAGTGCTTGCAGTCAACCACAACTGCGCGGGGCCTCTCAAGAGCAATAACATCTACCTCGTACCGTCTCTTCTTCGATGAGAACCTGAAGTTCCTGAAAGTCCTAAACCCGTTCGCCGAGAAGACCTCCGCGACAAGGCCCTCAAAATCCTTCCAGTCCAATTCCTTAGTGAGCTCCTCTATCCCAGCGCCTCCCTTCATCTTCGTTTTCAGATCCTCTAGCGAGATCCTACCGCTGTCCGCCACTCAACATCCCTCTCAATACACCTTGGCAATAGGAGGCATCTTCAGTTTGTGGGCGTTAATCTCGATCATCTTCAGTATCTTTTCCACCTTTGGTCTGCTCGCTGGTCCCAATTCTTCGACGATCCTCGCAGATCCATGGCCAAGGTCAATGCTGAGGCGAAGTATTCTGTCCACCTCTTCATAGTTGAGGCCTAGCTCGTCCTCTGCAACTTGGCCTAGCCAGAGGCGGGGGCTGCTCTTCTTATGAGCGATCCTCTCAGGTACTCCAAGGTGCCTAGCAAGCTCCCTTACCTGAGTCTTGTAAAGACCTCCAATTGGAAGGATATCAACACCCCCATCGCCATATTTGGTGAAGTAACCGATCATCAGTTCGCTCCTGTCCCCGCTACCTACCACAATCCTCCCCTCGAGGTTTGCATAGAAATATAGCAGGATCATCCTCAACCTTGCCTTGACATTCCCCTCGCAGACATTGTCCCTGCATCCACCTGCTGCCTCGAAGATGCTCTTCGTTGGTAATGTGATATCTATCCTCTTGTAATCGATGCCAAGATCCTCCGCAAAATCAATGGCATCCCGCGTATCCGTGCTGGGGGTCGAGCTTGCTTCTGGCATTATGAGCGCAAGCACCCTGTCCCTCCCCAGTGCTCTTGCTGATAGTGCTGCAATGGTTGCCGAGTCAATACCGCCGCTGAGCCCCAGAACCACGCCGCTGCCCTTAACCTCGTGCCTTATGAATTCGCAGATCCTATCCTCTGCCTTTCCGCAGTCAAACTTAGGCAGTTCGAAGTTCTTCATAAGAATCCTCTTAGGAAATATCCACTAGAATATATAAAAGCTTAAATTGCTCTGTCAATCCATCTTAACTAATAGGAGTCATGGAAATGGCATCCAAAGATCAAGGAATAGGCGCAGTAATATTGATCGTTTCCGTCGCCCTGATAATCTTCTATATATGGTGGCTCTTCCTCTCACCAGCTGATTGGTACATCGGGGCGTGGCAGTTCAGGCAACTAGCGCTGATAGTACCCGTTCTGCTTCTGGTTCTTGGCGTACTTGGTATAGCCGCCTGGATAGGGTACACCATGGCGACAACGCCGCCCCCAAAGCCATTGGAGGAGATCCCTGAGTTGAACGAGCAGGGTGAGAAGAAAGAGACTCCGCCGGCTGGGACTCAGTAAACCCATCCCTCCTCATTTTTCAGAACTGCAAACAGCGTATATTCAATCGCCAGATGGAGTTATGCTCAATCAGGAGCAATTGATGATCTCTGCAATGAGTAATCAAATAACCACCAAGATCATTGCAGTTGTAGAAGAAATTGCAGGCATTCTTTACGTTCTTAGCCTTATTGCCTTCCCATCCATAGATTTGACCATGGGTGTTAGGGCTACATGGCTTTCTTGATTTTTTTGATAGCATGTGGCCTATAAAAGACTAAGAAATGGGCGTGTTGCCTTCATTCCTGCTCTCAATTCTTGGGCTCATGTCTAGCATTCAGGTCCTGCTGACTCTTGCTGTTTCTGGCTCTGTGCTGCTTCAAACAACCCCCACGCCTATCATCGACTTGATGGTTGTATTAATCTTGTTGACCAAAGGTGTCAGATCAAAATTCTTCAAATGACCACTAGTCGCTGCCTTCTTCTTACCCAACCTAAAAGCTTAAATCCGAAACAAAAAAACACCACTGTAGGCGCAAACCATGATCGAGGCCAGCCTCCCATTCTTCACGGATTTTTCGCTCCTCGCCATGCAGATCTTGATAATAACTGGACAGATCTTTGCCATACTAAATCCCTTCAGCGTGCTTCCTACGTATCTCTCGCTGACGGATGATATGGAGCCTGACGAGCGGCACCGCATAGTTAGGAACTCCTCCATAGCCGTCCTAATCATAGCTGTGGCACTGGCCGTTGGCGGCAACTACATACTCAGCTTCTTTCAGGTCGGAATACCTGCCCTCCAGGTCGGCGGAGGGATACTGCTTATGAGCATTGCCATAGAGATGCTAGGTGGTCTTCCGAGGACCAAGACTTTGGATTCGCGGGAGGAGGTGGCCATAGTGCCAATAGCAACACCATTGCTTGTGGGCCCTGGTACCATGACGACAATTATCGTGCTTTCCGCTTCAGTCTCAATCTTGCTATTATTGATCAGCGTCGTTATCGTCACGTTTCTTACGTACCTCCTCCTTCGATACTCTGAATTACTCGTGAGGGTTCTAGGTAACAATGGTATCAGAGCTTTGGGTCGTTTCATGACCATAATTATCGCAGCCTTTGCAGCGCAGCTGATCTTCGCTGGGGTAAGCCAATGGCTCAAGATATGGGGTATTCTACCTGTCTGAGCAATCAGAAAAAGGTGGCTGAATTCTCTGTCCGCCTTGATCTACAATTGCTACAGTTCTTTCTGCAATCCTAAGAATAGGAGTAGCCCGGGAGAGATTCGAACTCTCGTCGGCGGGGCCAGGGCCCGCTATGCTTGGCCGCTACACCACCGGGCTGATTATTGAGATTAGCATGATAAATTTAACCTTATCGGCACTTCAATCTATTGGGAAGACAATATTATTTCGGACTAAAATACAATTTGTCGGATAGTCGTCATACGACTTTTTGCGAGGTAAAAACAAGCCAAGTCGCCAGAACCAGATTTCGGGTTCTGTGTAGTCTTCGTTTGTTTTGCCCTATTGTGTAAAATCGGTTGGTCAAAATAGAAACTAATCGCCCAAATAAATTAGTTCAACCCTGCGTTTGCTTAGATATACCTCAAATTTGCTTAATATATCCATGCCTAATACACAAGGAGTGTGTCTCAACATTATCTCTCTATTTTTTGGCTCTAAATTTTCGGGAGGGCATATTACACTAAAACCACTATTATGATTTATTTTAAGTTCATCATTGTTTGAACTAAATGTAAGAGTTACGAGGTAATTGAGTGTTTTGTGCTTAAATAATCCACCAAATCCTATAGAAATATCCTTAGCAAAAGGCAAAGTACCACAATCGATACCAGCCAGTGTTGCCTCCATTTCTGTAATTAATGAAACTTTGGAACCAGTATCCACCAAAAAACGAACAATTTTGCTTACGCCATATGCAGGAACTTCAAATAAAACAGGAATTATAGGCTGCCCACAAACATTTATCCCTTTAAATACACGGCTTGAGGGCAACGCAAACACGAGTTCCTAAAAAAACATTGCAATTTCTTCTGCTTGCATATATTTCATTAGTATACTATTTGGATCATATCTTCTAGCAAAAGATAACGCTTCTTCTGACGTATCCTCGCTTTTAATGACTTTCTGTTTGTGTATGATAATCCATTTATTGTTGTATTCTTTCACTAGCCGATCATAATTGTCATTAAGAAATTGCAGGTTTTTTATTGAATCTACGAATAGACTTTTTGACAACAATTTTACACCTCTATCGAGATTCACTATATCTCTTATCTTGTATTATAAGAGGGAAAGGCTGTATATATCAATAATCTTTTAAGCTTTTTGATGCGGATAAATCAGCGACTAAGCAAAGTCATTAATCTGGTTCATTCAACTTGTCGTCGGATATGCTTCATTGTAAATTTTCGTCGGATTATGTTGGTTATTTCTTGAAATAGGCTTATTATTTGTAAAGACACAAGTAAATTGGAGGTTGATTTCTTGTCTCAAGGTGAAGAATCATCCTTGCCTTCCACGTCCAAGCCAACAGCCTCAATAAAGGAGGAACTGAATACTCATTCAACTGGATTTTTTACAATCGCTTTTTTACTTTCTTTTTTATGGTTTAAATTCAATTCGACTCCTATTTTTCCCCTTGGACTTGTTGGAGGAGTAATCATTATCGTTTGGATATCGGATATCGATTTAGAGCTTGGAAAGCATACGGACAATAGAGGACCCTTCGTGTTATGTATTCTAGCCACTATCTTGGGCTTTTTCATTAACTCGATGTAACTGGTCATTTCGTAATTAGGTTCGTCGGATTATGCCAGGGTTGACCATGCCAGAGTTCCGACTATTCTTCAGTGTTCATTGCTTGTTGTTTGATGACTGAGGCTTTGTTCGGATTAGCATAGTACAAGAATGATTTTTTGCTACCAGTTCTTTCAATGATCCCCATTCTAATGAATTCTCTTAAAAGAACAGGGTAGATGGAACTTGTGCGAAAGGTAAACCCTTTCTTTGCCAACTCTTTCCGTATTTCAGTTAAAGTCCTTTTATCATCAAACCAACCATTAATAATCAATTCATTAAGTAGCATCTTAACGGTTTTTAGACCTTTCCGCTTCTTACTTTGCCCAATACCTAACCCAACTAGAATATTTTGAACAGCTTCTTGCGAGCCATCTATTTCAACCATGCCAAATTTAGTGGGTATTCTGGCCGTAATGTTTTGACTCTCGTTTTCAACCATTAATATCACCTTTACACTTAGTACATACTTGCATCTGCGAACACGGATTGGGACATCCTAAACAATATTTGAAAGTGCTTTGGCACAAGCGAAAAGACATTATGCAACCTTTTGTTTCGCAATGTTGAACTCCATTGAGGTGCAAAATTTCGTGAAGGCAAATATCGCTCCATCTTGTCAGGTTATCCTGGGAAAGAGACACTATCCCGATATTCCCACTTATGGCATCAACAATACCTTTGTAAGTTGCCAAATTTCCAAATGATTGATTGGGTTTAATTGTTTTTGAAGTGATCAACAATATTTTAGAGGCAACTTCTTTGATGAGAGGAGCGAGATCTTTGGTGCCGATTGTCTTTTTATGTACATGGCATTTTCGAGAATTTATGACAATACCAAAATCTAAGGCTCGTATCCGAAGTTCATTATAATTTAATGTTGGCAATCCCTCATCGTATAATACGAGCATAAGATTGCTTTAGTTAAAGCAACCTTAAATTAGTTAATATTGAACCTTTTGCACCAAAAAAAGTCTATAGTCATAGTGAAATCTCATAGACTGTGTCTATGTGGGTAAGATTTATATGTGACCAAGTATATGATTACATATGTGTCATACTGATTATCACAGGAGGTGACAAAATGCCCATAAAGGTATCGATTCCTTTGCAAGGTGATGGACGAATAGAGGTAGAAGGCGAATTAGATTACATTAAAACGACCATCCCACATCTCAAAGCAATCATCGAAGAGTTAGGCGCAAATGTTGGCTTTAGTACATCAATTGTAAGTATCGGCGAATCAATTGATAATACCAATGATAGCATACCACCAATTCCTGCATCCATGAAATCAAGCCCTACAGAAGTGATAACTTACTTATTCACCCAAACTGCTTGGGGAATGAAACCACGTACACTGAATGACATAAAAGTGGCCCTAAGTTCTGAAGGCATTAACCGAGATTCCAAGACAATTTCATCATTACTGATTCAATTAGTGCAAGCAAGCAGACTGCACAGAGTCAAAGACAAAACACTCAATGTGTACGTCTATAGTCGCTATTGACCTTCTAGCTCGATTATTATCTTTTTTATTTTTTTCCTGCATTCTGGATTAAGGTTTTCCATTTATTGTCACCCTTAACCTCAATTCCGCAAGCCTCAGCAGGGGTTTTTCCATCCAATGCTTCATGCGGTCGTATGAAGTTGTGGTAAATTTGGTATCCTGCCAGAATAGGCGTATCGTTCCTCTTTAGCCCTCTTACCACCTTCTCTCTGTCTCGAACTTCACCATTGAACCTTTCCATCTTATTGTTGTTCATGTCGCCTGCGAGCTTTATAGTGTTAATGTGTTCTGGGATAGGGTATTCCTTCTTCGTGTAGAACTCCTTATTGAAGGCATCGTGATAAGCTGGCAATCCATCGGTTATGATGGCAGTCGGCACTTTTCCAGTGTACTCCTTAGCCATCCTGAAGAGGTTCCTCGCATCGTGTTTGTACTTTGACTCTGCGACTTCTTGGGCGATCCAGTATCGGGTCTCATCGTCTATCAAGGCGAAGAGGTACTTCATATCGCCCTTAACCTTAACCCACAATTCGTCAGCACGCCAGACATCAGAGGTTGATGGTTTCAATTTGTCGGCATATTTCTTTAACAGCTCAGAGTATTTCTTTATCCAGTTAAAGACAGTCTTGTAGCATACCTTGACCCCAAGGAGTTCAAGCGATCTGGTCGTATTCCTGAAGGATTCCCCGCTGAAGTAGAGCTGCATGGCCATAGTGATGGCTTTTGGATCATGTTTCATCCTCTCGAAACCAATGTTGAAGGTGAAGTGGCGGTTACAGTCCTTGCAGAGATACTTCTGGATGTCCCCGAACTTGTTCTTCCTTACGCCCCACTTCATTATGTTTGAAGAGCCACAGAAGATACACTCGTTCAGGTTGTCCAATGGCTCTATCCTTTGGATAGCGACCTCAGTTCTTAGGGCAAGAGAGATTTCAACCGCATAGATGTGCTTGCATTTGACGTGGCGGTAAACGTGATCGGGGCATGAGCATACCCATTGGTCATTTTTCTTGTTTATCGAATATTCGCCGTTGCCAGACTGCGACTTTACCTTGTAAGAATCTGATTCAATCCTTTTGACCGAACCAAAAGCGTTGGCTATTTTCCAACCCTTCTGTTCTCGCTCGTTCATTGCCATACTTATCTACCTACTAATACATATATACAAATGCCTATATAAATCTATCTGGCAATCAAGAGATATATTTATATGATACTCATAGGTAGATAAGAGGTAGAGGTATCAAAAAATGAGCTTAGCGAGTAAAGTGAGCATAGCAAGACCTGGCACGCTCTCTCTTAGAGCGACTGTTCCCGAAGGGATCGTGGCCTTTCTTGACATACATGAAGGCGATAAACTTGAGTGGAAAATGGAAATCATTGATGGTGAGCGGGTAGCTCTTGTAAGAAGGAAAAAACAGGTGTAATTATGGAGCTAACCGATCAGAATAAAAAAATCATAGCCGAAGCAGAAGAATTCGTGAGAAGACTTGATGATGGTCTTCAGATTGTCAGTCCTAGAGCCCGCAATCTAGAAAGATGGTACAAAGAACCAAATAAACTATCGGAAAAGATTGCAGATATTTTATATGAAAATAAAAAACGATTCCGATATAGCACTGGCGAAACGGAACGGTATAACATTGCTAAAAATCTTCTTGAAGTCAGAGATGTATTACAAACTCATGGATATCTCGAAAATGGCGACGCATCAATAGAAGAGAATAGATTGCTAAGAGAAGAGAACTCTAAACTTAAGGAAGAAGTCAAATCATTGAAAGAAGAAATAAAACAATTAGATGAAGAATTAGCACATCAAAAAATTGGCTCATACTTTGTGGAAGGGGATGTCGGGAAACATGAATAACCTTGTTCAATGCTCCCGATGTCGTAGTGTTTTGATAGCCGAGGAATTTGAGTCACACAAATGTAAAGTCCCCATAAAGAAGCACATTGAAATTATTGCGGGCTTAATTCTTGACCTCACCACATATGAGGAAAAGACTCTGCTTGTGGATGGTCTTAATGGAGTTAGTTATATGATTAAACTAAAGACAAAGGGGGAAGCTCTTCCGTGGCCACCAAACGAAAATACACGGGATAATAACCAAACGGGAACTACACAGAACCAGATTTCGCAAGCTTTAATTATCTCCCTTGTCGCTTCTTTATAAGTAGATCGAAATGTATATATATTACGGAAGTTTAAGCTTCAAACCCCCTTGCAATAACTGAATCAATAGGTGGTTATTTTGTCAAAATTAGATTTGAAAAAGGAACTTGTCCGAGATTCAAAGGAGAAGGAGAAAGAAAGGGAGAAGGACAAGGGCGAAGCAGGGGCCGAGTCCACAGAAGGGATGAAGTGTCCTAACTGCGGAAGCACAAACTTCGTCAGGAGCTTTGAACGGGGAGAAGTTACGTGCTCCAATTGCGGTCTTGTTATCACCGATAAGATCATCGACAGGGGGCCTGAATGGAGGGCTTTCACATCCGAGGAACGCGATAAACGAAGCAGGGTCGGATCTCCTTTGTCGCCGACCGTCCACGACAGAGGCCTCTCAACGGTAATTGATTGGCGCGACAAGGATGCCATGGGCAGGAAGCTTGAGCCCAGGAAGAGGATCGAGATACTACGGTGGAGGAAGTGGCAGATTCGTACCCGCGTGCACAGCTCCCTCGACAGGAACCTGGCCCAGGCGATGAGCGAGCTGGACAGGATAAGCTCCCAGATTGGTCTCCCCAAGAGCGTGAAGGAGGAGTCTGCCGTTATCTATAGAAAAGCAGTTGAGAAGGGGCTTGTGAGGGGAAGATCAATAGAGTCTGTCATGGCCGCCGCAATCTATGCCGCATGTAGAACACAGAAGGTGCCTCGGACCTTGGATGAGATTGCCCGGTATACCAAAGCTGGACGGAAGGACGTCGCCAGGTGCTACAGGCTCCTCCTGCGCGAGGTGGATGTAAACATACCGATTGCTGACCCGGTTGACTTCATAACAAGGATCGGTGGCGCTCTGGAGCTCAGCGGCACTACTCAGCACAAGGCAGCAGAGATCATACGTGATGCAAAGAAGATGGGCATTACTGCCGGGAAGGACCCCGCGGGCCTCGCCGCCGCTGCGATATACGTCGCATCCCTACTGGAAAATGAGCGCAGGACCCAGAAGGAGATCGCCCAAGCAGCCCAGGTGACCGAAGTTACGGTTCGCAACCGGTACAAAGAGCTCATGAAAGAGCTTGGCATAGAAGTCCCGCCTCAGTGAGTTCCAGCTTTGTGGCTACGACGTAGGCGAGGCTATTACTTTTCTTTATCTTCTTCCGCTTCAATTATCCGTTTCTCTTCTTCTGTCTTTCCCTTGCCATCATCCTTGACCAATTCAAGGAAGAGGCTGTTCTGGAATCCGCAATCATTGCAGACGTAGATGTTTTGCGTGATGTACCCCGTCGTTGTGATCACGGATACATTTAGGGAGCCACATCTGGGGCAAGCATCAAGCCCAACCTTTCCCCTCTTCAGTGATGCTACGGTATCCCTAAGATCCTTCTTTTTCAAGGTCTTGCACTACTCTACGTCGATGTTATCCTGAGGGAACCCTGCCTCAACAAGGATCTCGGCAGTCCTCTCACGATGATCGCCTTGGAGCTCGATCCTTCCAGCCTTCTCAGTGCCACCGCATGCAAGCTTGCTCTTCAGTTTGCCAGCGAGCTCCCTTAGGTTGATGTTCTTATCATCAATACCCTCAACGATCGTTACATCCCTGCCCCACTTTCTCTTTTCTATGAAAACCCTTATCCTCTGTTGCTCTTTGACTATGGCTTCACAAACACAGAGGTCCCTAGGCAGCCCGCACTTAGAACAAATATCGCTCAAGTTTTGTAGTCACCTAATTTCCTTGGCACCATAACTATGATTGCATGGAGTATTTATTTTTTTGGAATAGCTCGATTGACATAAATCCCACTCCCGATTAAATAATAATATCACGATATAGGTGGAAGGCGACAAGAGTGAACTATGACATTTTCCTCTGCAAAAAGTGCGCAGCGGTCTGCGCGGGGAGGGAGGGTGCCTCGACTTTCAAATGTTGCCACTGTGGCGCAGCCAACCGCATCGACAGAAGCCTGAAGCTCGCATCATGCGTTGAGTCCAAGAACGTCTCAGGCGTGATCGCGAGGATCAAAATGGCAAGGGCAGACAAGGATCAGCATCTTGGAAATGGAAGAGCTTGACAAGAGCACTGGTAGCACAGTAACCATAAGACCTGGTAAGCCATAGAGTTGGGGAGCATTCCCAAAGGCTTTCTGAAACGGATCATGGTTGATGAGATCTGGGTGGCTGTCAGAGGCGAGAGTGCGGAAGTGACCAGGAAAGCAGTCAGACCGATCTACAACAAATTTAGCCCTAGAAACTTCGAGGGGCAGAGATAGCAATCTGACGAAATTCCTCAAAGAATTCAAGACCTAGGGCTTCCGCTTTTCAGATGTAAGATCTTCCTTTATCCTCCTGTAGGTCTCGTCAAGATGCTCGGGCAATACCTTAGTATCTGAGATGACTGGCATGAAATTAGTGTCACCCCTCCACCTTGGAACGACATGCAGGTGGATGTGCTCAAACCCTGCACCGGATGCACCCCCAAGATTGAACCCAACATTGTACCCCTCTGGCTTCATCAGCCTATCCAGCGCGCCAGTGGCGTCCTGCAACAATTCAAGGATCCCCTCCCATTCCCCCTTCCTGAGTTCCTTGAAGGTCGTGACGTGCCTGTAGGGGGCAATCATGAGATGCCCCGAGTTGTAGGGGAACCTGTTCAATATCCCGAAGACAAGCTCCCTCCTTTCGAAGATGTAGTTCTTCTGGTCATCATTCTGAGTTGGTTTTGTACAGAATATGCACTCGCCAGTCTTCCCTCCAGAGATGAATGCAAGCCTCCACGGTGCCCAAAGCTTCTTCAAATCAAACACCAGCTAAAGATTGCAACTGCTGATAAAAATCCTATTCGGTTCTTTCGTGGATGGTCTCAGTCGAGTATGATCTTGTCTGCTACTCTACTGAATGGGGCAACTTTTCTCCTTTGCTTGTGTAGACTCTGAGAGATCCTTCGTCATAGGGATACCCTGCTATCATCATTATCCTCCCGTAAGGGTTGTTGAGATCCCCTGTTGATGGTGATGCGTTTCCGCTTGGATGGGAGTGCGCCACGCCGATTATGCTGAGATCGAAGGGGATCATGAATGAGGAGAAGCCCGAGAAGCCATTGCCATAAGTCCCGAATGGCGGGATGAGGAACTCGCTTATGGTCGCTCTGCCTCCCTTAACCTTTCCCCTTATCAGCATGATGTTCTCTCTTGGAAAAACTTCCCTGCACAGCTCGAGAAAGGCTTCGAGGGCTCCTCTCTTTATTGCAACGGCCTCTATCATGGCTCGCCACCTCGATCCTCGAAGTACTGCTCGATCCCGCTCGGCTCCTTCTCAGCCAATGCCGCAACAACGTAAGCTGCACAGGATGCTGTGAGCGTCCAGACATTCGCAGGGACACCCAAGGGGGCGATCTGCAGCAGGTAGAGGCTGATGGCAACCGCAAAGCCCAACACAATCGCCGCGACCGCAGACACCTTCCCCCCCCTCCTCCACAGGAACATCCCAAGAACCACTGGGACCTGGGGAAGCAAGAGCGATGATGAGAGGACCGACAACTGTACTATATAGCCAGGTCTCGCAAGGGCAAATAATGTGCATGCTAAGGCAAGGACAGCTATTACGATCCTCCCAGCCAGAACCCCCCTCTTCTCTGCGATCGAATGCCTGTAGGTCCCAAGGATGTCTTTGACTGTCATGCTGCTGAGGGTGAGAATGATCCCGTCGATTGTAGAGACTGATGCTGCAAGGACTGCAACAAGGCCCAGCACGCTCAACCAAAGAGGCATAATCCCCAAGAGGGTCGGCGTCACCAGGTCCTGTGATGCTATCATTGGAAAGGCTCCATTTATCGTGAGCCCCCTGAGCATCAGCCCGAGGAATGTGACAAGCACAGTGAAAATGAGCCCATATACCCCAAACCAGATTATCATCCTATTCAGCACTTTCTTGTCCTTCGGGGAGAAGAGCCTCTGGACCACCTGCGGGTTTGTGATGGCGAAGAAGAACCATGGCAGCGTCAAGCTGAGGAAGTACGAGAACGACCATGTCTGGTTGGGAACATAGCTGAGTTGCCCGAGGGCTGCTATGTTGAACCCCGCAGTGCTGTATCCCCAGGAGAACACCCAGAAGACGACCATCAACCCCACTCCGAGCATTATGATCCCCTGAAAGACGTCAGTCCAGCCGATGCTCCATATGCCCGCTATCACAGACCAGAGAAGTGCCACTGCGATGGCGATCAGCACAGCTAAGGTGAAGGGCACCCCCCCGCCGCTGGCTCCCTCCGCCGCTACGGCCACGCCGATCACTTGGGCGGAACAATAAGGAATCAGTGCTACAAGCGCCAAAAGCGTCACGACTGCTCCCACCAATCTGCTTTTGTACCGGTCGCTGAGGACCTCTGCCGGGGTAATGTAGCCGCCCCTGTTATGAAGAGACCAGTACTTGGGGGCGATGAAGTAGAGCAGAAATAGGGTGCCAACGAAGTACACCAGCTCGAAGCCAAGGGCTCCGACGCCCGCTGTGTAGGCAAGCCCGACAAGGCCGATGAACATGAAGGCGCTGTAGGTCGTCGCTGCGTACGAGAGCGAGGCAAGCAGGGTCCCAAACCTACCGCTGGCCGTGTAGAAGTCCTTGGCACCCTTCTTCAGAAATCTCTTCGCGACAACAGCTATTGCCGTTCCGAGGATCAGGAAGATCCCGATTGCAAAATAGGTTGACACTGCCTCCATTTCATCATCTCCTAAAAGAGATGTAGACAAAGACCAAGTACAAAGCAGAAAGAATTACCCAGAAGAGGAAGGTTGCAGGGCCTGCCATTCCGCTGAGCACAAGGTATGGGACCAGGTACATGAGAAGGACCACGATTACGGAAACTGCTAAGAAGACTCTCTTGTCCATGTTCCAACAACTCTATGTGAAATTAGCTTTTTCAAATATAGGAGCTATCTCCCTCAGTTGGGTTATTTTAAGCACCAGCGCCAGATAGCTAATTGGGATCGGCGTCTCATATTTGTCTTCTCATGCGTTTAATTTCCACAATCTTCCACTAATTCCCTTTCTTTCCCCCTTGCTTCTACCAAAAACCTAACTGCTGCTTATTGTTTTGACCATAACCGAAGAGATGCTATCAAAAGAGATCTTCTTCGCCTCCCTCTTGAAAAGCTTGCCACCCATTAGGTCTACGAGTTTTCCCTTCTCTCCAATTAGGTACACCTGATCTGCTAGGCAGACCCCGATTTTATGCCCATTCACGACTACAGCATCCCCCATACTGGCGAAGTGTATCTGCCTAACCTCCCTCCCCCCAGCCTTGGTGATCATCTTCGCCTCAAGGCTGGGCGTTATCAGTGGCAAGCCCATCTCCTCCGCTATCCTCCCTCCCAGGTCCCTCCCAGATTCGTTCCAGACAAGAAGGACCCCATCAGTCTTCCCCGGCCTCTCCACCTGAATGAGCGGCATCGACGTCATGTTCTTCAGTATCTTGGTATTCGCTATTGTCTGGGAGCCGAATATCATGCCACTCTGCGCACTCCTGCCGCAGTTGAGGAGAACCACGCTGTCCACATCAAGGAGAGCGACCTCGTCGAGCATCCTGCTGTTGGTCTTTTTCCCGACCAGGCACGGGCCATACCATGCCCTAGCACTCTTGGCCAGCTCCGCAATCGCGCTCTCGCTCACACCCCTCATTAAAACCTTATAGCCAAGCCTTTCAAGGATTCCCTTGACCATATTGTGCCAACCCTCGATTACGGGCTCTGACCCCATTATCGCCAAGGCAATAACTTTGCTCTGGCTTGTGCCCCTACCAGAGACCTCGCTGACAGATCTGGGAAGCCACTCAGCGATCTTCACCGACCCACCCGCCCTCCTGAACTCGTCGGTGACTCTTAGAATGTCCTCGCTGAATTCCTCGAGAATCCAAGCTGACTTCTGCAGCTGGAAGGCGCCCCCCCTCCTCAAGCTCCTTACGAGCCTTACCCTGATCCCATGGGGATCCTTCTTCGTTTCGATATCATAAATCATGAGTAACATTTGTCTGCCCTTTCGTATTCTCTAATAGATTCACCGTCAACTTTAACTTTACCGCGTTATGAGTAATGCTTAGTGATCCGTGTTGTCATCGTTTGCCGCCACGTCCATCGCCCGCCACCCACCGGCAGTCATACTTAGGACAGACTCGTCCGCAAGGGATGCTATCAAGATGATGGCAGAGAAGAGCGTCAGGCACGCGATCGTCTCCAATGATGGCCGCAAGATAGATGGCATAGTGTCCGCAAAAGACATACTAAACTACCTTGGTGGCGGCGAGAAGTACAAGATAGTCGAAACTAGTTGCAGCTGCGACATCTTGGTTGCGCTGGGATCCTCTATCGACCCAATCATCAACAGAAAGCCTGTCATTGCAAGCACCACTGCGTCGCTTCCGGACATGATGAACCTCATGTCAAAGCACGACATAGGCATGCTTCCCCTCCTCGACGAGAACGGAATCATCTGGGGTTCGCTCTCCGAAAGGCATCTCTTCAAGCTCTTCGAGGAGAACCAGATGTTCGTGAGGGTGTTCGAGATAATGTCGAAGCCTCTCATCACGCTGGACTCGAAAGCCACCCTCCTGGATACGATGCGGGTGATGATAAAGAACGATATTAGGCGCATACCGATAATGCATGAAGGGGCTCTTTGGGGCATCATCACCGTGAAGGATGTGATAAAGTTCCTCGCCAGCCCATATGTGGACGAAGCTATAAACAAGGGACTTTGTGATTACCTGTTCACTTCAAATGTATCCAAGATAGCCAGCCAGAACCCCAAGACCGTTGGCCCAGACGAGGACCTGTGCGATGCCGTAAAGAAGATGAACTCCTTCAATGTGGGTTCTCTGATTGTCATGTCGGGCGGAAAGCCCGTGGGGATGCTTACTGAGCGTGATTTTCTTCTCAAGCTGCCAAAATTACGTGGAGTGGAGTTCATAACAGACGTGAGCAAGAACCGCGTCCTAGTTGGCAGGATACACTTCTGATACTCAGTCTAAAGAAATCCAAGTCTTATATAAAAAAGAATGTATATTCATTGATATGAAACCCTTGCAACCTCCCGAAGAGCTGCTGCAAACCTTGGGAGAGCCTATTGTTAATGAAGCCTTCCAAGAACTATTATCTAATAGAATCCCCTCAAAAATGGCGATGGAAATATTAAGTGAATTCTCTAAAAGGTGGAAGGATTATGCTCGCCCTGCTCTCATGATTCTTGCGTGCAAAGCGGTGGGGGGCGATCCCGCCTTGGTTGTTCCCGCTGCAAAAGCATTGATCCTTTCTGGAGGTGCCTTCGATCTTCATGATGATATTATTGATCGCTCTTATGTCAGGAAAGAAAAGAAGGAGAAAAGCATTATGGGAATTTATGGTCAGGATGCAACGCTGCTTGCAGGGGATGCTCTGCTAATTGCAGGCCTGTCTTACTTTTCGCAATTCGCACAACTCCCACTCGGTGGAAGAATCGAAGAGGTTGTCAAGACTATAAAAGAGGGTCTATTTGAGTTGGGTTGCGCCGAAATGGATGAGCTGCGCTTAATAAAAAACCTTGAAGTGAAGCCGGATCAATACCTTGCAATAGTGAAAATGAAGGCCGCGGATGTCGAATCATACACCAGGGTTGGTGCTATAATTGGAGGTGGCACTGCCAAAGATATTGAAGATCTGGGGCGATTCGGGCGCTTTTTAGGGATGATTACCATTCTAAGGGATGATATTGAGGATACTTTCAACGATAAGGTTGAGCTGACCTCACGGCTAACGAAGGAAAGTCTCCCCCTTCCTATTGTTTTCACCTTAGCAGATCCAAAATGTGTGGAAATTCTACTTAGTATCCAATCATCGCCAAAAGAAACATTAGACGATGAACAAATTGCAGCATTAATATCCTTGATCGAAAGCAATAATGGCTTCGAAAGAACTGTAAAAGTTATTGACAAGTACTTGATCGAAGCAAAAGAGACGCTTTCAACAATAAAAGAGCCTAACCTTCTGCTTTCGTTATTTAGTCAGTAGTGAAACATGATTAAAAATACAACAATAATCCACAATACGAATTATGAAAATGAGAATTAATTGGTATTCTTCAATGCCAGAATCTTATCATGGTTGGGCTGTAGGTCTTCATCTTAGGTTTCTCCACCTTTTTTGTTTACCTGTAAGACAATGATACAGCTAACTCCTTTAAAAGGTTTTTGCCACTTAATGTTACTTTTTATAAACTTTTATTATGAAGAATAAAAAATCTTTCATATATGAAGATATTTTTGTTAAACATATTTAATATAATCGAGTAAGCTCCGGCGGCGACCAAGCGGCGCCATTCCGCACATCACATGTCCAACCCAAAGGAACCTTGAATTTTCTTACTGAATGCCTAAGCATTCCTCCATAACTAGAGAAAAAACTACGCCTTCATATTTTTTAACCTCATTACCAAAGACTTTTATATCATCATGAATCTTGATTATCATTAATGCCTGTACTGAATTCATTGACACAGTCAACAAAGAACGGATTGAAGCTCATAACATCTAATTTACCTTTATCAATCTATTCAATTATTAGTATAACCTATATTTACTTGTTAGGAACTAATTATTCTGTAATAGCGGAAGTAATCGGTATCTCAGATAATCTCTACTTTATTATACCATTAGCTCTTTTCACTGTCATTTTTCTTTTTGTAGGTGCAGCATATAAAAAGAATTATCATCGCCAATTGAATCTAATTTGTAACGTAGTCGGAATAGCCTTTCCCCTCCTGCTTCTTCTTGAAGTAAAAGGAATCCCCGGTCTACTTGGATATACTTTTCTTGGAGGCATATCCGCCGCAATGTGCTTGCCTAATGTGATCTCTGCCTTCCTAAGTAAAACTGACTATAACAATAGAGGAAGCGCATGTGGCATTTTCACCGTCATAGTGTTTGTAGTCATCATCGCACTAAGTTTTATTATCGATTCATTCATAGCACTAGTGATAGCGCTAGTGATATTGAAAGTTCTAGGGTTATTGGCTTCAAATAAAATAAAGTCAATAGATTTTTCCACAGAAGAACTGGTTTACATAAAAACGAATACTAGAACAAAAATTGCTTTCTTGGTTGTATGGATCATTTTCAATATAGTCGACGTGGTTGTCGAGACTATCGTAAGCTCTGGGTTAAGTAATTCTCAAATACAAAATACATTGATTGAATCTTATCTAATAGGACTTGTAGCAATGGTCGTGGCTGGCGCTATTATGGATAGTTATGGCCGAAAAAGGGTAATGATTATTGCATACGCATATCTGGGTTTAGACTACGCAATGATTTCGATTGCAGGCAGCTCGCTGTATCAATTAACAGTCCTTGATGGGATAGCTTGGGGGATTCTTACGATTCTTCTTCTACTTATCCTATGGGGAGATATTTGCAAACCAACGTCAAGGGGAACTTGGATTGCGGCATCATTATCCATAGCTTTCTCTTCGGTAATATTGCTTCCAATTATGCCTTCCCTCTTAAAGGGTCTGCCTTTTGGTCTGCGTTTCGAACAGATTTTCCCTCTAACAAGCATCTTCCTCTTTGTGGCAGTTGTAATTATCTTGTCTTTACCAGAAACCATTCCTGATCGGTTTCTCCAGAAAAAGGAACTTGAAGATTACATCCAGCAAGTAAAGAAAGTTAGTGAGAAATATAAAAAATAAAAAGACTAGAAGAGGTCCAGTTTAGCTGCTATCACTCTTAACATTTCTGTGAAGGGATGTTTTGGATTCTGAAGCACGAATAGATCTCCCCTCTTCAGCCTGCCGACCTCGCAGAAGCAAGGGAGGATGCCAATAACCGCCTCTTTATACTTATTTTGCAGATCCTCGACAACCTTGTTCTTGTCTGGGTCTGCCCATTCTGCTCCTCCAATGGCTTTGTTGATTACGATAGCCGTCTCCTTCTCAAAGGTCTCGTAGAGCTCCTTCAACATCTTGGAGGTGCCCATAATGTCGGCATCGTCAAGGGTTGAAACAACGACTGCCACATCTGACGCGACCACCGCATTAATTGACAGATATTGTATGCCTGGACTTGTATCGACAAGGACTATATCGAACTTCATGTCATCGAGGAGTTCCTTCCTCATCTTGTAGATCCGCTGAAGCGCCTCGATCTCCCACTTCTTGCCTTTCGTGACCATCTCCCTTATGGCTTCAGTGGAAAAGTCAGCGAAACCAACGTAAAGCTTACCCTTATTCTCCAGCTTGTCGGAGCAATCCAGCAGGCAGTCCCTTACGCTTATGGTGCCTTCCAACACGCTGTTGAGAAAGCATTTCAAACCCTTTGGCTCGAAGACCACCTGCAGTGTCGGCGCCCTGAAGTCAAGGTCAAGCAGACATACCTTCTTTCCCTGCAACGCGTAGATCGTAGCCAGGTTCACCGAAAGATAGCTCTTGCCGGTGCCACCCTTGTAAGAGTGTAATGCGATTAGCTTGCCCATAACTATGCCCCACTCTCTACCGCAAAGTAGATCTGATGCTTTCTCCGCACCTTCTTCACATATCCAAGCCTGACGAGCTGATTAAGGTATCCACTCTCTATGGCCCTGGCACGGCCAGTAATGTTTGCCACCTCGTCGGCCCTCCCTTCAATAAGCTTGCTTAGGGCGATCATGGTCTTCCTCAAGTGATCGGGTAATTTGAGAAGCACAGCGACACTAATGCCGCCGCTTAAGCCGCCCTCTGAAGAGCCATCCTCCTCCTCGTCGATCCTCTTCTCAGTCTCCTTAGCTAGCTTCTCAAGAATCTCCTTTTGAAGCGTGAGCACCTGTTCAAGATAAATTCTCATCGAGGAGAACTCTTTCTCCATCTTTGACAATGCATTAGTATCAATTTCAGTCTTGCTCATCAAGGACCGCTCTGTCTTTGTGTCAAACACTTCAATTACTAAACATAAATACCTTCCCATGGTAATAAATACCTTTCTATGAGTTGCGATTAACGGTCGCCTTTTCATAATTTTTTTAAGAGAAAGCACTTTTAGAGATAATTACTAGATTTTTTCTGACAGTATGACCGATAAGCTACAGTTGCATAGCTCGCGAACAATCGGTTTTAATATCTGTCTCATTTTAAGAGACTTGGTAATCGATATGGGCAAGATTAGAGTTGCCATCGCGGGAGTGGGCAACTGCTGCTCAGCTCTCGTCCAGAGCGCAATCTTCTACAAGAAGGAGACAATCGGTTTAATTCACAATGATGTAGGCGGCATGGGTCCAACAGACATCGAGATCGTTGGAGCCATTGACATAGACTCTAGGAAGGTCGGCAAGGACCTCTCTAGGGCCATATTCGAGGATCCGAATGTCGCTCCGAAGGTAAACGACGTGCCAGCGCTCGGCATAAAGGTCGTCAGGGGGCCGGAACTGGACGGGGCAGCGGGTGTGCTTAAGGAGCTCATAACTGTCGATGGCTCCCGCCCAGTGGATATAGCGAAGTACCTCAGGGATGCAAAGGCCGAAGTGCTCGTCAATCTGCTCCCCACTGGGGCAACGAAAGCATCAAAGTTCTACGCAAAAGCTGCCCTTAACGCCGGCTGCGCATTCATAAACTGCACTCCCGCAAAGATCGCAACTGATGACAAGTGGATAAGGTCTTTCGCTGAAAAGAAGCTCCCGTTGGTGGGCGACGACCTGATTAGCCAGATTGGTGGCACAGCACTTCACATGGGCTTGCTTGATCTCTTGAACAGGCGTGGTGTGATTGTCGACAAGACGTACCAGTTGGACATCGGGGGATCCATGGAAGCCTATGGTGTGCTTGAGGACTACCGAAGGGAGGAGAAGCGGAAAGTCAAGGCGGATGCCATTAAGCTGGTGCTCCCGCCCGAGTCCAAGGTTGCGACAGGCACATCGGACTATGTCAGCTTCATGAAAGACAAGAGAACCAGCTACTTCTTCGTCCACGCGCGCAACTTCTTGGGGGCGGAGGTTGTAGCCGACATCTTCTTCCGGACTCAGGACAGCTCCAATGGAGCGGGGATGCTCACAGACATCATCAGGGGTGTGAAGTTGGCAATGAACAGGAAGCTTGGCGGGCAGATACCGAGCATCTCAGCATACGGCTTCAAGAGCCCGCTAGTGCGCACATCCGTGACGGAAGCTCAGAAATGGTTCGAGGACTTCGTGGCAGGTAAAAGGAAGAGTTAGGGAAGCTTTATTTACTTCATTCTTTCTTCTCCTTTCTGCAGACTCGATTCTTGAGAGTCGGACAATTTGGAAAGTTGGAGAAATAATGTCTGAGCCTAAGAAGGTTGAGGAACTTAATCCGGGTTCCCGTGCCGTCGACGTACTTGTAAAGATTCTGGAACTTAATCCTAGCAGGCAGGTATCGACAAAGGACGGATCGGTGCATAATGTTGCTGAGGCTGTCGTAGCTGACGATACTGCCAGCGTGATACTGAGCCTTTGGGATGACGACATCGGGCGCGTCCAAGTCGGCAAGACCATTGCCATAAAGAACGGATACATAACCCTCTTCAGGGGTACGATGCGCCTCAACGTGGGAAGGTATGGCACAATGGAGGATACTGCAGAAGCGCTGGAGACGGTAAACACGGAGAACAATATATCCAACAGGTCCTACGACCAGCAGATACCGAAGTTCAGACCCCTCTACACTGACAGCGACCGTGGCGGAAGGTACAGGCGAAGAAGGTAGAAGTTCCTTTTCAATGTCCCTTACAACTAACGCAATGACTCTAATAATTATCCCAAAGCATAATGGGTGATCGGACTTGCAGATCACCTACTCTCCCGCAGAAGACGTTCAATTTCTTGTGAGAGACCTCATAGGCTCGCTATCCTTAACATTCATCGATCCAGATCGGGTTTTATGCTTCAGGAGTAAGGGCTCCAAGTCAAGGCGCATTATCGCGAGGTGCTATTCACTGTCCAAGATCTGGCAGAAGGCTCTATACCTCCCCTCTTTCTACATAATCGAGGTAATCTCCGAGCATTACGACGGCCTACCTGAAGAGGAGCGGGTTAAGGTCATGATCCACGAGCTCATGCACATACCAAAGTGCTTTGGCGGCGGGCTTCGACCCCACTCTGGTTGCGTCACTAGGAAAGCAGTGGAGGAGAACTACAGGAGATACTTGGCGTTCAAGGTCAGTAATCGCACTCTCAAGGCACTCTAACGGACTCCGGCTGCAAGACTTTAGTTACTATGCCGATTCCCCTCGATCTCCCTTCCCTGAATAGGAACTGGTCACCCTCCCTGATATAGATGGGATGAAAGACCGCAGCCGCCCTTATCAGAGCCTTATCGCCAGTCCGCAGGGGGTCCTTGGAAGTCCACGTAATTCTGCAAGCTTCTTTGATCGAATGGATGTGGAAGATTGCCTCATAACCAACCCTTATCGTCGTTGGGTGGTGGAGGATGAACACTTCTGCCTCGAATTCCCGCGCTGCTATGGCTGGAAGCTCCTCCCCAATCATGACCATGCCCTTCTCCACCTCGTTGTAGTCGATGTCGGTGATAGCAAAGGTCACGCTCCTGCCAGTCTGAGCTTTTTCAACGTAGACCCCCCTCTTTGCATGTATGCTCTTTATGCGCGTGCTCCAGAAGTCACCCTCGCCGAAGGGCCCGATCTTAACGATGTCACCCACCCGTGCGCTTCCTTGGAGGACCAGCCCCGCAACTACCAGGCCGACGCCTGGCACGTTGAACCTGTCGTCAATGTAGAGCAAGAAAGGCTTCGCGGATTCGGCCTCCCATTTCAGCCTAGGAGGCAGAAGGTTGAGGAACTTCCTTAGGAGGAAGAGACCGTCGCCGCTCCTGTTGGAGCTTAAGAAGACCGGTGTTACCCTCCCACTGCCCATATGCCTAGCCGAGATTGCTACGTCGTCCAGGTCCTTTGCTATCAGTGGTATCTTGTTCACGCCTGGCGACTTTAACAGCGTCATGAGGTCTGACATGACGCTCGAGAGAACCCCTTTCGGTGCGAGATCTGCTTTTGTCACAACCACGAAGATGGGTATCTTGAAGCTGAGGGCTATGCCCAGGTGCTCCCTCGTCATTGTGGAGACCCCTGCGTTGCCAGCTACAACAAGCATGACGTAATCTGGGTTATACGACAGGAGCCCCCTTACCGCAGTCCTGAGGTACCTCTCGTGCCCGCCAATGTCTACGAAGGAGACCAGTTTGCAGCTGTTGAGGTAAACTTGGGCTTCGTCAAGTGGGGAGGGGAGGAGGTAATTGACCACGGTCCCCTCTTCGTCGAATCCCATCACTCTCTCTGCTACTGAAGATGTCCTGCGCATTATGACCTCGTGCTTGTACCTCGCTATCTTCCCCATAACCAAGCCGTCCCCGTCGTCTTTCTCACCAGTAACAAGGACGCCAACGGTTGTAGTCTTACCGTGGTCAGCCTGGCCGGCCGCGACTATTGAGATCTGTATGGGGAGCTGATCTCTGCACCTCCTTAGCAGCAGCTCAATTATCCTGCCATCTCTCCCCTTCGCCTCCCTCACTCTGCTCATCGTGGCGCCGGCCATGATGGCCGCCTTCTTGAGGTTATCCAGGGAGAGATCAAGCTCCGCATCGCTGATCCCTACAGGCTCTCCGGAGTCGGTCACCCCGATGATATACAGGGCCTCGCCCCCCTTCTCCGCCAGCCTGTACCTAATCTGGGACGCAAGCTCCTCCAGCCTGTCCTTGCTCGGCTGCACGAGCTTGAGCTTGTACTCCACGTTCCCCTCTTCGCGCTCCTTGGGGAGATTCGAAAAAATATCTTGGTTCATCTAATCTTCAAATAATAATGGCATGCCCGCGTGATAACTTTTTCGAGAATTGCTTGATCATTTCTCCCCTGCTTTTCGCTTAAGTATGGAGCTAGCCGACTTCAGCCAATATGCTGCCTTGAACCTGTTAGCGTAAGCATCGACTTCTCCCGCGTCAGGGATTCTCTCTTTAAGCTTGGCCATCACCATCTCCAATTCCAGATCAGATGCCTCGCTCCATTCTTTCTTTAGAAGAACTGCCAGATGCTTTGACATGCCCTTGGAATTACTTTTAATAATTCCCTGGAGTGCTCTTCCAACGAAGAGAGCGTATGCCGCATCGAAGAGGTATCTTGCCGCTGCATCAGGCTCAGTCTCAGGCATCACACCTAACATCCTCATCCTTGCAGCGCCCATCCAGTCGAAGGCTCTCGCTGTCTTCAAGTCTCTGGGGGTTTTTGCCTTAGAGTATCCCCCGCCTCCCCTCTTCTCCTTCATGTTCTCGACGATAGGCCTATCCGGCATCCTAAGGTAGGCGCAGCGTTCCGAGCCGCACCCTCCAGCGCACTCTATGGCAGGTGAGCCGCTCTCTGGGCAGATTCGGCCTGATACCAAGGTATCAGTTGACCGCTCCCCAGAGCCAGCGTGTGAGCCTGCTGAGCTGCCAGAGGGCGTCCTCCTTGTCGAGCGAAAGCCTGCACAGTACTTGGCCGTTAGCATACCCATAGACATCCCTCCCGCCCTGTACGAGATTAGCGATCCCAAGGGAAGGGCAGAAGCCGAGCCCAGGGAAGTAGAGATAGATTATCTTGTCGGCGGTGATCATGTCAAAGTAGCCATACTTAAGGTTCTCAGGGTACGATAGGTAGACTTCGAGGGCGGTACGTTTCGGATCCACAGCGCACGGGAGTACATAAGTGATCCCTGGCTTGAGGCTCCACCAATTATTTACGACTGCTGAGGGGGAGAAATTCTCCTTCCTGTACTTGCCTGCCTTGAAGTAGACGCACTCCGCGAGGTCAAACTCGCCAAGGCAGAACTTGCGGAGAGCAGTCACGCAGGAAGAACAGCCGCAGTAGCCGCAGTCAGTTTTAGGGAAGTTCTTATAATTGTCGTAGAATGTGACCATGAAACCCCCAATCTAAATTAACCGTTAATTCTTAAAAAGCTTGGCACGCAGTTTCCCTTATCACTATTAAAGAATCCTTAGCAAAAAATTTCTTCTCTTTGATATCTTTAATTGAATAGGAAATATTATAAAGGTTTCAAAAGCAATATGTCAACAGAGGTTAAATAAAAAATGGCAGCAGCAAAGAAGAAACAATACAAGAAAAAAGAAGTAAAGGCAAAGAAGAAAAAGTAATCTGATCAAAGGAAGTTGGGGATGAAGGGGCGGGAACGCCAGAAGTCCAATTTTTTTATCTCCTTTATTTTTATTGGCTGGCAAACCCTGCTTACAAGTCCGTTGAGGGAGTAGGGTACCCTAGCCAACCTGGCCTCGCCCTCGGTAACCCACGGGTCTATCGCGAAACCCCTGCCCTTTACCTCCTTCGCAAACTTCTTTCTTTCATGGAAGCCCATCTTCAATGCCCTCTCGCCGTCAACGTAGATGTGGAAACCCCTACCTGAATAGACAGTCGACAGCTCGTTCCAGCCCTTTGACTCAAGCCAACCGTAGAGCTCCTCTGTCTGGTCTATGGCTTTGTTGAAGCAAATATAGCAGAACTTAAACATGGACGCACCCTTCACCCTGTCCTCAAGGGTGCCGCAGTTGGGACAGACTATATTCTCGGGATCGAGGTCGAACATAAGCTCCTGCCCGAGCACCTCTTCGCAGGACATGCACCCTTTCCCCCTCCTGCTGCAGTCAGCGCATGCTTTCTGATCCTTGTACAAGTTCCTGTCATAGTAGAGATCTTCGGGTAGGTACTCCATGACCATCTCCCTCAACTCGTGGAAATCCTCGACATCGAAGTAGATCAGCTTGCCGATCTGGTCCTTATACTCCCTGCGGTAGTACCTTGTCTCGTTTCCGGGGTCAAGGTGGAAGATGGGCTTCTTAAGCCCTTCCGGCCTTCTACTGAACCAGTCCCTAATTAAGTCGAAATCAAGATCAGAATAGTACTTCTTTCTGTCCTTGACTTTGGACGGTCTGTGGTTCAGCGGGTAGCAATGGCGAAGCCTCGTCACGGCAAGCACAACCTAAACTACCGATCCCGCAAGCAAAGGCAGCGTTATAGTGACATCGCCGAAGACTGCCACATGCTTGGCAGTGGGCTTGATCTTGCCCCAGGATATGGCTTCCTTCGGGAGCGCGCCCGAGAGGCTCCCATCGAACTCTTGAGCCGTAGTCAGATATATGCAGTAGTCGAGCCCATCCTTGAATTGGTTCCACCATATTACATGATGCTTGCTTATCCCTCCGCCTATTATCAACGCGCCAGTCTTCTTTGAGTCCAGCACAAGGTTGAGGATGGAACTCATGTCCTTGAACATGTCAAGCTTGAACTTGTTGGTCTGGGAGTAAAAGAAAAGGTTGGTGCCGAACGAGCCATCGATAATGCCTGGCACGTAAATGGGAACTTTCTTGTCGTAAGCTGCCCTAAGGATGGAGTTTCTGTCATTTATGCTCCCCCCAAATTCTCTTGCCAGTTCACTGGGAGAAATGGAATCCCTACCTCTCATGATCTCGGGGAGGCTCTGCCTCATCACCTTCTCGATTAGAGGTCCATAGTCCTCCAAGGGTATGACAACATTACCCAACCTGTGTATATCGAGCTTGCTGAGCATCACATCATCATACTCGAACTCGCCGGACGAGTATCGCGCGCCGTATGCCCTGGCAAGATCATGGTCCAGGGCGCCACACGTGGTAACAATCGCACTGACCATGCTGCTTCGCACCATCTGGGCCAGAACTCCGCGGAGCCCAGTAGACACAATATTGCCTGTGAATGAGAGAAAGGTTGTTGCTCCATCCTCCATCATCTCATCCAATATGGCTGAAGCCTGCGCGAGCCTTGGAGCCATGAAGCCCCCCATTTTGCCAAATCCCTTTACAAGATCACCTATGCTTGTATCCGAGGTAACTTCAAGGTCCTCAACTTTTTTAGAAAGTATTGAATCCCTTACCTTATCCTTAACCTTGGCCCTTCTATCGCTGGTCATCTTCAAACCCCTGTGATTTTCAGATATTTACGGACTCCCCTTCCTTTATAATGATCACGTCCGAACTGATCCTTTCCCTAACCATCCTTCTGAACTCATCAGGATCCTGCCTTATCAGATCAAAGGTGTTGTAGTGCATGGGCACTACGAACTTTGCGCGGATCAGCTCAGCGGCCTTGGCAGCCTCATATGGCCCCATGGTGAAGTAACCTCCGATGGGCAGGAGGGCTACATCTGGCTTATACATCTCGCCTATGAGCGCCATGTCTCCGAAGAGCCCTGTATCCCCTGCGTGGTAGACCCGCCTCTCCTTGCCGATGAATACAAAGCCACAGGGGTCGCCAGTGTGGAATGCCTGTGTGCAGACCACGTCTATCCCCTTTACTTCATGGGAACCGCCTGTGTTGAGTGCGACGACATCCCCCAGACCCTTTCCCGCCGCTATCTTGCCCAGCTCCGTAAAGCACAGGAAGGTGCAGTTGTCGCGTTTTGCAATCTCTATTGCGTCTCCTAAATGATCAAAATGGGAATGGGTAACGGCCACGATGTCCGCTTTCTCAATATCAGTCAATTTGAGCTTTGAAGACTTGTTGCCCGTGATGAAGGGGTCAACAATAATCCTTCTTCCGTCCAAAGTAATCTCGAAACCAGCGTGCCCAAGGAATTTCAGCCTCAAAAACATCCCCAAACAAGATTAATAAACTGGCATATATTATTCTGATTGTGAGTTGCTTTTGGAGTACAACATAAGGGGCAATGCATTGACCATACGGCTTGATGAGAAACACCTGGCCAGCGTCGTCTTCCATAAAGAGGGCAACAGGATGTACCTCGACTCCACCTTCACGCCAGAGGAGTACCGCGGCAGGGGCATAGGTAGTGAGCTGATGAAATCCTCGATGGATTATGCAAAAAAGAACAGCCTTCTTATTGTGCCAGTCTGCTCCTTCGCCGTAGAATATTTCAGGAAGCACCGAGAATACAGCCCGATCATTGTAAAAAGCTGATGATAAAATGGTCTTCAGCACTTTCCGAAGCGTGATCAAGGAGAACAGGAAAATACTCGCTATCTCTTCGCTGATCTTGGTCATTGCAATCGTAGCTGGCTCAATTACCCCGCAGGGGGAAGGTTCCTCCGTCAACAATATCTTCTCACAGCTGTACCCTCAAATCAACCAGTTGCACCCATATACGCCTACAATGATGCTCTACATTCTGGCCAAGAACTCGGTAGCGGCTGCGACCGTATTCTTCTTAGGTCCTCTTCTGATCCTCCCTCCTGTGGTTCTATTGCTGAATGGGTTCGTAGCCGGATACGTAGGTTCATTAGCAGCAGACAAGTATTCCCTAGCATTCGCCATAGGGATCTTGGCGCCGCACGGTGTATTCGAGCTTCCCGCTCTGGTCTTTGCGGCTTCAGCTGGCATCCGTTTTGGCATAGGTGTCGGAAGGAAGGTAATAAGGACTTTAAATCGAGAGAAGTACGCCCTAACTCCGGAGTTCATGGCAAGCTGGAAGCTCTTTATGTTTGCCCTGATGCTCTTGCTCATAGCAGCAGTGATAGAGGCCTATGTAAGCCCCTGGGTAGGCATGCAGCTCATGCCATCCTGAGTATCTCGCCTGTGTCATGCCGAGGTGTGATCCCCGGGGCTCTCTTTTCGAGCTCCACCTGGAACTCCTTGGACCTCAGCGCTTCAATGAACCCCTTCACCGGCGCCTTGCCAAGCCTCTTTGTCTCGACCGCAAAATCATAATCCTCCTCACACAACTTAACAAAGTCAAGTCCATAGATCTCAGCGGTCGCTCTCAGACCGAGTCCAACATCCGCCCTGCCCTCCTCTATCGCGCGCGCTACCTCCTCATGGGTCCTGACTTCGAAGTCGTACCCTCTGATCTCCTCGGGAGAGAGACTGCGTTCCCTGATCAACCTATCAAAAAGTTCCCTGGTACCTGAACCCATATTCCTGTTTACAAACCTGACTCCCTTCACGCAGATATCCTCGAGCCCTTTGATCCCCTTTGGGTTGCCACTCTTAAGCATCAACCCCTGCTCCCTCCTGTACCCCCTGATCAGTGCTACTGTGCCGCCCGCCCAGCTCCTCCTTATGAATGGCACATTGTAGATCCCGCTCTCCTCGTCAAAGAGGTGAACCCCAGATATGTCGGCCTCGCCTAGCATCAGAGCCGCAAGGCCTGCTGTCGAGCCCACCTCCACCACCTCCACCGAGTACCCCTTCACCATCCCTGCGAGTATTTTTACGCCAACGCAGCTGCTGCCTATGATTGAGAGATCGGGTCTCCTGAACTTGATGAACTTCAGCTCCTTGCGGGACCCGAGCAGTCGGGAGACCTTGTCTTCCAGAGCAAGATATTCCTCCAGCATCCTCTCCCCCGTCTCCGTGAGTGCCGTTCCACCACCTGCATCGCCGCCCCTCTGCGCCTTCACAACCGGATTGCCGATCCTCTTGGAGAGGTCGTCCACAGCATTCCACGCGTAGGCGTAGGTGACCCCCAGAGATTTCGATGTAGCCATGAAAGATCCGTACTTCTTGATGCCTTCAAGGATCTTTGCCTCTCTCTCGCCTAGAATGTACCTTCCATCCTCCTCGAGCCAGACGGTGAAACCGGTTTTCACGGGTTATTCATCCGCCCGTAACTTATTTAAATGTGACCGTTATATTCGTTCAAATATAACGGAGAGATGCATTTCATGAAAACTAGAAATATGTTATTGGTAATTGCTACAATAGCCTATACCGTTGCCGCGACAGCAACCACAACAAAACTACTAAAAGGAACGGGATATAAATGACAGTTGAAAAACGCAACCGAAGCACCATGGCATACTCGTTCATCATCGTCGGTATAATAATTGGGTGCGCCATAGGATTTGGAGTAGGCTACTTGACTTATGTACCTCAAATCAACTCGCTTAATTCAAAAGTAACGAACCTTCAAACCTCATTTAATAACTCTATAATCACTATAGCTTCTAATTCACCGCCGTTTGCAATTGGTGCAGCCGGCACTCTAAAGTTTGCTTTTGGCTCAATTCTCACTACCTTTGAGGGACTGTACCCAAGTATTAGTGTTGCACCTCCTCTGTTTGCAGGGAGCAGTTTAGTTGCCCAAACAGAGAACACCACACAAAAGTTTAGTGTGGAAGCTGCTGCTGACACGACCACTATGCCGAGTATCATCTTTCCTAATCTCGCAAATTACGAAATCGCCTTTGGCCAAACACAAATGGTCATTATTGTCAACCTCAATTCATCCGCTGGTCTCCAACTCTACAACATGTGGAAAGACGTTCAAGGGCTTCCTGTAATGTCAACTCAGTGGAATGAGACTTGGCAACAGATGTTCACCTTGATTGCCCTTAACTCGAGCACCATGGTTGGTGTTTCGAACCCTTTCACTGATCCTAGCGGCTATCAGGGTGCTGGCATGATTAGATTGGCTGGCTTAACTTTCTTCGGAAACATATCATCCCTTTACGACGCGATATACAACAACCCTAGTAAATACTATATGGCAGACACCGAGACAACTCTGGTTACGCTTATGCAGACCCAGCACATAGATTTCATAATTTCATCTTACCTGTCCAACGCTATGCCGCAGACGGGAAACTCAACTCAAACGCACCTTGCCTACATCACACTACCTGACGCAGTTAACCTAGGGGTCTTATCGGACGTCAACTATTATCACCAAGCCAACTTCAACTACACGGAATTGGGAACGACCAAATCATTCACCATCAACCCTGTTATTTACACAATAACGATTCCAACATCCTCCACCAACGCAGCAGCGGCCGCCCTATTCATCCAAACTCTGTTCAGTCAAACCAGCCAGAGCATACTAGAAGCAAACGGCATAACTCCAATATTGCCGGGCATCGTATACGGTAACTACACCAGTATTCCAAGCCTAATCGTCCCGTTCGTTACACCAGTCAATGCAACATATACAACCTTATTTCCCGGGAGCTGATTGATTTTCATGGGACATTCAGATCGTTACTGATACTCTGCGGCGCAGTAACGATCTTTTTTTTCCTCTATCCTATCATACTTATCGTAGCGCTGGGTGCTAAAGATATCATTTCCGCGCTCGCGACAGGTTCTTTTCTCGCTTCGGTTGAGGTTACTTTCATAATTGCCACAGCTGCAGCGATCCTTTCTGTGCTAGTAGGTACACCTTTCGCTTATCTTCTGGCGAGAAACGACTTCAAGTTGAAAGAAGTCATCGACGCAATCATTGACATACCTATTATGGTTCCCCATGTCTTAGTTGGAATAATGATTGTGTTAGCTTTCTCCTCAACATATGGGTTAGGTCCATTTCTGCAGGGAATCGGCATAAACCTGATCGATACGCTGATAGGAGCCATAATTACAGTTACCTATCTGTCAGCAACTTATTCTATTAGGGTGGTTGAGTCAGCGATAAAGATGATTAACACTGATGTCGAGCTGACAGCTCGAACATTGGGTTCCACACCAGCATTTACGTTCATCCATGTCATAGTACCTAGAATCTGGAAGTCAATAGCCAACGGAGCGATACTTACTTGGGCAAGGGCGGTTGCGGAGGTGGGAGCGCTACTCGTAGTAGCTTATTATGTGTACTTCAATGGCAATTATGTGTATCCAGCCTCAATCTATATTTATGAGGGATATGTAGCACTGGGCTTAGCTGGTGTAGTCAAGTATTCGGCAGCTCTTCTCATAATAGTCCTCGCAACATTCATAATCTACAGATTGGTTCTGAGACACATCCTATAGAGGTGATATGTTGCTTCAATTATTCAATGTTGATCTCACGCTGGGAACCTTCAAGTTAGACTCTGTAACCCTAAATGTTGAACAACAAGAATACCTGATAATAATTGGACGGACTGCCAGTGGCAAGACGACGCTTCTTAAGACAATCGCAGGAGCCTACAGACCATCTAGCGGCAAAATACTGATTGATGGCTCAGATATTACGACCGCGCCTCCTGAAAAGAGGAATGTCGCTTACGTATCACAGATTTTCTCCTCATTTGATCCGATGAATGTCCAAGGCAACATAGAGTTCGGGCTCAGAGCTAGAGGCGTGCCAAAGCCAGAGAGGGCACAGTTGATGAACGGGATTGTCAGAGACCTCGGCATTGAACATCTATTGGATAGAATGCCCGCTACGTTAAGCGGTGGTGAACAACAGCGCGTTTCGTTGGCGAGAGCGTTGGTTACCAGCCCAAAGATACTACTATTGGATGAACCGCTCTCGATGATAGACCCCGAGACTAAAGGGCCAATCATACGGCTGCTGAAGGCAATTCCTGAGAAGTACAACATTCCAGTAGTCCATGTCACTCATGAATGGGACGAGGCCTATGCATTAGCAGGTCTAATCGCTGTAATGCATCAGGGCAGGATAATTGAGGCTGGTGATCCTGAACAAATATTTAATGAACCAAGAAACTATCATACAGCGAAGCTTGCAGGTTTCTATGATATGCACAAAGGAGTCGCCACTCTTACTGATTCAGGGTCTACAATAAAGTTGGATAACGGTCTAGAACTGAAGTCACGTATGAAAATTAGTGGATCAGTTTACGCCTGTGTTAGACCAGAAGGAGTCAAAATAAGAACTAGTAACGAGTTCAATAATTTTGAGGGGAGAATTGTAGAAGTGTTCAGAGAGAAATTTGGATTTCGCATAATCATAAATATAAACAATATTGAGTTTACAGCTCTTGCTGGAAGTAAACCTACGAGGGGAGATATTGTAAAAGTTACAATACCCGAAGACAGTGTATACGTAGTACCTAATACAGGAATCTGATGGCGCATCTCTCTTTGAAGCCATAGCGACCCTAGGTGAGGGCATTCATACGGAGCGAGATGAAATACTTACGCGATTTACTTGATTGCTTCTACCTTATCCTCCATCTGCCTCTTCTTGTCCCTCCTGTCGTCTATCTTGATGTTTGTGCTTACCCTTTTAGCACCCGCACTGAAGACTGCCTCGTGGGCTAGCTTGATGACTTCGAATATCCTGTCAATGCTCTCTGCTTCTATAATTGTGCCCATGGGGGTCAGGGATGAGCGGATACCCGACCTTACAACCTCTTCATGGGCCTTCCTCACATATTTACTGAGGCTCGTGTCCCCTGTCCCAAGTGGAACCACCGAAAATTCTGCAATGACGCAATTTTCAACCATTCTAATCCACCATTTGAAAATATCGTGCCTTCCAGCTATTAAATTATCAGAGTGCGGCCAAGGCATTGTCCATAAATAGGCTACCCCATTTGAAGGAACCATCCCCTGCAATAGCACGCCCAAAGAAATGGAACCATGATAATGTGCTTTGGTCATGGGCTTTTTTTACCTAAAAAAGAGTAGATACTCTTAAATGTTAGAATCCGTTCCATGCTAGTCTGTGAACCCAATGGCGAGGGTAAACTCCAGGCCGTTCCAGATCTCTCTTATTGCCTCGATGCTGGCACTGACTGCCATACTGGAGCTCATCAACCGCGCGTTACCTTTAAGAGTTCCTTGGGGTATGTCGATAGACTTCGTTGCAGTTCCTGTAATGCTGGTATTCTTCATATTGGGCATGCGGTATGCCCTTGCGGCCTCTGTCGGAATGTTTGCAATATTAATGATCATAGGTTTTGCCGGATTCGTCGGCGCAGTGATGAAATTTGGCGCCACTGTAGCCATGCTTCTGGTTCTTGGGGCGCTTCTCTCAACGCCCCTGCGAAATAAGCCAAACCCAGCCTCGACATACAAAAACCCGCTGAAATTCGGGCTCGCCTCTGCCCTCGCTCTTGGCGCCAGGGTCATAGTCGCAGCGTTCTTGAATTATTACTGGGCACTCCCTCTCTTCTTCGCGATGCCCGTTGAGCAGATAATCCAAACCTTCTTCTTCGGCTCGATCTTGGGGTTCGTAGCCTTTGTCGGTGTCCTGAACATTACCCAAGGACTAATAGATCTTGCAGTATCTTGGGTAGTGACCTTCGGGCTTGGTCTCGAAAACCGATTCGGTCCAATCAACCAGCAAATTGCACCTAAAGCATAATAGGTTTGAGTCTTTTCTATTATCTTCTATCAATGAACAGAATGCCTGGTTGAGTGAAAAGTGGTCCTTTGTGTTCTCTTCGACTTGGATGGCACAATTCTCGACTGCATTGAGCCCCTCGAGAAGGCATTTGTGGAGTCAGTCGAGAGAGTAGGCGGCCAGATAACTGCGGAAGGCAAGCAGAACGTAAGCAACAACCTCGCTAAAATAAAGCGCAACCGCTCAGGGCTCTTCAACTTCTTCTCAATTTGGCAACTCTCTGCATACCTGGGGATACCCGTGCACAAGAGGCTGCCGCTCATTTTTGTCTCGATCAACAACATGAAGAAAGTTGCCAGGAACTGTGAAGTATTTGGCGGGTCATCAGAGGTTCTTGAGGAGCTGAAGCGTAGTGGCATGAGGATGGCCATAGTCACCACGAGAGGCAAGAAGGACACATTTGCCCTTTTGAAGCGCCACTCACTGGATGCATACTTTCAGGCTGTGGTTACCAGGGATGACGTCCGCCGCAGCAAACCCTCGCCAGATCCTGTCCTGTTTGCTCTTAGGCAACTTGAAATACAGCCGCACGACGCCGTCATGATTGGAGATATGCCCACCGACATTCAAGCGGGTAAATCCGCAGGTACTAAAACAGTAGGCATAACAGAGGGCCTCTTCCAAAAAGAGCTGATTGAATCGAATCCAGATTTCCTGATCAGATCGATAACTGAATTCCCTCAGATATTGGGCAGGCTCAATTCCTCTTAATCAGCACAGCTCCAGGCTCCGAAGCTTCCCTTCTGTTGGCATTCCATTTTCATCCCAGCCTCTGATCCTATAATATGAGGGGAGCATCCTTTCTAGCTCAACTACGCTCCCCTTGCAACCGCCATCTGGCAGTGGCTCTGTCAAAAGCCTCTTCGGCAGGACATCGTCCTTCGCCGTCATCCCATACCTGGTGTTGATGAGCCTCTTCAGGTTATATGCCCTCTCGCCAGCCCTAATCAGGTCAGGGAGCTTATAGTCCCATCCAGTCACCATCTGAAGCATCGCCAGAACAGAAGCCGGGGCCATTATGGCAAATTTGCACATTATCAGAGCATCCAGGGCGTCATGCCAGTTCTGCTGTGCGATGACGGGCTCCGCCTTGTCGTCGACGGTGAACCTCTCGTACCTCTTGTGGATACCTAGGTCGGGAACTCTCTCGCCCTGCTCGATATGGTAGAACATTCCCCTCAGGTGGCACGCACCCCTATGTGAAGTGGCATACTGTAGCCCCATTCCCTTGAAGGCTCGCGGGTCATGCATCGGCACCTCCAGCCCTTTCACATGGATCGCGAAATCCTCCGCGCCCTTGCCGATCTCCTTCGAGGCTATCCTTACCCCCTCCCCGAGTAATGCGCCGAACCCCTCCCTTTTGCCTATCTTGTCAACCATCTCTACGATGGCATCCGCGTTCCCCCATGTCAGGTCGATACCTATCTGCTCCTTCGTTACCAGCCCCTTCTCGTAGCACTCCATGGCGAATGCTATCGCGTTCCCCGTCGAGATCGTGTCGAGCCCATATCTATTACAAAGATCGTTCGCCTTGGACACCGCCTCAAGATCGTCATTCATACAAAGCATACCCAGTGAGGCGCATGTCTCGTACTCCGGCCCCGCACCCATCAGCCCTGCATATTTCCCATTGGAAATCTTGATCTCCCTTCCGCATGCGACGATGCACCTGTAGCACGCGTACTGCTTGTGCAATATCGTCTTGGACATTGTCTCACCGCAGAGCTTCTTCACCCCCTCTGCCCACTCACCCCTCGTGAAGTACTTGATCGGGACGTCGCCGTACTCGTGCATCATACTCATTATCCCATCCGTCCCATAGGACGTGTAAATCTGAACGGTCGGATGAGACCTTATCGACACGTATATCTTCCTGAGATACTCCTTCAGCTGAGCCTCCTTAGCTGCTGGGAAGACCATCATCTTTGTCCCCCTCACAGCTAAGGCCTTGAGGTTCTTGGAGCCCATAACCGCCCCCACACCGCACCTCCCGGCAGCTCGGCCAAGGTCGTTCATTATCGAGGAGATCCTGACGAGCCTCTCACCCGCCTGACCTATACAAGCTACCTTGATCTTCGCGTCCTCTGGGTTCTCCCGCAGGGCATGTTCTGTTTCATACGAATCCTTGCCCCAGAGCGCAGATGCGTCCCTCAACTCACACTTCCCGTCATTTATCCATAGGTAAACGGGCTTCTCTGATCGACCTTTAATTATTATGCCATCGAACCCAGCGAACTTCAACTCGGGCCCCCAGTAACCTGCAGCGTGTGCCTCAGCCCATATGTTCGTTAGGGGGGATCGCGTGCAGACGCAGTATCTGCCGCAGGATGGGCATGCGGTACCAGTAAGGGGGCCTGTCATGAATATGAGCAGATTTCCGGGATCAAGGGGCAGGACGGCAGGATCGAGTTCGTCAAATATGATCTTCGCCCCCAGGGCGCTGCCCCCTAGGTACTTCTTCAGAACCTCTTCTCCAAAACAATCTTCGCTAATCTCGCCTTTGCTGAGGTCAACCCTGAGGATCTTGCCCGCATATCCGCCCTGAAGCGCCATAGCTATCCCATAAACTGGCGATACTATGCTCTCTTTGGAGGCTTTATGATCTCGAGCCCGGCCATGTATGGGATAAGCAAATGAGGAATTTCGATGTGGCCATCTTCGCCCTGGTAGTTCTCCATTATTGCGACAAGTGCCCTCTCGGTAGCGACCAACGTGCTGTTGAGCGTGTGCACATAGGCTGTCGGGTCGTTCAGTCTATCCCTGTACCTCACGTTGGATCTCACCGCCTGGTATGATGTGCAGTTGCTGCAGGAGACCGCTTCCCTATACTTCTCCTGCCCTGGCAGCCAGACCTCAAGGTCGTACTTCTTTGCCGCCACAGCTCCAAGGTCTCCCGTGCAAACATTGACTACCCTGTACGGCAGCTTCAGGCTCTGGAAGAACTCCTCCGCGTTTTTGATCAGCAGCTCGTGCTCCTTGGTTGAGTCCTCAGGTCTGCAGAACGTGAACTGCTCCACCTTCTCGAACTGGTGGACTCTGAAAATACCCTTCGTGTCCCTACCATGGGCACCCGCTTCCTTCCTGAAGCAGGGGCTAACACCGCAGTACCTCAACGGCATCGACTTGCCTTCGAGTATCTCATCCGTATGAAGCCCGAGGAGGGCATGCTCTGCTGTTGCTAGCAGGAATAGGTCCTCCTCCTCGATCTTGTATATAGTATCCTCAAAATCCGAAAGCGCGACTGCTCCTTCGATCACCTTCTTCTTCATCATATAGGGTGGCTGGAAGGGGACAAACCCCCTGTCAACCATAAAGTCGAGTCCGTATATTATTAATGCAAAGTTTAGCCTCACAAGATCTTTCTTGAGATAATAGAACCTCGCGCCCGCTACCTTCGCAGCTCTCTCCATGTCGATGAGGTCCAGGGCTAGGGCAAGGTCTATATGGTCCTTAGGTTTGAAGGCAAAACGTGTTGGCTCCCCCCAGCTCCTGATTGTCACGTTGCCACTATCGTCTAGCCCGAACGGGACGCTGTCGTCGAGGAGGTTAGGAAGCTTCATGAGGATATGGTCCATCTTCTCCCTATTGCGGTTCATCCCCAACTCCACATTCTTTATCTTCTGGGGAATTTCAGCAGCCTCCTCGATCTTGGCTGAGGCATCACGCCCCTGCTTCTTCAGCTTCGCAATCTCTTCGGTCACTCTGTTCCTGCTCTCCCGGAGCGTGTTGGATTCTGTGAAGAGTCTCCGCCATTCCCTGTCATAACCTATAAGCTCGTCAAACATGCTAAGAAGTTCCGGGTTGTTCCTCTTCGCAAGGTTTTCCCTGACCGTCGTTGGGTTCTCCCTTACGACTTTAATGTCTAGCATTGCGTTCCACCAATCAGATCTTGTAAAGCTTCTTGATCATCTCTATCTGGTCAGCGGGTATAAGTTTAGCTCCCCCAAAGTGGGAAGCAACAAATGTCATAGTGGAGATCTCCTCCAGGACCTCAATCGTCGTCAAAGCCTCTATCAGATCATACCCTACAGCGATGACACCATGGTTCTGCATAATCACCGCCCTGTGACCCATTATGTTATTCGCCACAATTTCGCCAAGCTCCTTCGTTCCTGGATACCTGAACTCGAGTATCGGGACATCAGCCAGCATGACCGCTGACTCAAGAGTAATGGGCTCTATCTTCTTCCCTGCCAGCGCGAGCCCGGTTGTCATTGGGCTGTGGGTATGAATAACCGCATTCACGTCTAGCCTCCTATTGTAGATGGCGGCATGAAAGTGCCACTCTATCGAAGGCTTAAAAACGCCGTCGAGCACATTGCCCTCGAGGTCAATCTTAACGATGTCATCAGGCTTCAGCTCCCCCTTGTAGAGGGCGCTGGGGGTTATCAGGACCTCATTTGTGCCCTCCATTCGAATGCTAGCATTGCCACCTATGCCTGTAATCAGACCTCTTCCGTGAAGGGTCTTCATGCACTTCACGAGTTGCTCCCTTATCTCACTCTCATCATAAGACAACGAAAATCCTCCAGCAGTCTTTTCAACGATAATAAAAGCGCCTCCGAGTTAAGTTTTTATCTCATTTACCCCTATCTTCTCGTTAGCGCCATTTTGAATTTAATCGTCTGCTGTGGGGAGGTAGTAATATCTGAGGGGCATAGTTATCGTGCGCACTGGGGGAGAGATCGGCATAAAGAGCAAGCCGGTCAGGAGCATTTACGAGAAGATTCTGCTTCGGACTATCCGACGGTCCCTGAAGGAGGCATGCATACCATTCTCGACTATCACCAGGATCGCAGGGAGAATATACATCAACACGGAAGAAGGTGAAAGGGCAGCGCTGGTCGCAGCGAAGACATTCGGGGTATCCTCAGCCTCAGCTGGGATTGTAGTCAAGTCCGATTTGGAAACGATAGTCAGGGTCGGGACTGAGGTAGCGGAAAAAGTCCTTGCTCCTGGGACCTTTGCCGTACGCTGCAGGCGGATCGGCAACCACCCCTACACGAGCCCCCAGGTCGCAGCACTCTTGGGGGAGTCGATACTTGGGCTTGGCAAGGGTCTCAAGGTGGATCTGACTAGCCCCAGCCAGGTGATAAGCGTCGAGATTCGGGATGATACAGCCATAATCTATACCTCCTCCATTAGGGGTCCAGATGGCTACCCGTTGGGAACACAGGAGACCTTTGTTGGCATAGTCGACGAGACCGCTGAATCGGTACTTGCTTCGTGGTGCATGATGAAGAGAGGCTCAAACTTGAGGGCGATTGCCGTAGCCAATGCTGAAGGGCTCGGCGGGAGCGCTCTACTCAACCTGCGAATGCTTGCAGAATGGGTGCCGGGGCGGAAAATTAGGGTCACAGTCGTAAGGTGCAAGGCTGCCCCCTCCGACCTTACGAAGATAAAGCTCGGGCTAGCTGCTAAACTTGCCAAGAGAAAGAGAATAGGCGCAGTCGTGTCAGGATTCCACTCGCCAAATCTTGAGTCTGTCCGGAGAGTGATGGACTCCAAAATATGCGTCCTCCTGCCCCTTGTAGCAGTGGATGACCGCCTAATTGAACAGTGGTCAAAAATGATTGGTGTAGAACTCCCAGATGGCAGCGAAGATGGTTCTCTGGGGAGTGACTACACCGAAGAAGAACTTGAAAGCGTCATCTTGGGATCGGATGATTTGACCATCAAGGCTGAACCGCGGGCCCAGATCCCTTGACCCCCGCCTCGGCAAGCTCAAAGATGGGCAGCTTCGCCTCCTCTCGAACAAGCTCATCAAACTTGGCACGGGTCCTGGCCTTTATGGCAGCGGCGCTGCACGCTTGGGCTCTGATCGACGAGATTTCGAAAGTGCCTATGGCTTTGGCTATCTCTTCGACTTCCCTCTTGTTCATCCCCAGAAGAGGCCTGAGAATGGGAATCTTTACAACTGCACTGTCGAGCACGAGGTTGCGGAGGGTCTGACTCGCCTGCTCACCGAGGATCTCGCCCGTGACGATTGCCCCGCATCCCCGCTCTGAAGCTATCATGCCCGCCTTCCTATACATCATCCTCTTGCAAAGAAGGCACGAGAAGTTCCTCCTGCATCGATCCACAATCATGCGGAGGTCATCCCCATGGGGAATGATGATAGTCTCGCCGTCAACCCCCGTGACCTTCACTACTCTGTCGACAGTCTTCAGCGCCCTGTCCATTGTGTCCCTGCCAGTAAAAGGGGTGTTGTCAAAGTAGACGAAGACCGGCTTCCAACCTCTTCTTATCCCTAGATAGGCTGCAACGGGTGAATCTATCCCGCCAGAGACCAAGAAGACTACGCTGTCCATGCCAATCCTCCCCTTAAGCGAGGGTTTGGGAACATATATCCGTAACGCATGCTCGCGCCCATGCCGACAAAAGCGGGCAGAGTTGAGTATATATCTAATGGTAGGATATAGCTTCGTGATCCGAAATGTCCAATCCTAATCAGGAAGCCCAAAAATCAGGTTTTAAAGAGTATCTTGAAAGCTGCGCGATAGTCCCTTACAGGAGAATCCTGGTTGGTGTTGATCACTCGTACACATCTGCCCGGATCTTCGAAAGGGCTCTGAAGCTGGCACAAATCTTCTGCGCAAAGCTTTACGTCGTGCATGTAATACCAACCAAACTGCCGTACCAGACCAGTTCGAAAATAGAGATCGAGCCCGAATATTACGATATTATGCAGGAAAAAGCGCAGGACATGATAAAATTGACCAAAAAGCGGATGGCAGAAACAGGAGTAGAGGGCGATGCCTCTATCATTGGGGGAGATCCCGCAGGAGAGATACTGAAGGCCACAGCGACCATGAATATTGACCTCGTCGTCATGGGGGCAAAGGAGAAAGTTGGCACATTGGCTCACATGGGGAGTGTCAGCAAAAGGGTCTCTGAGGAGGCAAAATGCTCGGTAATGATCGAGCGCGTGTCATCCTAGCGTGCCAAGCTTTTCCCCGTCAGATCCATGAGATCCACCAACACGAAACTCTTTTTAACTACTTTCGCCCCTCAAATCATCTAAGGTGAAAAGGTTCAATGAGCAAATTCCAGAAGAACTGGGACGCACCCCAGAAGAAGGGCTCTGCACCATCAGGACCACTTAAGCCGCACATTGAACAGGCAATAGGCCTGATTGGCCAGCAGAACCAAAGGCTCGATATAGCCAGCGGCAGGCTGAAGGAAAAGGATAATCTGATCTTTAATAAAGTCGTTGAGTCTTATACAAGGCACGACAGACAGAGGGCTCTCATGTACGCTAGCGAGCTTGCGGAAGTCAGGAAGCTTGAAAAGCGCGTACTCCAGGTGAAGCTCGCCCTCGAGACAATCTCTCTGCGGCTCACAACTGTGAAGGATTATGGCGACTTCCTCAATACGGTTACTCCGGCTATATCCATAATCAAGGGCGTAACCCCGGGTGTCCTCGATGTTGTGCCTGAGGCAGAAAAGGGCCTTTCTTCGCTGAGCGACTCCCTCTCTAGCATCGTCACCGAGGCGGGCTATAACAACAATATGAACGTCTCCTTTGAGTCTGCGAACGAAGACGCAACCAAGATACTTACTGACGCTGCCACGGTAGCCGAGCAGAAGATAAAGGAGAAGTTCCCCGACCTACCCGCAGAGGTTTCCAAGGAAGGCGTACAGCTCTAAGGGAGAATTTTTACTTTCTCTTCCTTCACCTTTTTTCTTTTGTCTTCTTCTCTATTTCCTCAATTCAAGATTATACGCCGACCACCGTAAACTTGACCTCTTTCACACCTTTGCACTTGGAAATGCTATCGATCAGCGAGTTGACCACCCCGCACTCCCCGCGCACCGCGATTATTTGAAGGCAGTTGCGCTCGTCGATGTGCAGGTGAAGCGACGAGTTTATCACGTTTCTGAAACCATGCTGCAGGTCCGTTAGTCCCTCCTCTGCATCGTGGACCTCGTGATCGTATATGAGGACAACTGCACCAGCACATTCGCCGCGTCTCCCCGTCCACCTCTGCTCTGATAAGAACAGTCTCATTGCCCGCTGAATGGCTTTGGACCTGTCTTGCCCAGCGCTCTTGATGGTGTCGTCGAACTCGCGGAGGAGCTCTGGCGGGGCGGATATGCTGAAACGCTCGACTCCTTCCTTCTTAGGCATAGCCCATCAATACAAGAGGTGTCATTTGTTTTTAATATCATTTCTCCCCCTTCCTCGCCAATTGTGGAAAGTCCGATAGGTTTAAAATTCATACTGTCAATAATTGACGGGTCTGGTGGTAGCGATATGGGATTCACACTTGCTGAAAAGATTATACACGGGAAGATCGGAAGGGTCCCTTCGCTTGGGGAGATCGTAGTCCTACCGATTGACGCCGCGATGGCGCAGGACGGGACAGCACCGCTTTTAATAAAGAGCTTCGAGGAGATGGGGGCGAAATCAGTCTGGGACAGGAAGAAAGCCTTTTTTGTAATAGATCATATCTCTCCCAGCTCCAACGAGGGCACGTCTGCGCTGCACAAGATGATGCGCATCTTTGCTAAGAAGCATGGCATAGCGATATACGATGTGGGCGAGGGCATCTGCCATCAGCTGCTGCCCGAGAAAGGCTATGTCTTCCCAGGCGGCGTTGTGGTCGGTGCAGATTCCCACACTTGTACACATGGCGCGTTCGCCGCTTTCTCGACCGGCATAGGGTCAACTGAGATGGCTGCGGTCTTCGCGTCAGGAAAACTATGGTTCAAGGTGCCAGAGACCTTTAAGATCAATATCACTGGCAGGCTTAAGCCAAACGTAATGTCCAAGGATGCCATATTGTATGCAATAGGAAAGGTGGGTGCTGACGGCGCGACCTATATGGCGGTGGAGTTCGCCGGCGATACCGTCAGGGCAATGTCAATGGATAGCCGCATTACAATGACCAACATGGCTGTGGAGATGGGCGCTAAGACGGGCCTTATTGCGTCGGATAATGTAACAAAGGGCTTCCTAGAGGGCAGGATAACCGTCCCTTTCATTGAGCTCTCGGCAGATGCCGATGCATACTACTCTGACGTTCTGGAGATCGAAGCCGAGAGACTCGAGCCAATGCTCTCATGCCCCCATGCGGTTGACAATGTCAAGCCGGTCTCGGACTTGGAAGGAAAGAACGTTGATCAGGTCTTCATAGGCTCCTGCACCAACGGTAGGCTCGAGGATTTGCGGGTAGCCGCGAAGATCCTGAAGAACAAGAAGACGAAGGCGCGGACCATTGTCATGCCTGCTTCAAAGGAAGTCCTGATCGATGCTATCAGGGAGGGTATAATTGAGGAGCTAGTAAAGGCAGGGTGCGCCGTGGGTGTTCCTGGTTGCGGACCGTGCGTTGGGGGCCATCATGGAGTTCCATCTCCAGGCGAGACAGTGGTTTCAACGACCAACAGAAACTTCAAGGGCAGGATGGGTTGCGCTGATGCAGACATCTATCTCGCGTCTCCGATCACTGCGGCTTGTGCCGCCCTCAACGGGAAGATCACTGTACCTCCGGAGGCTTGAATGTGGGAACCATTAAAGGCAGAGTTTGGAAGTTTGGGGACGATATATCGACCGATCTCATCATTGCAGGGAAGTACAAGTTCAAAACGATCGACTTCGATGAGCTGGCCAAGCACGCTATGGAGGGTGCAGACTCAGAATTCGCGTTAAAGGTATCTGAGGGGGATATCATCGTTGCAGGGAAGAACTTCGGATGCGGTTCGAGCAGGGAGCAGGCTCCCATCGTGCTCAAACGCGTTGGTGTGAGCGCCATTATGGCTAAGTCATTTGCGAGGATTTTCTACAGGAACTCTTTCAACGTAGGTCTCCCACTGATCGAGTGCCCTGAGGCCGTCGATAAGATAAAAGCTGGGCAAACCGTCGAGATCTCGCTTAGCGGTGGATCAGTAATGGCAGGCGGAGAGACTTTTTCCTTTAAACCAATTCCTGCCTTTCTCATGAAAATCCTGAAAGATGGGGGGCTGGTAGAGCATTATAAGAAAAAGGGTAGCTTCCCCTGGGAAACTGGCAAGAGAAACAGTCCAAAGAAAGGTTAAGATCTTCAGGATAGTCCGCTTGTTTTGCGGTCAAATCATAATCCATCGTAGCCCTTGGTTGCAACCTCTGACCTAATGCGTAGTCATTAGTTGGGCAACATTAGTCCTCATGCTATCCGCAATATTGTTTATATATATTTATAACTATAACAATATACCATGACGGTAAAGTTGAAAGTAATAATCAACTTTACACTAATCTTTTTGATATTATTCTCATTTTCATTTTCAGCCACTTCAGCCTATCCACAGCAGATAAAGGCCGGATGGCAGAGGACCATCGGTCTTAATGATAGAAACGAGACTGGGCAGTCAATTCAAATTACATCGGATGGGGGCTATATAATCGCAGCGGTGGCATATTCGAGCCAAACTGGAGCTGACATCTACCTCATCAAAATAGATTCAAGCGGTCAGCAGCAATGGTCGAGGATCATAGGTGGAAATGGCGATGATTGGGTAAACTCGGTCCAGCAGACCACCGACAGCGGCTACATCCTTGGTGGCTATACAACATCTTCAGGCGCCGGTGGAAAGGACTTCTTTCTGGTTAAGACAAATGCCTCCGGCAATGTTCAATGGAATGCGACTTTTGGAGGCTCCAATGACGACGTTGCTTACTCGGTCCAGCAGACCACCGACGGCGGCTACATCCTTGGTGGCTACACATCCTCCTTCGGTTCGGGTTTTACTGATATGTACCTTGTGAAGACGAATTCCTCAGGCGGCCTCCAATGGGAAAAGACTATCGGAGGTGCCAACTACGACTGGTGCTTTTCCCTCCAGCAGACCACCGACGGCGGCTACATCCTGGCCGGCGGAACCGGCTACTATCTCTACAGGATAGGCGGCGTCTACCTAGTCAAGACCGATCCATCGGGCAATGTGATCTGGTCAAGAACTTTCAGAAACCCTGCATACTCTGAATATGCTACATCGGTCCAGCAGACCACCGACGGCGGCTACATCCTGGCCGGTTACTCCAATCCTTATTCGCTGAACGGCGACATCTACCTCATCAAAATAGATTCAAGCGGTCAGCAGCAATGGTCGAGGATCATAGGTGGAAATGGCGACGACACTGCTAACTCAGTCATGCAGACGACTGATGGCGGTTTTCTGATTACTGGAAGCACAACCTCCTACGGAGCTGGGGGGACAGACGTCTTTCTTGTTGAGACCAATTCAAGTGGCTTCACGACCGCTACCCAAACCTTTGGTGGTCCGGAAAACGACTGGGGAAACGACGCAAAGCAGAACTCTGACGGCAGCTGCATAATCGTGGGGACGACCGAATCATTCAGCTCAGGTCCAACTCCCCAAGATGTCTACCTGATAAAAACCAATGCGTTTATCGACGTGACTCCCCCTGCGATCACATTGCTGGCGCCTCAATCGGGGTTAATAATAAATGAGCAAAGACCAACGATTGGTGCATCCTATTCTGACCAGTCATCAGGGATAAACGTCACTTCTGTCCAAGTGACCATAGATTCACTAGTCGTAACAGCTATTGCAAATATAAGCACATCAGAATTTTCCTACGTCCCTCCCTCGAACCTAAGTGAGGGATCACATAGCGTATTCTTATCTGTCTCGGACTATGCCGGCAACACTGCAACTTCCAGGTGGAATTTCACAATTGATATAACTAAACCAGTAATTTCTTCGCTAATACCCATATCAGGCTCGTATACATCAAATACAAGACCAACGATCAGCACATCCTATTCTGACCAATGGGGGATCAATCTCAGCTCCGTCCAAATGACCCTCGACTCGCTAGATGTGACATCTCAAGCTATTATTTCCCCATCCGGCATTCTTCTAGTGCCTTCATCCTTGTCGGATGGTGCGCACGCGATAATACTCAGCATAGTTGATAATGCAGGCAACTCTGCCATCTCGAACTGGTCTTTCATGGTCGACAGCACCCCACCATCTGTCATGATATACTCTCCGATCAATTCCACAACTCTTAATGTCCTTGGGAGTACACAAGTTCAGATTCAAGCATCTTGCTCTGACAATATTGGCTTGAATTTTTCCTTGTTCAAACTCATTATAGATGGAGTGGATGTAACCTCTCAGGCTGCAGTCACAACAACGGGCATCCATTATACCGCCACATTTGATGCGGGAAACCATATTGTCACTTTTTCCATTAGCGACAACGCAGGGAATGTTGCAACGTCCTCGGTTTCCTTCTCAATAGTCAATTTAGTTCCATACATCATCCTCATTGTAGTAGTCGCGATAATCCTCGCAGTCATAGCAGTCTTTCTCCTTAGAAGATCTTCAAGACGACATGAAATACCAACTCCTCAAGAACCCACCCAAGAAGCAACTACAACTCCACCTCCCTCTCCACCTGCTCCAGAGGAGAAAGAAACAACTGCTCGACCAGTAACAGTGATGCTAAAAGAAGAAAAAATAGAGGCTCCCTCGCTATTACCAAGAGAGGAAAAACCTATTTTACTTCCAGAAAAACTCATCACTACTCCTGAAGAACAACCTCCACACACTGAGCCTTCTACTGAAATTACAGCTGAATTGTCGCCCAAAGAAAGCCCCGTACCACTGCTTGACAGTACCTCCTCAGCTCCGACATCCCTTAGCATCTATTGCTACTATTGTGGCTCCGAGAATTCAAGGGCAGCAATCTATTGTCAGAACTGCGGAAAGAAATTAATACGACCTATGAAGTCCTCATAGAGTTGGAACAATTCAAAATGAATAAGCTTTGATGATCCTTAACAGGGTAGTCTGGCTCAATTTTATTTATCTTGTGGCCTAGTATTGAACCCCAATATAAAACCACCAATCTTTGGGTCACTTAAATCCATTCTTTCCTTGAACTGCTCGTATAGGAAATTGAACCCGGGCGGCGAAGGTATTGCAACGGTGTGGTCTGTCATCTCTGATATCTTGAAGAACTCCTCGATCTGTGTCCCGTTGAAGACGAAGCAGCTCTCGCCGCAGGCAAACGAAGCCTTGCTTAGCTTAGCGTCTTTCCTAATTACAAAGAAATCGCTGAGAACTATGTAGCCCTTGTCTTCCTTGAACTTTTTTATCAGATCTGGATCCGTCGACGCCCACCCAGAAACCTGGCCATTGCACATGAGCAGCATCATGGTTGCATCCTTGGGCATCTCGAAAAGCATATTCACGAAGAAAACCATGACGACCTCGCGGCTAAGCGCTTCCGTTAGACCGGCGTTATTTCCTCGACCCATACCACCGAGGACGTTCTTCATAGCCTCCCCCTCAAGCAGCGCTACAGACTCCTTCTGCCTTCCGTTCAGCTCGGCGACCCCTATAACACCCTTGACAGCCATTATTCTAGCTTTTACCCTTTCTTGGGCTTCTCTTCCTGAATCAGCGCTCATTCCCATCCCATCATTTTATCTTTGGTGCGGGATATAAGGAGATTCTTGTGGGCATTCCACTTTTATAGCGCAATTCCGCTGATCATTCTTATAAAGTAGAAAATCGCTTCTTATCCTTTGCAAAGGATAAGCAGCATCGCTCCTTGGAGTAGTGTAGCATTTGGGAAAAACTTACAAGATAGCTGTAATAACTGGCGACGGAATTGGCCCTGAGATTACTGAAGCCACGATGCTGGCCCTTGACAGTGTAGGTCTGGACTTTGAATTTGTTAAGGTCGCAGCAGGATTAAATGCCTGGGAGAAGCTTGGAAACCAGCTCCCTCAGGAGACCGTCGACACAATCAAGGCATCAGACGCATGCCTGAAGGGTCCGACCCAGACCCCTCCGGGCCCTGGATCCTTTAAGAGCGCTACAGTCACCCTTAGGCAGATCCTCGACCTGTACGCGAACGTCAGGCCGTTCAAGAACCACCCAGGCGTCCCATCGGTTCACAGGGGGGTTGACATGATAATTGTTAGGGAGAATACAGAGGGTCTGTACAAGGGGATTGAGTACACAGTGGGTGATTCTGCACTGGGTATAAGGGTAATCACTAGGAGAGGATCGGAGAGAATTGCGAAGTTTGCATTTGAACTCGCAAGAAGGGAGAAAAGGAAGAAGGTTACGGTGGTGCACAAGGCTAACGTACTCAAGGAGACGTGTGGTCTCTTCAGAAATGTTGTTGCTGAGGTTGCAAAGGGTTACCCTGACATATTATTCGATGAGATGCACGTTGACGCGGCCGCTATGCGCATCGCAATGAAACCGCAGGATATAGATGTCATAGTGACAACCAACCTATTCGGTGATGTCCTTTCCGACGAGACAGCAGGTATTGTTGGCGGTCTTGGTATTGCCCCAAGTGCGAATGTGGGTGATAGCTTCGCTTTCTTCGAAGCGATCCACGGATCTGCGCCGAAGCACGCCGGCAAGTGGGATGCTAACCCTGTGGCTATTATGCTCTCTGCATCGATGATGCTCAAGTACCTCGGCGAGGTTAATGCCGGAAGCCGATTCGAGTCCGCAATCGACACTGTGCTGGCTGAAGGCATAACCGTCACACGAGACCTTGGAGGCAACGCCGGAACTATGGACTTTGCTAAAGCGGTTGCGGAGAAGCTTGGACCAAGGTAACTATTTTTTTCCTCTTTTGTAGGAATGCGTTACCTAAATATACTACTTCTAAACTTATTCTGAAAAGGGTTCGTTTGAAAAACTATCCAAATGTTAAGGTTATAGACCATCCTCTAGCGCAAGAAATTCTGACAACGCTCCGCGACAAGAACACAGGCCAAATTGCATTCCGGAAAGGTCTTGTAAAGCTCGGACGGCTAATCGCCATCGAGATTGTAAGGACAATGGACTATAAGATGGTTGAGGTTGACACTCCAACGGGCGTAAAGGCCAAGGGTATCCTGCTAACTGACGCGCAGAACGTCATGATTGTCAACGTCCTGCGGGCAGCTGTGCCATTTGTTGAAGGTATGCTCAAGGTTCTGCCTTATGCGAGGCAGAGCATCGTGAGCGCAAAGAGGATCGAGGAAGGAATCGCAGCTCCCAACTACAACTTCAGAATAGAGAGGAGCTACAGCAAGATATCAAAAATATACCCTGCAGACACGCTTATCGTTGCAGATCCAATGCTCGCATCGGGTTGTACCCTGATGGCCGTGCTCGACGAGATACTTAAGTGCAACTCGCCAAAGAGGACCATAGTGGCGTCGGTAATATCTGCGCCTCTTGGGATTCAGCGGATAGTTGACAAGTTTCCGCAGATCGAGGTCTTCACAGCTTCCGTAGATGAGGGCTTGAACGAACACGGGTATATCCTCCCCGGCTTAGGTGATGCAGGCGACAGGGCCTTTGGATAAAAGGATTATGGGTCACTGTCTCCCTTCTTTTCTTTTTATTTCTACTAAAAAAGTTCGAAAACAGCTTGTTGCATTTTAGGCTTTGTCCAGCCCGAATGCGGCGTGGATGCTCTGAACAACCTTGTCTACGTCCTCCTCAACGACCGCAAAGGAGATGTTCAGCTCCGAGGAGCCCTGTGATATACAAAGCACGTTGCCATTTGCTTCAGCGACAGCGTTGAAGAGCCTCGCGGCAACTCCCTTGGTACCTCGCATGCCCTCGCCCACTATCGCCACCACTGCCACCTTTGGTATGGTGTGGATATCTCTCACGAGGTCGCCGTTCCTGAACTCGACCTTGAGCGCCTTAAGAGCCTTCTCGAGGTCAGAGTTGTGTATTAGCATGGATATGTTAGCTTGGGAGGAGCTCTGGGAAATCATGACAACGCTGACGTTGTTAGCGGCGAGCGTCGAGAAGACCCGCGAGACTACGCTCGGCACGCCAATCATGCCTGCGCCACCCGTGGTTATTATGCTGAGGCCCCTTATGGATGTCACAGCCTTTACAATCTTGTCCTTGTCCCCGGTCTCCCTAATGATTGTGCCAGGGTTCTTGGGTGCATAAGCACTCCTTATCCTTATTGGAATCCTCCTCTCCTGAACCGGCGTAACGGTGAGTGGGTGCAGGACTTTGGCGCCGAAATATGCCATTTCCATCACCTCCGCATAGGAGAGAGTTGGGATTGTCCTCGCGCCGGATACGACCTTTGGATCGGCCGTCATTATCCCGTTTACGTCCTTCCAGATCCAGACCTCATCAGCCTCGAGCGCAGAGGCCAAGATCGTCGATGTGTAGTCGGATCCCCCCCTGCCCAGAGTCGTTATTACTGCATTCTCGTCCTGACCAATGAAGCCTGTGACCACCGGCACAACGCCTCCCTTCAATATGGGCAGGAGCCTATCCTTGACCATGACTTCTGTGATATTGAGGAGGGGCTTCGCGTTCCCGTAGTTGCTGTCAGTTATTATGCCTGCCTCGCCTCCCGTGAGTTCCATTGTCTTCATCCCTTTCATGATCAGCGCTCCCCTCATCAGACCGACGGATAGCCTCTCGCCGAAGCTGAGGAGAAGGTCCTTTGACCTGGGAGTCAGCTCCCTGAGCAGGAAAATGCCCGTGAGGCACTGGTTCAGAGTTTCGAGAAGCTTCTTTGCGTTCTCTTTGGTCTCGCAGAGGGTGCTTTCGTTGCAGAGCTTTTCAGCGGTCTCAATGTGTCTCTGCTCGATCTCCGCAAGGATGGTCCTCACATGTTCCATGTCACCAAGCCTTGCACTCTCGCCCATCGCTACGAGCTGGTCCGTAACGTTGGACATTGCTGATACAGAAACAACGATCTCATTATCCTTCTTTGCCCTCTCGGCCACGAGCGAGGCACAGTTGCTTATCTGCTCAGCGTCTTCCATCAGTGCACCGCCGAACTTCATGACAATCCTCATTGAGCTAATCACCAATTTTGTTTAAACAGCACTAGACCAATTCTTTAGCTTTTAACAACTCAGCTATTAATATAGCATTCCCCGCGGCTCCCCTGATCGTATTATGGCTCAGCACCACGTATTTTATGCCGTTGTCCAAGGCGGATTCTGCCCTCACCCTTCCCACAACAGTGGCCATCCCCTTCGCCCTCTCCGGCGCCCCGGATAGCCTGTCGAGCCTAGGCTGCGGCCTGTCTGGCTCCTCTCTCACGACCACTGGTGGAAACGGGGCTGATGGCAGTTTCAGCTTCTGGGGTTCCCCCTCAAACCTCCTCATGCACTCCTTCACTCCCTCAGGTGAAGCATTCTTTACTGTCTCAAGAAAAACTGCCTCTGTGTGCCCATCAAGAACTCCCACGCGGTGGCAGCTGGCTCCGACCTTGATCTTTGCGAAGCTGAAGCTTCCCTTGTAATCCCCCAGGATCTTCAGCAATTCCTGTGCTATCTTCTCCTCCTCGTTCTTTATGTAGGGGATGAGGTTGTCAATAATGGCCATTGATGGTACCCCGTAGAAGCCAGCTCCGGACAGTGCTTGCATGGTCGAAACCAGAACCCTCCTTAGCCCAAACTCCGAATGTATAGGCTTGAGCGACATCGCCAAGCCGATGGTGGTGCAGTTAGGCCCCGTAACAATGAAGCCTTTGCCATTCTTTCTCTGGCCACGCAGGGCGATCAGGTGTCTGGCGTTGACCTCCGGGATGATCAGGGGCACATGTTGGTCCATCCTGTGGGCGCTTGTATCTGCGACAACAGCAAGCCCTGCCTTTGCCATCTCCAATTCAACTGCCTTTGCGACTTCCGAAGGGAGCGCGGAAAATACCAGCCCAATGCCTTCAGCCTTCATGGCTGTTGGCTTGGCTCCAACTATCCTAATCTCTGACTCCCTCTCGGGCATATCCTTGTCGAGCACCCACTTTGCTGCCTCTCTATAGCTCTTCCCGACCGAGGCACTGGAAGCGGAAACCGCCGCTACCTCGAACCACGGGTGGCTGGATAGCATGCTGACATACCTCTGTCCGACCAAGCCGGTCGATCCCAGAATACCTACTTTTATTTTATCCATGAAAATCACCTTTCTCCGCGGTGGCTATTAGGGGAGAGACCAGGCTTTCGAGAAATCGAACGCAAGATCCCTCTAATGGGTTTGGCAGGCGTTCACCATTTGGCAGGCGGTCACCACTATCTCTTCCCCCGAATTACAACCATCGAATGTCATAGTATTGATAGTACCGCAAATTTAAGCTTTTTCAAACCGAACCAGCTGCCACAAAAGCAAAGATGCCGAATATATTCGTTCCGCTATCCCCTCCCCTCTCAATAACTTTAAAACAACACCATCCTTCAACCAGCGCGAAACTGAGCTGTTCGATGATTGAAAGGTTTAAATCCTATCCTAACGCCCTTCTAAAATAGGGGTATATCATTTGGCAGTAAAACACGAACTAGAAGACGTCGACGGAGTTGGCCCAGCCACCGTTGAGAAGTTGCGGGCTGCGGGCATAACCTCTGTGGAGGCCCTTGCAGTTACTCCACCGCGGACGCTTGTTGAGATTGCAGATATCACTGAGGAGAAAGCCTCAACCATAACCCAGAGCGCCCGGGCGCTCCTCAACATCAAGTTCACAACGGCCAGGGACGTCCTCACCAAGAGGGGCAACATTGGCTTTATAACAACAGGATCGAAGGCAATGGACAACCTCCTCGGGAAGGGCTTTGAGACCCAAGCCATAACAGAGCTGATCGGAGAGTTCGGATCCGGCAAAACCCAGATCTGCCACCAGACCTGCGTCACGGTCCAGCTCCCAGTGGAGCGCGGCGGCCTGGCTGGAAGGGCGCTCTTCATAGACACTGAGGGGACCTTCAGGCCAGAACGGGTAGTTAGCGTTGCGAATAACTTAGGGCTGAATCCCGATGAAGTTCTGAACAACATAATCTATGCCAGGGCATACAACTCCGACCACCAGGTGCTCCTAGCGGAGGAGGCTAGCCACATTGTCCCAGAGAACAATGTGCGCCTGCTCATAGTCGACTCGGTGATAACCCACTTCAGGTCGGAGTATCCCGGCAGGGAAGCCCTCGCGCCGAGGCAGCAGAAGCTGAACAAACACCTGCACCAGCTGCTACGTATGTCTGACATATACAACATGGCAGTACTTGTAACCAACCAGATACAATCCACGCCTGACACATTCTTCGGGAACCCCAACAAACCCGCAGGCGGCAACATCTTGGCGCACGGCTCAACTTACAGGATCTGGCTCAGAAAATCCAAAGAGAGCAGGAGGATAGCAAGGATAATTGACTCCCCAATGCATGCTGAGACCGAGTGCCTCTTCCAGATCACGCAGAATGGCATAATCGACGTGGAGGAGAAGACGTAACCTCAGCAAAAAGCCATTCCTCCAATTTGCAGGCAACGTGAGCTTCCAACGCAGCGCGAATCATTGCACTTATCTTTTTAAGAAAAGGGAGGCTGATACCCTCCTGCAATTCAGCCTGCGAGGATGTGCCGCGCTACCTCGTCTCCAACCTCAGAGGTCTTTGCTGTCCCCCCAAGGTCGTAGGTGAGCACTTTTCTCTCCGACAATGTCTTCAGCACTGCTCCCTCTATCCTCTTGGCAGCTTCGTACTCCCCGAGCCAGTCAAGCATGAGTTTTGAGCAGAGGATCATGGAAATCGGGTTAGCAACGTTCATCCCTGCCTTGGAAGGCACGGAGCCGTGTATGGGCTCGAACAAGCCATACCTGTCGCCGACGTTGGCGCCTGCTGCAATGCCCAACCCCCCACCAATCTGAGCAGCCTCATCCGAAAGGATGTCCCCAAACATGTTGGGGGTCACAATTACATCGAACTCATGAGGTCTCTTAATGAGGTGCATGGCAGCTGCGTCTACATACAGGTCGTCGAAGGTGACATCCGGATACTTGGTCGCGACCTCCTTGCAGGTGTCCCTGAAGAGGCCGTCCGTGATCCGCATCACATTTGCCTTGTGGACAGCTGTTACCTTCTTCTTCCTCCTCAGCGCCTGCTTGAATGCGTACTCGGCTATCCTCGTGCATCCCTTCTTGGTGATTACCCTGAGCGCAACGGTGTCCTCGCCGACCCTGAACTCGTAGCCCTTGTACAGGTCTTCCGTGTTCTCCCTGACGAAGAGCATGTCTATGTCGGGTCTCATGGCCTGCAGCCCTGGGTACGACTTTATCGGTCTGAGGTTCGCGTACAGGTCGAAGAGTATCCTGAGCTTGACAATCACGTCTGCTGCGCTCTCCCCCACGGGTCCCTTGAGGCAAGCGTCCGAGTTCCTTATTGTCTCTATCGTATCTGCTGGGAGGGCTTCACCCCTCTTCTTGAGGCACTCGTCGCCAGCCTCAGCCTCCATGAACTCCATCTTGATGCTGGTCTTTTCCTCCAACGCCGACAAGACCCTCAGCGTCGCCGATGTCTGCTCTGGCCCGATGCCATCGCCCGGCATCAGCGCGATCTTGTACGTTTTTGTCATTTTATCTTCTCCTTCTCGACTCTCTTCTTCAGATTCTGCAGCAGCCCGCCATCCTTAAGGATATCGAGCAGGAACTGGGGGTACCTCTCCGCCTCCACCGCTTCCCCATTCTTCCTCTCTATCCTGCCATTCTCCAGGTCTACAGCAACGATCTCCCCTTCCTTCAGAACATCCCTAGCCCTCGGCGAGACGACAGCTGGGAGACCGATGTTTATTGCATTCCGATAGAAGATCCTGGAGAAGGACCTCGCCACAACCGCCCCCACTCCAGCATACTTGAGCGCGAGGGGGGCGTGCTCCCTGCTCGAACCGCATCCGAAGTTCTTCCCTGCAACGATGATATCCCCTATGGCTATCTTCGAGGAGAAGTCTGCCACCAGTCCCTCTAGCGCGTGCTCTGCCAGTTCGTTGGGATCTGTAAGGACCAGGTACTTCCCAGGGAGTACTACATCAGTGTCAACATTGTCACCAAAGAGCCATACTTTACCCTTTAATATCATGCCTATCTGCCCCCAAAGTACTTCCTCGGATCCGCAAGCTTTCCTTCAATCGCAGTTGCAGCAGCGGTCTCAGGAGACACAAGATAAACCTTGGATGATGTGCTGCCCATCCTACCGATGAAGTTCCTATTTGAAGTGCTCACGCAGTTTTCGCCATCAGCAAGGATGCCCATGTGACCACCGAGGCAGGGGCCGCAGTTCGGGTTGCAGACTACGCCGTCAGCATCCATGAATATCTTGATGTATCCTCTGGCCTCGGCCTCGATATAGACCTTCTTGGAAGCTGGTATGACCACCAGCCTCGTCCCTGGGCTTACCTTCCTACCCTTCAGGATCCGCGCCGCAGCTTCAAGGTCCTCAAGCCTCCCGTTGGTGCAGGAGCCTATGAAGACCTGATCGGCTGTGATCTCCCCTGCCTCGCTTACCAGCTTCACATTGTCGACCGAGTGGGGTATGGCTACCTGGGGCTCGAGCTCCTCCAAGTCTACTCCAATTACTTTCATGTACTCAGCATCTGAGTCGCTGGCGACTGACGCTGCCTTTACGCCTGTGTAATCCAGCGTCCTTCTGTCGGGGTTCATTATGCCCGTCTTGCCCCCCATCTCTATTGCCATATTGCAGATAGTGAGCCTTCCGTCCATGCTCATATTGGCTATACCATTGCCTGTAAACTCTGCGGCGCAGTAGCGGGCTCCATCAACCCCAACGGTCCCGATGATCTTGAGGATCAGGTCCTTGGCGGATACCCCTTTCTCCATCTTCCCGGTTATCTCGAACTTTATGGTCTCGGGCACCCTGAACCAGAGCTCTCCCGTAATGAAGACTGATGCCATCTCGGTCGACCCTATTCCAGTGGCGAACGCCCCGAGAGCACCTAAAGAGCAGGTGTGCGAGTCCGCACCAACAACCAGCATGCCCGGCTTCACATAGCTCTCCGCGAGGATCTGGTGGCAGACTCCCTGCCTGCCGACGTCGTGATAATTCTTCAGGCCGTACTTCTTTGCATACTCCCTGAGCTGCTTGTGCAATGCAGCCGTGACAGTGGAGTTCGCCGGGACCTGGTGGTCTAGTATGATCACTACACGGTCCGTGTCCCAAGGCCTGTCGTACCCAACCTCCTTCAGCACGTTGAGGGTGAGGGGGCCCGTCAGGTCATGTATCATGGCGAGGTCTATCTTTCCCACCACGTACTCGCCCGGCTCGACCCGATCCCTTCCTGACGCTCTGGCCAAGATCTTTTCGGAGATAGTCATTGCCATTAAAAATCGCCGACCCTCGCATATCTGTGTGGTTAGATTTAAAAATTTCCTATACAAGGAATAGGATGAGAGACCGACCAACTCAACTATCGTTGCCTTTTTCTGAACGTGCATTTAACGCAAGATTCATATATCGGAGTCAAATATATCGAAATACGTAAGCCTATGTACTGCGATCCTGTCTCAAAGAGCCTCGAGTGGAGCAGGAAGGGCTACATGGGCATGGCCCTGTTATTGATGATCAACGAAAAGTCAATGACTGGGTATGACATCATGCGGCTAATGAGCGAGATTACTGAAGGGCACTGGAAGCCAACCCCAGGAGGCGTGTACCCCGTCCTGAAGAGGCTGGAGGGCGGGGGTCTCGTCCATGGCGAGTGGTCGGCAAAAAAGGGGAGGCGCAGGAAGGCCTACGTGATCACAGATGAAGGCAGGAAGAGCCTAGACAGGGTCCTCCTAAGGCAGAGCGAGATTGCCTTTGGCATTAACAGGCTCTTTGACAGCTTTCTGAAGGACATATTTGAGCTCTCCACCCCGCAGGTGTCCCCGCCAAGCATCTTCACAATGGTATTCCAAGAGGAGATGCCAGACAAAGCCAAGGATATGGAGGAGCGGCGCGAGATGATAATTAGCCTCATTCAATCCCTGCAGCAGACATTAGGCATTCTTGACGAAAGGCTAAAAGCCGCTAAGAAAAAGTCTACTTTTTAGCAAGGTTCAGAGCATACTCCACGATCTTCCCAGGTATGTCCACCTCTGATACCGACATCGCCCCCTTGAATTCCACGGTGCTGTTGACCTCGTGTATTACCTCACCACTCTTTGTTTCCATCGCGTCGACCCCAAGCACGCCTCCGCCTACGGCGCTGGCTGCCTTCAGGATCATCTCCCTCAGCCTCTCGTTAAGCGAGCAGACCTCAGCCCTACCGCCTCTGGCGATGTTGGTTCTCCAGTCGTCAGGCGCTGAATACCGGTATATCGAGGCAACGATCTCGTCTCCAACGACGACAGTTCTGATGTCCCTCGGCGGCCTATCTACCATCTCCTGAAGATAGTATATCTGGTAGAGGGGGTTGCCCATGTCTTCTCTATGCTCCATTATTGCTTGGGCTGTCTCGCGGTCCTTCAGCGGCGCTATGAGCCTCCCCCAGCTCCCGAAGACTGGCTTGATCACGGCTGGGTAACCCATCTCTTCAAGTGCCCTCATCGCCTCCTCTGTTGTGAACGCCACGACGGTCTTTGGGGTAGGTATGCCACATTTCGCGAGCATTATGCTCGACAGGAGCTTATTGCCGCAGAGGCTCGCAACGCTGTACCTGTTGATGACCCTGACGCCCTTGCTCTCGAGGATGGCAGTTATGTGGAGCCCCCTGAAATAGCTCACGCACCTCTCCAGCGCCACATCCCCGAAGATGTCGCCTTCACTTGATGGATCAGTGATCGTGAGATGCAGGTCTTTCGCGTCTATGCTTCTAAGATAAATACCCCTCTTCTCAGCCGCGTTGATAAGTTCCTTCTCTTCAGTCCTTATCCTGTCGTAAATAAGAGAGAGGGAGGGGCACACGTTTTACTCTCCCCAGTCTTCCCCTTCAGACTCTGCCACCTTAAGCTCAAAATTGCCATTCTTGTCCTTCGAGGCCTCGAGCTCGGCACCGCAATCCTTGCAGCTTATGATCTCGCCCTCGATGACTTCCTTGACTTCAATATCTCCATCGCATTCTGGACATTTAAGTTTCAATGCCTTTTCCTCCAAATGATTGTTTCCACACTAACAGAAATTTATGTTTATAAAACTTTCTGTAAATTATTCTAGCTAGATATTGGCTTCCCATTCAATAATCCGCAGTCTTCTGCTTCAGCTGCTCCGAGACCGCGCTGTCAAGTTCCTGTACAAACTGCTGGAACTTACCCTTCGGGACCCTCGCGCCAGCGGCCATCGGGTGCCCCCCACCGCTCCCGCCGACCCTCTCTGCTACTTGGCTTAGCGCTTTGTTCAGGTCGATAGCTTCTGAGTGGGTCCTCAGGCTCATGTCAACGAAGTCCTTCCTGGTCTCCGCTCCGATCCCCACAAGTGTGCCAGCTGAAGCCTTGGAATATATTGCGCTCTTGCTCAGCGACCAATCGATGTCCCGTACGTAGGCGACGTTGCCCTGCACCTTAACCAAGTCCTTCATCTTCTTCCTCATCCACTCCTCGTTTATGCTCTCTTGGACCGCTCTCGTCACCAATCTCTCATCGGAGCTTGGGAGTTTGTTGCTCGCTAGGCTAAGGGCGATCTCCCTCTTGAAGTCATGGTTCCTTCCTATGGTGTCAATCGCCTGGATCAGCATCCCGCTCTCGAGGTAGAGAAGGCTCTTGTCCCAGTCCCACATCCACTTCTGCACATTATAGGTGTCGTCGAGGTAGTCGCCGATTGCACCATAGATTGCGACCCTGTTCATGTCGGACGGTATCATGGCCTGGTATTTCAGGAACGTGAGCTCCGAGACGCTTGCGCGCAGCACGTTCACGTACTCTCCCGGAAATGATCCCTGGTCGAAACCTGGCGGAATGGGATGGTGATCGATATAAAGCACGCTGGCGCCAAGGTCCCTTATCCTTCTGAGCTCCTCAATCGCCTCCTTCAGGCCTTGGGCGGGCAGGGCTATGTCGCAGACAGTCAGGTCGCCGTCCACCTGCTTCAGGTCCTCTGCAAGACCTGTGGGGTGAGTGAAGAAGAGCTTCGCCCCCTTGATTGCCGCGAGCGCTATCGCTCCAGAGCATATCCCGTCGGTATCGCCGTGGGCTAGAATCCAGTGAACCATGGTTAACAATTAGCGTAAATGAGATAAAAAAGAGATCGAAAGCGCGGAAAGGAAACGAACAAAATGGAAAGAAAGGTCGAGAGGCTTGCCGCTCAGCAGGCCCTGAAGTTCTCTTCCCACATCTCGTATGCCTTTATCATGTCCGCGGTCACGCTGGGTCTCCTGCGGGTGAAAATGTCCTTGAAGTCATCTATGGTTATCGGCCTTGGCTTCGAGTTTGCATCATGGATCAGCCCCGACTCGAAGAGCTCGCCTACGACCTTTAGCTGGACTGCCTGGCAGATATCCCTCACGTCGCTGCCGGAGAATCCCTCACTTATTGTGGCAACCTCCCTTATATCCACCCCTTGGAGGTTCAGCTTTTGGGTGTAAAGCTCGAACATCTTGAGCCTAGTATCGTAATCGGGAACTGGGACGTGAATCCTCTTCTGGAAACGGCGGATGAACCCCCAGTCCAGAGCCCACGGCTTGTTCGTGGCGCCCACGACGTAGACAGACCAGCTCTTTCCCTTGTCTATCACGCCATCCATCTCCTTGAGGAACTGGTTCCTGACCCTTATCTCGCCACCCACTTCGTTGGAGTGGAGGCCTAGCAGCGAATCTATCTCGTCGATGAATATGATCGACGCCTCCTTGTTGGAGGCCCTCTCCCTCGCTGACCGGAAGAGCTTTGCTACATTCTTCTCAGCCTCCCCCAGCCACTTGGACATTATCGATGCCGCGTCAACCGAGTAAAACGAGGCGTCTATCTCTGTCGCAACGGCCGCAGCGGCGAGCGTCTTGCCGCAGCCAGGTGGACCGAAAAGGAGTATTCCCCTCGGCCAGCCCAGAGGAAAAAGGTCAGGCCTCTTCGCTGGGTAGACAATTGCTTCCTTTAGTGATCTCTTGACGTCTTCCAGCCCAGAGACGTCGTCCCACCTGACGCACGGCTTCTCCACAACCAGGAGGTCCTCGTATCCCGACTTCTTAGACGGCGTTGCAGTCTCAGCTGGCCTCCCTTGGGGGGACTGGGGGGCAGTAGGCTGCCTGTTCATTGGCTGCAGCTCTGGGGCGCCATAATCCTCGTCTGCCGTCTCGGCAGCAGATCCGACCTGGAGGATCTTTATCCTCTCCTGGTACATCATTGCCCTCTGGACATAGACCTTGTTGAGTTCGTAACTGGGATAGAGGTTGACCATCTTCAGGAAGGCGTCTATTGCCTTCTGGTAGTAAGTTATCGCCAGCCCCTTTGAGCCCTGCTGGTCGAGCCTTGTCGCCTCCTTGGCGTACCTTATCGCAGCATTTTCTAGTTCATTCGCCGCTATTGCTGACACTTGAGATCTCCTCTAAACCGTCATTATCTTGATCAGGCCCTTCCTCGAGAGCCCCTCGATTATGGTGGGGATTTCGTCCTCGGGCACATTGCAGCTACTGCTGCACTCCCCCATGTCGAACTCGCCCCCATTGGCCCTAAGGTAAACCAGCACAGCGCCCTCGTTTCCGCCCATATTCTCCGTAATGTTTGTCACGACTTTTGGCACTGGCATCTCTACGAGTTCCTCCTCCCCGCCTATCATGATGGCGGGCGCGCGCCTCTCAGCGATGGGCGGGACCGGGATCTCATCCTCTATCCTGTCCCTTAGCAAGTTTGAAGCCTCTTCAATTATCTGGTCATTAAGCAGCGATTCAGGAATCCTGAGTGCCATCTCGTTGCATGGCTCGATGCTCATCCCAACCATTGCCTCGTCCAGGACGCTGCCTATGCTGGAGAGCTCGTTTGAGACCTCCGGCATAACCTCAGCCAGCTGACCGGAGATCTGCTTCACTACCTCGAGGGTCGGCTGAAGCTGCGCAAAGGTGGAGCCGATCTCCTTCAGGGTCTCCATCCTTAATATGAGCTGCTCAAGGAGCAGCATGCCATTGTTAACGGTCTTGCTGACCTTCTTCACCTCAGTCAGCTCGTTGGCAAATATCCTTGCCTTCTCTGAATCCTTCCTCACCAAGGCTTGGGTACAGGACTCGTAGAGTGTCCTCTCCCTGCCCTTGATCTTATTGCTCAATAGCTCGAGCTTCTTCCTCTGCTTGTTGAGCTTGATAATCGTGTCATCTAGCGTGTCCTTAAGAGGTGGAGAACGCCGGAAGAAGTTCTTGAACATTTCTCTCCACCTCTTAGGACTACGCGGTTTGGGGAATTGGGGTTTTTCTTAAGCTTGATACCTCTGAATAGTGATTTTTGTAGACAAAAAAAAGGGGATTGGGAGTAGCCAATCTTTTGCTCTCCTAGAATCCTGTCTTCTCCGTTGTTCCTACGCCTGCAGGAAGCTCTGGGAATTTCTCGCGTACCTTCTGCTCTGCGACAGTTGACGCCTCGTTGAGGATCTTCATCGCATCCTCATTAGCGCTGTCGAAGTTCAGGCTCAGTCCGCTGCTTTGTCCCGCATCGACGAGTATGCTGCTCAGTGTAGTGCTTATGTCGCCAAGTTCCCTCTCCGCCTCTGGCAGGAGCGTAGATATTCCTGTCCTGACGTTCCTGATTACGCCCATGGCGGGGGCGAGGGTTACGACTATATCGCCGAGCTCTGTGACTGTGTTCAGCCTCATGACTATCTGTTCTAAAGCCATCTTGGCCTGCATCAGCATCTTTGACATCTTGCGGATCTCTGCCAGTTCATTGGCGTAGATCTTCGCATGGTCCATGTCATGCTTGGAGTAGGCATCGACGACTTTGCTGAACATCATCCTGTCTCTCTCGTTGAACCTCTGGTTGGCGATTTCTAGCTTCTGTGTCTGGAGTTGTATGGATCGAACGGCAGCGTCAAGCCTCGGCTTCAGCGGGCCTGCTGGCCTTATTGAGTCCTTGATGCTTGTGCTGATTCCCGTTGTCTCCTTCCTCTCCCATCTATCCACGAATTTGCTCACTTTCGGTCACCACTCTCAGGTTCCTTTGCTTAAAGTTTATAAGACTCTTGTGACCAGAGAGGTGTGTAACCGCAGGGTCTGTCTCCTCGGTGACAAATATTGGAGTTACAGGTTAAGCCTCTTGCCCAGGCTCTGACCAAGTTTGGGCTTACCGATTACGAGTCAAATGTTTACCTAGCCTTGATGAAAAATGGTCCCTGTGGGATAAAGGATATCACCGCATGTAGCGGGGTGCCGAGGACAAAGGTTTATCCAGTTCTAAAAAACCTAGAGAAGAGAAAGCTAGTTAGCTTCTACCCCGATAAGCCAATAAAGGTTAGAGGCCTGGCACCGGACTCGTCGCTTACAAACCCCATAAAAAATATGGAACAGGATATTAAAGTTATGAAGCGGGCCATTCAAGAGCTGAGGAAGATCCACGAGAGTTCCTCTGCCAATGACCCGCTTGAGAAGAAGGAATACTGGATAACCCGCAACAAGGAGGAGGCACTCAAGCGGCTAAACGATATTATCAATAACGCTTCAGAGGAGATCCTACTTTTCGTCAACCACGAAGGTCTGGACATCGTATCCAGCAGCTGCTACGATCAGATTAACCAGGCATCAAAGAATGATATTCAGGTGAAGATCTTGCTTAATGCAACTAAGCGCGACACCATCCTGCTGAACCGCTTCCTCGATCTTGTTACGATCAAGTACGTGCCATTCTCGCCGGAGAACAATTTGATGTTGGTAGATGGGAAGGAGTTGCTAATATTCAAGAAGCTTTCTCTGAAAGATATAAAGAGCGTCACAATTGTAGCCGAGTATTATACTGGAGCAGACGTCTGTGACTTTTTGCAGGCGACCATGGCAGGCTTGGATATGAACACAGGGAAAGACTTGAGCATACTGATGCCTGTGATCGAAAACTCGTGGCTTCCAGACAGCTACCTCAAGGATCCGAAAGTCAACCAGATACCTCCAATCTTCTACTACCACCTCATGGATAACCTGTCCACCCGGTTGGGTTCAAAGCTTAACCTGACACTGACAGACTTGGGCAGAAAGACCCTAGATTCGATCAAGAAAACAACTGTCCCATTCATCCCGGGCACCCTCCAAGAGGCCTTAAACCTCCTGAGTTCCCTCTACTTACTCAACGATGGTGTGGAATGCAAGTTCATCTACGACGAACCCCTGAACCTGCTAACCTGTGAGCTCACAGGCGAGCTTACTCAATACTACAAGTCAGCGTCGGAGAGGGGCTTCCTGATACCGCCGTCCGTCTGGGGCTTCTTCCTGCTGGGGCTGTTGGACATATTCGGGTTCGATGCCTCGCCAATAGAGAACTCTTTCAACACAAATGAGAACATCTGGTACCTCCAGTACAAGCTCATAAGCAGAGCACCAGTGAAGACGGAGAAGCTCGGCGCAGACGAGAAGGAAGTCCTGCCAAAAATTACCTAAGCAGCGTCCGGGACAATTTTATAAGACGAGCTTGCAGTTATTATGATGGTGAATATTTTTGCCAAGCGTAAAAGTGGCCAAGATTAGTGAAATCCCGTCTGGCGGCAAGAAGAGCGTGAGGGCGTCGAAAACTAGAGTGTTAGTAGTAAATGTCGATGGGAAGTTCTACTGCATACAGTCCGTATGCACGCACCACGCCAATCCCCTTTTCACTGGAAAACTCAAGGGCAAGGTCCTCTGGTGCGACAACCACTATGCAAGCTTTGACGTCACAACTGGAAAGGTCGCAGACCCGCCAGTGGGAAGTGAATATCTTAAACTGGACCCGCTCAAGACCTACCCAGTGAAAATAGATGGTGACGACATTATAGTTGAAGTGCAAGAATAATCCTTTTTCTTATCTTTTTTATGATAATACCCTTTTGCCTGCCCCCTCCCTCCTGGCAAAACGGACAATCTTTTTATAACAAGGTCAATTAGAGCAGAATGAAATTGATTCATTAAGTGATTGAATTGGCAGGCTGTCCTCCTTACCAAAGCGCCCTATCAAAGAATTTTTGTAGGTGCCACCAGTTTACAGGCACCGCAATTATACGCTTGAATCACCTACCCAGGATAAACACTCTGGGCAGGATAAAAGCCAAGCCAAACGCAACAGGAAACCTGCAGCCTAAAAAAATAAACCCTGTGAAGTATTTCCTGTTGCCAATCTTAATCGTTGTTGCAGTTATAGTGATATTTTATGGATTAGAGATCTTAACCCAAGTGGAGATCGAGCCTTCAACGCTTTGTGCCTATGACATCAGAGTGGGGTCAAATGTAAGCAACTATACCGTGGTGTTCGCATTGGAAGATCAGAAAGGCAATATCGGTCCCACAAATGGATATGTGTACTTCAAGATATTCAGCAGCAATGACTCTCTCCTTTACACAACATCCTTTAGGGTGAAGTCGAACGAATTCCAGTATTACATGGATCCAGTCCTTGGCTACAGCATTCTTAGCTACTCCTGGGTAGTTCCCTCATCAGACGTTACGCCTGTACCGGTCTCCGACAACAGTTCAGGGCATGCGGAGTTGACCTTCCTCTCGATGGCTGGGCACTTCGTTTCGGGGTCTTTCCAGGGCCTAGAACTGCCGCACTATCCGTAATAATAAAGAATGCGGGGCTGATCGAAAGATCCACAGTCAATAGCATTAACGAAAACAATAAAATAAAAAAAAATAAAAAAAGCGGGCCTCTAACTCTTGGAGGTGTAAGACCAAATTAGGAGCAAGATTACCATAATTATAGCTCCTAAGAGGCCAGCAATTACCCAGCCCGTCTGTGCCAATATGGGGAGCACCTTCTCCAGATATGGGTACCCAAAGAGGCCCAGCCAGTATAATCCTATACCTAGGAAAAATCCTACTACGGCAAATGCCAATATTATTCCAGTTCTTCCCATTTTTTGAGATCTCCTAATTAATCCAAATCTGCTGCCCATTGGATATAAATGTTGCTAAACAGGGAAACGCCAATAAAAATACGCTTTTCACCATAGATTTAAATCGAAAGTGCTCCCTATTCTTATCGTTGAAAATTGGTGATTGGATGCTCGATGTCGAGCTTGTTCGAAAAGATTTTCCATTCCTGAAACAAGGGCGCATTTACCTCGACTCGACAGCAACTTCCCTCACGCCGGAGCCAGTACTCAACAAAATGCTCGAATACTACAGGGAGTATCGGGCGAACGTCGGAAGGGGAATATATAAAGCGTCTCAAATTGCGACAGAGGAGTTCGAGAAAGCACGAAATGAGGTTTCGCGGTTAATAAACGCAAAGCCAGAGGAAATGGTCCTTCTCCGCAACACCTCCGAGGGGATCAATCTTGTAGCAAGTGGGATCAAGCTGAAGAAGGGGGATAAGATCGTGACAACGACTCTAGAGCACCACTCCGACTTCATTGTCTGGCAGAGGGCCAGCAAGAGGTCTGGGGCTGCGCTGAAGGTGGTCGGGGCAGACAGCGAAGGCTTCATGAATCTTGCTGATTTTGAAAAAGCGATCGACGACAGCACAAAGATCGTTGCTGTGAGCCAGGTCTCGAATGTCTTGGGCGTGAAGCCGCCGGTCAAAGAGATCGCGAAAATCGCCCATGAACATGGTGCCCTTGTTCTGATCGACGGTGCACAGTCCGTGCCGCACTCAAAAGTAGACGTGAAAGCCATCGGGTGCGACTTTTTAGCTTTTTCGGGGCACAAGATGTGTGGTCCGACCGGCGCTGGTGGGCTCTACATGCGCGAGCTCCTCCTCGAGGAAGTCGAGCCACTCTGCATAGGCGGGGGGACCATAGAGGATGTAGGCTTGGACTATTACAGGCTAAAAAAGGGCGCCGCAAAGTTCGAGGCAGGGACCCCGGCAATCGCCGAAGTAATAGGCATGGGTGCCGCCGCCTCTTACCTGATGAAGCTGGGTATGCTTGAGATCGAATCACATGAACAGAAGCTCACAAAAAGGGTGGTAAAGGGGCTAGAGGAGATACCTAACCTAACGCTTTATGGGCCCAAAGAACCAGCGAAGAGGGCTGGCATATTCTCCTTCAACGTTGGCCGGCTGCACCCCCACGATTTAGCGATGACGCTGGATGTGACAGCGGGGGTCATGGTCCGCTCAGGCCACCACTGTGCCCTCCCGGTCATCAAGGAGGTAATCAAGGCTCCTAATGGCACGGTAAGAGCTTCGGTCTACATATACAACAACAACCAGGACATCGACACATTCCTCGCTACACTCGAGGAGATATCGAGGACAATGGCGTGAGGTGATCAATATTAAGAGCTTTTACGATAATTACCTGAACTTCCCTAAGACTGATTGCGGCTACTGCGGCTGCACTTCATGCGTCGCGCTACTCAGGAGGCATTATGCAGGCGAGGCTTCTCTCTCTGACTGTATCTACTTTGAAGCAAGAGGCTACTGCAAGGAGGACTTCGTGTCCCCTAAGCATTTCACAAACACCAAGACGGAGCCATCGGTCTCGTACGTCAGTCCTTGCCCAAGTGATGCTGAACGAGTGACTGTTGAGGTCAACCTCGCATCGGATCTGCACTCAAAATACGGATACTTCGACATGATCAGTGCCGAGAAGCTCTTCGGGCAGTCGCTGCCAGAGATGAAGATCGCGCCATCCCTTGGGCTAGCAAGGCTCGAATCAGATGGGGAGGCAGTGATGGGCTTCGCCGAGGGGCGCATCCTCATTAGACGAGCGCTCAACGAGAACGATGCGTTCTGGCAGCTAAGCAGGTTCATACGCTGGCTCTGGGGAGCGGTCAACTGATACTGTGGTATCAGGCCGAATCTGCCCAGAGAGCGGATCACCAACCATCGAATGCATTGCCAATTGCAGCAGAAGAAGATGCCTGGTATCAATTCCGGATGCCTTCATAAGCCCAAGATTAAAAGATCTTCAGCGGGACGCTGAGTACATCCCACTTGTGCTGCCAGCTTCTTTCGAGTATGCTGAAGCTATCAACAATAATGGCATTGTGCGCGATAGGCTTCTCAGAATAAAGCCGGAGACAGACTATAAAACGGCCATCAAATACCTTTCGGAAGCCAGTATGGCTCTCTACCTCTTAAGGTCCCAGCATGGAATACTCCAGAGCGGATCAAAGGATCTAATTCCTGCTTATGACAAGGTTCTAAGCAGAGGCTTCGATGAATCCTTGGGGGAGGAGCTCGAGGAGGTAGTATCTGGCATCAGGGAATCACCCAAGGATAAAACGAGCGTAGAGGCTCAGGCCCAGAGGGCAAAGGCAGCATTCTGTCTGCTGATGGCTGCCAAATTGGAAAAACTGTGTGTTTCCGTCTGAATAGTCTGCATTTCAAATAGCATTATTTATCTCGATCGATTTTCAAGTCAATGGGCATGAAATATTCGGTTTCAGTCGTGGAGGCCAATGACGACATTAAACGTGCGGTAGCTGATTCTCTAGGTCTCATAGGATGGTTCCCATCGAGAGGGGAGAAAATGCTTGTGAAGCCTAACATGATCACCGCAAAAACGTCGGAGCAAGGCGTCACAACTGATCCAAGGATTGTAAAAGCACTAGTTGAACTGTTGAAAGAGAACGGCGCCATTCCATCTGTAGGAGACTCACCTGGAAGCGCTTACTCTGGGAGAGCATCAGAGGTCTTCGAGAAGACAGGTATGCTTCAGGTTGTAAGGGAATCTGGAGCAGAATTCGTCCAGTTCGAGTCCGTTCCACCAAAACTTGTTGCTTTCGAAGGCAAGCTGATCGACTCGATTGGGCTTGCAGGCCCAATTTTTACCTCAAAACTAATCAACGTTCCAAAACTTAAGACACATGCCCAGACCGTAATGACGGGGGCTATCAAGAACCTTGCCTTCGGGTGCATTCCAGGTGCGGGGAAAAGCAAATTGCATGCCATAGGCACATCGTCGGACCGAATGGCAAAGGTAATGATCGATGTTTATTCAGTCATTCGCCCCTTGGTCACAGTAAACATCATGGACGCAGTGATTTGTATGGATGGGAATGGCCCGAGCGCTGGTAGGGTAAGGAAAGTGGGTAAGATTCTTGCCAGCACCGACGCCCTCGCCCTCGATATAATCTCGTTTAAGATGGTCGGGGTGACGCCTAGGAACGTACCATACGTTAGAGAGGCAATGGAACGCGGCTTGGGGCCATCCAGCCCGGACGAGATAGAGATAGTAGGGGAATTGCCCAAGAACTTGAAATTCAAGCTCCCTTGGACAATAATCTCGGCCTTGACTTTGCGTGCTGGAAGTTTGGTCCCATCGATAAGCCCAACCGTTTCCACTATACCGTCCAAATGCACACGATGCGGTACCTGCATCAAGGCTTGCCCAGTCTTTGCAATAGATATGGAAAAGCTCTCTGCCAAGATTAACACATCCCAATGCATAAGGTGCTACGTCTGTTATGAGGTCTGTGAATATGATGCGATAAAGGTGAACCGTTCTCTCCTAGGACGCTGAAAGATCTCTTGTATGAATGTTCAAGGCGAAGCTTTTCTCAAGACCAATCTCTTTTTTTAAAGGTTCGAAGCTTTCATCTCCGGACGAAAGCTTAAACAAGATAAAGGCGCGATCTGATCCTATATGCTTATTCGGTTGGTGTGAAAATTGAAGGTTGGTTTCATAGGTCTGGGAATAATGGGTCTGCCCATGGCCAAAAACATGGTTAAATCAGGCTTCAACTTGGTAGTTTATAACAGAAGCATGAAACCTGTCAAAGAGCTTAACGCCATTGGAGTGGAAGCTGGAAGCTCGCCCCGCGATGTTGCCATGAAGTGCGATATCTTGATCACAATGCTACCCGATTCGCCAGACGTACAAGAGGTCGTTTTGGGGAAGGGGGGCGTGATTGAAGGGGTCAAGCCCGGGATGATTCTCATCGACATGAGCACAATATCGCCTAAGGTCAGCGTTGAGATCTCTGAAGTCCTCGCAGAAAGTGGTGTCGAGATGCTTGATGCGCCAGTCAGCGGTGGGCAGAAGGGCGCAATCGAAGGCTCTCTCTCGATAATGGTTGGAGGGAAGAAGAAAATCTTCGAGAAGTGCATGCCTGTATTCAAATCCATAGGAAAGACGATAGTGCTCGTCGGCGGCAACGGAGCCGGAGAGACCGTTAAGCTCTGCAACCAGGTGATATGCGCAATAAACATAGTCTCAATGTGCGAAGGAATGTCACTCTGTCGAAGGGCTGGGGTCGACGTTGAGAAGATGATAGAAGTCGTCAATGGGGGTTTGGGCGCATCGAATATAATTGCTAACCTAGCGCCAAAGATTCTTGAGGGGGACATGGCGCCAGGTTTCAAGCTTCGTCTGCAGCAGAAGGACCTTAGGCTCGCGCTGCAGCTAGCAGAGGAGCTAAATTTTTCCATGCCAGTTACTGGCCTGACCAATCAGATCTTCAGAATAGCTGAAGGGAAGGGGTTAGGTGAAAAAGGAACACAGGCCTTGATTGAAGCCTACAACCTTTTGGGGTAGTGGGAGTTGTAGATCATTTAAGGAATAAGCTATCATCCTTTCCATTTTGTTAAGCACCTCTATCAAGTACGATCAACTCTGTCGCCATCCCTCCTTTTTGGAGCCATCCTCATTGTTATATCAGCCCTACAGCATAGAATTTTTGGAGGGATCTGTAGACCTAGAATGGCCTTAGCAGAATCCAAGTTAATAAATAAGAGAAAGGGTTATGAGAAAACATATTAATGTGTTAAACAACCGTCTAAAAAGTTGATGTCTATCTAGTCATGTTCGGGTAGATGACACATGGGGTTAGCCAAGTACGTAGCACGTCGTCTAATTTACATGATACCCCTTATTTTAGGGATCTCTCTAGTAAGCTTCCTTGTAATGTACTCGGCTGGTGACCCTATTACAATTGCAACTATGGGCAACCCGATGATAACCGAGACAGAAAAGCAGTTTCTCAGGCACTATTACGGCCTTGACCTGCCTATACCTGTTCAATATTTCAGGTGGCTCACAAATTTCCTTACGGGTAATTTTGGTAATTCTATTTACGGAAATAAACCCGTAAATCAGCTGATCGCCTCCCTTTCCTGGGAAACAGTTAAGCTGCAGTTAGTCTCGATAATCATTTCCTTCCTCATCGCCATACCCGCAGGTATCTACGCCGCCGTGAAGCAGCGATCCGCCACTGACTATACAGTGTCAAGCATTTCCATAATGGGCATATCGTTGCCAGTGTTCTTCACAGCGGTAGTCTTCATACTTGTCTTTTCCTATGACTTGGGATGGTTCCCTTCAGCTGGAGCTCATGGAGCGCCTACACTATGGCCCGTCTTTGGAATTCGGAATCCAATCTTAGACGAAATAGCGCATCTAGTGTTGCCTGCATTGGTATTGACTTTGGCAAGTGTTGCCTACAATGTTAGACTATTACGTGCTGGGATGCTTGAAGTTCTGAGGCAGGATTATATTATGGCAGCAAAGGCAAGTGGCATCCAAGAAAGGACTATCCTGTACAAATATGCTCTTAAGAATGCTATTACACCACTTCTAACATTGCTCGGCTTATCCATCGGAGGTGCCATAGGCGGCGCACCAATGACTGAGACCGTCTTTAGTTGGCCTGGTCTGGGTTACCAATTTGTACTTGCAGCTGGAAGGCTTGACTTCCCAGTTGTAATGGGCATCACTATGCTGATCACGATATTCATTCTTTTGGCGAATCTAATTACTGACCTTGCCTACGCATGGGTGGATCCGCGGGTGACAATTGAATAGTGGGGGCATCAAATGTCTTCATCTAGCAAAAATGATGTCTCGAAGCGAAGAGGGGCTGGCCAGTGGGCAGTAGCGTGGAGAAGGTTCAAGAAGCACAAGTCAGGCCTCTTTGGCTTGGGAATGATAATTGTGCTTTTGTTTGTGGCGGCATTTCATAATTACATCGCCCCCTATCCTGCTGGTTCCCTAGCGCCGCTCTATCAAGGAGACGCAGGACAGCCTCCATCTTTGAAGTACCTATTTGGCACATCCGTAGGCGGCAGCGATGTATACAGCGAAGTTCTTCATGGTGCGATATATACCGTGTATGTTGCCTTCTCTGGCACTATCATTACCATGGTGATCTGCATTGCTGTAGGTATTGTAGCAGGCTATATGGGGAAATATATCGACGAGGTTCTCATGAGAATCACCGAAATCTTTCTTGTCTTTCCATCCTTGATGTTAATTCTAGTATTCGCGAGGATATTCCAATTGCGAAACAGTAACCCTTACTGGAATTTACTGGGGATACAGATACCGATTGGGTTGACAATGGTAATACTCATTGTGTCCGTATTTGCATGGTCACCATATGCGAGAGTCATAAGGGGTGAGGTTCTGAGGTTAAAAGAGGCAGAGTTCATTCAGGCGTCTAAGGGGATTGGCGCCAACTCGCGATGGATAATGATTAGACACATATTGCCAAACGTGCTTCCCCAGATCGTAGTTCTTGCAACGCTGACCATGGCTGGGATTGTCCTCACCGAGGCAGGTGTAAGCTTTCTTGGGTTTGGCGACCCGAATACGATAACCTGGGGGAGACTTATGGAGGAATCATTCCCCTTTATGAGTACTGCATGGTGGGCAGAGGTCTTCCCCGGCTTGGCTGTCTTCCTTACTATCCTTGCGTTCAACTTACTTGGTGACGGGCTATCAGATGCTCTAAACCCAAGGCTCAGGGAGTAAATAAAATGCATATCCTTGAAGTCGAAAATCTAAAAACATACTTTTTCACAGAAGCTGGCATTGTCAAGGCGCTTGACGGAGCAACTTTTAATCTTGAAAAGGGCACTACCCTAGGTCTTGTGGGCGAGAGCGGTAGTGGCAAATCCGTCACCTCACAATCTGTGCTCCGAATAGTACCAAAACCTGGGAAGATAGTCTCGGGGAAGATTCTATTTGAGGGTGAAGATATCCTTGCGAAGAGTGAGAATGAGATGCGTAACTACAGAGGGAAGAAGATCTCACTTATATTTCAAGATCCGACAAGTTCGCTGAATCCTTTATTCACCATAGGTAGCCAGCTCACAGAGATAGTGACGCAACACGAGAAGATGAAAAAGACGGAAGCGCTTGAGCACGTGATCAAGACTCTTAAACTAGCAAGGCTTCCGGATCCCGAGGAAGAGATATACCGTTATCCGCACCAGTTCAGTGGTGGGATGAAGCAAAGGATTTGTATCGCAAGGGCTCTCCTTTTAAACCCTCAGCTTCTCTTTGCTGATGAACCTACGACGAACCTCGATGTTACAATCCAGGCTCAAATACTGACCCTCCTGAAGGATCTTCAAAGGGAGGTTGGTATGACGCTGGTTATGATAACCCATGATATGGGCATAGTAGCAGACATGTGCAAATATGTCGTAGTACTCTATGGCGGAAACGTCATGGAAACTGGGATGATTGAGACCATATTTGAGAAGCCTCACCCCTACACCGAGGCCTTGCTTAAGGCAGTGCCCAGGCTTGACCAGACAAAAGAGCTTGTCTCTATTCCGGGAAATATCCCCAACCTCATAGAGCTTCCCTCGGGCTGTGTTTTCCACCCCAGGTGCAGATATGCCGTAGATGCATGTAAGGGCAATAAACCTCCATTAGAGGAGGTAGAGGCAGATCATTCAATAGCATGTATAAGATGGCGCGAGTTGAATGGGGGTCGTTAACTATGGAGCCACTGGTCGACGTTAAAGATCTTGTCAAGTATTACCCCGTATACTCGAGGGGGATATTGACCAGAAAGGTCATTGGCCAGGTACATGCAGTAGATCATGTTAGCCTTGAAGTCAATCATGGGGAAACTGTAGGCCTCGTCGGCGAGAGTGGGTGCGGTAAGACAACCACCGGGAAGCTGATCCTCAACCTCGAGACTCCAACATCTGGTAAGGTTTACTTCGATGGAGCTCCCGTGATTCAAACGCTGACAAAGGGTACCAAAGAGGAGAAACTCAAGTTACGCAGATCCATGCAAATGGTTTTCCAGAACCCATATTCCTCATTGGATCCGAGAATGACCGTTTTTGATATCATCAGTGAGCCATTCAGGGTGCATAAAAATATACCGACAAGCGAATACAAAGATAGACTCTACGAGCTCCTCTCGCTTGTAGGTTTGGAGCCTTACCATGCAGAGCGGTATCCTCATGAGTTTAGCGGAGGCCAACGGCAGAGGATATGCATCGCAAGAGCATTAGCTGTTGACCCTAAATTCATAGTCGCTGATGAACCTGTATCCTCCCTAGATGTGTCCGTACGCGCGCAAATATTAAATCTGATAATGGATCTGCAAAAAAGGCTTGGAATATCCTATCTTTACATATCGCACGATCTGAGCTCCGTCCGACAGATATCAAAACGAGTCCTCGTCATGTACCTTGGGGAGATCGTAGAGAGCGCTCTGACCTCGGAATTATTCGACCACCCCATACACCCGTACACGAAGGCGCTAATGTCCGCTGTGCCCATACCAGATCCTAAGAGGAAGATGAAAATAATATTGCTGCCAGGAGAGGTTCCGAGCCCAGTGAACCCGCCATCGGGATGTAGATTCCACCCAAGGTGCGAGTATGCCACATCTAAATGTTCCGAGGAAATACCAGAAATGGTCCAAATCGATTCCGATCACTTCGTCTCATGCCATTATTTCGAAAAATTCTTGTGATTTGCAGATCATGCTCAACATTGCAAAAACAAGTCGCATATTCTGTCAAATAATAATGAATATAAAATTTATTAGTTTTTTATTATAACCAGACTAACAAACTGTTTTAGTAAGCATTTATTCATTTAGACGTTTTGACTTTTCCATAATAGTAGTTCTTAAATACATTCTATGGCATTATCAGTAATTACTAAACACGAATAGTGTGGTTTGGTGAATCTAGAATGAAAAAGGAAATTATCTGTATGGCAATGCTAGCGATACTTTTGACATCAATGTTTACGATGATATCGGTGCCAGCTGTTCAGTCATCGGTACAGAATCCATTGTTTAAGATAACAATGATTGCACCAGGAAATGCGAACCTGCTACGACGTCAATGGGCCCTCATTATCCAAAATTCGTTTGAATCGGTAGGGATCGACGCAAGGGTTGTCTTCTTGGGCTCAGATGTGATGTATGCCAGGGCTCTTACACCTCCAGCGAGCATGGTAGGCAAGACTTACGACGAAGGTGGCTTTGATGCATTATTCATTGGCTGGACGCCGAGCGCACCTAATGTTGGATTCGGTGGATCCTACCAGATTTACTATAGCAAGAACCTACCTCCGAGCGGAAGTAACTACATGCTCTGGAACAACAGTCAAAGCGACTACTACCTAGGACTGATGATGACTGAAGGCTACACTGCTGCGGGCATTCAAGCCTACCAAAATTGGGAGGCGGTACAGTACAATGAAGTACCTGGTTCGCAGATCATGTACACAACGGCAATTCTCTCTACCGCCCAGAACGTTAATCTCAATGGCTATGCGTGGCAATGGGGTAACACCGGTCCTGTACCTCAATTCGCCTCAAACGTAACCAGCATAGCTTTGGCCTGCACAGGTCAGCCGCTCAATGTACTTCCGGCACTTTCCAACTGGTGGTACGATACGCTTGTCTACGCCCCAATATATGATGGTCTATACTATCTAGACGCAAACAATAATATCGTTCCAGGACTCGCAGTCGCTGCCCCGACAGTGACAAACAATAATTCAAGTTTCATTTATACACTTAGGGACGCGAACTTCAGTGACGGAGTGCCAGTCACTGCTGACGATGTACTCTTTTCATGGCTTGCATACCTTAACGCAGCTGATGGCTCACAATTAGCTACCTATTTAGCTGGCTATATCGGTGACGATGTCACCTTCAATTGGCTCAATGGCACATCGACCCGATTGGTGCTTAACCTTGCAGACAGCACTACCTATTATCCAGCACTCCCTAACGAAACCTCCGCAACAGTGAATGGAGCGGCTGGTATCGGAGTGGGAATCATAACAGCCATTGACGAACACACAGTGAACGTTACGATACCCAACTTCCCAGGTTTGGGTGCACCTGCAGCAATCTTCCACCCTGAAGGGGAAGTCCCCTACATAATGCCTATGCATATCCTTGATCAGATACCTTTCTCTGATTATGCAACAAGTGCTTTTGACACGATGACCGGGTCTTTCACGGTCAATGTAAACGGAGCAAACGAAACAATCACAGGTCCAGTCGGTTCAGGTCCTTACCAATTCGTATCCTACAATCCTACGACCCAACTCATCACATTGCAAAAGTTTAATGGCTACTGGAATGCAACCAACCTAGAAAGTGCTGGCTTATTCGGCGTCCAAAACTACTATGTTAGATACATAACTGACAAAGATGGCGCAGTGGCTGCCCTCAAGAACGGCGAGGTCCAGGTCTTGGATCCAAACTACCAACTCCAGTTGGACTTTGCAGCTGGTAACCTTAATTTCGCCAACAACTACCAACTACCAGGATCAGGAATCCAGCAGCTTGGCTACAACAATAGATCGCCAATTTGGGGAACTGGCACAGCTACGCCATTGGGTCAATCGGATCCTTCAAAAGCAGCAGAAGCAGCACGCGACGTGCGAGTAGCCTTTGATTATCTTATACCAAGACAGCTCATCATAAACAGTCTTGAAAGCGGGATAGGCATAGCCGCTGCGGTGCATGTGAACCCAGTCTGTCCATATAATAACCAATCCATAGTTGCTAGAGACTACAACCCGACCTTGGCAAAACAGTATCTGGAAATGGCTGGATATACGGTCGCAGGGGGAGTGACTCCACCACCAACACCTCCAATCTCGACAACCACTGGTTCACTAGTTGCCTTCACTGGCGCCTTTACAATCGATCCTACGGTGGCTTCCCAACAGGACGGCATGATTGTAGTCCTCCAAAATAGCACTGATGGTAACACATGGCAGTCAATCGCTACCGGTAACACAAATCCCCAAGGCAACTTCTACATGACCTACTATGTGCCGAGCAGCACTCCTGCCCAATATTATCGGGTAGTTCAGACTGGAATAGGAGTCCACACTGCCGCTGCGAATAACCTGACGCAAACCCAGCTTTTCAACTTCAATACACTGAATACTAAATACTTCTCGCTACCAACCGATATCTTGCCGACATCGCCAATAACCAACATATTCCCCATCGACAGCTATGTGGCTCCGTACGTCAGCCAAATTAACACCCAAAGCGCGCAGATAAGCAGCATGAATTCTACTATCGCAGCTCAGAGTGCGCAAATATCAACTCTCAATTCATCGCTTAATAATGCAACTAACATTGGCTATGCTGGTGTCGGAATAGCTATCATTGCATTAATCGCCGCTGTTGTGTTAGGCATGAGGAAGAAATAGCTTCCTCCAACTTCCCTTTTTTTATTTTTATTATATTGCAGTTCATGAGTTTCTTATTTCAAATCAAAGTCGAGAGAAGCCCCAAAATAAATGATTCGATCAATACTGCAAATCCTAAAATGACCAACCTTTTTCCCCTCTGTATCCTTTCCTTTAACAATTTTCCTTCTTTCTCTTTCCCTGCTTCATCTTTCTCTGATGTCTGCATCTCCAACTTTGCATCCCTACGGCGAAAAAACCTCTCAAGGACAGGGAAAGAAACACTCGAGAGAAGAAATCCAATCGATCCACCCAAGATCAGAAAGATGGCACTAAGTACCATCAACACAACTAGAAAAGAGATGAAAAAATCCCTGCCAGCTAGATACAAGAGCAATGACACGGCGAGAGAAGCAAGGTTCAGAAGCAGGACATCCCTAAGAAATAATTTCAAAGTAGGTTCCTCCAAATCGAAACGAACGCCTGTGATCTAAATCCTTTACTACCTCGGCACATCAAGATAAAAAACTTAATAGACTGATTTATTCTTATTGCTAGTACCTCTGGTGATTGAGTGCCAAAAGAGAGAAGCCAGTCGTTATCCAATAGAACGAAGATCCTGTTTGCCATAATAATCGTTGTGTTGATGGTATCCTACGGCTTGGCCATGATCTACCCTCAACACCCGAGCTTGGCAACTCCATCGCCTTCCTCCTTCACTCCTTCGGACTGGATGTCATTTATCCCTTCGAATGTGACATACTTCCGCTTTTTGAACGTCTCATTTCTGGCCCAATACCCGCTCCTATTTGAGGATCCTCTCATCCTCTCATTCAGTCCGAATCTATTCAATATTACAGTTGCCAATGTTACCTACGGAGTCGACTTACAGGCAAATAATGCGATTAATGTCACTATTATTGGACTAAATGATCAATCACTGACATTTGTATCAAATGCGTTAGCCAGTGCTAATCTAACCTCAACAGTCTACAATAATGTGACATTATACAGACTTGAACAAAATCCGACTGGCGTTGATGGTCCTGCTTGGGTATGCATTGTTCGCGGGGTGATGGTGCTAGGTCAAGGAGATCTTCTAGCAGAGCAAGCGCTGCAATCAATAATTGATGCTTCCCCTGCAACATTCTTCAATAACGACCAACTCAAGGTGGGATACCTTCTAACTTGGGGCGGTGAAAAAACCTTCGCCTTTTCTTATTACCAATCGGGCGATAACAACTATTCCGTGGATTGGGAAATGCATAGTGCCACCAACGGTTCAGTTATTACCGATCGATATTCTTACCATTTCCCTTCTGCAGAAGTGCTGAGCAACAAATATGATGATGCGAAGAAAAACCTCTTCTTCGACGCCAAAGCAGTGTACACCAGCGGTAGTTTCATGGTGGGGGATTTTAGTTTCCTGCAATCCGAGGTGCGAACTGCTCTTGGAATAATTTGAACCAATAATTGATGTTCTTGAGATTTTTAGAGACCGCTGACCTTTCCATTAGCCCGAATTGGGTAAAATTTGTTCTTCCATGACATTCATAAAGATTTTAATAGTTGTTTCATAATTCTAAAGCCATCGCTTTTTTAGCAAGGGTGATGTCATGCCGCAGAAAAAGAGACAGGGGCCATCGAGGAAGCTTCAGATCGGAATAATCTTCATAGCGTTCATACTGGTCTTCTCCTACGTTATAGTGATATTCTCGCCTTACCTCAATACACGCCAGTTACCATCCCCCTCAACATTTACATCTGAGGAATGGATGTCATTCGTTCCCTCCCAGACATATTTGTTCCGATACCTCAACATCTCCGTACTTCAGGACTTCCCCCTCCTTTTCCAGAGTTCTGTGCTGTTCTCAATCCAAGATCCCGCTATGAACATCAGCATCTCGGATGTCACGTACGACGTTGATCTGGAGACGAGCAATGGCACCGGCGTCAGTATAATGGCGATGAATAGCTCAAGCCTTTCGAATTATTCATTCATCTTGGCGGGTGGCAATCTAAACTCCTCCGTCTACGATAATGTGACACTTTACAGGCTGGCTCAGGATCCATTCAACGGGTCGGCTGGTGCTTGGATCTGCGTGAGTCCGAAGGCTGTAATCCTCAGCTCGGGCGATGCTCCTGCTCTAAGCGCCCTCAAGTCTGTGCTGGACACCTCGTCTAATGCCTTCTTCACAAACGACGAGTTCAAAGTAGGTTACCAGCTTACAACTGGAGGCAAAGACTATCTGCTCTTCACATATTCCGAAGCAGGCAACAATTCCTACAATGTTGACTGGGAGATGCGTAGCGCATTTAATGGCTCAACGATTGGTGTGACATATATTTTCCACTTTCCGACCACTGCTGTCCTCAATGGAAACTACGCTAATCTGAAGACACTGCTGACCACTGCGACTAGCACCTACTCCATTGACAAATTCGGAGTCTTTGACTTCTCCTACTCGCAAGGGGATATAAGATACGCAATATTAGGCGGCTAGATTATTCGTCTGATCTCCGAAAAAACGCAATAAGCACAAACTATCCGAGCCTAAATGATAAATTAATGCTAGCTATACCCGCCAAGCTTATGGTAAAAACTTAATATCCCAATCCAAGGATTGATACTGGGTGCTTTCATTGCACATTACTTGGTTCGAGTCGGAAGATGGCGCTTCGGTGAACAAGAAGGACGCAAAAATGATAGAGAAATGGATTGTGAAGAACGCTGGTAACATACATGAGATATTCCACCTTATCCAGGAGCATGAGATGGAGGCAGTGAAGATCATCGAAGGGACTCAGGAGAAGGAAAAAGGCAGAACGAAGATCAATTCATATGATATCTTATTCATCTCCAATATCATATTAATCGTTAGCTGCGAGGAGACGCAGGACGTGGAAGGCAGCGGGCTGACTAGAAAAATCAACTACCTTGGCTTAATAGAAATCCCCTGCGGAGAGGAGGAAGAGCGATGAGCGACATGAAGAGACCGCTGGGAATCATGCTTCTTGCGCTTTTGCTGGCGCTCAACGGCATATAATTGATAGCATCGCTTTTCTTTCCTAGTATGCTTGGTGACGAGGCGTGGCTTCTATGGGCATTCGTCGCGATGGGCTTTGGCTATATTATTGCCGCTGTCGGGCTCTTCATAGGCTTCAACTGGTCCTGGTACCTAACACTGGGCCTCTCGTTCATCGCCATTGCCATCTCGATCACCTATCTAGATGTTCTCGATCTCATCTTCGATGGCATTGTGATCTTCTACATTACCCAGTCCAATGCAAGGTCATTCTTATTCGGGAAGAGAACGCACTCTGTTATTTCGTCCGGCTCTAGCCCCGGAGGGAGTGTGCCGCCGCCGCCTCCCCCTTGAATTTGGACGTACAAGAAAAAATAGCAAATCTCTGAAAACATTATCCGCACAGTGTAGTGATGATTGTCTTCAGAAAGCCAATCCCAAGGCTAATCAATGAGCGGGAAAATTTCTTCTTTTATGTAGTTCAGGAACTCTGCGGGCTGGATCCCACTGAATGCGGTGACCACCGCGCTCCTGGTCACTCCTGCCACAATCCCATACCTTCTGGACTTGAAGACCATGTACCATATCGCCCCGTGGGATGAGTACTCGCTATAGAGTGAGGTGTCAGCGAGTCCGGATCCGTAGAGCGAGAGCTTGCTGATGTTTGGGATGTCCACTCCGTCGAAAAACATGACCTTCGTATCCTCAAGGTTTGATTCATGGTACTTCTTCAAGGTCTCAGGAGAGATCTTCGCTTCTACTACGCTCCCGGCAGCAATGAAGAGGACCTTGCTCATCTGGTTGGCTATATTATTGGCTATCCTCTTCTTCTCGAGCACTATCAGTAGGATACGGTCGCCATCCTTGCTGAATTGGAAGGGGGCTTCCATTGTCTTGACAACAAGCCTCTCGCCATCCCTGTGCGAGACAGTGAATGCAATATCCTGTGAGAACAACCCCTCCAGCGAATCCGAAGTAAGCTGCAACTTGCTGATCTCGGTGACCAAGGGGACGGTCTGATCTCCAAAAGTGAACTCTTCTTCGTGTTTGTATCCCTTCAGTTTCGCCGAGATCGTCGCCAGGTCGATGTCTTCCTTAACTTTGAAGACCTTACCCGCAAGAACCATCCATAACACCACGTCTTGTTGGTGAATGGTGTCATATAAAAAGTTGACCGCTTTCGATTTGGGCTTGCTGATCCTTATCCACCCAGGCGAATCTTCTCTGCAGGGACTTCGAATAGTAAAGTTTCCAATCAAAATCTATCCTCCTTCCCCAGTCTGCATACACCCTCGGGTCGATATAGTTCCTCAGCGACGTGTTGAGGTTGTAGTCCTTCGTCGCTTGCATGGACTTCACCTTAAGGTCCAGTTCCTTTATCTTCTCAGCCTTTGCCTTCTTCTCTCTCAGAACCTTAAGGCGCTCTTTCTTCTTATTGAGGCTCTCCTCCCATGTCTTGGGGAGCTTACGCTTATGGTTGCATACCTTGGCTGCTTCTAGGTTCGCCATCGTGGCGCAGTATTTCTTGATGTACTTCGGGCTCCTCTTGCTCACCTCTGCCCTCCCAAGGGCTTCCTTGGTAGTCGTGGATGCATGATAAGTCCTGAAGACCTTCGCAGTCAGCCCTGGCATCACCTCTGAGAGGTATGCGTTTACTTTCTGCGATCTCACGCCATTGAATATCGTCTCGTTGCCCTCGGCCATGAACTCCTTTAGGTTGCGGACGATGATCTCAGGTGGCTTTATGGTGCTCACCCACCTGACGCAGTCTTTCCCTAGAAAGTCCAGCGTGATTGAGCCGTCTGGCTGGAATGTAATGTGCTCTGTGCGCAAGGTCGTCGCACCCACTGTGTCTGCCTCATCTTCCCCCTTCTCGTCGCCCACCCTCATCTTGAGGTTATCAATGAGGTAGCAGACGGTGGCAACCTTTCTCTCAAGCTGGTCGTGGGATTCTAGCCCCCTTGCTATGTGGACCCTGACCTTCTCGATCTTCTTCTGAAGCTCCCACGCCTTCTGGTACTTCTCCATGTCCCTGACCTGCTTGACGTACGCAGTATCGGAGAGCCAGACGTACTTCATTTTATCCCTAAGCTTATCCCTCCAGCTGGCAATCCAGAGATATGAAGGATCAAAAACAATGCATTTCCATGATCCCCCTAATGGGGGTTTAGGAACGGGTGCATCGGGTGACAGGTTAAGTGTTATCTCCTCCCCCCTTATTCCCGATTTCCAGCTTCCCCTGAGGGGATGGTCGCCCCTGCCAACAAAAATTGATGCAGGCTCAACCATGTAGTTGCCTATTTCCATGGGGATCCCGTTTACCATTGCAATACCGTACTTCTGCCTATTCTCTTCCCTAAGCCTCTTCCTGTACGCTGCAAGTGTCTTCTTCTTCTCCTTACCCATCCCTTCCTTCCTCGCCCTCTCTGATTCGACCCAATTCGATACAGCAGAGAAGTCGAAGTCCTCCGGTCCAACCTTCCCTTTTATGCCAAGCGCACCGCCGAAATCCCTGAAGAAATTCTTCACAAAGACCTCGTCCTTCGGGTAGTCAGTTATGAGTTTCCTGACCCAGGCGACAGCCATCTCCTCCTGCTCCGGGGTGAGCGGAAGCTCCCTGCCTCGGAACCTTATCTTAAATCCAACAGGATTGTAAACAGGGATGAGCACTCCATTATGGCTCAGTCGCCTTACCTCGAACTTTTCCATCCGATTCTCCACGGTTAGTAATTTGAAATTAGCTTATTACATAAGCTTTACCCATAGAAATTTGAAAGGATCGCCATCACTGTGGCTGACCTAATGGCTCCCCGCCGGAGGCAGGGCAACGCTACAGACATATTTATAAGAAGCTCGAAAAGAATTGAAAAAGCTCAAAGGGGGGCATGCTACGTCGAAGCTCACCATTCTTGAGGTCATTCTAGAGAACTTCATGTCCTATGAGTACGCTAGAGTGAACCTTAGGCGGGGGCTTAACCTTATCTCCGGCCCCAACGGTGCCGGAAAATCCTCTATCCTCTTGGCAATATCAGTTGCAACAGGTCAAAGCTACACCGAGCGATCGCGGAAGCTCGCAGATCTCATCCGGAGGGGGAAGGAGACCGCCAGGGTGACCCTCGTCCTCAACAACAAGGTCGAAGACGGGAAGAGGCCTGCCCCGCTCATAAACAGCGATCTCCTATCGGTCTCTAGGTACCTGAAGAAGGACGGGACGTACTGGTTCGAGATCAACGGCAGGGAGGTCAGCAAGTTCGATGTGAACCGCCTCTTCAAGAGCGTCGGCATGAACCCCGACAACATGCTTATCATAATGCACCAGAACATGATCGAGGAGTTTGCAATCACATCACCGGAGGAGAAGCTGAAGATGGTCGAGGAGGCCGTTGGCTTCTCCCAGTACCGCAAGGCGATATACGAGGCTGAAGATAAGCTCAACCGCATACTGGGCGAGGAGGAGGCGACTTCTCAGCTCTTGGCAAGCGCCGAGCAGACCCTTGCCTATTGGAAGGAGCTGAATGACAAGTACAATGAGAAGAGAGCCCTCCTCGACCGCAAGGCATACCTCGAGAGGGAGCTGATCTGGGCGCAGATCATCAAGAATGAGCGGTCCGTCACTCAGATACAGGAGAAGATTCTTCTCAAAAGCTCCCAGCTGGAAGACCTCGATAAGGGAACTACGCTGAAAGAGAGGGAGGGAAAAGGCCTATGGGAGTCCTACCTCGGGCTCAAGGAGAAGTTCCGACTTCTGCTCATGGAACAGCGGAAGCAGGACGAGGAAACGCTCAAGGAACTCGGTGCAATAGACGAGCGGCTCGATGCCACGGTCCAGAACTATGTCGATGTCAAGGTTAGAGAAGCGATAGATCGATACCGCATCAGGGAGCTGGAGAAGGACCTCAAGGAGCTGAGGTCGTCACTCGCCGAAGCTCAAGCCCTCTTGGAGGAGTCAAGCAGGCTTATCGACAAGGCTGGGGAGCGGCTCGAGACACCAAGATCGATACAGGACATATCCGACGAAGCGAAGTATGTGAACGCCCATCTACTCTCGCTGGGTGAGGTGCCAGACGACTCACCTTCAATGTACCAGACGTACCTAAAGACCTACGGCGAGCTTAAACAGAAGGCGGACGTGGTAGGCGAGAACCGCAAAAGGACGATTGAGGAGCTGGACGACAGGAAGAAGATCTGGAAAGGAGTCATGGAGCGCCTCATAGTCGAGATCAACCCGACGTACAGCGACGTCTTAGGCAAGGTCGCCGGCATTGGCACGGTCCGCCTTTCCAACATGGACGACGCCGACCGTTCAGGAATCGAGGTCACCGTTGGCTTCAAAGGATCTTCCCCTGTTATATTAGACGCATACGCCCAGAGTGGAGGGGAGAGGGCTGTCGCAACGATGGCCTTCCTGCTCGCACTTCAGCACAACCTCAAATCGCCAGTCCGGGCTGTCGACGAGTTTGACGTCCATATGGATCCGCACAACAGGGAATCCATGATGAAGATGCTTTTCTCCTTCATGAATGAGAACGAAGACGTCCAGTTCATTGTCATTACACCCAGCCAGCTTAGTGCGGTTGGCGAGTTCGCCAACATCATCTTTGTACAGAATGTCCACGGTAGGTCGGAGGTGGCGAAGGCTGCCACAGCAACAGCGTAAAGAGGAATATTACGAGGAGCTCGCGAGAATAATCAACCTTTGCCAGAGCATAAGGACTAAGAGCGACGACCCCTTTCTGGTCGATGTTCCCCAGAAGCTCATGATCCTAAAGAAGATCCTACCCAATTGGAAGGCGTTAGACGATCTGCTCATGGATGCTGAAGCGCTAAAAGAGATTTCCCTGATGGTCAAGCTTCAGAGCGACTGGGTGAAGCGTCGAGCGTCGGGTCTATTCATAGACCCGTTCCTCGTTGAGGTCAAAATAAAGCTGCTAAGCAAGGAGTCCCTGAGCTCCGCACTCCTCTCATCATGGCACCCACTTGTCTCCTCGGAACAGCTCACGCCGAAGCGCCTCTCAGAGTCAATGGACTACTGGAACATTCTTCTGCCTCTTTCGCAGAGGATGAAAGAGCTGGAAGCAGCTAGGGAGATAGAAGAGAAGGTCCTCACAGTCTCCGATCTGATCCGCTTGAAATTCCTCTCAGATAGAGTCTTCAACGATGAGGTCACGCGCCTTCAGACAGAGCTGGCGGAGACCACGAAGAGTGGGCCCGTTGATTACTGGGGGTTCATAGTCCGGGACACATACGAGGATACGGTAATGCGAGCCTACGCGCTAAGCTTCCTTATATCCAATGGTACCGCCAATCTTGTGATAAACCCAGTTGAGGAGACCATGATGGTCGAGGTTATATCCGGCGCAATCCCAAGGAAGCTCGGGCGGTCTATCCCCATATCAGTATCATATCAGAAATGGAAGGAGATTCGAGGTCAAAAAGATGAGTGAAGACGCCACGATTTCCAAAAAGCTAAAAAAGGCTTCCCAGTTGTTGCTCTACCAACACCACAGACTACCCGGGGCAAAGGGGTGGGAGCTGAAGAAGTTCGTCGGCAAGGACTACATGAAAGTCGTGAAGCTGCTTGAGAGGAGGCTTGACGATCTTGGCCTTGAAGTGAAGTTGGTTTATGAGGACGGTCTCGATCACCCCAGCCCAATAGAGGACGATCTCGAGCAAGCGAGATTCTACATATTGTCAAAATCCCCGATACAGAGCGGCGAGGCGTCTCTCTCCGGCTGGAGAATAGATACATTAGCTGTCTTGGCTGCCGCGCTGGCTTTCATAACCTCGAAACAGGGAAGAGCAACTAGGAGCGAAGTGGAAGATCTCCTGAATGAGAAATTCCCTTACTGGAAAGTTGATCAGGACCTAAACCGCTTCATCAGGAGGGGCTACCTCGATGAGGACGAGGAGAGCAACCTCTTTGTTGGTTGGCGGACAAGAGCGGAAATTGACAGAAAGATCCTTCTTGGCATCATTGCAGGCTCGTCGCCAGAGGTATTGCAGTAGTACCTTAACAGCGACTGCTGACAGTCTGTCCATCGCTTTGGAAGCGCATTAATACGATAATTGTTGAACAGTTGATAAGATAAGCATTAATGAGTTAAGTGTGTTCTCTGTTGCACAGTTAGGTAAATAATAGAATTCTATTTTATATAGGTAAATGTTGAACACTTTAACGCTTTAACAATAAATTTTTGGAATCCACTGTTGTTCAACAATTCCATGGTACTTTACAATTTTCACGAACGATTACCCATCAGTCTTAGATGCCATTTGTTTATGTAAATTGGAGCGATACTGGGCATAAAGCTATGCGCTGCTGAGCCATCTCGTTCCGGTCATCTCTGACAGCTCCTTTTTCATGGAAACAAGGTCCTCAATACACAATTTTCTTACATCATCCTTTCCTACTATCCTCGTTATGTTGGCGATCTCTTCTGTTGAAATTCTGATGAAATTAGAGAGCCTCCTTATCCCCAGCTCGATGCTGAGGTTCCTAGTCAATGATGGCTTATGGGACGTCACCCCGGTGGGGCATAAGCCCGTATGGCAGATCCTGTACTGCTCACAGTTGATCGCTACCAGGGCTGCGGTTGCAATGTAGACAGCGTCCGCTCCGAGAGCGAGGCATTTCGCGAAGTCCGCTGAAGTTCTCAGCCCGCCACCTGCGATGAGAGTCACTCTCTCTTCCGCACCGACCTCCTTCAGATACCTAGAAGCGCGAGGCAGAGCAGCGATTATTGGTATGCCGACGTTATCCCTCACATATTGCTCCGTAGCGCCTGTCCCGCCTCCGAACCCATCCAAGGCGATGAAGTCAACCCCAGAATCAACGAGTATCTCCATGTCCCGCTCAACATTCCCACAGCCTATTTTTGCGCCGATGGGTACCATATCCGAATTTTCCCTTAGCCATGCCATCTTGTCCTTGAGCTCCTTTGGATTGTTCATGTCAAAATGGTGGGCAGGGGAGCTTGACTGCTCGTAGCCTTTCAACCCCTTAACCTTTGCAACCTCTTCGTTGACGATCTTGCCTTCGGGCACATAGCTCCCCTTACCGGGGTATGCTCCTTGGCCAAAGCGAATCTCGACAGCGGCTAGCCTCTTCAGAATGCTCATCTCTACGGCCTCCCTGTCTGTGGCATACTGCCCTATGAGGTGCTTGGGCGCTTCAGCCATCTCCTCCTCAAGTATTCCTCCCTCGCCAGAGTTGTAGGCTATACCAAGCTCCTTTGCGACGCGCGATATGACGAGCCTCAAATTTCTTGAGGTGGCTCCAAGACTCATTCCGGAAATGAGTATCGGGGACGTTACAACAAGGGGCTTTTTGGCACGTGGTCCTATCGTAATCTCAGTATTTACCTTGTCCTCCCTCTCCCGAGGCATTTTGTACACCTGCGCAGGTATAAAGTGGATATCACTGAACGAGAATGGTAGCTGTTCCTGCGAGCCCATGGAGCAGATTATGCTCTTCCCAGTCTTGGCCAGCTCCTTGATCTCAACTACATCTTGGTAGACATCTTCCGCCTCTCCAGCGCGCCTCTTCCTCATCATCGCTTTCCCCGAGCCAACCTTTACTTTATCGCAGAAATAGAGGCCTGCAAGCATATTCTCAATATAGACCGCGCATGCTCCGCATATGCACCCCGCTACTGGAATTTCACATTGGCTGGCACTTCTTGCGCAGTAAAGGATCTCACTAGTGCACCCTTCGGGATAACTGGGGCACTTCTGGCAGATACATTTTTTCACGTTATCAGGGGTATCTTTGACTGGCATAACCCGCCCTTCAGTCTAAAATGCTTCAGGGCGATAATAAGTTCACTGCTCAAGGCATCGATGCGCGATCACGATGCTTGCCTAGCTGCCTTCAGCTCGTGATCAGACCTTGATCTGTACCTGCTCTTCAGAGCCGCCCTCTCCTCCTTAAGTATGAGGTCGACGAAATAGTCCAGATCCTTGATCTCTGATGTCGCAAGCGTGATCATTATTGGCTTCGGAAGCCCCTTTGCTACCAGCGCAAGCACTGCCGGCAGCCCGTAGAGGCTCACCAGTTCGCCCCCCTCGAGGGCTGACTTGTACATCAGCTTGAACCTCTCAGACACTTTATCTGTCTCGCTCTTCTCAGCCGCCATCTGCGCGACCTCCAGCGGATCGTCGCTCAGGAGACCTATCTTGCTCGAGCCGCATTCAGGGCACCTGACCTTTCCAAGGAATTTTTTGGCCTTCACATTCTCCACGTACCTGAAGCAGTTGACGCAGACCGCTACCCTTGCCTCATTGAGGAGCCTCGCCTTCCCGGACTCGATGAGTAGCCTCCTCAGCCTGTCAGCAGGCACAAGATCCGTCTTCCAACTGAGCTCCTTTATTCCGACTCTTGAAATTGGCGAGAGTGGCAGGTCTCCTGGCATTACGCTGATCTCAAACCGTCCCTCCCTAATCCCGTGAACCACCCTTATTGTCCCGCTGACATCTAGGTCCTTGAGCAGGACCTCCTTCATCGCCTCCTTCCAGACAACCGTGCCCTTGAGTCCCTCCACGAGCTGCGTCATGCCCACGTCGCTGACGTCCGCGTCCTTCTCAATCACGCCAAACCTCTTCGCGACGTGGAGGAGGCGCCTCTTGAACAAGCCGGTCCTCTCCACAGCGACCTCGGCCATATGCTCTGCCTTATCGGGCTCGATCGCCCTTAGCGCCTCCGCGACGACGTGCGGATCTAGGGTCGTCTTCAGGAAGATCCTGTAGGCGTCCTGCGAGGTTCCCACTCCGCTCCCCGTCCTCATCGTTAGGAGGTACCCGAGTAGCCTCGAGAGGGTCTTGTTGATGTTGAGGCCGAATGCACAGCTGACTATCACGTACCCCTCCCAACCCTCCACGGTCACAACCCTGTCCGTTGGCACCTCCCACCGCCCCTCCGCCTGTTCCTTGAGCTCCTTCAGCGACTTCGCGTACAGTTCGTGCGAAACAGGGTAATCCTGCTCGAGCCCCCCTATAATCCCCTCAATCTTCAAGCCTGCCCTGATACCGGAGGAAACCCTCCCCCTTATCACCCCAACCTCTTGGGCGACCTCGAACGGCACAGGGATCTCGTCACCAATCCAGTTAGGGATTGCCCCTGTGGGGTCCTGCTCACTCCTGACATACACCTTGTCCTTGAAGACCTGTATGATCTTCCACGGGGTACCTCTCTCGATGAACTTCACACCTGGCTCGCCGTACTCTGCAACGAATGCCTCATCCAGCATCCCCACCGGCTCTTCCTTTGCTTCATCGATAACGATATAGTGTCTCTCCTCCGGTATCATGGAAAGGTTCTCGAAGTAGTACTTGTAAATGCTCTCTGAAGGTCTGGGTTTGAGGACGATCCCCTCCTCAGGTATGTAGAACGCTAGCCTTGGTCTCCTTCCGCTCATGTAATCAAGGACCTCCTCCACATCCTTCTCAGCCAGGTCAGCGAACGGGTAGGCCTTCCTTGCGAGATCAAGGATCTCGCCAACTGTCGTCCTGCCGTACTCAAGCAGCAGCCCAGCAATCTGGTGCGACAGGACATCAAGCGGTTTCTTGACTATCTCCACCTCCTCCAGCTCCTCCCTCAGGCTTCGCTTGACTATTACAGCTGACTCGAGGGCGTCGTCAGAATCCATTGTAACCACAACCCCCTTTGATGTGCCGCCAACCCAGTGCCCTGCCCTCCCCACCCGCTGAAGCAGCCTAGTGGCCTGCCTCGGCGAGTTGTATTGGACCACAAGATCGATATTGCCAATGTCTATCCCGAGCTCAAGGGACGATGTGCAAACGACTCCCCTTAGCTCCCCCTTCTTCAAGCTAGACTCGACATCGACCCTTGCCGACTTCGCGAGACTCCCGTGGTGGATGCTCACTGGCATGTCTATGTCCCAGATCCTGAATCTGCTGGCCAAGATCTCCGACTCGGACCTCGTGTTGGTGAATATTAGCGTAGTTCTGTTCTGGTCTATCAGCTCCTTGATCTTCCTGAGCCTGGCTGCCACTTCTGGGAACGTGGCCAGCCTCTCTGCGAGATCCACATCCTTGGGGCTAGCTTCCGGAAGCATTACGTCGAGCTTCGTGTCCTTTGCAACCGAGACCCTAACTATCTCACACTTCCTGCTCGTGCCCACCAGAAACTTTGCCACCTCCTCCGGTGAACCTATTGTAGCCGAGAGCCCGATGACCTGAGGCTCCACGGCAGTTATCCGCCTCAGCCTCTCCAGTGCAATGGTAAGCTGGCTGCCCCTCTTGTCGTTGGTGAGCTCATGGACCTCGTCAACTATGACCCACTTGACCCGCGAGAGATGCTTCCTCATGGTTCTGCCGGGTAGTATGGCTTGGAGGGTCTCGGGTGTCGTAATCATGATGTCGGGCGGAGCCATCGCCTGCTTCCCTCTCTCCCTCGTCTCGGTATCTCCGTGCCTAACTGACACCTTGAGGTCGAGCCTTCCGCACCACCACTGGAGCCTGTCAAGAAGGTCCCTGTTGAGAGCCCTTAGCGGGGAAATGTAGAGGACCTTTATGCCCCCTCTTGAGTCCTCCTTTATCAAGCGATCGAGTATGGGCAGAAAAGCCGCCTCAGTCTTTCCGGTGCCGGTCGGCGCAATAACAAGGACATTCTTCCCCTCAACTATGAGGGGGATCGCCCTCTTCTGGGGCTCTGTGAGTATCCCAAACCCCCTCTCGCCAACTATCCTCTGTATAGGTTTAGAAAAATTGGACAGGATCTCGTCCATAACCATCAAAGCGACTAACGCAAACCCCCCTAATATCTCTGTTTTCCATGGATTGCGCTTGACTGGAAGCAGCTTCCACCAGCAGATCTTTTTGCAGAGGGAGCATTTGCCTCAAAAATGCTTCAATTTAATATATCTCAAAATACAAGGGAAACTTCATGGTCCAGATAGGCGTCCTTACAACTTACGACCAGGTCCCAGACGAGGTCACAGAGAAGGTAAGGGTCCTTGGCAAGGCCCTTGCTGAGAGGGGATGCATTGTAGTAACGGGTGCCAATGGAGGGCTGATGACAGTGGTTTCAGAGGCGGCCACGATGGCAGGCGGTATAACCGTTGGAATAATGGCGCAGGAGCTTGAGAACATCGACCCCAAGCACAAATGGTACAACCCCTACAACACCATAACCATAAAGACCGGACAGACGTTCACTGCTAGAAGCTCCACCGTTGTAAGGAGCAGCGATGCGGTCATCATTGTTGCTGGAGGGGTGGGATCTCTTACCGAGGTCGCGATCGCCTACAACCTGCGCAAACCTATAATCGCGCTAAAAGGGTCGGGCATGATGGCAGATAAGCTGGCCGAGATGTTCCCTGATGGCTATATTGATCACAGATGCCTTTCTAAGATCCATTTTGTTGAGGATCCTGTCGAAGCAGTCGAATTGGCGTGCAGGCTTGTAAAAGAGGGTTCTAGCCGAGCCTAGTCATCCTTTCTCTTTGAGGTAGTCATAGGCCGATAGTGCGGCAACCGCGCCATCACCGGCAGCGATGATTGCCTGCCTGTACATTAAGTCAGTGATGTCGCCAGCGGCGAAGAGCCCCTCGCAACTGGTCCTCTGGTTTCGGTCGACAACGATCTGCCCTGTCTGATTTGTCTTTACGAGATGCCTTACATAACCAAGATTCGTCTCCCTGCCGATCTCAACAAAGACCATCTGGACGTTCAGTTCCTTCACGACGCCAGTTCTGGTGTCCCTGTACTCGATCGACTCGACCTTGCTACCACCCTTTATTTCGGTCACCAAAGCATAAAGGGCAAGCTCTACGTTTGGAAGCTTCCTCACCCTATCTATTAGCATCTCGTCCGCCCTGAAACCCTCCCTCCTGTGCAGGACGTACACTTTGCTGGCATACTTGCACAGGAGCTCTGCGCTCTGGAACGCAGCGTTCCCGCCGCCGATTACCGCTACCGTCCTGTTCCTCGCAAATGGTGCGTCGCAGGTAGCGCATGTGCTGACGCCATGCCCAAAAAACCTATCCTCCCCTGGCACGTTGAGCCTCCTGTAGGAGCTACCTCCAGTCACCATTACAGCCCTGGCCCAGAAAGTGCCAGCGCTGCTCTTTACATTGAAGATCCCTCCATCCTTGTCGATCCTCTCGACCTCCGCGGTTAGGATCTCAGTCTCAAACTCCTTCACTTGCTGCTCGAATATCTCTGCGAGATTTAGGCCTGATCTGCCAAGGTACCCCAAGTAGTTCTCGATGTTGGCAGTGAGCAGGATCTGCCCGCCGATATCTTTGGTTATCACGATTGTCCTGAGGAGCTTTCTCCTACAGTAGACCGCTGCCGTCATTCCTGCTGGCCCACCGCCGACGATCACAACATCATAAAAGTTATCCATATTGCCCACCAAGGACCCTTTTAGGTCAGATAAAGAGTGTTCCATATAATTTATAACTTTATACCCATGCAGCGGGAAGCGCTCGCGGAGGATTCAACGGTGGGAGCGGTGGAATAAAGTAATTAAATCGCTCCTTCCAATTTTCTTTACAAGGAATCGACAAGTGATTATATTAGCTCTTCAAATAATTTTACTGTGGTCTATAGATGCGCGAATTTGATCTTATCGTGATCGGCAGTGGTTCGGGCCTCGACGTTGCAGTCGCCGCAGCGAATTCGGGTTTGCATGTAGCTGTTGTCGAGAAAGGGCCGCTCGGGGGGACCTGCCTGAACAGGGGCTGCATACCATCCAAGATGCTCATTCATAGCGCCGATGTGGTTGAGACAATAAAGAATGCGGGCAACTTTGGAATAAGGGTCACTGGGTACGAGGTCGACTTCCCATCAATTGTAAAGCATGTGACAGAGACCGTCGACAGGGAGTCCATGGATATAGAAAGGAGCTTTGGCGGATCAGCTAACCCTGTGCTGTTCAAGGGAGAATGCCATTTTGTGGCTGAAAAGACCCTGCAAGTAGGTACCGAGACCATAAAGGCGGGCAAGTTGCTCATCGCTACAGGTACCCGCGCCCGCATTCCAGAAGTGAGCGGTCTTCGGGAATCCGGCTTCATGACGAGCGACGAGGCGCTTCGACTAATGCAGCAACCTAAGGTGCTTACTATACTAGGAGGGGGGTACATTGCAGCAGAGCTGGCGCACTTCTTTGGCACCTTGGGCACGCAGGTAAACATAGTCCAGAGGGGGAGATACCTTCTGGCCAATGAGGACGAGGAGGTGGCTGCAATCTTCACTCATCTCGCCTCGGAAAAATACAACGTTTTTCTTGGCTACGAGCCCATATTGGTAGCCAAGGACGGGGGGTCATTCAACGTCACCCTCCAAAGCATGGAAAACAGGGACGAAACCCGGATTCTGGCTTCCGATCAACTGCTCGTTGCCGTGGGCAGAACACCCAACTCTGATACCCTCGACCTCGAAAAGACTGGGGTGAAGACTGACCCTAAGGGATACATCTTGGCCGACAATTACTTGGAGACTACAACAAAGGGGATATTCACCCTTGGTGATGCTTTGGGCAGGTACCCATTCAAGCACGTCGCGAACCATGAGGCGGCTGTCGCTTACAAAAATATAATGGATCCCGAGAACAAAGTTGAGGTCGACTACACCGCGATGCCCCACGCCATCTTCACGTCCCCACAAATTGCTGGGGTCGGCAAGACCGAACAGCAGCTCAAAGCTGAGAATGCGGGCTACTTCGTCGGCAGGTGGAACTATGCAGAAACGGCAATGGGTGAGACAATCCAGGACGCCACCGGGTTCGTAAAGTTCCTTATTGATCGTTCGACGCTGAAGATCTTAGGCTGTCATATTATGGGCACAGAAGCCTCCACGCTTATTCATGAAGTCCTTGTGGCTATGAAGTCTGGCGACGGCACAATAAACAGTATATCACAAGTTGTACATGTGCACCCCGCACTTCCCGAGGTTGTGATTAGAGCTGCGGAATACATCATAGACCCTACGCACCACCACGAGCACGCCAATCCGTGATCAAGCTCAAAAAGCTTGTGAGCAAAAATGAGGAAAGGTTCCTAACTACTCATCTTCATAAATGCAAAAGTCCCAATTGCTATAAAGACGGCCATGAATCCCAAAGCAATCCCCGCATCCAACCAGGGGGAGAACTGGTAAATGCCTAACAGCGCGCCCCTCATGCCGTCCACAATATATGTCAGGGGGTTCAGCCTTGTGACGGTCATCAACCAACCTGGCAGGTTCGTTAGTGGGAAGAGTGCCCCAGAGAGGAAATACAGAGGTAGTACGACAAAACTCTGCACAAGGCCGAAGCCCTCAAAGCTCGTCATCTGAGACCCAATCGCTAGCCCGAGGCTGACAGTGCCCGCTGCCATGCAGAGAACGAAGAAAATTGTAATCGGAAGCGAGGTGATCGTGTAGCTAATGCCAAAGAACACGCCAAGGATCAGCAATATAGCTGCTTGTAGCAGTGAGTCCGTACATCCACCCATCATCTTGCCACTGAAGAGGGTCAGTCTTGAGAGGGGCGCCACTAAAACCTCCTTGAAGAAATCGACCTTCTTATCCCAGACAATGTAAAGGCCAAAGAAGATCGACGTGAAGAGCACAGTCAACATTAACACACCAGGGAAGATGAATGCTTGGTAACTCACTCCGTAGAAGGCTTGGGAACCTCCTCCGCCGACAATAGACCCGAGGCCGCCGCCAAATGCGACCAGCCAAATGAGTGGAGTGACTAGCGAGGATATTATCCTCGACCTCTCCCTTAGAAAGACCTTGACCTCCCTGTACCACAGGGCATAGAAGCCAGAAAGTTCGCTCATGCATTATACCCCTTCGCATACTGCTCTTCTATGGTTTCAGCCGACGCCGACCTGATCTCCTTCCCTGTCAATTGCAGGAAGACGTCATTAAGTGTAGGCTCCCTCAACTCCACATAAGAAGCATTGCCGAGGTTGCATAATACCTCCTGGATGTGGTTGCCTGCCTCGGAAAGATGGATGGTGACCTCACCATCCTTCGACTCGACCTTATTGACGTACGGCAGGGCCTTTATCAAATCGAGGTTTGGGTTCTCCACCCTCGCTTTTATCATGCTCTTCCCCAAATTCATCTTGAGGTTTGCTGGCGAATCAAGCGCAATTATCTTTCCGTGGTCGATAACGGCAACCCTGTCACAGAGGGAGTCCGCCTCCTCCATGTAATGCGTGGTTATCAGTATTGTAACCTTCTCTTCCTTGGAGAGCCTCTCGATATACTCCCAGATATGCTCCCTAGTCTGTGGATCAAGGCCGAGCGTCGGCTCGTCAAGGAAAAGGATCTTTGGCTTGTGTAGCAGACCTCTTGCGAGCTCAAGCCTTCGCCTCATGCCTCCTGAGTATGTCTTTACACGCTCATTCGCCCTATCCTTAAGGTCGACAAGCTGGAGGACCTCGTCTATGCGCTGCCTCCGCAAGTCTTTTGGGACACCAAACATTAGTGCGTGGAGGTAGAGGTTCTCCCACCCGGTAAGTATCTCGTCTGAGCTCGGGGCCTGGAAGACCATCCCGATGGATTTTCTAACTGAACTAGGCTTCTGCCTGACATCGAAACCGTTAACCTGAGCCGCACCCTCCGTGAGCGGCAATAGCGTCGCCAGCATGGATAGAAGGGTTGTCTTGCCTGCTCCGTTAGGACCCAGCAGCCCAAAGATCTCCCCCTCGTCAATCGAGAGATCAATATGATCGACAGCCACCAAATCTTTGAACTTTTTGGTGATGCCTTCCGTCTTTATTATCAACAAAAACACCCCTTTTATTGGCAGATTACACAACTCAACAATTCTCAAATATATATATTGACTAGGTCATCGCCAATTCTCTCCCTTGAGCTAGTCCGAAAAAAGCGAAATAACTCTTATTAAAATGGGGCAAGAAGAGTGACTCGTGGCCTGCCATGAAGAAGAAGAGCTGGACTGAGAAGCTTAATGACAAAAAAGATTTTCCCAAGGTGGAGCCAATCACCGACAAGATGAGCAAGAGGTGGGGGAAAGGCACCATCGTAATACCCGCCCCAATGGAGGTATACGATCTGATGGCACGAGTTCCGGAGGGTAGGGTTGTCACAATAAACGACATTCGCTCTGCTCTGGCGAAAAGACATGGAGCGACCATAGGCTGCCCAATATGCACTGGCATATTCGCAAGGATCGCCGCAAGTGCTTCCGTGGAGGGCAAAGGGATCAAGAAGATCCCTTACTGGAGAATCCTAAAGGTCGGGGGAGTAATCAATGAAAAGTACCCTGGCGGCGCTGAGGTGCAGAAGAAATTGCTTGAAATTGAAGGGCATACAGTCAGGAAGAGGGGCAGCAGGTACGTCGTCCAAGATTACTCTGAGAGACTTGCGAAATTCGGTTAGTTTGATATCGCTAGAACCATTTAAACCATATTAGGGTATACGTTAAGTATCGTGCCATGATCGATCTTGCTGGTGATGATATGAAGGTTCTTGTCACAGGCGCGTCGGGATTTGTGGGGGGGTATTTAGTTGAGGAGCTTGCGCGGTGGGGCCACAGCGTTACTGGGATGGTCCGAAAGAATAGCGACAGGAGTTTTCTCGAAGAGCTCGGGGTAAAGCTAGTTGTGGGCGATCTTGCTGACCCAGATAGTCTGACAAAAGCTACCAAAGGGGTGGACGCAGTTGTTCACCTTGCCGCGTATTATACGTTCAGCGGCAAGAAAGAGGTCTACGAGAGCGTGAATGTGGGTGGGACGCGCTCCCTCCTTGAGGCGTCGCTTAAAAACCGCGTCATACGCTTCGTATACTGCAGCACCACTGAGGCAATAGGGCCGGTGGAGAAACCACCCGGTGACGAGAACTCGCCTACCAACCCGCAGTACGACTACGGCAGGTCGAAGGTCAAGGCTGAGGGCGTAGTGAAAGACTATGCCTCAAAGGGGCTTGACTATACCATAGTAAGACCCTCAGGGATATATGGTCCTAGGAACGTCGACGATGTGTCATATTGGTTCATCACCTCGGTCTTTAAGAATTCAATCTCGACGCGCTTCATCGTGGGGAGCGGGGAGAGCCTGGTCCAGTTCACCCACATCTCCGATGTTGTCCAAGGGTTTGCTCTTGTGCTTGAGAAGCTCGAGGTGTCAAAGAACCAGGTCTACATAATCAGCGAGGACGGCGCGCATACATACAACGAGACATACAAGATTTTGTGCGACATAAGCGGGAGAAAGCCTCCGCGGATTCACGTCAACCCCTGGCTTGCAAAGGCAATGATTACCCCTGTTGAAGGAATAAACAGAGTTACAGGTCGCGAGAACTTCATGTGGCATACCAAGACCGTAGATTCGGTGACAACTAACAGGTGGTACAGCATTGAGAAGGCAAAGAAGGAGCTCGGGTTCACCCCGAAATATGACCTAAAAACTGGGCTAATGGAGACTGTGAATTGGTACAAGCGGAATGGCTACCTTTAATCGATGATCTTGGTCTTCGACCAAATCGTTATATTCGCCATGGGCATATTGGATAACGGTGGCACTGCATGAAGATCGAAAAAGTTGCTGGTACCAATAATAAGCATAAAGTCTTTGTCTATGCCTTGAGCACCTGCGCTTGGTGCAAGAAGACCAAGAAGTACCTTCAAGACAAGGGAATAGAGTTTGAGTTCGTCGACGTCGATTTATGTGACAAGGAGGACTTGGAACAGGTAAAGAAGGATATATCGAAGCAAGGCTTGGGCATGAGCTTTCCTATAATTATCGTCGATGACAAAAACCATATCGTAGGGTTCAGGGAGGACAAGCTCGACGAGGCGTTCATGGATTGACAACACTTGATTATGTGAGGCAGAGAGCTGAGAGCGACGCGAGGTCGCGTGGCTACAGGCTGAATAGCGACGCCTCCTTTCTGAATGATCTGCTCGAAGGCCTGAAGAAGAACGAGGAGAGATACGGTTACCCGTCCTGTCCCTGCAGGATTGCCACAGGAAAACTGGATCTCGACAGGGACATCATATGCCCCTGCGACTACAGGGATCCGGATGTGGCAGAGTTCGGAGCGTGCTACTGTGCGCTTTACATTCGGGGCGATATTGCAGCAGGCACTCTGCGGGTACAGCCCGTAGCGGAGCGCAGACCGCTTGAGAAGCAGTCAGCTGCTCTCGTAGAACTCTTAGGGACCGAAGTTCAGCCGGCGGCAGCGCCAGAGCCTCCGTCTATGGAAGCACCTAAAGCAGTCTCGGCTGGAAAAGAGATGGTGGCTTTAGCTTCTGATACAAAGCGCCCGGAGATGGGGGGGAAACTAAAGCTATGGTACTGCAAGCAGTGCGGTTACACAGTATTCAGGGAAGAGCCGCCGTACATCTGCCCGATTTGCAAAGCCAAAAAGGAACTGTTTGCCGAGATTTCAATCGAAATAGCTGAGAAGATCTGAAAGGATGGGGGCATTCTTTCCTAAGGTTTAGCGTTCCTTAAACCCCCATAAAGACATATTCTATTCGGCATAAAATTGGCTTCTTTTCCTCTTTTTCTCATCATAAAAACATCATTCTCAACATGATGACTGCACAGAAGATCGATACACGGCATCATGTACCCATATCCACCGCATGAACTCCCCATTAAGCCCTCAAAGGTTGACAAAAAAATTACACCCCTGATGTATGATCCAGGAAAAGAAATGCTTAATAAAAAGCTCCATCGTAATGGTGAGGGTAGTGATTAGTGAATGAGGAGCGCTGCTGGTGGATGCCTTCTATGAAGTGTTTATCCCACTGTTGGCTATTAATTGGTTCTTGCCAACTACGCATTCTTGTGGTCTAAACGATTCACCATTACATAATACTAAATGGGGGATCTTATTGTGAGATTGTCCGGGGCTAAGGCGATAGTAGAGTCTTTGAAGAGCGAGAAGGTAGAGGTCATATTCGGCATACCTGGCGGAATGACCATTCCGCTGTACGACGCGTTCTATGATAGCGACCTGAGGCACATACTGACCAGACACGAGCAGTGCGCTGCCCACATGGCTGATGGCTATGCACGCGTAAAAGGCGTACCTGGTGTATGCACAGCGACTAGCGGACCTGGCGCCACAAACCTCGTCACTGGGATTGCGGTCGCATATATGGACAGTTCACCCATAGTCGCAATAACGGGTCAAGTACCGAGGGCAATGATAGGCAAGGACGCTTTCCAGGAAGCTGACATAGTCGGAATAACGAACCCTATAACTAAGTACTCATTCCAGATCACTTCGGCATCCCAGATACCCGATACTGTTAAGACGGCGTTCCTATTAGCCTCGACAAATAGGAGGGGTCCGGTTCTCATAGACGTCCCCAAAGACGTCTTTTCAGAAGAGGTCGATCTGGATTCCGCTGAGAAGCTCAACATAAAAGGGTATACCGTGAGGTCTGGAGAACCGCACCCCTACTCGATAAAGAAAGCGCTCGGCCTAATAATGGGCTCTGAGCGGCCAGTGATAATCGCGGGTGGTGGCGTGATAACATCGAATGGAAGTGCAGAGCTCGTGAAGTTCGCTGAACTCATCATGGCCCCTGTCGCAACAACGCTCATGGGAAAGGGGGCGATACCCGAGACGCACCCTCTATCTATCGGCATGCTGGGCATGCACGGGAAGGGTGAGTGCAACATGACCGTCGAGTCTGCTGATCTCATAATCGCCATAGGCATGAGGTTCAGCGACAGGTCCACAGGCAACCTCGAGAACTTTGGCGAGAGCGCAAAAGTCATCCACATTGACATCGACCCAGCAGAGATCGGGAAGAACGTGAGGGTAGATGTTCCGATAGTTGCCGACGCGAAGAAGACGCTCGCGATCCTCGTCTCGAAGCTCTCCGAGGTCGGATCGAAGAGGGGAGAGAACGAGTGGACAAAGAAGCTGCGCGAGCTTAAGGCGCACTACTCTTCAAACTACAGGGAAGCAGACGGCGGGCTCAGACCAGCAAAGCTCATGAAGCTGCTCAGGGATGCGATACCTGGCAGCGCAATCGTAACGACCGGCGTTGGGCAGAATCAGATGTGGGCAGCACTGCACTTCCAGGTACTGGAGCCGAAGACGTTCATAACCTCCGGCGGACTCGGCGCTATGGGCTTCGGCCTTCCAGCGTCGATAGGCGCTAAGGTAGCATCCCCAGAGCGCCCTGTATTCAATATTGATGGCGATGGGGGCTTCATCATGACTGAGCAGGACCTAGCCACCGCTGTGATGGAGGACATTCCCACAGTATCGATAATAATGAATAACAGGGTGTTGGGGATGGTGAGGCAGTGGCAGTGCATGTTCTGCAACAAGCGGTATTCTGAGACCGACCTCGGCAAGGTGCCTGACTTCGTCAAGCTAGCAGAGGCTTACGGGGCAGAGGGTATCCGCATTGAGTCCTACAAAGACTTCGAGACCGCGGTCAAGAGGAGCTTGAAGGCAGAGGTGCCAGTTGTAATCGACGTTCCCATATCCGCTGATGAGAAGGTGCTGCCGATGGTTCCACCAGGCAAGAGGCTAAAAGAGGTTATTTGGTATGGATGAGGGTCTGCATATAATATCGGCAATAGTAGAGGACCGCCCAGGCGTTCTCTTCAAAGTCACCTCCCTGATAAGGAGGCGAGGCTTCAACATCGCGACCATAACAGTGGGGAGCACAGAGAAGGAAAAGGTCTCGAGGATCACCATGACCATGGGAGGCGATGTCAGGATAGTCGAGCAGCTCATCAAGCAACTGAGCAAGATCCCGGATGTAGTGAAGATCACTGAGCTTACTCCCACAGAGTCGGTCTACAGGGAGCTAGCAATAGTGAAGGTCTCTGCACAGGATCAGGCAAAGCGATCGGACATCCTTAACTATATTACCATATTCCGTGGCAGAGTGATCGACGCTTCCAAGGATTCGCTGATAATAGAGATCGTTGGCAGCCCAAACAAGATTAACGCATTTCTAGACCTCATGAAAAGCTTCGGGATAGCGGAGCTTGCACGAACAGGAATGGTGGCACTGGCGAGGGGCACGAAGTCTATGGACGACTGAGACTTTTTTTTTGACTATCGGTGTTTTTATAAAGCGGTTAGCATCTATCTGATGGAAGGTATTAGCTATGGCGGTCATTTATAAAGACAAAGACGCTGACCTGTCTGCCCTAAAGGGCAAGACAGTAGCTGTTCTTGGCTACGGAAGCCAAGGAAGGCATCAGGCCCTTAATATGAAGGACAGTGGGTTGAAGGTCATAATTGGCCTCAGGAAGGGGAGCAAATCCTGTAATACTGCAGAGTGCGAAGGATTCGAGGTCTATGATATTGCTGAGGCATCGAAGAGAGCAGACTTCATAATAATGCTCATACCGGATGTCAACCAGGCGGCAGTCTATAAGGCTGATATCGCACCCTACCTCACTAAAGGCAAGATCCTGGGCGTGTCCCACGGGTTCAATATCCAATTCGGTCTTGTGAAGCCGCCCAAGGATGTCGACGTCATCATGGTGGCTCCCAAGAGCCCGGGCGTGAAGGTGAGGGAAGAGTTCCTGAAGGGATATGGCGTCCCCTCGCTCGTGGCAGTATACCAAGATGCATCCAAGAAGGGCATGAAGGAAGTCCTCGCATGGGCCAAGGCAATAGGCTCAACGAGGCCTGGCGTCATCGAAACGACATTTAAGGAGGAGACCGAGACTGACATTTTTGGTGAACAGTGTGTCCTAGTGGGAGGGCTCATGGAGCTCATCAAGACCGGCTTTGAGGTCCTCACTGAGAAGGGCTACCAGCCTGAGGTCGCGTACTTTGAGGTATGCAACGAGGCCAAGCTCATAATGGATCTCATCTTCGAGGGAGGCTTGGAAAAGATGCTTAAGGGCGTCAGCGACACAGCGAAGTATGGTGGTCTCGCATACGGCCCAAAGGTAATCGACGAGGAGACCAAGGCAAAGATGTTCCTTGTGCTGGACAACATTACCAATGGCAATTTCGCTGAGGAGTGGATGAGCGACCCAGAGGCCAGCAACAGAAACCTTAAGGCGCTCATGGAAGAGACTGCGAAACACCCTATCGAGAAGACTGGCAAGCAGGTAAGGAAGCTGATGGGGCAGGAGAGATAACATTCTCTTTTCCTTTCTTTTTTGATTTTCAAGTTTCAACTTCCGCCTTCGCCTTTTTCCGAGAAAGATAATTACCTCCTAGTACTGAGATTTTACCGAGGATTCATGCCCATTGCAGTCTCGAAGGACGCAGTTAGAAGCTTCCTTATCAGAAGGCAGAAATTCCTGAAGGGAGTCGGAAAAGAAGGCACTCTACAGGCAGTAAGAAACTTGGAGTGCGTGCAAATGGATCCCGTGAGAATAGTCGAAAGAAACCACCACCTAGTGCTCCGCAATAGGGTTGGGGACTATAGGCTCTCCTTCATGGAAGAGCTGCTCTACAGGGACAGGCGGCTCTTCGAATACTGGTGTAATTTGAAATCGATAATACCGATCGAGGACTTTCCTTACTTCAGGTACAGGATGCGGAACCCCTCTGAGTACCCGTCCCCCTTCCTTGGACACATCAAAGAAAAGATGGCCGAACTGAAGGAGGAGATGGTGTACATACTCTCCGAGGTGAAGAAGGACGGTCCACTCTCTGCATCATGCCTGAAGAAGAAGGGGAAGATCAGCGAAAAACTTGCCAATGACGTCCTCCGCCTGCTATGGGACTGCGGCGAGCTTATGGTGCACCATGCTAAGGGCAACGAACGCTATTACGACCTTACGGAACGTCTCCTTCCTCCTGGAATAAAGCTCGAGCCGATAAGCCGGGAAGACTACAATGATTTCATGGTGAGGAAGTATCTCTGGGCTTACGGATTGGCCGACACAAGAGACTGGAAGTTCGGCTGGATACCAATGAAGAGCTCCCAGAGGAGAGAGATCGTCAAAGAGATGGTTCAATTGGGTGAGCTCCATCAGATAGAGGTAGAAGGTCTGAGGAGCAGGTACTATATACTTGAGAAAGACCTTGCACTCTTAGAAAAAACTGAAAGCGCTGTCGGTAACGACATCCTTTTGATCGCGCCTCTGGACAACCTCATCTGGAGCCGCCGCCTAATCTCGGAAGTATTTGACTTTAATTACTCTTGGGAGATGTTCACAGTACCCAAGAAGAGGGTATTTGGCTGCTACGCGATGCCGATTCTGCAGGGAACCCGTTTCATAGGAAGGCTGGATCCGAAGCTCGATCGCAAGAACGGAACCATGATCTTCAACTCGATCTGGATGGAGGATGGGCCAGAGGAAATACCCATCGAATCCCTTGCCGGAGCCCTTCATGGATTTCAGGTCTTTCATGGCGCATCAAAGATCGAAATAAATAGGACAGAGCCAACTTTTTTAAAGGAAGAATTGATTGGATACCAAAAAAGTTATTAGCTCTAAAGGCTATCCATGACTATTATCGAGGGGTAATTAATGGGGGATTACCAAATCGAATTTTACGTAGACTGATGACCTCGGGTCCTTCACGATTTCGCAGTGCCTATTTTTTTGCTGCTTTGGAGGAACTATATGATAATAACCTTTAACGTATAGTAAACTTCCCTTGGGCGCTTTTATGCCGAAAGATTAAGCGGGGAACGTTAAGTGAGCTGGTCCCGACGCGAGATTTTAATTCTCCTGCTTGTCATTATTGTATCAATCTCTGGAGTAATAGTCAGTCTGACATTCAGTCCTTTTTTTACGGGGAGTAGTAATGACGCAACATGGCAACCAACATTATATTTAGCTAATGCAACCATTGATAGCTCTACACAGATAACCGCTTATGTTGTGGGATTCGGCAAGACATACAATGTCACTTCGGTTTACGTGGATGGCGTTATACAAAGCATGATGCCCGTTTATGCTGTCCTTGACCCAAATCAATATCAAGGATTTGTTCTAATTGGCAGCAATACGAATTGGGCGGACGGTTTATCGCATAATATAACTTTCGTGGCATCTAACGGATACAGTACAACCATTGTTAGCATAAGTTCTGGACACCCATATCAGCAAATTGATTTACCCCCTTTTTCATGAATGAACGAGCAAAACGAAATGTAGATTCTTTTGTGCATGAGATGCCTGAGAAATAAATTGGTCGAAGGCGTTCAGGTCGGTCTTATACCCATAACCTGATTGTATGCCTCGGCGGTCTTGTACGCATTGTACATCCCATATATCCAGAGAGCAAGATAAAGAAAGATACCGATTATGAACAACTCCAAGATACCGCAGACTATGGCTCCAAGAATCATGAGAATCCCCTTATCGGTCTCCCCATTGTATATTTGGCCTAACCCCGGGAGTAGGAAAGAGAGAATCAACGCCAGTGCTGGATTCTTCCCTTTTTCATAGACAGGTGATGGAGGCGTTGGAGGAGGTGGAGGCGCGACACGTACACCACATTTGGGACAGATCTCCGCTCGTATGTCAATCTCCGCCCCACAGAACTGGCAGAACTTTGTCTTTCTCGCATCAGTGGAAGGCTGGGTACTCATTCACATCCACCAATAATTGTTTGCCTCAGCAAAGCTATAAGAATTCTCTAGATGCCCAAGAAACTACTAAAAAAAGAGAAATAGACCTCGTAAAGAACAAGCGGTAAATCCTTTTATGTCGTAGATGTTTGGGCAATCCAAGGGCAAAGACCTGGCCCAGAAGACCTTTATCGTTGACTGCAAGTCACAAAGTCCAGATGTCTAATTTACGACAAAGTGAAGTAAGACTAACTGCCCCCACTCGTCACCGCCAACGACGG